>Ga0268288_10024_pt1 | contig 206481 bp, 182 predicted proteins | sample BraspS3V5C_FD_191349 | JGI IMG/M metagenome (GOLD analysis project Ga0268288, IMG submission 191349) | Soil microbial communities from Anza Borrego Desert, Southern California, United States - Bradyrhizobium sp. S3-V5C | ecosystem: Environmental > Terrestrial > Soil > Desert | place: USA... | reverse complement strand
TCCCATCACGGTGGCCAGCACCACCACCCAAACGGGCAAACCAGCTGGCCACCAGTGGGCAGTTCTGATGGCCACCAGCGGGAAGAAACACTGGCCGCCTATGGGCAGAACTCAATGGCCCTTGACAACGGCCCTCGGCGGTGGAGCGGCAGATCATGCGGTCGTGGCCGCCGGGATCACTCCTGCGTAAGGGGCGAATGGAACTCCGAGGCGAGCATCGCGTAGGTGGCGCCATCCACCCAGCCGCGCGTGAGATGCAGAGACTCCTCCTTGAACGTGCCCTCGTGACGCATCCCCACCTTCTCCATGATGCGCAGACTCGGAGCGTTGTCCGCGAAGGCATGAGCCTCCACGCGTCGCACACCCAGATCGTCGAACGCGAAGCCCAGCAGGGCTCGCGCAAGCTCGGTGCCATAGCCCTGCCCGGCCTGGCGCGGATCGATCGTCCAGCCGAGCTCGGCCTGGGCGTCCCGGGCTTCCTCCTGCGGGCCGTCCTGACTCCACGCGTCCTGCACCGCGACCTTCCCGACACCGACGATGACGTCTCCGGCCCGCACGGTGAGGCGGTCCCCCGCCCCGAGGTAGGACTCGCGCAGCGCGCCCTCACTCTCCGGACGGCCCGAGGTCCACGTCCACACCTGCTCGAGACGGCAGAAGCCCCACACGGCGGGTGCATCGAGACCCCGGAACGGGGTGAGGGTCAGCCGGCGGGCTCGCAGCGGGAAGCAGACGCCTCGACTCGCGGCGAGCTCCAGGAGAGGGGTGGCCATGACAGACAGGGTACGAACAAAAGTCCTCGAGTCAGCCCCCGGACAGACCAGTGCCCACACCCTGCGTCGATGTCAGATCCACGCGGCCTCTCAGGGCCCGTTGACCTCGGGCAGATCCCGCCACGGAGTCCCGCACCTGCACCGGTAGATGATCGCTTCGACCATCGTGCGGGCATCCGAGAAGGGCCGGCCCTGCCGGCCCGTGCGATCTGGAGCAGCGGGGCGATCAGCTCCGATCGGGCGTCGAAGACGACCTGGAACCGGGACATGGCTCCCCGGATCTCAGCGGGTCCCTGGAGCCATTCTCAGACACGCCCTAGGCCATCTCCAGCGCCGAGGCCCGCCTCACATCCGAGGAGGTCCTCCACGCTCAGGTGACGCGGCTCAGACACGATGCAACAGTCGATCGAGGGCCTCTCGCCCGGCGGCCCGCTCACGGACGTCGTCGGAGTCCATGAGGTCCAGCGCCACGACTGTTTCAGTGCGAAGCAGGGCGGAGGGATCCACGGGGGCAGGTATGTGTCGGATCACCACTTCCCCCGCCGCCGAGGCGTCGAGGCGGAGCCGCGACTGGAGAGCCTCCAGGTCGCCGAGCAGATAGCCCTCCTCCCGCTGGTTCCCTTCGACAGCGGCGAGCCCGAAGCGGCGGGCGAGATCCGACTGATCCAGGGCGGACACCCCCGAGGGCACGAGAACGTCGGCGAGCTTGGCTCGGGCTCGAGGCGAGGCGTGGAACCGGTGGGGCCGGGCCCTGTTCTCAGCCAGTCGGTGCATCTCGGCAGCGGTGAGCGTTCGCAGCCGGGAGCGCAGACGGGAGATCCGCGGCTGGTCGAGGAAGGCCCGTCCGTTTCCTCCGGCAAGGAGGTCGACGGCGGCCCAGGCGGTCCGCGGAGCCCAGGTGCGGCCGATACCCGGCGCCCTGCGGGCACGACGGGCCAGGGCACGCTCATCGATGAACCAGGATTCTCCGAGGCGGCGGGCCGGCACATCACCGTCCTCGACGAGGCGCCGCACATAGCGGTCGGAGACCTTGAGGCGCTCGGCGGCCTCCCCCACCGTCAGAAGAGTCATGCAAGAAGAGTACCGGAGCCGGACCTGTTCATGCATGCCCGGGGAGCCCTGACTTTGAGACCCTGTCATGCCATGCACCGAGAGCGCGTGGCCCTCTCACCAGAGCCGTACTCCACCAGAGCGGAGACGGAAGGGCCATCGACAGCAGCGCCTGGAAGGGGGCAACACACCCTGGGGCGATCCCTTCGGCCTGGCGCTCCTTGATCCTTCGACGCTCGAACTCAGCGAATGCGGCCTTGATGCCGAGCATGAGTCCGGCTACGGGGGAAGTGCCGGGCCTGGGCACCGTGATCCCACTCGGTCGAGACCCGTACGGTGCATCCCTTGTCGGTGAGCTCGTCCACGCTCGCGTACAGATTCCGGGTGACCCGGCCGAGCCGGGCCACGACGTCGTCGACCGCTGGGGAATCGACCGCCGACGCACTCTCGTCGTCTAGCGCCCGGCCAGAGACGTGGCCCAGGCCCTGCCCACGACGATCGAGCGCCTAGAGTGATCCACATCACTCTCGCCGTGGCCTCTCACCCTGAACAGGAGCCTCATGTCCGCCACGTCCACACGTCCGCCCACACCCGGACCCTCGGGCCGTACCGCCCGCGAGGGCACGTTCTTCAGCCGCGCCATGCGCCCGCTGAACACGACGATGGAGCGGTTCATCCCGTCCTCGCTCGTGTTCACCATCGTGCTCACGTTCGCGGTGGCAGCCCTGTGCCTGCTGCTCACTCCGGCCGGGCCGGCCGACGTCGTCGTGGGCTGGGGTGACGGCCTGTCCGGGCTGCTGGCGTTCATCACGCAGATGGCGCTCGTGCTCATGCTCGGCCACATCCTGGCGAACACCGGCCCGGTGCGCCGCCTGCTCGCCCGGCTGGCCAGCATTCCCCGCACGCCCCTGGCCGCCTACATCTTCGTGTTCGTGGTGGCGGCAGCGGCCTCCCTCATCACGTGGGGCCTGGGCCTGGTGGTCGGTGCGCTGCTGGCCAAGGAGGTCGCGGCGCAGGCTCGTGAGCGCGGGCTGGTCCTGCACTTCCCGATGCTGGTGGCCGCCGGGTTCTCCGGGTTCGTGGTGTGGCACATGGGGTACTCGGGCTCCGGCCCGCTGACGGCCGCCACCCCCGGTTCATTCCTCACGGAGAGCCTGGGCGGCCGGACGGTCCCGGTCTCGGAGACCACCTTCTCCTGGTGGAACATCACCGCCGCCGTGGTGACCGTGCTCGTCGTGGCCCTGGCCCTGTTCCTCGTCGCCCCGCGCGCCGGGGACCGGATCGTGGAGCTGGAGATCGACGCGCGGGACCAGGACGCGGTGTCCGCACCGGAGATCGAGACGCCGGCGGACCGTCTCGACGCCTCCCGTGTCCCCACGCTCCTCGTCGGCGCCATGCTCGTGATCTATCTGGTGATGCACTTCGTCGGCGGCGGCACCCTCACCCTGGACATCGTCAACTGGTCCTTCCTCGCGCTGATCCTGCTGCTGGTGCGCAGCCCGCACGAGCTGATCGGCCTCACCCAGTCGGCCGCGTCCAACGTGGGCGAGATCCTGCTGCAGTTCCCCCTCTACGCGGGCATCCTCGGCATGATGACGACCACCGGCCTGGTGGCGGTGCTCTCGGACGCCTTCGTGGCGATCTCGAACCCGGTGACGTTCGGCCTGCTGGCGTTCCTGGCCGCGGGCCTCGTGAACTTCTTCGTCCCCTCCGGCGGCGGACAGTTCGCCGTGCAGGGCCCGATCATGCTCCAGGCCGGCGACGCGCTCGGCGTGGACCCGGCCATCACCATCATGGCCGTCTCCTACGGCGACCAGTGGACCAACATGATCCAGCCGTTCTGGGCGATCCCCCTTCTGGCGATCGCCGGCCTGAAGATGCGCGACATCCTGGGGTACACCACGGTCGTGCTGCTCGCGTCGGGGCTCGTCTTCGGCGGCACACTCCTGCTCGTCTCGCTCTGAGCCGGCCGGCCGATGCGGGCCGGGTCCGGACAGACGAAGGACCCCGGGATCACCGGGGCCCTTCGCCTGTCATCACTCGCACCTTCATCACTCGCACCTCGATGAAGTGGTTCCACCGTACGAACCGAGCATGGGCGCAGCCGTCACGCAGCCTGGCAGTTGCCTGGCAATGGCCGCCTCAGCCCAGGGCACCGCCGGACTCGGCCAGGTAGCACGTGCCGCACAGAGACTCGTAAGTCACCTGAACACCGTCGATCGCCACCTGGTCCCCCTCGAACACGAAGTGCTCGGCGCCCGTGGCCGGGTCCACGACCTTGCGCGTGTTGAACACCGCCTTCCGGCCGCACCGGCAGATGGTCTTCAACTCTTCGAGGGAGTGCGCCAGTTCCAGCAGCCGCGCGGAGCCCGGGAAGGAGCGGGTGCGGAAGTCGGTGCGCAGTCCGTAGGCGATCACGGGGACGCCGTCGAGCACGGCGATGCGCAGCAGGTCGTCCACCTGCGCCGGCTCGAGGAACTGTGCCTCGTCCACGAGCAGACACGCCACGGGCGGGGCCTCCACGTGCCCCACGAGGGCGTCCGGGTCGTCACCGGTGGCGTGCCGGCGGAACAGCTCCCGCACGTCCGCGCCCGCCGGGACGAGGAAGTCCACGGCGCGGGTCACACCGAGGCGGGAGACGACGTCGCCCTCCCCCTTCACGTCCACCTCCGGCTTGGCCAGCAGCACCCGCTGGCCGCGCTCCTCGTAGTTGAAGGCGGCCTGCAGCAGGCCCGTGGACTTGCCGGAGTTCATGGCCCCGTAGCGGAAGTAGAGCTTGGCCACGGCTCCGCTCAGCCCTGGGCGCGGCCCTGGTCGGCCTCGATCTGCTCTGCGGCCGTGGGGTCCGAGTCCCGCAGGAAGGTGCGGATGCGCTCGACCTCCTCGGACTCCCCGATCCCGGCGGCCGCGCGGCCCAGCGCGTACAGGGCGCGCAGGAAGCCGCGGTTGGGCTCGTGGGCGTACGGCACCGGGCCGGCGCCGCGCCACCCCGCCCGGCGCAGCGCGTCCAGACCCCGGTGGTAGCCGACGCGGGCGTACGCATAGGAGTCCACGGTCCGGCCCTCGACCCACGCGTCCTCCGCCATGAGCGCCCACACCAGGGAGGACTCGGGCGCCACCGGCACGATGTCCTCGGGCAGGTCACCTGCCTCGAGCCGGGCCAGCACCTCCGGCTCCTCCGGCAGGCGCGTGGCCGGCGGCTCCATCAGGTTCTTGCCGATCAGGGACTCGGACATGGGATGCCTCTTCTCCTCGCGGACGATGCGGTCGCGGCCGAGTCTATCGACGGCGCCGGACGCCGGACGGATCGCCGTCCCCGCGTCCAGGACGGTCCGGTACCGTAGGCGCAGCGTCCGTCCGCAGCCCCACGCTCCCGGGGCCGGGCCGCCGATGCCGTCGAAGGAGCCTCCATGACCCACCCCGCGCCCGCCCGCCGCCGTGCCCCGCTGGCCGTCGGCGTCGCCGCCCTCGCCCTCGCCCTGGCCGGCTGCGGCTCGGCCGGCCAGTCCGGTGAGCCCGCCTCGTCGACCGCCGCGGCGCCCAGCGGATCGGCGGCCTCGGCCGCGGCCGGCTCGGCCACGGAGAGCCCCACCGACCCCGCGTCCGCCGCGGCGTCCCGCGTCCGTGAGGCCCTCGCGTCGGAGTCCGCCGAGGGCACCCCGCGCGCCGAGCCGCGTCAGGCGTTCGAGACCGTCGGCCCGGGCATCAAGGACGGCGCCGCCACCGAGGCCTGGAAGAACACGGCGGCGGTCCGCAACGACACCGTCTCCGTGATGGACTGCACGCGCGACGTCCTGGACCAGCGCACCCTGGACGCCGTCGCCACGCACATCCCGGACAGCTCGAACATCGAGATCGTGCAGCTGTTCGCCTCGCAGGACGAGACCCACGAGTTCCTCACCTGTGTCTACAACGGCTACTTCGAGTACAGCCCCGGCATGCCCCTGGCGCAGGTCCACTACCAGCACAACCTCGACGGCTCCCGCCTGGAGTGGTGCCAGGAGGAGCCCGCCGCCGTGGCGGACGAGTACACGTTCGACCCGAAGACCGGCAAGGGGCTGCTCGCCCTGCTCCGTCCGGGCATGGTCGGCGGCCAGGACGGCGCCCCCCTGCTGCCCCAGCGCACCGCGTGGGCCTGCTCCGAGGACGGCAGCGAGATGGTCTCCGTGACCATGGGCTCCATGGAGGGCTTCGGGGACGCCAACGGCGGCCTCACCCAGGTGAAGAACTCGCCGGTCGCGCAGAGCACCACCCTCGTCACCGAGACCCGCGACCACCTCGCGGACACCGTGCTGAAGGACGCCGGTGAGTTCCAGGAGGTCATCAAGCTCAGCTCGCCGTTCTTCCTGAACGCGCAGATGGACGAGGAGACCCTGGCCCAGGCCCGGGAGATCCCCACCGGCCGCGTGCCCGACGAGCTGCTGAACAACCAGTCCACGATCGACCGCCCCGAGGGCGCCCCCGGCCCCGTGGCCCCGGGCCAGCCGCCGCGGCCGTTCCAGGGTGCCGCGCGGGAGGCCGCCGAATCCCAGCGGGCCGCGGAGGCGTCCGCCTCGGCGTCGGCCAGCCCGTCACCGACGAAGTCGGCTTCGGCCTCGGCCTCGCCGTCCCCCTCCACGTCCGGGGACTGACGTCCCGGCACGACGACGGCCGGTCACCTCGTGAGGTGACCGGCCGTCGTCGTGGGGCCCGGCGGATCAGGCCTTCGCCGCGGCGTCGTCCTGACCGGCGAAGTGCCGGCGGTACGCGCCCAGGGTGAGGAACGCCGGGTACTCCGGCGGCAGGGCCGACTCGCAGAACACGCGCACCGCGTCCTCGAACCGGTGGCCCTCGGGCAGCGGGCCGGCGAGGATCCGAGCGTGCTCCTCGCGGATCAGCTGCTCCATCCAGCCGCGGTTGGCGGTCCGCACGCCGCCCTCGGTCAGCTGCACACCGGTGCCGTTGTGTGCCCACTGCCAGATCTGGGACCGGGAGATCTCCGCCGTGGCGGCGTCCTCCATGAGTCCGTGGATCGCGGCGGCGCCGTTCCCCCGCAGCCAGGACTCGATGTAGCGGATCCCGACCTCGATGTTCATCCGCACGCCGGCCTCGGTCACCGAGCCCGTGGTCGCGGCGACGTCGAGCAGGGCGGCCTCGTCCGGCACCACGTCCTCGCGGCGGCGGGTGCGGATCTGGTTCGGGGCCTCGCCGAGCACGGCGTCGAACTCCTCCCGGGCGACCGGCACGAGGTCCGGGTGCGCCACCCACGAGCCGTCGAAGCCGTCGCCGGCCTCGCGGGCCTTGTCCGCGCGCACCTTCTCCAGCGCGGCGGCGTTGGCCTCCTCGTTCCGGCGGTCCGGGATCACGGCGGACATGCCGCCGATCGCCGAGGCGCCGCGCCGGTGGCAGGCCCGGACCAGCTGCTCCGTGTAGGCCCGCATCATCGGCTGGGTCATGGTCACCTCCGAGCGGTCCGGGAGGACGAACTCGGCCCCGCGGTCCCGGAAGTTCTTGATGATGGAGAAGATGTAGTCCCAGCGGCCGGCGTTGAGGCCCGCGGCGTGGTTGCGCAGCTGGTACAGGATCTCCTCCATCTGGAACGCCGCGGTGATCGTCTCGATCAGCACGGTGGCCCGGATGGTGCCCTGGGGGATGCCCAGCTCGTCCTGCGCCGCCACGAACACGCAGTTCCACAGCCGCGCCTCGAGATGGGACTCGAGCTTGGGCAGGTAGAAGTACGGGCCGTGGCCGCGGCGGATCAGCTCGTCGGCGTTGTGGAAGAAGTACAGGCCGAAGTCCACGAGGGCGCCGGCCATCGGCTCGCCGTCCACGCGGATGTGGTCCTCGAGGAGGTGCCAGCCGCGCGGGCGGACGATGATGGTCGGCCGGTCCGTGAGCTCGCGCTCGCGCAGCCGGTACTCCTTGCCCTCGGGGGAGGTGAAGTCGATCTGGTCGCGGATCGCGTCGAACAGGTTGACCTGCCCGTCCAGCATCCGGTCCCAGGACGGCGTCGAGGAGTCCTCGAAGTCGGCGAGCCAGCCCGAGGCGCCCGAGTTGAGGGCGTTGATCGTCATCTTCCGATCCACGGGGCCGGTGATCTCCACGCGGCGGTCCTGCAGGCCGGGGGCCAGCGGCGCCACACGCCAGGAGTCGTCCTCGCGGACCCGGCGGGTGGACCGCAGGTAGTGCGGGTTCCAGCCGTCGGTGATGCGGCGCCGGGTGTACTCCCGCTCCTCGAGCAGCCGCCGGCGGCGGTCCTCGGCCAGCCGGTGCAGGCGGCCGAGGAACGCCAGCGCCTCGTCCGTGAGGATCTCGGCCTGCCGCCCGTCGACCGGCCCGTGGACGGTCACCACGGGGGCGGCGCCCTCGGGGATGACGACGGGGATGGCCTGGGTGCTCACGTCATGCGGCAGGGGCGTGTGCTCCCGAACGTCGTCGGCATGGATCTCGTGCAGGGTGGGGGTCGTGGTCTGCGGGCTCATGGGACTGCCTCCTCGCGGTCTCGGCTGAGCGGATCAGTGGAACTGGCCGGACTCCGTGGAGCCCGCCAGGGCCACCGTGGAGCTGTCCGGGTTGATGGCGGTGGACACGGCGTCGAAGTAGCCGGTGCCGACCTCGCGCTGGTGCTTGGTCGCGGTGTAGCCGCGGGCCTCGTCGGCGAACTCGCGCTCCTGCAGCTCGACGTACGCGGACATCTGGCGCTCGTTGTATCCCTTGGCCAGGTCGAACATCGAGTGGTTCAGGGCGTGGAAGCCGGCCAGCGTGATGAACTGGAAGGTGTAGCCCATGGCGCCCAGCTCGCGCTGGAACTTGGCGATGGTGTCGTCGTCGAGGTTCTTCTTCCAGTTGAAGGACGGCGAGCAGTTGTAGGCCAGCATCTGGTCCGGGAACTCGGCCTTGACGGCCTCGGCGAACTTCCGGGCCAGCTCGAGGTCCGGCGTGCCGGTCTCCATCCAGATCAGGTCCGCGTGGGGGGCGTAGGCCTTGGCGCGGGCGATGCAGGGCTCGACGCCGTTGCGGACCTTGTAGAAGCCCTCCGCGGTGCGCTCACCGGTGATGAACTCGGCGTCGCGCTCGTCCACGTCCGAGGTGATCAGGGTGGCCGCCTCGGCATCGGTGCGGGCGATGATCACGCTGGGCACGTCGGCGACGTCGGCGGCCAGGCGGGCGGCGTTGAGCGTGCGGATGTGCTGGCCGGTGGGGATGAGCACCTTGCCGCCGAGGTGGCCGCACTTCTTCTCGGAGGCCAGCTGGTCCTCCCAGTGCACACCGGAGGCGCCGGCGGTGATCATCGACTTCATGAGCTCGTAGGCGTTGAGCGGGCCGCCGAAGCCGGCCTCGGCGTCGGCCACGATCGGCACGAGCCAGTCCTCGACGCTGCTGACGCCCTCGGCGTGCTCGATCTGGTCCGCGCGCAGCAGGGCGTTGTTGATGCGGCGCACCACCTGCGGCACGGAGTTGGCCGGGTACAGGGACTGGTCCGGGTACGTGTGGCCGGAGAGGTTGGCGTCCGCGGCGACCTGCCAGCCGGAGAGGTAGATGGCGCGCAGCCCGGCCTTGACCTGCTGGACGGCCTGGTTGCCGGTGAGGGCGCCGAGGGCGTTGGTGAACTCACCGCGGGCGTTCTCGTCCTTCAGCTGGGTCCACAGCTTCTCGGCGCCGCGGCGGGCCAGCGTGTGCTCCTCCTGGATGCGGCCGCGGAGACGGACGACGTCCTCGGCGGTGAAGCTGCGCTCGACGCCGGCCCAGCGGGGGTTGTTGTCCCAGTCGTGCTGGAGCTGTTCGGCGGAGGCGGGAGTGGAGTGGTGGGGCTGGGTGGTCATGGCGTCCTCCTGAGGATCGGTCCGGTTCGTGAAGGGTTCGGTGCGACGTGTCCGTCGCTGCCGTTGACATCCACCTTGGCCCCGGGCAAGGCCCTCTGGAGCACAAAATCGGTGGAAACTCCGGCCGTTCCTGCCACTGGGTCAGAACGTGACAGTCCTTGCGCCCCCATGTGGCATGGATCACGGCAACGGCCCCCCGCTTGTCAAGAATGTGACTTTCTTTCCGAAACACGTGATCTCCTCCCCGGTTCCGTCTACAGTTCCGCGCATGATGACCCGCCCGCTTCCCGAGGACAGCGCGACCGTGGACACCGTCGCGCTGGGCCGCCGCGTCCGGCACCTGCGCAAGCAGGCCGGCCTCACCCTGGACCAGCTCGCGGAGCGCACGGGAGTCAGCGGCTCGCACCTGTCCCTCGTGGAGAACGCCCGCCGCGAGCCGCGGCTCTCGCTGGTCCAGCGGATCGCGGAGGTCCTGGGCGTGCCGGTCGAGGACCTGCTGACCGGCCGGGCCCCCACCCGTCGGGCCGAACTGGAGATCGAGGTCGAACGGTTCGCGCGCTCGGAGCACTACGCCTCCCTCGGCCTGCCGCCGCTGCGCATCGGGCCCCGCACCCCCACCGAGGTCCTCGAGGTGATCGCGGGGCTGGAGGCCGAGCTGCGCCGTCGTCTGGAGGAGCAGGCCGCCACGCCCGAGGAGGCGCGCCGCGCCAACGCCCAGCTGCGCGCCCGGATGCGCGCGGTGGACAACCACTACCCCGATCTCGAGGCCGAGGCGCATCGACTGCTCGACGCGATCGGCCACACGGGCGGGCCGCTGGGCCTGCACGCGGTCTCGGAGCTGGCCGAGCACCTCGGCTTCACCCTGCGCTTCGTCCCGGACCTGCCGCACTCCACGCGCTCCGTCACGGACCTCAAGCACGGGCGCATCCACATCAGCGGCTCCCGCTCCTCGGACCACGACCGCCGCACCGTGGTGCTCCAGGCCCTCGCCGCCGCCGTCCTGGGCCACGGCGAGCCGCGGGACTACGAGGACTTCCTCGCCCAGCGTGTGGCGGTGAACTACCTGGCGGGCGCGCTGCTCATGCCGCAGCGGGCGGCGTCGTCGCTGCTGCGGGCCGCCCAGAAGCGCCGGGACCTGTCCGTGGACGACCTGAAGGACGCGTTCGGCGTCTCCTACGAGGCCGCCGCGCACCGGTTCACCAACCTGGCCACCGTGGACCTGGGCATCCGCTGCCACTTCCAGAAGGTCCACGAGACCGGGGTGATCCACAAGGCCTACGAGAACGACGGGATCGTGTTCCCCGCCGACCACACCGGTGCGATCGAGGGCCAGCAGGCGTGCCGGAAGTGGGGCGCACGGCAGGCCTTCTCCCGCAACGACCGGTTCCGCGCCCACACGCAGTACACGGACTCGCCCAACGGGACGTTCTGGTGCACCTCGATGATCGAGAACGGCCCCGACGGGCTGTTCGCCCTCTCCGTGGGCACCCCGTTCGAGCATGCCCGGTACTTCCGCGGCGCGGACACCCGCCACCGGGTCACCTCCACGTGCCCCGATCCGCGCTGCTGCCGCCGCCCCGACCCCGAGCTCGAGGCCGCGTGGGGCGGGCACGTGTGGCCCGCGGCCCGCATGCACGCGCATCTGCTGGCGGCCATGCCCACGCAGACCTTCCCCGGTGTGGACGAGCGTGAGGTCTTCGAGTTCCTCCAGGCCCAGGAGGAGCGGGAGGGCTGAGGACGACGCCGGCCCGCACCCTCACGCGAGGGTGCGGGCCGGCGCGGCGGACGGCGGGGTCAGCCGATGCTCTTGCCGGCCGAGTTCAGCTCGGTGCAGGCCTGGACCACGCGGGCGGCCATGGCCTCCTCGGCCTTGGCGCCCCACACGCGGGGGTCGTACTGCTTCTTGTCGCCGACCTCGCCGTCGACCTTCAGGACGCCGTCGTAGTTCTCGAACATGTGCCCGGCCACCGGGCGGGTGAACGCGTACTGGGTGTCCGTGTCCACGTTCATCTTCACGACGCCGTACTCCACCGAGTCGGCGATCTCCTGGGCGGCGGAGCCGGAGCCGCCGTGGAACACGAGGTCGAACGGGCGCTCCTTGCCGAACTTCTCGCCCACGGCCTGCTGGATCTCCTGCAGGATCTCCGGGCGCAGCTTCACGTTGCCCGGCTTGTAGACGCCGTGCACGTTGCCGAAGGTCAGCGCGGTGAGGTAGCGACCGTGCTCGCCGAGGCCGAGGGCCTCCACCGTGGCGATGCCGTCCTGGACGGTGGTGTAGAGCTTCTCGTTGATCTCGTGGGCCACGCCGTCCTCCTCGCCGCCCACGACGCCGATCTCCACCTCGAGGATCTGCTTGTTGGCGTGGGTGCGGGCGAGCAGCTCGCGGCCGATCCGCAGGTTCTCCTCGAGGGTCTCGGCGGAGCCGTCCCACATGTGGGAGTTGAAGATCGGGTCGCGCCCGGCCTTCACCTCGGCCTCGGAGGCGTCCAGCAGGGGCAGGACGAAGCCCTCGAGCTTGTCCTGGGGGCAGTGGTCCGTGTGCAGGGCGATGTTCACGGAGTACTTCTTGGCGACCTCGCGCGCGAACGCCGCGAAGGCCAGCGAGCCGGCGACCATGTCCTTCACGGAGGAGCCGGAGAAGTAGGCGGCGCCGCCGGTGGAGACCTGGATGATGCCGTCCGAGCCGGCCTCGGCGAAGCCGCGGATGGCGGCGTTCAGGGTCTGGGAGCTGGTGACGTTGATCGCCGGGAAGGCGAAGGCGCCGTTCTTGGCGGCGTCGATCATCTCGGCGTACTTCTCCGGGGATGCGATGGGCATGCTGCAGCTCCTAGGCGTCGTCGACTCGGGCAGGCGGGGGAGCGCGGCGGACGCGCCGCCCTCGGGCTCATCCTATCCGCGCGGCCGGACCCGCCCCAGGGTCCCGGACCCGACGGCGCCGCCGGCCTGGGCACGGCCCCGCCGCCGGCCTAGGATGAGCTGCGTCACATTCGCATCCGAGAGACCGGAGACCGCCATGGCCCCCGCCCACCGCCCCTCCCGCCCCCTCGCCCTGGCCGCCGCCCTGGCTGTCGTCGCCGGGTTCGGCGCGCCACACGCGGCCCTGGCCCAGGAGTCCGCCCCGGCCCCCGACGCGCCGGAGGTGAGCTCCGCCGTCGAGGACCTCTCGCAGCCGGCCACGGCGGCCGAGGACGCCCGCTGGAACGCGGCCCGGGACGCCCTGGCGGCCGCCTCGGCCGACAACCCCTTCTACCTGCCGCCCACCGTCGTGCCCGCGACCCCCGGCGCCCTGATCCGCACCGAGCCCACCGCCTTCTACCTGGACCCGGTGCGGCTGGTGCAGGTGCCGGCGCACGCCACGCGCATCATGTACGCCTCGCAGGACGCCCAGGGCCGACCCATCGCCGTGACCGGCACCGTGCTGACCCCCACCGCCCCGTGGACGGGCGGCGGCGAGCGCCCCGTGATCAGCTACGCAGTGGGGACCCAGGGGGCGGCGGACCGCTGCGCCCCCTCCCGCACCCTCTCCACCGGCGTGCAGTACGAAGGCGTGGGGATCACCTCCCTGCTGAGTCGCGGCCACGCCGTGGTCGTCACCGACTACGAGGGCCTGGGCACCCCGGGCACGCACACCTACATGGTCCGGGAGGCCCAGGCGCACGCCGTCCTCGACGCGGTGCGCGCGGCCGCCCAGGTGTCGGGGTCGGGCGTCACCGCGACCGCGCCGGTCGCGCTCGCGGGCTACTCGCAGGGCGGCGGGGCGGCCGCGGCCGCCGCCGAGCTCGCGTCCGACTACGCCCCGGAGCTGGACCTCAAGGGCGCCTACGTGGGCGCCCCGCCGGCCGACCTCGTGCAGGTCGCGGACCGGATCGACGGCGGCCTGTACGCGGCCTTCCTGCTCTACGCGATGGCCGGGCAGCTCGCCGCGTACGACGTGGACCCGGCCACGCATCTCAACGAGACCGGCCTGACGGCCCTCGCCGGCGCGGCCGAGACCTGCATGGTGGGCGGCCTCGCCTACGCGCACCTCGACTCCGCCACACTGACCCACACGGGGCAGGACTTCCCTGAGCTCGTCCGCTCCGATGCCGAGCTGGCCGGGATCCTCGCCGAGCAGCGGATCGGCGCACCGGGCCGCCGTCCGGACGTGCCGGTGATGATCGCGCACTCCGTCACGGACGACGTCATCCCGTACCGCACCGGCCGCGACCTGGGCCGCCGCTGGTGCGCGGAGGGCGCGCGGGTGCGTTTCGACCCGCTCCTCACCCCGACCCACGTGGGCGGCCACGTGGCCTCGCTGCCGCGGATGGGGGCGTTCCTGGACGCGACCCTCGCCGACCGCTGGACCGCCGACTCGTGCGGGTGGTTCTGAGCCTCGGCTAGCGTCGGGGCCAGGACCGTCCCGCCCACCGAAGGAGCAGTCATGCGCGCCGAGCAGGTCACCGATCCCATCGCCTACCACGGCGAGGGCCCCGTCTGGGCCGCCTCGTGGGGCAGCGCCGCCGAGGGCGTGACCGCCGGCGGCGGCCTGCGCTGGGTGGACATGCTCGCCGGGGACGTCCTGTCCCTGCGCACCGACGGGACGGTGGACCGCACGCACGTCGGCGACGTGGCCGCCGCGCTGCGCCCGCGTGCGGGGGGTGGCGCCGTCGTCGCGGTGGAGCGGGGCTTCGCCCTGATCTCGCCCGAGGGCGAGCTGACGACGCTGCCCGAGCTGTGGGGCGCGGACGCCGGGATCCGGATGAACGAGGGCGGCTGTGACCCGGACGGCCGGTTCCACTGCGGCACCATGGCGTACGCCAAGACCCCCGGCGCCGCGAACCTCTACCGGCTCGCCCCCGGCCCCGACGGCGGCGCCGGCGAGGTGGACGTCGTGCTGACCGGCGCGACGACGTCCAACGGCCTCGAGTGGAGCCCGGACGGCACGCGGGCCTACTACAACGACACCCCCACACGGCAGGTGGCCGTGTTCGACTACTCCCGCGAGGAGGGCCTGACGAACCGCCGCGTGCTCGTGGACGTGCTCGACGGCGAGGGCAAGCCGGACGGGCTCACCGTGGACGCCGAGGGCGGGATCTGGGTGGCCGTGATCAGCCACGGGCAGATCCACCGGTACACGCCCGAGGGGACGCTCGACGAGGTGGTGGAGGTGCCCGTGCAGAAGACCACGGCGTGCACCTTCGGCGGCGACGACCTCGGCACCCTGTACATCACCACCTCCTGGGAGAACCTGGAGCGCGGCGAGGACCCGCTGGCCGGGGCCCTGTTCGCCGTCCGCCCGGGGGTGACGGGCCTGCCGGCCCGCCCCTTCGCGGGCTGAGGCCGTCACGCCGCACATCGTCGGCGCGGTCCTGCGCCACCCTGCGCCGTCCTGCGCCGTCCTGCGCCGCGAGCCAGACGATTCTGCGGCCCAGAGTCTCCTTTCAGCACGGAATCGTCTGGCTCGCGCCGGACTCAGGGGACGGCCGCGTGCTGCCGGATCCACGCGTGCATCGCGATGCCGGCGGCCACGCCCGCGTTGATCGAGCGGGTGGAGCCGTACTGCGCGATGGACAACACCGCGCTCGACGCCGCTCGCACCTCCGCCGAGAGCCCCGGCCCCTCCTGCCCGAAGACGAGCACGCAGGCACGCGGGAAGTCGAAGGTCTCCACCGGCACCGACTCGGGGAACAGGTCCACGCCGAGCACGGGCAGCCCCTCCCCCGCCGCCCACTCCGTGAACGCCGCCACCGTCTCGTGGTGGCGCACGTGCAGGTAGCGGTCGGTGACCATGGCGCCGCGCCGGTTCCAGCGGCGCCGCCCGATGATGTGCACCCCGGCGGCGTTGAACGCGTTGGCGGTGCGCACGACGGTGCCGATGTTCAGGTCGTGCTGCCAGTTCTCGATGGCCACGTGGAACGGGTGGCGCCGCGCGTCGAGGTCCGCGACGATCGCCTCGAGGCTCCAGTAGCGGTAGTGGTCGAGGACGTTGCGGCGGTCGCCGTGCGCGAGCAGCTCCGGGTCGTAGCGGGGGTCCTCCGGCCACGGGCCGGTCCACGGGCCGACGCCGACCTCGCGGGGCGCGGCGCCGTCCTCGGCCGGCGCGGGCTCGCTCAGCGGCCGGCCTCGGACCGGTCGACGGCGGCCCAGGCGGCCCCGGCGGACACCGCGGCCACGGAGAGCACCGCCGGCCACGCACCGATCTTCTTGGCCAGCGGGTGGGAGGCGCCGAAGCCGCCGAGGTACAGGGCGGCCAGGCCACCGGCGACGGCGGGCCCACGCTTGGCCAGCCACGTGCGCCCGGCGTACAGGCCGGCGGCGGCCAGCACGACGCCGCCGAGCGGGCGGATGCCGGTCTCACGGGCGGTCAGGTAGCCGCCGATCAGACCGAATGCGGTGACCGGGGCCGTGGAGACGGCGTGGGCGGGGAGCAGGGTCTTGCCGTCGCGGACGACGGGCGGGGCATGGCGCGGAGTCTTCATGGCGCCACCGTAGCGCGCGCATCCTGGAATACGCCGGGGGCCACCGTCGGGGAGAATGTCCTGGTGAGCATGATCGACAACGCCGTGTACGTGGACGGGCGGCGCGTCCACGCCCCCTCCACCCTCGAGGACACCTGGGAGGAGTGCGAGCGCACCGGCGGCATGGCCTGGCTGGGCCTGTACCGCCCGGACGTGGCCGAGCTCCAAGCGGTCGCGGAGGAGCTGCGCCTGCACCCGCTCGCCGTCGAGGACGCCCTCGCCGGAGGCGAGCGCGCCAAGCTGGACCGCTACGGCGAGGACTCGTTCATGGTCCTGCACCCGGCCCGCTACATCGACCGCACCGAGACCGTGGAGTTCGGCGAGCTGAGCGTCTTCACCGGCGAGCACTACGTGGTGACGGTGCGCCACGCGGAGGAGCCGGACCTGGCCGCCGTGCGTCGGTCCCTGGAGACGGAGGGCCGCGAGCGTCTCGCGATGGGGCCGTGGCAGGTCACCCTGGAAATCCTGGACCGGGTCGTGGACGACTACTTCCCGGTGGCCGACGGCCTCGAACAGGACATCGCGGAGATCGAGGACCAGGTCTTCGCCGGCGACGGGCACGTCTCCCGGCGCATCTACGAGCTCTCCCGCGAGGTGCTGAACTTCCAGCACGCCATCCGCGCGCTGCCGTCCATCGTGGAGCAGCTCCAGGAGGAGGTGCGCACCCGCCTGCACGAGGACACCCGCCGCCTCGACGCCGACGGCCTGCCCCGGCGCGACGACGCCCACGCCTGGGAGGACGAGGAGCTCAGCGAGCAGGCGCGTCTCGAGGTGGAGAACCTGCGCCGCCTGCGCGACGTCCACGACCACGCCGTCCAGATCAACGAGCGCGTGATGACCATGCGCCAGATGCTCAACAGCGCCCTCGAGCTGGACTCGACGCTGGCCTCGAAGCGGCTGGCCGAGCAGTCGATCGCCCAGAACGAGCAGGTCAAGCAGATCTCGTCCTGGGCGGCGATCATCTTCGCGCCGCAGCTGGTGGGCTCGGTGTACGGCATGAACTTCGACGGCATGCCCGAGCTGCACTGGGCGTTCGGCTATCCGTTCGCCCTGGGACTCATGCTGGCGGTGGCCCTCACGCTGTTCGTGCTGTTCAAGCGCGCGGACTGGCTCTAGGCGGGCGGCGCGCGGGGCCGTCCGAGGCTCAGTCGAGGCCGAGCTCGTCCTTGCCGAACGCGTACAGGTACGGCACCCCCGCTTCCTCGGCCACGCGTTCGGCGGCGCCGGTCGCACGGTCCACGATCACGGCCACGGCCTGGACGTCGCCGCCGGCGTTGCGCACGCCCTCGACGGCGGTCAGCGCGGAGCCGCCCGTCGTCGAGGTGTCCTCCAGCACGACGACGCGGCGACCGTCCACGCCCGGGCCCTCCACCTGCCGGCCCATGCCGTACGACTTCTGCGCCTTGCGCACCACGAAGGCGTCGAGCGCGCGGCCTGCGGCGCCGGCCTGGTGCATCATCGCGGTGGCCACGGGGTCCGCACCCATGGTCAGCCCGCCCACCGCGTCGCACCCGATCCCGTTCTCCTCGAGCAGGCGCAGCATCACGCGGCCGATCAGCGGGGCGGCCTCGTGGTGCAGGGTGACCCGACGCAGGTCCACGTAGTAGTCCGCCTCCTTGCCGGAGGACAGGGTCACCCGGCCGTGCACCACAGCCAGATCCTGGATGAGCTGCTTGAGCCGCTCGCGGTCCTGCTCGGGCGTGGGGACGGTGGGGGTCTGCGCGTCGGTCATGCCGCCCATGCTAGTGCGAGCCCGGCCACCCCTGCCGATTCCGTCCCGGCCTGGCTAGGCTCGGGTTATGAGCGAGATCCCGCACGACGACGCCCCCGTCCAGCATCCCTCCGGCCTGCCCCTGGCGCACTGGCTCACCCTCACCGAGGGCCTGATCGCGGCGCGCGTGGCCGAGAGCCTCGAGGAGCACGGCCTGACCCGCGTCCAGTGGCAGCTGCTGAACACCCTCACGGTGGCCCCGCAGTCCCGCGCCGAGCTCGAGGCCGGCTTCGAGGAGGAGCAGCGCGGCGCGGTGTCCGGTCAGATCGAGGAGCTGGTCGAGTCCCACTGGGTGACGATCGAGGGCGACCTCTACACCCTCACCGCCACGGGCCGCACCGCGGGCGCCCGCGTGGGTGAGGCGGTCGAGGCCCTGCGTGCCGAGGCGACGGCGGACGTCCCGCGGGACCAGATCGACGACGCCGTCCGCGTCCTGCGCCGCATCGCCCGCAACCTGGGGCACCCGGACGCGTGAGCCGTCGTCGCCGACCGCCCCTGTCCCCGTGCGCGGGGCCGGTCCTACGCTGACCGGCATGCGTGAACTCCAGCAGCGGATCATCGCCCAGCAGGGCGTCCTCCCCGAGATCGACCCGGCGGCCGAAGTCGAACGGCGCGTGGCCTTCCTCGCCGACTACCTCGCGGCCACGGGCGCGTCCGGCTTCGTCCTGGGCATCTCCGGCGGCGTGGACTCCACGGTGGGCGGCCGGCTGGCCCAGCTCGCCGTCGAGCGTCGCCGCGCCCAGCTCGGCGTCACGGACGCCGTCGCCCTGGGCGGCCCCGGCACCACCCCGCCGGGTGAGGCGGGGGTGGGCGCCGACGTCGTGCCCTCCCGCGAGAACCCCCGGTTCACCGCCGTGCGCCTGCCCTACAAGGTGCAGCACGACGAGGCGGATGCGCGGGCGGCCCTGGACTTCGTGGGTGCGGATCAGGACGTCACCCTGAACATCGCGGAGGCCGTGCAGGGTCTGGCCGCCGCCTTCGCTGAGGCCGTGGGGGAGCCGATCTCGGACTACAACCAGGGCAACGTGAAGGCCCGCATCCGCATGACGGCCCAGTACGCGGTGGCCGGCGCCCACGGGCAGCTGGTGATCGGCACGGACCAGGCAGCGGAGGCCATCACCGGGTTCTACACGAAGTTCGGCGACGGCGGCGCGGACGTCCTGCCGCTGGCCGGCCTGAACAAGCGGCAGGTGCGGGCGCTGGGCCGCGAACTCGGAGCCCCCGAGCCCCTGTGGAACAAGGTGCCCACCGCGGACCTGCTGGACGGCACGCCGGGCCAGACGGACGAGGCCGAACTCGGGATGACGTACGAGGACATCGACGACTACCTCGAGGGCAAGGACGTCCCGACCGAGGTCGCGGAGAAGCTCGAGGGCATCTGGCTCCGCAGCCGCCACAAGCGCACCACGCCGGTGACGATCCACGACGACTGGTGGCGCTGAGGCGCCGATCCCACGGTGTCCGCGCCCTTCGATAGCCTGGCCGGGTGAAGATCGCCACCTGGAACGTCAACTCCCTCCGTGCCCGCGCCGACCGCGTCGAGGCCTTCCTCGAGCGCCATGACATCGACGTCCTGGCCATCCAGGAGACCAAGTGCCGGGACGAGAACTTCCCGTGGGAGCTCTTCGAGCGCGCCGGCTACGAGGTGGTGCACAACGGCACCTCGCAGTGGAACGGCGTGGCCATCGCCTCCCGCGTCGGCCTGAGCGACGTGCAGCGCGGCTTCCCCGGCCAGCCGCACTTCGGCAAGGGCGGCGTGGACCCGCAGGAGGAGTCCCGCGCCATCGGGGCGACCGTGGGCGCGGAGGCGGCCGACGGCGTCGCCCCGGTGCGCCTGTGGAGCCTGTACGTGCCCAACGGGCGCGGCCTGGAGAACGAGCACATGGGCTACAAGCTCGAGTGGCTGCGCGTGCTCCAGGAGCACGCGGCCGCTCGCCTCGCCGAGGACCCGGACACCCGGCTCGCCCTGACCGGCGACTGGAACATCGCTCCGCAGGACGAGGACGTGTGGGACATCGAGCTGTTCCAGCGCGAGGGCTACACGCACGTCTCCCCGCCCGAGCGCGCGGCGTTCCGCGCGTTCGAGGACGCCGGGCTGGTGGACGTGGTGCGCCCGCGCCACCCCGGCCCCGGCGTGTACACGTACTGGGACTACACGGGCCTGGCCTTCCCCAAGAAGAAGGGCATGCGCATCGACTTCCAGCTGTGCTCCCCCGCCCTCGCACGGACGGTCACGGACGCCTGGATCGACCGCGAGGAGCGCAAGGGCAAGGGCGCCTCGGACCACGCGCCCGTGGTCGTCGAGCTGGGCTGAACCACGGACGAGCCCGCGATGACCCACGACGACGGCGGCCCGCCCCCGGGTGTCGCGCGCGGCACCGCGCACCTGCGCGTCTTCCAGCCGCTGGCCGCGTTCCCGGACGCGGTCCAGGCGCGGCTGATCGCCGGCGGCCACCGCACCCGTGCCGAGGTGGAGGCCGAGGCGGCGGAGCGGGCCCGGCGTCGCCTGGCCCGGCCCGTGGCCGACCCGTTCCCGGAGCCCGGTGAGGACGACCTCGTGCGGGTCCTCCAGGACGAGCACCGCTCCGCCTTCTACTGCCCGGACGAGCGGGGCCTGCGCGCCGAGATGGCCGCAGCCATGCTCGAGGAGACGATGCTGCCGCGGCTGCACTCGGCCGCCATCCCGCCGGCGGCGCGCGCCATGAACCGCGGCCGCGCGCTCGTGGCGCTCGAGGACGAGTGGGGCCTCTCCCCCGACCCGGACGCGGCGGTCGAGGACCCGCAGGACGAGGACGGTGCGCCGGAGCACCACCGCGTGCAGACGCGCACGGCCACGTGGGGTGTGCCGCACGGCTGGCTCACGGTGTTCGACCCCGAGGAGCCCGTGCAGCGCCTCGTGGACGGCGAGCGCACGGCGTACCGGCGCGCGCCGATCGTGGCCGCCCGGGAGCGGGCCGGGCACGCGGCGGCGGTGCTCGCGCGCCACGCCCCGGACGCGGAGCTGATCGGCGAGCTCACGGTGATGGTGGAGTGGCTCGGCGCGTTCCACCCCGACTCGTGGGTCGAGCTGGACTACGGCGGCCTCACGCGGCACGTGTGGCCGGACGACTCCGTCTTCGACCTGTGGACGCTCATCGACGCCCTCGAGGAGGGCGACGAGGCGACCGCCGGCGTCGCGCAGGAACGGCTGAACCGTCGCTGGGCCACCGTCGGGATGCTGGCCCGGCTGACCTGAGCCGGCCCGGCGCACCGGGGTGGGGCTGCCCCGGGCGCCCGAGACGCACACCACGCCGCCGACGCCGCCCACGCGGGGCGCGCGGCCCCGGCGTCGGGCCTAGGGTGGATCCCATGACCACGCAGCGCCTGAGCACCCCGCCCTCGGAAGCCCGGAACCGACCCGTCACCCCGTGGTGGGTGGACGCCGTGATCTACCAGGTGTACCCGCGCTCCTTCGCGGACGCGGACGGGGATGGCATGGGCGACCTGCGCGGCGTCACCTCGCGCCTCGACTACCTGGCCCAGCTCGGCGTGGACGCGATCTGGCTCTCGCCCTTCTACCTCTCCCCGCAGCACGACGCCGGCTACGACGTCGCGGACTACCGCGCCGTGGACCCGCGGTTCGGCACGCTCGCGGACGCGGACGAGATGATCGCCGCCGCGCACGAGGCCGGCATCCGCGTGGTCGTGGACCTCGTGCCGAACCACACCTCGTCCGAGCACGCGTGGTTCCAGGCCGCCCTGGCCGCCGGCCCCGGCTCCCCCGAGCGCGCCCGCTACCACTTCGCCGAGGGCCGCGGCGAGCACGGCGAGCTGCCCCCCAACAACTGGGAGTCCACGTTCGGCGGCGGGGCCTGGACCCGCGTGACCGAGGCGGACGGCACCCCGGGCCAGTGGTACCTGCACCTGTTCGACACCACGCAGCCGGACCTGAACTGGGAGAACGAGGAGGTGCGTGAGGAGTTCCGCTCCATCCTGCGGTTCTGGCTGGACCGCGGCGTGGACGGCTTCCGGGTGGACGTGGCCCACGGGCTCATCAAGCAGCCCGGCTACCCGGACGCCGAGCACTCCCGCATGGGCATGGTCACGGACGCGGGCGAGGACGCCGACCCCACGTTCGACCCGGACACCTTCGAGCCGCTCACCCCGTTCATGGACCAGGACCGCGTCCACGAGGTCTACCGGGACTGGCGGCGGGTCCTGGACTCCTACGACCACGAGCCGATGATGGTGGCCGAGGCGTGGGTGGCCCCGCTCTCGCGGATGTTCCGGTACGTCCGCCCCGGCGAGATGCACCAGACCTTCAACTTCACCTACCTCATGGCCGGCTGGGACGCCGCCTCGCTGACCCACGCGATCGACCGGTCCTTCGAGCAGGCCGGCCGGGTCGGCGCCCCGAACACCTGGGTGCTCTCGAACCACGACACGGTGCGCCACGCCTCCCGCTACGGCCTCGCCGACCCGAGCTCCTACCCCGCCGGCATCACGGCCGAGGACGAGCAGCCAGACGAGGCGGTCGGTCGCCGTCGGGCCCGCGCCGCCGCGATGGTGGAGCTGGGCCTGCCCGGCTCCGCGTACATCTACCAGGGCGACGAGCTGGGCCTGCCCGAGCACACCACCCTCGCCGCCGAGCACCGCCAGGACCCGTACTTCTTCCGCACGGACGGCAAGGAGCCCGGCCGCGACGGCTGCCGCATCCCTCTGCCGTGGGCCGCCGACGAGCCGTCCTACGGCTTCTCGACCCCCGCGGACGACGACGGCCCCGCGTCCGCCGCCGAGGGCGTCGCCGCGCCGTGGCTGCCCCAGCCCGCGTCCTTCCGAGCGCTGGCGGCGGACCGGCAGGTCGGCGTCGAGGGCTCCGTGTTCGAGCTGTACCGGCGTCTGCTGCAGATCCGCGGCGAGCTCGACCTGGGCACGGGCACGTTCGCGTGGTCCGAGCACCACGACCCCACACGCGGCGTGCTGGCGTTCACGGTCACCTCGGGCGGTGGCCGGCACCTGGGCTCGGGCGAGCCGATCCCGGCGCGCACCGTGCTCGTGATGGCGAACCTGTCGACCGAGCCCGTCGACCTGCCCGCGAACCATTCCCGGGCCCTGTTCTCCCTCGAGGAGGCGGAGGCCGTGCAGGACGGGCGGCTCGCGCACGACGCCGCCGCGTGGCTGCTCATGGACTGAGCCCGGCGCGCCCCGGGACCCGCCGGGGCGCCACGGACCTTCCGCGGGGAATCCGCGGTGGGCGAGGTCACATCATCCGGCCCGGCCGGACGAACGCGACGTAACGTCCACGATGACTTGCATCACACCGGACAAAGTGGCATGAACGCTGTATCACGAGTCACCATGGCGTGTCCTGATCCACCCCCCCTTCGAGCGGAGACTTCACGTGAGCACCTCCCCCTCCGGCTCCCGCGTCGCCGAGACCGGCGCGGCCACCGCGGACCGCGGGCAGCTGCACCGCGGCCTGAGCCAGCGGCACATCATGTTCATCGCCCTGGGCACGGCGGTGGGCACCGGCCTCTTCTACGGCTCGGCCGGCGGCATCCAGGCCGCCGGGCCGGGCGTGATCCTGTCCTTCCTCGTCGCGGGCGCCGCCGTGTTCCTCGTGATGCGCGCCCTCGGCGAGATGACGCTCCGGGAGCCCGTCTCCGGGTCCTTCGCCGCCTACGCCTCCCGTTATCTCGGCCCCTTCGCCGGCTACGTGACCGGCTGGACCTTCGTCTTCGAGCTGGCCGTCGTGATCGTCGCGGACACCGCCGCCATCACCACGTACATGGCGTTCTGGTTCCCGGGGGTCCCGGCCTGGGCCTGGGTCGCGGCCACGATCCTCGTGGTCGGCCTGATCAACTTCACGCACGTCGGCAACTTCGGTGAGGCCGAGTTCTGGCTGACGCTCGTGAAGGTCGGGGCCATCGTGGCGATGATCTTCGGCGGTGTGATCCTGCTCTTCACCGGCGCCTCCACCGCGGACGGCACCCAGGCCAGCCTGGCGAACCTCGTGGACCACGGCGGATTCCTGCCGCACGGCATCCTGGGCGTGCTGACCGCGCTCACCATCGTGACGTTCTCCTTCGGCGGCATCGAGACCCTCGGCGTGGCCGCGGGCGAGGCCAAGAACCCGGAGAAGGTGCTGCCCAAGGCCATCAACACGGTGCCGATCCGCATCCTGTTGTTCTACGTGCTGACGATGGCGGTCATCATGGCCCTCGTCCCCTGGAACCAGGTGGACGGCAAGGCCAGCCCGTTCGTGCAGATCTTCGAGGGCCTCGGCGTCCCCTTCGCCCCGCACCTGCTGAACTTCGTGGTGCTCACCGCCGCCGTCTCCGCGATCAACGCCTGCATCTACGCGTCCGGTCGCCTGCTCTACGCGATGGCCCACGACGGCCAGGCACCCCGGGCCTTCACCCACACCAACCGCGGCGGCGTGCCGTGGCTGTCCGTGGCCGTGATGCTGGGCGTGATGGTGCTCGGCGCGGTGCTGATCACCGTGGACCCGAACGCCTTCAGCCTGGTGGCCGGCGTCGCCTCGTTCGCCGTGGTGCTGACCTGGGCCATGATCTTCCTGTCCCACCGCGCCATGCGCAGGCGCGTCGCGGAGCAGGGCGCGGAGCCGTCCCCCTTCCCCATGCCGCTGGGCGGCGTCGGCACCTACCTGGGCCTGGCGTTCGTGGCCACCGTGGTGATCACCATGGCCACCATCCCGGATTCGCGCCAGGCGCTCATCATCGGTCTCGTGTGGGTCGCGGTCCTGACCCTCGCCTGGTTCGTCACGGGCACCCGCACGTCGGCCGCGGCCCACGACCGCACCGGCACCCTGCCGGTGGTCCGCACCCGCCAGTCCCACGAGGACTGACCCCCACGACGACGACGGCCCCTGTCCCGCGCGGGACAGGGGCCGTTCTCGTCGGGGCCGGGAGGTCGCCCGGTAGGCCGGACGTCAGTGCTCGTGGCGGCGCAGCCGGGGGCGGCGGGGCCCCTCTGAGGCCGGGACGCCGGCGGCCGCATCGGCGATCCGCTGCTGGTGGTCCCGGCTGAGCGAGGCCCACCACTGCGAGGCCGCCACGGGGCCGGCGTCGACCACCTCGTCGTCGTCGGACTCGAGGCCCAGGCGGTCCTTGATGGAGGCCAGCATGGCCTGGCGGCGCACCGCCTCCACCCGCGCCACGGAGTAGCCGAGCGAGCGGAACGTGGCCAGGCAGATCAGCAGCATCAGCACGGAGAACGGCAGGCCGATGGTGATGGCCAGGACCTGGATCGCGGACAGGCCGCCCGCGGCCAGCAGTGCCGCGGCCATGAGCGAGGTGGCGATGGCGAAGAAGATCTTCACCGTGGCCTTCGGGTTCACGTCGCCGCCGGTGGCGAGCATGCCCATCACGAGCGAGCCCGAGTCGGCGGAGGTGATGAAGAAGATGCCCGAGAGGATGATGGCGCCGACCACGAGCATCATGCCCGCGGGCAGCTGCTCGAGCACCTGGAACAGCGCGGTGTTCGAGTCGATGGCGCCGTCCGCGCCCACCACGGAGGTGTACCCGGCCGGGCGGGTGGTCTCGAGGAAGATCGCGGTGCCGCCCAGGATGCCGAACCAGACCACGCAGACCAGGGTGGGCACCAGCAGCACGCCGGCGATGAACTCGCGCACGGTGCGACCGCGCGAGATGCGGGCGATGAAGATGCCGACGAACGGCGTCCAGGACATCCACCAGCCCCAGTAGTACGCGCTCCAGCCAGCCTGCCACGCGTCGCCCTCGGCGCCATAGAACGCGGAGACGTTGAGCGAGTTCGCGAAGAAGTACTGCATGTAAGAGCCGAGGGACTGCACCATCTCCTTGAACAGGAACGCGGTGGGCCCCACGATCGCGATGAACAGCAGCAGGCCGGCGGCCAGGATCAGGTTGGTGTTGGACAGCCACTTCATGCCGCGCTCCACGCCGGAGACCACGGTGTAGAGCACCACGCAGGTGACCGCGCCGATCATGACGTACTCGAGCCAGGGGCTGTCCTCGGGCACGATGCCCAGCGCACGCAGGCCCGCGGACATCTGGGTGACGCCGAGGCCCAGCGAGGTGGCCACGCCGAAGACGGTGCCGATGAGGGCGATGTTGTCGATCAGGTGGCCCCAGCCGCCGCGCACGCGGCGCTCGCCGATCAGCGGCTCGAAGGCCCAGCGCAGCGCGAGGGGACGGCCACGCCGGTGGATGGCCAGCGCGACCGCCACGCCCACCACCGCGTAGATCGCCCAGGGCTGCAGGCCCCAGTGCAGGAACGTGGTGGCCAGCGCCGACTGGGCGGCCTCCGCCTGGGTGGGGTTGGCGGCCGCCAGGTCGGGCCGCGGCGAGGTGAAGTGCATGAGCGGCTCGGTCATGCCGAAGAACACGAGGCCGATGCCCATGCCCGCCGCGAAGAGCAGGGAGAACCAGGACAGCGTGGAGAACTCGGGCTTCTCATCGGGCTTGCCCAGGGTGATGTCGCCCTTGCGGGAGAACGCGAGGTAGCCGCAGAACAGCACGAAGAACAGGGCGACGAGGGCGTACCACCACGAGAAGTTCGTGATGATGGCCTGCTGGACCAGGCCGATGCCCACGGTCATCTGCGCGGGGGCGAGCAGCGTGGCCCCCACGAAGGAGAGCACGATGACTGCAGAGGGCCAGAACACCCACGGCAACAGGACGCGGTCGCGGCCGGCCGCGGCGGAGGTGGCAGGGGCGACGCCGGCGTCGGGGGCGGTCGCCGAGGACGGATGGTTCCCGGGTTGCTCGGGGATCATGGGCTCGGTCGAGGGCGGTGTCGGATCGCTCATCCTCCCGACCCTACGTGGTCCCGCACGCCGGCTCCCCGCCTGAGACGCGGCCGAGTGGACGGTCTCACCCGGCCGGGTGACCGCGCCCACGGCCCCGGCGCGGGCGCCCCCTGGTGACGCGTGGGCGGCCTCACTAGGGTGTGGGGCACCACGACGACGGCGGCGCCGGACGGACCCGCCCGTGAGAGGAAGGACCCGCACCATGACCGACGTCCCCTTCGAGGACCGCGAGGACGAACGAGAGCTCGAGACGGACCTGCTCGCCGATCCCAACGCCGCCGGCGACCCCGAGCCGGAGGACGGCCGCGACGGCCAGCCCGTGCGCGGCGGCTCGGACGACCCGCAGCACTGGGCCGGGGAGGGACGTGCCCCGGACTCCCTGCGCAATGCGGAGTCCGCCGCCATGCACATCGAGGAGGACGCCCAGGACCGCACGCGTGCGGACGAGGGCGACGTCGAGATCCTGTGAACGCCCCTCAGCCCCGGTCGGGGACGAGGCCGGTGCGCAGGAGGGTGAGTGCCTCGTCCTGCCCGAGGAGCGGCTGACGCATCTCGTCGCGGAGGAAGTCGAGCATCGCCGCGGCCAGCGCCGGCTCTTCGGAGGCGATCGCGTCCGTCGCGATCGCGGCGTGGAAGTCGAGGGCGAACGCGGCCGTGGCGGTCTCGGCGATGCAGCTGTGGGTGGAGACGCCGCACAGCAGGAGCCGATCCACCCCGCGGCCCCGCAGCTCGGCCGCCAGTCCCGTGCCGTGGAAGGCGGAGTCCCGGGTCTTCACGACCTCGACGGCGTCCGGGGCGGCCGCCGCGACCCCGTCGAGCAGAGCCGCCTGCCGGGTGCCCGGGAAGGCGAAGCCCTCGCCGTCGGCCAGCATGTTCAACGTCCACGTGGAGCGGTCCCGCGCGTGCTCGGTCCGCACCAGGAAGACGGGACGGCCGGCCTCGCGCGCGGTCCGGAGCAGTTCCACGACCGCCGCCGTCAGCTCGGCCTGCTGGGCAGCCAGCGCGGGATGCTCGAAGTAGCTGTGCTGGACGTCGATCACCACAAGCGCGGTCTCGCCGCCGGTCGCGCGGGCGGAGGGGGAATCGGGCATCGAACCAGTGTGCCCACCGCGTCGCCGCCTGTCAGTGGCTCGTCGCCCCGGACGACGAAGGCCCCCCGCGTCTGCGGGGGGCCTTCTCGAAGTGGTGGCTCCGACCGGCGTCGATCCGGTGACCTTACGATTTTCAGTCGTACGCTCTACCAACTGAGCTACAGAGCCCGGCGACCTTCGTCACCAGGACCATGCGTCACCGGACTCCGTTTCCGAATGCCGGTGATCGGACGATCCGAGCGACCCTGACGGGACTTGAACCCGCGACCTCCGCCGTGACAGGGCGGCGCGCTAACCAACTGCGCTACAGGGCCATGTTCTGTTGTTCTCGCCGCTTTCGCAACGAGTGGAAACTCTAGCAGAGCCTCCGAGCGTCGTGCAAATCCACGCTCCATGTGCCGTTCCGGCTGCCGAAGGCGGCTGTTCTGCGTACCCCCAACGGGATTCGAACCCGTGTCGCCGCCGTGAAAGGGCGGTGTCCTAGGCCTCTAGACGATAGGGGCAGGTCCGGTGTCGAGATTCCCGAGGTGGACCCTGGGAGTCTATGGTGGCCGCAGACCCTCCGGCAAGTCCGGCCGCCGGCCGGCCGCCCTCCGCGCCGCGGAGCCCCGCACACCCAGGAGCCGCCGTGGACCACCGCCCGTCGCCCGAGCAGCCCGCCGCCACGTGGATGAGCGAGCAGGAGTTCGACGACGCCGTCTCCGCGGCCCTCACCCGCATCCCGGACGAGCTGGCACGGCTGCTGACGAACGTCGTCGTGGTGGTGGAGGACGAGTACGAGCCGCAGCGCTGGGAGGACCCGGCCACCGAGCTGTTCGGCCTCTACGAGGGCGTGCCGCTGACCGAGCGCGCCGAGTTCGCGTGGCAGATGCCGGACCGGATCGTGGTGTTCCGCGGCCCGCTCACCCGCCACTGCACCTCCCGCGCCGAGCTCGAGGACGAGATCACCGTCACCGTCATGCACGAGGTGGGGCATTTCTTCGGCATCTCCGAGGAGCGCCTCCACGAGCTCGGCTGGGGCTGAGCGCCGGTCAGGACCCCGACTGGTCCTGGACCGGGCCGAACGAGGCGCGGCGGCCGAGGCGGACGTCCTCGCGGAACGGGACGACGAGCACCGGACCCTTCGCGTGGTCCGCGACGCCGCGGCTGGTGGAGCCGACGATCGCACCGGCGAAGCCGCCCAGACCGCGCGTGCCCACCACGGTGAGGCGGGCGGTGGCGGTCTGGTCCACCAACACGTCCACGGGGGTGCCGTCCACGAGCTCGGTGAGGACCTCGAGACCGGGGAACTCGGAGCTGATCCACGCGGCGCCGGCCTCGAGACGCTCCCGCAGCTCCCGCTCGCGGGCCTCCTCGTCCAGGCTGACCGCCAGCCACGCGGCATTCGCGCCCAGGGGCGGGACGGCGCACACGAGCTTCAGCGGGGCCTGGCGGAGGCGGGCCTCCTCAGCGGCCTCGAGAGCGGCGGCACGGCCCTGCTCGGAACCGTCGACGCCCACCACGACGGCGGTCCTGTCCCCCGCGCGGCTGGCCTCGACCCCGGCGGGGATGATGGCGACCGGGCAGTGCGCGTGGCCGGGCAGCGCGGCGGCCACCGAGCCGAGCAGGCGGCCCATGAAGCCGCCGCGGCCGCGCGCGCCCGAGACGAGCAGGGAGGCCTCGGCGGAGAGCTCCACGAGGACGCCGGCCGCGTCCCCGATCTCCACACGCAGCTCCGGACGCACCCCGTCGGCGTCGAGCTTGCCGGCGACCTCCTCCAGGAGGGCCTGCACGCCCTCGCGGAGACGGGAGTCGTCCAGGACGGCGCCGCTGGCGTCCGCGCCGTAACCCCAGTACGCGGGGATCGAGTAGGCGGTGACGAGGGTCAGCGGCTCGCCGCGCAGGCCGGCCTCGCGCTGGGCCCAGCGGGCGGCGGAGACGGACTGGTCGGAGCCGTCCACACCCACCAGGACGCCGAGCGGTGCGTCCTCACGGCGGGTGGCGGCGGGCTGGGTCTGGGCGGACATGGCGACCTCCTCGAGTCGGACTCGACGGGCCCCGGGCGGACCCGGCCGAGTGCCTCCAGTCTACGCCTCGGGGCCCGGGACGAGTCCCGTGATCCCGGGCGCGACGCCCGCGGGGAAGCCGCGTGGATCCTCCGCGAGCCGGGCCGGGAAGGCGTCCATGCGCAGGGCACGGGCCAGGCGGTCGCGGGGGTCGGAGCCGGGCGGGGCGTCCGCGGCGGGGCGGGCCACGGGGGCGTCCGAGGCCGCCACGATGACGTTGCCGCGGCGCCGCCCCTTGAGCATGGGCGGATCCGCGATCACCTCGACGTGCTCGAACGCGGCGACGACGGCGGCCACGTCCGCCCGCACCGACGTCAGGTCCGGCCCGCCGCCCACGTTGAGCACGTACAGCCCGCCGGGGGCGAGGACCCGCGCGGCGGCGCGGGCCGCGTCCAGGCCGGTGAGGCCCGGCGGGGTGATGTGGCGGGCGCCCGTCAGGTCCGTGGGGTCCGGGGCGAAGACGTCGCGGATGATCAGGTCGCGGCTGGCCGGGTGGGCCGTGGCCAGGACCTCGGCGGCGTCGGCCACGCGGATGCGCAGGGCCGGGGCGCGGGGCAGGCCGAAGCGCTCACGCGCGAGGGCGGCCAGGCCGGCGTCGATCTCCACCGCGGTCTGATGGGAGCCGGGGTGCGCGTGGTCCACCCAGCGGGCGAGGGCGCAGCCCGCGCCGCCCAGGTGCAGGGCCCGCAGCGGCGTGGGCTCCGGCCAGTGCGCGCGGACGGCCGCGACGGCCCAGCGCATGTACTCGAAGCCCATCCGCTCGGGGTGGTCGGGGTCCAGCGGGGAGGACTCGACCCCGTTGACGTACAGCACGAACGCGCCGGGCTCGTACGGGTCCTCGCGGATCTCCGCGGTGCCGTGGCTGATCTCGTGGACGCCGGGGACGATCCCCTCCGGCTCCGCGGCCCGGCCGCGCCGGGCGGCCGACCCCCGCGACGACGAGGACGCCGCCGACGACCGACCCGACGACCGACCCGACCGCCGGCTCACGCCCCCACGCCTTCGTTCGGGAAACGGGAGCCTCCAGAGGCGCCTTCGTTCGGGGAACGGGAGGTCCCCCGACCGCTTCCGTTCGAGGAACGGGAGCCCGACGCCCGCCCGGAGCGAGTCCGCCGCTCAGCCACGACGCACCATCAACTGCTCGTGCAAGCCCGCCCACGGCCCGGTCATGGGCTCGGGCCCACCCTCGGGCGCGAAGCCGTGCTTCGCGTAGAAGGCCACCGCGCGCGGATTCTCGGCGAGCACGCGCAGGACCGCCGGACGCTTCCCGACGACGGCGTCCAGCAGGAGCGCACCCAGGCCCGTGCCGTACGCCTCAGCCAGGACGTAGAGCGCCATGAGCTCGAGGTCGGGCAGGCCCCCGCCCTGGCTGCGCCGCGGGCCCGCGAGCGCCATGCCGAGCAGCCGGCCGCCGTCGTCGGCGACCCACAGCTCCCGGTCCGAGCCGACCAGCGCGGCCCACCCCGGGACCTGCTCCGGCACGCCCGCGTCCACGGCGTCCAGGTGCGCGGCGGGCAGCAGCCCGCCGTAGGCCTCGCGCCAGGCCTGTGCCTTGACGCGCAGCAGGGGCTCGACGTCGTCGGACGTGGCCGGTCGCACGGTGACGGCCATGGCGGACCTCCTGGGCATGTGGGGCTCCCGTTCCTCGAACGAAAGCGGTCGGGGGACCTCCCGTTCCTCGAACGAAGGTGCCTCCCGAGGCTCCCGTTTCTCGAACGGAAGTGGGGGTGGGCGGGGGTGGGGGGCTGGGGGTCAGCCGGGATCAGCGGGCGTCCGCCGCGTCCCCGTTCCCGTCCTCGGCGAGCGCCGCCTCGAGGCGCTCGAGCTTGCCGTCCAGCTCGCCCGAGTGGCCGGGGCGGATGTCCGCCTTGAGCACGAGCGAGACCCGGGAGCCGTACGAGGAGACCGCGTCCACGGCGCCGCGCACGACCTCCATCACCTCGTCCCAGTCGCCCTCGATCTCCGTGAACATCGAGGAGGTGCGGTGGGGCAGGCCGGAGGCGCGGACCACGGCGACGGCGGCGGCCACCGCCCGGTGCACGGAGGCGGTGTCCGCGTCCCCGGGCAGGTGGGCGGAGTCGGCGGGCTGGCCGGAGGGAGCGACGGAGAAGGCGACGATCATGGCACCAGTGTGCCCGCTGCGCCGCCCGTGGTCACCGGCCAGGGCCGGCCGAGTCGGAGCCCACCCGGCCGGCCACCCGGTCAGCCCCCGATCAGCGGCTGCAGGGCCTTCCACAGCTCGTTCACGCCGATCGCCACGAACACGGCGGCCGTCAGGCCCAGCAGCGTGTTGCGGATCCAGCCGTTGCGGAACTGGGCCGGCACCTCCTTCTTGTTGTTCAGGAACAGCAGCGTCACGGCCAGGAACGGCATGAACAAGGCGCCGAGCGTGCCGTAGAGCAGGATCAGGAAGATCGGGCGATCCAGGAACAGCAGGGTCATCGGCGGGAAGGTCAGCCACAGCAGGAAGAAGCGGCCCGGCTTCGAGGCCAGCGAGGGGGCGTCGTCCTGGTCGAGCTCGTCCGCGGGGCGGCGGAAGTTCGTCCAGAAGTCCGCGAACATCAGGGAGACGCCGTGCCACACGCCCAGAAGCGAGGAGAAGGACGCGGCGAAGAAGCCCACCAGGAACACCACGGAGTACGCCTGGCCGTAGCGCTCGGCGAGCACGTTGCCGACGTCGAGCAGGCCGCGGTCACCGGAGGAGATCGCCAGGCCGGCCGAGTGGAGCAGCTCGACGCCCATGATCATGGTGGCGATCACGAAGATGCCGGTGAGGATGTACGACGTCGCGTTGTCGAACTTCATCACCCGCATGTACTTCGGGACGTTCCAGCCCTTCTCCCGCAGCCAGTAGGCGTACGCGCCGAGGGTGATGGTGCCGCCCACGCCGCCGGCCAGGCCGAGCACGTAGAACATGACGTCCGGGTCGCCGGACGGGATGCGCGGGACCAGGCCGGCGAGGATGTCGCCCACGTTGGGGGCGGTGAGCGCCGCGGAGAGCAGGACGGTCAGGAACATGACGCCGATCAGCACCGCCATGAGCTTCTCGATCAGCCCGTACCGGTTCAGCCACACCAGGCCCAGGCCCACGAGGCCCAGGCCGATCGCGTAGACCTTCATGTCCACGCCCGGGAACAGCGCGGCCAGGGGCAGCGCGGCCGAGCTCATGGCGGTGGCGCCGTACACGAAGCCCCAGATCAGGATGTAGGGGCCGAAGTACCAGGAGGTCCAGGAGCCCAGCGAGCGCCAGCCCTGGAAGATCGTCTTGCCGGTGGACAGGTACCAGCGGCCCACGCCCTCCACGAGCACGATCTTGAAGATCACGCCCAGGATCACGGCCCACAGGAGCATGTAGCCGTAGCGGGAGCCGGCGGTGAGGGTGGCCACGAGGTCCGCGGCGCCCACGCCCGTGGCGGCCGCCACGATGCCGGGTCCCAGCGAGTTCCACTTCGGCCGGATGGGGGTCTCGTTGAGCTCGGCGTCCGTGAACCCGATGATGTCGGGGTTGTGCACGGGGCGGCCGCGGTCGGCTCTCGTTGCCATGGGAGGGTCCTTAATGCTTGACGGGGCGAGTGCAGTCATGTGTATTACGCGCGTGAGAGACACGCCTCACTCACGTCGATCCGCGTCGGCCGGGACGGGCCCCGACGCCGCGGCCTCGGTACCGTGAACGACGAGCCCCGTCCTCCACCGGAAGGTCCGCCATGCCCCAGGGAATCTTCGTCTCCACCACGTCCACCGGCGCCGGCAAGTCCCTCGTCAGCCTGGGCCTGGCCGACTCGCTGTACCGGCGCTCCGGCACGGTGGGCTACTTCCGCCCCGTGGTGCCCGGCGACGACGTGGAGACCGACCCCATGGTGCTGCTGATGCGCGAGCAGTACGGCCTCTCCCCGGAGCAGGCCCGCGGCGGCCTCACCGCGGCCGAGGCCCGCACCCTCATGGCCGAGGGCCGCGGCGACGAGGTCCAGCAGCGCTGCGTGGAGCAGTACGACGCCATGCGGGCGGCGGGCGGCGTCGTGGTGGTGGAGGGCACCGACCTGATCAGCCCGGACCCGGCCGCCGACCTCGACCTCAACGCCCAGCTCGCCCGCAACCTCGGCACCCCCGTGGTCGCCGTGGTCTCCGGCGCGGACCTGACACCCGAGCAGGCGGCCGACGTCGTGGACCTGGCCCGGCGCACCCTCGACGACGCCGGCGTCGAGCTGCTGGCCGTCATGGTCAACCGCGCGGACCCCCGTGACCTCGACGCCGTCGGCGCGGCCGTGCGCCCCGGCCGCCACGCCTGGCCCGTGTACGTGCTGCCCGAGCTGACCGAGCTCGCGCACCCCTCGGTGGCCGAGGTGGCGGACGCGCTCGGGCTCGAGCAGATGGCCGGGCAGGAGACGCTGGACCGCGACGTCGCCGAGGTCAAGGCCGTCTCCATGGAGGGCGGCAACTTCCTCGAGGTCCTGCGCGAGGGCGCGCTCGTGATCGTCTCCGGCGACCGCTCCGACGCGATCCTGGCCACCGTGGCCTCCTCGCTGACCCCGGACTTCCCCACCCCCTCCGGCATGATCCTCACCAACGGCATCCTCCCGAACCGCCAGCTCCAGCGGCTCTACCTGGGCGCGGCCTTCCCCGTGTTCGTCACCCACGACGACACGTTCACCACCGCCGCGAAGGTCTCCCGGGTGCGCTCCGAGCTCTCCAGCGCCCAGCCCCGCAAGACCGCCGCCGCCCTGGGCACCTGGCACCAGCGCGTGGACGGGGACGAGCTGCTGGCCCGCTTCGACCTGCCACGCACCGACGTCGTCACCCCTCTGCGCTTCCTGCACGAGCTGATCTCCCGCGCCCGCGCGGACCGCCGCCGGATCGTGCTGCCCGAGGGCGAGGATGCCCGCGTGCTGCGCGCCGCCGAGATCCTCCAGCGCCGCGACGTCTGCGACCTCGTGGTGCTCGGCCCGGCCGCCGCCGTGCGGGAGCTGGCCTCCCGCGAGGGCGTGGACCTGAGCGGGATCGAGCTCGTGGACCCCGCCGACTCCCCGGACCTGGAGCGCTACGCGCAGGAGTACGCCCGGCTGCGCGCCCACAAGGGCGTGGACGCCGAGCGCGCCCGCGAGGTCATGCAGGAGGGCGCCTACTTCGGCACGATGATGGTCCACCTGGGCGACGTGGACGGCATGGTCTCCGGCGCCGCCCACACCACCGCCAACACCATCCGCCCCGCGCTGGAGTTCGTGAAGACGAAGCCGGGCGTCTCGATCGTCTCATCGGTGTTCTTCATGCTGCTGCCGGACCGCGCCCTCGTGTACGGCGACTGCGCCGTGAACCCGGACCCGGACGCGCAGCAGCTCGCGGACATCGCCGTGGCGTCCGCGGCCACCGCCGCCCAGTTCGGGGTGGACCCGCGCGTCGCCATGCTCTCCTACTCCACGGGCGCCTCCGGCTCCGGGCAGTCCGTGGACAAGGTCCGCGCCGCCACGGAGCTCGTGAGGGAGCGTGCCCCCGAGCTGAAGGTGGAGGGCCCGCTGCAGTACGACGCCGCCGTCAACGCCTCCGTCGCGGCCTCGAAGATGCCCGGCTCCGAGGTGGCCGGCCAGGCCACCGTGTTCGTGTTCCCGGACCTGAACACCGGCAACAACACCTACAAGGCCGTCCAGCAGTCCTCCGGGGCGGTCGCCGTCGGGCCCGTGCTGCAGGGCCTGAACAAGCCCGTCAACGACCTCTCCCGCGGCACCACCGTGGAGGACATCGTCAACACCGTCGCCATCACCGCCATCCAGGCCCAGGCCCAGGGCTGACGCCCCGGAAGGAGTCCCCCGTGCTCGTCCTTGTCATCAACTCCGGCTCGTCGTCCCTGAAGTACCAGCTCCGTGAGCTGGCCGACGACGGCACGGACGCCCCGGTGCCCGTCCTCGCCCAGGGCCTGGTGGAGCGCATCGGCGTCCCCGGCTCCGGCGTGCCGGACCACGCCGCCGCCCTCGAGCAGGTGGAGGCCGAGCTGGCCGAGGCGACCGGCGGGCGCACCATCGACGCCGCCGGCCACCGCGTGGTCCACGGCGGCGAGCGGTTCACCGCCCCGGCCCGGGTGACCAACGAGGTGATCCGCGCGATCGAGCGCCTCGCCCCGCTGGCCCCGCTGCACAACCCCGCCGCCGCCCAGGGGCTGCGCGCCATGGCCGAGCGCTGGCCGGACATGCCCCAGGTGGTCGTGTTCGACACCTCGTTCCACCAGACCATGCCCCGCGAGGCCTGGCAGTACGCCCTGCCGGACGAGGTCTACACGGAGCACGGCATCCGCCGCTACGGCTTCCACGGCACGAGCCACGACCTCGTCACCGGCCTCGCCGCGGAGCATCTGGGCATCCCGCGGGGGGAGTTCCGGGCCGTGGTGCTGCACCTGGGCAACGGCGCCTCCGCCACCGCCATCCGCGACGGCGTCTCCGTGGACACCTCCATGGGCTACACCCCGCTGGCCGGCCTGGTGATGGGCACCCGCTCCGGCGACCTGGACCCCTCCGTGGTCACCCACCTCATGCGGAACCACGGCTACGACGCCGAGGAGCTGGACACCCTCATGAACAGGCGCTCCGGCCTGCTGGGCCTGGCCGGGGAGGCGGACATGCGCCAGGTGCTGGAGAACGCCGCCTCCGGGGACGGCCGCGCCCGCAACGCCCTGGACGTGGCCTCCTACCGGCTGGCCAAGTACGTGGGCGGCTACCACGTGGCCGTGGGCGGGGCGCAGGCGATCGTGTTCACCGCCGGGATCGGCGAGAACTCGGCTCCGTTCCGGGCGCGCGTGCTCGACCGGCTCGGGGCGCTCGGGGTGGCCTACGACGCCGAGGCCAACCGCGCCCGCGTGGCCGGGCCCCACACGATCTCCGCGCCGGAGTCGGCGATCCCGGTCCTCGTGGTCCCCACGGACGAGGAGCAGGCGATCGCCCGCTTGACGTGGGAGCTCGCCCGCTGAGCACCGCGCCCGACCGTCCGACCGACGCCCAGCGACATCGCCGCCGGTCCGCCCGGCAGTGATGTCGCTGCGGCTCGGTCGACACGAACGGGGCGCTTCTGCACCCGACCGTCCGGCCCGGTCAGCGCTCAGACGTGGGTGCCGTCCGCCTCGACGGCGATGCCCAGCTCGTTGCCCGGGATCGAGGCGAGCAGCCGCCGCGTGTACGGGTGTCGGGGGTTGGTGAAGACCTCCTCGGAGCTGGCCGCCTCCACCACCCGGCCGTCCTTCATGACGCACACGTAGTCGGAGATGAGCCGCACCACCGCCAGGTCGTGCGAGATGAACAGGTAGCTCAGCCCCAGCTCGTCCTGCAGGCGGCGCAGCAGCGTGAGGATCTGGTCCTGCACGAGCACGTCCAGCGCGGAGACCGGCTCGTCGCACACGATCAGCTCCGGGTTCAGCGCGAGCGCCCGGGCGATCGCCACGCGCTGGCGCTGCCCGCCCGAGAGCTCGGCGGGGTACCGGCGGTGGAAGTGCGAGGGCAGGGCCACCTGGTCCATGAGCTCGAGCACACGTGCCCGCCGCTGCGTGGCGTTGCCCCGCCGGTACGTCTGCAGCGGCTCCTCGATGATCCGGCCCACCGTGAACGAGGGGTTGAGCGAGGAGAAGGGGTCCTGGAACACGGCCTGCACGCGCTGCCGGAAGTCCTTGAGCCCCTCCCCCTTCAGCGCCAGCACGTCCCTGCCCTCGAAGCTGATCTCGCCCGAGGTCGGCTCGATCAGCTTGAGCAGCATGCGCGCCGTCGTCGTCTTGCCGGAGCCGGACTCGCCGACGATCGAGACGGTCTTGCCGCGCGGGATCTTCAGGGAGACGTCCTTCGCGGCGGTGAAGTCCTCGTGCCCGCGCACGGGATAGACCTTGGTGAGGTCGCGGATCTCCACCAGCGGGGTGAGGTCCTGCTTCGCCAGGGCCACCGTGGTGAGGGCCGCGGTGTCGTCCTCGGCCAGTGCGGCAGGCGCGGGATCGAAGGCCTCGGGCAGCAGGCGGGCCGCCGCCACCGACGGCGCGGCCGCCACGAGCGAGCGGGTGTAGGCGTGCTGCGGGTCCTCGAGGATGGCCCGCGCGTCGCCGGACTCCACCACGCGGCCGCGGTGCATCACCACGAGCTGCTGCGCCCGCTCGGCGGCGAGGCCGAGGTCATGGGTGATCAGCAGCACGGAACTGCCGAGCTCGCGGGTCATCTCGTCGATCTGGTCCAAGATCACCTGCTGCACCGTCACGTCCAGGGCGGAGGTCGGCTCGTCCGCGATCAGCAGCTGCGGCCGGCACGCCAGGCCGATGGCGATCAGCACGCGCTGGCGCAGGCCTCCCGAGAGCTCGTGCGGGTACTGCTTGGCCCGCCGCGCGGGCTCGGGGATGCCGGCGCGCTCCATCACCTCGACGACGGCGGCCCCCACGTCCTTCTTCGTCGCCATGCCGTGGGTCAGCAGGGTCTCCCCGATCTGCTGACCCACCCGGGTCACGGGGTTGAGGTTGGACATCGGGTCCTGCGGCACCAGCCCGATCCGGCGGCCGCGGATGCGGCGCATCCGCGACTCGGGCAGGCCCACGAGCTCCTCGCCCGCGAAGCGGACGGAGCCTGCCGTGACCCGGCCGTTGCCGGGCAGCAGGCCGATCGCGGCCATCGCGGTGGTGGACTTGCCCGAGCCGGACTCGCCCACGATCGCCAGCGTGCCGCCGGCCGGGAGCGTGAGGGACGCGCCCTCCACGGCCTGCACGGTGCCCTGCTGGGTGGTGAACTCCACGTCCAGGTCGCGGATCTCCAGCAGGGGGGCGCCCGCCGCAGGGACCGCGGGCGCCGCGCCGGGGCCGGGTGCGCCGTCGTCGTGCTTGGGGTCCATGGTCAGCGCCTCCGGGAGGTCGGGTCGAGGGCCTCGCGCAGGGACTCGCCCAGCAGGGTGAAGCCGAGCGCGGTGATGGCGATGCACAGGCCGGGCAGGAACGCGAGCCACGGGTTGATGCCCAGCTCGGCCTGCGCGTAGGTGAGCATGCGGCCCCACTCGGCGGTCTCGGGGCGGCCGCCGCCGAGGCCGAGGAAGGACAGGGCGGCCGCGTCGATCACGGCCGTGGCCAGGGTGAGCGTGGCCTGCACGATCACGGGGCCCAGCGAGTTCGGCAGCACGTGGGACATCGTGATCCGTCCGCGCGAGAGGCCGAGGGTCTGCGCCGCGAGCACGTAGTCCGACCCCTTCTGCGTGAGCATCGAGGACCGCAGCAGCCGCGCGAACACGGGCACCTGCGCCACCCCGATCGCGATCATCACCGCGAACGGGGTCTGTCCGAGGATCGCCGCGATGGACACCGCCAGCAGCAGGTTCGGCACCGAGAGCAGGATGTCCACGACGCGCATCACGACGGAGTCCACCCAGCCGCCGAACGTGCCGGCCAGCAGGCCGAGCAGCATGCCGCCGGCCAGGCCGAACGCCGTCGAGACGACGCCGATGAGCAGCGAGGCCTGCGCGCCCCAGATCAGCTTGGAGAGCACGTCCCCGCCGAAGCGGTCCAGGCCCAGCGGGTAGCCGGCCACCTCGCCGGGGCCGGGCACGTGGGTGGGGCGGATCTCGCGCATGCCGGGTGTGGCCGTGCCCGCGTACGGGGCCAGCACCGGGGCGAGGACGGCCACGAGCACGAAGAGCAGCACGATCACGGCGCCGGCGATCGCCGCCGGGTTGCGGCGCAGCCGCTGGAACGCGGCGCCCCACACGGAGGTGCCGCGGGTGTCCGCGGCGGCCTCGGTGGTCGCCTGGGTGGCCCCGGCCTCGACGGGCGCCAGCGCGTGCTCGACGGCGTGCTCGGTGGGTCCGCCGCCGGGGCTGGGGGGCAGGTTCACGCTCATGAGACACGCACCCTCGGGTCGATGAGGCCGTAGGAGACGTCCACGACCAGGTTGATCAGCGAGTAGAGCAGGGCGATGAAGATGATGAAGCCCTGCAGCACCGGGAAGTCGAGCTGGAAGATCGCCTGCGCGAGGAACCGGCCGATCCCGTTGAACGCGAACACCGTCTCGGTGAGCACCGCCCCGGAGATCAGCAGGCCCAGCTGCAGGCCGAGCGTGGTGCTCACCGGCAGCAGGGCGTTGCGCATGATGAACCGGTTTCGGATCAGGCGCGGGGCCAGGCCCTTGGCGCGGGCCGTGCGCACGAAGTCCGCGTCCTGCACGTCCAGCACGGAGGCACGGGTGATGCGCGCGATGATCGCCAGCGGGATGGTGCCCAGCGCGATGCCGGGCAGCACCAGGTGGGTCAGCGCGTTCAGGGCCGCGTCCCACTCCGCGGTGATGATGCCGTCCCACACGTAGAAGTTCGTGTAGTGGGTGGCGTCGATCCGCGGGTCCTGCCGGCCGTCCGTGGGCAGCCAGCCCAGCTTCACCGCGAACACCCACTTGAGGATGAACGCCAGGAAGAACACGGGCACCACCACGCCGACCAGGGACAGCACGACGGCGACGTCGTCCTGCCACCGGCCCACATGGCGGGCCGCCCAGTAGCCGAGCGGGATGCCGATGGCCACCGCGAACACGATCGCGAAGACCGAGAGCTCCAGCGTGGCCGGGAAGCGGTCCGCGAACTCCTCGACCACGGACCGGTTCGTCATGGTCGAGGTGCCGAAGTCGCCGCGCAGCAGCCGCCCCATGTAGGTGAGGTACTGCTCGAGCAGGGGCTTGTCGAAGCCGTACGCCGCGTTCACGCGGGCCACGGCCTCGGGGGTGGCGCGGTCGCCGAGCAGGGCGGTGGCGGGGCCGCCGGGCAGGCTGCGGACCCACACGAACAGCAGGACGGACAGTCCGAACAGGGTGGGGATCAGCAGCAGCAGGCGCTTGCCGATGAGTCTGAGCACGAGGGGCCTCCATGCCGGCGCGGGGGCCGGGCCGGTCGGTGCGAGGGACGGGCGGTGGCGGGCGGGCCGGCGACGACGGCGCCGGGGCGCGGCGCCGTCGTCGCCGGTGGGGCGGGTCGTCCCCGGCCCGCCGGGCTCACTCGGTCAGGTCGATCTCGTTGAAGACCTCGTCGTTGACCGGGCTCGCCGGGTAGGAGGCCACGCGCTTGTCGAAGGCCAGCGACGGGGCCGGGTGGGCGAGCGGGACCGCCGGGACGATCTCGGAGATCTGCTCGTTGATCTCCTGGTACTTCGGCGTCTGCTCCTCGAGCGTCGGGATCTGGCGGGCCTCCTCGAGGGCGGAGAACAGCTCCTCGTCGGTGAAGCCGAACTCGGGCTTCTCCTGGCCGAAGAACACGCCCACGAAGTTGTCCGTGTCGTTGTAGTCACCGGTCCAGCCGAGCAGGTGGATGCCGTGGTCCGAGGTGCCCTGCACCTGGTCGAGGTAGTCCGGGCTCCACTTGGCCGGCTTCGCGTTCACCGTGATGCCCACCTCGGCCAGCTGGCTCGAGAGGTTGGAGAACGCCTGCTCGGGGGTCGGCATGTACGGGCGCGAGACGCCGGTGGGGTAGTTGAAGTCGATCGTGAAGCCGTCCGGGTAGCCGGCCTCGGCGAGCAGCGCCTTGGCCTTGGCGGGGTCGTGCTCGTACGTGGTGACGTCCTCGCTGTACCCGTTCACGGACTTCGGGATGAACTGGGTGGCGGGCTCCGTGCCCTCGGGGAGGGTCTGCGCGATGAGGGCGTCCTTGTCGATCGCGTGGGCGATCGCCTGGCGCACCCTGACGTCCTGGAGCTCCTCCTTCTCCTGGTTCAGGCCCAGGTAGAGGATGGTGAACGGGTCGCGGGCCACCACGTTGAAGCCGGCCTCGGACAGCGCCGCGGTGTCCGCGGGGGCCACGAGGTCGTAGCCGTCGATGTCCCCGGCCTCGAGCGCCTGACGGCGGGCCACCGGGTCGTCGATCACGCGGAAGGTGATGTCCGTGACCTCGCCGCCCTCGCCCCAGTAGTCCTCGTTGGCGGTGAGCTTGACGTCCTCGCCCACGCTCCAGGACTCGAACTTGTAGGGGCCGGTGCCGGTGGGGTGTGCCCGGGCGTACTCGGACATCTGGGGCGACTCGGCGGTGCCGCCGACCTCGTCCGCCTTGTACTCCTCGAGCGCCTTCGGCGACTGCATGGCGAAGGCCGGCAGGGACAGGGAGGAGATGAAGCCCGCGAACGGCTGCGCCAGCGTGATCTTCACCTCGTGCTCGCCGGTGGCCTCGCACTCCTGGTAGACGGCGTCCTCGGGCTTGTCCGCGAAGCCGCGGAACAGCTTGCCGTAGTAGTACGAGAGGGTCTCCGACTGCTGGATGCCCGTGAAGTTGTACCAGCGGTCGAAGTTGGCGCACACGGCCTCCCCGTTGAACGGCTCGCCGTCGTGGAAGGTCACGCCCTCCTTCAGCTGGAACGTGTGGGTCAGGCCGTCCTCCGAGGACTCCCAGGACTCGGCCAGCAGCGGCGCGGGGTCCGCGGTGCCCGGCTTCGTGCCCACGAGGCCCTCGAAGATCTGACGGGAGACCCGGAACGTCTCGCCATCGCTCGCGAACGCCGGATCGAGGCTCTTGGGGTCGGAGGAGGCGGCGAAGATGAACGAGCCGTCCACTTGGGCGGCGTCGCCCCCGCCCGAGCCGCCGGAGCCGCCGCCGTCGCGCTGGCTCTGGGCGCAGCCGGTGACGAGCAGGGCGCCGGCCGCGGTGAGCGCGGCGGCGGACAGGAGTCGGTGACGCAGACGGGTGGCCATGGGGGCTCCTCCGGGAGAGGTCTCAGCCGAGACGCGGGTGCGAGGGGACCGCGCCGTCGGGTGTGACCTCGGGCACGCTCCTGGACGTGACTATAGCCACAAGCGCGGGCAGGAACGCAACGCAGGCCGCGTCTGCGCGTGCGGCACGGCGCCCTCAGGCCCCGGTGGGCACCCGCTCGCGACGCGCGGCGGCCCGCTCGCGGACCCAGCGCAGCACGTCCTCCGGACGGTTGGTGGTGAGCTCCTGCACCCCCTGGGCGAGGAGGAAATCGGCGTCCTCGCGCTCGTCGACGGTCCACACCCGCAGCCGCCGCCCCGCCGCCAGCCACGCCTTCACGTCCGCCAGGTGCTCCCGCACGTAGGCCACGGAGGGCCCCGCCATCCCGGCCCGGCCGCGCCAGACGAGCGCCTCGGACCCCGCCAGCGACTGACGCGCCGCCGCACGCACCGCCGCCCGGCTCAGCGGCCCCCGCGCGAGCCGGGTCGGCAGCTCCGTCGGCATGAGGTCCATCAGGGGGCAGAGGGGGTCCGTGCCGGCCAGCGGCGCCACGTGGCGCAGCGCGTCCGGATGGAAGCTCATGAGGGACACCTGCACCTGACCCAGTCGGCCGGTCTCCGGGTCCCAACCGGCCCGCAGCAGCTCCCGCAGCACCCGCTCCTCGAGCTCATGCCCGAACGGGGAGGGGTGCTTGAGCTCCACGGCCAGGCGCAGCGGCCGGTCCGCGGCCGCCGCGATCGCCAGGAGGTCGGCCAGGGTGAGCACCTGCTCCCCCGCGCCGCCGTACACGGCGGGCGGCGCCGTCGTCGTGGTGGGCTCGGCCCCCGGGCGCCGGGCGTGCCACGAGACGACGTCGAGGCCGCGCAGACGCTCGAGCGTGTGGTCCGCGACGGCGCCGCGCCCGTCCGAGGTGCGGTCCACGGTGGGGTCGTGCCAGCAGACGACCTCGCGGTCCCGCGTGAGCTGGACGTCGCATTCGAGACCGTCCGCGCCCACGGCGAGGGCGTGGAGCATGGCGGCGCGGGTGTGCTCGGGGAAGGCGGCGGAGGCACCGCGGTGGGCGATCACGAGGGCGGACACGCCGCCAGGCTAGGGAGCGCCTGTGCCGGCCACGTCACCGCAGGGTGCCCGGCTGGTTAACTGGTGGGGACCATTCGGTGCACGCGATCAGGAGCCTGCCGTGTCCTTCTCCCCCGACCCCGCCCAGCAGCTGCTCAGCGCCGGCGCCCTCGAACGCGCGGCGGGCCTGCGGCGCATGAAGGCCGTCGCCCTGGGCCTGCTCATCCTGCTGGCCGTGGTGTTCGTGGTCGCGTTCCCGTTGCAGGACGCCCACCCGGTGTGGGGCTACGTGCGCGCCGCCGCGGAGGGCGGCATGGTCGGCGCGCTGGCGGACTGGTTCGCGGTCACGGCGCTGTTCCGCCACCCGATGGGGGTGCCCGTGCCGCACACCGCCCTGATCCCGCGGAAGAAGGACCAGCTCGGCGCCGCGCTGACCGAGTTCGTGCAGGAGAACTTCCTGGACTCGGAGGTCGCCCACGAGAAGGTCGACGGATTGAAGGTGGCCGAGGCCGCCGGCGGCTGGCTGCGCCGTGAGGAGAACGCGGCCCGCACCGCCCGGGAGATCGCGACGGCGGCCCGGGGCGCCATGGCCGCGGCCGACGACGACGCCGTCCAGGAGCTGCTGCGCCAGCTGATGGAACGCCACATGGTGGCCCCGGACTGGTCCCCCACGCTCGCAGGCGTGCTGGAGGACGTGGTGGCCGGACGGCACCACGAGCGCGTGGTGGACCTCGTGGTCGCCCACACCGGGGACTGGGTGGCCGCCCACCCCGAGCTGTTCGTCGAGACGGTGCGCCGTCGCTCCCCCGAGTGGAGCCCGGACCTCGTGGACCGCCTCCTCGCCGAGAGACTGCACGCCGAGACCCTCAAGTATCTCGCCGGCATCCGCCGCGACCGGGAGCACGAGGCCCGCCGCGCCGTCGACGATTGGCTCGACCGCCTCGCCGACGAGATGCGGAACGAGCCCGCCACCCGCGCCTCGGTGGAACGGTTCAAGCGGAACCTTTTCGCGGACGAACGGCTGCGCGCGTGGGCCGGGCGGGCCTGGGTCTCCCTGCGGGACTCGCTCCTGGACGCGCTCGAGGACCCGTCCTCCGACCTGCACCGCGCGCTCGTGGCCGCCCTGCGCGACCTCGGCGCCCGCCTGCAGGAGGACCCCGAGCTGCGCGACCGTGTGGACGGCCACGCCCGCCGCGCCGCGGCGTATGCGCTGAGCTCCTACGGCCCGGCGCTCACCGGGGTGATCGAGGAGACGGTCGCCCGCTGGGACGGCGAGCAGACCGCGCGCACCCTCGAGCTGTTCGTGGGCAAGGATCTGCAGTTCATCCGCATCAACGGCTCGGTCGTCGGCGCGCTCGCGGGCCTGGCGATCCACGGGGTGGCGACACTGTTCCTCTGAGACGCGGCTCCCGCCCCGCACTTTCGAACGTGGAATGGGGCGAATGGGCGCTTTCGAACGTGAGATTGGGCCTCTCTCACGTTCGAAAGCGCGGGGGCGGGGGCGACGGACGCGCGGGGGCGGGGCCGTCAGGCGGCGGGCTTGCCCTTCTTCTGCCTGTCGTCCTTCTCGTCCTTGCCGCCGGGCAGGGCGCGACGGATCGCGCCGAAGACGCCGCCGTCGTCCTTGGTGCCATCGGCGCGCCCCTGTGCGGCGCCCTCGCGGATCTCGCCGGGGATCACCATCGGCAGGGGGCCGAAGAGCTCCGCGGCGTTCTCCATCACGGCCTTGCCCATGGCGCGGTTGCCCACGCCGCCGATCACGGCGCCCACGCCGAACGGCACGGCGCGGCCCACGAAGCCGGCACCCTGCCGCAGGAGCATCTTGCGCATGAACGTCCTCTTGAGGCGATCCACCACGAACGCGCTGATGCCGGTGCCCGATGCGGTGCCCGCGAGCGCGTTGAGGCTGGACTGCGGGTCGTAGGGACGGCCGGCCTTGGCGGCGGCCTCGCGGAGCAGCTCCTTGGCGTCGTCGCCGAGCATGAGGCCCATGACGAGGGCCTGGGCGCGCTGCGGGTCCTGCGTGGTGATGCCGTGCAGCTCGGCGAGGGACTGCGCGTAGAGGGCGGTGGCCTCCATGAAGCCGGCGACCGCGACACCGGACAGGCCGAGCGCGGCCACGGTGCCGATGCCCGGGACGATCGCGGTGCCGCCCACGGCGGCACCGGCCCCCGTGACGGTGGTCAGGTACTGCTGCCCGAGCCGCTCGGCGAGACGCTCCGGGCTCTCCCCCGGGTGCTTCGCCGCCATGCGCTGGATGTTCTTCAGGACCAGGGGGCGCTGGACCGCCAACACCGTGGAGAGGGCCTTCTCGAAGCCCTCCGTGGGCTCGCCGTTCTCATCGAGTGCCGACTTCAGCCCGAAGTCCTTCACCTTCCCGGACGCGTACCGGCCGATCGTCGAGTTCTTTGCCATGCGCGCCACAGTATCGGCGCGCGACCCCCGCGGTCAGGACCCGGGCGTCGCCGCGCGCAGGGAGTGCTCGAGGAAGATGCGCACGTCACGGACCTCGTCGGGGCCGGTCCCGTGCAAGATCCCGGGGTAGGTGCGCACGGTCAGGCGGGTGTGCTCCTCGGCCCACGCGCGGGTGTGGGCGACGGCGTCCGGATGGATCACGGGATCCTCGGCGTCCCGGCCCCAGAAGAACGGGCGCGGGCCCGGTCCCTCGGCCGGGGAGTCGAGCATGGCCAGCAGCTCGTTGTCGACGGCGAAGCCGCTCAGGCCCACACCGCAGGTGAACGCCTCGGGGCGCAGACGCAGGACCGTCGTCGCCATGGCCATGCCCTGGGAGAAGCCGAGCACCGAGACCGTGCGGAAGCCGGCCGCCACGACCTCCTCGGCGGAGAGCACGTCGAACACGCGGTGGGCGGCGGCGAGCACCTGGGCGAAGTCGGACTGCAGCAGCAGGTCGAGCAGGAACCAGCCGTGCGCGCCGGGGTCGCCCGGGCCTTCGGAGGCCGTCTCGTCGATCTCGAAGCCGCCGCGCACCGCCAGGCCGGTGCACCGCTCCGGGAGCATCGGGAAGTGGCGGCGCGCCGCGCGGACCTCGTTGGAGCCGTAGCCGTGGAACACGAGCACCAGGTCCGTGCCCGCGCGCTCCGCCGGCGGGCGCGACCACACCACGCTGTGGCCGGAGCTGATCGTCTCGGTGACTGGTGCGGGCGTGGGGCTCATGGCTCCATCCTAGGGAGAGGCCCCTGACCGGGCGTCATGCCTGGTCAGGGGCCGCTCTCCGGTGGGCCCTGCGGGGATCGAACCCGCGACCGGCGGATTAAAAGTCCGATGCTCTGCCAGCTGAGCTAAAGGCCCCCACCCGCGGCCGACGACGACGGCGCGCGGCCGACGACGGCGACCCTCACGGGTGCCCTCCGATGGTAGCCCAGGCGTCCGGGGCACTACCGTGGACGGGGCCGCCGCCTCCGGCGACCACATCCCCACCCCGATGCGCCCTCGAAGGGAGCCCGCCCATGGCACGTCACCGCCTGCCCGCCGGCCGCGGCGCCAGCTCGAGCGCCTCGGGCGTGCTGCGCCCCCACCGGCCCCGCCTCTCGGAACCGCAGGAGCTCACGCACTTCGCCGGCGGCGAAGACCCGCAGGAAGTGGCCGCGGCGGCCTCGCGCCTGGCCCACGCCCTCGTGGCCGGCGGCCGCGCGGAGGAGGACCCGGCCATCGTCGAGCGGCTGGTCGGGCTGGTCCGCGAGCTGGGCGTCGAGACGCTCGCCGAGCTGTGGGCGGACGCCCCGCCCGTCTCGCTCGCCGGCGCCCTGTGGCGCCTGTACGCGCTCCAGGAGGCGACGACCCGCGACGGCGAGCGCTGGGCCGCCTGGTACCGCGCCGGGCATGCCGCCTACGCCTCGCGCGTCGTGGCGGGCGCCGTCGAGCCGCCGGGGCCGGCCGAGCTGCGCCGCCTCACGGACACGATCCTCACGGGCGCCTACCGCTCCGAGATCGACGTCGCGTTCGAGCGCGCCGCGGCCTACGCCCGCGTCGTGGCTCTGGGCCAGGTCGAGCACGCCGAGGGCTCCGAGGCCGCCGCCCCGGACCGCGCCGCCGCCCTCACCCGCCGGGCCGCGCGCCTGGTCAGCACCGCCGACGCCCTGGAGGCGGCGGGTCGAGCGTTTCGGGACGGATCGCTAGACTGATGGGGACGGCGCCGGGCCGCTGGTAACCCCGGGCTCCAACACATAGCCGCTGCGAGCGGCCTTCCGCCGAGAGGCGTTCCCGGTCCGGCGTCGTCGTCGACCCCTTCGCCACCCGTCGACGAGAGAGCGACCGCTGCCCATGTCCCCCCGCATGCCCTGGCTCGTCACGCGCGACACCCCGGCGCTGCGCCACATGGCGGACCTCGCCGAGGCCCTGCACCGGGCGGTGCACCTGGTGGCCCAGGTCGCGGGGACCCGCGGACCCGAGGCGGACCGTGCCGCCCGTGAGCTCGAGGAGCTCGACTCGTCCTCGAGCGCCACCCTCATGGCCTTCCTCACCGCGCTGCGCAGCGCCTACGTGACTCCGCTGCCCCGTCAGGACCTCTACCGGCTGGCCAGCGGCGTGCACGCGGCCACCCGGCGCGTCGTGTCGGCGGGCGTGCTGATCCAACGGGCCGACCTCGAGGAGCTGCCGACGCACGCCCTCGACGTCCTCGAGACCGTGGGTCGTCAGGCCGAGCTGCTCGCCCGCGGCGCCGCCGAGATGCGCGACCTCGACGCCCTGGAGGCCACGTGGATGCAGCTGCTGCGCGCCTCCCGCCGCACGGAGCGGATCATGGTCGAGTGGCTCGCCGATCTCGGCATGGACCTGCTGCAGCGCGACTACAACCGCCAGCGCGAGGTCGCCTGGGCGCTGCACGCGGCGCTCGAGGCTCTCTCCCGCGTGAACATGGACCTGGGCATGGTGCTCGTCCGTGAGTCCTGAGCCGGTGGAGGCGCCGTGACCGCGGGGCTCGCCGTCGTCCTCGTGCTGCTGTGCGCCGTCGGCGCGCTGATGGGGTTCCGTGACGCCCCCAACGCCGCGGCGCTGCCTGTCCGGTACCGGGCGCTGACACCGCGCGGGGCCCTCCTCCTGACCGGAGCGGTCAGCACCGTGGGCGCGCTGCTGGGCATCGGGCTCATCACGCTGAGCGTGCACTACTTCACCTCGCCCGCGGTGCGCAGCGAGATCGGCCCCCTGGCCGTGGGCGTGTCCTGCGCGGTGACCCTCGTGTGGGGTCTGCTGCTGTGGTGGCGGCGCCTGCCCGGCTCCAGCACGCACGCGCTGATCTCCGCGCTGGCGGGCAGCCACCTCGCCGTGCGCCTGAGCCTGCACATCGACGTCGCCCACACCATCTTCGACCTCGTCCGCGCCGAGGTGCTGCTCAGCCTGCTGCTCTCGCCCCTGATCGCGTGGGCGCTCGCCCGCCTGCTCACCGCGCCCGCCACGCGGCTCGCCACCCGCGGCACCACGGTCAACGTCCAGCACCGGGCCCGCGTCGCGTTGGGCATCTCCGCCAGCGCCATGGCCATGGGCCACGGCCTGCAGGCCGGTCAGCGCATGGGGGTGCTGTGGGCCGCCGTGCTGGTGGGGTCCGGGTCCGTCCTGGCGCCGGACGCCCTGACGGCCGAGTTCGTGGGGGGCGCGTTCCTGTTCGCCCTCGCGGTCGGGCTCGGCACGCTAGGCGGCGCCTGGCGGATCGCCTGGACCCTCACCGAGCGTCTCGTGCGCCTCGACCCCCTGCGGGCGTCCGTGGCCGCCGTCATCCCCGCGGGCCTGCTGTTCGTCGGATCCCTGGTGTTCCACCTGCCCCTGTCCTCCACCCACACGGCGACGGCGGCCATCGTGGGCGCCGGCCAGACGCAGACCTACGCGTCCGTGCGCTGGCCCACCGTGCTGCGCGTGGTCGGCTGGTGGCTGCTCACGCCGGTGGCCTGCGCCCTCCTCGGCCTCCTCGGCACGCTGGCCCTCCTCCCGCTGGCCTGAGGCCGCGCCCGACGACGACGCCCGGCCCCGCAGACGCCGCGACCCCGCCCGGCGTGCGGCCGGACGGGGTCGGGGACGGAGCGCGGGGCGGCTCAGCCGAAACGGCCGGAGACGTAGTCCTCGGTCTGCTGGCTCGAGGGGTTGTTGAAGATGACGTTGGTGTCGTCGTACTCGATCAGCTTGCCGGGCTTGCCGACGCCCTGGATGTTGAAGAACGCGGTCTTGTCCGCCACGCGCGCGGCCTGCTGCATGTTGTGCGTGACGATGATGACCGTGTACTCCTCCTTGAGCTCGTTGATCAGGTCCTCGACGGCGAGGGTGGAGATCGGGTCGAGCGCGGAGCAGGGCTCGTCCATGAGGATCACGTCGGGCTGCACCGCGATGGAGCGGGCGATGCACAGACGCTGCTGCTGACCGCCGGAGAGGCCGGAGCCGGGCTTGTCGAGGCGGTCCTTGACCTCGTTCCACAGGTTGGCGCCGCGCAGGGACTTCTCCACGAGCTCGTCCGCACGGGACTTGTTCAGGCGGGTGCCGTTGAGCTTGTAGCCGGCCAGCACGTTGTCGCGGATGGACATCGTGGGGAACGGGTTCGGGCGCTGGAAGACCATGCCGATCTGGGAACGGACGCGGACCGGGTCCACACCGGGCCCGTAGATGTCCTCGCCGTCGAGCAGGAGCTGGCCGTCCACGGTGGCGCCGGGGAGCACCTCGTGCATGCGGTTGATGCTGCGCAGGAAGGTGGTCTTGCCGCAGCCGGAGGGGCCGATGAAGGCAGTGACGGAGCGGGGGGCGATGTCGATGTTGACGCCCTCGACGGCCTTGAACTTGCCGTAGAAGACATCGACGTCGACGGCCTGGATGCGCTTGGACATGAGTGGTTCTGTTCCTTCGTGGAAGTCTCTGGGGGGGTGCGACGGGGTCGGGGCCGGCCGCCCGGGGGATTCCGGGCGGCCGGGCCTCACCGGCCCTTCTTGGGGGCGAACGCCTTGGCGATGAACCGTGCCGCCAGGTTGAGCAGCATGACGATGGTGACGAGCAGCAGGGCGGCTGCCCAGGCGCGGGCGGTCGAGGGGTCCGCCGCCGTAGGCGAGGTCGGGGCGACCAGCTGGCGGTAGATGTACACCGGCAGCGCGGTCATCCAGTTGTCGAACGGGTTCCAGTTGATGCTGGTGGCGAAGCCGGCCGTCACGAGGATCGGCGCGGTCTCGCCCGCCACGCGGGCGATGGCCAGGGTGACGCCGGAGGCGATGCCGGAGATCGCGGTGGGCAGGACCACCTTGGCGATGGTCTGCCACTTGCGCACGCCGAGGGCGTAGGCGCCCTCGCGCAGCTCGTTGGGCACCACACGGAGCATCTCCTCCGTGGATCGCACGACCACGGGGATCATGAGCACCGAGAGCGCGATCGCGGCCGTGAGACCCATCTGCACGGACTGCAGTGCGGTGGACTTGCTGCCGGTGACCAGGGTCAGGACCCACGTGATCGCGGCGTAGGCGAAGAGGCCGGCCACGATCGAGGGGATGCCGGTCATGACGTCCACGAAGAACACGATGGCGCGGGAGAACCAGCCGCCGCGGCTGTACTCCACCAGGTAGATGGAGGTGAGCATGCCGATCGGCACGGAGATCAGGGTCGCGATGATCGTGATCACGACGGTGCCGATCAGGGCGTGGCCGAAACCGCCCGCGAGCCCGCCGGCGGGCTTGCCGTCCTCCACCCACGCCGAGTCGTCGATGCCGGTGATGCCCTTCATGTCGTACGCCATGATCTGCGGGTTGGCGATCAGGGTCGGCAGACCGGCGGAGAGGACCGACCACAGCACGGAGACCAGCGGCACCAGGGCCACGAGGAACGCCAGCCACACGAGGTTGCGGCACAGGCCGTCTGCGGCGCGGCGCCGGTTCTCCATCACGCGGGTGGCCACGTAGAGCCCCGCGATGTAGAGGATGGCGGCGATGATCACGAAACCGACGACGTTGAAGGCGCCGCTGAGCAGCACGGTCAGGCCGGCGGCGACGACGGCCGCGGCAGCTGCGACGGCCATCCAGGTCCAGCCGGGCTTCTGACCCTCGGTCAGGGAGTGACGCCGCGGCGTCACGCTGTCCTCGGTGGCCCGGGGAGAAGTCGAGACAGTGCTCATGTCAGTTGGCTCCCGAGAATTCCTTGTGCTTGTTCACGATCGCGCGGGCGATCATGTTCACCGCCAGGGTGATGATGAAGAGCATGAGACCGGCAGCGATCAGCTCGTGCAGGCGCATGTTGAACGCCTCGGGGAAGTTGAGCGCGATCTCCGACGGGATCGTCTGGTTCCTGCCGGACTCCACGAGCGACCAGGAGAAGACGCCGCCGGAGAGCACCATGGTGACCGCCATGGTCTCGCCGAGCGCGCGGCCGAGGCCGAGCATGATCGAGGAGACGATGCCGGCCCGGGCGAACGGGAACACGGTCATCTTGATCATCTCCCAGCGCGTGGCGCCGAGGCCGAGCGCGGCCTCCTCGTGGAGCTTCGGGGTCTGGGTGAAGATCTCACGGCAGAGCGCGGTGATGATCGGCAGAACCATCACGGCCAGCACGACGCCCGAGGTCAGCAGGGTGCGGCCCGTGGTGGTGGCCGAGCCGCCGAAGAACGGGATGAAGCCCAGGTTCTCGTTGAGCCAGCCGTAGATCGGCACCATCAGCGGAGCGAGCGTCAGCCAGCCCCACACGCCGTAGACCACGGAGGGGATCGCGGCCAGCAGATCGATCACGAAGCCCACCGACTGCGCGATGCGCGGGGGCGCATAGTGCGAGATGAACAGGGCGACACCGATCGCGACCGGGGTGGCGATGAGCAGAGCGATGATCGACACCATCACGGTGCCGGCCATGAGCGGCCACACGTACTGGAAGAAGGAGTCCGCAGACACGAGCTCCGCGCCCGGCTGCAGGGCAGGCCATGCCTCCGTCAGGAGGAAGACCGCCACGAAGGCGAGCACGAGCAGGATCAGGACGGCGGCCGCAAGGGCCCCGCCGGAGAGGAGCTTGTCTCCGGCGGCTCCGCGGCGGGGGCCGCGCAGGCTGGACGGCTTCGGTGCCGCCTCGTTGGTGGTTGAGGACACAGTGCCTTCCCTCAGATCGACGTGCGTGGTGATGGACGGGCCGCGACGAACGAGAGCCCTGACGCGGCTTCAGCCGCCGGGCCCGTGGGGCCCGGCGGCCGAAGCGGCGGTGGGTCAGCCGACAAGAAGCGACATCAGCCCTTGACCGAGATGGCCTCGATGCGCTCCATGGCCTTCTTGCGGGTGTCCTCGGAGATCGGGGCGTTGCCCGCGGACTCCTCGGCGGTCTTCTGACCGTCCTCGGACACGACGTACTCGGCGAAGGCCTTGACCTGGTCCACGGTCTCCTGCGACTCGTACTGGTTGCAGTAGATGTGGTAGGAGACCAACACGACGGGGTACACGCCGGACTCGTCGGTGGCGCGGTCGAGCTCGATCGAGCCGTCCTCCTTGGCCTCGGACTTCTCGACGGTCGCGGCCGCGGCCTCGGCGGAGTACTTCACGTACTCCTCGCCGACCTTCACGGACGCGGTGCCCAGCTCGCCCACGGCGGAGGCGTCGGCGTAGGTGATGGCGCCCTCGGTCTGGGAGGCCAGGCCCACGACACCCTTGGTGCCCTGGGCCGACTCGGCGGTGATGTCGGACGGCCAGGTCTCGACCTCGTCGTAGGACCAGGCATCGCCGGCGGCCTCGGTGAGGTAGGCGGTGAAGTTCTCGGTGGTGCCCGAGTCGTCGGAACGGTGCACGACGGTGATCGGGGTGTCGGGCAGCTCGACGCCCTCGTTCTGCGCGGCGATGGCCTCGTCGTTCCAGTTCTTGATCTCGCCGGAGAACACCTTGGCGATGGTCTCGGCGTCCATCTTGACCTCATCGACGCCCGGCAGGTTGTAGGCCACGGCGATCGGGGAGATGTAGGCCGGCACGTGGAACGCACCCTCGTCGCCGCAGTTCTCCTTGGCGGACTCAGCCTCCTCCTCCTTGAGGGCGGCGTCGGAGCCGGCGAAGGAGGTGGCGCCGGCGAGGAACTTCTCACGACCGGCACCGGAGCCGTCCGGGGAGTACTGCACGGTCAGGTTCGGAGCGATCTCGGTGACACCCTGGGTCCAGGCGGTCATGGCCGCCTCCTGCGAGGAGGCGCCGGCGCCGACCAGGTTGCCCTGGACCTCGGAGGTGGTGCCCTGCTCGCCGCCGGCGGAGCCGGAGGCATGCTCGCCGCCGGCGGAGCCGGAGGCATCGGAGCCGCCGTTGCCGCTGTCCGCGGAGGAGCAGGCGGTCAGGGCGATGGCGGCCACGGACAGGAGGGCGGCGGAGCGGCCGAAGCGGTGAGCCTTCACGAAGAGCCTCTTTCAATCGGATGACGACGGTGAGGGCAGAGCGTCCGGCTGGCCCGGTTCTGCACCGCACCCGACCGTACGGTCCAGAGGTGAATCGAGTGCTCGGCCGGGGTGAACAGATGGTGAACGGGAGCGGCATTCGCAGGAATGATCTGTGCCGTGGGCCACAATGCTTGGTTGAGCCTCGCACGGCGGGGGCACCGCGGCGTCGGACTAGGCTGGCCGCATGACGGACCGCTTCGCCACCGCCACGGGCACGGTGCCGATGGTCGACCCCCAGACCCGCGGGGAACGTCTCGGCCGCTTCCTGCGTCGGCGCGCCCGTGCGGGCTGGTCCCGCGTCCGCTCCTCCGTGGGCCAGGCCGCCCTCGTCGCTGTCTGCGCGGTGGGCGCCTACTGGTTCGCGGAGGCCGTCCTGGGCCACCAGCAGCCCCTGTTCGCCTCCACCGCCCTACTGATCGCCCTCGGCTTCCAACGGGAGCCGAAGCTGCGCAAGGTGGCCGAGGTCGCCGTCGGCTGCACCGTCGGCATCCTGATCGGGGACCTGCTCATGGTCGGGCTCGGCCGCGGCCTGTGGCAGGCCTCGGTGGTCCTGTTCGTGTCCGTGATGGTGGCCCGGTTCCTGGACTCCGGCGCCACGTTCACGATGCAGATGTCCCTGCAGTCCGTCCTCGTGGTCCTCCTGCCCACCGGCACGGGAGGGCCGTTCGTCCGCAGCCAGGACGCGATCGTGGGCGGCGTCCTGGCCCTGCTCGTCACGTTCCTCTCGCCCCAGGACGTGCGCCGTCCCGCGGTGCGTCAGCTGGGTGGACTCTACGACTCGATCGCCACGGTGCTGCGCGACCTCTCCCGGGCCCTGCGGGAGAACGACTCCCGCACCGCCTGGATGGCGCTCGTGGCCAGCCGCGGCACGCACACCACGCTGGAGGCGCTGCGCAAGGAGCTGCGCGTCACGCATGAGCAGACCGTGTTCAACCCGCTGCACCGCTCCTCGCGCTCCTTCGTGGAGGACGCGGTGAACGCGGCGGACCGCTCGGACCTGGCGGTGCGCTCCCTGCGGATCGTGGCCCGGCGGGTGGTCTCGGTCCTGGACGAGGGTGTGTTCGACGACGACGACCGCGAGCGCCTGGCAGCCTGGTTCGACGACGCCGCGGACGCCGTCGAGATCCTGCACCGCTCCCTCGTGGAGCCGCAGGCCGAGGGCCGCCATCGCTCGCTGTCCGTGGCGCGGGACGCCCTGGGGGCGTCCGCGTCCGCGCTGGACCCGCACCAGCTGGGCGGCGGGTCCGTGCACGGCGAGGCGCTCGTGATGCTGCTGCGGCCCATGATGGTGGACCTCATCGAGGCCACGGGCGCCGAGCACGACGAGGCGCGCGGCTACCTGCCCCGCGTCTGAGCCCGACGGCGGCGCACGGCCCCGGCGGCCGACGTCGGACCGCGCGCGGTGCCGGCTAACGCGTCCGCCTCGGCTCCTAGAGTGGGCGCATGGCCACCAAGACCGCCCCGAAGCGTGCCCCCGGATACCGCTGCACCGAGTGCGGCTGGACCACCGTGAAGTGGGTCGGCCGCTGCGGGGAGTGCCAGTCGTGGGGCACGGTCGAGGAGATCGGCCTGACGTCCACCACCGGCCGCACGCGCGCGGCCACGGTCGCGGAGGTCGCGCCGCGCATCGCGGACGTGGACGCCACGCTGGCCTCGTTCCGCTCCACGGGGGTGCGCGAGCTGGACCGTGTGCTCGGCGGCGGCCTCGTGCCGGGCGCGGTGATCCTGCTGGCCGGCGAGCCGGGCATCGGCAAGTCCACGCTGCTGCTGGACGTGGCCGCCCAGACGGCCCGCGGCGCGGGCGGCGGCGGTCCGCGCTCGGTGCTGTACCTGACGGGTGAGGAGTCGGCGGCGCAGGTGCGCTCCCGCGCAGACCGGATCGGGGCGATCGCGGACACCCTGCGCTTGACGGCGGAGACGGACCTGGGTCGGGCGCTGGGGCAGATCGAGCGGACGGACCCGGAGCTGGTGATCGTAGACTCCGTGCAGACCCTGCAGTCCACCGAGGTGGACGGGATCGCCGGGGGCGTCAGCCAGGTGCGCGAGGTGGCGGCCAGCCTCATCCGCACGGCCAAGGAGAAGGGGATCACCACGGTCCTGGTGGGCCACGTGACGAAGGACGGGACCATCGCGGGTCCGCGGCTGCTCGAGCACCTCGTGGACGTGGTCTGCCAGTTCGAGGGGGACCGCCACTCACGGCTGCGCCTGGTGCGTGCGGTGAAGAACCGCTTCGGGCCCACGGACGAGGTCGGCTGCTTCGATCTGCGGGAGGACGGCATCGAGTCCCTGGACGACCCCTCCGGTCTGTTCCTCTCGGGCGTCTCGGAGCCGGTCGAGGGCACGTGCGTGACGGTGACGCTCGAGGGCCGGCGCCCGCTCGTGGCCGAGGTGCAGTCCCTGCTCACCCCGTCCGCCGGCGGCAGCCCGCGCCGCACCGTCTCCGGCGTGGACGCGGCGCGCGTGAACATGCTCCTGGCCGTGCTCCAGCGCCGGGCCCGTTTCGCCCTCGCCCAGGACGACTGCTACGTGGCCACCGTGGGCGGCGTGCGACTCTCGGAGCCCGCCTCGGACCTGGCCGTGGCCGTCGCTGTGGCCTCGGCGAAGCTCTCGGCCCCCGTCCCGCAGGGGATGATCGCGGTCGGCGAGCTCGGGCTGGCCGGGGAGGTGCGCCCCGTGCCTGGCATCGGGCGACGGGTGCGTGAGGCCGCGCGGCTGGGCTTCACCCGCGCGCTGGTCCCCCGCTCCCCCGAGCCGCTCGGCGAGGTCCCGGCGGGCTTCACGGTGGCGGAGGTCGGCTCGATCGGCGAGGCCCTCGCCACGATCCCCACGTGGACGGGCGGCGGCCCGGCCGCGCATCCGGAGGCCGGCCCCGGCCGCTGACGACGCGCCCGGCTCAGCGGGACGGCGACGGCGACGGGTCGGTGGTCGTGGCGGGCGCCGCGGACGGCGAGGCCGACGCCGGGGAGGGCGAGGCGGACGCCGGAGCTGAGGCCGACGCCGGGTCGGAGGCGGACCCCGACGGGGAGGCGCTACCGCTCGAGGAGGGGGCGGCCGAGGAGCCGCCGTCCTGGGTCCCCGGGGCGAGCTCCTCGAGGATCTTCAGCGCGACGGGGCGGGAGGTGACGTCGCCGAGGCTGACCGTCAGCAGATGGGGCCCGGGCTCCGCGAGAGCGCCGAGGCGGCCGCAGTCCTGGCTCGAGGCGCGGCCGGACCAGCGGTACACGGCGGTGAGCTCCTCGTGCGGGTACAGCACCCGCTGGGCCTCCGCGGGGTCCGCCTGGCAGATGCGGGTGGAGAAGACGTCGTCGCCCTCGGCCGTGCGGATCCTGAACTCCTGCCGGGCCGTGCCCACATCCGTGCGGCACGGGGTCGAGGAGAGGTTCGTGATGCCCAGGCGCAGCTCGGCCTCCTCGCCCCGCTGATACTCGGACCGGTCCACGGAGGCGGCGATCCGCAGATCCGAGGGCTGGCACTCGGCCGCGTCCTCGACGGCCACGGTGGGCGAGGCGGAGCCGGACTCGGCGTCCGTGGCCGGGGCGGGCGACGGGGAGTGCACCGGCGTCGGGGCGGCGGAGGGGTCGGCGTCCTCGGAGGAGAAGGCGCCGATCCCGGCGCGGACGAGCGCCACGACGGCCCACCCCACCAGGAGCAGGAGCACGAGGGCGAGCAGGGCGGCCACGAGCCGCCGGCGGCGGTAGACGGCGGGGGACGGCTTCGACCCGGGGGAAGTCGGACGAGACGGCATGCGATCCAGGGTAGGCGGCGGCGCACCCTACAGTGGACGCCATGCCCGCGCCCGCCCCCCTCGTCCCGCCCACAGTGGACGTGCCGCGCCTGCACGACGCGGTGCTGGGCTGGTTCGCCGTCCACGCCCGGGACCTGCCCTGGCGCAGCCCGGACTGCTCCCCGTGGGGCGTGCTCGTCTCGGAGATCATGCTCCAGCAGACGCCGGTCGTGCGGGTGCTGCCCCGCTGGCGGGAGTGGCTGGAGCGCTGGCCCACCCCCGCGGACCTGGCCGACGCCCCCACCGCAGACGTGCTCACGGCCTGGGACCGGCTCGGCTACCCGCGCCGGGCCCTGCGCCTCCAGGAGGCCGCCCGGGCCGTCGTCGAGCGCCACGACGGCCGGGTGCCGGCCGACCCCGCCGCCCTGCGCGCCCTGCCCGGCATCGGCGAGTACACGGCCGCGGCGGTCGCGAGCTTCGCGTTCGGCATCCCCGAGACCGTCGTGGACACCAACGTGCGCCGGGTGATCGCGCGCGCGGTCGCGGGTGAGGCCCTGCCCGGCAGGTCGCTGACCCGCGCCGAGATGCGCCGCGCCCAGGCCCTCATGCCCGAGGACCCCACCCGCGCCAACGCGTGGAACGCGGCCGTCATGGAGCTCGGGGCCCTCGTCTGCACCGCCCGCTCCCCCGCCTGCGAGCGCTGCCCCCTGGCGGAGACGTGCGCGTGGGTCGCGGCGGGCTCCCCGCCGCCGGTGGAGATGCCGCGCGGCCAGGCCTGGGCCGGCACGGACCGTCAGGTGCGCGGGGCCGTGATGGCCGCCGTCCGCGAGCACGGTCGCGTGGCCGAGGCGGAGGTGCCCGCCGTCGTCGTGGCCGGGGGGTGGCTCGGGTCGCACCGCCCCGAGGACGCGCAGTGGGCGCGGTGCGTGGCCGGGCTCGTGTCGGACGGGCTGCTGGCCCGGGACGCCGACGGCGGCCTCACCTTCCCGGCCTGACCTCGCCGGGGCCTGGGGCGGCCCGCGGTGCGGCGGCTCAGAGGCGGCGGATCATCCGCGTGTTGCCGAGCGTGTTCGGCTTGACCCGGGCGAGGTCCAGGAACTCGGCGACGCCCTCGTCCGTGGAGCGCAGCAGTTCCGCGTAGACCTCCGGGTCCACGGCGGACTGGTCCGCCATCACCTCGAAACCGTGCCGGCGGAAGAACTCGACCTCGAAGGTCAGGCAGAAGACCCGCTCGACGCCCACGGCCCGCGCACGGTCCAGCAGCTCCTCGATGACCAGGTGCCCGACGCCGGCCCCCCGGTGGGCCTCCGAGACGGCGAGGGTGCGGACCTCGGCGATGTCCTGCCACATCACGTGGAGGGCGCCGAAGCCGGCCAGGGTCCCATCCGGCTCCTCGGCGACCACGAACTCCTGGATGGCCTCGTAGTAGGCCACAGCCTCCTTCTGGAGCAGCACGCGTTCCCGCGCCAGCGGCTCCACGAGCGCCTGGATGACCGGCACGTCCTGGGTCCGCGCCGAGCGGAGGGTGAGGGGGCGGTCGGCAGGCATGGGGTCCAGTCTAGGCACGGACATCCCGACCCCGGAGAGACGGGAGCCCCCGTCCCGGCGGACCGGGCGGGGGCTCCCGCGGCGTCGACGGCAGGCTCAGGCCTGCTGCTCGCCCTCGTCCCCGGACAGGAACTTCTCCTGCGCGCCGTCGACACCCTTGTCCACGGTGTCGCCGTGCTCGCCGAGCTTGTCGCCGTGCTGCTCCTGAGCGTTGTCCACGGCCTCGTCGATCTTGTCCGAGTGCTGGTTTGCGAGGTTGTTCAGGTCACCGATACCCATGGGCGGCCTCCTTCTTCTCGGGGCTGTTCCGCGGCCGTCCCGGCGAGCGCCGGGTCGAGGCGGAGACAGGACCACCGTCGAGCGGTCACAGACCACAGTGGCACCGATCCCGCCGCGAGGGAACCCCTCTCGCGCCTGCGGGGAGGCGGGCCGGTTCAGCGGTCCTTCGCGAGGCCGTCCTTGATGCCGGCGGCGGTGTCGCGGACCTCGGCCCCGGCGTCCCCGCGGGGGCACGACGACGGCCCGCCGCCTCCTCCCCGAGGGGGAGGGGCGACGGGCCGTGGCCACCGGACGCGCGGTCCGGCGTCGTGGGTCAGACCCCGCAGGTCACACGGAGCGGTCGGCGTCCACCGGATCGCCGGCACCGGGCTCGAGCTCGGCCAGGTCCGCACCCTCCAGGGCCTCCCGGCCGCCGGAGAACGCGAACGTCAGCTCGGCGCCCTCCCCCTCGCCCGTGGCGTCCACGGTGATGAGGGAGCCGGCCGGGATCTCGCCGAAGAGGATCTTCTCCGAGAGCTGGTCCTCCACCATCTGCTGGATGGTGCGGCGCAGCGGGCGGGCGCCCATGGCCGGATCGTAGCCGCGGTCCGCGAGCAGATCCTTGGCGGACTGGGTGAGCTCGATGGACAGGTCCTGCTCCGCCAGGCGCTTGCCGAGGCGGGAGACGAACAGGTCCACGATCTCCACGATCTCGTGCTTCTGCAGCTGCGGGAACACGATCACGTCGTCCACACGGTTGAGGAACTCGGGGCGGAAGTGCTGGCGCAGCTCCTCCTTGACCTTGCCCTTCATCCGCTCGTACCCGGTGGTGGTGTCCGTGGCCGACTGGAAGCCGGTCATGACGCCCTTGGAGATGTCCCGGGTGCCGAGGTTCGTGGTCATGATGATCACGGTGTTCTTGAAGTCCACCACGCGGCCCTGCGAGTCGGTCAGGCGACCGTCCTCGAGGATCTGCAGCAGGGAGTTGAAGAGGTCCTGATGGGCCTTCTCCACCTCGTCGAACAGCACCACGGAGAACGGACGGCGGCGGACCTTCTCGGTGAGCTGGCCGCCCTCCTCGTAGCCCACGTAGCCGGGAGGGGCGCCGAACAGACGCGAGACGGTGTGCTTCTCCTGGAACTCGGACATGTCGAGCGTGATGAGCGCGTCCTCGTCCCCGAAGAGGAACTCCGCGAGGGACTTGGCCAGCTCCGTCTTGCCGACGCCGGTGGGGCCGGCGAAGATGAACGACCCCGAGGGGCGGTTCGGGTCCTTCAGGCCCGCGCGGGTGCGGCGGATGGCGCGGGACAGGGACTTGATGGCCTCGTCCTGGCCGATCACGCGGCGGTGGAGCTCGTCCTCCATGTTGCGCAGGCGGTCCGTCTCCTCCTCGGTGAGCTTGAACACCGGGATGCCGGTGGACTTGGAGAGCACCTCGGCGATGAGGTCCTCGTCCACCGTGGCGACGTCGGCGTCCGCGCCGGTGCGCCACGCCTGCTCCTTCTCGCGGCGCTCGTCCCCGAGCTGCTGCTCCTGGTCCCGCAGGCGGGCGGCGCCCTCGAAGTCCTGGCCGTCGATGGCGGCCTCCTTCTGGGTGCGCACCTCCGCGATCCGGGACTCGTAGGCCTTGATCTCCGGCGGCACGGTCATGCGACGGATGCGCAGACGCGCGCCGGCCTCGTCGATCAGGTCGATGGCCTTGTCCGGCAGGTGCCGGTCGGAGACGTAGCGGTCCGCCAGGCCGGCGGCGGCCTTGAGCGCGCCGTCGGTGATGGAGACCTTGTGGTGCGCCTCGTAGCGGTCCCGCAGGCCGCGCAGGATCTCCGTGGCGTCCTCGACGGACGGCTCGGCGACCTGGATCGGCTGGAAGCGGCGCTCGAGCGCGGCGTCCTTCTCGATGTGCTTGCGGTACTCGTCCAGCGTGGTGGCGCCGATGGTCTGCAGCTCACCGCGGGCCAGCATCGGCTTGAGGATGCTGGCGGCGTCGATCGCGCCCTCGGCCGCACCCGCCCCGACGAGGGTGTGGATCTCGTCGATGAACAGGATGATGTCCCCGCGCGTGCGGATCTCCTTGAGCACCTTCTTCAGGCGCTCCTCGAAGTCGCCGCGGTAGCGGGAGCCGGCCACGAGGGAGCCGAGGTCCAGCGAGTAGAGCTGCTTGTCCCTGAGCGTCTCCGGGACGTCGCCGCGGTCGATCGCCTGGGCCAGGCCCTCGACGACGGCGGTCTTGCCGACGCCGGGCTCGCCGATGAGCACGGGGTTGTTCTTGGTGCGGCGGGAGAGCACCTGCATGACGCGCTCCATCTCGCCCGCACGCCCGATGACGGGATCCAGCTTGCCGTCGTGCGCGGCCGCGGTGAGGTTGCGTCCGAACTGGTCCAGCACCACGGAGCCGGCGTTCTGGCCGGCCTCGCCGCCCTGGCCCACCCCGGCGCCGGCGGTCTCCTTGCCACCCTGGGCGCCGCCCTGGTAGCCGGAGAGCAGCTGGATGACCGTCTGACGGACGCGGTTCAGGTCCGCGCCGAGCTGCACGAGCACCTGGGCGGCCACGCCCTCGCCCTCGCGGATCAGGCCGAGCAGGATGTGCTCGGTGCCGATGTAGTTGTGGCCGAGCTGCAGCGCCTCGCGCAGGGACAGCTCGAGCACCTTCTTGGCGCGCGGCGTGAAGGGGATGTGGCCGGGCGGGTTCTGCTGACCCTGGCCGATGTCCTCCTGCACCTTCTCTCGCACGGCGCCCAGGGAGATGTCCATGGACTCCAGTGCCTTGGCTGCGACGCCCTCACCCTCGTGGATCAGACCGAGCAGGATGTGCTCGGTACCGATGTAGCTGTGGTTGAGCATGCGCGCCTCTTCCTGGGCGAGCACGACCACCCGCCGGGCGCGGTCGGTGAATCTCTCGAACATGGGCACACTCCTTGCGTACGGTCGTGGTCGAGACTACGCACCCGGGCCGCGTGCCGCGCGACTGTTCGCCAGCGGGAGAAGCGGCCCGGCCGTCGTCGGGAGGGGCCGGAACGAGGCCCGGGGACGCCGATCCCTCGACGCACCCGGGCGGGGCGCTCACTTGCGCTTCGCGTTGCGGTAGGCCTCCACCACGTCGCGGTGCAGACGGCCCCGGCTCGAGACCTCGTAGCCGTTCTCGGCCGCCCACTTGCGGATCTGGGCGGCCTCGACCTTGGGCGACGGCGGCGCCACGGCGCGGCCCTTCTTCATGTAGGGCTTCAGGAACTCACGGAGTTCCGCAGCGTGCTCCTTCGACAGGTCGATCTCGTAATTGCGACCGTCCAATGCAAAGTTCACGGTCTCATCTGCAGGCGAACCGTCAAGATCATCCACGAGGACCACTTCTACCTTCTGTGCCAACGGTGATTCCCACTTTCTTCTCTCGTGCGCGTGTCCCTGGGTTCCGGTCTTCGCTCTCGGGGTTCTTTCCCGCGTGCTCACGATTCCGGCCGTGCACTTGTGGTGATTCAAGAATACCGCAACAAAGCCGGGCAGAAGGATTCTTCAACGCCGGGGAAGGAATCTCACCGGGCGCGGTCCTCCGGATCAGCCCCCGGCCCTCCCTCGGCTCGGCGTCGGGCCGCCCACTCACGGGCCTCGGCCTCCTCGCGGGCCGCCCGCGCGTCCGCGCCCGAGAGCCGGCGGGCCTGACTCTCGCGCTCGCCCGTGTCCGAACGCAGCAGGGAGCGCATCACCAGCCAGAAGATGAGCCCGAGGCCGATCGAGGGGGCGAGGACGGAGAAGTAGTCCCAGAAGGCGGCCATGTCAGGCCTCCGGCTTGAGCAGCGGGAAGAGGATGGTCTCGCGGATGCCGGCGTCCGTGAACAGCATCACCAGGCGGTCGATGCCCAGGCCGATGCCGCCCATGGGCGGGGCGCCGTACTCGAGGGCGCGCAGGAAGTCCTCGTCCAGCTGCATCGCCTCGTCGTCGCCGGCGGCCGCCATCGCCGACTGGGCGGTCAGGCGCTCGCGCTGGATGACGGGGTCGATCAGCTCGGAGAACGCGGTGCCGCGCTCCATGCCGCCGATGATCAGGTCCCACGCCTCGATGACCCGGTCCTCCGAGCGGTGCGGGCGCGCGAGCGGCTGGGCGGCCGGCGGGTAGTCGTACACGAACGTGGGGTTCATCAGGGTGGGCTCCACGATCTCACCGAACAGCTCGATCACGAGCTTCTCCGCGTCCCACGCGGGGTCCACCTTGACCTCGTGCTCCGCGGCGATCGCCCGCAGCGTCTCGGCGTCCGTCTCCGGGGTGATCTCGCGGCCCACGGCCTCGGACAGCCCCGGGTACACGGCGACCCAGGCCCACTCGCCGTCGAGGTCGATGACGCCCTTCGCGGTCTCGAGCCGACGCCCGGCGCCCACCGCGTCCGCGGCGTTGAGGATGATCTCCTGCATGCGCTCGGCCATGACGTGCATGTCCGCCCACGCCTCATAGGACTCGAGGGTGGTGAACTCGGGCGAGTGGGTCGAGTCCACGCCCTCGTTGCGGAACACGCGGCCGATCTCGAACACGCGGTCGATGCCGCCGACGACGGCGCGCTTGAGGTACAGCTCGGTGGCGATGCGCAGGGTCATCGGCTGGTCGAACGCGTTGAGGTGCGTCTCGAAGGGACGCGCGAGGGCGCCGCCGTGGACCAGCTGGAGCATCGGGGTCTCCACCTCCACGTAGCCGTGGCCCTCGAGGGTGCGCCGCACCGCCGAGGTGACCTTGGCCCGGGTGTAGACCATGCGGCGGGCCTCCTCGCGCACGATCAGGTCCGCGTAGCGCTGGCGGACGCGGGTCTCCTCGTTCAGGTCCGCGTGCAGCACGGGCAGGGGGCGCAGCGCCTTGGAGGCCATCTCCCACGCCGAGGCCATGATGGACAGCTCGCCGCGGCGCGAGACGATCACCTCGCCGGTGACGGAGAGGAAGTCGCCCAGGTCCACGACCTTCTTCCACTCGGCCAGGGACTCCTCACCGACGGCGGCCAGGGACACCATGACCTGGAGGCGGACGGCCTCCCCGTCCGCACCGGACTCCTGCAGGGTGGCGAAGCAGAGCTTGCCGGTGTTGCGGAGGAAGACGACGCGCCCGGTCACCGACACGGTCTCGCCCGAGGTCCAGTCGGGCTCGTGGCCGTCGAACCGCTCACGCACCTCGGCCAGCGCGTGGGTGCGCGGCACCTGCACGGGGTAGGCCTCGCGGCCCGAGGCGAGCAGCTGCTCACGCTTAGCGGCGCGGACGGCCTGCTGATCGTGGTGGTCGACGGCGGCGGAGGCGGAGTTCTCGGTGGTCACGGTTCCCGAGTCTACCGACGGCGCCCCGCCGGTCAGCCGCGCACCTCGGGGTTGACGAGGGCCGGGACCTCCGCGCCCGTGGCCATGGCGATCGCGTTGCGCGCGGCCAGCTCGGCCATCGCGGCGCGGGTGTCCCGGGTGGCGGAGCCCAGATGCGGCAGGAGCATCACGTTCTCCAGCTCGGCCAGGCCCGGGGCGAGGGCGGGCTCGTCCTCGTAGACGTCCAGACCGGCGCCGAAGAGCCGCCCCTCGCGCAGGGCGGTGACGAGGGCCGCCTCGTCCACCACGGGGCCGCGGGCCGTGTTGACGAGGACGGCGTCGTCCTTCATCTTCGCGATCACCTCCGCATCCACGAGGTGGTGGGTGTCGTCCGTCAGGGGCACGTGGAGGGAGAGGACGTCCGCGACCTCGACGAGCTCCTCCCAGCGGACCTGACGGACGCGGCCGGCGAGGTCGCCGAGCTCCTCGGCCGCCACCTCCCGGTGCGCGGGAGGCCGCGGCGCGAACACGACGTCCATGCCGAAGGCGAGCGCGCGCTCGGCCACCGCCTTGCCGATCCGCCCGAAACCGGCCAGGCCCAGGGTCGCGCCGCGCACGTCCCGGCCCACGAGCAGGTCCGGCGCCCAGCCGTGGAAGCGCCCCTCGCGCACCATCCGCTCGCCCTCGGGGGCACGGCGGGTCACCCCGAGGATCAGGAGCATCGCGATGTCCGCGGTGGCGTCCGTGAGCACGTCCGGGGTGTTGCCGACGGCGATCCCCCGCCGCGTCGCGGCGGCCACGTCCACGTTGTTGTAGCCGACCGCGTAGTTGGCGATGCCCCTGATCCGCGCGTCGGCGAGCACGTCGGCGGTGAACTTCTGGTCCAGGGCCGCGACGACGACGTCGTAGTCCCCCGAGGCCACCAGCCGCGCGAGCGCGGCGTCCCCTCCGACGTCGGCGCCGTCCACCACCTCTCCGGCCTCGCGCAGCATCCCGAGCCCGGGCTCAGGGAGGCGGGTCATGAGCAGGAAACGGGGGGTCACGGCGGGGCCTCACTCTCGGATCGGGGGGAGGACGCGGCGTCGTCCGGCGTGACCAGGCTAACCGCGGACGGCGGGTGCGGCCCGGTCCGACGCCCCTTATGATTGACTCTCGTCAATCATTGACTCATGTCAATCACCGCGCCGCCCCTCCCGCCGAAGGACCCCATGACCCCAACCTCCCCCGCCCCCGAGGCCGTCGCGCCGGCCGGCGCCCCCTCGCTCGAGCGCGCCGCCGCCGACGCCGCGCGCCACCGCTCCGTGCTCCAGGCCCTGACCGGCCTCCTGCTGGGCATGTTCGTCTCGATGATCGCCAACACGGTGGTCTCGACCTCGATGCCGGTGATCATCCACGACATCGGCGGCGACCAGACCGCCTACACCTGGGTCATCACCTCGGCCCTGCTCGCCACGGCCATCGCCACCCCGATCTGGGGCAAGCTGGCCGACCTCGTCAACCGCAAGGTCCTCTTCCAGGTCGCCCTGGCGATCTTCGTCGCCGCCTCCGCGGCGGCCGGGTTCACCCACGATCCGACCTTCCTGATCGTCTGCCGCACCGTGCAGGGCCTGGGCGGCGGCGGCCTCGTCGCGCTCAGCCAGGTGATCATGGCGGACATCATCAGCCCGCGTGAGCGCGGCCGCTACATGGGCCTGTTCGGCGCCGTGATGGCCGTGGCCACGGTGGGCGGCCCGCTCGCCGGCGGCGTGATCACCGACCTGTGGGGCTGGCGCTGGAACTTCTTCGTGGCGGTGCCCTTCGCCGTCGTCGCCCTGGTGATGGTGCAGCGCACCCTCCACCTCCCGCACCGCGAGCGCCAGAAGGTGTCCATCGACTACCTCGGCATCGTGTTCCTGACCGCGGCCACCGCGCTGCTGCTGATCTGGGTCACCAGCGCCGGCCGCGACTTCGACTGGGCCAGCACCACCACCGCGTGGATGCTCGGCGGCGCCGCCGTCGCCACCGTCCTGTTCGTCGTGACCGAGCTGCGCGTCGCCGAGCCGCTCATCCCGCTCACCCTCTTCCGCGACCGCACCTTCACCCTCGCGACGATCGCCTCGATCGCCACGGGCCTGGCCATGTTCGGCTCCTCCGTCTACCTGGCCCAGTACATGCAGCTGGCCCGCGGCGCGACGCCGACCCAGGCCGGCCTCATGACCATCCCGATGATCCTCGGCCTGCTCGTGTCCTCCACGGTGATCGGCGGCCTCATCACCCGCACCGGCGTGTGGAAGCGCTGGCTCGTGATCGGCGCCGTCCTGCTGATCGCCGGCACCGCCCTGCTCGGCACCCTGCACTACGACACCTCCTTCTGGCTGGTGTCCCTCTACATGTTCCTGCTCGGCGCCGGCGTCGGCATGACCATGCAGAACCTCGTGCTCGTGGTGCAGAACACCACCGACCCGCGGCAGATGGGCGTCGCCAGCTCCGGCGTCACCTTCTTCCGCACCCTGGGCGGCAGCATCGGTGTCGCCGTGATGGGCGCCGTGGTCTCCAACGTGGTCCCGGACCGCATCGAGGAGCGCCGCGCGGACCTCGCCGCGGCCCTGCGCAGCCTGGGCCCGGACGCCGCCGAGTGGTCCGAGAGCCTGCAGTCCAGCACCCTGCCACGCGTGGCGGAGATGCCCGACGGCCTGCGCTCGATCTTCGAGGACGTCTACGCCACCGGCATCTCCCACGCGTTCCTCGTGGGCGTGCCCCTCGCAATCGTCGCGCTGATCGCGATCCTGTTCCTGCCGAACATCCCGCTGGGTCGCATGACCACCTCCGAGCGCCTCCACGCCACCCGCGCCGACCTGGCCACCCACGCCACGGCCGAGGCCATGCAGACGCTGCCCGCGACCGGTCCGATCCCCGTGGTGACCGCGGCGCAGGGGCAGCATCCCGCCGAGGACCCGGAGGAGTCCCGGGCGGTGGCGGCCGAGCGCCCGGCGACGGCGTCGCCGGTGGCCGGCCGGCCCGTCGCCCCCGCGGCGCTGGCCGTGGCGGGGACGGCCCTGCTGGCGGCCGTCGTCACCGCGCTGGTCCGGGCCCGCCGTGGCTGACGGCGCCCCGGACCCGGGCAGAGGCGGCGACGACGCGGGCTTCGAGGCCGCCGTCCAGGGGCTCGAGCAGGCGTTCTCGCGTCTGGTCCTGCAGCACCGCCAGGTGATGGTCCGCTACGCGGCGGCCCTCAGCCCGGCCCTGTCCGTCGGGGCGATGAAGGCGTTCATGATGCTGGCCAACGAGGGGACCATGACGCCCTCGGCCGTGGCCGAGGGCCTGCTGGTGGACCGCGCCCAGGTCTCCCGCATGGTCCGCGACCTCGAGGCCGCCGGGCTGATCACCCGAGAGCCGGACCCGCGGGACCGCCGCTCCGCCCTCCTGAGCGCCAGCCCCGAGGGGCTCGCCCGCCTCGACGCGGTGCGCGGCGGCCCGGCGGGTCGCGGGCTGCGCGACGACCTGGCGCGCTGGGACCGCGAGGACATCCGGACGCTGACGCGCCTGCTGGACCGGCTGGCCGCCGAGCGTCAGACCCGGATGCAGGACCCCGCCGAGTCCGAGTGAGCCGCCGGCCGGACCCGCGGGCCCGGCCGGCGGGCGGGATCACCAGATGGTGACGCGCTCCTCCGGGGCCAGCCACATGGGATCCCCCTCGCGCGTGCCGAACGCCTCGTGGAAGGCGTCGATGTTCTTGACCACCTGGTTGCAGCGGAACTCGTTGGGCGAGTGCGGGTCCGAGGCGATGCGGGTGACCATGGCCTCCGGTCGCGTGAGCTGACGCCACACGGTGGCCCAGGCGGTGAAGAACTCGCGGTCCCCCGCCGCGGCGTCGAGGGAGGCGCCGTCGCCCTCGTCCCGCCAGATCTCCAAGGCGCGGTGGGCGATGCCCAGGCCGCCGAGGTCGCCGATGTTCTCCCCCAGGGTGAACTCGCCGTTGACGCGGTGGTCCGGGGCCTCGGCCGGGGAGAGCGCGTTGTACTGGGCCACCAGCCGGGAGGTGCGCTCGGTGAACGCCGCGCGGTCCTCCTCGGTCCACCAGTCCTCGAGCCGACCGGCGCCGTCGTACCGCGAGCCCTGGTCGTCGAAGCCGTGGCCGATCTCGTGGCCGATCACGGCGCCGATCGCCCCCAGGTTCGCGGCCATCGAGGCCTCGGGGTCGAAGAACGGGGGCTGCAGGATGGCGGCCGGGAAGACGATCGCGTTCTCGAGCGGGGAGTAGTACGCGTTCACCGTCTGCGGCGTGATGTGCCACTCCTCCGGGTCCGGCCCGTCCGCGATCTTGCGCAGGTCCCGCTCCCACTCGAGCTCCGAGGAGGAGCGGGCGTTGCCCAGCAGGTCGCCGGCGTGGACCTCGAGGGCGGAGTAGTCCAGCCACTTCGAGGGGTAGCCCACCATGGGGCGGAACATCGCCAGCTTCTCGAGCGCCCGCTGACGGGTCTCCTCGCCCATCCACTCGAGCTCCTCGATGGACCGGCGATAGGCCTCCTGGAGCAGGCCCACGAGCTCGTCCATCGCGGCCACGTGGCCCTGCGGGAAATGGCGGGCCACGTAGAGCTGCGCCACGTCCTCGCCGGCCGCCCCGTTGACGAACGCGACCGCGCGCTTCCAGCGGGGGCGGACCTCCTCGGTGCCGGCCAGGCGGCGGCCGTAGAAGGAGAAGTTCTCCTGCACGAACGCGTCCGGCAGGAAGCCGGCGAAGGAGCGCAGCACCTGCAGGATCAGCCAGTGACGCCAGTCCTCGAGGTCGGCGGCCTCGGGTCCCTCGAGCAGCCCCTGCACACCGGAGAGGAAGTCCGGCTGCCACACCACGACCTCCGCGGCGCGCTCGCCGGCGGCGTCCACGCCCTCGAGCCACGCGTCGGCCAGGGGGAAGAGCTCCGTCAGCCGGTCGTGGGTCATGGGGTTGTAGCGGGCCACGGCGTCCCGGCTGCGGACCAGGTCCCAGTGCAGGGCGGCGATGCGCTTCTCCAGCTCCACCACCCGGACGCCCAGCGCGGCGGCCTCGTCCCGGTCCGCGCCGATCCCGGCCAGCGCCAGCAGACGGCCGGTGTGCTCGGTGTACTGCTCGAGGATCTCGGCGTAGGCCTCGTCCCGGTAGTAGGACTCGTCCGGCAGGCCCAGGCCGCCCTGGAGCAGGTGCAGGAGCATGCGGTCCGGGTTCCCGGCGTCGTTGAGGGCGCCGGTGTTGATGAGGCCGGAGACGCCCTGGCGCTGCAGTCGCCCGGACAGGGCGAGCAGCTCCGCGGGGGTGGACACGGTGGCCACCGCCGCCAGGTCCGAGGCGATCGGCTCGAGGCCGCGGGCCTCCACGGTCTCGTCGTCCATGAACGAGGCGTACAGCGCGGCGATCCGGCGCTTGAGCTCCGGATGCTCCGTGCCCTCCGCGTCCTCCTCGTCCAGCGGGGCGAGCGGGACGTCCCGGTGCGCGCCGGCCGCGGCCGTGGCCTGCACGCGCGCCTGGGCGGGATCGAAGCCCGTGCCGACCTCGCGCACGGCGTCCTCGCACAGGTGCCGGACGGCGAGCTCGGCCGCGTCCCGCAGCTCGAGGAACGCGCCGTAGGCGCCCTGGTCCGCGGGGATCTCGTGGGTGTCCAGCCACCCGGCGTTGACGTGGCGGTACAGGTCCTCGCGCGGCGACGGGACTTCGGGCTCGGCGGTGGCGGTCACGGCGGATCCTCCTGGACGTGGGGGTGGACGGTCTCGCACGGCACTCTAGCCGTGACACCGGACACGACGACGGGCACCGCACCCTGGCCGGGTGCGTGCCCGTCGTCGAGGGGACGGCCGGCCCGGAGGCCGCCGTCGGGAGGCGGGGGTCAGCCGACCTCGGCGGCCAGCTTCGCGAGCGACTCCTCCATCTGCTCCTCGGAGACCATCGGGAAGAGGTTCTTCGCCAGCAGCTCCGGGTCGGTCACGGCGGTCCAGTCGTAGGTGAGGGACACGACCGTGCTGTCGGAGCCGTTGTCCTCGAGCCGGTAGACCCACTGCCAACCCTTGGGCTCGGTGCCGGCGGGGGCGGTCTTCCAGCCGACCAGCTTGTTCGGGTCGTAGGCGACCACGTGATTGTCGGTCTGGTAGTCGCCACCCATGTGCTCCGCGTGCATGTTCATGGTGAACACGTCGCCGACCTTCTGGATGCGCTGGGTCTTGTCGTCGGACTGCACCATGCCCGAGCCGTCGAACTTCGCGTGGTTCGCGGGCAGGGTCAGGAAGTCGAACACGTCCTTGGCGGACGCGTCGATGGTCCGGGTGACGGTCTGCTGGGTCTCGCCGTGGGCGGTCTTGTTCATCTCGGTCATGGGATCAACCTAGGCACGGGGCCGGGGCGGTCGACAAGGTCTGGGGGTCAGTCCGGCACGTTGCGGCCACGCCGGAACGCGGACACGCTGCGGTGGCCGGCCACGCTGAACCGCCACGGGAAGCGCACGGAGCCGCCCTCCCCCGAGACGCCGACGCGCGGGCCCGTCACGACCTCGATCGGCGGCTCGGCCGGATCGCGGGGCGCGGGCGGGGCCAGGAGGAAGCGGGCGGGCGCGGCCGGCGCGGCGAGGCGGGCCGAGGTGCCGCCGTCGTCGGCCACCTCCGGCGGCGCGGCGACGATCTCCACGGGCGCGTGGCCCATCTCCAGGGTGATGCCGAGGCCCTGGCCGAGGTTGCCCGGGCCGGAGAGCAGCTTGGGGCCGGTGTCCCGGCCACGGCGGGCCACCGCGAGGTCCCCTCCCGCGAGCACCTCGGCCGCACGCAGCAGCACACCGCCGGCCTCCCCCTCGGGGTGGCCGACCAGGTTCAGGCAGCGGTGGATGCCGTAGTTCAGGTACACGTACGTGCGCCGCGGCGGCCCGAACAGCGCGGCATTGCGCTCGGTGCGACCGCGGAACGAGTGGGCGCCGGGGTCCGCGCCCGCGTTCCCGTACGCCTCGGTCTCGGTCAGCCGCACGGTGACGGCGCCGTCCGGGGCGACGACGGTCAGCCGGCACCCCAGCAGCGTCGCGGCGAGCGTGGGCGAGGGGCTGTCGAAGGCGGCGGCGAGACGCTCCGGGGTCACGGCAGGGGCCCCGCGGCGGGCAGCACCATGGTGTCGATCAGCCGGACGGGCGGCACGTGCGCGGCCACGAGGGCGAGGGCCTCGCGGCGCAGCGGCTGGCACAGCAGCTCCGGACCGAGCTCGGCGAAGGTGTCCCGGTCCACCACCACGAGGTGGTCCAGCTCGACGCCCGGCTCGTCCTCGACCATCCGGCGCGCGGCCTGGACGTCGACGGGTTCACCGGACGCCGCGGCGTCGGCCAGGGAGCGCAGGGCGCGGCTGAGGACGAGCGCGTGCTCCAGGCCCGCGGCGTCCAGGCGGGTGTTGCGGCTGGAGAGCGCGAGGCCCTCGGGCGAGCGGACGATGGGCACGGCGCGGACGTCGACGTCGATGTCGAGGTCCGTGGCCAGGCGGCGCAGGACGGTGAGCTGCTGCGCGTCCTTCTGGCCGAAGTAGCTGCGCAGGACCGGCGCCGCCGGGCGCACGATGTTCCACAGCTTCGCCACGACGGTGGCCACGCCGTCGAAGTGGCCCGGGCGGGAGGCGCCCTCGAGGACCTCCCCCATGCGGCCGGCGGAGACGGTGACGATCGGCGCGTCCGGGTAACCCGGGTACATCTCCTGCACGTCCGGGGCGAACACGACGTCGGCGCCCGCCGCCGCCAGCAGGTCCAGGTCCGCGTCGAGGGTGCGCGGGTAGTGCTCCAGGTCGGCCGGATCGCCGAACTGGAGCGGGTTCACGAAGATGCTGACCGCGACGACGTCGTTCTCGGCGCGGGCCCGCCGCACCAGGGCCGCGTGGCCGCCGTGGAGGGCGCCCATCGTGGGGATCAGGCCGACGGTGACGGGCTCGGCGTCGCCGTCGTCCGTGGCGTGGGCGACGAGCTCACGGAGAGCGGAGCGCATCTCGGCGACGGTCCGGGCCAGACGCGGGCGCGCGGAGACGCCGTCGGCCTCGGCCGTCACGGGAGCGGGGAGGGCGTCCTCGAGGGTCAGGCCGGTGCCGGCGGGGACGGGGCGCTGGTCGGGGACGCGGTCGAGAGGGGTCACCCTCCGAGTCTAGGCACGGGGCCTCGGGGAGGACTTCCGCCTCACCACGCGCATCTGGTCCAAGGCCTGAGCCGCGGGCCGGATTCGGCCCCAAACGCGCGACGCCGGCCAGTCCCGTCAACGGGACCGGCCGGCGTCGTGCTCGGGTCGGGCTCAGGCGTCCTTCGCGGTGTCCTTCACCTGGCGGGCGGCGTCCTGGGACTCCGCCTTGAGGTCCTGCGCCGTGTCCGTGCCCTGCTCCTTGAGGTGGGAAGCGGCCTCGGCAGCCGACTCCTTCACGCTCCCGGCGGCCTCGCGGGCGGCGGGCTCGAGGTCCTCGCGCAGCTGCTGGGCCGCCTGCTTGGCCTCGTCCACCAGCGGGGCGGCCTGCTCCTTGAGGCCCTCCGCGGCGCGCTGCTCCACGCGTGAGGCGGGGATCAGCGAGCTGAGCAGCAGGCCGGCGCCGAAGGCGATCAGCCCGGCGGCCAGCGGGTTGCCCGCGGTGCGGCCGCGCAGCTGAGCCGGGGCCTGCTGCAGGGCGAGCTGGGCGTCGTCGGCCCACTCGGACACGCGGTCGCCGGCATCGCCCAGGCGGTCCTGGGCCTGGCCGGCAGCGTCGTACGCGGAGGCCCGGGCGTCGTCGATCACCCCGTGGGCGCGATCGCCCAGCGAGGGCTCGTGGCGGTGCTGCTCCGGGGAGCCCATGATGTTCTCCTTCGCGTGGATGAAGCCGTCCTTGATGCGGTTGGTCTGCCGGGACACGGCCTTCGTGGGGCTCACCTTCTCGGCGAGGGCGTCCACGTCCTGGCCGAGCTCGCGGCGCGTACGCTCGATGTCGGCGCGGATCTCATCGGGGTTGTTGCTCGTGGTCATCGCGTCTCCTTCGCGGGGTTCAGGGTCTCGGGGATCTCCTGAAGCGTCTCCTGGGTCTGCGGCAGACCCTTGATCTTCTCGATGTCCTTCTTGCCCTGCACGGCCAGCACGGCCGCCACGACGCCCCACAGCACGGCCACGATCAGCGCGGCCCAGCCGATCGGCAGGAACACGTCGAGCAGGTGCATCAGGGCGAGGGACAGGAACATCAGCAGGAAGAAGCCGCCGACGGCGGCGCCGGCCAGCAGCCCCGCCCCCTTGCCGGCCTTCTTCGCGGACTCGGTGGCCTCGGCCTTGGCCAGGGCGATCTCCTGGCTGACCAGCGTCGACAGCTTGGCCGACAGGCTCTGGAACATCTCGCCGAGGCTCTCGTGCTCGGCGCGGAACTCCGCCTGCGTGGGCGGCGGGGTGTGCGCGCCGGAGTGCGGCGTCGCGTCGCGGAACGGCTCGTGGGCGGTGCTCATGCGTCACCCCCGGGCCGGGTCTGGTCGAACGGCCGCTCGGCGGTCAGGCCCTGCTGGACCGGTGCCTGCGTGCCGTACGGGACGTCCCCGACGCCGGCCGCGCGGCGGGGCCCGGCGCCGTCCGCGACGCGGCCGTCGGCCTGGGAGAGCGAATCGCTCGAGTAGGCCGGGGCCTGCGAGTCCAGGTGGTGCGGAGTCACGTCCGCGTGCACCGCGTCCGGACGGGTCTCGTGACGGCGCGGCGAGGTGGAGGCGGTGGAGTCGGGCTGGGCGGCGTCGCGGATGCCGCGCGTCAGTCGACCGGCCACCAGCCCGGCGCCCAGGGCGAGGGCCAGGAACGTGCCCGGACGGCGAGCGGCGAAGCCGCGCACGTCCTGCAGCAGGTCCTGCGGGGAAGCGGTCTCCAGGCGCTGGGTCAGGGCCTCGGCACGGTCCGCCACCGAGGCGACGCCCTGGCGCACCAAATCGGTCTGCGGCTGCTCACCGGAGACCACGCGGTGCAGGTCGTCGGTGTAGCTGCGCACCTGGCCCGCGAGCCGCTCCTGCTGGGTCTGCACCTGCGCGCCGACCTGCTCCTGGGCGGAGCCGACCAGCGACTGCACCTGGTCAGCGGCCTCGTCCTTCACCTGGCCGGCCTCGTGCTTGGCGGTGGCCGCGAGGTCCTGGGCCTTGTCCTTGGCGTCGTGGGCCACGGCCTTCGCCTGGCCCTGGGCCTCGCCCGCGGCCTGCTGGGCCTTGCCCTTCGCCTGGTCCTTGGCGTCACGGCCCTCGGCTGAGGAGCCGTGGGCGTTCTTCGGCGTGTTCGTCGTCATGCTGTGCCTTCCTTCGTCCGGGTCGGCGTCCCTCATGGCCGGCCCTTCTGGCCGTCCACGTCACCGGGTCCACCGGTCTTGAGCGCCAAGGTAAGCACCGCAGGGACCCTGCCGGAAGACCTCGGGTCCGCCGGGATCGGTCGACGCAACACGCGTGCCGCCGCGCCCCCCACCGGGCCGGGCGGCGCGACGGCGTCGTCTCCGGTCGGGACGGGGTCAGCGCACCTTCAGGCCCCGCTGGGCGGTCTTGCCGACGCCCCGGCCCGGGTGCTCCTTCTTGCCCTGCATCCAGACGTCCACGGCCTGCACGCCGAGGTCGGGGTGGTCGGTGAAGAAGCCGTCGATGCCGGCGTCGAGGAACGGCTGGATCATGCCGACCATGTCGCCCTGTGCGTTCCGGTCCGTGGAGGAGCGGAACTCCGTGTAGAGGAACTGGTTCTCGGCGCGGAAGGTGTACGGCACCACCTCGAGGCCCGCGCGGTGGGCGAGGGAGACGAACGCGGTCTCCTCGCCCATCGAGCCGTCCTTCTCCTTGGTGATGATCTGCGCGAAGGCCGGGCCGAGCGTGTCGACGCCGGCCGCGCGGATCTCGCGCATGCCCGCGGCGGTCTCGTAGAAGTCGTAGTCGCGGAGTTCGTCGCCGGCGGCCACGGAGTCATAGGGTGCGCCGGTGACGCTGGAGAGGAACACCGTCTCGGCCTTGAGGCCGAGGTTCTCGTTGAGATCGCGCAGGTTGGCGAGTTCGAAGGACTGCACGGTGGCGGGGGCGTTGCGCTTGTTCAGGCCGTGCTCGTCGAGCAGCTCGACGACGCGCTCCTCCATGGACAGGCCGATGGAGTCGAAGTAGGTGGGGTGCTTGATCTCGGGGATGACGCCGATCTCGCGGCCGTGCCGGGCCGAGAGGCGCTCCCGCAGCTCGAGCACCTCCTCGAAGGTGGGCACCTGGTACCGGCCGTCGTAGGACGCGGACTCGGGGCGGACCTGCGGCAGGCGCTCCTTGGCGCGCAGGGTCTTGAGCTCGGCGAGGGTGAAGTCCTCGGTGAACCAGCCGGTGAGGGCCACGCCGTCGACGACCTTGGTGGTCCTGCGGTCCGCGAACTCGGGCCGCTGGGCGACGTCCGTGGTGCCGTCGATCAGGTTCTCGTGGCGGACCACGAGCACGCCGTCCTTGGTGGAGACCAGGTCCGGCTCGATCACATCCGCGCCCTGGGCGGCGGCCAGCTCGTAGGCGGCCAGGGTGTGCTCGGGGCGGTAGCCGGAGGCACCACGATGACCCACGACGTCGGGACGCACCACGGGCTTGCCCGTGACGGACTGCGCGGCGGCCGGGGTCTCCGTTGCGGCGGGGGCGGCGACGGCCGGGGCGGCCAGCGGGGCGCTGACGGCGACGGCGGCGGCGAGGGCCACGAGGCCGCGGGCGGCGTGACGACGGACGGAGGTCATGGAACGGTCCTTTCCGGGAGGGGGATGACCGCTCCAGTGGGCCAGATCCGGGTGTCGGCCGGGTGGCCCCCCTCCGGCCACAGCCGGCCCGTCCGGTGAACAGCCGGTGACGGGCGGCTGATCGGAGAGGTTCAGCCGCCCGTCACGATGCGCGGCACCGGGCCCGGCGACTCAGCCCGCCGTCGACGACGGCCGCGTCAGTCCCAGCGTCTCCGGGGCCGTCGGGGCGCCGTCGCCGAGGACGTGCTCGCCCAGGAAGCCGAGGACGACCTCGTACCAGACCTTCGCGTGCTGCGGGGCGAGGATCCAGTGGTTCTCGTGGGGGAAGTAGAGGAACCGGTGGTCGGTGGTGCCGTCCGCGGCGGCCGGCCGCCCGGACTTCGCCAGCAGGTCCGACCACAGGCGCAGCCCCTCGCCGATCGGCACGCGGTAATCCTTGTCGCCGTGGATGACGAGCATCGGGGAGACGATCTCGCCCACGAACCGGTGCGGAGAGTTCTCCTGCTGCATCTGCTCGTCCATCTCGCGGGCCCAGTAGAACGCGGCGTCCGTCGTCGGGCCGAAGCCGTCCAGCGCCCACAGCGAGGCGTGCGTGACCACGCACCGGAACCGGTCGGTGTGCCCGGCCACCCAGTTCGCCATGTAGCCGCCGAACGAGCCGCCCATGGCGGCGGTGCGGTCGCCGTCGACGTCCTCACGCGCCACGACGGCGTCCGTGAGCGCCATCAGGTCCGTGTAGGGCGCCTGGCCCCAGCGGCCCCAGCCGCGTTCGATGAAGTCCTGGCCGTAGCCCGTGGACAGCGCCGGGTCCGGCAGCAGCACCGCGTAGCCGCGCGCCGCCATGATCCACGGGGTCCAGCGCCAGCTCCACGCGTTCCACGAGCCCAGGGGCCCGCCGTGGATCCACAGCAGCAGCGGGTGACCGCCGGCCGGCGCCTCCCTCTCGGGGAGCACGAGCCAGCCGCGCACGTGCGTGCCGTCCTCGGCGACGGTCTCCACGTCCTCGAGGGTGCCCGGGATCGCGGGGCGCTCCACGGGGTTCGGCAGGCGCGTGGTCTCGCCCGTGGCCAGGTCGATCCGCGCCACCTCCGGCGGGAACAGGTAGGAGGAGCGGACGCCGTAGGCCGTGGCCCCGTCCGGGGAGAGCACGATGTCGGTCCACGCCTCGTCCTCCCGGGTCACCTGCGCGACGGCGCCGGTGGCCACCTCGATGCGGAACACCGGGCGGCGACCCTCCGAGTCCGCGAGCGCGATCACCGCGGAGTCGTCCGGCAGCCACGCGACGACGTCGGCCCAGCGGTCCCAGCCGTGGGCCAGGGGCGTGGTCTGGCCCGTGGCCGTGTCCATCACGTACAGGCGCGGGTGCACGGCGGAATGCGGGGTGGAGTCGGGGGTGCGGACGACGACGGCGCGCGTGCCGTCATGGCTGACGGGGCCGACGGCCACGTCCTCACCGGGGACGTCGTGCAGGACGCGGTGCTCGCCCGTGGCCAGGTCCACGCGCACCACCGTGCCCTCGCGCACGTTGCCGCGAGCCTCGGCGGTGGCGGCCGTGGTGAGCAGGAACGAGCCGTCCGGGGCCACCTGCGCGCCGATCCCGAACGCGTGGGAGCGCGGGAATCCGGAGACGTGGCGCAGGTGGTGCGCCACGTCGTCGGCCTCGGGAGCCAGGCCGGAGGCGGCGGGGCCGGGCTCGGCGGCGTCGGCGTCCGTGGCGGGTTCGGCGGCGTCGGCGTCCGTGGCGGGCTCACCCTGCGGGTCCGGGCCGGGCTCGAGGACGAAGAGCTCGGGGCGGGCGGGGCCGAGGTCGTGGTCCCAGAAGCGGATGGGGTAGCCGGTGTGCAGGATGGCGTCCACACCGGCGTCCTTGCGGGTCTGCGCGAGGGCCGCGTGCTCGGCCTCGGTGGTCGCACCGAGCAGCCGGTCCGCCGTGACGACCACGCGGTCCGCCGCAGAGGCGCACGTGACCGCGGCGACGCCGCCCGGGCGGGAGAGCACCACGCGCGCCTCGCCGCCCCGGGCCGGCAGGGCCCACAGGGCGCTGCGCTTCTCGGCCTCGGCGTCGGCGGGGTCGGGACGGGCGGAGGTGAAGAAGAGGGTGCCGTCCGCGGCGAACTGCGCGCCGGCCTCGCCCTCGCGGGAGCGGGTCAGGCGGTGGGCGGGGCGCTCGCCCGCGGGGTCGACCTCCCAGAGGGCGGTGGCGTAGCCGGTGCCCTTCGCGTCGCGGGTGGCGACGGTGGTCACCAGGCGGGCGCCGTCCGGGCTGAGGGTGAGACCGGCCACGCGCGGCAGGGCGGTGAAGGCGTCGAGGTCGTGGAAGGGGGTGTCGGGGGTGTTGTCCGGGGTGTCCGGGGTGGAGGTCATGCGTTCGTTTCTATCGGCCCGCACGTGATCCGGGCAACACGGAGGGCGGCGGGGTGGTGGCCTCGACGGCGGGCCGCCCCGGTGCCCGCCGCGCCTCAGGCGCCGGGCAGCGTGCCGGCGTCGGCCCGGATCTGCTGGAGCTGCTCGCCGAGCCAGTCGACGTACCCGCCCATCCACTCCCCCGTGGCCTGGTCGTTCCAGCTCTGGCCGACCACCGGCTGCGGGAAGACGACGGCGTCCGAGAGGGTGTCCCGCAGCGCGAGGGCGGGCCCCTCCTCATCCGCGACCGTCACCCACTGCATGCCGTGGCGCGCACCCAGGTGCTCGCCGAGCAGCACCGCGACGACGTCCAGCAGCACCGCCAGCTCCTCGGGGTCCAGCTCCTCGGCCTCGGCCTGCGAGCGGGCCAGCACGGCGTCGTAGTACGCGGCGACCGCGTCCAGGTCCAGGTGGTCCACGCCCTCCTGCGCGGCGAAGTCGCGACGGACGCGCACCCACTCCCGCTCGGGCTCGGTCAGGGGGCTCATCTCGGGCTGGTCGGTCATGGCCTCCATCCTGCCAGGCGCGCCGGGCGCCACCGTCGCCGGAACAAACGGTGCCGGCCGCGCTTTCGTTCGAGAAGCGGCGGCGTGTCGCAGCGCTTTCGTTCGAGAAACGGCGAGGAACCGGGGGGACACACCGCCGGAGGCCTGCGATCCCCCAGCGGGAGCACTCGTGGACGCGCCCGATGTCGTGCCGCCAGCGACGAGGCGAGCGTGCGGGCCGTCGTCGTCCGCCGCCCCCGACCGGACTTGAGACACTGGCCCCATGCGCATCATGACCGTCTGCCTGGGGAACATCTGCCGCTCGCCCGCCGCCGAGGCCGTGCTGAACCGCAAGCTCGCGGAGGCCGGTCTCGACGACGTCGAGGTCACCTCCGCCGGCACGTCCGACGAGCACGTGGGCGCCCGGCCGCATCACCTCACCCGCGAGGTCGGCGGCGAACTGGGCTACGAGTTCCCGACGGTGGGGGTGCAGCTGTCCGCCGACCTCGTGGACGAGGCCGACCTGATCCTGGTGATGGACGAGGCCAACCTCGCCGACGCGCGGCGGCTCGCGACCACGGACGAGCAGCGGGACCGGATCCACCTGATGGGCGAGTTCGCGTCGGATGCGGACAGCGCCGGGGTGCGCGAGGTCCCCGATCCGTACGGGTGTCCGCGGCCGCAGTTCGAGGAGATGTACCGGCAGATCGAGGACGCAGCAGACGGCGTCGTCGCCGCGATCCGCGACGGCCGCCTCTGACGGCCGGGGCGCGGCCCCGGACCCGCCGTTTCCCGAACGAAAACGGCCCGGGACCCGCCGTTTCCCGAACGAAAGCGGGGGCGGCGGGGGTCGGTCAGTCGTCGTGGGGGTCGTCGGAGTCGTCGAGGACCTCGCGCAGCCGCGCCGCCGTGTCCGCGCGCAGGGCGCCGCGGGTCTCGGCGCGGTCGGTCGTCGCGCGGGCGAGGGTCTCCCACACGGCCCGCACGTCCGCCGACAGTCCCCCGGCCTCGAGCTCGCCGAGGGTCTCACGGTGGGTCCGCAGCGTGTCGACGTCGCCGCGGGCCACGGGGCCGGTGAGGGCGCCGTCGCCGTCGGTGAGCGCGTTCTCCAGCGCGGCGGTCATGAGCGAGCGCAGCACCCGCTCCGGGTCGGCCACCCCGATCGTCTCGAGGATCTGACGGGCCTGCGCCGTCAGCGTCACCAGGTGGTTCGACCCGTGGGACAGCGCCAGGTGGTAGGCCGCCCGGTCGGCCTCCTTCACGACCACGGGCTCGCCGCCCATCTCCACCACGAGCGCCTGGGCCACGGGCAGCACCACGGGGTCCGCGGTCACGCCGAACACGCAGTCCTGCAGCCGGGCGACGTCGAGGCTCAGCCCCGTGAACGTCATGGCCGGGTGGATCGCCAGGGGGATCGCCCCGTGCGCGCGCACCGGCTCCATCACCCCCACCCCGTAGCGGCCGGAGGTGTGCACGAGCAGGTGGCCGGTCTGCACGTGGCCCGCGGCGGCCAGGCCGGCCACGAGCTCGCCCAGCGCGTCGTCCGGGACGGCGAAGACGACCATCTCGGAGCGGCGCAGGATCTCGGGGATCTCCAGGACGGGCACGCCCGGCAGGAGCATCTCCGCGCGGTCCCGCGAGGCCTCGGAGACGGCGTGCACGCCCGTGATCGTGTGGCCCGCAGCCCGCAGCGCCGAGCCCAGCACGGCCCCCACACGACCCGCGCTCACCACGCCGACGCCCAGCCGCCCGGGCCGCTGCGCCGGGTCATGCGGGTCCAGGCTCAGGTCGAGTCCGCCGGTCATCGCTCCTCCTCGCCGCGCACGGCGGGGACGTCTGCCCCGCTCTCCTCCCCGACGACGGCGCCGCCGCCGACGCCGGCCCGGGCCAGTTCGCGGCGGCCCACCTCGGTGGCCGCGACCTCGCGCGTGCGCTGCTCGAAGCGGGCCAGCTCCTCGGGGCGCATCCACTGGTCGCGGTCGGTGAGGCGACGCGAGACGGCGGCGTGCCGGGCCTCCCGGGCGTACAGGTCCACGGCCACGTCCTCGTCGAGGTCGCGGACCACGGCGTTCGCCCCCGCGACCCACACGCGCACCGTGGCCAGACCCAGGCGTCGCTGCACCGGGCCCTGCGCCAGCTCGGCCGCCTGCATGCGCTCGTGCTGGAGGGTCTGCAGCCGGCGGTTCAACCAGCCGCTGCGCACCACCAGCAGGGACCGCGTCGTCGTGAAGCCGGTCCGCCGCCAGGCGAACCAGTTGAACCACCACCTGCCGCGCCGCGGCACGTGCTGGAAGCCGCCCTCCGTGCCGGTGCCGTGCACGCCCAGGTGCATGAGCCCGGCGGGGGTCAGCCCCTGCGCGGCGCGCGGATCATCCTCCAGGCCCGGGTCCGGGGCCACGACCGTGAGGACGCGGAGCACGTCCTCCCACGGGCCGACGGGCAGCGCGACGTCCCGGGCGCCGTCGGACTCCTGCAGGTACCCGGCCACCGCCATGTTCACCCGATACCAGCCGAAGGGCCGCCAGAACAGGGGCTGGGAGACGGTCACCCCCTGCACCCGCCCCGGCGGGACGGTCTGGTGGGTGGTCTCGGTGAGCCCGTGCCGCAGTCGCAGCCCGTCGGGGGAGCGGCGCACCTGGAAACCCCAGCCGGCGTTCAGCCGGGACCACGCGACGCCGGCCACGGAGAACAGGGCGGGCAGGGCCGCGGCCGCGCCGATCCCGGTCAGGGTCTCCCCCTCGTCCAGCACCGCCTCGGGCAGCAGCGCGACCACGAGGGCGAGGCCGCCCAGCCAGATCAGGGACCCGGCCAGCACCCCCAGCACGCCTCCGGAGAGCAGGACGGAGCCGAGGAGCCGCCCCGCGGGCACCTGCAGCATGAGTTCGCCGGCGTCCGCGGCGTCGGCGTCGGGGAGGCCGGGCTCGGCCGCGCGCTCCGGCGCGGACGCGTCCGCCCCGGCTCCCCCGAGCATCCCCGACGCGCGGTCCAGGATCTCCCGGCGCACCGCTTCGGCCTCGGCGCGGCGCAGGAAGGACAGCTCGAGCGCGGACTCGCCGCCGTCGGCCGCTTCGACCTTCACTGTGGCCAGCCCGAGCAGCCGAGCCACGAGGGGGTGCTGCAGGTCCACCGCCTGGATGCGGTCGTAGCGCATCTGCCGGCGGCTGCGGAAGAGCCAGCCCTGGCGCAGCTCGATCCGGTCCTCCCCGCAGCGGAACCGGGTGAACCACCAGGAGAAGAAGAACACGAGGCTGATCAGCAGGGTGACCCCCAGCAGGATGCCGCCGGCCACGAGCAGGCTGCCGTCGCCGCCGCCCGGGGCGTCCTCCCCGCTGAGCCGGCCCGCCGCGAAGTCCTCCACCGCGTTGCGGCCCGCGAAGAACAGGATCAGCAGCAGGAAGGTCCAGCCCCGCACCCAGGGCGAGGCGGGGTGGACGCGGACCCAGCCGGCGTCGTCGGCGGGGGGCGGGGCGGCCGCGCTCACAGGCCCGCCAGCCGCGCCTGGCCGCGCGCCATGAGGACCTCGCGCAGCTCCTCGGCCCTCTCGCGGGGCACGCCCTCCAGGGTGACGTCCCCGCCCGCGGCGGCGGTCTTCAGGGTGAGGGTCTGCAGCCCGACCCGGCGCAGCAGCGGACCGTCCGACACGTCCACGTACTGCAGGCGGCCGTACGGCACCGCATGCACGCTGCGGAACAGGATGCCCTCGCGCCACAGGACGTCGTCCTCGCGCTCGGCCCAGCCCATCGCGCGCACGCGCCGCGGGATCAGGATCAGGTCCACGATCCAGGACACGACGACGACGGCCGGCAGCCCCCACGCGACCCACGCGGCCATCCCCGCCCACGGGCCGGTGAGCTTGAGGATCAGCGGCACGGAGAACGCGGCGAGCCAGATCAGGTGGCCGATGGTCGTGGCGATGAGCTTCACCGTCGCCAGCCGCGGCGAGGCCGGCGTGAAGGCCACGCCGCTCAGGTCAATGCCGGGCACGGGCATACCCTCCTTCCGTCTCGGGACGGGCCGGTCGGCCCGGGGACCCATCCTGCCCACGACCGCCCTCGGGCGCATCCTCCTCAGGCGGGATCCGGCACCACCGTTCGACGATCAGCCCCACCACCAGCAGGACGAGACCGCCGACGGCCTGCAGGGCGGCCTCCCGCACGGTCGGTGCCTCCACGCCGGCCCGCAGCAGCACCTGCACCGCCACCCCGGCGTGCCAGCCGCCGAGGGCCGCTCCCGCGAAGCCGGAGGCCTGGCCGAGCACGAGGGTGCGGGCCGCGGCGAGCGGGTCCATCCGCGCGGCGGCGGGCTTCTCCCGGTCGCGGCGCACCCGCCAGCCCAGCGCGAGGCACAGCACGGAGACCGCGGCCACGGTGATCAGGCCGCTGCGGCCCACCACGGGCGCCGGCCAGCCCAGGGACGGCGCGGCGAGCCCGGCCAGCCAGCCGAGCACGGCGGCCACCAGCACCACGAGCAGGGTCCACCCGGAGCGCAGCGCGATCACGTGGCCTCCCTCCCGAGGGCGTCCGGGCGCGCCGGGCGGAGCGGGACGACGTCGTCGGAGCCGGCCAGCAGCCGGTGCCGCTCGGGCTCCTGGCGGCGCACCCCGGGGGCGTCTGCGGCGACGGCGGCGAGGTCGGCGACGGGCGTGCCGGCGAGCGTGGCGTCCGCGTCGAGCCACAGCCACGGCAGCAGCACGAAGGCCCGCTCGGCCGCGCGGGGGTGCGGCAGGGTGAGGTCTGGGTGGTCGCTGCGCACGTCCCCGTAGGCGATCACGTCCACGTCCAGGGTGCGCGCGCCCCAGCGGACCTCACGCCGCCGATGGTGGTCCTGCTCGAGCCGGTGCGCCACCGCGAGCAGCTCCCACGGCGCGAGGTCCGTGCGCAGGGTGACCACCTGGTTGAGGTAGTCGGGCTGCCCCGGCGGCCCGCCCACGGGCGCGGTGACGGCCCGGGGCGAGGCCCGGACGTCCGTGATGTGCGGCAGCGCGGACAGGGCGGCGACGGCGGCGTCGAGCGTCTGCGCCGGCTCGCGCAGGTTGGCGCCGAGGGCCAGCACGGCCGCGACGGGCGCGTCCGGGCGGGCGCCCAGCTCGGGGACGGGCGCGGGGCCCTCGGCCGGGTGCGACCAGTCGACGGTGCTCACGCGAGGTCCTCCCGGGTGCGGTGCACGGTGACGGCGGCGTCCGCGAAGTCGTGCGGGATGGGCGCCTGCGGCTTGTGCACGGTGACCTCGACGGCGGTCACCACGGGCTGCTCGGCGAGGACGGCGCGGGCGATCCGGTCGGCGAGGGTCTCGATCAGGTCTACCGGCTCCCCGGTGACCAGGCGGACCACCGTGTCCGCGACCTCGGCGTAGTTGGCGGTGCGGGCGAGGTCGTCGCCGGCCGCGGCGGGGCCGGCGTCGAGGTGGAGGACGACGTCCGTGACGAACGGCTGCCCGTCCCGGCGCTCGTGGTCGAAGACCCCGTGGTGCCCGACGGCGGACAGCCCGGCCAGGCGGATGCGGTCCCGGGCGCTCACGGCAGCACGTCCTCGGAGACGGGCTCACCCGGGGCATGCGCCCCGGCCCAGGCCGCGGCGGTGCGGACGGCGTCGGCGCTGGCGCGCACGTCGTGCACGCGCACGCCCCACGCGCCCTGGGCGGCGGCGAGGGCGGAGATGGCCGCGGTGGCGGCGTCGCGCGCGGCGGGCGGGGCCGGGGTGCCGTCGTCGTCCGCCAGCAGCGTGCCCAGGAACCGCTTGCGCGAGGCGGCGACGAGCACCGGGTGGCCCATGGCGCGGAGCCACTCGAGGCCGCGCAGCAGCTCCCAGTTCTGCTCACCGGCCTTCGCGAAGCCCAGGCCCGGGTCGACGATCAGCTGCGCGGGCTCGACGCCCGCGGCGAGGAAGCGGCCGGCCACGTCCCGCAGCTCGCACACGACGTCCGGGACGGTGTCCTCGTAGACGGCCAGACCGTCCATGGTCTGCGGGTTCCCGCGGTTGTGCATGAGGATGTAGGGCGCGCCCGACGCGGCGATCAGCGCCGGCATCTCCGGCTCGTGGGCGAGGCCGGAGACGTCGTTGACGATCACCGGCCCCAGCGCCAGGGCGGCCCGGGCGGTGGCGGTGTGGCGCGTGTCCACGGAGACGACGACGTCCTCGGCCAGCAGCGCCTCGATCACGGGCAGGATGCGCTCCTGCTCCTCGGCCGGCGGCACGGCGCGGGCCCCGGGGCGGGTGGACTCGCCACCCACGTCCACGATGTCCGCGCCGTCCGCGACCATGCGTCGGGCGTGCTCGACGGCCGCGCGGACGGTGGCGTGCTCCCCGCCGTCCGAGAACGAGTCAGGGGTGACATTGAGGATGCCCATGACCAGGGTCCGGTCCCCGGGCAGCCGCCCCAGCAGGGCGCGGTTCGCCTCCCGCGCCGCCGCGTCGATGCTCTCGTCCACGTGTCCTCCTCCGCCGTCGGTGGTCCTCAGCCGTGCATGATGAGGCTCATCGCCTCGGAGCGCGTGGACGGATCCCGCAGCTGGCCGCGCACCGCCGAGGTGACGGTCTTCGCGCCCGGCTTGCGCACACCGCGCATGGACATGCACATGTGCTCGGCCTCCACCACCACGATCGCCCCGCGCGGGGCCAGGTGCTCCATGAGCGCCTCCACCACCTGCGTGGTCAGCCGCTCCTGCACCTGCGGACGCCGCGCGTACAGCTCCACGAGGCGGGCCAGCTTGGACAGCCCCGTCACGCGGCCCTCGGCGGAGGGGATGTAGCCGATGTGCGCGGCGCCGTGGAACGGCACCAGGTGGTGCTCGCACGTCGAGTAGAACGGGATGTCCTTCACGAGCACGAGCTCCTCGTGCGCGATGTCGAACGTGGTGCCGAGCACCTGGTCCGGGCTCTGGTGCAGGCCCGCGAAGAACTCTGCGTACGCCTTGGCCACCCGCGCCGGGGTGTCCGCCAGGCCCTCGCGGTCCGGGTCCTCACCGATCGCCAGCAGGATCTCCCGCACCGCCGCCTCGATGCGCGGCCGGTCGACCGCGGTCGAGTCCGGGTCGAACGTGCCGGGGACGGCGTCGTTGGGGGTGTGGGCTGTCATGCGGGTCTCCTGCGCGGTCAAAAGGTCGGTCCCTCGCCGGGGCCCGGCGTGTTGCTCGGACCGCCGTGCGGCGGCAGGCCGGGGCCGGCCGCGTCCCCGCCCAGCGACGACGGCGGCGCACCCTCCGGACGCACCGGCACCGTGGTGCCCTCGACGCCGACGGGGGTCTGCTCCCCGCCGTCGTGGCGCGAGCGGCGCTCGGAGGGGGAGAGGACGGGCGGGATGTCCTGCGGGAGCCGGTCGTCCGAGGCCAGCCACACGCCGCGCTCGGGCCGCTTGCGGACGTCCGCGAAGATGGCGGCGATGGCCTCCTGGGTCAGCGTCTCCTTCTCGAGCAGCTCGTAGGCCAGCCGGTCCAGGACGTCCCGGTTCTCCGTGAGCACCCAGTGGGCCTCGGCGTGGGCCTGGTCCAGCAGGGTGCGGACCTCGGCGTCCACCAGGTACGCGAGCTCCTCGGAGTACTCGCGGGAGGAGCCGCCGGCGGCGCCGCCCACGAAGGGCTCGGAGCTGCCGCCGCCGAGCTTGACGGCGCCCACCTTGGCGGACATGCCGTACTCGGTGACCATCTTGCGGGCCGTGTCCGTGGCCTTCTGGATGTCGTTCGCGGCGCCCGTGGACGGGTCCTTGAACACGATCTCCTCCGCCACGCGCCCGCCCATCGCGTACGCGAGCTGGTCCAGGAGCTCGTTGCGGGTGACGGAGTACTTGTCGTCCTCCGGGACCACCATCGTGTAGCCCAGGGCGCGGCCGCGGGGCAAGATCGTGATCTTGGTGACCGGGGCGGAGTTGCGCAGCCCGGCCGCGACGAGCGCGTGGCCGCCCTCGTGGTAGGCGGTGACCTTGCGCTCGTGCTCGTTCATCAGGCGGGTGCGCTTCTGCGGGCCGGCCATCACGCGGTCCACGGCCTCGTCCAGGGCGTGGTTGTCGATCACGTTGTTGTTCGAGCGCGCCGTGAGCAGCGCGGCCTCGTTGATCACGTTGGCCAGGTCCGCGCCCGTGTAGCCGGGGGTGCGCTTGGCCAGGGAGCGCAGGTCCACGTCCAGGGCGATCGGCTTGCCCTGCGCGTGCACCTCGAGGATCCTGGCGCGGCCCTCGAGGTCCGGGGCGTCCACGGGGATCTGGCGGTCGAAGCGGCCCGGGCGCAGCAGCGCCGGGTCCAGGACGTCCGGGCGGTTGGTCGCGGCGATCATGATGACGTTCGTGGAGGCGTCGAAGCCGTCCATCTCCACGAGCATCTGGTTCAGGGTCTGCTCGCGCTCGTCGTTGCCGCCGCCGATGCCTGCGCCGCGGTGCCGGCCGACGGCGTCGATCTCGTCCACGAAGATGATGGCGGGGGCGTTGGACTTGGCCTGCTCGAAGAGGTCGCGTACGCGCGAGGCGCCGACGCCCACGAACATCTCCACGAAGTCCGAGCCGGAGATCGAGTAGAACGGCACGCCGGCCTCACCGGCCACGGCCTTGGCGAGGAGGGTCTTGCCCGTGCCGGGCGGGCCGTAGAGCAGCACGCCCTTGGGGATCTTGGCGCCCACGGCGCGGAAGCGGTCCGGCACGGTGAGGAACTCCTTGATCTCCTGGAGCTCCTCCACGGCCTCATCCGCGCCCGCGACGTCCTTGAACAGCACGTCCGGGTTGTCCTTGTTGATCAGCTTGGCGCGGGACTTGCCGAACTGCATCACCTTGCCGCCGCCGCCCTGCATGCGGGACATCAGGAACCAGAACAGCAGTGCGATGAGCAGGAACGGGACCATGAAGCCGAGCAGCGAGAGGAACCAGTTGCTCCGCACCGGCTCGTCCGTGTAGCCGTCCAGGGCCGAGTCGTCCACCGCGGTGACCACGTCCGTGGCGCGCGCGCTGGCGAAGTAGAAGTAGACCTCCTTGCCGAGGTCCCGGTCGTCCTGCTTGTAGGGCTCACGCAGGGTGAGGTCCACGCGCTGGTCCCCGTCCACCACGCGAGCCTGCGCGGCCTTGTCGTCCTTCAGCAGGGCCATGCCCACGTTGGTGTCCACCATGGTGCGGCCGCTCTGCGACGTGGTCAGCGGGATCGCGACGGCGAGGACCAGCAGGCCCAGCAGGATCCAGACGTAGGGCTTGTTGAACAGCTTCTTCACGGTCCGAGTGTCTCCTGGTCTGCCGCGGGGGCCGGGCTGCCCGGGGCGGCCGCCGTGCGGCCGGGGCCGGCGAAGGGCCGACGTCGCGCCCGGGTCAAGCCCCCACGGTACCGGCCCGGCCCGGGTGTCCGCTGACTGTTCGCGTCAGGTGGACAGGGCGCGGGCGGTCGGCCGGCGGCGACGTCGGCCAGCGCCGTCTTGACGCCCACCGGGAATGCGAGAGGTCGGAATGGCGCGTGGATCGCACCTCAGAGCGACCGCTCGCGTGACAGGTCGCCGGCGCTGCGGCCACGCCCCTGCGTCCCCGCCTGCACAGACCCCCGCGCACCCGAACTCCTCCCCAGGCCGACGGCGGCCCAGGACGCCGCCCGCCCCACCGCGCCAGGCTGGCACCATGCGTCGCCCCACCCCGCTTCCCGCGTCCTTGCTGGACGGCCCCTTCACCGCCGCGCAGGCGAGGGCCGCCGGCATCGACCACAACCGGCTGCGTCGCTCCGACGTCGAACGCCTCGCCCGGGGCCTCTACCGCCGGCGTGAGGCCGCCCCGGCCGCCGTCGAGCGCCCCGCGGCCGGCTCCTCCCCCTACCGGTGGAGCACCCCGCTCTCGGCCACCCAACACGAGCTCCTGCTGCGACTCGCCCGGCACCGCGCCACCACGGTGGTGTCGCACCAGACCGCGGCCCGCGCCCGTGAGATCTGGCTGCCGGAGCGACTGGACGCGGGGGACGAGGTCCACGTGAGCCGCCCGCGGGACCGTGGCCGCCTCGCCCTCCCCGGCGTCACCTCCCACCGGACGGCGCTCCCGCCCGCGGACGTGGAGCGCGTGCGGATCGGCGGTCTGGCCTGGTACGTCACCGCCCCGCCCCGTCTCTGGGTCGACCTCGCGGCCCTGCTCGACGACGACGAGCTCGTCATCCTCGGCGACCATCTCGTCCGCCGGGCGGAACTGTCCGGCGGTCCCGACGCTGCCGAGCGGACCCGGGCGGCCCTGACCCAGGCGGCCGAGACCAGCCCGTCCGCGCACAACCGGCGACGACGGCTCCGCACCGCCGCCACGCTGGTCCGGGTGGGGGCGCACTCGCCGAAGGAGACGCGGCTCCGGCTCGCGCTGACGGCCGCCGGGCTCCCCGAGCCCGCACTGCAGCTCGAGGTCTGGGACCCGGAGTTCTCCCTGCACCACCCCGCGACGGCGGACCTGGGCTATCCGCAGGCGAGAGTGGCCCTGCACTACGACGGCGGCCACCACGGCGCGGATCGCCAGATCGACCGCGACGTGCAGCGCAACGCGGCCTTCGAGCGACGGGGCTACCGGAACATCACCGTGTCCTCCTCCGACGCTCGCCGCGGATTCACGCGCGTGATCGTGGAGGTGCGCCGTCACCTCGGGGACGCCGGCGGCCTGTCACGCAAGGAGTCGGAATGGGGCGGAGATCCGGCATCAGAGCGACACCACGCGTGACAGGTCGGCCACGCCGGGCCACGCCGGGCCCCCGGTCAGCTGTACACGTGCGGGGCGAGCGTGCCCACGAAGTCCAGGTTGCGGTACTTCTCCGCGTAGTCCAGGCCGTAGCCCACCACGAACTCGTTGGGGATGTCCCGCCCGACGTACTTCACGTCGATGTCCACCTTCATGGCCTCCGGCTTGCGCAGCAGGGTGCAGATCTCGACCGAGGCCGGGCCGCGGGACTCCAGGTTGGCCTTGAGCCAGGACAGGGTCAGGCCGGAGTCGATGATGTCCTCGACGATCAGGACGTGCCGGCCCGTGAGGTCCGCGTCGAGGTCCTTGAGGATGCGCACCACGCCGGAGGACTTGGTGCCGGAGCCGTAGGAGGAGACCGCCATGAAGTCCAGCTCCACGTGGGAGTGCAGGGCGCGGGTGAGGTCGGCGACCACCATCACGGCGCCCTTGAGCACGGCGACGATGAGCAGGTCCTTGTCCGCGTAGTCGCGGTCGATCTGGCGGGCCAGGTCCGTGATCGTGTCCTGCACGTCCTCGCGGGACATGAGGACGTGGGTGAGATCGTTCTGGACATCCTGTGCGTCCATGCGCCGCTCCTGGTGAGTGCTCGTGCGGGAATGCCGGGCCGGGCCGCAGTCAGGGACCGGGCAGGCAGGGGATGAGGTCCAGTCTGGCACACGCCCGATGCGCGGCCACCCCGCCGGGCAGCTCCACCGGACCGGCCGACGTGCACCCCGCGCGGGCGCCCGTCACGAGGGCGTCCACCGCGAGGATCCGTTCGCGGGGCGGGGCCTGCCCTCCCGCGGCGCGGGCGGCGCGCGCGATCACGCGGTGGCGCACGGCGGCGGGCAGCGCGGCCAGGGCGTCCAGATCCAGGGAGACGACGCGCGGGTCCCGGGCGGGCGGGTCGACGCGCAGCCGGGTGACCTCGGCGCCGGCCCATGCCTCGAGGGCCGCGGCGTCCTCGGCCGCGATGGCCGCGGTGCGCACCAGCCCGGCCCGCACGCCGGGGCCGAGGCCGGCGTCGGGGTCCTCGAGTGCGGGCAGCACGCGGGTGCGGACCCGCGAACGCAGCAGCGCGGGATCGCGGTTGTGCGGGTCCTCGAACCAGGTCAGCCCGGCCCAGCGGCAGATCGTCTCGGTGTCCGCCCGGGTCAGGCCCAGCAGCGGGCGGGCGACGGCGGCCCCGCCCGGCAGCGTCCCGCGCGCCGGGATCCCCGCGAGGGACCGCGTGCCGGAGCCGCGCGCGAGCCCGAGGAGGACCTGTTCCGCCTGGTCGTCGGCGGTGTGGGCGGTGAGGACGACGGCGGCGCGCCCCTGCCCCGCGTCCCGGGCGGCGGCGGCGAGGGCCTCCCGGCGGGCACGCCGGGCGTCGGCCTCGGGGCCGTCGCCGGTGCGGGCCACCTCGACCCGCGTGACGGTGACCGGGGTCAGACCGAGGATGCGGGCGACGTCGGCGGCGGCCGCTGCCACCGCGTCGCTGCCCGACTGCAGCCCGTGGTCCACCACGGCCGCGCCGATCGGGCCGAGCCGCGCACCGTCCCGGGTGCCCACGAGGACGGCGCAGGCCACGGCGAGCGCGAGGGAGTCGGCGCCGCCGGAGAGGGCGACGAGCCCGCGGGGGCGATTCCCCGCCCGGCCCGGCCCGGCATCCGCGCGACAGGACCCGTCGCCCGCGAGGGCCTCCCGCACCGCCGCGACGGCCCGGTGCAGGGGCTCGGGCCAGCGGGTGCGCGGCGGCCATGCGCCGACCGCGGGCAGGCCGCCGGCCCCGCCCGCCGGCGTCGGCCCCGGGTCCCGCGCCTCAGGCCTGGGCACGGATGCGCGCCACCCACGTCTCGGGGGCGTGGAGCTCGGCCTCGCTCGGCAGCAGCTCGGGGGCGTCCCAGACCACGTTGAACCCGGCCATGCCGAGCTGGGCCACGGCGGCGGCCACGAACCTCTGGCCGTCGCGGTACTGGGCCATCTTCGCGTCCATGCCCAGCACGCGGCGGAGCATGCGGTCCAGGGGCGAGCGGCGGTCGCCGCGCTCGTCGAAGCGGCGGCGGATGGTCTTGACGGAGGACACGACGGAGGAGTCGACGCCGTCCATCACCACGTTCGCGTGCCCCTCGAGCAGGGACATCACGGCCGTCAGCCGGGACAGGCGCTCCCGGTCCTCCTCGTCCTGGATCGCACCGAGCAGGCCCGGCGTGGGGCGGGCCGGGGCCGCGTCCTGCGCGTCGTGTCCGTCCCGCGCCCCAGTCCGGCCGGCGTCGGCCTCCCGACCCAGCGGGTTCGCCGCCGCGAGCGCGGTGCGCAGGCGCTCGGGCAGGGACTCGGCCTTGTCGAACAGGCCGACGGTGAGCGCCGTGATCTCGGCCCGCAGGTGCTCGCGCAGCCAGGGCGCGGCCGCGAACTGCACGCGGTGGGTCTGCTCGTGCAGGCACACCCAGAGGCGGAAGTCCGCCGGGTCCACGTTGATCTCCGCGCGCACCTGCGCGACGTTCGGGGCCACGAGCAGCAGGCGTCCGCCGGCGGGGCCGCCCGCCGTCCCCCCGGGGCCGGGCAGCGCGATGAACGGGTCGTACTGGCCGAGGATCCTCCCGGACATCCAGGCGAGGATCCCGCCCATCTCCAGGGCGGTGGCATGCCGGGTGACGCGGGTGGTGGCAGCGGCGTGCTCGCGGGGCCGGGTGTCCCGCAGATGCGCGAACGTGGGGTCCAGCAGCGTGGCGAAGGACTGGGTGGCGGCGCGCGACCAGGTGGGGCGGTCCACCACGAGCACCTGCGAGTCGCGCAGGTCCCGTGCCGCCTCGAGCCCGGTCAGGCGGTGGACGTGCGGCACGGCGGCCTCCGCGGCGGCGCGCAGGCCTTCTGCCTCGCGCGTCGCCTCGCGCGGCGTGAACCGGGGCCCGGCGGCGGCGAGGGACCGGGCGGTCCGTGCTGCGAAGGCCCAGTCCACCGGGTGGGCGACGGCGGGGCCCGGCTCGGCGGGGGCGCCCGGCTCGGCGTCCGCGGCGGCGCGGGGGCGGTCGGTCGCGTGGTCGTCGCTCATGGGCTCCATCAGATCACAGGCCCCGAACCTCGGATCAGAGCCCGGCGACGGCGCTGACGGCCTCGTCGACCGCCGCGCGCGCGGGCTCCAGCTTCCACTGCAGATCCGAGCAGATGATGCTGAACGCGAGGACCCGCCCGGACGTCGTGGTGACGGTGCCGGTGAGGGAGACCGTCTGGTCGAGCGTGCCGGTCTTCGCGGCCACGGCCTGCCGCGCAGGGGCATCCGGGAACCGGTCGCCGAGGGTGGAGTCCTCGCCGGGCCGCGGCAGGCCCTCCAGCACGGTGCCCAGGGCGGGCGTGCGGGCCACCCCGGCCACGACGCCGGCCAGCTGGCCCGCGCTGACGCGGTTGTCCGGGGACAGGCCCGAGGAGTCCACGAGCGCCATCCCGGCGGTGTCCACGCCGAGGTCCTCGGCGGTGGCCGTCAGCAGCTGCGTGGCGCCCTCGTGGGTGGCGGGCAGGTCGGCGGCGGGCGCGGCCGTGTGGGCCAGGGCCTCGACCACCTGGTTCTCCGAGTGGGCCAGCAGGTACGCGACCTGCTCCCCCACGGACGCGGACTCCACGGCCGCGACGGGGGCGGCGGCGAGGACCGTGGCGCGCGGCACCTCGGTGGCCGGGAACGTGTCCCGCAGACCCACCTCGAGGTCGGCGCCGGAGGCGGCCACCGCGTCGTCGAGCGCGGCCTGGAAGGTGAGCGCGGCGAACTGCGCCGGGTCCTCGATGCGGTCCTCCCCGGTGCCAGGGGCCTCACGGCCGCCGTAGGTGGCCAACGGCTGCACCGGCGCGATGTTGCCGCTCTCCGGGATGTCCGACGTCCAGCGCGGGTTCAGGGCCGTGCGGTCCGCGAAGAGCCGCAGGTCCGTGCTGACCACCACCCGCCCGGTGACGCCGTCCTCGACCAGCCCGGCCACGGTCCGCTCCGCGAGGGTGCGCAGGCCCGCGCGTCCGGAGACGGCCTTCGCGTCCGAGGCGCCCGTGCCCAGCAGCACGTCGCCGCCGCCCACGAGCACCAGCTCGGTGGCCCCGCCGTCCGCGGTGGGCTGGGCCACCACGGTGGTCTGCAGGGTCGTCTCAGGACCCAGGGCGGAGACGATGGCCGCGGCGGCGAGCACCTTGAGCGAGGACGCGGGGGCCACGGGCTCGTCCGCGTCCCGCGCGTACAGCACCTCGCCGGTGGCCAGGTCGCGGAACTCGGCGGAGACGGTGCCCGGGGACGTCTCCAGCCCCGGCTCGACGGCGGCCGCCACCTCGGCCGCGGTGGGGCCGGCGGACTGGGACGACGTCGGCGCGGCGGTCGAAGTCGAGGCGGGCGCGCTCGACGGGGCCGGCGGCGCGGTCACGGGCCCGCAGGCGACCAGGACGGCCGCGAGCGCGGCCAGGAGGACGGCGGGGAGCGAGCGGCTCCGGGGGCGTTCCGTGCGTCGATCCCGACGCCCAGCGCGCCCCGTGTCCACCTGTCCCATGCGTCCATCATGACGGACGCCCCCGGTAGGCTGACGGCAGCACCGCCGGTCGGCGCCGCGCCGCCCGGACACCCCACCCTCTGTGCGAAGGAGAGTCATGGCGCACGACGTCACCATCGAGATCCCCGCGGGCTCCCGCGTGAAGTACGAGTTCGACCACGAGACCGGCCGCCTGCGCCTGGACCGTGTGCTCTTCACCTCCATGCAGTACCCCACGCACTACGGCTACTTCGAGAACACCCTCGGCGAGGACGGCGACCCGCTGGACGCCCTCGTGTACCTGCCGGGCTTCGACCTGGTGCCGGGCTGCGTCGTCGAGGCCCGCCCGGTCGGCGTGTTCAACATGACCGACGACGGCGGCGGCGACGCCAAGCTGCTGTGCGTCCCGGCGGACAAGCGCTACGACCACATCACCGAGCTCGAGCACGTGGAGGAGTCCCTCAAGCAGGAGATCGAGCACTTCTTCACCCGCTACAAGGACCTGGAGCCGGGCAAGTGGGTCAAGGCCGAGGGCTGGGAGGGCCGCGCGGCGGCCGAGGCCGAGCTCGAGGCCTCCATCCAGCGCTTCAACGCCGAGGGCGAGGAGTCCCCGACCGACGAGCCCCAGGGCCGCGCGGTGGACACCGAGGAGGCGCAGCCGGCCACCGAGGAGGGCGAGGAGACGGACGAGCCCCAGGGCCGCTGACCCCCGCACCGCCCACGCGCGCGACGCCGGCCGCCCACCCCTCGGGGTGGGCGGCCGGCGTCGTCTGCGGGCTGGCAGAATCGACGACCATGTTCGTGCTCACCATCAACCAGCGGGACACCCTCGACGCCGGCGACCGCGTGGACACGTTCCTGCGCGCCCTCCAGGACGTGCCGGGGCTGGGCGACGCCGTCGTGCTCCCGTTCCAGCGCGCCGTGGGCGACGAGCTGATCGGCGCCGTCGAGGACCCGGGCGTCGCCGTGGACGTGGCGCTGCGCGCCCTGCGGCAGCGCCGCTGGAACGTGGGGGTCGGCGTCGGGACGGTGACGCACGCGGACGGTGCGGCGGGCGCGCCCGCCTCCGGGGACCTGCACGACGCCGGCGGGCCAGGTCTCGCGGCGGCGCGGCGGGCCGTGGAGGCGGCGGCCGTGTCCACGGCGCGGATCCCGTTGGCCGTGCGCGGCCGGGACGAGGAGGCGGCCGCCGAGGCCGAGGCCGTGCTGCGACTCGTCGGGCAGCTCGTGTGGTCCCGGACCGACGCCGAGTGGGCGGTGCTGGACCTGCTGGTGCCCGGGGTGCGCGGCCAGCAGAAGCCGGCGGCCGCCGCGCTCGGGATCACGGCGCAGGCCGTCTCGCAGGCGGTGCAGCGCTCCTACTGGAACGAGGAGCACGCCTGCCGCCCCGCCGCCGCGCGGCTGCTCACCTTGGCGGGGGGCTGACTGGGCGGCCCGGGCCGGTCGCGCCGCTCAGACCGCGGCCGGCTCCTCGAGGAGCGAGCGCAGCACCGTGGCGAGCCCGTGCTCGTCCACGTGCCCGGTGACCTCGTCCGCGGCGGCCACGACCTCCTCCACGGCCTGGCCCATGGCCACGCCGCGGCCGGCCCAGCGGAGCATCTCGATGTCGTTGCGGCCGTCGCCCACGGCCACGGTGTCCTCGGGGGCCACCTTCAGCACGGTGCGCAGCGCCTCGAGCCCGGACGCCTTGGTCACGCCCGCCGCGGCGACGTCGAGCCACGCCGTCCAGCCCACGGAGTAGGTCACACCGGACAGGCCGATGCCCTCCACCGCGCGGCCGAACTCCTCGGCGGAGGAGTCCGTGGAGAACACCACGAGGCGCACGGCCGTGGTGTCCATCAGCTCCTCGAACGTGACGCCCTCCGCGGCCACGCCGAAGGACATGTCCTGGAACCGCTCGGTGGAGCGGAAGGTGCCGTCCGGCAGCTCGAGCGCGTACTTGGCGCTGGGCAGGCGGTGGCGCAGCTGGGTCAGGACCGAGCGCGGGTCGAAGGTGCGCAGGTCCGTGACCTCGTAGCCCTCCTCCAGCTCGGGGTCCAGGCGCAGCGTGACACCGCCGTTGGAGCACACCATGAAGCCGGCGCCGATCCCCAGGGAGCGGGCCACGGGCAGGGTGGCCCCGCGGGAGCGGCCCGTCGCGATGACCACGTGGTGCCCGGCGTCCAGCACGGCCCGCACGGCCTCCCGCACAGGCTCATGCAGATGGCCGTCATGGTCCACGATCGTTCCGTCCACGTCCAGGCATACGAGCTTCTTCGTCATGGCCCCACCCAACCACACGGCCCGGACATGGCGGCGACGCGCGGGTGAACGGCGGGGCACCGCCGGGGCGCCGCGGGGCAGGCGGGCGGGACGGCCGGCGCCGCCGGGGACGACGTCGTCCGCTCAGACCAGCTCGAAGCGCTCCATCCCGCCGAGGTAGGGGCGCAGCGCGGCGGGCACGGTGACCGAGCCGTCCGCGTTCTGGTGGTTCTCCAGGATCGCCACGATCCAGCGGGTGGTGGCCAGGGTGCCGTTGAGCGTGGCCACCATGCGGGTCCCGCCCTTGGAGCCGTCCGCCGTGCGGACCCGCTCGCGGATGTTGAGGCGGCGGGCCTGGAACGTGGTGCAGTTCGAGGTGGACGTCAGCTCGCGATAGGTGCCCTGGGTGGGGACCCAGGCCTCGCAGTCGAACTTGCGGGCGGCGGAGAGGCCGAGGTCGCCGGCGGCGATGTCGATCACCCGGTACGGCACCTCGATCGCGGCGAGCATCCGCTCCTCCCACGCCAGCAGACGCTCGTGCTCCGCCTCCGCGTCCTCCTGTGCGGCGTAGATGAACATCTCCAGCTTGTTGAACTGGTGCACGCGGATGATGCCGCGGGTGTCCTTGCCCGCCGAGCCCGCCTCGCGGCGGTAGCACGTGGACCAGCCCGCGTACCGGACGGGGGCGCTCACGTCCATGATCTCGTCCGCGTGGTAGCCGGCCAGGGCCACCTCGGAGGTGCCCACGAGATACAGGTCGTCGCGCTCCAGACGGTAGATCTCGTCGTCGTGCTCGACGTCGAAGCCGGTGCCCTGCATGGTCTCCGGGCGCACCAGGGTGGGCGGGATGACCGGCACGAAGCCGTTCTCCAGGGCCAGATCCAGGCCCAGCTGCATCAGGGCGAGCTCGAGACGCGCGCCCACGCCCTTGAGGAAGCTGAACCGGGCGCCGGACACCTTCGCGCCGCGCTCCATGTCGATCGCCCCGAGCAGCTCGCCGAGCTCGAGGTGGTCGCGCGGCTCGAAGCCCTCGGCGGCGAAGTCGCGCGGGGTGCCGACCTCCTTGAGGACCACGAAGTCGTCCTCGCCGCCGGCCGGGACGCCGTCGACGATCAGGTTCGGGAAGGCGCGCTGCAGCTCCGCGAGGCGGGCCTCGGCCGCGCCGGCGGCCGACTCGGCCTCCTTCACGCGCGCGGCCAGGTCCTTCACCTCGGCCAGCAGGGCCTGCTTCTCCTCGCCCTTCGCCTGGGCGACGCGCTTGCCGAAGGCCTTCTGCTCCGCGCGCAGCTGCTCGAAGCCCGCGATGGACGAGCGGCGGGACGCGTCCGCCTCGACCACGCGGTCCACGAGGGACGCGTCCTCCCCGCGGGCCTCCTGGGAGGCGCGGTACTTCTCGGGCTGCTCGATGAGGTCCTTGACGTCGATCACGTGCGCCAGCCTAGCGGGCGGGGCCGACGCCTAGACTCGGGGCATGACTCCCGAGTGGTGGATGGCGCTGGCCGCCCTGGTGCTCCTGGCCCTGCTGGTCGTCGTCGTGGTGGTGCTGGCGGTGCGCCAGGTCCGCCTCGGCGTGCAGCACGAGCGGACGCGTCTCCTGGTGGACGCCCTCGACGCGCGGGTGGGCGGCGTGCAGCGCCGGCTGGAGGAGGTGCCCGGCATCGGCACGGGCCGCCACGAGGTCGCGCTGGTACTGAACCCCATCAAGACGCACGCGGACCGGGTGCGGCGCGAGCTCGAGCGGCTCGCGGAGGCGGAGGGTCTCGGCGAGGTGCTCGTGCTCGAGACGCAGGAGGACGACCCCGGCACCGCCATGGCGCGGCAGGCCCTCGACGCCGGCGCCCGGCTCGTGATCGCCGCGGGCGGCGACGGCACGGTCCGCACCGTGGCCGAGCAGCTGGCCGGCACCGACGTCGCCCTCGGCGTGGTGCCGCTGGGCACCGGGAACCTGCTGGCCCGCAACCTGGACCTGCCGATCAACGACGTCGAGCAGTGCCTGCGGATCGCCGTGGGGGGCCGGCAGCGGCGCATCGACACCGTGGACGTCCGCTTCACGCACGAGGACGGGCGCGTCACCCGGCAGACCTTCACCGTGATCGGCGGCGCCGGCTACGACGCGGACATCATGGGCGACACCAAGGACGAGCTGAAGAGCCTGGCCGGCTGGCTGGCCTACAGCGAGGCCGGCATGCGGCACCTGCGCGGCAAGCGGCACGAGGTGACCGTGGCCCTCGACGGCGGTCAGCCCCGCCGGTTCAAGGTGCGCACCGTGATGGTGGCCAACTGCGGGATGCTCACGGGCGGCGTCGAGCTGCTGCCCCAGGCCAAGCTCGACGACGGCCTCCTCGACGTCATGGTCCTCTCGCCCCGGCACGCGCTCGACTGGGCGCGGATCGCCGTGAAGACCGTGACCCGGCACCGCAGCTCCGTCCCCGCGATGCACACGGAGCAGGCCCAGCGCGTGAAGGTCGAGTTCGCCGAGCCGATGCCCTCCCAGCTCGACGGCGACGCCACCGGGGTCATCACCGCCCTCGACGCCCGCGTGCAGCCGGACTCGCTCGTCGTGATGCTCGTGGCCGAGGACGACGCCTCCGTCCGCGACGACGGCGTCTCCGCCGCCGCCCCCGTCCCGGAACCGGCCCCGCACATCTGACCCCCCGTCCCCGCTTTCGTTCGGGAAACGGCGGCTTCCCCACCGTTTTCGTTCGGGAAACGGCGGCTTCCCCAGCACTTTCGTTCGGGAAGCGGCGGCTTCCCCACCGTTTTCGTTCGGGAAACGGCGGCTTCCCCAGCACTTTCGTTCGGGAAACGGCGGCTTCCCCAGCGCTTTCGTTCGGGAAACGGGCGCCGGGGCGACGCGCGGACGGGAAGCGCGACGACGGCCCGTCGTCGTGGTGATTGTCCCGTTTCGGCCACGAAAGGGGCCTAGGAACCTCCCGTTTCGTCAACGAAAGTCCCTCGGGGACCGCCGTTTCCCGAACGAAAGTGACCCTGGGGCCGCCGTTTCCCGAACGAAAGTGCGGCACCGCCTCAGCGGGAGCGGAGGGACTCCACCCAGGCGCGGCCGGAGCGATACGCGGCGTCGGTGAACTCGGCCGGCACCCTCGTGGGCACGGGCTCGGCCTGGGCGTAGGAGCCCAGGAACCGCAGGTCGGGGTACTCCCGGTACAGGGCCGCGAGCGCATCACCCACGCGGGCCTCCGCCAGGTGCCCCTCGAGGTCGAGGGAGAAGAAGTACCGCCCGATGCCCTCGCCGGTCGGCCGGGACTCGATGCGGGAGAGGTTCACCCCGCGCGTGGTGAACTCGGCCAGGATCTGCCCGAGGGCGCCGGGCCGGTCCTCCGGCAGCGGCACCACCAGCGTGGTCTTGTCCGCTCCCGTGGGCGCGGGCAGGGCCGTCGGCCGGGAGAGCAGCACGAAGCGCGTCACGGCGCCCGGCACGTCCTCGATCCGCTCGGCGAGCACCGGCAACCCGGTCTGCTCGGCCACGAGCGGGGCGCACACGGCGGCGTCGAAGTCGCCCTGGGCCACGAGGCCGGCCCCGGCCGCCGTCGACGGGGCGGGCGTGAAATCCACACCCGGCAGCGCCGTCTCGGCCCAGCCGCGCACCTGCGCCCAGGCGTGGGGGTGCGTGGTCACGCGCCGCACGTCCTCCATCGCGACGCCGGGCCGGCCCACGAGCACGAAGCTGATGGGCACGTGCACCTCCGCGAGGATCTGCAGCGTCTCCCCGAGGGCGATCTCGTCCACGGTGGCGGAGACGCCGCCCTCCACCGAGTTCTCGATGGGGACGACGGCGCGGTCCACCTCCCCCCTGCGCAGCGCCGCCACGGCGCTCAGCACGGAGCCCGCAGACACGAACTCGGCCTCGGCCGGGTCCGCCACCTTGCGCAGGGCGGCCTCGGTGAAGGTGCCGGCCGGGCCGAGGAAGGCGTAGCGCAGGCGCGACGGCGTCGCGTCAGCGGAGCCCGTCCCCGTCACTTGACGGTGGGCTCGGCGTCGCCGTCGGCCTCCATCGGCTTGCCGGCCTCGAGCCACGCGCCGGAGCCGCCGGCCACGTTGATGGCCGAGTAGCCGCGGCCGGTCATGAACTCGGCGGCGCGGGCGGAGCGGCCGCCGGTGCGGCAGATCAGGTAGTAGTCCGTGTCCGGGTCCAGCTCCTCGAGCCGGTCCGGCAGCTGGCCCAGCGGGATGTGCTGGGCGCCGGCGGCGCGGCCCAGGGCCCACTCGTCGTCCTCGCGGACGTCCAGGATGGTTGCATCGGCGGGGATCTCGTTCACATCGACGGTCTCGAAGGCGCTCATGGCTTCAGCGTAGCCACCCGCCCGGACGTCCCAGGAAGGCCCCGCCGTCCATGACCCGGGCCACGCCCGTTAGGCTCGGCCGCATGCAGACCTCCGACGCCGCACCCGCCGCCGACGACGACGACCGCACCCCCTCTGCCCCCGGCCCAGCCCGGCTCCTGGACCGCTCGGCCGTGCGCCTGCGGGAGGACCTCGCCGCCGGGGAGCTGAGCGCCCGGGAGGTCACGGAGGCCGCCCTCGCCGCGGCCCAGGCCCACGCGGACCTCGGCGCGTTCGCCCTCCTCGACGCCGAGGGGGCCCGGACCCGTGCGGCCGAGCTGGACGCGGCCCACCCGCGCGTCGCGCCCCGGGCCGTGCCCGGTCCGCACACCTCCCCCGCCCCGGACGACGACGGCGCCCCCGCCTCCCTGCACGGCCTTCCGCTGGCGTACAAGGACCTGATCGACGTGCGCGGGATGCCCACGCGGTTCGGCTCCGCCCTGCTGGCCGACGCGCCGCCGGCCGCGCAGGACGACCCGCTCGCGCTCCGCCTGCGCGGGGCCGGCACCGTCACCCTCGGCAAGACGACCGTGCCCGAGTTCGGCCTGGACTCCTACTCGGAGAACCTCGTCACGGCGCCGGCCCGCAACCCCCTGGACCCCACCCGCACCGCGGGTGGCTCCTCGGGTGGGGCCGCGGCCGCCGTCGCCGCGGGGATCCTGCCGTTCGCCCCGGGCTCGGACGGGGGCGGGTCCATCCGCATCCCCGCCGCGGCGTGCGGGCTCGTGGGCCTCAAGCCCGGTCGCGGGGAGCTGCCGATGGACGAGCACGCGGACACGGTCCGCAACCTCACGGTGTCGGGCCCGCTGGCCCACACGGTCGAGGACGCCGCCCTGCTCTACGACGTGATGCTCACCCCCGAGGGTCTGCCCGGCCGGGTGCTGCCGGACCTGCGCCGCACCGTGGAGACCGCCCGGGCCGGGGGCGCCGTCGACGCCCGCCGGATCGGCGTCACCACGGCCTCGCCCTTCGCCTCCGACCTCGAGATCTCCCTGGCCCGGCCCGCCGTCACCGCCCTGACGAAGGCCGCCGCCGCCCTGGACGCGGGCGGCCACGCGGTCGAGGACCTCTCCCCCTACTACGGCGAGGACTACCACCGGGACTTCCGCACGGTGTGGACCGCCGGCCTGCTCCGGGCGCCGCTGCCGGAGGACGCCGAGGCCCACGTGGGCGCGGTGGCCGCGCACTTCCTGCGCACGGCCCGGGCCGCAGGGCGCGCCGAGCTCGACGACGCCGCCCACCGGCTCGAGGAGTGGGCGCGCGGGGTGCGGGCGCAGTTCGCCGCCGTCGACGTGGTGATGACCCCGGTGCTGGCCACCGCGCCCCCGCCGGTCGGCCACTTCCTGGCGATGGAGCCCGAGGACAACTACGAGGCGCAGTGCGCGTTCACGCCCTACACCTCGATGGTCAACGTGCTCGGCCTGCCCGCGGTCGCGGTGCCCGTGCTCCGGGACGAGCGGGGCCTGAACTGGTCCGTCCAGCTCATCGGCCGGCCCGGCACGTCCGCGCCCCTGCTCGCCCTGGCCGCGCACCTCGAGCTGCTGCTGGCCGGCTGAGCCGGCCGGTCAGGTCGAGGTGTAGTCGCCCAGGGAGATCCCGGCGATCACCAGGATCACGAGGAACACGACGGCGAGCAGCAGCAGGGCGAGGGACACGTAGTTCATCACGAGGCCGGCGATCGCCATGCCGCGGCCGTGGGGCTCGCGCCTGAGGCCGATGTGGCCGAGGACCACGCCCACGATCGGCGGGAGGAGGAACGTGAACCCGCCCACCACGGAGATGATGCCGAGGATCATGGACGCCACCGAGCGGCCGACGCCGTCGGTCTGGCCGGGCTGCAGCGGGGCTCCGAAGCCGTGGCCGGGCGTGCCCTGCCCGTAGCCGTAGGCGGGGACGGTGTTCGCGTCCTGGCCGTAGCCGTACGGCTGCCCGTAGGCGGGGCGGGTCTGCCCCTCCTGCTCGGCGTACGAGGGGGCCCGGTCCCAGGCGGCGCGGTCGGCGTCGCCGGCCGGGGCGTCGGGCCAGCCGGCGGCGGAGGAGCCGGTGCCGGAGGAGCCCGCACCGGCCTCGGACCCGTACCAGCTCGGCCGGGCGGCCTCACGGCGCGGGTCGTGGGAGGCGTGGGGGTCGGTCATGACGGTCCTTCCGGTTCGGGGCGTCGCGGTCCGGTGCCGAGTCTTGGCGGTGCCCCCCGGACCCGGCCCGGCCCCGTACCCCTGCTCCCCGGCCGGCCTCACCCGGGCCGGCCCACCGCCTTGAGGTACCCGGAGAACCCGCCGGGGGTCCGCCCCTCCAGGCGGGACGAGGTGAGCACGCGGGTGGTGTCGGTGGCGATCACGCGCACCCGGCGGCCGTCACCGCCGTCGCGCTCCCCCGCCAGGGCCCGCACGGCCTCGGCCAGGCCGACGTCCTCGTGCTCGGCCACCGGCGGGAACCCGCCCACGGCCTCATACAGCGACCACGGCAGCCCCAGGTTCGCCCCGTGCACGTGCGCGTGCCCCTCCTCGTGCCGGTAGCCGCGGAGCCAGGCCTGCCGCAGCGGCCCCTGGCGCACGTCCACCGTGCCCAGCACGAGCGCCTCGTCGCGGCCGGCGGCCACGGTCTGCGCCAGCAGCCAGTCGGCGGGGACGCGGCTGTCCGCGTCGGTGGAGGCGAGCCAGAGGCGCTCGGCGGGCACGTCGGGGAACAGCGCGCGGGCCCGGCGGGCGCCCTCGACGCGGGCCCGCCCGACGCCGGCCTGCCCGGCGGTCGGCTCCCCCAGTTCGAGGACGTGGATGCGCGGGTCGGCGGCGCGGGCCTCGAGGGCGGCGGCCACCGTGGCGTCGTCGCAGCGGTCCGCGGCGACCACGACCGCGGCCGTGCCCTGCGCGTGGTGCTCCTCCCAGCGGTCCAGGGCGGCGGTGAGGGCCGCGAGCGCGGCCGGCAGCCGCTCCTGCTCGTCCTTGGCGGGCACCACGACGACGGCGTGGGTCGCGGCGGCGGCCCGCACGTGGAGGCTGAGCCGGAAATCGTCCTCCACGAGCTCGGTGCGCAGCCGCCAGCGCGGGTCGGCGGCGACGCGCGCGTGCACGGCGTCCCCGTCCAGCGGCCAGCCCTCGATGGGGTGGCGCCAGTGGCACAGCAGCAGCTCGCCGCCGGGGGCGAGCGCGGCGTCGGCGTCGTCGATCAGCGCGTCGAGCTCCTCGGGCTGCAGGAAGTAGCCGATCTCGGAGGCGATCACGAGGTCCGCGCCGGCGACGTCGGCCGGCCAGTCCGCGGGCAGCACGGCTCGGCGCACCTCGGCGTGCGGCGTGCCGGCCAGCCGGGCGGCGGCGCGCTCGACGGCGGTGGAGGACGCCTCGAGGCCGACCACGCGGTCCGCGCGCGCGGCCACGTCCGCGGTGAGCACGCCGATGGACGCGCCCGCCTCCACCACGGTCCCGTAGCGGGGCCGGGGCAGGGCGGCGAGGGTGAGCGCCCGCTTGCGGGCCTCGTACGACGAGCTGAGGTAGCGCCACGGGTCCTCCTGGGCCCGGTAGAGCCGGTCGAAGACGGCGGCGGCCCGGTGGGCGTCGGCGTCGTCGGGGCCGGAGACGCGGTGGGCCTCGAACGGGCGCTCGTGGTGGGCGAGCACGGCGGGGCCGAGGATCGCCTCGTCGCCGGGCGCGGCGGAGAGGGGCCGGACCTGGGAGGCGTGCGCGTCGAGGGCGGCACGGCGGGCGGCACGGTCGTCGTCGGTGAGCGGCAGCCGCCGGTAGCGGCGGGCGGGCAGGTCGGCCGGGTCGGCCCAGTGCCAGAACCAGATGGGGAAGGCGTAGAGCGGCAGGTCGCACTCGCCCGCGACCGCGCCGACGGCCCGGCCTACGGCCTCGTGGTCCGCGTGGCCGTCGCCCGGGTCGTGGGAGGCGAGCACGGCGGGGCCGGGGTGGGCGTCGAGGGCCGCGGCGACGGCGTCGCGCACGGCGTCCTCGTGCTCGGCCACGCCGGAGTCGGGCAGGGCCAGGGACGCCCAGGTCAGCCGGTCCCGCGCCGGGGAGCCGGGGCCTGCGGAGGCGGGCAGGCCGGCGGCGAGGGCGTCGAGGGCGTGCTCCATCTCGTCCCGGCGCAGCCGGACCAGGTCCGCGGGCGTGTGCGTGGGCGAGTGCGGGTGGGAGGCCTCGCCGGCGGTGGCGACCAGCACGTGCACGCGTGCCCCGCCGCGCAGGGCGGAGCGGATCAGGCCGGTGGCGGCGAGGGTCTCGTCGTCCGGGTGCGCCACGGCCACGAGCAGCAGCGTCTGCGCGTCCCAGACGGGCAGGCGCAGCTCCGGCAGCTCGCCGACGCCGCCCTCGGCCCAGGCCGCCTCGGACGTGCCGTCGTCGGTGTGGGAGAAGCTCACCACGTCCAGCCGCCGTCGGTCTCGCCGGTCAGGAGCGCGGCGCCCAGCCGGGCGTCGTCGCGGTGTCCGTGGTGCTGGCGCAGGTAGACCTGCAGGTCGGCGACGGCGCGGGCGTGCGCGGCGCTGCCGGTGAGCGGGCCGGGGCCGGTGGCCTGCCCGACGACGTCCATCACCTCGGTGCACAGCTGCGCCACGGTGCCGCGGATCCGGTCGGCCTCGACCATGCCGCGGCCGTGGTCCAGGCGGCCGGCGTCCACGTCGTCGGCGGCACGGGCGAGCAGGGCGGCCATCGCATGGAGCAGCCGGTCGACGCGGCCGAGCGCCGCCTGGCCGATCTGGTCCGGGCCCGGTCCGCGGCCCTCGGCCTCGGCGGCCGCGCGGGCGGCGGTGGCGTTCCGCAGAGTGCGGGCGATGCCGACGGCGCCGCCGAACCACACCGCCGCCACGCCGATGCCGCCCCACGCGAAGCCGGGCCGGCGCAGGTACCACTCGGCGCCGCCGACGGCACTGCCGGGGACGGCGTCGAAGGCCAGGCCCACCGTGCGGATCGGGGCGAGGCCGAGCGCGGGCCAGGCCGAGTCGGTCTCGGCCACACCGGGGTGGGACAGGTCCACGAGCACAGCACGGCGGGTGCCGTCCGCCTCCCGGCCGGTCACGACGGCGGCCGCGCACCGGTCCGCGAGCGAGCACCACGGCTTCTCACCGTCGAGCAGCCAGGCGGTGTCGGGGCCGTCCGGGGCGGGGCGCAGGGCCGGGGTGCGGCCGCCGGACTCGGAGGCGTAGACGCCGAGCAGCCCGGCCGGGGCGGGGACGCCGGCCTGGGACAGGATCGAGAGCGCGTCCAGATGGGGCTCGAGCACGCGGGCGGCCGAGAGGTCCTGCGCGGCGACGGAGGCGAGCAGCTCCCACTGCTCGCGGGTGCGCCCCGCGCCGGTCAGCGGCAGGTCGAGCGGGGCGGCGTCCTCGCCGGACGCGGCGCCGGACGCCGCACGGAGCAGCTCGACCATCGCGTCGACGTCCCCGTCGCAGGCCGCGGCGGCCGCGAGGAGGGCCTGCTCGGCCGGGCGGTCCACGGCTCCACCCGGGACGAGACGGACGGGCTCGGGCTGGGCCATGGGTGGGGACCTCCTCGTCGACGGCGCCCGGGCCGGTGCGCCCCGGGGTCGAGGATTCACCGTAGTCAGCACGGGCACGGCGGGGAATGGCCGATGCGCCGGGGGCGAAGCGGCCCGCTCTTTCTTGACATGTTCCAGAGAACCGGATGGGATCGACTGGCATGGAGACCACGACGCGGGATGAGGACGAGCGCACGCTGCTGCGCGGCGTCGGCCTGCGCGTGACCCGGCCCCGCCTGGCGGTGCTGACCGCCCTCGCCGACCACCCCCACGCGGACGCGTCCACCGTGCTGACCGCCGTGCGTCGGGCCCTGCCCGGCACCTCGCACCAGGCCGTCTACGACTGCCTCCACGCGCTCACCGAGGCCGGGCTCGTGCGCTCCCTGCAGCCCGCCGGCTCCCCGGCCCGCTACGAGATCTGCACGGGCGACAACCACCACCACCTCGTGTGCCGCGGCTGCGGCACGGTCGTCGACGTGCCGTGCCGCACCGGCTCCGCCCCGTGCCTCGACGCCCCCGAGGGCCACGGCTTCGCGGTCGACGAGGCCGAGGTCTACTACTGGGGGCTGTGCGCCGGCTGCCGGGAGTGACCGCCGGCGTCGTCCCGCTGGGCCGCGCGTCTTCCCCCGTCCGCCCGCCCGTGCCAAGGTGAGGCACATGACCGAGAACACCGCCGCCCTGCCCGCCGCCGAGCGTCCCGGCACCCCCGCCCTGCCGCAGGACCTCATCGACGTCGACGCCCTCCTGGAGGCGTACCGCACCGGTCACCCGGACGTGACGGATCCGGCGCAGAAGGTCGTGTTCGGCACCTCCGGCCACCGCGGCTCCGCGTTCACGACCTCGTTCAACGACGACCACATCGCCGCCATCACGCAGGCCGTGGTCGAGTACCGCGCGCACCACGGGATCACGGGGCCGGTCCTCGTCGGCAAGGACACGCACGCCCTGTCCGGGCCCGCGCAGGACACCGCCGTCGAGGTGCTGCTCGGCAACGACGTCGAGGTGCTCGTCGACTCCCGCGGCGGCTACACGCCCACCCCCGCCGTCTCCCACGCGATCCTGCACCTGAACGCCGGGCGCGAGCTGTCGCCGTCGGGCTTTGCGGTGGACGGGGACAACGCCGGCCTCGTGGACGGCCTCGTGATCACCCCCTCGCACAACCCGCCCGCGGACGGCGGCTTCAAGTACAACCCGCCCCACGGCGGCCCCGCGGACACCGAGGCGACCACGTGGATCGCCGACCGCGCCAACGAGCTGCTCGCCGCCGGGCTGGCGGGCGTGCACCGGGTGGCGAGCGCCGACGTCGCCGGCCACGCGAAGCTGGGCGGCTTCGACTTCCTGGACCGGTACGTGTCCGATCTGCCGCAGGTGATCGACGTGGAGGCGATCCGCGAGGCGGGCGTGCGCATCGGTGCCGACCCCATGGGCGGGGCGTCCGTGGCGTACTGGGGCGAGATCGCCGACCGCCACGGGCTGGATCTGACCGTGGTGAACCCGGAGGTGGACCCGCGATTCGGGTTCATGACCCTGGACTGGGACGGCAAGATCCGCATGGACTGCTCGTCGCCGAACGCAATGGCCTCGCTGATCGAGCGGATGACCCCGGACGCGGACGGGCAGGTGCCCTTCGACGTCGCCACCGGCAACGACGCCGACGCGGACCGGCACGGGATCGTCACCCCGGACGGCGAGCTGATGAACCCGAACCACTACCTCGCCGTGGCCATCGACTACCTGTACCGCCACCGCGAGCAGTGGCCCCAGAGCGCGGGCGTGGGCAAGACCCTGGTGAGCTCCTCGATGATCGACCGCGTGGCCGGGGACCTGGGCCGCGAGCTCGTGGAGGTGCCGGTGGGCTTCAAGTGGTTCGTGCCGGGACTGCTGACGGGCACCGGCGTGTTCGGCGGCGAGGAGTCCGCGGGCGCGTCCTTCGTGCAGTTCGACGGCAGCCCATGGTCCACGGACAAGGACGGGCTGCTGCTGTGCCTGCTGGCCGCGGAGATCATCGCCGTGACGGGCCAGTCCCCGTCCGAGCGGTACCGCGACCTCGTGGCCCTGCACGGCGACCCGGCGTACGCGCGCATCGACGCCCCCGCGACCGCCGAGCAGAAGGCGAAGCTGAAGACCCTCTCCCCCGACGACGTCCCCGTGACCGAGCTGGCCGGCGAGACCATCCTCGCGACGCTGACCAACGCCCCGGGCAACGGCGCCCCGATCGGCGGGCTCAAGGTGGTCACGCAGCACGCGTGGTTCGCGGCGCGGCCCTCCGGCACCGAGGACGTCTACAAGATCTACGCGGAGTCCTTCCGCGGCCCCGAGCACCTGACGCAGGTGCAGGCGGAGGCGCAGCGGCTGGTGGACGCGGTCATCGGCTGACCCCCACCCCCGCCCGCTTTCGTTCGGGAAACGGCGGCGTGTCGCACCGCTTTCGTTCGGGAAACGGCCGGGCGCGCGCGCCGTTTCCCGAACGAAAACGCCGTGGCGCCCGTCGGGGCGGCACCAGCGGCCGGAGGACGACGACGGCGCCCCGCCCTGCCGCCGCACAGGGCCGCTCGGTAGCGTGGCCGGCATGAGCACGCAGCCCCCCGGTCTGACCACCGACTCCCCCGACTCCCCCGCCGACGATCCGGTCCGCGAGCCGTTGCCCACCGAGGCCCTGCCGATCGCGCCGGCCGGGCCCCGACCCGAGGAGCCGCGGGCCGCCGTCGAGCGGCTGCGCGCCGCCGCCCGCTCCCGCGCCGCCCACCCGCGCGCGGTGCGGGTGCGCCAGCTCAAGGGCCTGAAGCGGATGCTGACCGAGCACGCGGACCGGTTCGTCGCGGCGCTCGGCACGGACCTGGGCAAGCCGGCCACCGAGGCGCTGATCACGGAGATCGTCTCGGTGCGCTCCGAGGTGGACCACGCGCTGCTGCACCTGACCGACTGGATGGAGCCGCGGCCCGTGAAGCTGCCGCTGGCCCTGCGGCCCGCGAGCGCGGAGGTCAGGCCGCGGCCCAAGGGTCTCGTGCTGGTCATCGGCGCGTGGAACTACCCGGTGCAGCTCGCGCTCGCCCCGGTCGTGGGTGCGCTGGCGGCCGGCAACACGGTGGTGCTCAGCCCGTCGGAGAAGGCCCCGGCCACGGCGGCGGCGCTGCGGGAGCTGGTGCCGCAGTACCTGGACTCCGCGCTGGTCTCCGTGGTGGCGGGCGGCAAGGAGTGCAACACCGCGCTGCTGGCGGAGCCGTGGGACCACATCCTCTACACCGGCGGGGAGCGCGTGGGCCGGATCGTCTACGAGGCGGCGGCGAAGACCCTCTCCCCCGTGACGCTCGAGCTGGGCGGCAAGTCGCCGGCGGTGGTGACGCCGTCGCGGAACACGGGAGCGATGGCCCGCCGCATCGCGTGGGCGAAGTTCACCAACGCGGGCCAGACGTGCGTGGCCCCGGACTACGTGCTGGCCGTCGGCGAGGCCGCGCTGCGCCAGGTGACCGCCGAGCTCCCCGCAACCCTGCGCGAGTTCTACGGCGACGACCCCCGCGCGTCGAAGGACTACGGCCGGCTCATCTCCGCCGAGCACGCGGAGCGGCTGCGGGAGATGCTCCAGACGGACCTCGACGCCGGCGCCGAGCTGCTCGTCGGCGGCGACGTGGATGTGGCAGGACGGTACATGGCGCCGACCGTGGTGACGGGCGTGCGGCCCGACGGCGCGCTCATGCAGGAGGAGCTGTTCGGCCCGATCCTGCCCGTGCTGACCGTGGACACCTTCCAGGACGCCCTGGACTTCATCGCGGAGCGCCCGCACCCGCTGGCCGCCTACCTCTTCACGGACCGGCCGAGCTACCACCGCGCGTTCGACGACCAGGTACAGGCCGGCGGCCTCGGCTACGACGTCGGCCTGCTGCACGCCGGCATCGCGACGCTGCCGTTCGGCGGGATCGGCGCGTCCGGGATGGGCGCGTACCACGGCATCCACGGGTTCGAGACGTTCTCCCACCTGCGCCCGTCCATCACGAAGTCGGACCAGGTGGACACGCTCAAGACCGCGTACCCGCCGTACGGGCGGATGAAGCGGGCGCTGCTGCCGAAGATGCTCTGAGGGGGCGGGGATCAGCGCTGCGGCCAGAAGCCGCGTCGGGCGTAGACCTCAGCGAGGACGTCGACGCGGTCGGTCATGACGCCGTCGACGCCGAGGTCGAGCAGGCGCTCGATCTCCGCGGGCTCGTCCACGACCCACACGTGCACCGGCAGGCCCGCCGCGTGGCACCGCCGCACGAAGTCGGCGGTGGCCACGGGCACGCGGCCGTGCCGGACGGGCACCTGCACGCAGTCGACGTCGAGGGCGTACCGGCGCAGCCAGCGGGTCAGTCCCAGCGGGCCCAGCGTCACGAGCGCCGCGATGGCGGCCGCCCCGCCCGACGTCGCCACCCGCTCCGGCCCGTACGCCCGCTCGGGGTGGCCGAGGCGGGCGAGGGCGCGCCGGAAGAGGCGGCGCCGCGAGTCGTGGAACGAGGCGACGAGCACGCGGTCCCACGCGCCGTGCTCGGCGAGGATGCGGGCCAGGGCCGGGGCCGACGCGCGGTCCTTGAGGTCCACGTTGAGGCGCGCCTCGGGGAGCGCCGTGAGCAGTTCGGTGAAGCGCAGCAGCGGCTCCCCGCCGACCGTGACGTCCGCCAGCCGCTCCCACGTGTGGTCGCGCAGCCGGCCGCGGCCCGTGCTGACGCGGTCCAGGGTCTCGTCGTGGAACACGACGAGCTCGCCGTCCGCCGTGGTGCGCACGTCCAGCTCGAGGTAGGTGAACCCGGCGGCGTGGGCGTCCACGAACGCGGCCAGGGAGTTCTCCCGGTCGACGGCGGCGCCCCGGTGCGCGAACCCCAGCGGGTGGCCGCGACGGGCGGGGACGGAGTCGGTGAGGTAGGCGGGGGCGGGACGGGGCGAGGTCGGACGCACGGGATCACCGTAGCGGGGACGGACGGCCGAGTGCCCGCTGCCGCAGCCGGGAACGCGAGAGGTCGGAATGAGCGTCAGACCCGCCCTCATTCCGACCACTCACGTGACAGGTGGGGCCGACGCGCCCGCCCTCAGTCCTCCGCCGGCAACTCCAGCATGGGGCGGTGCTCGTAGAAGGTCTGCAGCACCACGATGGTCCGGGTGGACACCGACGCCGTCTGTCGGATCTCCGTCACGAGGGCCTCGAGCTCGCGCGGTGAGCCCACGCGCACGAAGAGCATGTACGCGGCGTCGCCGGCCACGGAGTGGCACGCCTCGATCGCCGCGATGGACTCGAGGAGCTCGGGGGCGTCGTCGGGCTGGCGCGGGTCCAGCGGGCTGATCTCGATGAACGCGGAGAGCGGCCTGCCCACGGCCTCGGGGTCGAGCAGCGCACGGTAGCCCGTGATCACGCCCGTGCTCTCGAGCCGGCGCAGGCGCGCCTGCACCGCGGAGGTCGAGAGGCCGACCCGCTCGGAGAGCTGGGCGAGCGTGGCGCGCGGGTCATGGGAGACGGCGGCCGCGAGCCGCGCGTCGACAGGGTCGTCCATGCGCCGCACGCTATCAGCCGGCCCCAGCCGCCGGGTTGACAGCCCCATGCCCTCATGGAACCCTTCCGGCAAGTGATTCGCGTCACCGGATATTTTCCGGCGCTTCGACCTCAGGAGGGTTCCATGTCCACCATTCTGCAGCCCGCCCGGACCGACGTCGTCGTCCCGGAGACCCCGGCCGACGCGCGCACCATCGAGACCCACCCGGCCTGGCTCCGCCTCAAGGCCGCCGCCACCGCCCTGCAGCCCCTGCAGGTCAAGGACGGCTCCATCCCGGACCCGGCGGACCACGCCGCCGCGCGTGAGCACGTGGAGACCATCGTCGCCGCCGTCGAGGAGCTCGCCCCGCTCTTCCCGCACGACGCCGCCTACCTCGCCGCCCTGCCCCGCGACTTCGCCCGCTGGGCCGACGGCGGCTTCGCCGAGCCCGACTTCCTGGACTCCCTCATCGCCTTCCAGCCGCAGGAGCACCGCGTCGACGGCGTCCGGCACCTCGTGGTCTTCCCGATGTACACGCAGAACGGCTCCCCCGACCGGCACGTGGAGGCCCTCGTCGTCGAGACCATCTGGCCCGAGTTCATCGCCGCACTGGAGGCCGGCGACTACGGCAACCGCCTCTTCCTCTCCCTGCGCCTGATCGACTTCACCCCCGGCTACGACACGAACTCCGCCGTGCTCTTCCCCGAGACCGTGGCCATGCGCGAGATCCCCACCTTCACGTGGGGCGCCATCTTCCAGGACCGCGAGGCCGCCCGCTTCCGCCGGGTCGTCACCGCCGCCGCCGAGATCACCCAGCTCGAGCTCCCGGCCGAGCTCGCCGAACTGCTCTCCTGCCAGGAGCTCGCCGAGGGCACCTTCGTGATGTGGGACCTCATCCACGACCGCACGCACATGCGCGGCGATCTGCCCTTCGACCCGTTCATGATCAAGCAGCGCATGCCCTTCTTCCTCTACACGCTCGAGGAGATGCGCTGCGACATGACCGCCTTCCGCGAGTGCGTGGCGATCGAGCGCCGCCTCACGGCGCGCGCCGCCGCCGGTGAGCAGCTCACCGCGCTCGAGGAGCAGACCCGCCGCCACGCCGGGCTCGTGCAGCACGCCGTCCTCTTCGACCGCGTCTTCCGCTTCGCCCTCACCGGCTCCCGCGTCCGCAACTACGACGGCCTCGGCGGCCAGCTGCTCTTCGCCTGGCTGCACCGCAAGGACGTGATCCAGTGGCGCGACGTCGAGCTCAGCGTGGACTGGGACCGGCTCGCCAACGCCGTCGTCGAGCTGGGCGACGCCATCGACACGCTCTACTGGGAGTCCATCGACCGCCCCAAGACCGTGCACTGGCTCCAGGCCTACGAGCTCGTCGCCTCCGTGGTCACCCCGCACCCGGCCTCCGTGTGGGCGCAGGGCCTGCCGCGCGAGGTGCTCGCCGGCCCGCCCAAGGGCTACACCGACCTCGTGCTCGACGACGAGTTCCCGCTGTCCATGTTCTTCGAGGCCCTCGAGAAGAAGATGTGCGGCGTCATCGAGTCCACCGCCGGGATCCGCGGCACGGACGCCTGACCCGTGGCCGCCCTGACCGACCGCGCCGTCCTGATCGCGGGCGCCACGAGCGCCTCGGGCCGGGCCGCCGCCCGCACCCTCCTCGACGCCGGCGCGCACGTCGTCGCGACCGGGCGCGACGCCGCGAAGCTCGCCCCCCTCGCCGAACTCGGCGCCGAGACCGCGGCCCTGGACCTCACGGACGAGACCGCCGTCCGCGGCCTCGTCGAGGACCTGCACGCCCGCGGCACCCGGATCGACGGCCTGCTCCACCTGGTGGGCGGCTGGCGCGGCGGCGGGGGCCTCGCCGGCCAGACCGAGGAGGACTACCGCGCCCTCGAGGCCTCGTTCACGGCGCTGCGGCACGTGAGCCGGGCCCTCGACGACGACCTGCGGGCCTCGTCCGCCGGTCGCCTCGCGATCGTCTCGTCCACGGCGGTGACCCGGCCGCTCGCCGGCGGCGCGAACTACGCCGCGGTGAAGGCGGCGAGCGAGGCATGGACCCGCGCGGTCGCGCAGGGCTGGGCCAAGGCCGCCCGGGACGCGGAGGCGCCGCTGCGCTCGGCGGCCGTCGTGTTCCGCGTGAAGTCCCTCGCCGGGCTCGAGGAACGGCTGGCCGAGGAGTACGCGCGACTGTGGAAGGCTGAGGCGGGCGCGCTGAACGACGCCGTCCTCACGCTCCAGGAGAAGGGAACGGACTGACATGCAGAGGATCCACGATCCGCAGGAGCGGGGCTTCGCCTCGGACAACTACTCCGGCGTCCACCCGGAGGTGCTCGCGGCGATCGCCGAGGCCAACGGGGGCCACCAGGTCGCCTACGGCGAGGACGTGTACACGGCGCGTCTTCAGGAGGTCGTGGCCCAGCACTTCGGCAAGGACGCCACCGCGTGGCCGATGTTCAACGGGACCGGGGCGAACGTCGTCGGGCTCCAGGCCATGCTGCCCCGCTGGGGCGCGGTGATCTGCGCGGACACCGCGCACATCCACGTGGACGAGGGCGGCGCGCCCGAGAAGTCCGCCGGCATCAAGCTGCTGCCCGTGGCCACCGACGACGGCAAGCTCACCCCCGAGCTGATCGCCGCCGAGGCCTGGGGCTGGGGTGACGAGCACCGCGCCCAGCCCCTGGTCGTCTACCTCACCCAGTCCACCGAGCTCGGCACGGTCTACACCCCGGACGAGGTCAAGGCCATCACGGACTACGCCCACGAGCACGGGATGCGCGTCTACATGGACGGCGCCCGCATCGCCAATGCCGCGGCCTCCCTGGGCCTGCCGCTGCGCGCCTTCACCACCGACGTCGGCGTGGACGTGCTCTCCCTCGGCGGCACCAAGAACGGGGCGCTGCTGGCCGAGGCCGTCGTCGTGCTCGACCCGGACGCCGCGGACGGCCTCGTGTACCTGCGCAAGAACCAGATGCAGCTGGCCTCGAAGATGCGCTTCGTCTCGGCGCAGCTGCTCGCCCTGTTCGACGGCGACCTGTACCTGCGCTCCGCCCGCCACGCCAACGCCATGGCCGCCCGGCTGCGCGCCGGCATCGAGGCGGGGGTCGCCGACGGCTCGCTGGCCGGCGTCGAGTTCACGCAGGCCACGGACGCCAACGCCGTGTTCGCCGTCCTGCCCGAGGGCGTGGCCGACCGGCTGCGCGCCCGCTTCCGGTTCTACGACTGGGACGCGGCGCGCCGCGAGGTGCGCTGGGTGTGCGGCTTCGACACGACCGAGGAGGACGTGGACGCGTTCACGGCCGCGCTGCGCGCCGAACTCGCCCCCGCCGCCTGACGGACGCGCCAGGCCGGGATACCCTTCTAGCACCGTGCAGCAGGGTGGGACGCCGCGGCCTTCGACGCGCGTCCGACCGCTCCTCCACCGAAAGGCCACCGTGGACACCAGCGCACCCCGGACGTCCCCGTCGACGCCGGCCGCCTCCGCCGCCCACGCCACCCATGAGGGCGGCTCCCTGCAACGCACCCTCAAGTCCCGGCACCTGACGATGATCGCGATGGGCGGCGCCATCGGCACGGGCCTGTTCGTGGCCTCGGGCAACACCATCGCGACCGCCGGCCCCGGTGGCGCCCTCGTGGCCTATGTGGCCATCGGCTTCATGGTGTTCCTGCTGATGCAGTCGCTCGGCGAGATGTCCACGTACCTGCCGGTCTCCGGCGCGTTCGAGGAGTACTCGACCCGCTTCGTGAGCCCCTCGTTCGGCTTCGCCATCGGCTGGAACTACTGGTACAACTGGGCGATCACGGTGGCCGCCGAGCTCGTCGCGGCGGCCCTGATCATGCGGTACTGGCTCCCGGACGTGCCCTCGTGGATCTGGTCCGCGATCTTCCTCGCGCTGCTCTTCGGCCTCAACGCCCTCTCCACGCGCGCCTACGGCGAGAGCGAGTTCTGGTTCTCGCTCATCAAGGTCGCCACGGTGGTGATCTTCCTGGTGCTCGGCGTCCTGATGATCGTCGGCATCCTCGGCGGCTCCTCCCCCGGCTTCCACAACTGGACGGACGGCGAGGCCCCCTTCGTGGGCGGCGGCGCCGGCATCCTGGCGATCTTCATGGTGGCCGGCTTCTCCTTCCAGGGCACCGAGCTGGTCGGCGTGGCCGCGGGCGAGGCCGAGGACCCGGAGAAGAACGTGCCCAAGGCGATCCGCACCGTGTTCGTGCGCATCCTGCTCTTCTACGTCGGCGCAATCACCGTCGTCGGCTTCCTCATCCCCTACACCAGCCCCCACCTGCTGGGCAGCGACGTCGAGGACATCTCGATCTCCCCGTTCACGCTCGTCTTCGAGAACGCGGGCGTGCTCGCCGCCGCCTCCGTGATGAACGCCGTGATCCTCACGGCCATCCTCTCCGCGGGCAACTCGGGCCTGTACGCCTCCACCCGCATGCTCTGGGCCCTGGCCGACTCCGGCAAGGCCCCGCGCTTCCTGGCGAAGGTGAACCGGCGCGGCGTGCCCATGAACGCCCTCTACGCCACCACCGCGGTGGGCGCGGCGTGCTTCCTGACCACGTTCATCGGGGACGGCGCCGCCTACGTGTGGCTCGTCTCCGCCTCGGGCCTGGCCGGGTTCATCGTGTGGATGGGCATCGCCTGGAGCCACTACCGGTTCCGGCGGGCCTACGTCGCGCAGGGCCACGACCCGAAGGACCTGCCCTACCGCGCCTTCCTGTTCCCCCTGGGCCCGATCGTCGCGCTGGTCATGTGCGCCGTCGTGATCCTCGGCCAGAACTACCAGGCGTTCATGGGCGACGTGGACCTCGTGGCCGTGGCCAGCGCGTACATCGGCCTGCCCCTGTTCCTCGCGCTGTGGCTCGGCCACAAGCTCGTCACCGGCTCGAAGCCGGTCCGCTACGAGGACGCCGACCTCACCCGCGTCCTGGACTGAGTCCCCCACCTCGGAGGTCGCCGTGCCCGCCCCCTCCTCCCACGCTCCCGCCGCCACCCACACCGCCCGAGGCCGCCTGGTCTGGGTGGACGTCGCGCGCGGCCTGGCCCTGGTCGCGATGATGGTCGCCCACACGGCGCCCGCCGGCGGCCCGGGTGGGGTGCTCCACCTCTCCGAGCACCTCACCGCGCCCCTGTTCGCGGCGCTCGTGGGCGTGGGCGCGCGCCTCGAGGTGGAGTGGCTGGGCCGTGGCCGGGCCGTGCCCCGCGCGCTTGTGCGGGCGGCCGCCCTGTTCGGGGCGGCGTGGCTGACCGGGCTCTTCGGGGCGGCCGTCGTGAACGTGCTGGCGCACCTGGCTGTGCTCACGGTGCTCATGGCACTGCTGGCCGCCCTCCCCCTCGCCGCGCACCTCGTGCTCGCCGTCCTGGCCGGCGGAGGCGGCCTCCTGCTCGCCGCCACACCGACGGCCGACGTCGTCGACCGGCTCCTCCCCGCCGCGCAGGCGCTCGGGCTGAGCCGCGCGACGCTGACCCCGTGGGTCTCCGCGTTCCTCACGGACGGCCCGTACCGTCTCCCCCTGTTCCTCGCGTGGGCGCTGCTGGGGGCGGTGCTGGTCGCCACCGTCCACGGCACGACGACGGCGGCCCCGGCCCGGCGCGCACGGCTCACGGGGCTCGCCTGGGCGGCCGGGGGGATCGCGCTGGCCGGCGTCGTGCTCGCCCTGTCCCGGACGCAGACCGGCGCCGCCCCCGTGCCCTACACGGCGACCCCCGCGGAGGCCCTGCTGGACACGGGCCTCGTGCTGACCGTGCTCGGCGGGTGCGCGGCCCTGGCGCCGCGGTGGGCCGGGCTGCTGGCCGTGCCCGGCGCGATGACGCTGTCCGTGTACGTGGCGCACCTGTGGTACCTCGGCTGGGTGCGGGGGCTCGGACCCGGGCCGTGGCGCAGCGCCACGGGCACGGACGACACGTGGTTCAACCTGGCCGTGCTGGTGGCCGGCGCGCTGCTGCTGCCGCTGCTGTGGCGGGCCGTCGTGCGTATCGGCCCGTTCCGCGCGGGGCCGCTGGAGGGCGTCGTCCGCCTGCTGACGGCCCCGTTCGACCGCGCGCGCTGACCGACGTCCACCCCAGCGGGTAGCCTCGAGAGCGTGAGCGAGCGAACCACCTACCTGCTGATCGACGGCGAGAACATCGACGCCACCCTCGGCACGTCCATCCTGCAGCGGCGCCCCCAGCCCGACGAGCGGCCACGCTGGAAGCGCCTGCTCGGCTACCTCGAGGACCGCTGGGACCAGCCGGTCAAGGGCCTGTTCTTCCTCGCCATCGACGGTGAGATCCCCATCCCGTTCGTCCAGGCGCTCACCGCCCTCGGCTTCCAGCCGATCATGCTGCGGGGCGAGGGCAAGGTCGTGGACATCGGCATCCAGCGCACCGCGGAGGCGCTGCTGGGCCGGGAGGACGACGTCGTCCTCGTCAGCCACGACGCCGACTTCGCCCCCCAGCTCACCGACCTCGCGGCCACGCCGGGCCGACGCACCGGGATCATGGGCTTCGAGGAGTTCCTCTCCCACGAGCTGCGCCGCATCCCCGGGGTCGAGTTCTTCGACCTGGAGCACGCGGTGGGCGCGTTCGACTCGTCCCTGCCGCGCCTGCGCGTGATCGACGTCGAGGCGTTCGACCCGAACGAGTTCCTCTGACCCGCCGGGGGCGGCCCGCGGCTCAGTCCGTGGGCAGCTCCAGCAGGCGTTCGACGGTGGCGGCCACCCCGTCGTCGTCGCACGCCCCGACCACGCCGTCCGCCGCGGCCAGCAGCGACGGATGGCCCGAGGCCACGGCCAGGCCGAGACCAGCCCACTGGAGCATCTCCAGGTCGTTGGGCATGTCCCCGAACGCGACGACGTCGACCGGCGCGACCCCCCGGCTCGCGGCGAACTCGGCGAGGGTCGCGGCCTTGTGCACGCCCGGGGCGGACATCTCCACGAGCGCGATGCCGGGCGCGGAGTGCGTGGCACTCACGAGCTCGTCCAGCTCGGCGCGGGCCGCGGCGAGGAAGGCGTCCGGGGCCAGGGTGTCCGAGCGGGCCAGCAGCTTCACCACGCCCAGCCGACCCGGCAGCGCGGCCTCGAGCGTGGCCGCCGCGTGGACCTCGGCCCGGAACTCGGCGCGCTCGGAGAACGCGTGCTCCCAGAAGAAGCCCTCGAGGGTCTCGGCGCCGAAGGACACGGTGCGGTCCAGGGCGCGCAACCGGTCCGTGGCGGTCCACACGGCCTCGACGGGCATGGGGTGGGCGATCAGGACGTCGTCCGTGGCGGTGTCCACGAGGACGGCGCCGTTGGAGCAGATCACCGGGCCGACGGGGCCGAGCTGCGCGCTCAGCGGGCCGAGCCAGCGGAGGGGACGGCCGGTCACGAACACCACCTCGACGCCGGCGTCGTGGGCGTCCCGCAGCGCCGCGATGGTGCGCGGGCTCAGGCGCCCCGACCGCGTGTGCCGGTACCCGATGATGGTGCCGTCCAGGTCCGTCGCGATCATCCGCGGACGGCGCGAGGGCAGGGGCAGGGCGGGCATGCGCTCAGTCTAGGCCGGGGCCGTGCGGCGGGCCGGGGTGTCCTCCGCGGGCGAGCGGGGGCACGATGGGGGCGTGGACACCGCACTGCAGACCACCGCACAGGACACCGCCCCGGACCCCGCGTCGACGACGCCCCGCACGGTCACCGTCACCGGCGCCGCCGGCAACATCGGCTACGCGCTGCTCTTCCGCATCGCCGCCGGCGGGATGCTCGGCCCGGACACCCCGGTCCGGCTGCGCCTGCTCGAGATCCCGGCCGCCCTGGGCGCCGCGGAGGGCACCGCCATGGAGCTCGCCGACGCGGCCTTCCCGCTGCTGGCCGACGTGGAGGTCACGGACGACCCGGCCCGCGCCTTCGACGGGGTCCAGCACGCGCTGCTCGTCGGCGCGCGGCCGCGCACGAAGGGCATGGAGCGCGGCGACCTGCTCGAGGCGAACGGCGGGATCTTCGGGCCTCAGGGCCGGGCGATCAACGACCACGCGGCGCAGGACGTGCGGGTCGTCGTCGTCGGGAACCCGGCCAACACCAACGCGCTGATCGCCGCCGCCCACGCCCCGGACGTGCCGGCCGCGCGCTTCACGGCGCTGACCCGGCTGGACCACAACCGGGCCGTGGCGCAGTTGGCCGCGCGGGCCGGCGTCGCGGTGACGGACGTGTCCGGCGTGACGATCTGGGGCAACCACTCCGCCACCCAGTTCCCGGACCTCACCCACGCCCGCGTGCGGGTGGACGGGACGTGGCGGCCGGCGCTCGAGGTGGTGGACCCGGTGTGGGCGAGCGAGGAGTTCGTGCCGCGCGTGGCGAGGCGGGGCGCGGAGATCATCGAGGTGCGCGGGGCGAGCTCGGCGGCGTCGGCGGCGTCCGCGGCGATCGATCACCTGCGCGACTGGACCCTCGGCACCGGTGTGGACGCGGACGGGGCGCCGCGCCGGACGTCGGCCGCGGTGGTCTCGGACGGCTCCTACGGGGTGCCGGAGGGGCTGATCAGCTCGTTCCCCGTGACCTCCGACGGCGGCACCGCGTGGCGGATCGTGCCGGGGCTGGAGCCGGACGAGTCCGTGCTGCCGGGTGAGGGCGGGCGGCTGGCCGCGACCGTCGCCGAGCTGGAGGCCGAGCGCGACGCCGTGCGAGGGCTGGGCCTGCTCTGAGGCGACCGGGATCTTCTGCGTCTCTGACCCTTCTGGGGGCGTCCCCGCCCGCCGGAAGGGTCAGATGCGCAACAGATTCGTGCGGGGACGGGCGGGCGTGGGATCAGTCCGCCAGCTCGGCCCGCGTGGGCGGGTCCGCCCCCGGGCGGGAGGCCGTGATCGCCGACGCGCGCGAGGCGTAGATCAGCACCGACTCGACGTCGGCCGGGTCCATCGCGTGCAGGCGGCCGCGGTTGGCGGCGCCGAGCAGCGAGCGGTCGTCGAGGGCGGCGAGCAGGGCGGCGGTGAACGAGTCGCCGGCGCCCACGGTGTCCGCGACGTCCACGGGCACGATCGGGCGCTCCACCACGCCGTGCGCGGTGACGGCCACGATGTCCTCGGCGCCGCGGGTCATCACCACGAACGCCGGGCCCATCCGCTGCCACGCCTGCAGCGACTCGAGCAGCGGGCGGTCCGGGTACAGCCACGCGATGTCCTCGTCCGAGGCGTGCACCACGTCCGCCAGCCGCACGGACTCCTCCGCGCGGGCGCGGGCGAACGCCCGGTCCGGCACGATCGTGGGCCGCACGTTGGGGTCGTAGCTGATGGTCGTGACCGCGGAGATCCGCTCGAGCAGGGCCATCACCTCGGCGTCGCCGGGGGCGAGCATGGTGGCGATGGAGCCGGCATGCATGTGGTGCAGCGGGCCGCCGGCGGCGTCGTCGAAGTCCCGGGCGAGCGCGGCGGCGGGCGGCAGCGTCCAGTCCAGCTCGAACTCATAGCTGGCGGCGCCCGTGGGGTCCAGGCGGGCGGTGGCCACGGAGGTGGCGGCGGCATCCGGCTCGAGCAGGCAGCGCACGCCGTTCTCCCGCAGGTGCGAGGCGATCATGTCCCCGTGCGCATCGCGGCCGAGGCGGCCGGCGAACAGGACGGGCCGCTCCAGCCGACTCAGGCCCACGGCCACGTTCAGGGGGCTGCCCCCGACGTGCACGCGGGGGGTCGCGGTGTCCGAGACCACGACGTCGACGAGCGCCTCTCCGATCACACCACAGTACTGAGCCACGCGCCCCACGGTACCCTAATCACCGGCGCGGAACCGGGGCTGTGCTCAGGCTTCCAGGCCCCCGAGAAACGCCCGACACCCCCATCCCCGACCCCTCGGCAGGCGGCCATGTCCCCCACCCCCACCCGGCCCTCGCGCGGCCCCGGCTGGCGCCTCCACGGCGACGGCCGCACCATCACCCCGGGCACCGTCGTCGCCCCGGACGAGCGGCTGAGCTGGCCCCGGACCGTGGGCATCGGCGTGCAGCACGTGATGGCCATGTTCGGCGCCACCGTGCTCGTGCCCGCCCTGACCGGCATGCCCGCGACGACGGCGCTGCTCTTCTCCGGCCTGGGCACCCTGCTCTTCCTGGTCATCACGGGCAACCGCCTGCCCTCGTACCTGGGCAGCTCGTTCGCGTTCATCGCACCCCTGACGGCCGCCGCCGCGATCGGCGGCACGGGGGCCGCGCTCGGCGGCATCCTGGTGACGGGCCTGCTGCTCACGGTGATCGGCGCGATCGTGCACCGCGCCGGCACCGGGTGGATCCACGCGCTCATGCCGCCGGCGGTGATGGGCACGATCGTGGCCCTGATCGGCCTCAACCTCGCCGGCGCCACGACGACGGCCATGCAGGAGGTGCCGGTCACCACGTTCGGCACGGCCCTGGCGGTGGTGCTCACGGCCGTGACGTTCCGGGGGCTCCTGGGCCGCCTGTCCATCCTCGTGGGCATCGTGGTGGGCTACGTGCTGGCCCTCGCGCAGGGCCAGGTGGACTTCGCCGCCGTCTGGGAGGCCGCCTGGATCGGGCTGCCGCCCTTCCACGGCCCGGAGCTGCGATGGGACCTGCTGCCCCTGTTCCTGCCCGTGGTGCTCGTGCTGGTCGCGGAGAACATCGGCCATGTCAGGACCGTCGGGCTGATGACCAAGCGCGACCTGGACCCGCTCACCGGCCGTGCCCTGATCGCGGACGGCCTGTCCACCATGCTCTCCGGCGCGGGCGGCGGCGTCGGCACCACCACGTATGCGGAGAACATCGGCGTGATGGCCAGCTCGCGCGTCTACTCGACGGCGGCGTACTGGGTGGCCGGCCTGACCGCGATCGCCCTCGCGTTCCTGCCGAAGTTCGGGGCCGCCGTCGCCACCATCCCGGCCGGGGTGGCCGGCGGCGCGGGCATCATCCTCTACGGGATGATCGGCATGATGGGCGTGCGCATCTGGGTGCAGAACCGCGTGGACTTCTCCAACACCGTGAACCTCATGACGGCGGGTGCGGGCCTGATCATCGCGATCGCCGACCCCCAGCTCGTGGTCGGCGGGCTCGTGTTCGGCGGCATCACGCTCGGCACGGTCGCCGCCCTGGTGGTGTACCACCTCATGACGGCGATCGCCCGCGCCCGCGGCACCGAGCCGGTGCCCGAGGACGAGGAGCAGTTCGAGGCCTCGGAGGCCGGCCGGCTCGGCTGACCCCGGCCCCGGGCGCCCCGCCTCGCGCATCCCCGCGCCACGCGCACTTTCGGTCGTGAGATAGGGCCAATCTCACGACCGAAAGCGCTGAGAACCCCCATTTCACGTTCGAAAACGCCGGGCGGGGCGGGGCCGGGCGGGGCTGGGGGGCGGGTCCCGTCAGCCGGCCGCGACCTCCTCGTCGGCGAGGGCGAGGACCTGGTCGAGGACGTCGAGGCCGAAGCGCAGGTCCTCGTCCGAGATGTTCAGCGGCGGGCACAGGTGGAACCGGTTCTCGGCCATGAACAGCAGCAGCCCGCGATCCTTGGCCTCGGCCATCATCCGCCCCATCACGGGCGCGACCTGACCGAGCGGGGCCAGCCGCTCTCGGGTCTGCCGGTCCTTCACCAGCTCGACGGCCCAGAACGCGCCGGCGCCGCGCACGTCGCCCACGCTCGGGTGGGCCGCGGCGATCTCGGCCAGGCGCGGCCCGATGATCTGATCGCCGATGCGCTTCGCATGGGCGACCATGCCCTCCTCCTCCATCGCGGTGATCGCGGCGACGGCGGCCGCGCACGCGAGGGGGTGGCCCGAGTAGGTCAGGCCGCCGGGGTAGGGCGTGGTCGCGAAGCTCTCGTAGACGTCGTCGCTCATGGCGACGCCGCCCAACGGCACGTACCCGGAGTTGACCCCCTTGGCGAACGTGACGATGTCCGGGGTGACGCCCGTGAGCTGGTGGCCGAACCACTCGCCCACGCGGCCGAAGCCGACCATGACCTCGTCGATGATCAGCAGGATCCCGTGCTCACGGCACAGCTCCTTGACGCCGGCCATGTAGCCGGGCGGCGGCAGGAAGATGCCCGCGGTGCCGGGGACGGCCTCGAGGATCACGGCGGCCACGGTGGAGGGGCCCTCGAGCTCGATCACGTCGCGCAGGTGGGCCAGCGCGCGCTCGGCCTCCTGCTCGTCGCTCTCCGAGCCGAACGCGGAGCGGTACGTGTACGCCGGCTGGAAGTGCACGACGCCGTCGGAGGCCGAGTCCGATCCCACGCGTCGCAGGGAGCCGGTCAGGTTCGCCGTCAGGCGCGTGGCGCCGTGGTACGAGAGGTACGCGGAGAGCACCTTGTGCCGGCCCGTGTGCAGGCGTGCCATCCGCACCGCGTGCTCGTTGGCCTCCGCGCCCGCGTTCGTGAAGAACACGTGGTTGATGGACTCCGGCAGCCGCTCCGTGATCAGCCGGGCCGCCTCGGACCGGGCGTCGTTGACGTGCTGCGGGGCCACGGTGGCGAGCGTCTCGGCCTGCTCCCGGATCGCGGCCACGACCTTCGGGTGGCGGTGGCCGACGTTCGTGAAGACGAGCTGCCCGCTGAAGTCGACCATGGGCCGACCCTCGCCGTCCCACACCCACGACCCCTCGGCGTCGAGGATGGTCATGGGTGTCAGGTCGCGCTGCGCGCTCCACGAGTGGAACACGTGCGCGCGGTCGAGCTCATGGGCGCGGCGGCCCCGCTCGATGGCCTCGTCGCTGATCCGGGGGTCCCGGCGGCCGACGTGCTGCTGATGCTCGGACATGCGCCCTCCTTGAGTGTGATGCGGGTCATTCCGAGCATAGGCAGGCCCGCCCTCAGCGCGAGCTGGCGCCCCGCCGCCCGCGCGCCACCCCCACGAACGCCTGCACGAGCTCCGAGTCGGCCGCCTTGAGCCAGGCCAGGGCGACGTCCCAGCCGGGGTGGCGGGCGTCGTCGTCGCCGTGGCCCGCGGGATCCGCCCCGTCGACGACGGCGGCGCCCGCCTCCGCCTCGGCCCGCGCCTGCTCGTCCGCGAGCGCGGACCGCGTGGCGGCGGCCTCGCGGTCGGCGCGGGACAGGCCCACGGTGTCGTCGAGGGTGGAGGCCAGCGGCAGCACGATCACGTCCTTGCGGCCGAACATGCGGGCCACGGACATCGGCAGCACGACGTGGCCGGCGCCGGACGCGGCGATCTCCAGGGCCATCCGCTCGCCCGCGCCGGGCAGCTCGGCGGCGTCCATCGGCTCCGGGCTGGGGGCCGGGGCGAAGCGGGCGGGATCCAGCTCCTCGTCCGGGTCGAGCTCGGCGGGCGGCACCGGGCCGTCCGCGTCCACGTCCCACGCGGCGAGCAGGTGGTCCCTGCCCACGCACACCACCGGCAGCTCGGAGTAGACGCCCACGAGGTGCACGTGCCGCGGGTCGACGCCGCCGGCGCGCAGGAACTCCTCGACGGGCACGTCGCGTCGGCGCCGCACGTAGCCCAGCTGCGGCAGGAAGTGGCGGGGCTGACCGGCGTCGTCGTGGGCGAGGTGGGCCAGCTGGGCGGCGTCGTCGTGGTTGACGAGCTGCACCGTGCGCTGGCGCGTGGTGAACCGCTCCACCCACGTGGACGGCGTGGCCCCGGGGATGGTGGCCAGGAAGAGGGTCTCGGGCGGGACGGGCAGGTCGGCCGGTGGCGCGGGCGCGGGACGACGCCGGCCCTCGCCCCCGGCGCGGCCCGCGGGCTTCACGCCCTTGGCCACGCCACGCCCGCCGGAGCGGGTGGAGCGGGCGGGGCCGCCCCTGCTCGCGCGGGACTTCCCGCCCCGGCCGCCACGGGAGCCGCTCAGCGGACCTTCTCCTTCAGGAAGGAGACCGCGCGGTCCCAGGCGAGGGCGGCGGCCTCGGGCCGGTAGTTGCCCTGGGGGTTCTCGTCGTTGTGGAAGGCGTGCGGGGCGTCGTAGTAGAAGTACTCGACGTCGGCCCCGGACTCCTCGCGGATCTGCTGCTCCTGCCTCCGCGCGTCCTCGACGGGGAAGGAGTCGTCCTGCTCGGCGTAGTGGCCCTGGACGGCGGCGGTGACGCCGGAGAAGTCACCGGGCACGCCCTGGCCCACGCCGTAGAAGGGCACGGCGGCGGAGACCTTGTCCCCCTGCTGGGCCGCGAGGGCGAGCACGAAGCCGCCGCCCATGCAGAAGCCGATCGCGCCCACGGTCTGCGAGGTCACCTCGTCCCGGGCGAGCAGCCAGTCGACGGCGCCGGCCAGCTGGCGGGCCCCCTCCTCGGCGGGCAGGTTCTGCATCATCTCGCCGGCCTCGTCGCCGTCGTGGGCGATCCAGCCTCCGTAGAGGTCGGGGGCGAGCGCGACGAAGCCGAGGTCGGCGAGGCGGTCGCACACATCCTTGATGTGGTCCACCAGGCCCCACCACTCCTGGATCACGATCACGCCGGGGCCCTTCCCGGAGGCGGGCAGCGCGAGGTAGCCGTGGCCCGTCCGGTCGCCGTCCTGGCCGGCGTCCTTGGTGGGCAGGTCGAACGTGACGTTCTGGTGCGGGGTCTTCGAAGCCATCATGGGCCCCACCCTATGAGGAGACCGGGCCCCTCATCGAGGGACCCGGTCTCGACGCGCGAGGTCGACTCAGGCTCAGGCCTGGGCGTCGGCCTCGGACAGCACGAAGGCGGCGCCGATCTCGAGCTTCACCTTGTCCGAGACCAGGACGCCGCCGGCCTCGGTGGCGGCGTTCCAGGTCAGACCGAAGTCCTTGCGGGAGATCTCGCCGGTGGCCTCGAAGCCCACGCAGGTCGCGCCGAAGGGATCCTTGTCCTGGCCGCCGAACTCGGCCTCGAGCTCCACGGTCCGGGTGACGCCGTGCAGCGTCAGCTCGCCGACCAGGGTGAACTCCTCGGGCTCGCCGCGGACCTCGGTGGAGCGGAAGGTCATGGTGGGGAACTGCTCCACGTCGAAGAAGTCGGCGGAGCGCAGGTGGGCGTCGCGACCCTCGTTCTTGGTGCTGATGGAGGCGACGTCGACGGTCACCTCGACGGAGGACTGGGTGAACTCCTCGGCGATGACGAGCTGGCCCTCCACGGCGTGGAAGGTGCCGCGGACCTTGGAGATGCCGGCGTGGCGGACGACGAAGTCGACGTCCGAGTGCGCGGCGTCCAGGTTCCAGGTGCCGGGGGTGATGGCGCGCATGGGGTGCTCCTTTTCAGCGGGTCTGTCTGGTGTGTCCGGGGTGGGCCGCCACGGCGGGCGGCGCCTCGGCCTCCGAACTTGTTTCAAATTCAAACATCATCCGGGCGGGTTGTCCACGCCTGATCGTCAAAATTCGAAATAGAGACGGACGTCACGGGCCGTGGGGGCACATCAGGCCGAGCCCACCCACGCCGACGGCCCGGAACCTCCGGGGGTTCCGGGCCGTCGGCGCGGGGTCAGGCGGCGGGGCCGCGCTCGGGCGGCCGGACGGGGTCAGGCGGCGGGGCCGCCCCCCGTCACGGGTAGAGGCCGCGGGTGCGGTGGGCCTCGGCCACGCGCTGCACGGCGGTCAGGGTGGCGGCCTCGCGCAGGCTCACGCGGCGGCTCTCGGAGGTGGCCAGCACGGCCTGCCACGCGGCGACCATGCGCCGCTTCAGGCGCTCGTCCACCTCCTCGCGGCTCCACCAGTAGGCCTGGTTCGCCTGGACCCACTCGAAGTAGGAGACGATCACGCCGCCGGCGTTGGCCAGGATGTCCGGGACGACCAGGACGCCCTTCTCCGCGAGGATGCGGTCGGCCTCGCCCGTGGTGGGGCCGTTGGCGCCCTCCACGACCAGCCGGGCGCGCACGCGCGGGGCGTTCTCCTCGGTCAGCACGGACTGCACGGCGGCCGGGACCACGAGGTCCACGTCCATCTCGAGCAGTTCGTCCGCGTCCATGGGCTCGGTGCCGGGGGTGTCCTTCACGGAGCCGGTGTCCCAGAGCTGCTTCTGCAGGGCGTCGTAGTGCAGGCCCTCGTCGTCGCGCACGGCGCCGTACTGGTCGGACACGGCCACGACCTTCACGCCGGCCGCCTCGAGCAGCTCGACCGTGCCGGCGCCGACCTTGCCGAAGCCCTGGACCGCCGCCGTCGCCTGCGACGGCTCGATGCCGAGGTGCTCGAGCGCGGCGAGCGCCACGTGGACCACGCCCGCCGAGGTGGCGGAGGCGCGGCCCAGCGAGCCGCCGAGCGAGACGGGCTTGCCGGTGACCACGCCGAGCGTGGTGTGGCCGACGTTCACCGAGTAGGTGTCCATCATCCAGGCCATGGTCTGCTCGTCCGTGCCCACGTCCGGGGCGGGGATGTCCACCTCGGGGCCGATGATCGGCTGGATCTCGGAGGTGTAGCGGCGGGTGACGCGCTCGAGCTCGGCCTTCGAGTACTGGCGGGGGTCGATGGCCACCCCGCCCTTGGCGCCGCCATAGGGCACGTCCAACAGGGCGCACTTCCAGGTCATCCACATGGCCAGCGCGCGGACCTCGTCCAGGTCCACGTCCTGACTGAAGCGCACGCCGCCCTTGGCCGGGCCGCGGGAGAAGTTGTGCTGCACGCGGTAGCCGCGGAGCACCTCGGTGGAGCCGTCGTCGCGGCGCAGGGGGATGGAGACGGCCATCTCGCGGCGGGGGGCGGCGAGCATCTGGTGCAGGCCCTCGTCGTAGCCGAGCGTCTTCACGGCGGCGGAGAGCTGGGCCAGGGCGTTGTCGAGCGGGGAGGACGGGGCCGTCACGGCCTCGTCCTCGGCGGGGATCCTCGTCATTAAGCGTCCTCGTGGTCCGGTGGGCAGGGATGTGTCGCGGCCCGACCGACGCGCGGAGGGCCGCGCCCCATTGCGCGGCCGACGTCGTCCGGACCCCGATGAACGCTACGCGCTCCCCCCGCACCCGTCACCCCTCCTGAGCCGAGATCCACGCCCACCCGGGTGACGTCGGACACGGCGGCGTGTACTGTGCTGTGGACGCGCCGCACACCCGCGGCGCCCTTCGGCGTCGAACCGACGCTGCTCGCTCAGGGCCCACCTGGTCCGTCCCCCGGCCGTCCGCCGCGCGAGGCACCCCGCCCGCGACCTCGGCCCGACGCCCCAGCCCCGTGAAGGAGCCCCTCATGACCGTGACCCTGCCCGCCGCGATCACCCCCTCCCCCGCGTTCCAGCCCGTGCCCGGCCAGCGCATCGACCCGGAGCTCGCCCGCTCCTGGCTGCTGGTCAACGCCGCCCAGCCCGAACGGTTCCAGCCCGCCGAGGACTCGGCCGCGGACATCGTCATCCTCGACATCGAGGACGCCGTGGCCCCCAAGGACAAGGACCAGGCCCGCGCGGACGCCGTCGCCTGGCTGACCTCCGGGCACACCGGCTGGGTGCGGCTCAACGGCTACGGCTCGCGGTGGTGGGAGCAGGACGTCGAGGCGCTCGCCGCGGCCCTGCCCGCGCACCTGGGCGGGCCGGTCGCCGAGGGCGGCCTGGCCGGCGTCGTGCTGGCGATGGTGGAGTCCACGGACCACGTGAACGAGACCGCCCGACGGCTGCCCGGCGTGCCCGTCGTGGCGCTCGTGGAGACGGCGCGCGGGCTGCAGCGGATCGACTCGATCGCCGCCGCGAAGGGCACGTTCCGGCTGGCGTTCGGGATCGGCGACTTCCGCCGCGACACCGGCCTGGGCGAGTCGCCGATGGCGCTGGCGTACACGCGGTCCCAGTTCACGATCGCGGCGCGGGCCACGGGGCTGCCGGGCGCGATCGACGGGCCGACCGTGGGCTCCACCGGCGTGAAGCTCGCCGAGGCGACGGCGGTGACCGCGGAGTTCGGCATGACCGGCAAGCTGTGCCTCGCGCCGGAGCAGTGCGCGGCCGTGAACGAGGGGCTCAGCCCGTCCCAGGAGGAGCTGGCGTGGGCCCACGAGTTCCTCGCGGACTTCGAGGCCGACGGCGGCGAGATCCGCAACGGCTCCGACCTGCCCCGCAAGGCGCGCGCGGAGAAGATCCTCGGGCTGGCCACCGCGTTCGGGGTGCACTCCACGCGGTACCCGGACCAGGACAACGCGATCACGGCGCCGTCGGACACGTACCACTACTGAGCGGGCCGCCGCCCACCAGAAACGCGGGTTGAGTTGTCACGGGTGCGGAGGCCGCACACCGGTGACAACTCAACCCGCGTTGCCTCGGGGGACGTGGATCCCTCCTCCGCTCACACGTCCTGGCGCGTCCGGCGCACGACGGCGGCCCGCACGGAGAACGCCACCACGAGCACGAGGATCCCGTAGATCACCCACGTGATGGGGGTGGAGACGAGCACGGCCGGGTCGCCCACCGAGCTGAGCAGGGCGTCGCGCAGGCTGGTCTCCGCGAGCGGGCCGAGCACCATGCCGATCATCAGCGGCGCCAGCGGGTAGCCGTACCGCCGCATCAGGAAGCCCAGCACGCCGATCCCCAGGAGCATCAGCAGGTCGAACACCGCGCCCGTGGTGGCGTAGATGCCCAGCCCGCAGAACAGCGTGATCCCCGCATAGAGGTAGTGCTTCGGGATGAGCAGGAGCTTGGCCCACAGCTGCGCGAACGGCAGGTTGATCGCCAGCAGCACGATCATCGCGATGAAGAAGCTCGCCAGCAGCGCCCACACGAGGTCCGGGCTGCGGTCGAACAGCAGGGGGCCGGGCTGCAGCCCGTACTGGCGGAACGCCGCCAGCATGATGGCCGCCGTCGCGGAGACGGGCAGGCCGAGCGTGAGCAGGGCACCCATCGCCATGCCGGTGGTCGAGTTGCCCGCGGCCTCCGGGGCCGCCAGCCCGCGGATCGCGCCGCGGCCGAACTGCGGATGCGCCCGGCGCCGGTCCAGGCGCCGCTCGGCCGAGTACGCCAGGAACGTCGGCACCTCGGAGCCGCCCACCGGCACGATGCCGAACGGCAGGCCGATCGCCGTGCCGCGCAGCCACGCTGGGGCGGCCTCGCGGAACTCGGCGCCCGACAGCCACGGCCGGCCGGTGCGGCGGATGCGCAGGTCCTCGTGCTCGCGGCGCACCCGGGAGGCCACGTGGAACACCTCGCCGAGCGCGAGGATCGCCACCGTGACGGTCACGAGCGGGATGCCGTCGAACAGCTGCGGGGAGCCCATCGTGAAGCGCTCGGCGCCGGTCACCGCATCGATCCCGACGACGGCGATGCCCAGTCCCAGCACCAGGGAGGCCAGGCCGCGCAGCACCGAGTCCGCGACCACCGAGGAGGTGGCCACGAACGCGAAGAGCGCGAGCGCGAAGTACTCCGCGGGCCCGAAGCTCGTGGAGAACTCCGCCAGGACGGGGGCGAGGAACACGACGCACACCGAGGCCACCATGCCGCCGATGAAGGCGCCGAGCGCCGCCGTCGCCAGGGCCTGGGCCGCCCGGCCGTCCTGGGCCATGCGGTGGCCCTCGAACGTGGAGGCGATGGCCGAGGCCTGGCCGGGGGTGTTCATGAGGATGGCCATGGTGGAGTCGCCGAAGAGGCCGCCGAAGTACACGCCGGAGAACATGATGAACGCGGCGGTGGGCTCGAGGGCGAAGGTCATGGGCAGCAGCAGGGCCACGGCCATCGAGGAGCCCAGTCCAGGCATCACGCCGACCGCGGTGCCGAGCAGACAGCCCAGCACCACCCAGAGCAGGTTCATGGGGGTGAGGGCTCCGGCGAAGCCCTCCATGAGGAGTCCGAGGGTCTCCATGTCAGAAGCCACCTCCCAGGATGCCCGAGGGCAGGGTCAGGCCCAGGGCCACCGCGAAGCCGAGGTAGGCCAGCGAGGAGACGAACAGGGCGACGAGGATGTCGAACACGGGGTGCGGGGCGCCGAACGCGCGGGTGACGCACCAGAACAGCAGCGCCCCGGCGAGGATCCACCCCAGCCAGGGCAGCAGGACGGCGAACGCGAGGAAGCCGAGGAAGCACCAGGCCAGCGCGCCGAAGTCCGAGTGGAACAGGGTCAGCGGACCGGCCGCCTGGCCGACCTCGCCGTCCGCGTCGGCCTGACCCTCGGGGGACTGGCGCACGCGCACGACCTCCACCGCGAGCGCGGCGGCGATCACGAGGCCCGCGACCGCGAGGATCAGCGGGAAGAAGTCCGGGCCGGGGAAGTCGGCGCCCTCGGTGTCCATGGCCAGGGATCCCAGCAGCAGGTAGAGGCTGAACGCGGCCAGCACGGCCGGCATGACGAGCGCGGAGAGCCCGGCGGCGCGCCCCCAGCGGGAGGGGGCGTCGGCGGCGGGGGGGGGGACGGTGGACGCGTGGCTCACTTGATCTCTCCCGTCAGCGTGCCGATGCGCTCCTTCTCGGCGGCGATGAACTCCTCGAGTTCGGCGCCGGAGAGGGGCACGGGGTTCCAGTAGTTGCGCTGCACCGCTTCCTTCCACTCGGGGGTGTCGACCGCCTCGGCGATGAGGGCCTCGAGCTCGGTGCGCTCCTCCGCGGAGACGCCCGGGGGCACGAACAGGGCGCGCCAGTTGGTGAGCGTGACGTCGTAGCCCTGGGAGCGCAGGGTCGGGATCTCCTCGACGCCGGCCAGCGGCTCGGCCGCCACCACGCCGAGGGCGCGCAGTCGGCCGGCCTCGACCTGCGGGTAGATGTCCGCGAAGCCGCCGGCGGAGGCCTGGGCGGTGCCGTTGAGCAGGGCCTGGATGGCCTCACCGCCGCCGTCGGACGGGATGTAGGTGGTGTCCGCGACCGGCACGTCGGCCGTGCGGGCGATGTCCGCCATGACGAGCTGGTCGAAGGAGCCGCCGCCGGTCCACGCCACGTGGGCGGGATCGGCGCGCCAGGCGGTCACCAGGTCGTCCATGCTCTGGTACGGCGAGTCCGTCGGGACCACCACGAGGCTGTACTCCTCGACGACGCGGCTGACCGCGGTGACCTGGGAGAGCTCGGGGCCGGTGCCACGGGCCGCGTGGGCGGCGATCTGGCCGGTGCCGCCCACCATGAGGTTGTTCGCGTCCTCGAGCGTGGTCAGCTGACCGAGGGCGATGTTGCCGCCGGCGCCGGGGATGTTGACCACCTGGACGTTGTTCACGAGCCCGTTGACGCGCATGGTCTGCTGCAGCTCGCGCTGGAACGAGTCCCAGCCGCCGCCGGCGGCCGCGGGGGCGATGAGGGTCAGGTTGGTGCGGATGTCGTTGCCTCCCGAAGCCGAGCGGATGGAGAAGGCGGAGGCCGCGAGCACGGTGAGCACCGCGATCACGCTGAAGACGATCCGGCCGATCCCCGTGCGTCGGCGCGGGGGGCCGTCGGGGGAGGTGGAGGGCATGGCGGTTCCTAACAGAGACACCCCGCCGCCAGGGAGTGGCGCCGGGGACAGGTGCGAGTGGTGGAGGTCACGGTAACAGTGTGCCGGGGCCGCGCGCGCTCTGCGTCCGCAGAGTGACCGACGACAACCGGTCCGGGTGGTGACGGGGGCCGCGTCCATGACGCACAGTGGTCCCCATGACGATCATCAGCACCGGAACCAGCACCCCCGAGAGCGCCGCGGCCTGGCGGGCCGCTCTGGCCGAGGCAGCCCTGCGCGGAGAGGACGTGGTCTGGTTCTCCCTCGACGGGACCGAGCCGGACGAGGCGGAGGCGCGCGAGGCCGGCGTCGTCGCGTCCGTGGCGCACGCCCAGGAGCGCGGCCGGGACGCCGTCGGCGACCTGCTCGAGCACGCCGAGCGCGTGGGCGCGAGCCGGATCGTGGTGGGCGTGAAGCACCGCTCCCCCGTGGGCAAGCTGCTGCTGGGATCGGCCGCGCAGCAGATCATCCTCGAGGCGCGCGTCCCGGTGGTGTGCGTCAAGCCGTGAGGGCCGGCGTCGGGCGGGCGGCCCCGCGCCCGGACCACCCTGCGGCGTTTGGGGGCGGTTTCGGGCGGTATTCGGCGTGGATACCGCCTGAAACCGCCCCCAACCGGTGAGTGGGGACCAGCCCGGGAACGCCGAAGGCCCCGGAACCACACGGTTCCGGGGCCTTCGTCCTCGGTGCGCGAGGGGGGACTTGAACCCCCACGTCCTTGCGAACACTGGCACCTGAAGCCAGCGCGTCTACCAATTCCGCCACTCGCGCGAGCGGCTTCCTGCTCTCGGCTCCGGGCATCCGGCGACCGTCACAGGCAGCGAGGAATACTCTAACCCCCGCCCGCCCGGGCGTGCAAATCGGCCCCGACGCCCACCCCCGCGTCCCCGCCACGCCGGCAGCTCGCCCCTCCGGCACCTCTCCCACCCGCGCTCCACCCCGCAGAATCCCGCTGTTCTCGGCGGTCTCCCAGCCCGGCCCGTAGTATCGGGACGGACAACTGTGGAAAGGGGCCCCGTCGTGGGACTTCTGGACAACCTCGAACGCGGCCTGGAGCGGGCCGTGCGCTCGGCCTTCTCGGCCGGCGGTCCGCGGGCGGTCAAGCCGGTGGAGATCGCCTCGGCCCTGCGACAGGCGATGGACGACGAGTCGTTCGCGCTGTCCGAGGGCCACACGGTCGCGCCCAACAGCTACGTGGTCCACTTCTCCCCCGCCGACTTCGAGCGCGCCCGCTCGTGGGGGTCCACCCTCGCCAGCGAGCTGTGCGACGAGGTCATCCGCCACGCCGACTCCCAGGGCTATGCGCTGCCCGGCACGGTCCGGGTCGCCTTCCACCCGGACGCGGACGTGCGCGCCGGGGACCTGCGCGTCGTCACCCGCCTGGACGACGGCTCGCTCACCGCCCCGGCCCCCCACGACGACGGCGCCTCGCCCGCCACCGCCCACGGCCCGGGAGCCTCGGCCGCGGCGCCGGACCGACTGGTCGAGGACCTGCCGGCGGCCGCGCCCCGCAAGCCCTCCCCCGCCCCGCGCGTCGGGCCCCGTCCGGCGCCCCGCCGGGCCGCCGCCTCGACCGCGCCCGCCGCCCCCGCCCACGCCGACCAGCCGACCGTGGTGATGGGCCGCCCCGTGACCGGGCCCGCCGGCCCGGCCCTCGAGCTGGACGGCCGCATGCTCCCCCTGGACGGGGACGACCTCATCCTCGGCCGCTCGGCCGAGCGTGCCGACCTCGTGATCCCGGACTCCTCGGTGTCCCGCGAACACCTGCGCCTGCTCACCGTCGGCTCCACGGTCACGCTCCTGGACCTGGGCAGTCGCAACGGCGTGCTCGTCAACGGCCGCCGCGTGGACGGCTCCGTCACCCTGCGCGACGGGGACGTGGTGACCGTCGGCCAGACCGAGCTGCTGTTCTTCGGCGGGACGGGGGGCCGCGCATGAGCGAGCTCGCCGTCGCCGTGCTCCGCATGGGCCTGCTGCTGGCCCTGTGGGTGCTGATCATCTCCATCGTCATGGCGCAGGGCCGCGACCTCGTGGTCGGCCGACGCAACAAGACACGCCTCCAGCAGGCCCAGCGCGACGCCGGCCTGGTCACCGCGGTGCCCGCGGCCGGGGCCGCCGGGGCGGGCTCGTCCGCGGTCGACCGCCCCGCGCCCGCGTCGACGCCGGCCCCCGCCGCGTCCGCGCCGACGACGCCGGCCCCGCGGCTGTCCCGGACCCTGCGGGTGGTCGAGGGCCCGAAGGCCGGGCAGACCATCGCCCTGGAGGGCCGTCCCCTGCTGATGGGCCGCGCCCAGGACGCCGACCTGGTGCTCGTGGACGACTACGCCTCCGGCCGCCACGCCCGGCTGTTCCCGCAGGGCACCCGCTGGTTCCTCGAGGACCTCGGCTCCACGAACGGCACCTACGTGAACGGCGCCCCCGTCACCCGCGCGCTGCCCGTGGGCCCCGGCACGGCCATCCGCATCGGCAAGACCGTCATGGAGCTCGAGGCCTGACCCATGACCCTCGTCCTCCGCTACGCCGCCCGCTCCGACGTCGGCCGCGTCCGTGCCAAGAACGACGACTCCGCCTACGTGGGCCGTCATCTGGCCGTGCTCGCGGACGGCATGGGCGGGCACGTGGGCGGCGACGTGGCAAGCGCGTCCACGGTGCTGGACCTGGCCCCGCTGGATGCGGTGGGCTACGAGGACCCGGCCACGGTGCTGCCGGACGAGATCCAGAACGCCAACCTGATCCTCAACGAGCTGGTGCACGCCAACCCCAAGCTCGCCGGCATGGGCACCACGTGCACCGCCGGCCTGCTCGCGGGGACCACGCTGCACATCGCGCACATCGGCGACTCCCGTGCCTACCGGCTCGCGGACGGCGAGTTCTCCCAGGTCACCACGGACCACACGTTCGTGCAGAAGCTCGTCGACGAGGGGCGCCTCGAGGCCGGGGAGGCCCCGTTCCACCCGAACAAGAACGTGCTCATGCGCGTGCTCGGCGACGTGGACGCCTCCCCCGAGCTGGACGTGTTCGAGGTGCCCGTCGCCCCCGGAGAACGGTGGCTGTTCTGCTCGGACGGCCTCACGGACGTGGTCCCCCCCGAGAAGATCCACGAGGTGCTGCGGGACTCGGAGGCTCTCAACCAGGCCGTCGACACCCTCGTGGACCTCACCCTCAAGGGCGGCGCCCCGGACAACGTCACCGTGGTGGCGTTCGAGATCGCGGAGGGCACGGCGGAGGAGCTGGCCCCCGTCCCGGACGTCCACCTGTCCGAGCAGGCCCTCGCCGCCGCCCACCCGCCCGAGGTCGGCCCGGTCTCCGGCCTGCTGCTGCGCGAGGACCTGGACGCACGGCCTCACCTGCTCGTCGGCGCGGCCTCCAACGCCGTGAAGACCGATCGCATCCCCGTGGTCACCCGCAGCTCCACGCGCCGCCGTGCCGCCGCCCTGCTCGGCGAGACGCCCGTGCCGGAGAACCGTCCCCGGCGCACCGCGGCCGTCCTCACGGACGGGCCGGATCCCGCCGCCGCCCCGCGCCCGGACGCCTCCGTCCCGCCCGCCGCGCCGAGCGGCACCGCTGCCGCCGCCGGCTCCTCCTCCGCCGCCACACCGGCCGCCACCGCTGCCGACCACCCGTCCGACGAGGCCGCCGAGCCGATGACCACGGCCCCCACCCCGGCCCCGGCGACCGCCGGGCCCGCCGGCGGCCCCGAGGACGGGGCCGCGCGTCGGCGGCGTGGAAAGGACGACCGCCCGGTGCAGTACCGCCGCGGCTGGTTCATCCCCGTGTTCACCACGCTGCTCGCCCTCACCCTCGCGGCCGTGGCCGTGTGGGGCTACCTGTGGACCCAGACGCAGTACTACGTGGGGGCCAACGACGGCCGGATCGCCGTGTTCAAGGGCGTCTCCCAGCGGCTGGGCCCGCTCGAGCTGTCCCACGTGGACCGCCAGACCGACCTCCCGGTGGACGCGCTGCCCGCGTACGCACGCGACCGCGTGAACGCCGGCATGCCCGCCCGGGACGTGGACCACGCGGAGCAGATCGTCGCCGAGCTGCGCGACTCGCTGCACCCGAACGCCCCCGCCCCCGCCGGTGAGCCCTCCGAGCGGGCCCGGCCGAGCACGACGCCGTCGTCGTCCTCCGCCCGCCCCTCGGACGCGTCCGGCTCCACCGCGCCGACGAGCCCGGCGTCGTCCCCGAGCGCGACGGGAGGTGAGGCCCCGTGACCGAGGTGATCTCCCCCGCACGCCCGCGCCGGAACATCGAACTGGTCCTGCTGCTGGCCGCCCTGGCCATCGCCCTGGGGGCGGACCTGCTGGGCATGATCGGCACGGACGCCCCGCTGGACTCCACCGCCTGGGTGCCGCTGGGCGTCTTCGGCGCCGCCACCCTCGTGCTGCACGTGGTCCTGCGGCTGCGGGCCCCCTACGCGGACCCGTTCATGCTGCCGATCACCGCCCTGCTCAACGGGCTGGGCCTGGCCATGATCCACCGGCTGAGCCAGGACGCCGCGATGGCCAACCCCACCTCGCAGCTCGTGTGGTCCGTCCTGGCCGTCCTGGTGGCCTCCGCCCTGGTGTTCCTGGTGCGCGACCACCGGGTGCTGCGGCGCTGGCCCTACCTGTTCCTCGCCGCGTCCGGCGTGCTGCTGCTCCTGCCGCTCGTGCCCGGGCTGGGCCTGAGCATGTACGGGGCGCGGATCTGGATCGACGTCGGATTCGGCACCTTCCAGCCCGGCGAGATCGCCAAGATCACGCTGGCCATCTTCTTCGCCGGCTACCTCTCCGCGAACCGCGACCTGATCCTGCTGGCCGGCCGCCGTGTGGGCCCGGTGACCTTCCCCCGAGCCCGGGACCTCGGCCCGTTGCTGGCCGGCTGGCTCCTGGCGCTCGGCGTGCTCGTGTTCCAGCGCGACCTGGGCTCGGCCCTGCTGTTCTTCGGCATGTTCATGGCGATGCTCTACATCGCCACGTCCCGCGCCTCCTGGATCCTCCTCGGCCTGGGCCTGATCGCCTTCGGCGCGGCGCTGGCGTTCCTGTTCATGCCGCACGTGACCGCCAGGTTCGAGATCTGGCTGAGGGCCTTCGACCCCGAGATCTACCATCGCGACTTCGGCGGCTCCTACCAGGTGGTCCAGGGCCTGTTCGCGATGGCCTCGGGCGGGCTGATGGGCACCGGCCTGGGCGCGGGCAACCCCACCCAGGTGCCGCTGTCCTTCTCGGACATGATCCTCACGGCCATCGGCGAGGAGCTCGGCTTCGTGGGCCTGGCCGCCGTGCTCGTCCTGTACCTCCTGCTCGTCACCCGCATGATGCGCGCCGCCCTCGGCGTGCGCGACGCGTTCGGCAAGGTGCTCGCCTCCGGCCTGGCCTTCACCATGGCGTGGCAGGTGTTCGTGGTGATGGGCGGCGTGACCCTCGTGCTGCCGCTCACCGGCCTCACGACGCCGTTCCTCGCCGCCGGCGGCTCCTCGCTGCTGGCCAACTGGATCATCGTGGGGCTCGTGCTGCGCATCTCGAACGCCGCCCGCCGGCCCGTGGTCGTGGACGGGATGGTCAACGCGTCCGGGCCCGGCGCCGGCCACCTCGACCCCGGCACGGCGCTCCCGGCGGCCGCCGTGCCCCCGGGAGGAGGTGAGGAGCGGTGAACGAGGCGATCCGACGCACGTGGACCGTCATGGCGGCCATGCTCCTCGTGCTCGCGCTGGCTGCGTCCGTCATCCAGGTGCTGGCCGCTGACCAGCTCAAGACGCACGCCCTGAACTCTCGGCAGATGTTCCTGGAGTTCGGCGCCCCGCGCGGGCCGATCCTCGTGGACGGCGAGCCGATCGCCGAGTCCGTCCCCTCCGGCGACGCGTACCACTACCAGCGCGTCTACCACGAGACCGAGCTGTACGCCCCGCTCACGGGCTTCTATTCGCTCACCTACGGCACCGACGGGCTGGAGGCGGCCATGAACGAGCAGCTCTCCGGCACCCCCACGTCCCAGTTCGTGGACCGCGCCATGGAGATCATCACGGGTGCCACGCCCGAGGGCGACCAGGTGGAGCTGACGATCGACCCCGAGCTGCAGCGTCTGGCGTACGACGCGCTCCCGGACGGCGTGCGCGCCTCCGCCGTGGTCACGGACCCGACGACGGGCGAGATCCTGGCCATGGCGTCGAAGCCGGGCTTCGACTCCAACGCGCTCTCCTCACACAGCCCGGCCGAGGCGCAGTCGGCCATGGCCGCGATCGACCAGATCCCCGGCGCCAGCGCATACCGCAACCGCGCCGCGGAGCAGCTCGTGTCCCCCGGCTCCACGTTCAAGCTGATCGACGCGGTGGCCATGCTCGAGTCCGGTGACTACACCCCGGGCGGGACGGTGGACATCCCCGCCGCGTGGACGCTGCCCGGCACGACCACGGAGCTGCCCAACTACGACGGCTCACCGTGCAACACCGTGGGGCGTCAGACCCTCACGTGGGCGCTGGCGCAGTCCTGCAACACGCCGTTCGCCATGGCCGCCGTCGAGCTGGGCCAAGACCGGATCCGGGAGGTCGCCGAGCGGTTCGGCTTCAACGACTCCTTCGACTACCCGTTGCCCGTGACCGGCTCCGTGTTCCCCTCCGACCTGGACGACGCCACGCTGGCGCAGTCCTCGATCGGCCAGCGGGACGTGCAGGCCACCGCGCTGCAGATGGCCATGGTGGCCGCCGGCATCGCGAACGACGGCGTGGTCATGGAGCCGCAGCTGATCAAGGCGGTCCGCCGTTCGGACCTCACCACGGTGCAGGAGTTCAGCCCCCGTGAGCGCGGCCGGGCCACGACCCCCGAGGTGGCCGGGCAGGTCTCGGACATGATGGTCTCGGCGGTGGAGGACGGCATCCTGGGATCCGTGCAGTCGGACACGGTGCGGATCGCGGCGAAGTCGGGCACGGCCGAGGTCGGGGACACGGGCAACGTGCACTCCTGGATCACCGGCTTCGACGCGAGCGAGAACCCCCGGGCGGCCGTGACGATCGTGGTGGAGGACGAGCCGCCGGGGGTTGGACATCAGACAGTCGTCAGTGGCATGAAGGCAATCATGGAAGCGGTGGTCACGGAATGAGGCCGACATCGGGCATCACCCTCGGCGGCAGGTACCAGTTGACCGATCGCATCGCGATCGGCGGCATGGGCGAGGTGTGGAAGGCGCGGGACAAGGTCCTGGGCCGGATCACCGCCGTGAAGATCCTCAAGGAGGAGTACACGGGTGACCCCAACTTCCTGCGCCGCTTCCGGGCGGAGGCCCAGCACACCGCGCTGCTGAACCACCCCGGCGTCGCCAACGTCTACGACTACGGCGAGGAGAAGGGCTCCGCCTACCTCGTCATGGAGCTCGTGCCGGGCCAGCCGCTGTCCTCCATCCTCGAGAAGGAGAAGGTGCTCTCCCCCGAGCGGACCCTGCGGATCATCGCGCAGACGGCGGCCGCGCTCTCGGCGGCCCACGCCCAGGGGCTCGTGCACCGCGACGTCAAGCCCGGCAACCTCATGATCACGCCCACCGGCCGGGTGAAGGTGACGGACTTCGGCATCGCGCGCCTGGCGGACCAGGTCCCCCTCACGGCCACCGGCCAGGTGATGGGCACCGCCCAGTACCTCGCGCCCGAGCAGGCCACGGGGCAGCAGGCCACCGGCTCCTCCGATCTCTACTCGCTGGGCATCATCGGCTACGAGGCCCTCGCCGGGCATCGCCCGTTCACGGGCGAGTCCCAGATCGCGATCGCCCTCGCCCAGGTCAACGACACGCCGCCGCCCCTGCCGGACACCGTCCCGGCCCCGGTGCGCGCCCTGATCATGTGCATGCTCTCGAAGGACCCCCGGGAGCGGCCCTCGGACGCGGCCGCGCTCTCGGACGCCGCCGACGCGCTGCGGCGCAAGGACACCCGCGGCGCCGTGGAGGCCGTGCCCGCCCTGGCCGTCTTCCTCGAGGAGCAGGGCGTGACCGACCCCTCGGGCGCCGAGACCGCTCCCCTGGACTACGACGGCATGCGCACCACCCATCCGCGCGCCGAGGGCACCCGGGCGGACGGCTCCCCCGCCACCGCGGCGCTGCCGGTGACCACGGCCCAGCCCCGCACCGACGACGCCGCCCGCGGCACCGGCGCCGCCGGTGCGGCGGCCGTGGGCGCGGCCGGTGCGTTCGGCGCCGCCGCGAGCGCTCGCACGCGCGACCACGAGATCGCCGCCGTGCGCGACCAGCAGACCCGCCCGGGCGACGTCGTGGACCCGGGCCCGCCCGCCGGGGGAGGATCCGCGCCCGCCCGCCGGCGACGCGCCAACCGCTGGCCGCTGTGGGCGCTGCTCGGGCTCGTGGTGTTCGCCCTGCTGGGGGCGCTGCTGTGGCCGCTGCTCACGGGTGACCGCGGCGTCGGCGGCTCAGCGCCGGCGACCTCGCAGGAGGAGTCGTCCGTGCACGTGGACCCGGAGGCGTACAAGGGTCGCCCCGTGAGCGAGGTGCGCACCGAGCTCGAGGGCCTCGGCCTGGCGGTGCGCGAGGAGGACCGCGACGCGCAGAGCCCGCAGGGCACCGTCGAGGAGATCAACCCGGTGGGGGCGCTGCGGCGCGGTGAGACCGTCACGCTGGCCGTCTCCACCGGGGAGGGCGTCATCCCGGAGGGCCTCGTGGGCCAACCCGTGGAGAGCGCGATCCAGACGCTGCGCGACCGCGGCTTCACCGTGGACCGGGTGGACGACCCGTCCGCCGACGGCGCCGACGGCGAGGTGGTGCGCGTGGTGCCCGGCGAGGGCGAGCGTCACCGCTACGACACGCACGTGCAGCTGATCGTGGCCACCGGCGGGTCCGACGCCGCGCCGACCCGCGAGGCGTCCCAGCCCGCCTCGGAGCCGGAGCCCAGCGCGTCGGAGGAGCCGAGCACCGAGCCGAGCAGCGAGCCGAGCCCGTCGGCCTCGGACGAGCCCCGCCCGTCCCCCACCGCCGAATCCCCGACGGCCACCGCCGACCCGGAGCCCATGCCGGAGCCGTCCGAGGAGCCGACGACGCCCACGGGGGATCCGACGACGGAGTCCTCCGGGGAGTCCACGGCACCGACGGGCGAGCCCACCACCGACCCGTCCGCTGACGCGCGTGGTGCGGAGGCCTCGTCCGCCGACGCCACGCCCTCCGCTTGAGCGGCGGGCGGGACGGGCACGCGGACGTGTCTGTGGATGAGCAGAGGATCCTGAACGGGCGGTACCGGATCGGTGAGCTGATCGGGCGCGGCGGCATGGCGGACGTCTTCCGCGGCGAGGACCTGCGGCTACACCGCCCGGTGGCGGTCAAGCTGATGCGCCGGGACCTGGCGCGCGATCCGCACTTCCAGGCACGCTTCCGCAAGGAGGCACGCTCGGCGGCCTCCCTGAACCACCCCTCGATCGTCTCCGTGTACGACACGGGCGAGGTCTCTCTCGAGGACGGCCTCCATCCGGTGGACTGCCCGTTCCTGGTGATGGAGCTCGTCTCCGGCCGGACGCTGCGGGAGATCCTGCACGCCGAGGGCGCCGTGGGCACGGACCGTGCCGTGGCCTGGACCCGGGGCGTGCTGGAAGCGCTCGAGCACGCGCATGAGGAGGGCATCGTCCACCGCGACGTGAAGCCCGCGAACGTCATGGTCACGGAGACGGGCGCCGTCAAGGTGATGGACTTCGGGATCGCCCATGCGCTGGCCGACACCTCCGCCACCACGTCGCAGACCCAGGCCGTGGTGGGCACGGCCCTCTACCTGGCCCCGGAGCAGGCGACGGGCCGCATCGTGGACGGCCGCGCCGACCTCTACGCGGCCGGCTGCCTGCTGTTCGAGCTGCTCACGGGCCGACCCCCCTTCACGGGTGACACGCCGCTGGCCGTGGCCTATCAACACGTGCGCGAGGAGCCGCCGGCGCCCTCCGACGTCGACCCCGACCTGCCGCCCGCGTTCGACCCCGTGGTGCTGCGCGCCCTGCGCAAGGATCCGGAGGACCGGTTCCCCACGGGCGCCGCGTTCCTCGCGGCCCTCGAGGAGGCCGCCGCGGATCCGCACGCCGGCCCCGGCCGTCACACCCCGCCGCTCGATGCCGTCCCTCCCGCCCTCGTCGGCGCGGTGCTGGGCTCTGCGGCCGCGGAGCACGGGGCCGACGACGCCGACGTGCCGACGGCCGCGGTCCCGCTGACCCGGCCGACGCCCTCCATCCCGGCCGAGCCGGACGCCGCACACCCCCAGGCGGCGAACCATGCCGTCGCGGGTGCGGGACTGCCCGGCGCCGCCTCCGCCGCGCAGCTGGCCGCCGCCGCCGCCATGGACGGCCCCCGCCCGGTGACGGCCGGCCAGCCGGTGACGCCCGGTGCGGTCGCGACGCCCCGGCCCGAACCGCCCGGGGACACGCCGGCGTCGGCGACGGCCACACCCCGTCGCGTGCGCCGGCGCCTCCGCCGGCGCACGCTCCTGGCGGCCGGCGCGGTCCTGGTGGCGCTGGTCCTGGTCCTGGCGCCGTGGCTCGCGGCGGCCCTGCGCACCACCGTGGAGGTGCCCACGGTGGTGGGGCTGCAGCAGGATGAGGCGGTCGCGGCGCTCGAGGACGCGGGCCTGGTGGCCGTCGTCTCGTCCGCGTACATGGCCGACGCTCCGGACGGGACCGTCACCCAGAGCGACCCGCCGACGGGCACGGAGGTGCCCCGCGGGGCCGAGGTGCGGATCCGGGTGTCCCGCGGCGAGGAGGGCATCGCGCTGTCCGACTCCCTGCACGGGCTGTCCGAGGACGCGGCCCGCCGCGAGCTGGAACGGCTGGGCCTGCGCGTCTCCTCCGTGCAGTACCAGGACGACGGCCGACTCGAGCGCGGGCTGCTCGCCCGCACCGACCCCGCGATGGGCACCCACGTGCCGCCCGGCTCCTCCGTGGTGCTGCACCTGTCCAGCGGCATGGTCGCCGTGCCGGACGTGGTGGGGATGAGCGCTCCGGACGCGCGGCGTCAGCTGGCGCTGAGCGCCCCCGAGCTGCGCGTGCGGATCCAGGACGAGGACGGCGCGACCACCGACACCGGCACGGTCGTGGCCCAGGATCCGCCCGCCGGCGTCCGCGTGGACAACCGTTCCTCCCTGACCCTGACCGCTTCCTCGTGGATCGCGCCCACGGCCGAGCCCTCCGAGCCGGCCCCGCCATCCAGCGAGGCGCCCGAGCCCACGCCGTCGGCGTCCGCGCCACCGAGCCCCCCGCCGACGGAGAGCCCCGAGCCCTCCGAGAGCGCGGAGCCGTCACCCTCGCCGTCCGCCTCGGCCACGCCCAGCCCCGAGCCGACGACGACCGAGACGCCGTGGCCGACGCAGAGCCCGTCACCGACGTCGGCGGCCCCGTCGGAGCCGACCGGGCAGCCGCCGAGCACGTCGCCCACCGCGACGCCGGTGGACCCGCTGCCGACGCTGACGCCGGACCCCGAGCCCTCGATCGACCCGCCGCCGTCCACCTGAGCGGCCGGGGCGCCGTCCGACCCGCGAACCGGGCCCCGGGACCGGTCAGTCCTGGCGGACGAGGGGCGAGAGCCGGCCACCGCGCTCGGCGGCCCCGGAGAGCCCCACGGACTCGAGCCAGTTGCCGAGCATCCGGTAGCCGCCCTCGGTGAGCACGGACTCGGGGTGGAACTGCACGCCCCACAGGGGCGCGGTGCGGTGGGCCAGTCCCATCACGACGCCGTCCTCGGTCTCGGCGGTGATCTCCAGGACCGCCTCGTCCACGGTGGCCCGCACGGCGGCCAGCGAGTGATAGCGGGTGGCGGTGAACGGCGAGGGGACGCCCTCGAACATGGGGTGCTCGCCGTGGCGGACCAGGGACGTCTTGCCGTGCATGAGGGATTCCGCGTGCGTCACGGTGGCGCCGAACGCCTCCGCGATGGCCTGGTGCCCCAGGCACACCCCGAAGAGCGGGCGGCCGCCGTCGGCGGCGGAGCGGATGAGGTCGAGGGAGACACCGGCGTCGGCGGGCGCGCCCGGCCCGGGCGAGATGAGCACGGCCGTGTGCTCGGCCGCGAGCTCGAGGGCGCGGGCGGGGGTGACCTCGTCGTTGCGGATCACGGTGGTGCGGGCCCCGAGCTGCTCGAGGTAGCCCACCAGGGTGTAGACGAAGCTGTCGTAGTTGTCGACGACGAGGACGGAGACCTCGGGACTCTGCACGGGGGCGCTCTTTCCTCCCCGCCGCGTGGGAGCGGGGTGCATAGACTGGCCGGGCACGTCGCTGACCCCGGTCCTGGGCAGGTCAGCAGGATACCGTCCCCGCCCCGGTCCCCGCCGGTGGGGGCGCCCACCACCCCCCCCACCCGAGGAGAAGATCCGTGGCAGCACCCGCCGGCAAGCGCAAGGACTCGGCCCGTCGGAAGCGCGAGGAGCTCGAGGCCGCGCGCCGCAGCCGCTCCGCCGTGCGGACGGAGCTCGGGGACGTGGACCCGGGTCCGAAGCCCCTCTCCCCCGGGTACAAGGCCGTGATGTTCGGCCTGCTGATCCTCGGCCTGCTCTGGATCATCGTCTACTACCTGACCCAGGGCCTCTTCCCGATCGTGCAGATCGGCGGCTGGAACATCCTCGTGGGCTTCGGCCTCGCGCTCGTCGGGTTCCTGATGATGTCCCGCTGGAGCGAATGACACGCGTGTAGTTCTCCACAGCGGTGGACAACCCTGTGGATGGCTGATCCGCACGATCCCGCCCGGAGACGAGTTGTCCCCGGAGTTGTCCACAGGTGTGGACACCCCTGTGGGAAGAAGTGCACACCCGCCTGTGGAGAACTCCGGGGACGGTCGGGGATGACGGTCTAGCTGTTGCTGGCCATAACGTTGTGGTTACGTAGGAAGGTCGCGGCAGGAGGCTCCGCCTCTGCGCGCGTCATCTCGGATTGGCTACAGGTACCTGCAGACCTCGTCGGCGTTGCAGGTCTCGGGTTCGGGTTCTGCGGCTGCGTCGCGGAGGGCGGCAACGTTGTCGCGGAGGGAGACGAGATCCGAGATCTGGCGCTCAATGTCCTTCAGACGAACGTCTAGGAGGTCCCGGACGTGGCCGCAGGGAATCTCGCCTCCATCGCGGATGTCGAGGATCTGTTTGATCTGCGCGAGGGTAAGTCCGGCAGCCTGGCCGCGGTGGATGAAGTCGATCCGAGTCGCTGCTTCCGGATCGTAGTCGCGGTATCCCGACGCGGTGCGCTCGGCCGCGGGAAGCAGGCCCTGCTCCTCGTAGAACCGCAGGGTCTTGGCGGTGGTGCCGGCCGCCTCGGCGAGTTCGCCGATCCTCATCTGGGTCTCCGATGTGTCACAGGTCGCACTTGACCTTCCCCCGTACTGGAAGGTCCATTGTGGCTGCATCAAGAGCAATTCTCAAGACTCAGGGGAGGAATCGGGATGCAGTCCAGGTACGACCTTGCGATCATCGGATCGGGTGGCGCCGCGTTCGCCGCCGCCATCCGCGCGACCACGCTCGGCAAGTCGGTGGTGATGATCGAGCGCGGCACTTTCGGCGGCACGTGCGTGAACACCGGCTGCGTGCCGTCGAAGGCGCTCATCGCCGCCGCTGAGGCCCGCCAGACCGCTGCCGAGGCGGGCAACCGTTTCCCGGGGATCGCCACCACAGCGGACGACGTGGACATGCCCGCGCTGATCAGCAGCAAGCAGGACCTCGTCGAGGAACTTCGGGGTGAGAAGTACGTCGACGTCGCCGACGCCTACGGCTGGCAGATCCGCCACGGCGACGCTGCGTTCGCCGGCACGCCAGAAGCGCCCGTTCTTGAGGTCACCGCGACTGACGGTGCGGTCGAGACGATCGACGCTGATCACTACCTGGTCGCCACCGGCGCCAGCGCATGGGCCCCACCGATCGACGGTCTTGAGGAGGCCGGCTACCTGACCTCGACCACGGCGATGGAGTTGACCAAGGTTCCCGACTCGCTGCTGGTGCTCGGCGGCGGCTACGTCGCCTTGGAGCAGGCCCAACTGTTCGCCCGGCTCGGGTCGAACGTCACCCTGCTGGTTCGTTCCCGGCTGGCGTCGAAGGAGGAGCCGGAGGTATCCAAGGCGCTGCAGGAGGTCTTCGCCGACGAGGGCATCCGCGTGGTCCGCCGTGCGGTCCCGACCCACGTTGCCCGTGACGACGTCAGGGGCCAGGTTGTTGTCACCGCTGACATCTCCGGCGGCGAGCAGGAATTCCACGCCGAACAGGTCCTCGTCGCCCTCGGCCGCCGACCGGTCACCGATGGGCTGAACCTCGATGCGGTGGAGGTGAAGACCGGCGACACGGGCGAGATCGTGGTCACCGACCAACTGCAGTCCTCCAACCCCCGGATCTGGGCAGCCGGCGACGTGACCGGGCACCCCGAGTTCGTCTACGTCGCCGCCCACCACGGCAACATGGTCGCCGAGAACACGTTCGCTGGCGCTGAGCGGTCGGTGGACCACAGCCGGCTGCCGCGGGTGACCTTCACCAGTCCGGCGATCGGCGCGGTCGGGATGACCGAGGCCCAGGTGCTCGCTGCCGGGATCCGCTGCGACTGCCGCGTCCTGCCGCTGGACTACGTGCCCCGGGCGCTGGTCAACCGCGACACCCGCGGCTTCATCAAGATCGTCGCCAACGCTGAGACCGGCGAGATCCTCGGCCTCACCGCCGTCGCCAAAGACGCCGGCGAGCTCGCCGCCGCCGGTGTCCACATCCTCGGCAAGACCGTCACCGAGGTCGCCGACGCATGGGCGCCCTACCTGACCATGACCGAAGGCATCCGGATCGCCGCCAAGGCCTTCACCACCGACATCTCCAAGCTGTCCTGCTGCGCGTGACCCGCAGCCGACAGCCTCCACCCGACTCATGAAGAAGGTACCGCCATGTCGGAGCTCACGACGCAACTGCCCGAACGACTCAACAACACCGAAGAGACCGGCCTTGACGCCGTCCTATCGATCCCGCTGCTGCGGCTGATCGTCGAGGGCGGCCCGGTCACCGTCGAGCAGTTCGCCGCGGCCGCCGGCCGTCCGGTCGACGACGTACGCACGGGTCTGGCCGCGGTGCCGGACACCGAGTACGACGACCAGGGCCGCATCATCGGCCAGGGCCTCACCCTGCGCCCCACCCCTCACCGGTTCACCGTGGCCGGTGAGGAGCTCTACACCTGGTGCGCCCTGGACACCCTGATCTTTCCGACCCTGCTCGAGCGCGCGGCGAGCGTGGAGTCGGTCTCCCCGACCAGCGGCGAGCCGATCCGGGTCACCATCGACCCCGTCGCCGGCGTCACCAGCGTCGAACCCGCCACCGCGGTGGTGTCGCTGGTCAACCCCGACCAGATCACCTCGATCCGGTCCTCCTTCTGCAACCAGGTCCACTACTTCACCTCCGATGAGGACGCCGCGGGCTGGCTGGCCGAGCACCCCCGCGCCGAGGTCGTGCCCGTGGCCGTTGCCTATCGGATCGGCACCGACCTCACGACCGGCTTCCTCAACCAGTTCCAGGCCAACGCGGCAGTGGCCGACGACGGCCACTGCCGCTGCTGACCAAGAACACCGAAGGGAACTCCACTCCGATGAAGTCCACCACGACGACCAACCGGGAGGCAGCGGCCTGCTCCTCGGAGCCGGGGCCGCGCTGCTCATGGTCGCCTGCTGCGCCCTACTTCCCTTGCTCCTCGCCGGTGGTCTGCTGGCCAGTGTCGGCGGGTTCCTCGGCAACCCCTGGGTGATCGGCACCGGCATCGCCGTCCTGGTGCTCGCGGTCCTCGCGACCACGCGGCGCCGCAGCGGCGGCAACAACGCCAGGCATGGCTGTTGCCCGCCTGTGAACTCCACCCACCCCAGCGACACGAAGGACGACCAGAACCGATGACGCTTACCCGCACCCGCCGCGCGACCCTCTCGGTCGCCGGCCTCCTGCTTGCAGGCTCCCTGGCTCTGACCGCCTGCGGAAACACCGACGCCACACCAGCCGCAGATGCGGGCACGCCAGCGGCGGTTACTAGCATCGACGGCCAGATGGTCAGCCTGCCCGCCAGCGGGAAGCCGACCGCGGTGTTCTTCTTCTCCGTCGGCTGCGGCGAATGCGTTGAAGGCGTCCGCTCCCTCGGCGAGGCCGCCACCGCTGCCGAGAAGTCGGGTGCTGGGGCGAGCTTCCTCGCCGTCGACATGGACCCCGGCGAGTCCAAGGAGACCATCGAGGGATTCATGGAGTACGTCGACGCCGAACACGTCCCGGCCGCCATAGACGAGGGTGCCGCCTTGTCCCAGCGATTCGACGTTGCCGCCCTGTCCACCCTCATCGTCATCGACGGCGACGGCAAGGTGACCTTCCGTGCCACCGAGCCCGACGCGAAGACGATCACCGCCGAACTCGTCAAGGCCGGAGCCTGATCCATGGGCGGATTGCTCAGCCTCGCCTTCGCCGCCGGCATGGTGGCGCCGGTCAACCCATGCGGGTTCGCGCTGCTGCCGGCCTGGATCAGCCAGACCCTCGGCGACGCTGACGCCTCGCCCGTCCCGGTGCGGCTGCTGAGGGCCCTGCGGTCCGGAATCGCACTGGCGATCGGGTTCGCCGGCACCCTCGCAGCTGCGGGCCTGCTGGTGAGCGCCGGGGCTCGGGGCCTGATCCAGGCAGCGCCCAAACTCGGTCTCGCCGTAGGCGTCCTACTGGTGCTCCTCGGCCTGTGGATGCTGGCCGGCCGTTCGATCTCCGTGCGGTTGCCCCGGATCACCGGCCGAGCAACCGAAGGCCTCCCGCCAACCGCCCGGATGCTGGTCTTCGGGATCGGCTACGCCCTCGCCTCCCTGTCGTGCACCTTCGGAGTGATCCTTGCTGTCATCGCCCAGGCACAGGCCACCGCCAGCTACGCGGGGCTGCTGCTGGTCTTCGGTGTCTACGCCGCCGGCTCAGCCAGCATCCTGCTGCTGCTCGCACTCGCGACCACCGCCGCGGGTACCGGCCTAACCCGCCACGTCGCACGCCTCGGGAGTTATGGCCCCCGGATCACCGGCGCCGTCTTGCTGCTCACCGGCGTCTACCTCGCGTGGTACTGGTGGCCCGCCGCCACCGCCGACAACAACCTCGTCGCGACCGGCCGTGCCGGCGGTGTCGCCAGGCTCTCAACGACCCTGTCCGGCTGGGTTCAGGCTCACACGGCGCCGATCGCGGCGCTCGCGGTCATCTCCCTCCTCGTAGTACTCGCCCTTGGCGCCGCCCATAGGCGGCGTCGAGCCAGTTCCGAATCGCCGGAGGCCTGCTGCGACACCACGAACGTCGGCCTCGGCGTGTCAGGCGGCGACCACGAGGGTCAGTAGCCGACGGCTGAATGGGGGGCTTGGTCCGGGACTCAGCGACTCGACTGGAACATTCTTCGAAGGACGTGCATGACTCACCGCAACTCGCCACTGTCAGTCGAGGGACGTCGGCGGCTGGTCGAGCGTTGCAAGACCCGGCCGATCGCTCACGTGGCAGCTGAGATGGGAATCTCCCGCGCTACCGCGTCAAAGTGGGTCCATCGCCATCGTGAGTTCGGTGAGGTCGGTCTGCTCGACCGCTCATCGACGCCTAAGCAATCCCCGACAGCCACCCCCAACGTCGTTGTTCGCGAAGTCGAACGCATGCGGCGCGAGCACAAGTGGTCAGCGGCTCGGATCACGTTCGAGCTCGAACAGGTCGGCATTCAGATCAGTCGGCGCACGGTGAGTCGCATCCTCACCGACCTGCAGCTCAACCGGCGCCGCTTCATCGACCCGACCGGGGAAAGTAACCGCGAAGCGAGGAAGATTGTCGCTCGGTGCCCCGGCCACATGGTTCACCTGGACGTCAAGAAGGTCGGCCGAATCCCCGATGGCGGCGGATGGCGGGCTCATGGCAAGGACAGCCCGGAAGCTCGCGCCGTCGCGCGGACGAAAACCCGCGGCACGCGAGCCGGCTACGTCTACCTCCACTCAGCGATTGACGGCTACTCACGCCTCGCGTACACCGAGGCTTTGCCGAACGAGCAGGCCGCGACGGCCGTTGCGTTCCTCGCGCGAGCGCGGGCATGGTTCGCGGCTCATGGCATCACGCACATCGAACGGATCGTGACCGACAACGGATCCTGTTACCGCGCCTCAGCGTTCGCCGATGCACTGGCCGGGTCGCGGCACCAACGGATCACGCCCTACACGCCCCGCCACAACGGAAAGATCGAGCGGTACAACCGGATCCTTGCCGAAGAGTTCCTCTATGCACGGACATGGACCTCAGAAGACGAACGCGCCAACGCCCTCGAGCGCTGGAACCTGCACTACAACTACCACCGCCCGCACGGTGCCGCGGACGGTCAGCCGCCGGCCACGCTCGTGCCAATTCGCGTCAACAACCTCCTGGCCTCATACATCTAGCCGAGCAGGCCGGCCACCGTGACCCGTGCGGCGCCGAGCACCGTGAGCGCCGCCAGCGCCGCCGCCACGACCACGAGGCCGGCTGCCTGGGCGCCCACGGACGGCACGCGCGCGCGGCCGGGCCGCAGCCCGCCGGCCAGGGAGAACACGACGGCGACGACGGCGCCCGTCAGCAGCCCGCCCACGTGCACCTGCCAGGCCACCCCGGGCAACAGGAACGAGAACACGAGGTTCAGGCCGATCAGCACGGCGATCGAGCGCACCTGGCCGCCCCGCACCCGGGTGAGCAGGAACAGGGCCGCGAACATGCCGTACACGGCGCCGGACGCCCCGACGACGGGCTGCAGCGGGTCCGAGACCCACAGCGCGAACACCGCGCCGCCCACGGCGGAGAGCACGTAGAGGGCGAGGAACCGCCACCAGCCCAGCGCGGGCTCGAGCACGCGCCCGATCACCCACAGCGCGAGCATGTTCAGCAGCAGGTGCGTGGGACCGGAGACGTCGTGCACGAGCGCGTAGGAGGCCATCCGCCACGGCTCCATGCCGTACGGGGACGTGTAGAGCCCGGCGTACCAGAGCGCCTCGGTCACGCCGGACGCCTGGTCCCGGGTCATCCACTGCGCCGCGTAGACCACCGCCGTGACCGCCAGCAGGATCCAGGTGACGGGCGAGGCGGCGAAGCCCGTCCGCCGTCGGACCGGGACCGACGCGGCGGCGCCGGCGGGAGCCACCGTCGGAGCAGGGCCGGCCACGACGCCGGACGCACAGTCCACGCAGACCGGTCCGGCCGCGGAGCCGGGACGCTGGCAGTCGAGGCACGCGGGGCGCCGGCAGACGGCGCAGCGCACATACGCGGCACGGCCCGGATGCCGCGGGCACACCGGGGGTGTGCCGTCCGCGGAGTCCGGGCCGTGCGGGTCAGAGGGGGTGGTGCTCACCGAGGGGCTGCTCAGGCCTCGTCGATGTCGATGGACTCGATGACGACGTCCTCGAGCGGGCGGTCACGGGGATCGGTGGCGACGGCGTTGAGCTCGTCCACGACCTTCTGGGAGGCCTCGTCCTTCACCTCGCCGAAGATGGTGTGCTTGCCGTTGAGCCAGCCGGTGGGCACGGAGGTGATGAAGAACTGCGAGCCGTTGGTGCCGGGGCCGGCGTTGGCCATGGCCAGCAGGTAGGGACGGTCGAACTGCAGCTCGGGGTGGATCTCGTCGCCGAACTGGTAGCCGGGGCCGCCGATGCCCATGCCGAGCGGGTCGCCGCCCTGGATCATGAAGTCCTTGATGATGCGGTGGAACACGGTGCCGGAGTACAGCGGGGCGCCGTTGTTCTTCTCACCGGTCTGCGGGTGGGTCCACTCCTGCTCGCCGGTGGCGAGACCCACGAAGTTCTTCACGGTCTTCGGGGCGTGGTTGCCGAACAGCTCGACGACGATGTCGCCGTGGTTCGTGTGGATGGTCGCGGTGTGCGTCTTGTTCGCCATGCGCCCCATTGTTCCATCCGCGGCGGCGGGCCGTCCGGATCCCGCCGTCCGGGCTCGGGATCTTCCGCGATCGGCGTACGCACTCCCGGCGTGCCGGGACCCGTGCCACGGCGGGGGTCGGCCACTAGGCTGGGCCTCGAGGACCACCGCGTTCAACGACCATCCAGAACTCACGGGAGGCATCACATGGCTCGCACGACCCTGCACGACGAGATCCAGCACGACGGCGGCGCGAACGCGTTCGTCGCACGCCAGGCGGAGAACCTGCGCCACTGGGCCGCCCCGAAGGTGGAGTCCACCCGCGCCTGGAGCGAGGTGGCCGCGGCCTACGGGCTGATCGGCGGCTCCGCCGCGGCCGAGGAGGGCCGCCGCAAGGCCCAGGACGCCAAGAAGGAGTACGGCCCCGTGGTCGAGCGCGGGGCGCGGAAGGCCGGCGAGGCCGTCGCGCACCAGTACGGGCTGCTGGCCCCCGCCGTCGCCAAGGGCGTGGACACCGTCCAGGACTTCCTCGAGCACCTGCAGGCCCAGGCGCAGGACGCCGGCCACGAGGTGCAGCAGCAGTTCGCCGCGGCGCGCAAGGACGCCGAGAGGGCCGCGAAGAAGGGCCGCCGTCGTGGGGGCCGCAAGGCCAAGCAGCTGCGCCGGGACGGCCGCCAGACCGCCAAGGGCCTGCGCAAGGACGCGAAGAAGGCCGCCAAGGGCGCCCGCAAGGACGCGCAGCGGTCCGCCGCCCTGTTCAGCGACCGTGCCGGCCAGGCCAAGGACGCCGCCGCCGCGGGCGGCCTGACCCTCGCCGGCCTCCTCGCCACGGGTCTGTCCGCGCTGCAGGAGCAGGGCGGGAAGGTGGGCCCGCAGGTGCAGGCCCGCCTGGCCGACGCCGGCGACTACGCCCAGCGCCGCAAGGAGGAGGTCCTCCCCGTGGCCGCCGCCCGCCTGGCCGACGGTGCCGCGCACGCCCGCAAGACCGCCCACGACGTCGAGGTCCCGGACGCCCTGGAGCAGGCCCTGATCAAGCTCACCGGGGACAAGGCGATCGTGAAGCGCCTGCGCCAGGGCGCCGAGCAGTACGCCGGCGCCGCCGAGAAGGACCTGAACCGTGCCGCCGGTCGCCGGGCCTCCCGCTCGGGCGGCCGCGCCTGGATCGTCGCGGGCATGGCGGCCGCCGCCGCCGGCGCCGGCTTCGCCCTGTGGCGCCTGACCAAGCCGGTGCAGGATCCGTGGACCGCCCCGGTGCCGGGCCCGATCACCGCGAACATCCCGGTGGTGGAGGCCAACAACCCCTACGCCCAGCAGCAGAAGGTCGTGGCCGAGGCCGGCTCGGCCGCGGCGGGTCAGGGCGTGCGGGTGGACACCGCCACGCCGGACCCGGTGGCCGCCGCCAACGCGAAGGTGCTGGGCGTCCAGCCCGGGCAGCAGCGCTGACCCGCTCCCCCGCGCCCTGAGCGCGCAGCGGACGGCGACCGGCCCGCGCATCCTCGGCAGGACCGAGGGGGCGCGGGCCGGCGCGCGTCCGGGCGCAGGTCGGGGCGGGAGCCGGTGGGCCGCCGTCGAACGGGGCGCGGGCCTTGTCCGCCGCCGGGAGCGCGCGGGAGGCTGGGAGCGCCCGGGATCCCGACGCCGGGCGGAGGAGTGATCTGCATGAGCACGACCCTGACCCTCTTCGGCCACTCGGCCGTCCGCCTCGAGAAGGCCGGCCGGTGCCTCGCGTTCGACCCCGGCGCGTTCAGCGACGCGGCGGTCCTGGACGGCGCGGACGCCGTCCTCGTGACGCACGGCCACCCGGACCACGTGGTCCCCGAGCAGCTGGCCCGGGCGTTGGCCGGCACGGAGACGCACGTGTGGGCGCCACGGGACCTCACGGGGCCGCTGGCGGAGGCGGGGCTCGCCGCCGGGCGCGTGCACACGGCCGTCCCCGGGGAGACGTTCGAGGCCGCCGGCTTCCGGGTGGAGGTGCTCGGCGGGGAGCACGCGGTGATCCACGCCGAGGTGCCGCGCCCGGTCAACGTGTCCTACCTCGTGGACGGGGCCGTGCTGCACCCCGGCGACTCGTTCACGGTGCCGGACGCCGACGTCGAGGTGCTCCTGCTGCCCGCCGCGGCGCCGTGGCTGCGCATCGCGGACGTGGTGGACCAGATGCGGGCCATCGCGGCGACGCACACCCGCCCCATCCACGACGGCATCCTCAGCGAGGACGGCAAGGGCGTGGTGGATCGGGTGCTCTCGGGTCTCGCCGAGGGCGTGACCGACTACCGGCGCCTGGCCCCCGGGGAGCCCTGGACGTTCTGAGGCACGGGGAGGCAGCGGCCGGCCCGGGGCCGGTCACCAGCTGAGGGTGATCTCCAGCTCGGCGTCGCCGCCGTCCTCGACCTCGAGCTCCACCTCGAGGCCCACGCGGTCCGGGACGGTGACGACGACGTCGCGGCCGCCGTGCTCGACCCGCACCTCGTTCTGCCGGGAGAGCTGGTCGGCGAGGTCGCGTAGGCGTGCGGCGGCCTGCTCACGGCTGAGGGTCTGCTGCTGCTCGTGCTCGAAGAGGTCCTTGCCCATGGCACCGACGGTAGCCGGTGGGCGGGGTGCGCGCGACGGACGGGCCCCGGCGCGGCCGCGCCGGGGCCCGTGCGGGTCAGCGGGACGCGGCCGGGGCGAGGGCGGGATCGTCGTCGCGGTGGATCTCGAAGCCGGGTGCCCGGTAGGTGGGCTCCCGGCGCTTGAGGGCGCGGATGACGAGCAGGGTCACCGGCACGATGAGGATCTCCACGAGAGTCTTGTACGCGAAGCCGGTCACCGTGTAGTTCGCCAGTTCCAGCAGCGAGATGGTGCCGGCGTAGGCGATGGTGCAGAAGATCAGGGTGTCGAAGAACTGGCCGACCACGGTCGAGAGGATGAGCCGGAACGCCACGTGCCGTTCCCTCATGCGCTCCTTGAGGCGGACCACGATGGACGCGTTGAGCAGGGAGCCCACGAGGAACGCGACGAAGCCGGCCACGGTGATCCGCAGCATGGGCGCCAGGGCCTGGTCCCACACCTCGAAGCCCTCGACGGGCGTGGTCCAGGAGACCACCGTGTAGGTGAGGGCGGCGAGCACGAGCATCGCGAAGCCGAGGACGATGGCGCGGCGGGCCCGGCGCCAGCCGTACACCTCGGCGAGGATGTCGCCGACGATGTACGCGAACGGGAACAGGAAGGCGCCGCCGTCGAAGATGAGCGGGCCGCCGTCGTAGAAGAGGTCCGAGATGACCGGGACGGTGGGGCCGTAGAAGAGCTTGGCCGCGGTGACGCCGGAGAGGATCAGGAGGGCGATGAAGACGCCCACGAAGATGTCGTAGTAGCTCGCGGGCACCCGGGCGTAGGCCGGAGTGCCCTGCCCAGAGGCGGGTCGGTCGGGGGACGGGGTGTCGATGGTGGTGTTCACCGGACCATCCAACACCACGCACGACGGCGGTGGGCGCGGTGGGCGGGTCCGGCGGCGGGGGTTCGGGGCAGGCCATCCCCGTCCCTCCGTGGGCAGAAACGCCCTCTCTTCTGCCCACGGGGCCCGAAGTCCTGCGGTTTGTGCCCCAGGAGCCCCCGGGTCGCCGGTTTCTGCCCACGGTGCCGGCGCCGGCGGCCACCCTGGGCATACGAAAGGGCCCGGGAGTCTCACGACTCCCGGGCCCTTCTTCGGTGGAGGCAAGGGGACTCGAACCCCTAACCCCCTGCTTGCAAAGCAGGTGCGCTACCAATTGCGCCATGCCCCCGTGAGGACCGGTCAGTCCTCCGGTGCCGGCTCGACGCCGTCGGCGTCCTCCGGCAGGTCGTCCGTGGCCGTGGCCCAGACGTCCTTCCCCGCACTGTTCTCCCGCCAGAGACGCGCCCCATAGGCGGCTGCCGCGGCGCTGACCACGAGGGCCACGCGTGCCAGTCGACCCATGGGAAGACCTCCGGAGACGAACGGAGCCCCAGCGGACCGGGGCTCTGTGTGGTGGGAGTGGGCGTACCAAGACTTGAACTTGGGACCTCTTCGTTATCAGCGAAGCGCTCTAACCGCCTGAGCTATACGCCCTCACCGTCGCTCACGGCTGACGCCGTTCACAACAGGAGATGACTGTACAGGAACGCCGACGCCCCGCGCAAATCCGCGCGGGGCGTCGTCGAGGGTCTCCTCAGTCGTCCGTCAGCGTGACGCCGAGGCCGCCCACGAGGCTCGCGCAGAGGTTGTAGAGCAGCGCGGCCACGGTGGCCAGGGCGGTCAGCAGGATGACGTTGACCACGGCCAGCACGGTGGCCAGCGAGGTCACGGTGCTCAGCGGGGCCAGGGACGCCACGGTGTAGCGCCCGGCCTCGGAGCCGAGCACGGTGCCGATCACGTCGTTGACCCTGTCGAAGATCCCGAGGACGTCGGACAGCGAGTACAGCGCCACCGCCGCCACCACCGTGAGGATGCCCAGCGCCACCGAGAGCAGGAACGCCAGCTTCAGCACGGACCACGGGTCCACCCGGGTCAGGACCAGGCGGGCGCGGCGCACCTTGGCCTTCGGGACGGCGCGGACCAGGTCCTCCTGCGAGGACCCGCTGGCCTTGCGCACCGGGCGGCCGGACCGCGGCTCGGCGGCCTTCCCGGTGCTCCGCCCCTGGCCGGGACGCGACGACGCGGACGTGCTCACTGCTCTCCTCCGTCTGCACCCTCACCGGCGTCCTGCGTCAGGGCGTCCTCCGGTGCGGCTACGGGGTCGGTCGGGTCGATGTCTGCGTCCAAGGGTACATCCGGCCCCGCCTCGGCCTCGGCGTCCGCCTTCGCCTCCATCTCCTGCTCATTGTTCAGGGTGACGGCGACGATCCGGTCCCGCTTGTCCGGCTTGGCGAAGATCACGCCCATCGTGTCGCGGCCCTTGGCCGGCACGCCGGCGACGGCGGAGCGCACCACCTTGCCCGAGGCCATCACCACGAGGACCTCCTGGTCCTCGCGCACCACGAGACCGCCGGCGAGCTCGCCGCGGTCGTCCACGAGCTTGGCGACCTTGATGCCGAGGCCGCCGCGGTTCTGCAGGCGGTACTCGTCCACGTGGGTGCGCTTGGCGAAGCCGCCGTCCGTGACGGTGAAGACGTAGCCGTCCTCCTCCACCACGTCCATCGTCAGCAGGGAGTCGTCGTCGCGGAACTTCATGCCCGTCACGCCCGAGGTCGCACGGCCCATGGGACGCAGCGCCTCGTCCGTGGCGGTGAACCGCAGGGACTGGCCCTTGTGCGAGATCAGGATGAGGTCGTCGTCGGGTGAGACCACGCGGGCCGAGACCAGCTCGTCCCCCTCGCGCAGCTTGATGGCGATCAGGCCGGCGGTGCGGTTCGTGTCGTAGTCCAGCAGCGGCGTCTTCTTCACGAGGCCGCCGCGCGTGGCGAGCACGAGGTACGGGGCCCGGCCGTAGTCCACGAGCGGCTGGATCTGGGCGATCCGCTCGTCCGGCTGGAACGCGAGCAGGTTGGCCACGTGCTGGCCCTTCGCGTCGCGGCCGGCCTCGAGCAGCTCGTACGTCTTGATGCGGTACACGCGGCCGAAGTTCGTGAAGAACAGCAGCCAGTGGTGCGTGGACACGGTGAGGAAGTGCTCGACGACGTCGTCGCCGCGCAGCGTGGCCCCGCGCACGCCCTTGCCGCCGCGCGCCTGGGACCGGTACTGGTCGATCCGGGTGCGCTTGACGTAGCCGCCGCGGGTGATGGAGACGACCATCTCCTCCTCGGGGATCAGGTCCTCGATGGACATGTCCCCGTCGAAGCCGGCCATGATCTCGGTGCGGCGGTCGTCGCCGTGCTTGGCCACGATCTCGGCGAGCTCCTCGGAGATGACCTCGCGCTGACGCTGCGGGGACTCCAGGATCCGGTTGTACTCGGCGATCTTGGCCATGAGGTCGTCGTACTCGTCCTGGATCTTCCGGGACTCCAGGGCGGCGAGCTGGCGCAGCTGCATCTGCAGGATGGCCTGGGCCTGGACGTCGTCGATGTCCAGGAGCTCCTTGAGGGCCTCGCGGGCCACGTCCGCCGAGGCCGAGCGGCGGATGGTCGCGATGACCTCGTCCAGCATGTCCAGGGCCTTGAGCAGGCCGCGCAGGATGTGCGCGCGCTCCTCGGCCTTGCGCTTGCGGAACGCGGTGCGGCGCACGATCACGTCGATCTGGTGCTTCACCCAGTGGTGCACGAAGCCGTCCAGGGACAGGGTGCGCGGCACGCCGTCCACGAGCGCGAGCATGTTGGCCGAGAAGTTCGACTGCAGCTCGGTGTGCTTGTAGAGGTTGTTCAGCACCACCTTGGCGACGGCGTCGCGCTTGAGCACGATCACCAGGCGCTGGCCGGTGCGGCCGGAGGTCTCGTCGCGCATGTCCGCGATGCCGCTGATCTTGCCGTCCCGCACCATCTCCGCGATCTTCGCGGCGAGGTTGTCGGGGTTGGTCATGTAGGGCAGCTCGGTGACCACGAGGCACGTGCGGCCCTGGATCTCCTCCACGTTGACCACGGCGCGCATGGTGATGGGGCCGCGGCCGGTCCGGTAGACCTCCTCGATGCCCTTGCGGCCCAGGATCTGGGCGCCCGTAGGGAAGTCGGGGCCGTGCACGCGGGCCAGGAGCGCCTCGAGCAGCTCCTCGCGGGTGGCCTCGGGGTGCTCGAGGTACCACTGCACGCCCGCGGCCACCTCGCGCATGTTGTGCGGCGGGATGTTCGTGGCCATGCCGACGGCGATGCCCGAGGAGCCGTTGACCAGCAGGTTCGGATACCGGGCGGGCAGGACGACGGGCTCCTGCTGCTTGCCGTCGTAGTTGTCCTGCATGTCGACGGTGTCCTCGTCGATGTCCCGGACCATCTCCATGGCCAGCGGGGCCATCTTGGTCTCGGTGTAGCGCTGGGCGGCCGCGCCGTCGTTGCCCGGGGAGCCGAAGTTGCCCTGGCCGAGCGCCAGCGGGTAGCGCTGGACCCAGTCCTGGATGAGGCGCACGAGGGCGTCGTAGATCGCGGTGTCGCCGTGCGGGTGGTAGTTGCCCATCACGTCGCCCACCACGCGGGCGGACTTGTTGAACGCGCGGTCCGGACGGTAGCCGCCGTCGTACATCGCGTAGAGCACGCGACGGTGCACGGGCTTGAGGCCGTCGCGCACGTCCGGCAGCGCGCGGCCGACGATCACGGCCATCGCGTAGTCCAGGTACGAGCGCTTCATCTCCGACTCGAGGTCGACGGGCTCGACCTTGTCGGCGGCGCCCTCGGGGAGCACGTAGTGCTCGACCTCGATGTCCAGGCCGGTCTGCGGGGGCTGCGGGGTCGGGGCGCCCTCGACGGGCTCGTCCGGGGTCTGGGGGGTGGTCTCGTCGCTCACGCGGGTCCTCTCGTGCTCCCCGCGACGGCGGGGAGGGTGGTCGGCTCAGGCAGGTCTGCGGGTCCGGCTCAGACGTCCAGGAAGCGGATGTCCTTGGCGTTCTGCTGGATGAAGGTGCGGCGGGACTCCACGTCCTCGCCCATGAGCATGGAGAAGACGGCGTCCGCGGCGGCGGCGTCCTCCATGGTCACCTGCAGCAGGGTGCGGTGCTCCGGATCCATGGTGGTGTCCCAGAGCTCCTGGTAGTTCATCTCGCCCAGACCCTTGTAGCGCTGCACGCCGTTGTCCTTGGGGTAGCGCCAGCCCTTGGCAAGGCCGGCCTCGACGGCGGCGTCGCGCTCCTCGTCCGAGAACACGTAGTCGTGCGGGGCGTTGGACCACTTGATGCGGTACAGCGGCGGCTGCGCGAGGAACACGTGGCCGGCCTCGATGAGCGGGCGCATGTACCGGAACAGGACGGTCAGCAGCAGCGTGGTGATGTGCTGGCCGTCCACGTCCGCATCCGCCATGAGCACGATCTTGTGGTACCGCAGCTTGGAGATGTCGAACTCCTCGCCGATGTTGGTGCCGAACGCCGTGATCATCGACTGGATCTCGGCGTTGCCGAGGGCCTTGTCCAGGCGGGCGCGCTCCACGTTCAGGATCTTGCCGCGCAGCGGCAGGATGGCCTGCGTCTCCGGGTTGCGGCCCTGCTTGGCCGAGCCGCCGGCGGAGTCGCCCTCCACGATGTACACCTCGCAGCGCTCGGGGTCCTTCGAGGAGCAGTCGGCCAGCTTGCCGGGCATGCCGAAGGACTCCAGCGGGGACTTGCGGCGCGCGTTGTCCCGGGCCTTGCGGGCGGCCAGGCGGGCGTGCGAGGCCATGATGGCCTTGCGGATGATCTCCTTGGCCGGGCCCGGATTGCGCTCGAACCAGTCGCCGAGGTGGTCCGTGACCGCCTTGGACACGAACCCGCGGGCCTCGGAGTTGCCGAGCTTGGTCTTGGTCTGGCCCTCGAACTGCGGCTCGGAGAGCTTCACGGAGATCACGGCGGTCAGGCCCTCGCGGATGTCCTCGCCCGTGAGGTTGTCCTCCTTGGGCTTGAGGATCTCCTTCTCCCGCGCGTAGCGGTTGACCAGGGAGGTCAGCGCGGCGCGGAAGCCCTCCTCGTGGGTGCCGCCCTCGTGGGTGTTGATCGTGTTCGCGTAGGTGTGCACGGACTCCGAGTAGGCGGAGGTCCACTGCATGGCCACCTCGACGGCCATGGAGCGGCCGTCCGAGACGTCCTCGGCCTCGAAGGCGATGACGTCGTCGTGGACGTACTCGACCTTCTTGGCGGAGTTGAGGTGCTGGACGTAGTCGAGCAGGCCGTTCTCGTACAGGTAGGTGACGGAGCGGCGCTGGGGCTCCTGCTCCGCCTCCTCCGCCAGGCCGTTCTCCGCGACGTCCTCACCGGCGGCGCCCTCGCCCGCGATCTCGTCGTCGACGACCTCGTTGGACTCCTGGACGCGCTCGTCCGTGAGGGTGATGCGCAGGCCCCTGTTGAGGAAGGCCATCTGCTGGAAGCGGGCACGCAGGGTCTCGTAGTCGAACTCGATCGAGTCGAAGATCTCCGCGTCCGGGTAGAACGTCTGCACGGTGCCGGTGGCGTCCGTGGCCTCCCCCTTGACCAGCTCACCCTGGGGCACGCCGCCGTCCGCGAAGGACATGCGCCACACGTGCCCCTGACGGCGGACCTCGGTGTCCACGCGGCGCGAGAGCGCGTTGACCACGGAGATGCCCACGCCGTGCAGGCCGCCCGAGACGGCGTAGCCGCCGCCGCCGAACTTGCCGCCGGCGTGCAGGATCGTCATGACGACCTCGACGGTCGGCCTCCCCTCGGTGGGGTGCAGGTCCACGGGGATGCCGCGGCCGTCGTCCGCCACGCGCACGCCGCCGTCGGCCTGCAGCGTGACGTCGATGCCGGTGGCGTAGCCGGCCAGCGCCTCGTCCACGGAGTTGTCCACGACCTCGTACACGAGGTGATGCAGGCCCCGCGGGCCGGTGGAGCCGATGTACATGCCGGGGCGCTTGCGGACGGCCTCGAGGCCCTCGAGCACGGTGATGGCGCTGGCGCCGTACTCACCGGGCACCTTCCGGTCCTTCACCGGGGCCTCGGGCTGCCCGACGGCGTCCGGCACGGCCTCCGGGTTCGGCGCGGCCGACGCGGCGGTCGGCTCCTCCGCGGGGTTCTCGGGCATGGCGTCAACCACGGGTGGCTCACTTCCTCGGACGTCGGCGACAGGGTCGACCCGCGCGCAGGCGCGCGACGCCGCCCGGACAGGACCGGCACGCGACACGCTCCCGCAGATCCACGGGGGCGGGGGACGGACGACGGCCGGCCCCCTTTCACTGGTTCCAGTGTACCGCCTGACACCCCGAGGGCCCGCATCGACGGGGGTCCGCCGCGGGAGAACACCCGCTCAGCGGCCAGGGACACGGCTCAGGACGTGCGCAGGAGACCGCCCATGCCTCCCGGGCCGTCACCGACCCTGTGAGCGCGCCAGAGCGGCACCCATGGCCTCGCCGCGTCCGGGACGCCGTCGTGCGCCGCGGGGGGCGGCCCCGGACTCAGCCGTAGGTGTCGCGTGGCCCGCGGCCGCCGCGCACGGTGCGCGGCCCCTTGCGCCAGCTCGGGGCCTGCGGCCCCGCCACCTCGATGCGGGTCACGACGCCGGGCCCGAGCGCCTCGTCGAAGCGCTGCAGGAGCACGGGGCTCATCAGGCGCAGCTGCGTGGCCCACGCGGTGGAGCTCGTCCGGACCCGCACCACGGAGTCCTCGAAGCTCTCCGGGCGGCAGTGCAGCGCGATCTCCGGCCCCACCAGCTCGGCCCAGCGAGTGAGCACGGAGCCGACCGCCACGGGGGTGGACCAGCCGCGGTCGCGGATGAGCCGGCCGAACACGGTGGACACCGTGGCCGGGTCCCGGTCCGCACCCCCGAACGGGCGTCGACGGTCCTGCCGCTCCCGGCCGGCCGACGTCGTGCCCGCCATGGCCCCGGCCAGGCCCGCGCCCGTCCCCCGCGCCCGCAGCGGCGCCTCGCCCCGCTCCCGGGCGGCCTCGCGGACCCGGCGCAGCTGCACGAGCGCCAGGTCCGGCCGGTCCGGCTCGAACGGGGCGGGGGTCTCAGCCATCGGCGCCGCCCTCGCGCCGGGGCTCACGGATGTCCCCCTCCACGGGGGCCGCGGCGGCCACGGCCTCGGAGCCCTCTGCGTCCTGGCGGATGAGCACGCGGTGGGCCGTGAGCTCCTCGGGGACGTCCTCGAGCGCGGCGGCCGTGACGATCACCTGCTCGGCCCGGTGGACGAGCGCGGCGAGGCGGCGGCGACGGGCGGCGTCGAGCTCCGCGAACACGTCGTCCAGGATCAGGACGGGGCGGGCGTCGGGGTCCGGGTCGTCGGCCACGAGCACGTCGTAGGCCGCCATGCGCAGGGCGAGCGCCAGCGACCACGTCTCCCCGTGGGAGGCGTAGCCGCGCGCGGGCGCCGGGCCCAGGAAGAGGGCGAGCTCGTCCCGGTGCGGGCCCACCAGGGTGAGCGCCCGCGCCCGCTCCTCCTCCCGTTGGGCCTCGAGCGTCCGGTGCATGTCCGCGGCCAGGTCCGCCACGGCCGGGACCTCCGCGTGGGTGCCGCGGGCCAGCGGGACGGTGGACTCGTAGGCGTAGGCCGCGGCCTTGGAGCCGTTGGTCAGCGCCGCGTACATCTCCTGGAGGGGGCGGGCCAGCAGGCGCAGCACGTGCAGGCGGCCGTGGAGCAGGCGGGCGCCGGCGGCGCAGAGGTGCTCGTCCCAGACGGCGAGGGTCGCGTCCTCCTCGGGGCCCCAGCGGCGAGAGCCGCGGCTCGACTTGAGCAGGGCGTTGCGCTGGCGCAGCACGCGTTCGTAGTCGGCGGCGGCCTCGCCGAGGGCCGGACGCAGCTGCACCATGAGCTGGTCGAGGAGACGACGGCGGCCACCGGGCTCCCCCGTCACGAGGCTCAGGTCCTCCGGGGCGAAGACCACGGTGCGCAGGATCCCGAGGCCCTCCTTCGCCCGCACGGGGGCGCCGCGGTTGATGGCCACCCGGTTGGACCGGCCCGGCAGGATCTCCAGCTCGAGGGCGACGGCGCGCGACCCGCGGTGCACGCGTCCGGCGATCCGGGCCCGGTCCCGGCCGAAGCGCACGAGCTGAGCGTCCGAGCTGACCCGGTGGGACTGCTGGGCGCCGAGGTAGCCGATCGCCTCCACGAGGTTGGTCTTGCCCACCCCGTTGGCCCCGAGCAGCACCGTGGACCCCGGCGTCAGCTCCAGGTCGGCCCAGCGGTAGGACCGGAAGTCCGCGACGGTGAGGTGGGACAGGTACACGGGAGCGTCCAGCCCCCTGCGTCAGGCGATGCGCACCGGCATCACGAGGTAGCGGTAGTCGGAGACGACGCCGTCCTCCTGGTTCACGCCGGTGAGCAGGGCGGGCTTGGGCGCGGACGTGAACGCGAAGCGCACCTGCGGCTGGTCCACCACGGCCAGGCCCTCGGAGAGGTAGGACGGGTTGAACGCCACGGTGATGTCCTCGCCCTCGAGCGTGCACGGCACGGACTCGTTGGCGCTCGCGTCGTCGCCGGTGCCGGCGTCCAGGGTGACCTGGCCGTCCGTGAACACCATGCGCAGGGCGGTGTTGCGCTCGGCGACGAGGGCCACGCGGCGGGACGCCTCGACCAGGGCGGCGGTGTCCACCACGGCCTGGATGGGGCTGGACTCGGGGAAGAGCGAGCGGATCTTGGGGTACTCGCCGTCCACGAGCACGGAGGTGGTGCGGCGGCCGCCGGAGGCGAAGCCCACGAGGTCGGCGGTCTGACCGAGCAGGATCTCCAGGTCGCCGCCGGAGCCGAGGGACTTGGCGACCTCGGTGAGCGTGCGCGCCTTGATGAGCAGCGACGTCGAGAGGGACGGGTCCGCCGGGGTCCAGCGGATCTCCTTCATGGCCAGCCGGTAGCGGTCCGTGGCCAGGAAGGTCATGGTGTCGCCCTCGATCTCCACCTTCACGGCGGTGAGGATCGGCAGGGTGTCGTCCTTGGAGGCGGCGACGGTGACCTGGGCGACGGCGTGGGCGAACGCGGCGCCGTCCACGGTGCCCGCGGGGGCCGGCAGCTCGGGCAGGGCCGGGTAGTCGCCCACGGGCATCGTGGCCAGGGCGAAGCGGGAGGAGCGGCAGGTGACGAGCACCTTGCCGCCGTCGAGCTCCACCGTGACCTGGGCCTGCGGCAGGGAGCGGACGATGTCGTTCAGCAGGCGGCCGGAGACGAGGACCTGGCCCGCGGTCTCGACGTCCGCCTCGATCTCCAGGCGCGCGGAGGTCTCGTAGTCGAAGCTCGCGATGGACACGACGCCGGCCTCGGCCGTGATCAGCAGGCCCGAGAGCACCGGCACCGGTGGGCGCGGGGACAGGGAGCGGGCGGCCCAGGAGACGGCGTCGGTGAGGATGTCGCGTTCGACGGTGAACTTCACGAGCTGCACTGCCTCTCTGGGGTGATGACGGGGGTTGCGGGCCCGGGGGGAACGGCGACACGCGGGCCTCAGCATAGGCGGTCCGCGCGGCGGGTGTCAGGTCGCCGACGAATGACAGCGGTGTGATTCCACGGATCTCGGGCGCCCGGGCGGAGCCCGGGCCGTCGAGGCGCTCAGCTCGGTGCGGGGCGGTGGAGATGATGTTGCTTGGCGGGATCTCTCCAGAGGGATCAGAAGGAGTGGTAGCGGGTGTGGATCCTGTGGAGAACGCCGTTCTGCCGCGTCACCATGCGGATCCGGTTGGGGGAACCGTGTGGACGCCCGCTCGTTCGGGGTGTGCGTCCGGTGTGGACGAGCCCTGGAGGCCCTCCCCCCGCTCTGCACAGGTTCGACCGGAGTTGTCCAGACTCGTCCCCGGATCCACCCCCCAGTTGTCCACATTCCTGTCCACAGGGCATATCCACACCCGTCGAAACCCGCGAGATCATGCGGTTTTCGGCTGTGGAGACCTGTGGATACGTGTGGGCCACCGAATGACATCCGTGTGATTCATCAGCCTGTGCGCCGTCGCCGTCCCCAGGGGTGTGGACGCGGCGTGAGCGGCCTGATTCCGCCATCCACAGGGGCGGAGGTTGTCCACAGCGGCGGGGGTTCTCCACAGAGTTGTCCACACCGGTGGACAATGTGGAAGAAGACTCGAGTCCCGGTCGAAGGTTCGAACCGGGACTCGAGGGTGGGACGGCGGGTGGCTCAGGCGCCGCGCTGTTTCCGCTTGATCTCGTTGGTGAGCTCGGTGACCTGGTTGTAGATCGTCCGCCGCTCGGCCATCAGCTCGCGGATCTTGCGGTCCGCGTGGATGACGGTGGTGTGGTCGCGACCGCCCAGGACCTGGCCGATCTTGGGCAGGGACATCTCGGTCAGCTCGCGCAGCAGGTACATGGCGATCTGCCGCGCCGTCACCAGCGTGCGGGTGCGGGACTTGCTGGTCAGCTCCTCGAGGGTGAGATTGAAGTACTCCCCCGTGGCGTGCAGGATCAGCTCCGGCGTGATCTCGTGCGCCGTCTCGTCCGTGATCAGGTCCTTGAGCACATGCTCGGCCAGCTCGATGTCCACGGTCTGCCGGTTGAGCGAGGCGAACGCGGTCACGCGGATCAGCGCGCCCTCGAGCTCGCGGATGTTCGTGGAGATGCGCGAGGCGATGTACTCCAGCGCCTCCGGCGGGGCCACGAGCCCCTCGGCCTCCGCCTTCTTCCGGAGGATCGCGATGCGCGTCTCGAGGTCCGGCGGCTGGATGTCCGTGATCAGCCCCCACTCGAAGCGGGAGCGCAGCCGGTCCTCGAACCCGGAGAGCTGCTTGGGCGGCAGGTCCGAGGTGATGACCACCTGCTTGTTGTTGTTGTAGAGCGTGTTGAAGGTGTGGAAGAACTCCTCGACCGTCGCCTCCTTGTCCGCCAGGAACTGGATGTCGTCGATCAGCAGGATGTCCACGTTGCGGTAGACCTGCTTGAACGAGGCGCCCTCGTCGTGGCGGATGGAGTTGATGAAGTCGTTGGTGAACTCCTCCGAGTTCACGTACCGCACCCGCAGGCCCGGGTAGAGGCGGCGGGCGTAGTGCCCGATCGCGTGCAGCAGGTGCGTCTTGCCCAGGCCGGACTCGCCGTAGATGAACAGCGGGTTGTACGCCTTCGCCGGCGCCTCGGCCACCGCGTTCGCGGCGGCGTGCGCGAACCGGTTGGACGAGCCGATCACGAACGTCTCGAAGTGGTAGCGGTCGTTGAGGCGGCTGGTCTCCGCGGACGTCGACGGCGGCGCGGGGGTCGGCTTGCCGTTCCCGTTCGAGGCCGCGTTCGCGGCGGGCGCGACGTCGGCCGGCGGCTCGATGCGGAAGCCCGGCAGCTCCTCGGCGACGGCGCGGCGGGAGGTGGCGGCGGTCGCGGCCGGGGGCAGCTCGACGTCCGGCGCCGCGGCGTCGGACGGCCCGCCGGCGAGGGAGGAGCGGCGGGCCTCGGAGGAGGGGGTCCGCGGCGGCTGCAGGTTCGCATCGATCGAGATGGCCAGCAGGATCTCCTCGCGGAACTCCTTGGTCAGGGCGTCCGTGAGGGCGTCGGCCACCTGGGTGCCCTGGAGGGTCTCGCGGGTGGTCTCGTTCGGCACGGCCAGCAGGAGCGTGTTGCCGATGAGGCCCTGCGGCTGGGCCAGGTAGACGAAGCCCATGAGGCGGGCGCTGACCCGCGCGTCGTCCTCGAGGGAGCCCACGACGGAGCGCCACGAGCTGAGCACGGCCTGGTCTGCCACCACGGAGGCTTCCTTTCCTGGGACAGACGTCCCCGAGGACGGGGGCGGCTGCGCGAGACGGACGACGGTGCTCGGAGTCTAACGGTTGTCCACAGGGTTGTGCACAGACGGTGGACAACCCCTATCATCCTGTGGACGACCGTCCCGGGCGCCCACGGGCGTCCGGGATCCGCGCGCACCCGTTTGACCCCTGCGTACCCCGGCCACTAGAGTTGTCTGGTCCCCCGGGTGTCGGTTGATCGTGCCCGCCGGGGATTTCATGTCAGAGCCTCACCGGTCCTTCCCCCTGGTCCACCTGCTCAGGTCGACGGTCGAAGGCACACAACACGTCGTGGAGAGATCACAGTGACCAAGCGCACGTTCCAGCCCAACAACCGCCGTCGTGCCCGCAAGCACGGCTTCCGTGCCCGCATGCGCACCCGCGCCGGCCGCGCCATCCTGTCCGCTCGCCGCGGCAAGAACCGCGCCGAGCTGTCCGCCTGAGGACCTCGGTCCAGGGACGGCGCGCCCCGTGCTGCCCCGTGACCGTCGCGTCCGCACGCCCGCGGAGTTCCGTCACCTCGGTCGCACCGGCACCCGCGCGGGTCGGCGCACCGTCGTGGTGAGCGTCGCCACGGACCCCGATCAGACCCGGTCCACGTCGCCGAGCGCCCCTCGGCCGCGGGCCGGGTTCGTCGTGTCCAAGGCCGTGGGGAACGCGGTGACCCGCAACCGGGTGAAGCGGCGGCTGCGCGCCGTCGTCGCGGATCAGATGCGCCTGCCCCCGCTGCGCGACCTGCCGGTTCTGGTGCAGGTCCGCGCGCTGCCGGCCGCCGCCGAGGCGGACTACGCGCTGCTGCGCCGCGAGACCGTCGGCGCGCTCGGCAAGGCCCTGAAGCCGCACCTGCCCGCCGCCTCGGAGCACGCGTAGATGACCGTCACGCCCTCGCCCTTCGTCGTGCTCGAGCCCTCCCGTGAGTGGGGGCCGCTGCGCGCGCTGCCGTCCGCCCTGCTGGCGGGCCTGCTCACGGTCTATCGGGCCGTGGTCTCCCCGCTGTACGGACCCGTGTGCCGGTTCTTCCCCAGCTGCTCCGCCTACGGGCTGGAGGCCGTGCACGTGCACGGCGCGGTGAAGGGGTCGTGGCTCGCCGCGCGGCGCATCGGCCGGTGCCATCCCTGGAACGACGGCGGCGTGGACCCGGTCCCGCCCGGGCACCGACGCTGGCCGCCGGGCCGGCAGCCGCGCATCCTCGCCCTGAACCACCCTCCCATCCCACCTGATCTCCCGCAGGAGGATTGACCCCCATGTTCGAAGCCATCCTCTCCCCGTTCCGCTGGCTGATGTCCTGGCTGCTCGGGGCGTTCCACAGCATCCTGGAGTTCGCGGGCCTGCCCGTGGACTCCGGCTGGACGTGGGCCCTGTCCATCCTCCTGCTGGTGGTGCTCATCCGCACCCTGCTGATCCCGCTGTTCGTCAAGCAGATCAAGGCGCAGCGCGCCATGCAGGCCATCCAGCCCGAGCTGCAGAAGCTGCAGGCCAAGTACAAGGGCAAGAAGGACCAGCTCTCCCGCCAGGCCATGGCCATGGAGCAGCAGGCGCTCATGAAGGAGCACAAGGCGAACCCGTTCGCCGCCTGCCTGCCGCTGCTGATCCAGATGCCGTTCTTCTTCGCGCTGTACCAGGTGCTGATCGGCGCCCGCGGCGCGGCCGAGCGCGGCGAGGCCATGGACGCCCTGTCCGCGGACCAGATCCGCTCCTTCGAGGGCTCCACGATCTTCGGCGCCCGCATGTCGGACACCTTCATGAACTCGCTCGGCGCGCCGGGCAGCACGCCCGTGATCGTCACGGCGATCGTGCTGATCCTGCTGATGTCGGGCTCGATGTTCTTCATGCAGAAGATGCTCATGACGAAGAACATGACGCAGCAGGCCCTCTCCGGCCCGATGATGCAGACGCAGCAGATCATGCTCTACGCCATGCCCCTGATCTTCGGCATCGGCGGCATCAACTTCCCCATCGGCGTGCTCCTGTACTGGACCTACTCCAACTTCTGGGCCGTCGGCCAGCAGTGGTGGATCATCCGCAACAACCCGACCCCGGGCTCCCTCGCCGAGAAGGAGCTCAACGAGCGCCGCGCCGCCAAGGGCCTGCCCCCCGTGGGCCAGAAGGTGTCGAACGCCGAGGCCACGCCCTCGTCCGCGCACACCCAGGCGGGCCGCGGCGGTGCCGTGCTGAACGGTGAGGTCGTCCGCCAGTCGGGTCAGCGCGTCCAGCCCCAGCGCAAGAACCGCAGGAGGAAGTGAGCATGTCCGCCGAGAACGTGACCCCGGCCCCCGAGGCCGAGGACGCCGTCGTCGAGACCCCCGCGGGCCAGGGCTCCCGCGTCGCGGAGCAGGACGATGCCGCCGTCTCGGAGGCGGTGCGCCGCCTCGAGGAGGAGGGCGACGTCGCCGCGGACTACGTCGAGGAGCTGCTCGACATCGCGGACCTGGACGGGGACATCGACATCGAGGTCCGCGACGGGCGCACGTACGTGTCCGTCGTCTCCGAGGACCACGACGAGCGCCTGGACGGCCTCGTCGGTCCCGACGGCCGCACCCTGGAGGCCCTGCAGGAGCTCGTCCGGCTGGCCGTGCTCGCCGCCACGGGGCACCGCTCCCGGCTGATCCTGGACGTCTGCGGGCACCGGGAGCGCCGCAACGTCGCCCTGCGCACCGCCGCCCAGGCGGCCGTCGAGCGCGTCCGCGCCGGCGAGGGTCCCGTGCACCTCGAGCCCATGGGCGCGTACGAGCGCAAGATCGTCCACGACGTCGTCGCGGACGCCGGCCTGACCTCGGAGTCGGAGGGCGAGGGCGCCCGCCGGCACGTGGTCATCTCCGCCGATGACTGAGCGGGGCTCGGCCTACGAGCGGCGCCCCGGGCTGGATCCGCAGGACCGGGGCGACCGCCCCGCGCCCGTGGGGCAGCCGGCGCCGCCGCTGACCGACGCGCTGCGGCCGGCCGCCGTCGAGCTGTTCGGCGAGGCCCTCCCCCGGGCCGAGGCATACGTGGCCCACCTGGCGGACACCGGCATCGAGTGGGGCCTGATCGGCCCGCGCGAGGCACCCCGTCTCTGGGAGCGCCACGTCCTGAACTGCGCCGTGGTCGAGGAGCTCCTCCCGCAGGGCGCGCTCGTGGCCGACGTCGGCTCCGGCGCGGGCCTGCCCGGCCTGTGCCTCGCGCTCGCGCGCCCCGACTGCCAGTTCCTGCTCATCGAGCCGCTCGAGCGGCGCGTGGAGTGGCTGGACATGATGGTCGCCGACCTCGGCCTGGAGAACGTGGACGTGATCCGCGGCCGCGCCGAGCAGGTCTCCGGGAACCTCGACGTCGACGTCGTGACCGCCCGCGCCGTGTCCGCGCTGAAGACCCTCGTGCCGCTGACCATGCCGATGCTGCAGGGCGCCGGGGAGCTGCTGGCCATCAAGGGCCGCTCCGCGGCCGACGAGATCGCCGCCGCCCGCAAGGTCCTGCGCAAGTATGGTGGTGCCGAGCCCGAGATCCTCACGGTGGGCGAGGGCCTGCTGCCCGAGACCACCACCGTCGTGCGCGTCAGCGCGCGTCCCCGCTGACCCCTCCCCCACCGGGACGGGACGGGCCGGGCGGCAGCAGATCCGCACACCCGCGACCCAGGAGGTAGAGCCGCATGGCGCAGGAGCAGGAGAGCCGGGGTGGGGCCTGGAGGGCCCTGCGCCAGAAGTGGACCGGCCGGACCGCCGAGAAGGGCGGCGCCGACGCCGAGGAGCCCGCGCGGCTCCAGCGGCGCCGTCTGACGCGCCCCGACCGCACCCGCGTGTTCACGACGTCCAACCAGAAGGGCGGCGTCGGCAAGACGACGACGACGGTCAACCTGGCCGCGGCCCTCGCCCGCGCGGGCATGCGGGTGATGGTGGTCGACATCGACCCGCAGGGCAATGCGTCCACCGCGCTGAACATCCCCCACACCGGAGACGTGGCCTCCGTGTACGACGTGCTCCTGGGCGAGATGGAGATCCAGGACGTCGTGCAGGACGCCCCGGACGTGGACGGCCTGCAGGTGGTGCCCGCGACGATCGACCTGGCCGGTGCCGAGATCGAGCTGGTCTCGCTGGTGGCCCGCGAACAGCGACTGTCGCGGGCGCTCGAGGCGTACACCGCCTGGCGCGAGGAGGACGGCCAGGAGCGGCTGGACTACGTGTTCATCGACTGCCCGCCGTCCCTGGGCCTGCTGACGGTCAACGCGTTCGTGGCGGCCGAGGAGGTGCTCATCCCGATCCAGGCCGAGTACTACGCCCTCGAGGGCCTCTCCCAGCTGCTCAAGAACGTGCAGATGATCCAGAAGCACCTGAACCCGCGTCTCCAGGTGAGCACCATCCTGCTGACGATGTTCGACGCGCGGACCAACCTCGCCGTGCAGGTGGCGGAGGAGGTCCGGACGCACTTCCCGGAGCAGCTGCTGAACACCGCGATCCCCCGCAACGTCCGCATCTCCGAGGCACCCAGCTATCAGCAGACGGTGCTGACCTACGACCCGGCCTCGGCGGGCGCCGTGGCGTATCGGGAGGCGGCCGCGGAGATCGCCGGCCGCGGTGCCCCGGCCGTGAAGGGCTGACGCCCAGGCGGTCCGCTGCGGTGATCGCCGGGTGGTGCCGCTGACGACGACGTAAGCCCGCCGGAGGGAGCAGTCCCCCGGCGGGCTTCGTCGTGAGTGAGTTGCGGCCCGACAGATGAGGGGTGGGAAGACAAGCGGAAACGCTGGGCATATCGGAAGTTCGTGTTTCACGTGAAACGACCTTCTCTGAGGGTGCGAGCGTGGTGCCGCCGCGGCGGGACGATGGGGAGGGGTGCCCGTGGTGGACCGCTCCCATCTGTCCCGCTCCCCTCTCTTCCGCTGGGCCGGCGCCTCCGCCGCCGGCCAGGCGCACCTGTCGCGAGGCCTGGGTGCAGCCGCGGGCGGCGACGCACGAACTCACGGGGTGAACGGCATGGCGGCGGGGCGGAGACGGCGGCTGTGTGGGGGCCGGCGGTGCACGCTGCGTTGAAGTGCTCCGCGAGGGCTGCGCGACGCGTGGGGAACGTCCTGGCCGCCGGGCGCGGCCGTGCAGGGTATAATCCGTCCCTCCTCCTTCACCCGGGTGCGCTGCAGCCTCGAGGATGCAGCCAGCGAGCAGGCCGGGTGCTGTGACTGGGTGCCCCCTCTCCCCCACGGTCAGACCTCCTCGCCGTCGGTGACGTGCAGGGAATCGGGGCCAGAGCGGAGCACGGGCCGTGGTGTCGCCGCGAGGCACGCGGCCGGTCTGCCGTCAGCGTGTGCGAGAGCAGACGTCAGCGGCGATGGTGGGCTGCTGTGATTCGTCTGAGTTGGAGGGGCCGAACGGCGGCGCCAGAAGGACAGTTCTACTGTGCATTCCTGTGTACGGAGTAGGAGAGAGTCCGGCGAAGAGGGGCGGCCGCACGCCCCCAATGTATACAAAGACAAGCATGTGAGCTGGCACTTTGCGGAGTCAGCAGTGGTTAGCGGCTATCGTCGATGTTGATATGTGGACAAGATCTGTGGACAAGGGGACGCCGTGGGTAGGTGGCCGTGGGTGCCACCATGGCGCTGGTTGGTCTGGCGAATCCCCAGCGCGGCCCGACGGCTAGGTACGGGGTCGGCAGGGGAATGCTGAGTCAGCCTGGGTCCCCTCCCCCGGGAAACCCGCATCAGCTCAGTGCGGGACGCTCAGGCCACACGGTTCTGACCCCTGCAACGACGTGGAAGCAGGACGTCGATCACTCAGGTGGTGGCCGGGGGTTTCACGTAAAACACGATGCTCGCGCGTAGATCTAGCGTCGATCCCCGGAGGGAGCCGCGTGCGGACGGACGGGTGAAGACCCGGTTCCACACGAGTCGGACGTGAAACTTAATGGGCAAAATGGGCAGACGGGAGGAATGGGCCCGGTCTGTCGGGCGGAACGGCCTGCCATATGTCTGTACGGCCGCTGCTGACGGCAGCGACTACATCGAACAGTACGGTCAACGGCACAAGTCGGTGCAAGCTGCGCGACATGGGACCCGCGACCCGGCGTTCGTGCCCAGTACGCCGCCACGTTTCACGTGAAACCGAACGACCGACGTCCGGCGCTCGACGCGCCCGGGTCACGACGTCAGCAGCGCGAGGAGTCTGAACCTCGAACGCATCTCACGCCTCCTATGGACGCCAGTATCTGAATGCAACCCGCTCGTGGGCGGACTTCCGTGGCACGAGTGCATGGTCGAATCTTCGAACGATACGTTTCACGTGAAATGAGCTTCGGGTGAAAGCGCCGTGCCGCGAGGTCACAATCCCAGGCGATCCAGGGAGCACACGATCCGTGCCGGGAGCGAGCTGACCGAGAATGGCGCAGTAATGTGGCACTGACTCGCGGGTGAGCGAGCACGTGGGTTACCCGAACTCATGTCGTACTTGGATGACAGACTCGTCCGTGTTTCACGTGAAACGCGGATGGTGAGGCAGCGTTCAATTCGTGAGCTGCGCGGGTGTAAGGAAGCACTGACGGCGAAGCGACGAGTAGGCCGAGCTCATCCGTTCGGCGATTCGAGTGTTCACATCACACCGCGGGGAAGTGGCACGAGTGCTTCGCTGCTGGTCCGCCATTGCGCGTCCGATGAAGCACATACATCATGCGGGTAGCCAGCGATCTGAGTACCGTCCGCACGGAGGGCTGATCGGCCGGGGAGAACACGAACAACAAACTGACAGCCGTGATTCTGATACCGTCCGCTCGTCGACGCGGGCTCGCGTTTCATGTGAAACGAGTGAACTTCGAGAGGGAACACGAGGAGGTCTTGAGGATTGCAGCGGCACCCTTCCGAAGCGCCCCCACTATGAGTGTTCCACGTGAAACACTCACGCTCGCGGCAGGTGCTGTCCGCGCGCCCACATCCTGCCGTCCGGGCCCAATACGGACGTCTCACCCCAGAACCGAGGCCCGAACCTCGCCGCGCCCCTTGCACGTGTCAGGCCCTCGCGCGCCCCCCGGCGGTCAGGGCCAGAGCACCTTGAGAAGTGTCTTCCCGCCGCCCGGGACCATCGAGACCAGGCCGCTCACCTACACTGATCCCAGACCCACTCACTGCAGGAGGACCCGTTGAAGACGAGCCGTCGAGGAGGCCTGGGGCGAGGCCTCGGCGCCCTGATCCAGAGCACTGTAGAAGCCCCGGAAGAGAACGCCGAGGCCACCTCCCCGAAGGACTCTGCGGTGCCGGTGAAGAGCGGCCCGAAGGCTGCCGCGGCAGCGGAGGCCACCACGACATCGACGCGGAGCACCGCGACGACCGAGACGCCAGGGGGGTCCAACGAGCCCGCCCCGTCGGCCTCGCAGCGGAAGACCGCGGGCCGAACGACACAGGCCGGGAAATCAACGGCTGCGACTGGCAGGAACGCCACGTCCGCCACGAAGGCAGGGCCCACCTCGTCGAAGCGTGCCTCGCGACCCGCGCAGCGTCCCGTCGACGTGTTCTTCTCCGCAGAGTCCGAGGATGCACCCGCGGCGCGGCCGACCAAGGGGCGTCCGGCCATGCCGACGGTGAAGGCGCCCAGCAAGCGTGCCACCTCCGCGACGTCGTCGAGGAAGGAACCGGGGGACTCGAGCGTTGAGTCCGCCGCGACCGAGGGGACCGTGTCCGCGGACATCGCGGTCCTGCGGGAGATCCCGGTGGGGGACATCCACCCCAACCCGCGGCAGCCGCGTGAGGTGTTCGACGAGGACCACATGGCGGAACTGGTCACCTCGATCCGCGAGGTCGGCATCCTGCAGCCGATCGTCGTGCGCGAGGTGGACGGCCCCACCCCCCATGAGCTGATCATGGGAGAGCGCCGGTGGCGCGCCACCCAGAAGGCCGGCCTGGACACCATCCCGGCGATCGTCCGCCAGACCCCGGACCAGGACCTCCTGCGGGATGCTCTGCTGGAGAACCTGCACCGCTCCCAGCTGAACCCGCTCGAAGAGGCCGCCGCCTACCAGCAGCTCATGGAGGACTTCGCCTGCACGCAGGAGGAACTGTCCCAGCGCATCGGCCGCTCTCGTCCGCAGATCTCCAACACGCTGCGGCTGCTCAAGCTGCCGCCCCTCGTGCAGCGCCGCGTGGCCGCCGGCACGCTCTCGGCCGGCCATGCGCGTGCGCTGCTCGGTCTCACGGACCCGTCGGACATGGAGCGTCTGGCGCAGCGGATCCAGTCGGAGGGCTTGTCCGTCCGGTCCACGGAGGAGGCGGTCGCGCAGCTGCAGGGCGGGCTCCGGCCGGGCCGCACGCCGCGGCGCAGCACGGACGACGCCCGCCACGAGCGCCTGGACCACTACGCCACCGCGCTCACCAGCCGCCTGGACACCGCCGTGAAGATCACCCTCGGCGCGCGCAAGGGCCGCATCGCCATCGACTTCACCACCGTGGAGGACCTGAACCGCATCATGGACCTCATCCAGGGCGGTCAGGACGGCAAGGGGAAGGGCAAGAAGTCCTGATCCGGAGTTCCCGCGGACGGCGTCCACGGGCACCCGCCGCTGGTCCTGAAGATCAACGCACGACGGCCCCGTCACCCTCTGGGGTGACGGGGCCGTCGTGGTGAGTGGGGGAGGGGCTCAGCCGAGCAGGGCCGAGAACTCCTTCTCCAGCGCGGCCTTGGGCTTGGCGCCCACGGACTCGGCGACCTTCTCGCCGTTCTGGAAGCCCACGACGAGCGGGATGGAGGTGACGCCGTAACGCGCGGCGATGGCCGGGTTCTCGTCCACGTTGAGCTTGGCGATCACGGCCTTGCCCTCGTGCTCCACGGCCATGTCCTCCAGGACGGGTCCGAGCATGCGGCACGGGCCGCACCACTCGGCCCAGAAGTCCACGAGGACGGGCAGCTCGGACTGGAGGACCTTCTGGTCGAAGTCGGCGTCGGTGACGGTGATGGTGCTCATGGCAGCCTCCTGGGGTTTGTTCTGTGTCTGACGAGGGTGGACAGGGGTGTTATCGACATGATTCATGACGCTCCGTCAGGGGTCATGAGTCAGTGGCTCATGCCGGGTTCGCGTCCGACTCCGGGCCGGCCGGCGCGGCCTCCTCCACATCGGCCACGGTCGCGAGGTAGTGCTCCACGTCCTGGGCGGCCACGCAGCCCGAGCCGGCGGCGGTGACGGCCTGGCGGTAGGTGTGGTCCGTGACGTCGCCGGCGGCGAAGACGCCCGGCTGGGAGGTCCGGGAGGACGGATGGTCGATGCGGATCGTGCCGTGCTCCGTGAGCTCCACCTGGCCCTGCACCAGGTCCGTGCGCGGGTCCTGGCCGATGGCCACGAACAGGCCGGTCACGTCCAGCGTGGACGCCTCGCCGGTGCGGGTGTCCCGCAGGCGGAGGGTGTTGACCTTGTCGTCACCGGTCACCTCCGTGACCTCGGTGTTCCAGCGGAACTCGATCTTCTCGTTCTCCATGGCGCGGTGGGCCATCACCTTGGAGGCGCGCAGCTCGTCCTTGCGGACCAGCACGGTCACCTTGGACGCGAACTTCGTGAGGAACAGGGCCTCCTCCATGGCGGAGTCGCCGCCGCCCACGACCGCGATCTCCTGCTCGCGGAAGAAGAAGCCGTCGCACGTGGCGCACCAGCTGACGCCGTGGCCGGAGAGGCGCTCCTCGCCGGGAACGCCGAGCTTCCGGTAGGCGGAGCCGGTCGTGAGGATGACCGCGTGGGTGCGCAGCTGGGTGCCGTCGCCGAGCGTGAGCACCTTGGGGTTCGACGTCAGGTCGGCCTGCACGACGTCGTCGTAGACCACCTCCGTGTCGAACCGGCGGGCCTGGGCCTCGAGGTTCGCCATCAGCTCGGGCCCCTGCACACCCTCCGGGAAGCCCGGGAAGTTCTCCACCTCGGTGGTGTTCATCAGCTCGCCGCCCGCGGTCACCGCCCCGGCCACCAGGACCGGGGAGAGGTCGGCGCGGGCGGTGTAGATCGCCGCGGTGTATCCGGCGGGGCCGGATCCGACGATCACGACGTTGTGGACGCTCGGGTCCTGGGCGGTGGGGGCCACGGGTTCCTCCAGGGGATCGGGGTGGTGGACGCTCCTCCAGGACAACGGCGGAGCCACGGGCGGGTATTCCGCGGTGTCGGGCCGCGGTGCAGCGACGTCCGGCGACGGCGGCCGGAAGGTCCGGCGCGCCGTCGCCTGGGCGCGGGGTCAGCGGACGGCGATCTCGCCGAGCCGCAGGCCGAACGGGAGGTCCGACGTCGTGCCCTCCAGCTGGGGCAGCGAGGTGAGGCTGACGATCACGTACTCGGCCTCGGCCTCGGTGCCCTCGAACGGCACGGGGATGGAGACGGTGTCCTGGTCGAAGGTGCCGTTGCCGATCTCCTGGGCGTTCGCGCCCTCGGGGGAGTCGGCGATGTAGGCGAACCAGGCGCCACCGGTGGCCCCCGTGCTCTGCAGGGTCACCTCGTTCACCTCGGTGCGGTCCTCAAGCTGGACCACGAGGTTCATGCTCTCCACATAGCCGCCGAAGTTCGGCCGTGCGTAGGCGAAGGTGCGCCACACGGTGGTGGGGTCGCCGTCGATGAGGTTGCTCAGGTCCGCGTCGTGCTCGGCCTCGTGCTCCGGCAGGTCCGGCACCGAGCGCAGGGCCTGGACGGGCTGCGGGGCGGCCGCGGCGCTCTCGCTGGACGGGGTGGGGGAGGGGCTGGTGCTCTCCGACGGCGACGGGGTGTCCGATGCGGACTCGGACGACGCAGACTCAGACTCGGACGACGCGGCCTGCGGGGCCGGCCCGCCGCGCAGGTTCTGGGCCAGCAGCACCCCGCCCACGACGAGTGCGGCGAGCAGGCCGACCACGAGGACCAGAGCCAGCGGACCGCCGCCGCGCGTGCGGCCGTTGCCGTCGCCCGGGTCGGCCACCGTGGCGCCGTCACCACTCCCGGTGGTGGCCGGGGCGGCCAGGACATCCGGAGCCGCGGCGGCGGACGTCGAACCGGCAGCCGCCGCGGTGGCCCCCGTTGCGGCCCCGGCAGCCACCGGCGCCGCCGTGCCGCGGGACTCCTCGTGGACGGGCGGCGCGGACTCGGCCGCGACCGTTCGGCGGGGGACGGGTCGCTGGCGCCGCACGGGGATCGCCTCGGTGTCCGGGGCGACCGGCTCCGGCGCGTCGGTCTTCTCGGCCGCCACGGGCTCGACGGGCTCGACGGGCTCGGTGGGCGGCGTGGCCCCGTCGGCATCGGCGTCGGTGGCCTGCGCGGCGGCGGCCCCCGCCGCGACAGCCGGGAGTGCGGCGGTGCCCGCCTGGGCCTCGCGCTTCTCAGCCTCGCGCTCCGCGGCCTCCCGGGCGCGCTCCTCCTCGGCACGACGGCGGGCCTCGGCCCGGCGCTCGAGCTCGCGGCGCTCGGCCTCCTCCCGCTCCGCGGCCAGCCGGGCCTGCTCGGCCTCCCGCTCGCGCGCGGCCCGCTCCTCAGCCTCCTGCTCCGCCTGGCGACGGGCGCGCTCGGCCTCGGCGCGGCGCTCCTCCTCGGCACGCTCCTCCGCCTCCCGACGCTCGCGTTCTGCACGCTCGGCGGCCTCCTTGCGCTCCCGCTCGGCCCGCTCCGCGGCCTCCCGTTCGGCGCGTGCCTTCTCCTCGGCCTCCTTGCGCTCGCGTTCTGCACGCTCGGCGGCCTCCCGCTCCGCGCGCTCGCGCTCCTCCTGCTGCTTCCGGGTGGCGGCGTCCGCCGCGGCCAGGGCCGACGCCCCGGCGGCCGCCTTCGCCGCGGTGCCGTCGGAGGGACGGACCCGCTCGGCGAGGCGCTCGGAGAGGCGGTTCAGGAACCCGGGACGACGCTGGGCCTCGTCCTCGTCCGCGCGGAGCCGGCGGTCGAGGTCGGTGTAGTACGCCTCGTCGTCGTCGTAGGCGTGGGGGTCTCCGGTCCGCGACTCGCCGAACAGCTCGGAGCCGAGGCTGTCCGTCTGGAACGGCTCCACGTACAGCTCCTGCGGGTACGCCAGACCCAGCAGGACGTCCGGGTCGGGGTCCCCGCCGGCGATCAGGTACGTGCGGCCCTCGGACAGGCCCAGGTCGAGCACCTGCACGTCGTCGGTGCGCTCGCCCGTGGCCAGCTCCCGCGCGGACGAGGCCACCTGCGTGGCGTTCTCACGTGAGGCCACGAGCACGGTGACGCGGCGGTTGAGCACCTGGTCCGTGCCCAGGAACACCATGTCCTGGTCCGCGGACGTCACCACGTGCTGGGTGATGCGATAGCGGCCGCCCAGGACGGCGCCGACGGCGATGGGCTGGGGCACGGGCTCTTCTCCTGACGACGGGGTCGGAATCCGATGATACGTGGCGTGGCCGTCGCGGCCAGAGATCAGCCGACGCGCAGCAGACGACCCAGCGCCGGCACGCGGGCGACGAGCGGCCGGAGGGCGTCGTCCAGCTCGGGGAACCGCATGGCCCGCAGCACCATCAGGTACACCGGACCCATCGCCACGGCCGCCACCGCGCACGTGAGCAGCGCCGTCCCGATGGAGTTCCACGCGAAACCGCCGGTGTACCCGCCCAGCAGCCACACGACGACGACGCCCGCGGCCGCCGCGGCCAGCGCGGCCAGGCCGGTCTGGACGTGGGCACGCAGCACGGATGCGAGGCCGTAGTCCCCGAACCGGCGCACGGTGAGCACATGGGTCAGGACGAACTGGTACACGTACGAGACGGACGAGGCGACCGCGACCCACAGGGCCATGGACCACAGCGGCAGCAGCATCGCGCCCGCCCACGAGAGCAGCAGCATCAGGAGCGAGCCGCTGACCTGGACCACCATCGGCACCTTGGCGTCCTCGGCGGCGTAGAACACGCGCAGCAGGTAGAAGGAGCCCGAGCGGAACGGGATGGACAGCGCCAGCGCGAGCAGGACCGAGCCCACCGCGACGCCGGCCACCATCGCCGTCTCGGCCGTCGAGCCGAAGACGCGGCCCAGGGGGCCCGCCAGGACCACCACGCCGGCGAGGCAGAACATCAGCGGCACGGTGAACGCGCGCAGACCCTGCGCCGTCGTGCGCCGCACCGCGGACATGTCCTGGCGGCCCATGGCGCGGGCCAACCGATTGAAGAGCACGGTGGCCAGGGAGAGCACGAACACCGAATGGGGCAGCACGGCCATCAGCATCGCCATGTTGTACGCGGCCACACCGGGGATGGCCGCCTGCGCCATCTCGGCGCTCCAGGTCTCCGTGCCGGGGATGCGCAGCTCGCCGCGGTCGCGGGCCTCCGTGGCGGAGGTGACGTACCGCTGGCACAGCAGGAGCACCACGTTCGTGGCGACCATCGTGACCAGGGTGTACCCGGCGATCCGGCCGGTGTCCCGCAGGCCGATGCCCTTCCAGCCGAACCTCGGGCGCAGGCCCAGGCCGAGCCCGCGCAGCGGCAGGAAGAGGATCACGGCCTGCAGCACGACGCCCAGGGTGTGGCCGCCGGCCAGCACGACCGTCTGTGCGCTCGTCCACCCGGCGAGGTCGTCCCCGGCCCGGTACGCCCCGAACATGCCCAGGTACAGCACGATCGCGCCGATCGCGACGACGTTGTTCAGCACCGGCGCCCACATGTAGGCGCCGAAGCGCCCGTTGGCGTTGAGCACCTGCCCCACCAACGCGTACATGCCGTAGAAGAACACCTGGGGCAGACACCACAGGGCGAACACGGTGGCCATCTCGAGCTTCTCCGGCGACCAGCCGCGGGTCAGGGCCGTCATGAGCGGGGCCGCCGCCAGCATGACCACCACCGTGCCGGCGAGCATCACGAGCGTGCCGAGCGTCATCAGGCGGGAGGTGTAGTCCGCGCCCCGGTCGGCGTCGCGGGCGTGCTTGATCAGCTGCGGCACGAGCACGACGTTGAACACGCCGCCCACCAGGAGCAGGTAGATCACGTTCGGCAGGGAGTTGGCGATCTCGAAGATGTCGGCCATGTCCGTGGACAGGCCGATCGCCACCGTCACCAGCGTCGCACGGACAAGGCCCAGCACGCGGGAGAGGAGCGTGCCGGAGGCCATGATCGCGGTGGACCGGCCGGCGCGGCGCTCGCCCTCGGGGGTCTCGTCCGCGGGGTCCACGGCGGCCGGATCCGTGGCGGGGGCGGGGTCCGTCGTCGTCGGCTCCTCGTCGGCGACGCCGGCGTGGGCGGGGTCCTGCGCTCGGCGCGGGGCGGGTCTGCTGCTCAAGGGTCACCCAATCGTGGTCGGAAGGCCCCGTGCCGGGGGCGGTGGATCAGGGGCGGGGGCCCCGGGCACCGCCCGGGGGGAAGTGCTGGTCGACCACCTGGCGGGCCAGGTCGACGATCCGGCGCTCGTTGGCGAAGGAGAGGCGGCGCGCGACGTCCTCGAGGCGCACCCACGCGACGTCCACGGCCTCGTGGTCCGGGTCGTTCTCCGTGGTCAGCTCGCCGCCCGTGGCGCGCAGCAGGAAGTGGTGCACGGTCTTGTGGACGCGGTGCCGGGCGACTGTGAACCAGTAGTCGATCGCGCCGAGCGGCTCGAGGATGTGGCCGGCGATCCCGGTCTCCTCCTCCACCTCGCGCACGGCCGCCTGCCGGTGGTCCTCCTCGCCCTCGGGATGGCCCTTGGGCAGGCACCACTCGAGCCGGCCACCGCGGTTGTAGCGGGCGATCACGGCCACCTCGAGGCCGCCGTCATGCTCGCGGACGATGACGCCGCCGGCGGAGACCTCCTCCACCGTGGGCAGGGAGGCGGCTGCGGCGGAACGGGGTCCCGCGGGGGCCGGGGTGACGGGGCGCAGAGGCGGCTGCGGCCGGCGACGCCACGCCCCCAGCGCGGAGGGCAGGGGGGCGCCCCGGTGCGCGGAGGGATCGGGGCGGGTCATGCCGTCAACTCTAGCCCGGCCCGCGCGGGCCCGTGCCGGGACCGTCTGGCACCCTTGTAGGCATCATGGATCTGACCACCGCCACCCACGCGCTGCCCCCCGGCTTCCCCGCGGACGCCACCCTGCCCGCCGTCGTCGTGGAGCTGGGGCGGAGGTTCGAGGCCGCCGGCCACGAGCTCTCCCTGGTGGGCGGCCCGGTCCGCGACCTCTTCCTGGGGCGGACATCGCCGGACCTGGACTTCACCACGGACGCCGACCCGGACGCGTCCGAGGCCGTGGGCGCCGGCTGGGCGGACGCCACGTGGGACGTGGGGCGGCGGTTCGGGACCATCGGCTTCCGCAAGGCCGGCTGGCAGCTCGAGGTGACCACCTACCGGGCCGAGCAGTACGACCCGGCCAGCCGCAAGCCGCAGGTGGCCTTCGGCGACAGCCTCGAGGACGACCTGCTGCGCCGCGACTTCACCGTCAACGCCATGGCCCTGCGCCTGCCCGCCCTCGAGCTCGTGGACCCCTTCGGCGGCATGCGGGACCTGCACGCCGGCGTGCTGCGCACCCCCGGCACCCCCGAGGACTCCTTCTCCGACGATCCGCTGCGCATGATGCGCGCCGCCCGGTTCGCCTCCCAGCTCGGCTTCGCCGTGGCCCCCGAGGTGGAGCAGGCCATGACCGCGATGGCCGAGCGGATCACGATCATCTCCGCCGAACGCGTCCGCGAGGAGCTCGTCAAGCTCGTGTGCGGGGCGCACCCGCGCGCCGGCCTCGACCTGCTCGTGCGCACCGGCCTGGCCGACCACGTCCTGCCCGAGCTGCCCGCCCTGCAGCTCGAGTCGGACGAGCACCACCGCCACAAGGACGTCTACGCCCACTCCCTGACCGTGCTGGAGCAGGCCATGGAGCTGGAGGGTGAGTACGCGCCGTCGACCCCCGACCCCGTGCTGCGTCTGGCGGCGCTGCTCCACGACGTCGGCAAGCCGGCCACGCGCCGCTTCGAGAAGGGCGGGGCCGTCACCTTCCGGCACCACGAGACCGTGGGGGCCAAGCTCGTCCGCAAGCGGCTGCGTGCCCTGAAGTTCGACAACGACACGATCAAGGCGGTGGCTCGCCTGGTGGAGCTGCACATGCGGTTCTACGGCTACGGCGACGCCGGCTGGACCGACTCCGCCGTCCGCCGGTACGCCCACGACGCCGGCGACCTGCTGCCCCGCCTGCACGCGCTGACCCGCTCGGATGTGACCACCCGCAACCGGCGCAAGGCCGAGCGGCTGGCCCATGCGTACGACGACCTCGAGCGGCGCATCGCCGAGATCGCCGAGGCCGAGGAGCTCGCCGCCGTGCGGCCGGATCTGGACGGGCAGCAGATCATGGCGCTGCTGGGGATCCGCCCGGGCCCGGTGGTGGGCCGGGCGTACACCCACCTGCTCGAGTGGCGCCTGGACGAGGGGCCGCACGAGCCGGCCGAGGCCGAGGCGGAGCTGCGGCGCTGGTGGGCCGAGCAGCCGGAGGCCCAGCAGGACTGAGGCGGCGCGGCGGACCTTCCACCCGTCGTCGGGCCGGGACCACACTGGCCGCATGGCTGAGAAGAAGACCGAGAAGAACGGCGCCCCCATGGGCCCCGGCACCTCCAACATCAAGGACCCCGAGGTCTACGAGGCGCTGCGCCGCGAGGGCGCGAGCGAGGAGAAGGCCGCGCGGATCGCCAACGCCTCCGCCCGGGACGGCCGGGACGAGGTCGCCGAGCGCGGCGGCGAGGCCGGCTCCTACGAGGACTGGACCAAGGACGAGCTCGCGAAGCGGGCCCGCGAGCTCGACATCGAGGGCCGCTCCACCATGACCAAGGACGAGCTCATCGAGGCGCTGCGCAACCACTGACCGGCGCCCGCCCCCCGCTTCCGGGGGCGGAAATCGGTGCTTTGGGAGTGGAATACCACCGGAAACCGCCCCCAACGCGGTGGGGCGGGTGGGGATAGCCGGAGGCTTTGGCCCATCCAGGTCCGGATGGGATGATCGACCGCTGTGAGTTCCGACCAGCGCACCGCGCCCGTGCCCCGCCATGCCCTGTCGCCCCAGGACGGCGCGCCCGCCGTCAAGGTCGGCACACGGGTCAGCCGCGGCCCCGGCCGGGTGACCGCCCTCGACGGGCTGCGGGGGATCGCGGTGCTCGCCGTGCTCGTCTTCCACGCCTGGCCCACCTTCCTGCGCGGCGGGTTCGTGGGCGTGGACATGTTCTTCGTGCTCTCCGGCTTCCTCATCACCACCGGCCTGGTCCGCGGTGTGGACGCGGGCCGGGGCGTGGCGCTGGGCACCTTCTGGATGAAGCGCGTCCGACGCCTCATCCCGGCCATGCTGATGGCGCTCGTGGGCACCACCGCGCTCGCGTGGCTGGCGGTGGACGAGTTCCCCGCGGGCCTGGGTCGCCAATGGTTCGGCGCCCTGACCTACACCAGCAACTGGGTGATGATCCTGCAGGGCGGGGACTACTTCAACCGCGCCTCGCCGCCTCTGTTCGAGCACCTGTGGTCCCTGGCGATCGAGGAGCAGTTCTACATCCTCTGGCCCCTGCTCCTCTGGGGGCTGCTCCTGCTCACCTGGCCGCCGCGCAGCACGGTGAACTCGGGGCGGGTGGCGGACCGACGTCGTATCCTCGCGGTCGCGGTCGCGGCCGTGGCCTCCGCGGCGTGGATGGCCTGGGGCTCGTGGCACGGGTTCGAGCAGGCCCGCCTCTACTTCGGCACGGACACCCACGCTTTCGGCCTGCTGTTCGGCGCGTGCGTGGCGATCGGCCTGGCCCACGTGCCCCGGCCCGAGCACGGCGGTCCCGAGCCGCGGACCTCGGCCACGCGGGTGGCTGTCGCGTGGGGCGCCGTCGCGGTGCTCGCGGCGGGCTTCGCCCTGGTCGACGGCGGCCACGCGAGCACGTACCGCGGAGTGCTGGCGGGCCTGTCCGCCGTCGTCGCGTTCATCGTCTGGCACGTGGTGCAGGGCGACCGGCGCGACTCGCTCTCTCGCGCGCTGGGCAACGGGTTCCTGCGCTGGTGGGGGCGCCGCTCCTACGCCGCGTACCTGTGGCACTGGCCGCTGCTCGTGATCATGCGCGTGATGGTGCCCGTGGACGCCCCCGGGTGGGTCGAGCCCGTGGCCGCCGGCGCGATCCTGCTGCTGACCGCCCTGATCGCCGACCTGAGCACCCGGCTGATCGAGGAGCCCATCCTCCACGAGGGGTTCAGGGGTGCCTTCGGTCGCTGGGGCGCAGCCGCTCGGCGGGCGTTCACGGGCGGGGCCGGGCCGATCGGCCGGTTCGCGGCCGCCGCCACGGCCCTGGGGCTCGTGGCCGTGCCCGCGGCGGCCGTGGCCGCCGTGGTGCACTCGCCCGCGCAGACCCAGCTGGAGCAGGACATCGCCCAGGCGGAGGAGTCCCTCAAGGCCGCCGAGGCGGCGCAGCAGGCGGCCCGCGAGTCCCGCGCGGCGGAGCAGTCGAAGCGGGCCGAGGCGTCGGCCTCGGCCTCGCCCGGCTCGGCCGCCCCCGGGGACGCGGAGGGCTCCGCCGGTGCGACGTCCTCGCCCGGGTCGTCCGCCGAGCCGTCCGGGCTCGGGCTCGGCGACCCGGCCGTCACGCGCCCCACGTACTCCAAGGAGCAGCTCACCGCGGCCCTGCCGCCGTCCGAGCTCGGCCCGGACGTCACCCTGATCGGCGACTCCGTCTCGCTCTCGGCCGCGCCCAAGCTCATGGAGCAGCTGCCGGGGATGCTGCTCGAGGCGGAGGTGGGCTACCAGATCTGGGACGCCGCGGACGAGCTCGAGAAGCTCAAGGCGGACGGCCAGCTGAGCGACGTCGTCGTGGTGGCCCTGGGCGCCAACGGCACCACCCATCGGGGCGACTGGGAGAAGATCCTGGCGGCCGTCGGCGAGGACCGGCTGCTCGTGCTCGTGGTGCCGCACGGCCCGATGGACTGGATCGCGGACGTGCAGGTGCAGATGGAGGCGCAGGCCAAGGCCCACCCGGACCGGATCGTCCTGGCGGACTGGGACGCCGCGGCGAAGCAGCACGTCACGGACTTCTCCGCCGACGGCGTGCACCCCCGCGCCGACGGCCAGGCCATGTATGCCCAGCTCGTCCGGCTCACCATCGAGGACCGGCTCGGCACGCGGCGCTGAGCGCGGTGGCCGGGGCGGCACGCGCCCCCACGACGACGCCGGCCCGTCACCTCCACGGGGAAGGCGACGGGCCGGCGTCGTGCGCGGTCCGCGGGGACCGGGCGGGTCAGCGCTCGATGTCGCCGCGGATGAAGGCCTCCACGAGCTCGTGCGCCGCGTCGTCGTTGTGCTGCACGGGCGGGGACTTCATGAAGTAGGACGAGGCCGAGAGGATCGGGCCGCCGATGCCGCGGTCCAGGGCGATCTTCGCGGCACGCACGGCGTCGATGATCACGCCGGCCGAGTTGGGGGAGTCCCACACCTCGAGCTTGTACTCGAGCGAGACCGGGGCGTCGCCGAAGTTGCGGCCCTCGAGGCGCACGAACGCCCACTTGCGGTCGTCGAGCCAGGCCACGTAGTCGGACGGGCCGATGTGCACGTCCTTCTCGCCCAGCTGCGCGGAGGTGTTGGAGGTGACGGCCTGCGTCTTGGAGATCTTCTTGGACTCCAGGCGCTCACGCTCGAGCATGTTCTTGAAGTCCATGTTGCCGCCCACGTTGAGCTGGTAGGTGCGGTCCAGGGTGACGCCGCGGTCCTCGAACAGCTTGGCCATCACGCGGTGGGTGATGGTGGCGCCGATCTGGGACTTGATGTCGTCGCCCACGATCGGCACACCCGCGGCGGTGAACTTCTCGGCCCACTCCGGGGTGCCGGCGATGAACACGGGCAGGGCGTTCACGAACGCGACGCCGGCGTCGATCGCGGCCTGGGCGTAGTGCTCGGTGGCCAGCTGCGAGCCGACGGGCAGGTAGCAGACCAGCACGTCCACCTCCGCGTCGCGGAGGGCCTGGGCCACGTCCACGGGCTCGGCCTCCGACTCCTCGATGGTCTCGGCGTAGTACTTGCCGAGGCCGTCCAGGGTGGGGCCGCGCTGGACGGTGACGTCCGCGTGGGGCACGTCCGCGATCTTGATGGTGTTGTTCTCGGAGGCGGTGATGGCCTCGGACAGGTCGAGGCCGACCTTCTTCGCGTCCACGTCGAACGCGGCCACGAACTCGAGGTCGGACACGTGGTAGTCGCCGAACTGCACGTGCATCAGGCCTGGGACCGTGTCCGTGGCCTTCGCCTCGCGGTAGTACTCCACACCCTGGATGAGGGATGTTGCGCAGTTGCCCACGCCGGCGATGGCGACGCGGATGGGATTGGTGGCCACGGTCTGGTTCTCTCCTCGACTGTCCGGAACGGGTGCGGGCACGCGGAGCGCGCGCAGGGGGCCCACGCCGTTCGGCGGGGCGCTCACCCGGGGATCAACCCCGCCAGTCTACGACCGACGACGGCGGCCCCGCCCGTCCGGTGTCCGGGCGGCTTCCTAGGATGGGGGCATGAGACCGGCCCCCGCGCACGCCGCGACCCCCAGCGAGCCGCCCACTCACGCCGCGGACGGCGCCCCGAGCGACGCCGTGACCGCCCCGGGCGCCCCCGCCGGGCGTTCCGCTGACAGCGCACCGTCCGGGGCCCTGCCCGCCCCCGGTGAGCGCGGCGGCCGCTTCCAGCTCGCCGGCGGCCTCGCGGCGAACGGCCCCGGACGGGGGACCGGCTCCTGGGCCGGGCCCGTGGCGCTGACGGCGCTGCTGGTGGCTCTGGCCGCCGTCGTGACCGTGCTGCAGAAGTCGCCGTGCCTGCTGCACGGCTGGGGCGCCCCGGACGTCTACTACGCGGGCTGCTACTCGGACTGGGCCGCGCTCTACGGCGGGCGCGGGTTCGCGGCGGACCCGTGGGCGCCGTTCCGGGCGGGCTCCACGTTCGAGTACCCCGTGCTGATGTCCGTCGTGGGCTCGGTGGCGGCCTGGATCACGCAGGCGCTGCCGTTCTCGCCGGAGCAGGGCACGGTGGTGTTCTGGCTCGTGAACTTCGGGTTCGTGGTGGTGCTGTGGGCCGTCGTCGCGGTGCTGACCGTCCGGATGGCGGGGCGCCGGTGGACGGACGGGCTCATGGTGGCCGTGGCCCCGGGGATCGTGCTGGCCGGCACCATCAACTGGGACCTGTGGGCCGTGGCCCTGCTGGCGTGCGGCATGTACGCGTGGTCGCGCGGCCGGTCCCTGACGGCGGGGGTGCTGTTCGGCCTCGGCGCGGCCATGAAGCTGTATCCGCTGCTGATCCTGGGGCCGCTGCTGATCCTGGCGGTGCGCTCGCGGCGGTGGCGGCCGTTCCTGCTCGCGGCCGGGGGCACGGTGGCGGCGTGGGCGGCGGTCAACGTGCCGCTCATGGTCGTGAACGTCCAGGCGTGGTCCGTGTTCTTCACCTTCTCCGGCGAGCGCGGGCCGGGCCTGTCCAGCGTGTGGCACGCGTGGGACGTGACCGCCGCGCAGGCCGGGTGGGCGTTCGTTCCGGAGGACTCCCTGACCCTGCTGGCCTACGGGACCTTCGCGGTGTGCTGCCTGGGGATCTTCGTGCTCGGCGTGCGGGTGCGGCACACCCCGCGGCTGGCCCAGCTGACGTTCCTGGTGGTGGCGGCGTTCGTGCTCACCAACAAGGTGTACTCACCGCAGTTCGTGGTCTGGCTGATCCCGCTCCTGGCGCTCGCCCTGCCGCGGTGGCGGGACTTCTGGGTGTGGCAGACGGTGGAGGCGCTGCACTTCTTCGCCGTGTGGATGTACTTGGCCAAGGGGGTGGCCGAGACCCCGCCGCAGCACTCCATGGACGACTCCGTCTACGTGGCCGCGATCCTCGCGCACATGCTCGCGGTGCTGTGGCTGTGCGGGCGCGTCGTGTGGGAGATGCTGCACCCGGCCGAGGACCTCGTGAAGCGCGACCACGGCGGCCACCCGGACACCGACCCGCTCGCCGGCGCGTACGCCGGACCGGCCCAGGGGCGCTCAGGCCGACCGGCCGCGGTTCAGGCGTAGTCCCAGCGGTGGATCGGGCAGTCCGGGGACGACGGCGGCGCGGTCGTCCCCGCCGCGGCGGCGCCGTCCTCGCGGGGCGGCGGCGGGCAGACGCACTGCGCCCCGGAGGCGGCCGTGGCCGCCTTCATCTGCTCGCGCCACATCACGTGGGGGTCGGTGGCCGGGTCCGCGGCCGCGCCGGGGTGCACCGGACGCGCGGCGCCGTCGTCGTGTGCGTCGTGGGCGGGGGCGCGGGCCGCGTCCCCGTCCCGGGTGAAGCCATCCGCACGATGGCCCAGCCGCCCACGGTCCACGCCACCAGGAGGAAGACCCCCACGGCGACGGCGATCATGATGTCCACGGCGGGCTCCTCCTGCGCTGACGGGGCGGGCGATGCAGCGGGCCCGCCTCCGGGCCAGGGTAGCCGGACGGGGTGACGGGGCGCGGTACGGTCGGGGCATGACCCCCGTGACCCGTGACACCGTCGCCGAGATGCCCGCCCACCTGCGGGACCTGGCCGAGTTCGTGACCGCCTCGCCCTCCAGCTACCACGCCGCGGAGGAGGTCGCACGCCGTCTGGAGGCCGTCGGCTTCACCCGGCTGGACGAGACGGTCGACTTCCCGTCGGCCCCGGGCGGCTATGTGGTGGTGCGCGACGGCGCGGCGGTGGCCTGGATCGTGCCGACGGGCGCCGGGGCGCTGGGCCGGGCCGCGGGCGCTGAGCCGCGCGTGGCCGGGCCGGACGAGGCGGGGCCGAGCGCCGACGTCGTGCCGGTGTTCCGCGTGCTCGGGGCGCACACGGACTCGCCGGGGTTCAAGCTCAAGCCGAACCCGGCCACCGTGACGGCCGACGGCTGGGTGCAGGCCGGCGTCGAGGTGTACGGCGGCCCGCTGCTGAACTCGTGGCTGGACCGTGAGCTGCGGTTCGCCGGGCGTCTCGCCCTCGACGACGGCACGCAGGTGCTCGCCGCGACCGGGCCCGTGGGGCGCATCCCGCAGCTGGCCATCCACCTGGACCGCGAGGTCAACGAGGGGCTGACGCTGAAGCGGCAGCGGCACACGAACCCCGTCGTGGGGGCGCTCGCCCCGCGCGGCGAGGGCGCCGGCGAGGCGGAGGCCGACGGTCTGGCCGCCCGCGTGCCCGGTGACGTGCTGACCGCGCTCGCGGCCGCCGCCGGCGTGGACCCGGCCGCGGTGCGCGGGCACGACGTCGTGGTGGCCGACGCCCAGGCGCCCGGACTCTTCGGGCTGGCGGGCGAGTTCTTCGCGTCGGGCCGGCTGGACAACCTGAGCTCGGTGCACGCGGGCCTCGTGGCGCTCGAGGAGCTGGCGCGCGAACACGGTGGCGCCGAGGGGGCGATCGCGTACGAGGGGACCGTCGCGGGCGGGGTGGCCGGTGAGGCGGCCGGCGCCCCGGTGATCCCGCTGCTCGCCGCGTTCGACCACGAGGAGCTGGGGTCGGCGTCGCGGTCCGGGGCGGCCGGTCCGCTGCTCGAGGAGGTCATGGGGCGCGTGCTCGAGGTGCTCGGCGTGGCCGGGCAGGGCCGCGCGCGGGCGATCGCGGGGTCCTGGCTGCTCTCCGCGGACGCCGGCCACCTGGTGCACCCGAACTACGCCGAGCGGCATGACCCCGTGAACCACCCGCGCGTGAACCACGGCCCGCTGCTGAAGATCAATGCCAACCAGCGCTACGCCACCGACGCGGGGGGAGAGGCCGCGTTCGCCCGCTGCTGCGGCGTGGCGGGGGTGCCGTTCCAGGAGTTCGTCTCCCACAACGACGTCCCCTGCGGCTCCACCATCGGCCCGATCTCGGCGACCCGCCTGGGCATCCGGACCGTGGACGTGGGCCTGGGCCTGCTGTCCATGCACTCGGCGCGCGAGATGTGCGGCGTGCGGGACGTGGAGCACCTGACGGCGGCCGTGCGGGAGTTCTTCCGCGGGGTGTGAGGCGCGGCGGGGGATGACGGCTGCCACGTGCGGCGTGCGCGGGGCTGCGTCAGCCGGCGGGGCCCGGGGTCACAGCGTCCGAAAGTCGCCGACATTGTCCAAGGTCATGCCGTTCACGACGGCACTGCCGCGGCCGCTGACCGACACGCCGGCGAGGGTCGTGCTGCAGTTGCTGTACCACCCGATGCGCGGCAGGGTGATGGTGCCTGAGACGGGGGCGGGTACCGGGGTGGAGAGCTTGCTGACGTAGCGGTAGTACCGGGTGCCGTTGTTGGTGTACAGGACCGGACTGCCGGTCCCGGAGACCTCACGGACGGGGGTGCTCCAGTCCGTCGTGGCGCTCGTCCAGGTGAGGGGGTTCCGAGACCCCATCGCATCCACCATGTCCTTCTGCACCAGGACGGAGGCGGTCACATCCGTCACCGTGGAGCCGGTGCGCACATTGGCGATCCGGTAGTAGGTATTGACGTCGTCCGTGGTGACGCTCAAGCGGGTCGAACCCGAGCCGCAGGCCGACACCGACGCGCCGGGCACGGCTGCTGTGGTGGCGCGGCGGATACTGAACACGCGGTCGATCCGCGGGAGAGGGCTGGCCGCCTCGGCGGGGGCAGCGGCGGCGGCGACGACGGTCGGCACCGCCCACGCGAGGCTGCTGGCGACTCGGCGGCGGGAGGGGACGGACTGGGACGGCTGGGGCGCTGCCGACGTGGACTCTGACATGGATGCTCCGAAACGTGAGAGGGGTTTGACACAGGATGTGTGTCCTCCTTCCAAGGTACGTCGTCGTCGACCGAGGGCAAGCCCCGGCCACCCCACGGCCCCCTAGGGGTGGCACCTCATCTGCGGAGGCGCAATGCTGGTATTCTTGACGGGATCCCCTGCGTGCCGCCGAAGAGTGCGGATGCATGCGTAAGGGGAGAACGCAGAACCTCCTGCCGCGGAGAGACCGCGGCCGCAAGCCCAGAGGAGGTGGGTTCGCATGCGTGCTTATGAGCTGATGGTGCTGATCGACCCTGAGGTCGACGAGCGCACCGTGGAGCCGACCCTGAAGAAGTACCTCGAGGTCGTCACGAACGCCGGCGGCACCGTCGACAACATCGACGTGTGGGGTCGCCGCAAGACCGCCTACGAGATCCAGAAGAAGTCCGAGGCCATCTACGTGGTCGTCAACTTCCAGTCGGAGCCGGCCGCCACCCAGGAGCTGGACCGTCTGCTGAACCTCAACGAGACGATCCTGCGCACCAAGATCATCCGTCCGGAGGAGCAGAAGATCACCGCTGAGTGATCCTCGTACCGTGTCCGGAGGGTCTGAGAGCATCGGATCAGTCCCCGACGCCCCCACCGGAACCCCGCTGAGCAGTCCCGGATCCCCGGATCCGGTCACTGACCGGCAGAACCCCCGAAGACAGGAGTGACCATGGCAGGCGAGACCGTCATCACCGTGGTCGGCAACCTCACCGCCGACCCGGAGCTGCGCTTCACCCCGAACGGCGCGGCCGTCGCGAACTTCACCGTCGCGTCCACGCCCCGCACGTTCGACCGCCAGACCAACGAGTGGAAGGACGGCGAAGCGCTGTTCCTGCGCTGCTCGGTCTGGCGCGAGGCCGCGGAGAACGTGGCGGAGTCGCTGACCAAGGGCATGCGCGTGATCGTGCAGGGCCGCCTCAGGGCGCGCTCCTACGACGACCGGGACGGCAACCGTCGCACCAGCTGGGAGCTGGACGTGGACGAGGTCGGCCCGGCGCTGCGGTTCGCCACGGCCAAGGTCACCCGCGCCCAGCGCGGCGGTGGTGGCGGCGGTGGCTTCGGCGGCGGCCAGCAGGGGGGCGGCGTCGGCGGCGCCCCGGCCGGCGGCGGCTTCGGGGGGAACAACGACGGCGGCTTCGGCGGCGCCCAGCAGGGCGGCGGCTGGGGCGGCCAGCAGCAGGGCGGCGGCCAGGCCGCACCGCAGGACCCCTGGTCCGGCGGCGGTGGCGGCGGATGGGACACCCCGTCCTCCAACGAGCCCCCGTTCTGATCCTGCATTGACCGGGCGCGGCCCCCACGGCCGCGACGGACACGGAACACCACGGACCTCTCCGTCCGGGCGCATCTCGCCCGGAGGGCCGCCCCCCGGTGGCCCATCCCACCCGCGACCCGGTACCGCCGGGCCGCACTGCACACGGCCCCGTGCCCCGTACGGGACGCCGCGTGATCCCATCCCGCAGAACCGTTCTGCGGGCTCCAGAGAACTCTGAAGGAGCACCACGATGGCGAAGGCTGAACTCCGCAAGCCCAAACCGAAGTCCAACCCGCTCAAGGCCGCCAAGATCACCGAGATCGACTACAAGGACGTGGCCCTGCTGCGCAAGTTCATCTCCGACCGCGGGAAGATCCGTGCCCGTCGCGTGACCGGCGTGACCGTCCAGGAGCAGCGCAAGATCGCCCAGGCCGTCAAGAACGCCCGCGAGGTGGCCCTGCTGCCCTACGCCGGCGCCGGCCGCGGCTGATCGAGCGAGCGAAGGAAGGAACACCCAGATGGCAAAGCTCATCCTGACCCAGGAAGTGGCCGGTCTCGGCACCTCCGGTGACGTGGTCGAGGTCAAGAACGGGTACGCCCGCAACTACCTGCTCCCGCGCGGTTTCGCCACCGTGTGGACCAAGGGCGGGGAGAAGCAGGTCGAGTCCCTGCAGAAGGCCCGCGCGGCCCGCGCCGTGGCGAACCTGGAGGACGCGCAGGCCCAGGCCGCGCAGCTCCAGTCCGCCACCGTGAAGCTCGAGCGCACCGCCGGTGCGGAGGGTCGCCTGTTCGGCGCCGTCCAGACCGCCGACGTCGCCGAGGCGATCGAGGCCGCCGGCCTCGGCTCCGTGGACAAGCGCTCGATCACCCTGCCGGCGCACATCAAGTCCGTGGGCAACCACGAGGCCCAGGTCCGCCTGCACGAGGACGTCATCGCGACCGTCCAGCTGCAGGTCGTGGCCGCCAAGGCCAAGAAGTGATCATCCGCTTCTGAGCCCGTCGCGCCGGCGACGCGCACCCGAGGCCCCGGTCCGCTCTTCACGAGCGGGCCGGGGCCTCGTGCCGTGGGGGAACATGGAGATCATGCCCTCCGCCCCACCGCCCTCCGACCCTGCCGGCTCGACGGCGGCCCCGCGCCCGCCCCTGTGGACGCGCCCGTTCATCCTCGTCAGCGCCACCTACCTGTTCGTGGCGATGATCTTCTACACGCTCATGACCGCGATGGCGCTCTACGCCGTCACGTCCTTCGGCGCGTCGGACGCGGAGGCCGGCGTCGTGGTGGGGGCGTTCGTGCTGGGCGCGGTCCTCACCCGCATGACGACGACACCCGCCACCTTCGCGTGGGGGCGGCGGCGGGTCCTGCTCGTCGCCTTGGCCTGCTACGTCCTCACGACGGCGGCGTACCTCTGGGCGGACTCCCTGGCCACGCTGACCGCGGTGCGGCTGCTCAACGGCATGTGCTTCGGCGCGGCCGGCACCGTGCTGGCCACGGCCGTGCAGCGGATCGTCCCGCCGGTGCGCCGCTCCGAGGGCACCGGCTGGTTCTCCACGTCCATGACGCTCGCGGGCGCCGTCGGGCCGATGGTGGCCCTGCAGCTGAGCACCGCCCTCGGCTACGACGCCCTGTTCTGGGCGTGCATCGGCTTCACGGGCATGGCCCTGCTGATCGCCCTGTTCCTGCGCGTGCCCGAGCCGCCGCTGACGGGCCGGTTCCGGCTGCACCGGGCGGACGTGTTCTCCGCAGAGGTGGCGCCGGCGGCGGGCGTGGCCCTGGCCTCCGGGTTCATGTACGGCGGCATCCTCGCGTTCATGGCCACGTTCGCGCAGCAGCAGGGCTACCCGGCGATGGTGCCGAGCCTGTTCTTCCTGCTCTTCGCCGCGGGCACCATCGTGGGCCGTGCCGTCCTGGGCGTGCTGCACGACCGGCACGGGGACAACGCCGTCGTCTACCCGATCCTCGCGGGCATGGCCGTCTCCTACGCGGTGCTGGCGCTGTGGCGGGAGCCGGCGGGCATGCTCGTGGCCGGCGCCCTGCTGGGGCTGACCTACGGGCCCGTGGTGAGCGTGTTCCAGACCATCGCGATCAAGGTGGTCCGGCCCACCGAGATCGGCGTCGCCACGGGCACGTTCTTCCTGCTCCTGGACCTCGGCACCGGCCTCGGCCCCATGGTGCTCGGCGCGGTGGTGGCCGCCGTCGGGATCCCGGTGATGTACCTGCTCTCCGGCGGCGTCGGGGTGGCGCTGCTGCTCTACTACCGGCTCGTGCACGGCGGCCGGGCCATCGCCCGGCGCCCGTCCCCGGCCTGAGCCGGGCGGCTCCGACGCGCGGACGGCGCCCCGCCGCTGCTCATGCGTCCCATCCCCCGATGTGCACGAGGGCGTCGCCGCGGTGCACCAGGGGTGCCTCGGTGCGGCCGATGACCACGCCGGTCAGCTCGGCCTTCACGTGCGCGAGGCGGCGGCCGAACGAGTTGTAGAGCGCCCCGATCCGGTCCCCGGCGCTCACGCGTTCGCCGAGGGAGACGTCCAGGTGCACGAGGCCGTCCGCGCGGGCGCGCACCCAGGTGGACTGCCACACCAGGTACGGGGAGTCCTGCTCGCCGTCGACGACGTCGGGGTGCACGGCGGCGGTGTCCTCGCCGGTGGCATCGGTCGCCTCGGGCACGTCCGTGGTCCGCTCCTCGGGGACCTCGCCGGGCAGCGGACCGGGGGCGTCGACGACGGCGTCCGGCCCGGGCTCGGTGAGCCCGACGTCCGCGGGATCCACCATGTCCAGGGCCGCGAGCACGCGCAGGACCCCGTCCACGCCGGGGGCGATCGCGTACTCGTCGAACCGCCAGGCCTCACCGGCCTCGTAGAGCAGCACGCGCGCGCCGGTCTCGCGGGCCGCGGCGCGCAGGGAGCCGTCCCGCAGGCGGGCGTGGAAGAGCACGGGGGCGCCGAACGCCTCGGCGAGCGCGCGGGTCTGGGGGTCCTCCAGGTCGCACCGGATCTGCGGCAGGTTGGAGCGGCGGTCCGCGCCGGTGTGCAGATCGATGCCCACGGTGCAGCGGCCGATCACCTCGGTCATCATCAGGTGCGCGATGCGCGAGGCGAGCGAGCCCCGGGCGGAGCCGGGGAAGGAGCGGTTCAGGTCGCGGCGGTCCGGCAGGTAGCGGTCTCCGGCCATCACGCCGAGCACGTTGACGATGGGCACGGCCAGCAGGGTGCCGCGCAGGTTTTTGGGCTGCAGCCGCTCCAGGACGCGGCGGACGATCTCGACGCCGGCCACCTCGTCCCCGTGGATCGCGGCGGAGACCCACACGGTGGGCCCGTCCTCGCGGCCGTGCAGCACGTGCACGGGCAGGGTGACGTCCGCGCCGGTGACGAGCTGGGAGATCGGCAGGGACAGCTCGTGGCGGCGGCCTGCCGCCACCTCGACCCCGCCGAACGCGAAGGGGGCGCGGGCGGGGCGACGGCTCACGCGCGTCCCCGGTTCCGGCGGCGCACGCCGCGCGGCGGCTGCCCGCCCACGTACGAGGCGGCGGGGTCCACGAGGAGGCCGCCGGCGGCCAGCGCGGTGCGGCCCACGAGCATGCGGAAGCCCATCTCGTCCCGGTGGGTCAGGGTCACCTCCGCCTCGATCGTGCGGCCGGCCAGGGTCAGCGGCATCACGACGACGACGCGCTCCTGCGCCTCGCCGTTCGAGGAGCGGACCGTGCGCAGGTCGGCCACCGGCAGCTCGGCCGTCCGGGCGTCCGCGGCCGAGGTCTGCCACGGGTGCACCTCGAACCGGACCCATGCGGCGCCGTCGCGGGTGAACCGCTCGATGCCGAAGGCGTGGAGCGCCGAGGTGCGGGCACCGGTGTCGATCTTGGCCTTGATCCAGGGGGTGTGGGCGGCGGGCAGGCCGACCCATTCGCGCCAGCCCACCAGCCCCGGGCGAGCGGCGCCGTCGTCGGTGGGGGGCACGCCGTGGGGGGCCGGGGCCGTGTGCTTAGATTCAGACACGCCCCTCATCCTCCCAGGAAAGCGGTCATGAAGCTCGCCATCCTCTCCCGTTCCCTGCGCGCCTACTCGACGCAGCGCCTCAAGACCGCGGCGCTCGAGCGCGGCCACCAGGTGAAGGTCCTGGACACCCTGCGCTTCGGCATCGACCTCAGCTCGGACGAGCCCGATCTGATGTTCCGCGGCCGCCCCCTCTCCGGCTATGACGCCGTGCTGCCGCGCATCGGCAACTCGGTGACCTACTTCGGCACCGCCGTGGTACGCCAGTTCGAGCAGATGGACGTCTACACGCCCAACACGGCCGCCGGGATCATGAACTCGCGGGACAAGCTGCGGGCCACCCAGATCCTCTCCCGGCACGAGATCGACATGCCCGCCACCGTGTTCGTGCGCAACCGCGGCGAGGTCTCCACGGCGATCGACATGGTGGGCGGGGCACCCGTGGTGATCAAGCTGCTCGAGGGCACCCAGGGCATCGGCGTGATCCTGGCGCCGACCAAGAAGGTGGCCGAGGCGATCATCGAGACGCTGCACGGCACCAACCAGCAGGTGCTCATCCAGCGGTTCGTGGAGGAGTCCAAGGGCACGGACATCCGCGCACTCGTGGTGGGGGACCGTGTGGTGGCCGCGATGCGCCGCCGGGCCCAGGGGGACGAGTTCCGCTCCAACGTGCACCGCGGCGGCACCGTGGAGCGCGTCGAGCTCTCGCCCGAGTACGCGGAGACCGCCGTGCGGGCGGCCCACATCATGGGCCTGCGCGTGGCCGGCGTGGACATGCTCGAGGGCGAGCACGGCCCGCTGGTCATGGAGGTGAACTCCTCCCCGGGGCTGCAGGGCATCGAGGCCGCCACGGACCTGGACGTGGCCGGCGCGATCATCGACTACGTGGCGGACCAGGCCGGCTTCCCGGACATCGACGTGCGCCAGCGCCTGGCCGTCTCCACCGGGTACGGGGTCGGTGAGATCACCGTGCACGCCGGCTCCGGCTGGGTGGGCCAGTCCATCGAGGACTCCGGGCTGCTCGCGAAGGACCTGCAGGTGCTCACCCTGCACCGCGGCACCTCCGTGTTCCCCAACCCCGCGGACACCAAGGTCCTCGAGGAGGGCGACCGGCTGCTCTGCTTCGGCAAGACCGAGAACATGCGCGCCCTCATCCCCGCCCGCGCCCGCCGCCCCAAGCGCGTGCGGAAGCTGCCGGCCACCCCGATCCTCGCGTCCGTCGCCGAGGAGGCCCCGGCGCCCGAGGCGCCCGCCGACGACGCCTGAGCCCGGGCGCGGGGCCCCTCCGGAGGCGTCGAGGGCGGCGTCATCATGGGGTGGGAATCAGGCGCCGACAAGCCCTTCTGGGGAACGGACCAGCTTGTGGTTCGCGAACTCCTCGATTCCCAGTGTGCCAAGTTCACGGCCGATGCCTGAGCGCTTGACACCGCCGAAGGGGAGCTCAGCAGAGGACTTTGAAATGGAGTTAATCCACACCATGCCCGTTTCCAAGCGGGCTGAAACCTCGTCCGCCACGGCGGACGAGGTGGTGTAGACGGAGCTGGAGAGTCCGTAGGGAGAGTCGTTGGCCAACCGGATCGCCGCGTTCAAGTCCTTCACGCAGTGGACCACGGCAACCGGGCCGAAGATCTCCTCACGATAGGCGCGGGCGGACTCATCCACATCCACGAGGACCGTCGGGGGATAGTAGCACCCTGGCCCCGGCATCGGCTCGCCGCCGACCAGCACCCGTGCACCGTGCGCGACGGCGTCGGTCACGATCCCGTGGATTTCCTCCACGGCATCCTGCGAGGAGAGCGGACCCACGACGGTCCGTGCCTCACGGGGGTCCCCGAATGGGACCGACCTCATACCCGCAGTGAAGGCATCGACGAACGCGTCGAAGTGCTCCTGAACCACGATGAACCGCTTGGACGAGGTGCAGGTCTGCCCGGAATTCGTGCACCGGCCAGTCACCGCGTCCTCGGCGGCGCGGGCGACATCGGCGTCGGGGGCGACGATGAACGGATCAGAGCCGCCGAGCTCCAGGACAGCCTTCTTCACGTTCCGTCCCGCCAGCTCGCTGATGATCGCGCCCGCGGCGTCTGAGCCGGTGAGGGAGACACCCTGCACGCGGTCATCCTCGAGGATGGTCGCCACGGCCTCGTGGCCGATGAACGCCGAGGTGAAGACTCCCTGCGGCAGGCCTGCGTCAGTGAAGAGCCGCTGCACATTGAGTGCGGAACGGGCACAGATCCCTGCGTGCTTGAGGATCAAGGAGTTCCCCAGTAGGAGGTTCGGCGCGGCGAGCCGGGCAACCTGGTAGTGGGGGAAGTTCCAAGGCATGACGGCCAGGAGCACCCCGATGGGATCGCGACGGATGTAGGCCGTGCCTTCACCCTGGACGGCGATGGGTTCGTGAGCCAGCATCGCCGGGCCCTGCTCAGCGTAGTAGCGGAAGATGCCAATCACCGTGTACATCTCGGCGCGGGCCGCGGTGACGGGCTTGCCCATCTCCGTGGTGACGTCCCGGGCGAGCTCCTCCAGTCGTTCCTCATAGAGGTCGGCGATGCGGTGGAGAAGGCGAGCCCGCTCCGCGACGTCGACGTCGCGCCATGCGCGGTAGCCGGCCTCAGCGTTAGCAATCACCGCCTCAGTCTCACCGACGGGTAGCTCCGCGAATTCCTCCAGGAGCTCACCGGTGGCGGGGTTCTGGGTGACGTAGCGGGTCATGAGGGGTCCTCTCGATGCGGGGGCCTTGGTGTCGTAGGTCTCATACTCTGCGACCTTACGAAGGCCCGTCCAATGCCTAGGGAACATCGGTGAGCCCATCTGCGGCATCAATCCAGCCTGCCAAGAAGGCGTCATGTGGGGCGCGGTGTAGCCTGCGCTGTGCTCGGCCTCACATTGATGCGATTACAGAATGCCAGTGTTCCCAATCGGGGAAAAATGCGGCCTCTTCCTTGTCAGGCGTTCTGTAGGGGCTAAGATTCTCGCAGATCAAAAAAGTGATTCAGATCACTCGCAATCTGATCCTGGGGATCGCCCTGCTCATGCCGTGGACGCTCGTTCCTCACCTGCACCTGGACCTGAAGGGATTGACATGAATGCCTCGCCCGGAACCCCCTCAGGGGGTCACGGAATGCACCTGCCGGAGACCTTGCGTCCAGGACTGCCTTTGAGCAAGGACCGGAGGCGGCGTGTGGCCATTACTGCCTCCAGTGTGGGCACTGTGATCGAGTGGTACGACTACATGGTCTACGCTTTCGTGGCGGTCACGATCGCAAAGGTCTTCTTCCCCAGTGGGGACCCGGCCGTCGCCGTCTTGTCAGCGCTGGCTGTATTCGGGGTCTCTTTCTTGTTTCGGCCGCTCGGGGGGATGCTATTCGGCCACATCGCTGACCGGTTCGGTCGTCGACCGGCTCTGACCATCTCAGTCATCGGCATGGCCGGGACCTCCGCGCTGATGGGCGTCCTGCCCGTCTATGCGTCCGTGGGGCTGCTCGCACCCATCCTCCTGGTGACGCTCCGGGCTGTACAGGGGGTCGCCGCAGGCGGGGAGATGGCCTCCGCCGCAACCTACACCGCTGAGGCGTCCTCGGACCGGACCCGAGCGTTCGATACCTCATTCGTTAATCTGGGGCTCGTGACCGGCACAGCCCTGGGTGCGGTGGTCACCGCCGTGCTCTACGCCACTCTTACCGACCAGCAAATGTTGGAGTGGGGATGGCGGGTCCCCTTCCTTCTCTCAGTGCCCATGGGCCTGGTGGCGGTGTTCATCCGGCGGCACATGGAGGAGTCCGAGGAGTTCGACCGCATCGACCAGGCGGACGCGGTGAAGAAGTCCCCCATCCGCGAGGCACTGACGCAGGCGCCCCGGCAGGTACTACTGGTGACGGGGTTGAATTTGGGTTCTTTCGCGGCCTACTACATCGTCTTCACCTACATGTCCACGTACTTCCAGACGCAGGGCATCCTGACGGCGTCCCAGGCCTCATGGTCCACCGTGTCGGCCTTGCTATTCGCCGGTCTTTCCCTGCCTTTCTGGGGCCGGTGGGCGGACAAGGTGGGACGCAAGCCCGTCTTCCTCATCGCCACAGGGTCACTTACCCTCCTGGCCTATCCGCTGTTTTTGATGATGAAGCAGGGCACGGGGTTCGCGATCGGCGGGCAGCTTATCTTCGGTCTTCTCGAGGGCGCCTACCTGGGTGTGTACCTGTCCGCCTATACAGAGCTCTTCACGCCGGCGCTGCGCGTGTCCGGGATCGCCCTTGGCTACAACATCTCGTCCATCATCGCCGGCGGTCCTGCCCCCTATGTCTCGCAGTGGCTGATCCGCCAGACGGGGATCGCTGAGGCCCCTGCCTTCTTCCTGATCGGCATGACAGGGATTTCCTTCTGCGTCGTGCTCTTTGCCTACCGAGAGACGCTGGGTCGCGGCCTCCCCGGCAAGGGTCCGGATGGGACTGTCCCTGGCCACTCAGTCGCCCTGCCGATACCCGCACCCTCGGTGTGACATCTCGTTAGCTAGTCGGAGGGGCTCGTGAGGAGACCCTCCATGAGGAAAGGCGAATCATGAAGAACAAGGCGTATGCGCAGTTCGCGGTGGGCGAGCCGGAGATCGCAGAGATCGAATTGGACCTGGCGGACCCGGCAGCCTCGGAGGTGGTCGTCCGGGTGACGCACGCCGGTGTGTGCCATACAGACATCCACGTGCGGGAGGGTGGCTACGATCTTGGCAGCGCAGGCCGCATGTCCATGGTAGAGCGCGGGGTCGCCTACCCCCTCATCATGGGTCACGAGATCGCTGGGGAGATCATCGCCACAGGGCCAGACGTGCACAACCGCTCGGTGGGGGAGGCCGTCGTGGTCTACCCATGGCTCGGTTGCGGGGAGTGCGCGACGTGCGAGGAGGGGGCCGAGAACCTGTGCGTGGAGGGTAGTCGGATCCTGGGGATCATGCGGCCAGGCGGATACGCGGACCTCGTGTCTGTCCCCCATGAGAAGTACGCGGTGCCTTTGGCCGGCGTGGACCCCGAGTGGGCCGCCACCCTGGCCTGCTCCGGACTCACCGCGGTGTCCGCAGCAGAGCAGGTGGCTGCCTCGAAGATAACCCAGGAGACGTCGCCGGTTGCCGTCATCGGCGCCGGAGGCGTGGGTCTCATGTGCCTGGCGGCCCTGGCAGCCAAGGGAATGTCCGACGTCACCGTCGTCGACCGGTCGGACGTGAACTTCGAGCAGGCACGGAGCCTGGGTGCCGCACGGTGCGTCGTGATCGATGAGGACACGTCGGCCGCCGACCTCATTGAGGCCATGGGTGCTCCCCCGGTGGCGGTCGTCGACGTCGTCAACTCGGGGGCCACTATGAAGCTGGCCTACGACAGTTTGAGGAAGGGCGGGTGCCTAGTTACCGTCGGCTTGTTCGGCGGGGAAATGCTCCTCCCGACCGCGACGGTGACCTTGACGCAGAAGTCCATCGTCGGTAACTATGTTGGTAGCCTGGGACATCTGCACGAGGCGTTGGCACTCGCGCGGGACGGTCACCTCCCTCGGATTCCTATCACCACTGTTGAGAGATCGGCGGAGAGCATCCAGAGGACACTGGACGACCTCCAGCAGGGGTTGTCCCGAGGGCGCACAGTACTCACGAGCGCATAGGCATATTGAGAGTGCTGTCCCCCCCCTCTACGCGGGGGAACGGGCCGTCGCCCGCCTTCCGCCACCAGGGGGCGCGCTGTGGAGGACCACGGCGCGCCCCCTCGTCCATGCTCAGCGGGCGGTCTTAGGGGCGAACGCGCCGATGCCCGTGAGGTGCCGGCCGAGCGTGAGCTGGTGGACCTCATCGGTTCCCTCGTAGGTGCGCACGGACTCGAGGTTGTTCGCGTGCCGCAGCGGCGAGTGCTCCAGTGTGATGCCGTTGCCGCCGAGCATCTCGCGGGCCTCCCGGGCGATGCCGATGGCCACGCGGCAGTTGTCCAACTTGCCGGCGGAGATCATGGCGGGGGTGAGCGGGCCGGCGTCCTTGGCGCGGCCGATCTGGTGCGCCAAGAGGTAGCCCTTGCCGATGGCCACGGCCATGTCCGCGAGCTTGGCCTGCGTCAGCTGGTGGGAGGCCAGTGGCACCCCGAACTGCTGCCGCTGCATCGCGTAGTCGAGGACGGCGTCGAAGGAGTCGCGGGCGGCGCCCATCGCGCCCCAGATGATCCCGTAGCGGGCCTCGTTGAGGCACTGGAAGGGGCCCTTGAGTCCGACGGCGGAGCCGGCCGGCAGCATCGCGGAGGCGGGCAGACGCACGCCGTCGAGGTGGATCTCGCACTGCACCGACGCCCGCATGGACAGCTTCTGGGTGATCGCCTCGGCGCGGAAGCCGGGGGTGTCCGTGGGGACCACGAAGCCGCGCACCCCGCGCCCGTCGCCGGGCTCGCCGGTCTGCGCCCAGATGATCGCGACGTCGGCCAGGGTGGCCAGCCCGATCCACCGCTTGGCCCCGTCGAGCACCCAGTCGCCGCCGGGCTCCTGGCGGGCCGTCGTCGTCATGGAGGCCGGGTCCGAGCCGGCGCCCGGCTCGGTGAGGCCGAAGCAGCCGACCGCCTCGCCGGTGGTCATGCGCGGCAGCCACTGCGCCTTCTGCTCCTCGGAGCCGTGCTTGTGGATCGCGCCCATCGCGAGCGAGCCCTGCACGGACACGAAGGTGCGCAGGCCGGAGTCACCGGCCTCGAGCTCCTGGGCGGCGAGGCCGTACTCCACCGCCGAGCGGCCAGGCATGCCGTGGCCCTCGTAGGGCATGCCGAGCACGCCGAGGCGGCCCAGCTCGGGGACGATCTCGCGCGGGAACACGGCGTCGTCGTACCAGCGGGCGATGTGCGGGCGGATGTGCTCGTCCACGAAGCCGCGCACCTTTAGTGCGACGGCCTTTTCCTCGGCGGAGAACAGGGAGTCCAGGCCGACGACGTCGGCACGGCCGAGGAACGAGTCGGCCTCGGCGTGGAACGGGGTGGTCATGGCGGGGGTCCTCTCGGGAGTAGGGGTTGGCGGACGGCGGGTCAGCGCTGCTTGCGGGTGAACGCGGAGATGCCGGTGATCTCTCGACCCACGATGAGAGCCTGCATGGAATCTGTGCCTTCGTAAGTGGAGACGACCTCCATGTCGGTCATGTGTCGAGCGACGTGGTTCTCCAGCAGGAGGCCCTGACCGGCCAGCATGTCGCGGGCCTCGCGGCACATGGCAAGAGCCTTACGCGACGTGGTCATCTTCACCAGGGAGGCCATGGCGTCAGTGAGCCGGTCCTGCTCGGCCAGCTCCGCCATGCGGCGGCACATCAGTTGCATGGAAACCAGATCGGACAGCATCGTGGCGAGCTTCTCCTGCACCAGCTGGTAGGACGCGATCGGGGCGGAGAACTGCTCGCGTTCGAGCGAGTAGCGGGCGGCGATCTCGAAGGCGGCCATGCCATGGCCGAGGGCTTCCCAGGATGCGCCGCCACGCGTGGCCTTGAGCACCCGGTTGACGCCGGCGAAGGACTCGCAGTTCGCCAGACGATTCTCCTCGGGGACACGCAAATTCTCGATGCGAATGTCAGCCTGATGGATGGCACGCTTCGCGACCTTGCCAGTGATGACTGCCGGTTCGTAGCCCTCCGGGTACCTGCCGTCGTCGCTTTTCTCCACCACGAAAGCTTTGACCTGGCCATCGGATTCGTCACGCGCATAGAGGACGATGACGTCGCCTGCGGCTCCGTTGCCGATCCAGCGCTTGTGGCCGTCGATGATCCACGAGTCGCCATCGCGACGTGCCGAGGTCTCGAGCGACACCGAATCGGAACCGTGGGCGGGTTCCGTGAGGGCAAAAGCGCCGGTCTTTTCAAGGCGCGCCATCTGCGGGAGCCATCGCTGGCGTTGTTCCTCGTTTCCGAGGATGTAGATCGAGCCCATGCCGAGGTTGGCGTGGACACCCAGGAACGTGTTGACGGAGCCGTCCACGCGGCCCATCTCCCGGGCCACGATCCCGGCCTGCAACCGGGACATCCCCGGGCAGCCGTAGCCCTGGATGTACGTGCCGACGACACCAGTCTCGCGCAGCGCGGGCAGGATCCCGTAGGGGAACTCAGCCCGCTCCCAGTGGTCGTTGATCACGGGTTCGACGTGGTGCAGCGCAAAGGATCGTACCCGGTCGCGCAGTGCGAGGGTGTCGGCGTCAAGCTCCTCATCCAGGAGGAGGAAGTCCGGGTGCTCGATGACGGGGGTGGAAGTTGTCATGTCAGAGTCTCCTGTCGGCGGGTGTATGCGCGTGGTCTTCAGTCGGCGCGAGGCGCGGCCAGCTGGATTTCCCGGGCGGCTTCGGCGGCCGCGGTGACGCCCGGTCGGTGAACGGCCTCCAGGGCCTGCCGCAGGTCGGCCTCCAACGGTCGGGAAGACGAGTGGTCCGCCTCCAGTTGGACTACCGTGGCCTCGCCCGTGGCCACGGGGGCCCCTGCCTGGACTAGGTGTAGGAGGGCATGACGTTGTTGACACGCACCGGGGCCAACGAGGCCGGAGGAGCCTCTCCGCAGGAGGTATGAGGCCGATGGTAGTTGTAGTGGTTCACCCACACCTGCAGGGCCTCACGCCGAGCCCGCTCTGAGGAGTACGGGCGGGCGTAGAGGACCTCGTCGACCATCAGCCGGTTGTACCGCTCGACCTTCCCGTTGTGGCGCGGGGTGTAGGGGC
>Ga0268288_10023_pt1 | contig 206548 bp, 177 predicted proteins | sample BraspS3V5C_FD_191349 | JGI IMG/M metagenome (GOLD analysis project Ga0268288, IMG submission 191349) | Soil microbial communities from Anza Borrego Desert, Southern California, United States - Bradyrhizobium sp. S3-V5C | ecosystem: Environmental > Terrestrial > Soil > Desert | place: USA... | reverse complement strand
TCTCCGCCGAAACAGGCCAGCCGTTCAATCGCGCGGGAAGCGGCGAGTATGTTGCCGGCACCTACCGCCAGCGTTTGGCACTCGCCTCCGGCCGCTTTGCCATGCTGGACGACGGCCTCGGCTTCCAACTCGTGCCCTGGTCACCCTCTCTGGAAAAGCACCTCGGCAAGCATGTTTCCGGCGTCGCCCGCGATGATGGCGGCATCGACTGGAGCTTTGGCCGCAAACGAGGGCTCGGCCTCTAACCTCTCTCCGAAAGGACCGTTCCAATGTCCGCCACGAAGATCCTATGGGGCCAGATCCTCACCGTTTTCCTGATCGTCCTCGCCACCACTTGGGGCGCAACGGAATGGGTGGCTTGGCGATTGGCGTTCCAGCCGGAGTTGGGCGCGCCGTGGTTCACGCTGTTCGGCTTTCCTTTCTATCTGCCACCCTCCTTCTTCTGGTGGTGGTACGGCTTCGACGCCTACGCACCCGCGATCTTCGTCGAAGGCGCTTTCATCGCGGCGTCCGGTGGCTTCATCTCGATCGCCGTCGCCATCGGCATGTCGGTCTGGCGTGCACGCGAGGCCAAGAAGGTCGAGACCTATGGCTCGGCGCGTTGGGCCGAGAAGAAGGAGGTGGAGACGGCCGGCCTTCTCGGTCCCGATGGTGTCGTGCTGGGACGCTACGAGCACGCTTATCTGCGCCATGATGGGCCTGAACATGTTCTGTGCTTCGCGCCCACCCGAAGCGGCAAGGGTGTTGGCCTCGTTGTGCCCTCGCTGTTGACCTGGCCGGGCTCGGCGATTGTTCACGACATCAAGGGCGAGAACTGGCAGCTCACCGCCGGCTTCCGCGCCAGGCACGGCCGCGTGCTGCTCTTTGACCCGACCAACACAAAATCCGCTGCCTACAATCCTCTGCTCGAGGTGCGCCGCGGCGAATGGGAGGTTCGCGACGTCCAGAACATCGCCGACATCCTGGTCGACCCAGAAGGGTCGTTGGACAAGCGGAACCATTGGGAAAAGACGAGCCATGCGCTGCTAGTCGGCGCGATCCTCCACGTCCTCTATGCGGAAAAGGACAAGACTCTGGCCGGCGTCGCGGCGTTCCTCTCTGATCCGAAGCGACCAATTGAATCCACCCTCGATGCGATGATGAAGACGGCGCATCTCGGCGACGCCGGACCGCATCCCGTGATCGCCAGCGCCGCACGCGAGCTCCTCAACAAATCCGACAACGAACGCTCAGGCGTGCTCTCTACCGCCATGTCGTTCCTGGGACTCTATCGCGATCCCGTCGTCGCCGAAGTGACGCGGCGCTGTGACTGGCGGATCTCCGATATCGTGGGCGGAAAATACCCGGCAACACTCTATCTCGTCGTGCCACCATCCGACATCAACCGCACCAAACCGCTTATCCGACTGATCCTCAATCAAATCGGCCGACGCCTGACCGAGGATCTGCAAGCAAAGGGCGAACGCCATCGTCTCCTGCTGATGTTGGACGAGTTTCCGGCGCTGGGGAGGCTCGACTTCTTTGAGTCAGCACTGGCCTTCATGGCCGGCTACGGTCTGAAGAGCTTCCTGATCGCGCAATCCCTAAACCAGATCGAAAAGGCCTACGGGGCGAACAATTCGATCCTCGACAATTGCCATGTGCGCGTCAGCTTCGCGACCAACGACGAGCGTACCGCCAAGCGCGTTTCGGACGCCCTCGGCACCGCCACCGAGATGAAGGCCATGAAGAACTATGCCGGCCACCGGCTGTCCCCCTGGCTTGGCCATCTGATGGTTTCGCGCTCGGAAACAGCTCGGCCACTGCTCACACCTGGCGAAATCATGCAGCTCCCTCCCACCGACGAGATCGTCATGGCGGCGGGCACGCCGCCGATTCGTGCGAAGAAGGCGCGCTATTACGAGGATGCTCGGTTCAAGGAACGCCTGCTGCCGCCGCCCGCGCTCACAACGTCGCAGCAAGGACAGCCCGACGATTGGACCACGCACCAGTTGCCAGCCCGACCACAGATTGCCGAGGCCACCTTGCTAGCGCAGCCCGCCGATGAAGATCCAACCGAGTCGGAACGCCGCCAGCAACCGGAACTCAATCGGGTGAACCCCGTCGAGAAGAAAGTGCCAATCGACAACCCGTTCGAGATCGATACCGATCGGGACGAGTCTGACGACGATGCCGTGCGCACCAGCCGTATGAACCGGCTCATGCAGGGCGTCGCGCGCCAGGTCTCGCTCGACCCCGGTGACGGCATGGAGCTGTGAGACGCCCGTGACGAAACCACCCCGCAAGCAACGCCTCTCCGTCTATCTCGACCCCTCTGTCATGAACCGGCTCGCAGATCACGCCGCGCGCCGCGACCATTCGCGATCGTTGGTCGCGGAGGCGGCGATCGAGTCATTCCTCTCACCCGATGCCGCCGAACGCCAGGAGGCCGTCATCACGAAACGCCTCGACCAGCTCGACCGACGCATGTCGCGGATGGAGCGCGATATCGGAATATCGGTCGAGATGCTCGCAGTCTTCGTGCGCTTCTGGGTGACCACCACACCGAGTTTGCCAGAACCTGCTGCGCAGGCCGCGCGCGCCAAAGCTGGCGAACGCTATGATCAGTTTGTCACAGCTCTCGGCCGCCGTCTCGCGAAGGGCCCGAAGCTTCATCAGGAGATTTCTGAGGACGTTGATGGCGAGGCAGAATAGCTCGTCAGATCGCGCACGCTCCTGCGTGAGCCCAAGCTGCTCTCCAAGGCCGCATTGAAGTCAGCAATAATCGACTGCCTCTCAATCCCTTATTCTTTCCAATCTCTCGGACATCCGCCCGAGTTCAAGCAAGGATGCCGCCTCCATCTTCCGCATGATCTGCGCCCGACACACCTTCACCGTGATTTCGCTGAGTGCAAACTTCGCAGCAATTTGCTTTGTGAGTTTTCCATCAAGTATCATGTCCATAACTTGGCGCTCGCGAACAGAAAGCGAATCGTACCGCGCGCGAAGATCAGCTGTCATTGTCTTCTCGTTTCGTCGGATTTGCGAAGTCTGGAGACCGAGATAGATCGCATCAAGTAGGTCTTGGTCCCTAAACGGCTTGGTCAGAAATTCGATCGCGCCAAACTTCATAGCCCGGACCGACATCGGGATATCCCCGTGCGCCGTAATGAACACGACCGGGATCTCCACACGCGTTCTGAAAAGCTCTTGTTGGAAATCCAAGCCGTTCTGACCCGGCATTCTAACGTCCAATACCAAGCAAATCGGCGTATCAGGAATCGACCACGCCAAAAACTCGTGCGTAGACGCAAAGGTGTGAATATCAAGTCCGACAGAACTCAGGAGATTTCTGAGCGCTTCACGCACGGAAAGATCATCGTCGACGACGGCTACCGTGCCGCCCACAACGACGGGCTGTTTCGACTGTCTCATAGTATTTTCTCCCTGTCGCCAGGCAGAGTAAAACAAAAGGTAGCGCCGCGCGGATTGGTCGGCTCAGCCCAAATATTACCGCCGTGAGATTCAATAATTGATCGGCATATTGAAAGTCCAATTCCCATGCCATCGCTCTTGGTGGAGTGAAAGGCATCGAAAAGATGCCTTACGAAGCCAGGATCGATACCGCCTCCCGTGTCTTCTATCGTGATCATCACGCCGGACGCGCTTGATTTAGCGGAGTTTATTCGAATCTCACGAACACTGCTCTGCAGCGTACCCATCGCATCTATCGCGTTCACGAGAAGGTTGAGTGCAACCTGTTGAAGTTGAATACGATCACCGAAGATCATGGGCAGATCACTCGACAGGTTCGTATAAACGGAAACTCGGCTTTCTCGGAAACGGCTTTGCAAAAGCCCCAGCACCTCTCTGATTACGACGTTGATCTCAATCCAGGACCTCTTTGGTTCTGCACGCATAGACAGCGCTTGGACGCGCTTGATGATTTCACTTGCTCGGTTTGCGTCGCTGACGATGCTATCTATCGAAGACGCGGCTTTTTCTAGGTTCGCGGGATCTCCGTGAATCCAGCGTGTACATGCATTGGCGTTGGTCACGATTGCGGCGAGCGGCTGATTGACCTCATGGGCGATTGAGGCAGCGATCTCGCCGAGAGTCGTGATCCGAGCGACGTGCGCAAGGCGGGTCTGCGCCTGTTCGGCCGCCACACGAGCGGTCTCCATCTTGACAGCGAGATAGGTCGTTGCCGCGATCGCCAGCAGGCTGATCGAGGTGTTGACGACTCCGGTTCCGAAGCTTCCACTCGGCGTCAGGATGTAGCTCGCGATCGTCAACGCGATGCATATTCCAGAGACCGTGCCCATGCCCCGCGTGTGGCTGAAGCGAGCCGACAATAGAACGACAATCACATAAAACGTCGCAGCGGATATCTCGTAAGGGGTTATGGTGTCGATGATGAAGATGCCGATAGTGAGGATGCCGATCAGCAAGGGAAGCGTTCCAGACCTAACGAGGCGCCATAGCCCATCGATGAACGTCAGTAGTTCCCTTGAACGGGTGCCGAGCGGGTATCGATGCGTCAAGTTTGCCTCGTGATCTATAGGATCGACGTGGGCAGGCTGATTGACTGGTGTTTTTTGTGGAGCCATCGCAGTTCACTTGATGTAGGTGTGCAAAACGTCGACTAATTCGAGCGCGGCATTACGTTCAGCTTCTGTGGGCGTGCGGTTCGCATCGACCATATGCGCTTGAATGTGCCCATTGACGACTTCGGCCATGATTCCGTTGATCGCACCGCGCGTGGCCGTGACTATCCGCATCACGTCGCCGCAACTCTCATCCGCGATGAGGGCCCGTTCAATCGCATCGACCTGACCTCGAAGGCGTCGGACCCTATTCAGCAGCTTCTGCTTCTCAGCCACCGCATGCGCCATCGCGTCCCTCCGCTATACCCGGGTATAGTTGTAATATACCCCCCAGAGTATATATGAATGTCGCGCGAAGTGAAGACCGGCAGGGTTGTTCGCGTCGTGGTCCAGTTCGTCGTGAATTGGATCCGGATTGGCACAGCAGAGGATCATATGAACCCGCGATCTAGCAACGACCCCTCGGAGGGAGATAGTAGGCGTCAGTCACCTGCTATCGACGCTCCGCTGGGTTGCATCATCGCTCGGGTCGGTTCTGCCGACGTAACTGCGCCAGCACTTCGACGCTGAGCACCGTCCGTCCAGGCCACCCGGGTTCGAGCAACTGCTTGAACAGACGGAGGTGGCCATGGCCGCTCATCTCAACATCGACACACGTCGGGCGCCACCGGTGGTCGCCCATGATGATATTCAATTCGCCGGGGTGTTTCCCGGCTTGAAATTGGGCGCTCGCAACTTGGCGAGACCAAAGCTTCTTGCCCATTGGCATCAGGAATCCGATGGCCGGCTGATTGGGGGCTGGCAATTGGAGACATCCGCCACTCTGAAGAATCCTGACGATTGATCATAGCGACACACGGCAATGCCGTGCGCAGCGTAGCGCTGCTGTTGGCAGCAAAGTTCAAACGAAGGGATTAACTAATGAATGCAGTGGTGGCTTTGCTGCCTGCGCGCCCCGCAGGCACTAATACGACTTGCGCGAATACTATCTTCGCCAACGATTTAGAGCAGCTCTACAACGCGCTGAATGATGTGACATTGACGGAGCATGCTCGCACGGCAGAGCTGATGAATGCCGGATTGCGGAAGATCTCGCAGAAGGTTGTCGAGGAGGCTGCCGAGGTCGCTCTCGAGGCGGTGAGGAAGCGGACCCAAAAGACGGTCAGCGAAAGTGCCGATCTTCTCTATCACTTGGTCGTTCTGTGGCACGCACTCAATATTGAACCCAGCGAAGTCTGGGCCGAGATGCGGCGCCGCGTGGAAAGCATGGGCATTGCCGAAAAGCTTCCTAAGCCGCGTCGGGGAACGACTGATCCCGCCCCGGTCAACGACAGCTCGGAAGGAAATCGCGTACCTGCGCCCTGCATCACCGCCAACTCGCGCGCACCAGCACCGTGTCCCGAAGAGCAGCCCGAAAGGACACGGCCATGCGCCTCCTAGTCTGTGGAGGACGTCACTTCGAGGACGCCGAGATGGTGCATCACGAACTAACTGCACTGCATTGGCGAAAGCCAATCAGCGTTGTGGTCCACGGCAGCATTGCAGGCGTCGGCATCATCGCTGAGGCGTGGGCGCGTCGCCATGGGATCGCTGTGGTGCGTTACCCGCCAAATTGGGAGTTTTACGGCAAGAAGGCCGAAGGGCTGCGCAGCGATTTCATGCTGACAGACAGCCGACCCGACTTTGTCGTGGCTTTCCCAGGGGGGCGCCACACCGCCGATCTCGTCCAACGGGCAATCAACGTCGGGCTCGCCGTGCTCGCCATTCCGCCCAACACGGCTGGAGCTTGCCCAGTCGCAAAGCATCCGCCGCAGCGGGGCCAGCCAACAACCGCTTCGCTCTGATCCAGTGAATTCACCCAAAAACGAGCAAAACTCAACGGAGTTTGAAATGTCCGATACCTCTGCGACATCGCTTGAACAAATCGAATTGGCCTCAAGCGCGCCCGCTGTCCTGGATAGCGCGCATATTGGCGACATCCACGGCGCGTTCGGCACCATCCGGCAGCACGACACCGGTGTACGAAAGACTTGGCGGGCTAGGCTGGCGACCTTGATGGCAATCGTCGGCCCGGGACTGATTGTCATGGTCGGCGACAATGATGCCGGCGCTTTTGGAACCTATACGCAGGCAGGTCAGAACTACGGCACCTCTCTGCTGTGGACGTTGATGCTCTTGATCCCGGTGATTTACGTGAATCAGGAGATGGTGTCACGGCTAGGTGCTGTGACGGGCGTTGGCCATGCACGACTGATATTCGAACGTTTCGGAAAGTTCTGGGGTGCCTTCAGCCTTATAGACCTAGTTCTTCTCAACGGACTAACCATTGTAACCGAGTTCATCGGCATCGTATTCGCACTCCAATATTTTGGTTTGCCAAGAGTTCCGGGACTGATTGTCGCGGCGGTGCTCATAGTGGCCGCCGTCAGCACCGGAAGTTTCAAGCGGTTTGAACGCTTCGCGATGGTTTTGGTCTTTGGCAGTCTGTTGCTAATACCTGTGCTCCTCGCCATCCATCCACCAATCGGTGAGATCGCCCATGGACTGCTCGTGCCGCAATGGCCCGCTCACTCCGACATGGCGGCAGTCATGCTGCTTGTCATTGGCATCGTTGGCACGACCGTCGCACCTTGGCAGCTCTTTTTCCAACAAAGCTATGTTGTCGATAAGCGGATCACGCCCGCCTTCAACGGCTACGAGAAAGTCGATCTTTGCCTCGGGATCCTCCTGGTAGTAATCGGCGCCGTTGCCATGATGGCGTTCTGTGCCGCATTGTTTGCCGGACGGCCGGAATTCGGCAATTTCACGGATACAGGTGCGGTGCTTACGGCGCTGGACAAATATGTGGGTCCATATTCGGCGACGATTTTTGCAATCGCTCTTTTGGATGCTTGCCTCATCGGCGCAGCAGCCGTCTCGCTCTCGACGTCTTATGCGATCGCCGACGTCCTCAGGGTGAGGCACTCATTGCATCGCAAAGTCACGGATGCCATCGGATTCTACGTTGCTTACGGGATTCTCATATTCATTGCCGCAGGCCTTGTTGCCTTCGCAAGTGATGCGCTGCTGGGCCTCTTTGTCAGTGCCGTGCAGGCTCTCGCTGGCGTGCTGCTACCAAGTGCCACGGTCTTCCTGCTCCTCCTTTGCAACGACAAGGCGGTTGTCGGCCCCTGGTCCAACGGTCCTAAGCTCAATGTATTCACCGGAGCAATAATCTGGTCCCTTGTGTTGCTCTCGATCATCCTCACCGTGGCGACCGTCTTCCCAGATGTGGCTGACAGCACAATTCTGAAAATACTGATTGGCGGCTCTTTGCTGGGGCTTTGCGGGTTCGTCTTTTCGTTCGCAGCACGCAAGCGTAGTTATGACGTGCCCGCTGCCGCATATGGCAACGATCAAGATCACCGCTTCGCCAAGATGACGATGCTCGAGCGCCGGAACTGGCGCATGCCGCCGCTTAATCGGCTGCCTGCCCTGCATATGACGTTGATGACGAAGGTCTGGATGGGCGTGCTACGCGGCTATCTTCTGATTGCTGTCGCGCTGATCGGCTTCAAGGTCTTCGTCGCCGCGACCGGCGTCGAGGTCAGCATCCCCCAGATCGGCGGAACGCCAACCAGCAACGACGCTGCTACAAGCAATACCGGCTCGAAGTAGCACGCAAGAAGGCGGGTGACGACGTTGACGCACGGGCGCGAGCACCGACATGTCCGCAATAGCCTCGCGGACGTTGCTATACCCCGCGTCGTCGCCTGCCAACCAAAACGAAAAGGAAACAATCTGAATAGACAAAACTCTTTTGTTCTAACTAGCTGATGGGGGCGCCTCATGTCTGAACAATTCAAGACTCTTCCCGAACGCATCCAGGCGCTTTCCGATGCAACTTCTTGTAGTTCTTTTTCGCTGACCTCAGTCGAGCAGACCAAGGGCTTTCAGATTATCGCTTTTGTCGACAGCTGTTTCGGCGATTCTCAATGCGAGATCGATGCTTGCGGATTGATCGACGCTATGCTGATCGCTTTTGCCAAAGCGCGCAGCGATCCGTTCACGTTTCATTATTTTGCAACGCGTGCTCTCCATGACGGACTAGAACGTTGCATCGCTATCCTTGTCCAACGCGGCGAAAGGCTGCCCGTTGTCGCCTATGCGCTCATCGCAAATTATATCCGCTGGACGGCTCGACGCCGAGAGATGGCTTTAGCCGCGGCGTTTGAGCGTCTGCGCCTTTATCCGACACTTCCAAACATGTTGATCTGGCCGCCGAAGCGCACGCCAGGATAGCGTGCCAGCGCCTGAGATTCATCGAACAAAAAAAAGCCGTGGCAGATTTTCTCAAAGGAGACGCAAAACAATGAGTAATCAACTATCGCATTGGCCTCCGCCACTTCGGATCCGCCTTCTGCTTTTTGTGGTGTCTCGCATCGAACACTTTCTCCTCTTAAGGTGTCCGAAAGGTCGCATCAGGCGATTGGGATTGGCTTGGGTCGACCAGATTCATGCGCGCGTGCGCAAAAAGCTCAGCCGTGCAGAGCTACCCGAAACGCGTTGATGTTTCTTCCGCGTTCGATCGCGCGTCAAATAGCCTTGAATCAGCGCTGAATGGTGAGGAAGCCTACAAATCTCTTTCCGCGCCGATCGGTCCGTCACCGTGATCTATAATCGACGAGGGCTTCATTGCGCCGCGCCGGTGTTAAACTGTCAAGGAGGGCGTTGGCCTTCTCAATTACCTTGCTGCCGATCTCGCGCTGTTGCCCTTGATTGGCTTTTCGGGCGCCCTCGGCGAACACCGATTCCGCGGGGAGTACCGCCGCAGCAAATGCGGCGGCGGCCAAAACCGATCTAAGAAACATAGGCTACTCTACTCGGCTGGGGTTCATGGCTGCAAAGATGCTATCGTACGTACCGTCCCGTTCAGCCCAACGCCGTGCATGATCCCGATTAAGAAGGATCTCACCCCCCGGATGATCTCCGCGATCGAGGATGTCCATCACCTCCACAACAAATGCATTGAGCGGTCATTGTGCGAGGATCAGACGCTTGCGCAGAGCCGGTCAAGCTCCGCGAGCGTATTGGCGTATCGTGCGTCCGACACCGCCGTTCTCCTGTATTTGCACGCTACACTACTACGTCGATGAATCTTTGTTGAATCGCCCCGAAATCTGGCCCCTTTAATCATCCCCGTCTGGGGAAGGACTGTATCGGCCCCGATAGAAACGGGGCACTATGACAGCATCACACCACAATTCGGAAGGCCTCGCGCGCGGCGCAAGGATGCTGCGCACTGCGCTCGGTCCTGCAATCGCGCGCTATCTTGATGACGCCAGCATCGTCGAGGTGATGCTCAATCCCGATGGGCGCCTCTGGATCGACCGACTCTCCGAAGGACTTTCCGATACCGGTGAGCGGCTGTCACCAGCGGACGGCGAACGTATCGTTCGCTTGGTTGCGCACCATGTCGGAGCCGAGGTTCATGCTGGTGCTCCTCGGGTATCCGCAGAGTTGCCTGAAACCGGCGAGCGGTTCGAAGGCCTGCTGCCACCCGTCGTCGCTGCCCCCGCATTCGCGATCCGTAAGCCCGCTGTCGCGGTGTTCACGCTCGACGACTACGTCGCGGCCGGCATCATGTCAGCGACGCAGGCCGAGATACTCCGCCGGAGTGTCTCCTCACGCGCCAACATCCTCGTCGCCGGCGGGACATCCACCGGCAAGACGACGCTGACAAACGCGTTGCTCGCCGAAGTTGCGAAGACCGCCGATCGCGTCGTCCTCATCGAAGACACCCGCGAACTGCAATGCGCCGCGCCGAACCTCGTGGCGATGCGAACAAAAGATGGCGTTGCCTCACTTTCCGATCTCGTTCGCTCTTCGCTGCGTCTGCGGCCCGATCGCATACCCGTTGGCGAAGTGCGCGGCGCCGAAGCGCTCGAACTGCTCAAGGCCTGGGGCACCGGCCATCCTGGCGGGGTCGGCACCATCCACGCCGGCAGCGCGATCGGCGCACTGCGCCGCATGGAGCAGCTCATTCAGGAGGCAGTCGTCACGGTCCCGCGCGCATTGATCGCGGAAACGATCGACCTCGTTGCCGTCCTCTCCGGTCGCGGGTCCGCGCGGCGACTCTCCGAACTCTCGCGCGTCGAAGGCCTCGGTCTCGACGGCGACTACCGCATCGCGCCGGCCACCACGGATGGCGACGGCAGCTCGAGCTTGTTCGTCCCAGCACCTGAAGGAGAAAGCCTGTGATCCAACGCCTGCGGCGCGCGCGCCATCATCTCGTCTTGACCGTTTCCATCGCCACTCTGTCGGCGGTGATGGCAGCCCCCGCTCACGCTTCCGGTTCGTCGATGCCGTGGGAACAGCCTCTCCAACAGATCCTGCAGTCGATTGAAGGTCCCGTGGCGAAAATCATGGCGGTGATCATCATCATCGTTACCGGCCTGACGCTGGCCTTCGGCGATACCTCCGGCGGCTTCCGCAGGTTGATCCAGATCGTGTTTGGTCTCTCGATTGCCTTCGCCGCGTCGAGCTTCTTCCTGTCGTTCTTCTCGTTCGGCGGCGGGGCGCTGGTCTGATGACGGGCGCTGTCGATCAGGGCGGCGACGTCCCAGGCTATACCGTCCCCGTTCACCGGGCACTGACCGAGCCGATCCTGCTCGGCGGCGCCCCACGGGCTATCGCCATCATGAACGGGACGCTCGCTGGCGCGGTCGGCCTAGGGCTTCGCCTCTGGCTGGTGGGGATCGCGATCTGGGCGATCGGCCACGTCACCGCGGTGTGGGCTGCCAAGCGCGATCCGCTCTTCGTCGACGTTGTGCGCCGCCATCTGCGCGTCCCCGCACACCTTTCGGTCTGAGGGGAGCGCGGCCATGATGAACCTTGCCGAATATCGCAATCGCAACAGCCGCCTGGCCGACTTCCTCCCCTGGGTCGCGCTGGTGGGCTCCGGCATCGTCCTCAACAAGGACGGCAGCTTTCAGCGCACCGCGCGGTTTCGCGGCCCCGATCTCGACAGCGCCGTACAGGCTGAGCTAGTCGCCATCGCCGGCCGCCTCAACAATGCGTTCCGTCGCCTTGGATCAGGCTGGGCAATCTTCGTCGAGGCGCAGCGGCAAGCTTCGAACCTCTATCCCGACAGCCGCTTTCCCGATCCCGCCTCGGCGCTGGTCGACGCCGAGCGCAAAGCGGATTTCGAGGAAGCTGGCGCACATTTCGAGTCGAGCTATTTCCTGACCTTCACCTATCTGCCGCCGGCCGAGGACGCCGCGCGCGCGGAATCCTGGCTCTATGAAGGCCGGGAAAAGTCGGGCCTCGACCCCAACGAGGTGATGACCGGGTTCGCCGATCGCACCGATCGCATCCTGCGCCTGGTCGAAGCCTTCATGCCCGAATGCCGCTGGCTTGATGACGCGGAGACGCTCACCTATCTCCACGGCTGCGTCTCGACCAAACGGCACCGTGTCCGCGTCCCCGAAACGCCGATCTATCTCGACGCGCTGCTCGCCGACCAGCCGCTCACCGGCGGGCTCGAGCCGCGCCTTGGCGCGTCGCATCTGCGCATCCTCACCGTCACAGGCTTTCCAACGGCGACGACACCTGGCCTGCTCGACGAGCTGAACCGTCTCGCATTTCCGTATCGTTGGTCGACGCGGGCGATCCTGCTCGACAAGACCGACGCGACCAAGCTGCTGACCAAGATCCGCCGGCAATGGTTCGCCAAGCGCAAGTCGATCGCCGCGATCCTCAAGGAGGTAATGACCAACGAGGCGTCCGTCCTCGTGGACACCGACGCCGCGAACAAGGCCGCCGATGCCGACATGGCGCTCCAGGAACTCGGCGCCGACTATGCCGGGATGGCCTACGTCACCGCGACGGTGACGGTGTGGGACGAGGATCCGCGCGCTGCCGACGAGAAGCTGCGCCTCGTCGAGAAGGTCATTCAGGGCCGCGACTTCACTGCCATGGCCGAGACGATCAACGCGGTGGACGCCTGGCTCGGATCATTGCCCGGCCACGTCTATGCGAACGTCCGCCAGCCGCCGATCTCCACGCTCAATCTCGCCCACATGATCCCGCTGTCGGCGGTGTGGGCGGGGCCGGAACGGGACGAGCATTTTGCAGCGCCCCCACTGCTCTTCGGCAAGACCGAAGGCTCCACCCCGTTCCGGCTTTCGCTTCACGTCGGCGACGTCGGCCACACGCTGATCGTTGGCCCGACCGGCGCGGGCAAGTCGGTCCTGCTGGCGCTGATGGCGCTGCAGTTCCGACGCTATGCTCGCGCCCAAGTCTTCGCCTTCGACTTCGGCGGCTCGATCCGCGCGGCGGCGCTCGGCATGGGCGGCGATTGGCATGACCTCGGCGGCGATCTCAGTGACGGCGCGACCGATAACGTCAGCCTTCAACCGCTCGCCCGCGTTCACGACGTGCCCGAGCGCGCCTGGGCGGGCGACTGGATCGTATCGATCCTGACCCGCGAGGGCGTGGCGATCACGCCCGAGGTGAAGGAGCATATCTGGACGGCGCTGACCTCGCTGGCATCGGCGCCCGTCGAGGAGCGCACGATCACCGGCCTGGTCGTGCTGCTCCAGTCGAACGATCTCAAACAGGCGCTCAGGCCCTATTGCGTCGGCGGTCCCTACGGCCGGCTGCTCGACGCTGAACGCGAGTATCTTGGCTCGGCGTTCGTTCAAGCGTTCGAGACTGAGGGGCTGATCGGCACCGGCGCGGCGCCGGCGGTTCTCTCCTATCTCTTCCATCGGATCGAAGATCGGCTCGACGGTTCGCCGACTCTTCTCATTATCGACGAAGGCTGGCTGGCGCTGGACGATGACGGTTTCGCCGGCCAGCTCCGCGAATGGCTGAAGACGCTGCGCAAGAAGAACGCCAGCGTCATCTTCGCCACGCAATCGCTCAGCGACATCGACGGCTCGGCCATCGCGCCTGCCATCATCGAAAGCTGCCAGACCCGGCTTCTGCTGCCGAACGAGCGCGCGATCGAGCCGCAGATCACGGCGATCTATCGGCGCTTCGGCCTCAACGACCGCCAGATCGAGATCATCGCGCGGGCAATGCCCAAGCGCGACTATTACTGCCAGTCGCGGCGCGGCAACCGCCTCTTCGAGCTCGGTCTGTCCGATGTCGCGCTCGCTCTGTGCGCCGCGTCATCGAAGACCGACCAGGCGGCCATTGCCCGCATCGTCGCCGAACACGGCCGCGACGGCTTCCTCGCCGCATGGCTCGATCACCGTGAGGTCGGTTGGGCCGCCGATCTCATCCCCACGCTCACCAACAAGGAGACGTCCCAATGAAACTGCGCAATTCCCGCGCAGCGCGTTTTGCTGCCGCGCTGCTGACCGCTCCCGTCGCGCTCGCGCCCATGCTGGCGACGCCCGCTCACGCCATCATCGTATTCGATCCCTCGAACTATGCGCAGAACGTGCTCACGGCGGCGCGATCGCTTCAGCAGATCACCAACCAGATCACCTCGCTTCAGAACGAAGCGCAAATGCTGATCAACCAGGCACGCAACCTTGCGAGCCTGCCGTTCTCGTCGCTGCAACAGCTTCAGCAGTCCGTCCAGCGCACGCAGCAGCTTCTCAACCAGGCGCAGAATATCGCCTACGACGTCCAGCAGATCGACCGGATGTTCCAGCAGAAGTACGGGAACGTCTCGCTGTCCGCTTCGGATCAGCAACTCGTCACCGATGCCCGCTCGCGCTGGCAGAACACGGTCGGCGGCCTGCAGGACGCAATGCGGGTGCAGGCGGGCGTCGTCGGCAACATCGACACCAATCGCACGCAGATGTCGGCGCTGATCGGCCAGAGCCAGGGCGCGACCGGCGCGCTGCAGGCGACGCAGGCCGGCAACCAACTCCTTGCGCTCCAGGCGCAGCAACTCGCGGATCTCACCGCCGTCGTGGCGGCCAACGGCCGGGCGCAGGCCTTGCAGTCGGCCGAGCAGGCCGCCGCCGCCGAACAGGGCCGCGAGCAGCGCCGGCGTTTCCTGACGCCGGGCTCGGGCTACCAGCCCGGCAATGCCCGCATGTTCCCGAACAGCGGCAACTGAGGCTGGCACGATGGACGGCAAGACCCTCGCTCGCGTCGGCGCCATCGTCTTCGTCGCGGTCGCCATCACGGCGACCGCGATCGAGATGAACCGCAAGGACGTTTCGACGGACGTCCTCGCGACGCGGGGCCGTCCAGTCACAGCCTTAGATCCACTCACCGCAGAACTGCTTCGCTGTTCCGAGATCGGCGAGGCCGGCACGCGTGACCCCGGTTGCCTGAAGGCGTGGGCGGAGAACCGGCGCCGCTTCCTCGGCCGGCCGGCACCGGTTTCATCACCGTCGCCGGTTGCGCCAGCCACGCTGTTTCCAAGCGCGCCCGGGTCGGCTGATCCCATCCACAAAGACAGTGCGCCAGCGGACATGACCGGGCCTGCGATGCAGGCCGACCCCGCTCAGCCGGAGGTTCGCTGACATGGGCGGCACCGGCGTCATCGACCATTTCCTCGAGGTCTTCACCCGCTACATCGACGGCGGATTCGGGCTGCTCGGCGGCGAAGTCGGTTTCATCGCCACCACCTTGATCGTTATCGACGTCACGCTCGCCGCGCTATTCTGGTCGTGGGGCGCCGACGACGACATCATGGCGAGGCTGGTGAAAAAGACGCTCTTCGTCGGTGTCTTCGCGTACCTGATTTCCAACTGGAACAATCTCGCCCGCATCGTCTTCGAGAGCTTCGCGGGCCTCGGCCTGAAGGCGTCTGGCACGGGCTTTGCCGTCAGCGATCTCATGCGCCCCGGCAAGGTGGCGCAGACCGGTCTCGATGCTGGCCGCCCGCTGCTCGACTCCATCTCCAGCCTGATGGGCTACTGGTCGTTTTTCGAGAACTTCATCCAGATCGCCTGCATGTTTTTCGCCTGGGCACTAGTGCTGCTGGCGTTCTTCATCCTCGCGATCCAGCTCTTCGTCACCCTGATCGAGTTCAAGCTGGCGACGCTCGCCGGCTTCGTCCTCATTCCCTTCGGCCTGTTCGGCAAATCCGCCTTCATGGCCGAGCGTGTGCTCGGCAACGTCATCTCCTCCGGCATCAAGGTGCTGGTGCTCGCCGTCATCATCGGCATCGGCTCGACCCTCTTCTCTGAGTTCACATCCGGATTTGGCGGCAATACACCGTCGATCGACGACGCCATGGCGATCGTGCTCGCCGCGCTGTCGCTGCTCGGTCTCGGCATCTTCGGCCCCGGCATCGCCAACGGCCTCATCTCCGGTGGCCCGCAGCTCGGCGCCGGCGCAGCCATTGGCACTGGTCTTGCCGCCGGCGGCGTTGTCGCAGCAGGCGCGGCCGCCGCCGGCGCAGCCGTATCCGGTGGCGCTGCACTTGCTGGCGGCGCAGCCGCCGCGGCTCGTGGCGGTGCGGCCCTCGCCGGCGGAGCCTCCACCGCCTACAGCCTCGGCGCGGCCGGCCAATCCGGCGCATCGGGCGTCGCGTCGGGCCTTAGCAATGTTGCCAGTACCGGCGCGAAGGCCGCCGTCTCCCCGTTGAAACGCGCAGCTGGGCGCGCCGCCGACAGCCTCAAACAGAGCTATCAGGCCGGTGGGCAGGCAGCGACGGAGGTCGCCACGGGCGCATCCGGCGCCGCAACGACAACCGCCGCTGAAGCCGCATCTCCGGGAGCCGCGTCCTCTGCCAGCGACGGCCCGCCGGCCTGGGCGAAGCGCATGAAGCGCTCGCAGCAAATGTCACACGGCGTCTCCGCGGCCGCCCACGCCGTGCGCAGCGGCGACAGCCACGGCGGCGGCTCCTCCGTCAACCTTTCCGAAAGCGACTGACCATGTTCAAACGACCATCCACCCATTACGGCAAAGCCCCGCAGCCCGAGACGCCCTATCAGCGCGCCGCTCAGGTCTGGGACGATCGTATCGGCTCCGCCCGCGTTCAGGCCCGCAACTGGCGCTACATGGCCTTCGGCTCGCTGGCGCTCGCATGCGGGCTTTCGGCCGCGCTGGTCTGGCAGTCGGCCAACGGCTCGATCGTGCCCTGGGTGGTGCAGGTCGACCGGCTCGGTCAGGCGCAGGCGGTCGCGCCGGCGACTGCGGACTACCAGCCGAACGACCCGCAAATCGCCTTCTACCTCGCGCGCTTCATCGAGCAGGTCCGCTCGATCCCATCCGACGCGATCATCGTGCGGCAGAACTGGCTGCGCGCCTACGACTTCACGACACAGGGCGGCGCGCTCGCGCTCAACGACTATGCCCGCGCCAACGACCCCTTCACCAAGGTCGGCAAGCAGCAGATCGCGATCGAGGTGTCGTCGGTGATCCGCGCTTCGCCATCGAGCTTCCGCATCGCCTGGATCGAGCGCCGCTATCAGGATGGCTCGCTGGCTTCCACCGAGCGCTGGTCCGCCATCCTCACCGTTGTCGTGCAGCCTCCTCGCGACGCCGACACGCTGCGGAAGAATCCCCTCGGAATCTACGTCAACGCCATCAACTGGTCGAAGGAGCTTGGACAATGACACCGACCTTCCGCAAAGCCGGGAGGCCGGCTTTCCTCAACCGTGCCGTTCCGGGTTTCCGTAAATCCGGCTTGCCGCTTCTCCTGCTTTGCACATCGGCGCTCGCGGGCTGTGCCGGACACACGCCGCCGCCCGAGATTTCCTATGACGATGCCGCACCCGCTGTCATCGCCGCCGATCCGCCGAAACCCGTGCGGGTCGTGGAGTTGCCGAAGCTGCTCCCGCTGCCCGGCCAGTTGAAACCGGTCGGCAAGGACGGCAAACCCGAGCCGGAACCGGCCGATCCCGCCGCGCGCGTGAACCAGGCTAACGCCGCCGCGCGCGTCCAACCCGTCCGCAACGGCTTCATCAACTCGATGCAGGTCTATCCCTTCGTCGATGGCGCGCTCTATCAGGTCTACGCGTCACCGGGTCAGATCACTGACATCGCGCTTCAGCCCGGCGAGCAACTCGTCGGCTCCGGTCCCGTCGCCGCTGGCGACACGGTGCGCTGGATCATCGGTGATACCGAGAGCGGCATTGGCGCGGCCAAGCAGATCCATATCCTCGTGAAGCCTACCCGCGCCGAGTTGATGACGAATCTCGTCATCAACACCGACAGGCGCACCTATCACATGGAATTACGCGCAACCCCTTCGACCTACATGGCGTCGGTGTCCTGGCAATATCCGCAGGACCAGCTCATCGCGCTGCGCCGCCAGAACCAGCAGGCTGAGGCGGCGCAGCCGGTATCGAGCGGCATCGATCTCGCGCGCGTCAATTTCCGATACGAGGTGACGGGCGACCGTGCGCCGTGGCGGCCGCTGCGCGCCTTCGATGACGGGAAACAGGTATTCATCGAGTTTCCGCGCGGCATCGGCCAAGGCGAGATGCCGCCGCTGTTTGTGGTCGGGCCGGAGGGCGACACGTCCGAGCTGGTGAACTATCGCGTGCGCGGCAACTACATGATCGTGGATCGCCTCTTCGCCGCCTCCGAATTGCGGTTCGGCGCGGGCAAGAGCCAGAAGCGCGTCCGCATCTCTCGCACCGACGGGAGGCCGGCATCGTGAGCGACGAACGCGATCCCGAAAAGGAAGAAGGCGGGGCGCTGGGTTCGACGCCCCAGCCTCAGCCGGCCGACGATGACGACACCCGGCCGCTGACCGGCGAGCCCGCCGCGACGATGCGGCTGCGCGCCGAACCGCCGCGCGTGACCCGCCTGTCCCGCAAAGTGCTGGCTGGTCTGGGGCTCGCCGCAAGCCTCGGTGTGGGCGGGGCGCTGATCTACGCGCTTCAGATCCGTCACGGCGGCCAAGGCCAAGAGCTGTACTCGACGGACAACCGCTCGACACCGGATGGCCTCGCTGGATTGCCGAAGGATTATTCCGGCGTTCCGAAGCTCGGCCCGCCACTGCCCGGCGACCTCGGCCGTCCGATCCTCAATGCGCAGAATGGCGCCCCCGTGCCGCCGATCGGCGCACGGCCGACAGGCCCCGTGGGACCAAGCCCAGAGGAACAACGCCGGGCCCAGGAGCTGGAGGCTGCGCGGACCGCACGGCTGTTCGCCTCGACCGAGAATCGGCCCGCCAGTGCCGCGACCTCGGCGCAACCGACCGCGACCGCCACGCCTCTCGCCGATCTCTCCAGCCTCGGCCTCGCGCCGCAGCCGGCGACGCCCTCGGCGCAGGACCGGCAGCTCGCATTCCTCAACCAGGCGCCCGACAAGCGAACCGTCTCGCCGGATCGTGTTGCGGCGCCGGCGTCGAAGAATGTGCTTCAGGCCGGTGCCGTCATCGCCGCCGCGCTCATCACAGGCATTCGCTCCGACCTGCCCGGTCAGATCACCGCGCAGGTGACCGAGAACATCTATGACAGCCCGACCGGCAAGATCCTGCTCGTGCCCCAGGGCACGCGCGTCGTCGGGCAGTATGACAGCGGCGTCGGCTTCGGTCAGCGGCGCATTCTCCTCGTCTGGAATCGGCTGATCTTCCCCAATGGCCGCTCCATCGTGCTGGAGCGTCAGCCTGGTGCAGACGCGGAGGGCTATGCCGGGCTCGAGGATGGTGTCGACTATCACTGGGGCGAACTGTTCAAGGCCGCTGCGCTCTCAACGATCCTGAGTATCGGCGCCGAGGCCGGTTCGTCGGGTCAGGACAGCGATATCGTCCGCGCTCTTCGTCAGAGCGCCTCGAACAGCGTCAGCCAGACCGGTCAGCAGATCGTCCAGCGTCAGCTCAACATTGCTCCGACGCTCACCATCCGGCCGGGGTTCCCCGTCCGCGTCATCGTCACGCGCGATCTAGTGCTCGAACCCTACGGAGGCTGAGATGGCCAAGCTGAAATTGGGACCGATCGTCGACGACAAGCCGGTGAAGGTCTCGGTGGAGCTGCCAGCGAGCCTTCACCGCGATCTCGTCGCCTATGCCGAGATTCTCGCCCGCGAAGCGGGGCAGTCACCGGCCGACCCCGTTCGCCTAATCATCCCGATGCTGGAGCGGTTCATAGCCACGGATCGGGGATTTGTAGCGGCGAGGAGGTCAAAAGGATCGCCGCGGTCGCCTGGATGATTGTCGCAGCTGCTGACCGTGACATCGAACGTGCGAGACTCAGGAGGCGGCGCCATGCGGGGTTGTCATTCCGTGGTGACCAGACCGCACAAAATGGTAGAACCTCATCCACAAGCTGCCGATAAACAGTTCCAGGAAACTGGGCTGCCGTTCCGGCCTCACTCATGACGGTCAGGCCACGCCCGATCGCAACGAGCGATAGGAGATTGTCTCTCCCCACGTATTGGGTGTGGATTTCCGGGTGTCGCCCAAGATCGGCGAGGCGCTGGACCAAATAGTCGTGGATCTCCGATCCAGGGGCGCCGTCACTTACAATAAATCTCTCGCCAGCAAGATCACTCCAGCTAAGCACCGGTTTCTCGGAAAGAGGGTGGTCGCTGGGCAGCACTGCGAATACTCGCTCGGACCAAAGCTGTTCTGTTTGGCAGTCCGACCACTGTGCGGTTCCCGTAATGAAAGCTACATCGAGCTGAAGTCGCCGGATCGAGGCAACATGATCCGCAGGATCACCGTCAAAAAATTCGACCCGTACACTCGCATGTTCCTTGCCATAGGCCCCCAGTAACTCGCACAGGAATCCGGACGCGAGCGACGAAAAGATACCAACCTTGATATGCCCCCGCTCAGAGCGGCCTATGGCGGCCACATCCCTAGCGCCGTGCTCGATCTGCTGAAGACCCTTACGTGCGCGACGCACGAAATGCTGCCCCGCCAACGTCAGGCAGACGCCGCCGTTGTGCCTCTGAAACAACGAGGCACCAAGTTCGTCTTCAAGATCGCGGATGCGACGGCTGATCGCTGATTCCTGTATCTCCAAGGCCGACGCCGCCTTTCGAAAGCTACCGTGCTCGGCCGCAGCAAGGAAGTACCGAATCTGGCGGAGTTCAAGCATGGGCCGCTCGCGACCACGGCCTATTTGAAATGAGGTCTGACGTTGTAACAGCCCAAGGTCGCATTTGCTTCTGTATGTATTCGGCCAGAAGCGCTTTTGTATGTTCCTTGAGTGGGCGTCGACCGTTCAAGAACGTACGCGCGATACCGATCGACAACCTTCGCAACCTGATCGCATGCATCGATCTATATGCACAAGCTACCACGACCACCGCGTCCAAACCGCAACTAAGGCAGCACCTCCTGATTCATGCCTCAAATAGACGGTCGCATGCGCGCGCGGACGGATGATTTTATATAGTCTCGATATACGAAGGTATCGATCAAATATACCGGCCCCTGAATAGGTCGGGCGCCGATATATCCCACTGATTTGGTGCCGACGAATTTGGCAGATGTCATTCAGCCGGTATCGAGATTCAGACGCTTAAATTGTCTGAAATCCTAACAAGGTCAATAACCGTCTTGGCTTGCAACTTTTGCATAAGATGGCTCCGGCGAACCTTCACCGTAATCTCACTAACATTCAATTCGGCAGCAATCTGCTTATTAAGAAGACCCTTTACAACGAGCTTGAAAACGTCTCGTTCGCCGGGCGTCAATGTCTCCCAACGCGCATTCAAATCCAGCGAACGCGCTTCGCTCTCGCGCCTTCGCCGGTCTTTTTCGATCGCTTGTTGGATAGCATCCAGCAGGTCTTGGTCGCGAAACGGCTTGGTCAAGAACTCGAAGGCGCCATTCTTGATGGCGTTCACGCCCATCGTGATGTCCCCATGTCCCGTGATGAATATCGTCGGCAGATGAATGCCGTATTCAGGCATTTGCCGATGAAAATCGATCCCGCTTTGTCCGGGCATTCTCACATCGAGCAGCAGGCAGCCGGGCGCGTCCGGCATGGAGCTTTCCAGAAATTCGGCAACCGAGCTATACGAGCGCACCTGTAGCCCAACGGATGCGAGCAAATCTTCGAGCGCGGCGCGAACGGACCGATCGTCATCGATGACATAGACGATGGGCTGCGGCCGCGAATCCGCCGTCGGTTCATTTTTCATCAGGCTGCCTCCATGTGGCGCGGCAGGCGCACCTCAAATACGGTCCCGCCTCCAGGGACTGGAGCCGCGGAAATCTGTCCGCCATTCGCTTCAACGATCGTCTGACTGATGGTAAGGCCAAGACCCATGCCTCCCTCTTTCGTCGTCCAGAAGGCGTCAAAGAGGTGCTCACGAGCTCCCGGCGCCAGACCGGTGCCGGAATCGGCCACCGCGAGAACGATCGCATCCCGTCCATCCTGCGAGGCGGCAATTCGCAGACGACGCTCGGGCAATGCGCGGTCCGACATCGCCTCGGTCGCATTGAGGACGAGATTGCTGATGACCTGCTGGATCTGGACCCGATCGGCAAAAACGCGAGGTAGGCCGTCATGCAGGTCCAGTTGCAAGGCGACGCCGCCACGCTCGATCTCGCCGCGCGACAAGGTCGCGATTTCCATGACAGCTTCCCTGAGGTCGAATGGTTGTCGGCGCGGCGCCTCGCCCTTCGAAAGGGCGCGAATGCGCGCGATGACCTGGCTTGCCCGGTTGGCATCGCTGACGATGCGGTCGAGCGCGAGGCGGGCCTTGTCGAGATTTGGCGGCTCCTGGGCAAGCCATCGGGTGCACGCGCCGCCGCTGGCGACGACGGCAGCCAGGGGCTGGTTGACTTCGTGCGCGATCGACGCCGACAGTTGACCGAGCGTCGTGACCCGCGCAATTCGCAAAAGCCGATCGCGCGCCTCCAGCGCCTCGGCCTTCGCAGCCACCATCCTTAAACTGAGATAGGTTGTAACGCCGATCGCAACGATACTAATCCCGGTATTGACGATGCCGACCTCATACGCACCGGAGTGGGTCAAGAAAAAACTGATCAGGGTCAGCGCGACACAAATGCAAGCGAGGGCCACTACAGCCGTGCCAGACAAGATGCGTGTCGCAACGAGAATGACCGCTGTGTAGAATACGGCCGCTGCGATGGCGTAGTCCGTGACCGTATCGGCGATAAAAATGCCGGCCATCGCAACGCCCATCGCGATCAACGTCAGCGCCGATCCGGGACGTATATCATTGGCGATCTTGAGCATTGTTCACCTTCTCGATCAACTTACCTACTTTCAATATTCTTCCCTGGAGAATCTACTCCGCCGTGTACCTAGATAACTATTGCTTCTCGGTCACTCGCCTGGCTCGAACCGCCACCGAGCAGATGTTACCAGCGGCTCCAGACTGAGACGACCGATAATCTGTTCCAAAAGGCGATCCTGCCGAGTGTCGGCTCGCACTGTCGCGCTCACCTGGACTCGGTTTGTGTCCTCGATATTCGTGCTTTCGAGGTCGCGGATGTGCAGCGCACCGGCGAGATCGCGAAGAAGAAGCGCCCGAACATGCGCCTCAGCCTCTCCATGGCAGATGATGCTGATCGCATATGCGCTGTCCAACGGGCTTGCGGCGAATGACTGGCGCTCAACGAGGCGCACGAGCGGGCGCAGAACTGCGTTGACGGCGATGACGAACGTCGTCGCAATCAATGCATGAAAGAAAAATCCGGCCCCACACAGCGCGCCGATCGCGGCGGAGCACCACAGCGTCGCGGCGGTGTTGAGCCCGCGCACATTCAACCCTTCCTTGAAGATGATGCCGGCGCCCATAAAGCCGATGCCGGAAACAATCTGGGCCGCAACGCGCGTCGGGCTCGCCTCGCCGGGGAACAGCCCGGCAAAGAGGACGAAGATGGCCGCGCCGAGCGCGACGAGGGTATTGGTTCGCAGCCCGGCCAGGCGCTGGCGCCATTGCCGTTCGAAGCCGATCAAGCCGCCAAGAAGGAATGCGCCCCCGAGCGTGAGTGCGGTGTGGCCAAGGCTTTGCCAATCCATCTGAATGTGTTCCCATCTCGTTGCGTCGGTCGCGCCCTCCCGAGGCGCAAGCCCGCGCTATTGCTGGAATTGCCACTCCACTCGCTGTCAGAATTCGGCGTGGGCGCGAAGCGACAGAATCGAGGCTGGTCCGCGGTCGGCGTTGTAGGCGGGGTTTGCAACAAACTGATAGTCGAAGGTGACGGTGCTCCAGCCGTTGACCCGCAAGGCGTAATACGCCTCGACGATCGACTCGTGGCCGTAGCGCAGTCTCCCATCACCGATCAGCAACCCCGTGCCTCCGGCGGCGAGGAAGTTACGATGTGCACTCGAGAGGCCGTTGACCGCAGCACCGACTCCGATCGTGTCCGCAGGCCGTCCCCATGCAGAACCCTTTAGGGAGAAACCACCGGAAATGCTGCGGTCGATGTCCGTGAAGGAGAGGATTTCGGTGCGGCCGTCGTTCCAGCTTGCACGGGCGAAAAGCCCGAGGTCAGCTGTCAAAGCCTGTTCGATATTTCCATAAAAGCCATACTTATTCTGATTGCGGCGCAGGGCCGTCATCGCATCGTTGATATCTGTTTGAGGGCTCGCTTGCGCGAGGTTGATAGCGTCGCGATACGCGCCGGTGTAACCACGGTTGATGAAAGCGCCGATCCGAACCTTACCCGGCTGCCCGAACAGGCTGTGCCGTTCCTCGAACTCGACGGCGCCACCGCCGCCCCCATTGAAGACCAAAACATCACTGTTCGGCTCCCTGGGCACTTGGAAGGCCCCGGCTCGCACAGCCCAATCCTTACGATTCAGCTCGATGACCGCACCGCGCGTCATGCCGGGAAGGTCGGCGGGGAAGTCATAGGCCCCCGACGACCAGATTGCCCAATTCATGAAATCCGCGCGCGGATCCTTGGCATAGGCATTCGCGTCGAAGAAATCGCCAACCGCGAAACGACCAACCGTGACAGTGACGCGATCGATATCGCGTCGCCCCGCCAGTTGCAGGGGGCCGTCTGCGACATCCTCCTGCTCGCCACCAAGACCGAATGTCTGCTGAAGATAGTAGCGCTGTGGCCGAAATTTCGGAAATTCAGCGCCGCCTTTTTGCGCTTCTCCATTTGGAAAGCCTGCGAGTCCGAGCGTCCCGTTCAGCCCGAAGCCTTGGGCTAGCTCGGGATTGAAATAGAACGCACCACCGTCCCAAAGCCTCACGCCAAGAAATGCGTCCGCGGTCCACGTCTCACGAACTTGCCCACCACCGGGCAGGCTGGCGCTGGAAGCGTAGGGGGAACGAATCGCGGGATAGCCTTGGGCGATGAATGTGGTCTGGCCATGAATATTCCAGTCCGGCGACATTTCGACAGTTGCCGGTGGTCTTGGGAGTGTCGAGGCCACATCGCCCAGTCGGTAGTTCAGGCCAAGCGTGAACCTCTGGGTTCGGGGGCGGACGGACACATCGCGCAGTCCGGCACCATCGAGTCGATAGGTCGAGGAAGCCAGATCGAGGTAGTCGTACTGGACGCGTGCCGTCCATGGTCCGCCCAAGGCCATTTCGACACCTGCGCCTGCCGTCCACCCAGCGTGCCAGCGCCCCAGTTTTGACAAAACGCTGCCGTCATCGCCATTGATGTCGACGTTCGTTCGTGTCCAAGCGAGGCCTCCCGTTGCATAGGGGAGGAATGGGCCAAAAGCATAGCCGATCCTGCCACGCACCGTCCCCACGACATCCAGGGATGTGTTGAAGGGAGCCGGTATCCGTCGCGTCTCATCGGGCGGGCTCACAAAAGTGACATCGGCTTCCGCGCCGAGCACCCAACGATCGCTGGCCTGAAAGTTGTAGCCTCCCTGAAAGCCGCCGATCATTCCTGTCACCGTAGGCGGCAGGCCAACGGACTGATTCAAGACGGGGTTCGTTCCCGGGCCAAGGCTGCCAGCCCCGAAACCGGTGTGTCCGCCAAAATAGACGCCCGACCAGTCGGGCCCGCCCGATTCCACCTTATTGTCACGCGAGGCCCCCGGTGCCTTCGTTGGCATCGCCAGGATGGGTTGCGGTCCACTAGTGTTGAGCCGTGCCGCATCCGGATGGCCGGGAGTCGTTTGAAGTTCTTGCGCGTGCGCTTTGGTTACCTGAAGAACCGCTACAAGACCGAGCGCCAGCAAGTAGAAAGCGATCACCATCAGTCGGCAAAAAAGAACCCGACGACGCCTGAAAACCTTCAGTCCGGTGGTGATAGTGAAATTGGGAAGTCCGTGGGTCGTAAAATAAGTCATGGGCTACTCCTGGCGTCGGGTTGCGAGAGCGCCCGGCGCCAATAGCCGCGAGCTGCCCTCCTAGTTTTCTCGTGAATTCAAGCGGCGCGAGTTGTTGGTCGCGCCGCGACTAGATGGGTCGTCCATTTGAAGCTCCTTGCTGATCGAAGTCCGGTTCAGGTCCGGGCCTCGTGCTTTGGTTCCATGCAAGCGATCGTTTTGCGCTTGTGTGGCTCACCAGCGGCAACGCCGCATTCGCGATATCGCCGCTCTGTTCAACCGTGCGCCGCAACGCAGCAGGAATCTGAGCTTGAAACCGTCCAGCAGACGGCGACGAGCAAGGTGAACGGCCGCATGCGTCACGAACATCGCCAAAACCGCCAAAGCCCAACACAAACGTCTGTCCAACCGATTCCGAAGCGACGACCTGGCATCGCCCGGCTCGCGATTGTGGGGCGGACGCGGCGCTTGTCGCCTCGGCGGTGGCGGCCCTTGTCGCGGGCAGTCTCCAGCCTGCGGCGGCGCAAATCTCAGGATCAACGGTGATGTGGACATGATCAGGACCTCTCATGCGCTTGGCCGTCAGAACCATTGTCCGAACCGGCGGATGTAGACGGTCTTCATCAGTTGAGCGACGAGGCAGTAGCAGAGCAGCGTTCCGGCCAGCCACGGGAAGTAGGCGATAGGCAGGGGCTGCAATCCGATGGCTGCTCCCAGCGGAGAGAACGGCAAATAGATCCCCAGTACGCAGATGACGCTCGACATCAGCAAGACCGGCAAAGCCGCTGTGCTGTTGACGAAGGGAATCTTCTGGGTACGCAGCATATGGACCACGAGCGTTTGAGAAAGCAGGCCCTCGATGAACCAGCCCGACTGAAAGAGCGATTGATGCTCCGGGCTATTGGCGGCAAAGACGAACCACATCAGAGCGAACGTCGTGATGTCGAAGATCGAGGACGTCGGCCCGATCCAGATCATGAAACGACCGATATTCTTGGCATCCCACTTCCGCGGTTTGCTGAGAAACTCCTTGTCCATGTGATCCCAAGGCAGCGCCAATTGGGAAATGTCGTACATCAGGTTTTGCACGAGCAAATGGATCGACAGCATCGGCAGGAACGGAATGAATGCGCTCGCCACCAGCACTGAAAACACGTTTCCGAAGTTCGAGCTGGCGGTCATGTTGAGGTATTTCATGATGTTGCCGAAGGTTTCGCGCCCCTTCAGCACACCCTCCTCAAGAACCATCAGGCTCTTCTCGAGCAGGATGATATCGGCCGACTCCTTCGCAATATCGGCGCCGCTATCGACGGAAATGCCGACATCGGCATCGCGCAGCGCCGGGGCGTCATTGATGCCGTCACCGAGAAATCCGACGGTATGACCGTTAGCCTGAAGCGCCTGCAATACACGCGACTTCTGGAGCGGAGTGAGCTTCGCGAAGATCGTCCGCTCCTCGACCAAAACGCGAAGCGCGGTGTCGTCCAATTTTTCTATGTCGCGCCCGAGTACGGCTTGGCCCGGTTCAAGTCCTACTTCACGGCAGATCTTGGCACTCACGACCGCATTGTCGCCCGTAAGAACCTTGACCTTGACGCCATGCTCCGCGAGCGCAGCGATTGCTGGTCCAGCCGTCTCCTTTGGCGGGTCGAGAAAAGTAAGGAACCCCTGAATCGTGAGATCGGCTTCGTCCGCGATGGCATAATGCGTCTTGGCCTCGGACGCCACAAACCCTCGGGTGGCGACGACCAGCACACGGAATCCGTCCTCGTTGTACGCCCGAGCCATCGCAGCCAGATTCTTGCGCTCAACGTCACCAAGGCGGATCAGATCTTTGCCTCTTCTGACGTGCGTAGAGATCGACAGCATCTCCTCAACCGCGCCCTTGCAGATGAGCAAGTGATCTCCGTCCTCGCCCTCGACGACCACTGAGAGTCGGCGGCGCACGAAGTCGAACGGAAGTTCATCGACTTTTCGGTAGCTCGCGGCCGTGTTCGTGATGGCTGGCTCCGCCCCGGCGAATCGCACGACGGCCTGATCCATCAGGTTCTTCACGCCGCTCTGGTGGTAGCTGTTCAACCAGCCCAACCGGAGAACGTCAGCGTTGGGTTGCCCGGTAACGTCGACGTGGTGCTCCAGAATGATCTTGTCCTGAGTCAGCGTGCCGGTCTTGTCCGTGCAGAGAACATCCATCGCGCCGAAGTTCTGAATGGCGTTGAGTCGCTTCACGACGACTTTGCGCCGCGCCATCGCTACGGCGCCCTTCGCGAGGTTCGAGGAAACGATCATCGGCAGCATTTCGGGGGTAAGTCCGACGGCGACGGCAAGGCCGAACAACAGCGCTTCCACCCAGTCGCCTTTGGTCAGGCCGTTGATGACAAAGACGACAGGAACCATGACGAGCATGAAGCGGATGAGCAGCCAGCTCACACTGTTGATGCCGCGATCGAACGCCGTTTGAGCGCGCGATCCGACGATCGCCTTGGCTAACGATCCGAAATAGGTGCGAGCACCCGTGGCAACGACAAGCGCGGTCGCCGTGCCGCTCACGACGTTGGTGCCCATGAAGCAGACGTTGGGCATGTCGAGCGCGTTCATTTCGCTGGACGCTACGCTCGCCGCGGACTTCTCGGCGACAGACCCGAGCGTGTCATACTTCTCAACAGGGATGGCCTCACCGGTGAGCACTGCCTGGCTCACAAACAGATCGCGGGATTCGATCAGCCTCACGTCTGCCGGGATCATATCCCCTGCTGAAAGACGCACGATGTCGCCGGCGACGATCTCTCGCATCGGGATTTCGAATGCTTCGGGATTTGACGTTGCCGATCCTCGACGAAGAACCGTCGCCGTCGTGCGGACCATCGCCTTCAGAGCTTCGGCCGCAGCGCTCGATCGGTACTCCTGAACGAAGCGCATCAAGGCGCTGGCAAGCACCATCACGATGATGATGGTGACTTTTGTCGGATCCGCATCCTCGCCATGTTGAAGCCGAAGCCAGATGTCCGTTACAGCGCTGATCCCAGCCAGGATCAGCAGCACTGCAATGAACGGATTCTTGAAAGCGCCAAAAAACTGAACAACCGCTGGCAGGCGTCGCTCTTGCGCAACCTCATTGGGGCCGTCTTTTGCCAGCCGTTCGATCGCATCTCGGGCAATCAGGCCGTTGCGGTCGCCTTTGACGTTTTCGAAGGTGTCATCCAACCCATTCTGGGCTTCACGGACCGCCTTCATCGACAGCTTGCGTTCGTCTTTTCCGCGCGGCTTGAGAGCCGCCTTGAGGATGGGGGCATTCATTGGATGAATCTCCTGCCGCAAGCGCCGAGACCATGCGCCTCTCGGCACGGTCTTCGGCGCTTGGGGTCTTGGTCGGCTGAGGGGATAATGAAACCGATGCATCTTCACGACGCTCGGCATTCGGACCGCGCTTGAGCAGCGCAGCCGCTCTTCACCAGGGAGGGTCCGCACCTTCGCGCGACCGTGCGATTCTGCGCGAGTACGGATTGCCGCCCCGGCGGGGGTGAAGCCCGTCCAGGCCGGCGGACACCAGAACCATCGCCGTGCTGGCCTTATGCAGCGTGAGGGAATGCATCACACGCCTCACGCCGCAAAGCGACCATGCTGGTAAACTGCAAGAAGGAGTCCGGCGCGCTCGATCAATCGGCGCAACCCGCCGCCCGTGTCTGGTTCGGCGTCAAGCATCCAGATGCATTCGAGCCGACCGGTCTCGCCATTGACACGCCACGCCGCGACCAGTCGAGTCCGGTTCGTGCGGGGAGACTTCGTGAAAGGACGGTCACGCTCGCATCGCGGGTCGGCGAATGCGGGATTGCGTTTCGGCGAGGCGATCCGCGAAACGCGGAGCGAAGCCGGCAGAGTAAAAAATTGGAGAGTCATGTCTCACCTCCGTGACGAGCCGCTCGGCCGTCACAGGCGAGACTGATGATTCAGACTCGCGAGAACGACCTGAGCGGCACGCTTGCTCGACTACTGTCGCTTGGCATTGCTCGTTGATCCTCATGCGTCGGCAGCGGGTTGGAGCCGCTAGATGACATTGGCTGGATATCACCGTCATTCCTTGAGTGACAGTGTCTTGCGGGGTTGATCCGATATACAAAACAATATCCGGGATATACCATCGTATATTGTAAGGTCTTCGGCGATAACTACCTGCGCAATATCAAGCCGCTTAGACTCACCGGACACGGGCGCGTCGACTTCACTAGCGATGTGATCGCTCTGATTTATTTCGATCCGAGGTCTAGTGTGGGTATCGATATGGTTCTTGTCGAGCGCATCGTCGCGCGAAGCCCTCGTCTTCGGCGATTGCTTTATTCGTTGTCCTTAACCTTTCTGAAAGCGGCGTTTCGGTTTCGCCGCACGGGCTTGGATGCCTTTGCCCGACCGACATTGCGTTTATCGCAGTGTCTCTTTCGTACTGCCTCTTCGCGGATACGACGTCGTTATGCAGCCGAGCCGAAAATGACGTCGGACTCGCGCTTTGTGCTCCGTCGCCTTTCTCTCAAACTTTTGATCGTGCTGATCTTTGCCGGTGCTCAAAGCCCGCTGCCCTGGGGATTCGGGAAAGCGCTTACGATGATGCTGTTTATGAGCGCGGCTATCAGCTGTGCCTTGGCCCTCATGAACCACCAACGATTCAGATTGGGAGTCTTGAGCTACTGGGACGAATCTTTGGCCTTTGTCCTGCTCGGCCAAACCGCGCGGATGGTGTTTCTACGTTGAAGTATTGCGAGTGCGCTATGCCGGGGGCTCTCGTCTTCAAAATACTCGCCAATAACCTGCCACGCGATACGGGAATCGCGAAGGTGGCCGTCGAGGCGAGACGCGGGGCAGCGACAACCGCCTGCGGCGTCGTTTGGTATTGGTTATGACGGAGCGTCGCACCACTCGCCGTCGCCGCACGCTGTTGACGGGGAAGATCATTCTCAATCAGCGATCGTCCGTGATAAGTTGCGTCGTCCGAAACTTGTCGGACACAGGCGCCTGCCTCGAAGTTCCTGCTGCCCTGAACATTCCGGATGCCTTCGAGCTGAAAATAGAACCTGGCGGCGCTTGCTCACAGTGTCGAATAGTCTGGCGGAGCGCTACGCGCATCGGCGTGGCGTTCGATTGACACAAAGCTAGAACGCGCCTTCACTTTCAAGGGCGAGTGTAAAGGCGCTGGCCCGAGATACTGGCCGCGCGCACGGCGCTGCAGGCGTGACGGCTGATATGGCCGGACGGCAGGCTACAGAAATAACAAGGACAATGTGTGGGGGAAAGAGCCAATCTCACAAGGAGAATGGCGCGCCGTACTGGATAAAAGTGCGAACGCATATGTGATTGAATCTGCGATTAATTTATTTTGGGGCATCGTGATCCTCTCATCTTTCAGCGTTCGCCGGCTGCCGCCAATAGCCCCACCCAAACGGGTGCGCCGAACCGAACGCGGAGCTGATATCGGACCAAGTACAAGGTATCCGGTATTTTGCTTCTCCCGGGTCTATGAGGAAATGACTAGCTCTTTCCAAATCTGGGCCGCGTACGCAGTGGCTCTCTCCTAGTCCTGAAGTCCGCGGCATGTGTGATTGGGTACCGCTGGAATACATCGCAGAAAATCCCATTCTGCAGCGATGCAAATATCGAGTGCAAAATCGATTAAAAAATAGAGAGCTCCGCGAACTAGACGGCTCGACCGATGAGGGCACCAATGGTCGCAGTTGAGGCCATGGCGACTGCTCCCCAAAACACGACCCGAAGAGTGGGTTTCCATATGCTGGCGCCGCCAGCGCGAGCGCCGATCGCTCCGAGAACGCCAAGTCCGATGAGGCAGGCAATGGAGACGGTCCAGGTGGCGGTCCAGGCCGGCGACAGGAGAGCGACGGCCAGCGGCAAAGTCGCGCCAGATGCGAAGGTGACCGCCGAAGTGAAAGCCGCTTGAACTGGCTTCGCCATCACATGACTGGTCAGTCCGAGTTCATCCCTCGCATGGGCCCCGAAGGCGTCCTTTGCCATCATCTGCTCGGCGACCTGTCGCGCCAGTTCGGGCGTTACACCACGCTGCTCGTAGATCGCGGCGAGTTCGGCCAGCTCCGCTTCAGGTTGCGTGGCAAGTTCGCGGCGCTCACGCGCCATGTCGGCTTCTTCCGTATCGGCCTGGGAACTGACCGACACATATTCGCCTGCAGCCATCGACATTGCTCCGGCGACGAGCCCCGCTACGCCAGCAACCAGAATTTCGTGGGAAGCGGCGGTCGCGGCGGCAACACCGACGATCAGACTCGATGTTGAAATCAGCCCGTCATTGGCGCCTAGCACCGCTGCGCGAAGCCAACCTATTCGTTCGATCAGATGGTTCTCTTTATGAAGGGCTCGCATGGAACATGGTCCTGAATTACATTTCTAAGGCTTTGTAACGCGGCGCTGAGCACATAGGAAAAGGCGCCTTGCCTTCGAGATCGATCTGGAAACTTGGCCGGTCAGGCTGATCAATGATGCTATCTTCCGATGAAACGCCTACCGTTCCATCGCCACATACGCTGTAGTCCAAAGCCGCATTCAACTTCAATCGCCGGAGTGTTGTCCAGGCCTCTCAACGTGACTTCATTTGCCCTGACACTCATCACCAGATGATATCGTCCGTGGTGCGACATGTAGACCTGATGGAGGCATTTTCCGCTGCTACAAAACGTAAGGCGGTCGCCACATCTGAGTTCATGAAGATGAAGAGCGATGAGACGAACGTTCCCAACGTCAATGAAGCGGCTGAAGCCACGCGTTGTTGTCAATTCATCGCCACATACCTTCCTGTATTTTTGAAGGCCTGCCCGCACTTCCGCCGGCAGGTTTTGCACGTAGAAAGGACTGGGTTGATTGTCATGGACAGGAGAACTTGCGAGCGAGAGGGCCGGCGAGACAAAGAAAAGTGACGTCATAGCGGCTAAGATTGCCACGTCACGGAGCCGATTCGATCTTTTCATGCTGAAACCTCCACTTCCAACGGCTGTTTCTCTCGTTCGACGACGGCTGCGGAGCGGCGCTCCATCCATCGGTAGATCGCCGGCAACAGCAGCAGCGTCAGAACGGTGGACGACAGGACGCCGCCGATGACGACAGTGGCGAGCGGTCGTTGCACCTCCGCTCCCGCGCCCTGTGAAATCGCCATCGGTACGAAGCCGATTCCCGCGACCATGGCGGTCGACAATACCGGACGGAGCCGATCCGTGGCGGCTTGCCGGACTGCCTCGATAACAGGCAGCTTCCGCCGCAACGCATTGATATGATCGATCAGAACGAGACCATTCAGCATCGCGATGCCGGAGACCGCGATAAAGCCGATCGCGGCGGTGATCGAGAATGGCATGTCACGTAGCCAGAGTGCCAGCACGCCACCGGTGATCGCAAACGGAATACCGGTATAGACGACGGCGGCATGACGGACGCTCCCCAACGCCGAATAAACGAGCAAGAAGATCATCAGCAGCGCCGCCGGCACGACGATCATCAGACGGGCTCGGGCCGCTTCTAGCTGACGGAACTGGCCTCCGAACTCGATGCGATAGGATTCAGGCAGCGCAAGCTTGCCGTCGAGGCGTGCACGCGCTGCGGTCACATAACCTTCGATGTCGCTGGTGTTGAGATTGACCATCAAGGCGGCGCGGCGCTTACCATTGTCGTGCAGGATCGGTTCGACCGTTCTCATCTCGCGCAGACTTGCAACGCGGTCCAGCGGCACAAGGCCGGACGCGCCGACGCGCAATGGAAGGGAGAGGATCGATTTTGTGTCCGCGCGTAAGGACTCGGGCATACGAACGACGATCGCGTGTCGATGCTCTCCGTCCGCGATGAAGCCGACCTCGTCCCCACCGATCGCTGACGCAATGGCACGGTTGACCTCGGCGGTTCCCAGCCCCAACCGCACCATCGCGTCGTGATTGATCTCGACCACCACACTGTGGGTGCGGCTGGCCGCTTCGAATGCGGCATTGGCGGTGCCGGGCACGCCTTGCAATTCCTCTCGCGCCTGCGCGGCGAGCCGCTCAAGCACGTCGTAGTCGTCTCCGAATATCTTGACCGACAGATCCGCCCGCGTGCCCTCCAACATTTCGTTGAAGCGCATCTCGATAGGCTGCGCGAAAAGGAATGACTGCTCCGGCGCCAGCGCAGTGGCAGCCTTTTCGATCGCCGCAACCAGCTCGCTCTTGTTGCGCGGCATGTCCGGACCTTGCGGCCATTGGTCGAGCGGCTTGTAGAAGATGTAGAGGTCGTTCTCATTCGGCGGCATCGGGTCGGTCGCAACCGCGCTGGTGCCGATGCGGGAGAAGGTTCGGGTCACTTGCGGAAAGCGACGCAAAATTTCACGCTCGGTTTGCTGCTCGATCTCAAGGCTACGGTCGAGCGACATCCCCACGGGCTTGTAGACCATCGCCGTGATGGAGCCCTCATCGAGGCGTGGCGTAAACTGCGAGCCAAGGGTCAGGAATATCCTCAATGCCACGGCCAACAGGACTGCCGATGGAACGAGAAGGGCAGCGGGATGACGGAGGGCGAAGTCCAGGACGGGACGGTAGCCCCGGATCACGAGGCCGGCGAAGCCACCGTTATGCGTGATGTGGTTGTCGGCGGTTATCTCCGGGAGAGAATCTTCCTTTTCACTGACGCTCGGCTGACGCACCTTCTCGCCTCGTAGCAGCCGGGCGCACAGCGCCGGCACTAGCGTAAAGGTAACGATCAGCGCCGCTGCCAGCGCCAGCATCACGGCTTGCGCCATCGGCTGAAACAGCTTCCCCTCGACGCCGCCCAGGCTGAGTACCGGCACATAAACCAGCGCGATGATGGCCATGCCGAAGAACACGGGCCGCGCCACGCCCCCCGCAGCGTTGATGACGATGCGACGGCGTTCATCGGCCGTCAGCTCGCGCCCCTTGAGGCGCTGTGCCTCGCCCATCAGACGCAATGTGTTTTCCACGACGACGATCGCGCCATCTACGACCAGGCCGAAGTCGAGCGCGCCGAGGCTCATCAGATTGCCCGATATACCGAGCGCATGCATGCCCGAGATCATCATGAGAAAGGCCAGCGGGATGACCGACGCGACGATAAATGCCGCGCGCCAGTTGCCGACCACGATCAGCAATACGACGGCGACCAGCAACGCTCCCTCGCCAAGGTTGCGCTCGACCGTCGCGATGGTGCGATCCACCAATTCTGAACGATCGTACTGAACCTGAAGGATCATGCCTTTGGGCAGCGCGGCGCGCAGGTTCGGCAATTGCGCATCGACGCGCCGGGCAACGTCCCGGCTGTTCTGCCCGACCAGCATCATCACTGTGCCGAGCACGGTTTCCTTGCCGTTGGTGGTCGCGGCGCCATCGCGTGGAGCATGGCCGATGGTCACGGTCGCCAGATCCGCTACAGTCAGCGGCCGCACGCCACCTGCGAATTTCACGGGTAATGCGCGGATCATCTCCGCCGTCGTGACACGCGCTTCGGTTCGGACGGTGAAGCGTTGGCCGTTCTTGGTGATGGTCCCGCCGCCGGCATTGGCGACGTTGGCGCCAACAGCCTGGGCAAGCTCGCTCGGCGTGATGCCCGCTGTCGTGAGCTTCTTCAGATCAGGCTCGATGACAAACTGACGTTCGAGGCCGCCGTTGGAATTGACGTCGGCGACCCCCTCGATCGCGCGCAGCATCGGGCGCACGATATATTCCTGAGCCTCGAACAACTCCATCAGTTGTTGCCGCTCGTCCAAATCGGACGGCGGTTGCGCCCATTCGAGTGTGTAGTACCAGATTTCGCCAAGCCCGGTGGTGATCGGAGCGAGGCGCGGCGATGATCCGGCTGGCAGCATGTCGCGCACTGCGGAAAGCCGCTCGTTGACGAATTGGCGTGCGCGAAGCTGGTCCGTGCCGTCCTGATAGATGAGCGTGACCTGTGACAGTCCGGTCTTGGTGAGCGATCGCATTTCCCGCAGGCCCGGCTGACCACCCATGCTGCGCTCGATGGGCAGCGTCACAAGACGCTCGATTTCCTCTGGCGCCAGGGCAGGAACAGTCGTGTTGATCTGCACCTGCACGCCTGTGATGTCGGGAATGACATCGATTTGCAGATTCACGAAAGACCAGATTCCAAGACCAGCGATCAGCAAAGCGATGATCATCACCGTGGCTGGTCGACCGGTTGTCCATTCCAGAATCCGCCGCGTCATCGGGACACGCCGTCGAAGCTGCGGCCGCCATTGAGCGCCCGAAGTTGAAGCATCGCTTCCATAGCCTCACGTCGCGTGTCGAGCAGAGCCGACAGCGCGTCCAGATACTGGCGCTGCATCTCGACGTAAGTTGCGATCGGGATCGCTCCCTGGCGATAACTATCGGCGGCGGCGGTAGCTGCGGCCGCAAATTTCTCGGTGGCCCCGGCTGGCCAGCCCGCAAGGGCTCGACGCTTCGCCTCGTAGTAGGCTGCCTGTTCGTAAACCTGCCTCGCGATCCGTCGGTTGGCGGCGAGCAGGGCCGCATCGCCCTGGGATTGACGGCTCAACTCCTGTGCGAGGCCAGCAGCCTGGCTATTCCAAAGCGGCAACGTCGTCGTCAGCCGTATGCCGAAATTGGTCTCGCGGCTGTCTGACTTCGCGCGATTGAAGTAGGGACCGACTGAGACGTTCGGCACACGCGCTGCTTGTGCGAGGTCAACGCGCAACCCTTGCTGCTGCAATTGCGCGCGCAGCGACTGAATCTCGAAATTGTTGATGCCAGCTTGTTGCGCCATGCGCTCGACCGACGGAAGGCCGGGCAGCGTGATATCGGGCGGAGCAATGCGGAGCCGCGCTTTGAGCGGCGCGCCGCGAAGTTGATTCAGTTCGTAGACGATCGTGCTGGTCTCGGAATCAGCCATCGCGGCATTTCGCTCCGCCGTGATGGCACCCGCATCCAGAATGGCCGTGTCCAGCGTGGTGGCGATGCCCGCCGGATCCCGCTGCTCCACAACGCGTGCAAGCTCGCGCATCCGCGCGGCAACGTCGCGTGCCGCGGCGGCTTTCCGCTCGGCCGCGAACAAGGCATATCCCAAAGAGCGTGCCCGGCTTGCGAGCGTTGCGTCGAATTGCGCAAGACCGAGCCGCGCCAGCGCGATCTGATGCTCGGCGATGGCGCGACGGAGCGCCCCGCGTCCGGCAAAGTCGAGCGGCTGCATAATCGACAAGCCATATGTCGGCCCGGCGCCTTTCGGTGCACCTGTCAGGCCGTCGGCCATCCGGCGTTCGCCTAACTCGAATGCAGCTTCAGGGTCCGGCAGGCGATCAGCCGCGTCGCGCTCAACACCTGCAAGCCCGATCTGCTGGAAATAAAAGCGTCGTTCGGGGTTACTTGCCACGACGGAATTGGCAAGTGCATCAATCGACAGCACGGCGGCCTGCTGAGCGAAGGCTGGGGTCACCAAGATAATTGTTGATATGCGAACGATTATCAGGAGCAATTTTAACATTGGCACGAGTCTCAACACTGACTTCTAGACGCCTGATTGCCACGCTAGTCTGAACACAAGCTGTCAGCGTAAATGCAGGTTGATCCAGTATCGGACTGCAGCAATCAGGAGACATGACCATTCGCATTCTTCTTGTCGAAGACGATCAGGACATTGGCGCCCGCCTGAAGGAAGGGTTGGCCAGCTTTGGCTTTGTCGTTGAGCATGTGGAAGATGGTGAGCACGCCCTTTCCTTCGCGCTGCAAGAAGAATTCGACGCGATCGTTCTCGATCTCGGTTTACCCGGCCTGTCAGGCATCGAGGTCTTACGGAGGTTGCGACGTACCGGGGCCGCCACACCGGTCCTGATCCTGACGGCGCGCAGCAGCTGGACTGAGAAGGTGGAAGGTCTCAATGCAGGGGCTGATGACTATGTGGCGAAGCCGTTTCACGTCGACGAAGTCGCAGCTCGCCTGCGCGCGCTGATGCGGCGCGTCGCGGGCCAAGCCACCTCCGAATTGCGCCACGGAGATATCGTGCTTGACCCCGTTGCCGGCACCGCCAATGTTGCGGGCCAGCCGATCGAATTGACGGCACAGGAATTTCGCCTGCTCCACCTCTTCCTGCATCGCGTCGGCCGCGTCGTGACGCAAGCCGAGTTGCTCGACCATCTCTACGGCCTGAATGAGGAACGCAGCTCGAATACGATCGAGGTCTATGTCGGTCGGCTGCGACGCAAAATCGGCCGCGATACCATCAGGACCCTGCGCGGTCTGGGCTACAGGTTCGGCTGATGGTCAGAAGTCTGCGCGCCCGGCTGCTGGTTGGCGTTATTCTCACGACCGTGACAGGTATCGCTGTCGCTGGCGTTTCGATTTCCGCGCTGTTCCGGGCGCACGTCACGGAGCTTGTCAATGCCGAGCTGATCGGTCATCTCGACGAGCTCGAAGGTCTGTTGGCCCGCACGGCCGACGGACATGTCGCTCTGGCACAAAGGCTCAGTGATCCGCGCTTCGCGCAGCCCGGGACTGGCTATTACTGGCAGGTGAGCGATCGCAACGGCATCGTCCTACAATCAGCCTCCCTCGAACCGCAACGGCGTTTTCCGCCACCCGCGCGGGGGGCGGATCGGCAGCTTACTCGCTCAGTCGAAGCTGGCCCGGCTGGTGAGCCGATGATCGCATATGAGCGACCGTGGCAGACCGCTGAAAACGGTTACGTGCTTCAAATTGGCGCCGACCAGCGGATCGTCGATGATGTACTGAGACATTTTAATCAGGCGCTGGCCCTGTCACTCGGCACACTGGCAATAGCCCTAATTGGGGCCGGCACGTTGCAGGCCTGGTTTGGTCTGCGTCCCATGCGCCGTCTGCGCGACGCGCTGGGCGACATTCGCGCGGGCAAAGCAGAAACCCTGCCTGGTGACTTCCCGTCCGAAGTTCGGCCGCTGGTCGATGATCTCAACGCTCTGATCGACGCCAATACCCAGATGGTTCGCCGCGCCCGCACGCAGGCGGGCAATCTCGCGCATGGCCTGAAGACACCATTGGCCGTGCTGACGGACGAAGCGCGCCGGCTGCTCGCGAGAGGTGATACCGAGGGCGCCGCGGTCCTGACTCAGCAAACAGGGCGGATGCAGCGCCAGATTGATTTCCAGCTTGCCCGAGCCCGTGCCGCAGCCAACGCCGGCCTGCCTGGCGTCATCACGCAGGTCGAACCTGCCTTCGCATCAATAGCCGCGGCGATGCGGCGGCTCTATGCTCATCGTGAGCTGACGATCGTCCATACAGCCGAGACGGAATTGCTTGCCGCCGTCGATCCCAACGACCTTGACGAGATGGTCGCCAACCTGGTCGATAATGCCTGCAAGTGGGCTCGTGGTGTTGTCTCGATCAAGGCTACGCGCGATACCCCGACGGGGCAGCTCCTTATTACGATCGTTGATGACGGGCCAGGCATCCCGGCTGATGCACTAAACCGCGCGTTCGCCCCAGGCGAGCGGCTCGACGAGGCCAAACCGGGAAGCGGGCTCGGACTCGCAATCGTCCGCGATCTCGCCACACTGCACGGCGGCTCTGTCGAACTATCCAATGGCAGAAATGGAGGCCTTCACGCGGAGTTGCGGCTCCCATCAGCCTGACAAGTTCAACGGCGTCTAGGTTGGGCGAGTTTCATCGTGGCCGCGTCGTCCGCGCACCATTCGACCTGAGCGATTCGGCGCGCTCGAAATCAGCATCCGCGCCGCTCTGATCTCCAGCGTTCGCTTTCATCGTTCCGCGTTCGAACAAGAAGGTCGGATTCTTCGGATCAGCCTTGATGACCAGATCATAATCCGCGATGGCACGATCAAAGAGTCCTTTACGCCCGAGTGCCTTCCCGCGATTATAATAGGCACCGAGGTAGTCAGTCCTCAGTTGTACGGCGCGATCGAAATCAGAAATCGCGCGATCAAGCTCTCCCTTGCTCATTAAAGCAACGCCTCGGTTGTTGAGCGCGACATAGTAGTCGGGGGACAAACGAAGTGCTCGATCGTAATCCTCCATGGCACGGTCGATATCTCCACTCGACCGCAGCGCGACACCGCGATTGTTATAAGCCGCCGCCAACTGGGTGATCATCCGCTCGCCTGCCTGGATAACCGCTGTGCATCCCCGGATCGAGCGATCGGGTACGATTTCGGCCGCATGCACGCACGAGTCCCAATCCTCGTCGCTCAAAGCTGATGTGGGCGACGAGTTAATTGCAAAGTACGCAATAAATATCGTTGTGCTCAATAACGTAAGAGCACAACGCTTCCAGCGGGTGGTTCGCGCTAGGATCGATGCAGTTCGTGTTCTCGTATACAGCGGCGTAATGCAAATGAGCAAAGAGTAGCCTCAAGTACGTGCATTATATTATTCCCAGTTTGTTCTCTAACAATCCTGTCTGAATTTTCCCTGACAATCGACGTTTGAGACATCCGATCTGGTCGCTTCCCGAACGAGAGTACACCCGTCGAGTGCTATAGAGATTACCAAGCGAGCGCCGTGCGTGCCATCCGACAGGGACAGATCCAAGACTCCCGGACTAAGCCTCAGTCTGGTAGCATGAAGACATCAGCGGTGTTTGATGTACTAGCAGCGGCAATCGACGGGACGGGATGGATCCGGACTCGGTCACGGGAGGGCAACGAGGAGCCGCTATCCGGAAGAAATCGTCCTGCAAGAATTGAACATCGCGCTCTGCGGCGCTGCCAACTTGAATGACCTCTGAAATATCTGGAGGTCAATACGGCGAATTGCTCTGCAACGGCGCTCCGCAAATATGCAAGATATCAACCTAATATTAAGTTGGCGCGCCCGACACGATTCGAACGTGTGGCCTCCACCTTCGGAGGGTGGCGCTCTATCCAGCTGAGCTACGGGCGCATCGATATTCAGATAGTGTCCGAGATCGACCACGGTCAATCGCGAATTCTAGAATCGACATGGCTCAAACGACGCGGGCTAAAGCCTCGCCGATCATCGCCATTCGTACTCCACAACCTCCTTTCGGTTTGCTTCCGTGGTGCTTCCGCGACCTCGAATGCGATTTTCGTGCTTCCTTCGAGTTTCGCCAATCGCTTGGTTTCACTCGTTTTTTACGACACCCTCGACCATCAGAAAGAGCTTGCATTTGCCTTCGGAGGGCAACGCTCTATCCAGCTGAGCTACGGGTGCGTGCAGGGGTTCATTTAGCTGATTGGCCCGGTGTCGGCAACGGCCTTGGCGGGCCAGGGCCAGGCTGTAAACTGCCTGCGTTAATATGACAGGCCGACCCAAAAAGGCCGTGTTTCGAGGGAGTTTGCCCATGCGTCCGTTGGAGTTTGGCTGGTATCTGCCCACGCATGGCGACACCACGGCCTATGGGCTGATGGAGGCGCAGGTCGCCGGCTCGCCGGAACTCTGCGAGCGTGTGGTCGCGGCTGCGGAAGCGGCCGGTTTCGAATATCTGCTGATTCCGGTCGGCTCGGTGTGCTGGGAGGCCTGGATCACGGGCGCCTTCATGGCGGCGCGCTCGGCGCGGATCAAGCCGCTGATCGCAGCGCGGCCCGGCTACATCAACCCGGTGCTGATGGCCAAGATGATCTCGACCTTCGACCAGATGTCGGGCGGACGGATCTGCATCAACCTGATCGCCGGCCAGAACGAGAGCGAGGTCGAGGCCGAAGGCGTGCGCTACGCCAAGGAGGAGCGCTACGCGCTGATGGAGGAGGAGGTCTCGATCCTGAAGGCGCTGTGGACGACGCGCGGGCCGGTGAATTTCCAGGGCAAGTTTCACACCATCTCCGGCGCCCATATCAGGCCGCGCCCGTTGCAGCAGCCGTTTCCGAAATTCTATCTCGGCGGCGGCTCGCGGCAGGCCTGGGAGGTCTCGGCCAGGCATTCCGACATCCATCTGTTCTGGGGCGATCTGCCGGAGCGCATCGCCGACAACATCGCCGAGATCCGGCGGATGGCGCGGGCGCATGACCGCGAGGATGCGATCGGCTTCGGCATGCGGCTCCAGGTGATCTGCCGGGAAAACGAGGCCGATGCCTGGGAGGCCGCCGATCAATTGGTGCGTCACGCCACCGAGCGGCAGAGGCAGGAGATGAAGACGCTCTACGTCAGGTCGGAGGCCAACCAGCGCGTGCAGCAACTCGCGCGCGACTATGGCGACCTGCTGATGCCGCATCTGTGGACCGGGATCACCAAGGTGCGGCCCGGCGCCGGCATCGCCGTGGTAGGCAATCCCGAACAATGCGCCGCGACCTTGCAGCAGTTCATCGATGCCGGTTGCCACTCATTCTGCCTGTCCGGCTATCTGCACGACGAGGAAGCCGAGCGGTTCGGCCGCCTGGTCCGCCCGATCCTCGCTGCGAACAATCGCGGGCGGCTTGCCGCCTGAGCTCGGTCCGCCCGCGAGGGCGAACCTTTCCGAGATTTCATGCCTCAACCGCCGCGTAACGCGCCATGATCCAGGTCGCTCGCATCGCGTCACACGAGACTGGTAGCAACGGAGTTGAACCATGCATCATCGAGCCTGGCTTGCGGCCCTGGCGCTGTTCGTTGTGACGGCCGTTCACGCACCGATCGCGTCGGCGACGCAAGCGCAGATCGAGCGCGACAAGAAGCCGGTCAAGGCGATCGCGAGCGGGCGGATCGCGGTCGGCAATGCGAGCTTTCCGGTCTATCTCTCGGCGGACTGGTCCAATCCGCTGCCCGACGTCACCCGCGCGGTGCTGGTGTTGCATGGCGTGCTGCGCAATGCCGATGATTATTTCAGCGCGGCGCTGAGCGCGCAGGCCGCGGCCGGCGATGTCGGCAAGAGCGCGCTGATGATCGCGCCGCAATTCCTGATCGAGCCGGATGTCGAGGCGTTCAAGCTGCCGGAAGACACGCTACGCTGGAGTCTCTATGGCTGGCAGGGCGGCGAGCCCGCGCTCGCGCCCAATCCGGCGAGCTCGTTCGAGGCGCTGGATGCCATCCTGGCCAAGCTCGCCGACCGCAAGCTGTTTCCCAATTTGAAGCAGGTGGTCGTATTCGGCCATTCCGGCGGCGGCCAGGTGGTGCAGCGCTATGCGATCGCGGTGAAGGGCGATCAGGTGCTGCTGCGCGAGGGCATCGGCGTGCGCTATGTGGTCGCCAATCCGTCCTCCTATGCGTATTTCAGCAAGGACCGGCCGGATCCCGCGATCGCGGCGACATGCGAAGGCTATAACAGCTGGAAGTTCGGCATGGACGACCGTCCGCCCTATCTCGCCGCGCCGACGCCGGCCGCGCTCGAGCAGGCCTATGTCGGGCGCCGCGTGATCTATCTGCTCGGCACGCTCGACACCAACCCCAACCATCCCGCGCTCGACAAATCCTGCATGGCGGAGGCCGAAGGGCCGTATCGTTACGCGCGCGGTCACGCCTATGTCGCCGCGATGCAGGCCCGCGACCACGGCACGCCGAACCACAGCCTGTGGGACGTGCCCGGCGTCGGCCACGAGGGCGGCAAGATGCTCAACTCGCCGTGCGGCCTGACCGCCGTGTTCGACATTCCCGGCTGCGAGGCCGCGCGCTAGCGCATGATCCGGAAAAGTGCGAAGCGGGTTTCCGAAAGGACCATGCGTAAACAAGAAGCTGGAGCGCGATGAGGATTCAACCTGATCTCATCGCGCGCTAGGTGGATTTCGCGACCGAAGGCTGCGCCGGCCGATAGGCCGAGGCGTCGGTCGTAAACTCGGCGTGGCCATAGTCCTTCAGCAGGTTCTGGATTCGCCTGACCAGCCGCCGGTCGGCAATCCCGCGTAGGCCGGGAATGCGGGAGGCCAGCCGGTAGAGCGCAACCCGGCTGAACAGAAAGGCTCCGACCAGCGCCGTCAGAGCGCGATCCCCGGCTGTGATCGGCACGCCGATCGATGCGGCCCTCGCTCTGTCGCCGTTCAGGAAGCTATTGACGAAGAACAGCTTGGCGAAGCTGCGTTCGAAGGTCTCGAACAGGCGGCTGCGGAGCGACTCGTCCGGCCGCAAGGTCGCGGCCATCGTTGCCCGTACCAGCTCGCCGCAGGTCTTGTCGTCGTAGCCCGCGCGCAAGGTCGCGGATCGCAGCACCATGAGATCGACGATGCCCTGCGGCGTATCGGAGAGCAGGTCCTCCGGCAGGCCGAGTAGGAAGCAGCGGTAGCGCGCGAGCTCGACGCGGGCCCGCTCCTCCGCCGTGAACTGCGTGCGCCCTTCGGACAGCACCTTCTGCGCCAGCAGGAAGATCGGGATCAGTCCGGCGGGCATCTGGTCGACCTGCGGAATCGGGATGCCATAGACCGCGATGTCCCAATTGTCGGCGCGGCGCATCACATTGGCGCGCACCATCGCGTGCATCAACCGCACCATCGCGGCCGCCTTGAAGCCCGGGCCGAAACGGCCGAGCGCGCCCGGAAGCACCGACGTGGCGAAGAACGTCGCGGTTTCCTTGACGCGCCGCGCCGACGAGTTGCTCGACAGCGCGTTGGTGATCGCCATCGGCAGCGCCGCGTATTTGTTCATGAAGGTCGCGAGAAACGCGCCGCGGATCAGGAACGGGCTGAGATTGGCGGCTCCATTGCGGTCGATCTGGGCGCCTTGCTCGACCAGCTTCATGTCGAGCCAGGCCGGCGTCCGCTCCATGTCGCGGATCAGGGCGACGAGCTCGCGCGGCGCATCCGCGACCGTCTCGACTCCGGCGTCGCAGGCTTGCACCAGCATGCCGACCAGCCGGCGGAAGCCGTGTTCGCGCATCAGCGCCGCATAGGCGTCGGCCGCGGGATCGCCCATCATGCTGTAGTTGCGGATGAATGCCACGCGGTCGGCATCCGCCAGCAGCGCCGCGCGGGCGGCGGCGAATTTGCCGGGCAGGACGCTGGTGGCGCCGACGTCGCCGGCAAACCGCTCAGGGACGATCGAGAAATCGACCCTGCCGTAGATCTCGGGGATTTTCTCCCTTTGTGCCGCAACCCTGCTGCGCAGCCTGTCCAGCGTTTCGGTCTGCATCCGTCCGCCTCCCTCGAATTCATTGCTTGCTCATAATTTATATCAAGCGATAGCAAATGCAAATAAATAATGTCGTGTGATATGATTTGGCGATGAGCACGAAAAACAGTCCCCTTCCGCCGCCGACGCGGTCGGCGACCACCGGTTACAAGAAGGGTGACGAGACCCGGACCCGCATCCTCAACGCCGCGCTCGCAGCGTTCGGCAACAGCGGCTTCGCCCGCGTGACGACCCGGCAGATCGCCGAGGAGGCGGGCATCAACCTGCCCGCGCTCACCTATTATTTCGGCAACAAGGAAGGCCTGTACCTCGCCTGCGCGCATGAGATCGTGGCGCGCTATCGCGAGGCCATGGAAACGATAAGCCAGACCGCCGCGGCCTCGTTGCAGGCGCCACCCGATCCGAGCGGCGCCCGCGCGCAGCTCAAACTGCTGCTCGCGGCGCTGGCGCGGTTTCTGCTGACATCGGCGAGCGCCCAGAACCGGCTGTTCGTTCAACGCGAGCTGGCCGACCCTGGCCGGGCATTCGAGGTTCTCTACGCCGGGCTGTGGCGGCCCGGGATAGAGCTCGTCGCCCTGCTGATCATCGCTGCCTCACGCGCGCAATTGACGATCGCGCAGGCGCGTGTCCGCGCCGTGCTGATGATCGCGGGCCTGACCGGCTTTCAGTCCGGCGCGCCGATCATCTCGCGGACGATGGGGCAGGCGGCCTCGCTGACGATGGTGATCGAAGCGCTCGAAGCGCAGGTCGACGCGCTGGCGAACTGATCACAGCCGAGCAGCCGACGCGATTGGCCGGTTACGCCGGCACGATCACCTTGCCGATCGGCCACAGCGCGATGCCGGCAAGCTTGAGATGTGCCCATGCGAACGGAATGCCGATGATCGTCACCGCGAGCAGGATCGCGGTGATCAGATGGCCGATGGCGAGCCACCAGCCGGCCAGGATGAACCAGATCAGATTGCCGATCAGCCCGAGCGGCCCGGTTCCGATATCGGACATGCCCGTGACCTCGTCGCGGCGGACTGCGCGCGAGCCGAACGGCAGCAGCGTGTAGACCGCGATGTTGAAGGCGGCGCGCGCCCAGGGCAGCCCGATGATGGTGATCGCCATGATCACGGCGGCGATCAGCCAGCCAAACGCCATCCACGCGCCACCGATCAGGATCCAGAGGATATTCAGGAGGATAGAGACTGGCTGCATGGCTGAACCCTTCGCGCCGCGTAATACCAGCCCCAATATAGGCTGGCAGCCGGCACTCCGGTAGGGTGCGGCACCGATCGCGCGACGGCGGCATCGGAACGGGAGAGCGACAATGAGAAAAACATTTGGGATGACAGGACCAGGAGCGGCGATTTCGGTGGTGCTGGCATTGTCGGTGCCGGCTGCACGCGGCGAGGATGCCGTGCGCTTCGCGCCGCTCAAGGCCGAGGAGTTGTCGCCGCCGCAAAAGGCCTGGGCCGACATGATCAGCGCGCCGCCACGCAACGCCAAATTCACCGCGCCGCCCTACCGCGCCTATATCCGTAATCCCGACCTGGCGCCGAAGCTGTCGAGCTTGTCGGAGTATCTGCGCTGGAACACCTCGCTGCCGGCGCGGCTCAGCGAGATGGCGATCCTGATCACGGCGCGGCACTGGACCGCGCAATATGAATGGTCGGCGCATTATCCGTTGGCGATGAAGGGTGGGCTCGATCCGAAGGTTGCCGACGCCATCGCCAAGGGTACGCGGCCCGAGGGCATGAAGGACGACGAGGCCGCGCTCTACGATCTCGGCGTCGCGCTCTATCGCGACCGCAAGGTCAGCGACGCCGTCTACAAGGCCGCGCTGGAGAAGTTCGGCGAGCGCGGCATCATGGATATCATCGGCATCATGGGCTACTACGACCTGGTCTCGATGACGCTGATCACGATGCAGGCCGGCTCGGCCAATGACAGCGTGCCGCGATTGCCGGTGCTGGAGAAGTAGCGCTACTTTATCCCCCGCCCCGCTAGCGGGGGCGAGGTCAAGCAGGAGCCAGCAGTTCGAACGATTGCGCGATCGGCGCTTGCCTATCGCCTGAAGCCGCTGGCGCGGGAATAGCTCTGGCGGCCCTCCTGGGCCGGGCGCGCCGCCATGCTGGCGCGGGCCTCGCTGGCGACAGGGGTCGCGGGCTTCAGATCCTCGAGGAAGATCGGCTTGGCGAAGTAATAGCCCTGGGCGTAGCGGATCTTGGTCGCCGCCTGCAGGTAGGCGAGTTCCTCGTAGGATTCGATGCCCTCGGCGATCACGGTCATGCCGAGCGCCTCGCTCAGCGATTCGATCGCGCGCAGGATGCCCTGGCTGCGCGGCCGCTTATGGATGTCGGTGATGAAGGAGCGGTCGATCTTGATCTCGTCGGCGGTGATGTCGGCCAGCGCCGACAGCGACGAGTAGCCGATGCCGAAATCGTCGATCGAGATGCCGACGCCGATGCCACGCAGGATCGGCAGGATCTCGTCCTGGAAATGCGTTCGGGTCACGAACGCGTCTTCGGTCACCTCGATCATGAATCGCTTCGGGAAGCCGGTCTCCTCGATCGCGCGTGCGAAGCGGCGCATGAACTCGAGATTGCCGGCCTGCTTGGCCGCGACATTGATGCTGATCGTCGCCGCCGGCCCAAACGTGTCGTTGATCAGGTCGATCGACTTGACGATTTCTGCCAGCACCAGGAACGTCAGTTCGTCGATCAGGCCGAGCTCCACGGCGAGGTTGATGAAGGTGCCGGGCGCCTGGATCACGCCCTCGTCGTCGCGCAGCCGCACCAAAGCCTCGATGCCTTTGACCTCCTGGGTGCGGATATCGACCTTGGCCTGGAATGCGCAGCAGAAGCGCTTTTCCAGGATCGCCAGCCGCAGCGACTGCTCGATCTTCATCCGCGCCAGCGCCTCGCGCTCCATGCTGTTGTCGAAGAACGCGGTAGAGCCTTTGCCGTTGTTCTTGACCCGGTACATCGCGATGTCGGCATTCTGGCGCAGCGCCTCGTAGCCCCTGCCGTGCATGGGGTAGAGGCTGACGCCGATCGAGGTCGAGGCGAAGATCTCGGATTCCTCGATGAAGAACGGCGCCTTCAGCCGCTCCTGCATGAGGTGGATGAATTCGGCGACCTCGTCATTGCCGCTGATCGGATTCAGCAGCAGCAGGAATTCGTCGCCGGAGATGCGCGACAGCACGTCGGTGTCGCGCAGCGCGTGGCCGAGCCGCTTCGACAGTTCGATCAGCAGCGCGTCGCCGATCGCGTGGCCGTAATAGTCGTTGATGTGCTTGAAATTGTCGACATCGAGGAACGCCAGCGCAAAATGGCTCTGCGAGGCGTCGCGGATCAGGCTGTTGACGCGATGCTCGATCACGCGGCGGGTCGGCAGGCCGGTGAGCTCGTCGTAATAGGCGGAGCGGAACAGCTGGTCCTCGAATGCCTTCTGCTCGCTGATGTCGGTCGAGGCCGAGATCAGGAGATTGCGGCCGGCGATCTGGACCGGCCGGTGCGAGGTGAGGAACACGTGCCTCGCCGCGCCGCAGGACAGCACTTCCTCGAGCACCACCGGACGGCCGCTGCGCAGCAGGTCCAGGCTCGCGGCATGGCGATCGTCGGCGGCAGACGGCTGGCTCGCGGTCGCCGCGAGCTGCAACTGGGTCGCGGCCGCTTCATTCACCAGGATGAACTGGCCTTGCTCGTCCTGCACGGTAACGCCCGCCGGCAGCAGCTGGAGCAGGTCGCGCAGGATGCGCAATTCGTTTCCGGAAATGTCATCGTGACTTGGCGCTGTCGCGCCCGTCTGAAAATCGTTCTTGGTGAGATTATGCATGCGTCGACCTTGGCAAAGTCCGTTGTAGTTTTGGTTAAGCGGACCTGCGAAATGCCGTGACAGAATGAGACCCGGGCTGCTTTCGCAAGCCGCCGCGGCAATCGTCATTAACAGAGTATCAATGGCGGGCCCGGTCGCCGGCGAAAGCGATTGCGGAGCGCGCGGTTGCATCGGCATGCGCAAACAATATGCGTGTACCGAAAACCCGACTTATCAACAGCTCGGAAGCTTGCACTGCATCGTGCAGTGAACACCGGTCCTCAGGTAGCTGATCTCGGTCTTGCCGTCGAACGGCCGCAGCGCCGACTTCAGCAGCTTGGTGCCGAAGCCGGCTTCGCCAACAGCTTCGACCACCGGTCCTTCGGTCTCGTCCCAGATCACGTTGAGACGCCCGTCGTCGACCGTCCACGACACCTGCAGCAGCCCGCGTGGCGAGGAGAAGGCGCCGTATTTTCCGGCGTTGGTCGCGAGTTCATGGAAGATCAGCGCCAGCGAAACCGCGAGCTTGGCGGGCAGGAACAGCTGCTCGCCATTGAGATTGAACCGCACGTGGCCGTAAGGCCCAAGCTCCGAGCGCAGCAAATCCTTGATATCGCAGCCATAGCCGTCGACCCGCGCGATCAGGTCATCGGTCGCGGAGAGCGCGCGGATGCGATGGTCGATGCGCTGCCAGACCTCGGGCCGGTCCTGGAGCGCCTGATGCAGCACGGCGTGAATGGTCGAGGACTTGTTCTTCAACCGGTGCTGCAATTCGTCGACCACGATCTTGCGGTACTGCTCCTCCTCGATCAGCCGCCTGGAGACTTCGCGCTGCTGCGCGACCAGGGAACGATAATGTTCTACCCCCCAGATCGCGATGCCGCACACCACCCAGAAGATCATCAGCAAGGCAAAGCGCGCCGGATCGACGGTCGCGCTGCTGAAATTGATGATGACGCCGAGCAGTCCGCTCGCCAGCGCGGTCGCGATCCCGACCCTGTAGCCGCCGAACGCGGTCGCGAAGAACACCGCCGGGAAATAGGGCGTGAAGAACACGTCGGGCCGGATCTGGGCGAGCCCGAAGCGCGCGGCCGTGGCCAAAACGAGACAGAGCACCGCGAACGCCGCTGCAAGCGACAGCGAAGGCTGGGAATCGCCCCGCCAACCTTCCCTGAAATCGTCGATCCACTTCGCCATCGGTCGTTCCAGTTCACGTGAACAGGCGACCCAAAATAAGGCCGCTGCGACCGAAAAAGCGCAGTTGTGGCCTTCTGGCCACAGGCGGACCTTGCTAGCCGTTAACCGCGTCCATGCCTTGCGTTGCCGGAAACAGCCAGTGAATATCCGCGATATCAAAGGGCAGCTTGGGGACTGGCATGGGACGGCTGGACGGCAAGGTCGCGGTGATCACAGGGGCGACCAGCGGCATCGGGCTGCGCACGGCGGAGGTCTTTGTCGCGGAAGGCGCGCGCATCGTGATTGCCGGGCGTCGCGCGCCGGAGGGCGAGGCACTGGCGCAACAGCTCGGCGGCAATTGCGTGTTTCGGCAGACCGACGTCACGGTCGAGGAGCAGATGCAGGCGCTGATCGCGCTCGCGGTGGAGAAATTCGGCCGGATCGACTGCCTGTTCAACAATGCCGGCGGGCCGGCGCAGACCGGCGGCATCGAGGGTCTCGACGTCGAGCGGTTCGACGCCGCGATGGCGACCCTGGTACGCAGCGTCATGCTCGGCATGAAGCATGCCGCGCCGTACATGCGCAAACAGGGCTCCGGCAGCATCATCAACAATGGCAGCATCGCCGGACGGCTCGCCGGCTTCTCCTCGTCGATGGTCTATGGCGCGGCGAAGGCCGCCGTGATTCACTTCACCAAATGCGTGGCGATGGAGCTCGGCGAATCCGGCATCCGGGTCAACTCGATCTCGCCCGGCGCGATCGCCACCGGCATTTTCGGCAAGGCACTGGGGTTGTCGACGGAAGCTGCCGAGAAGACCCCGGCCGTGATGCGCGAGGTCTACAAGGCGGCGCAGCCGATCCCGCGTGCCGGCCTGCCCGACGACATCGCACATGCCGCGGTATTCCTGGCGAGCGACGAATCGAGCTTCATCAACGGCCATGACCTCGTCGTCGACGGGGCCATCACCGGCGGCCGCAACTGGAGCCAGCAGCAGGCCGGCTACGTCGCGCTGCGCAAGGCGTTCGATCAGGGGGCGGAGTAATGGGCCCGGTCATCACGGGGCGATGCAGAGCAGCGAAACCGGAATCCTGAGATTCCCCGCTGCGCAATTGCGCATCTGCGGTTCGCACTTCGCGTGCCCCGGAATGACGATAGAGGGAGTTTGGCTTTGTTGGCTTGAGATTGTGGACGTCTCCCATGAACGCGAAACTTGAGCGGCAACTGCGCTTTCTCGCTGCCATCATCGTCGCCGGCGTTCTGGCGAGCGTGGCGGTCAATATCGCGCAAGGCCGTGCCGCCTGGCCGCAGCTCGTCGCGGCAATTTCCTACACCATCGTCAGTTGCGTCGTGATCGGCGGCCTCGAACTGTTCGTGCTGCAAGGCCCGCTGTCTGAGCCGCTCCGCCGGCTGTCCTTTGTCGCTCTTCTCGCCGTACGCAGCGCAATCTACGCCGTCCTCATCATCGTCATCCAGCTGCTTCAGGTCGGTGAACGCGTTGCCGGGTTTGAGTTGCAAACCTCGCCCGAGGATTTTTGGCGCAGCATCGCCTATTCGGGGGTGATTTCCGTGATCCTCAACCTCGGCTTCAGCATCGCCAACCTGATCGGCCCGCGCGTCTTCATGAATTTCGTCTCTGGCCGCTATCACTCGCCGGTCGAGGAGAACCGCTTTGTGCTGTTCGTCGACATCGCGGGCTCGACCGGGCTCGCCGAGCGGCTCGGCGGCATCGGGATCCATCGTTTTCTCGATCGTACCTTCCGTCTGCTGACGGAGTCAGTGGTCGACTATCGCGGCGAGGTGCTCAACTATATCGGCGACGAAATTATTGTCACCTGGCCGGAAGGGCTTGGCGCGGTCGATTGCCGGCCGCTGCGCTGCTTTGTGGCGATGCGCGCCGCGCTGCAAAAGGCGGCGCCGCAGTTCGAGCGCGAGTTCGGCGCGGTGCCGCAGATCCGTGGCAGCCTGCATTTCGGCCCCGTGATCGTCGGCGAGATCGGTGACGTCAAGCCGGCCATCGTGTTCAATGGCGACGTCATGAACACCGCCGCGCGGCTGGAGGAGCTGAGCCGCAAGGTCGATGGCGGCTTTCTCGCGTCGCGCGCGGCGATGTCGCGTTTCGCCGCGCCGCCGCCATTTCCGGTGAATGATCTCGGCACGCTTCCGATCCGCGGCCGCGTCGATGGCATCGATGTGGTGGGAATCGGCGCGGCGGCGTAGAGCTGCGACAGCCAGCGCAACAATTTAGCGTCGTCCCGGCGAAGGCCGGGACCCATTACCCCAGATCTCAATTGTTGCGCGACGCCGGGGCTACAGCTTTCCTCACCAACTCAACTCTGTGGTTATGGGTCCTGGCTTTCGCCAGGACGACAGCTGTGGACATGGCGCGAGCTGGCCTTCCTGCAAGGCGCCTGTGCTCTCACGCCTTCTGCTTCGCCGCTTCCTTGGCGAGGTCGGGCGCGTTCACGGCCGGGATCGCGACGCGGCCTGTGCCAGTTTGCTGAAGCGCGGCGGCGGCCTTGTCGTTCTGCATGATCTTGGCCATCACGGCTTGTCCCGCGCGCTCGAACACGGCGCGGTTGTCGATCAGGAACTGGCGCGACTTGCGCAGGCCGTCGATATAGCCGTTGATCTCGGGCACGACATAGCGCGCCACCAGGTCCCAGCTGCGACGGGTGTTTTCGATGTTGGCCCAGTCATGCGCGAAGCCGATGATCGAACCGACGCCGCCGGAGACGTCGATCAGGTTCTTGATCATCTTCACGAGATCATCCGGCGTGCCGATAGTCGACGCCGCACCTTCGATGAAGGCGGTCTTGTCGACGGCCTCATCGGGCGAGCCGAACGCGGTCAGGCCCGGTCGCATCAGGGTGCCGACGTTATATTCGTTGTGCCAGCGCATCAGGCCGGCGCCGGCCTCGCGCCGCGCCTGCTCGCGGGTCTCGGCGATATGCCAGGACAGCAGCACGCGCCAGTTGGCGCGGCTCACCGTGGTGCCGGCCTTCGTCGCGGCATCCTCGGCGAATTGCCATTGCTGCGGCAACGCCATCAGGCCCTGGGTCGACATCGAGCCCAGCGAGATGATGCCGATGCCGTATTTGCCGGCCAGCGTCATGCCCGACGGCGAGATCTGCGAGGCCACCACGAACGGCATGTCCTCCTGTAGCGGCAGGATCTGCAACGCGGCATCGTGCATCTCGAACCAGTCGGTCTTGGCGGTGACGCGCTCGCCATTGAACAGGCGGCGGATTACCGCGATCGCCTCGTCCTGGCGGTCGCGCTGGGTCATCGGGTCGATGCCGAGCGTATGCGCGTCGGAGGCGAGTGCACCCGGACCGGAGCCGAAGATGGCGCGGCCGCCGGTCATGTGGTCGAGCTGCACCATGCGCTGCGCGACGTTGAAGGGATGATGATAGGGCAGCGAGATCACGCCGGTGCCGAGCTTGATGCGCTTGGTGCGCTCGCCGGCGGCAGCCAGGAACATTTCCGGCGAAGCGATGGTCTCCCAGCCCGAGGAATGGTGCTCGCCGCACCAGAATTCGTCGTAGCCGAGGTTGTCGAGCTGCTCGACGAAATCGAGGTCGCGGCGGAATTGCAGCATCGGATGCTCGCCGATCGGGTGATGCGGGGCGAGGAAGGCTCCGAACTTGAGGCGCGCCATAGGTCGTTCTCTCCGGACTATTGTTATCGGGGGCTTTGCGCCAACCTACGGGGTGGGCGAAAGCAAGGCAATGCTCCGAGGCCGCGGCACCCGCATGGTTGTTGCGCAAATCAGCGGCGATTGCCGCCCTCCGGAATGTTTCCCAGCGCATCAACGCAAATTGCGCGGCGACCGCAGGCCGGTGGGGGTGGCCATGGATGACGTGCCCGTGAACCAGCGCTTACGTCCGAGGTAATCGAAGAGATGACGGGAATCTGCTGATGTCGGCTGCAACGTCATGTGGGCAGGACAGGGCATGCACCAGATCGTTGCGACGCGCGCGGAGACATCCCGCCGCTGGTGGGTGCTGGCGATCGTCGTCGCCGCCCAGTTCATGTTCGGCGTCGATGCCTTCATCGTCAACGTCGCGATCCCGACGATTGCGACGGAGCTGCACGCAACGCCGGCGCAGATCGAGGCCGTGGTCGCGATCTATCTGATCGCCTATGCCACGCTGGTGATCACCGGCGGCCGGCTCGGCGACATCTATGGCACCAGGAACGTGTTCGTCGCCGGCGTCGCGGGGTTCTCGGTGACCTCGCTGTGGTGCGGGCTCGCGCAATCCGGGCCGGAGCTGATCATTGCGCGGCTCGCGCAGGGCGCGACCGCGGCGCTGATGGTGCCCCAGGTGCTGGCGACGCTGCATCTGTTGTTCTCCGATGCCGCCCGGGCGCGGGCTTTCGGCATCTACGGCATCGTGCTGGGGCTTGCCGGCGCTGCCGGCTTCACGCTTGGTGGCGTGCTGGTGACGCTCGATCTCGCCGGCCTTGGCTGGCGCGCGGTGTTCTTCGTCAACGTGCCGATCGGCATCATCATCATCGCCGCCGCGCTGAAGATGATGCCGACAGTGCCGCGCCGCGCCGGCACGCGGATCGACGTTCCCGGCGCGATCGTGTTGTTCGTCGGGCTGCTGTGCCTGATCGGCCCGTTGCTGTTCGGTCACGATCTCGGCTGGGCGGCGTGGGTCTGGCTGGTGATGGCGATGGGCGTCGCCGTCATCGCGGCCTTCGTGCGGCTCGAACGCAGCGTCGCTCGCCGCGGCGGCATGCCGCTGATCGATCTGTCGCTGCTGTCGGATGCTGCCTTCATGCGTGGGCTGGTCGCAGTGTTCTTCTTTTTCTTCGCCAATCTGTCGTTCTATCTGGTCATGACCATGTTCATGCAGAAGGGTTTGAAGATTCCGCCGTTGGAAGCCGGGCTGGTGTTCGTGCCACTGGCGCTGACCTTCGTGATCGCCTCGCGGCACAGCGGCGCGCGCGCCAAACATCGCGGCACGCTGGTGATCATCGAGGGCTGTGCCGTGCAGATCGCGGGGCTTGCGGTGCTGGTCGCGACGGTTCACACGGTCGCCGCGCCATCGGCGCTGTTGCTCGCACTGGTGCTGATGATGTTCGGTTACGGTCAGGGCCTTGTGATGGCGCCGCTGTCGAGCGCAGTACTGTCGGGTGTGAAGCCCGCAAGCGCCGGTGCCGGTGCCGGCATGTACGGCACCACGACCCAGATCGGCAATGCGGCCGGCGTCGCCGCGATCGGTGCGGTCTTCTTTGCCGTGGAGAGCGCGACATCTGCGTATCTGGCGCTGTTTGCGGCATGCGCATTGTTTGTGCTGTCGATATCGATTTCGGCCGCATTTCTGTCATGGATGCGGCGCGCCACCTCATGAATCCACCGACCATGGCGCGCCTTTTCTGGAAAGTTCATGCCCAAACAAGGTGCTAAGGCAACTAATTCAAGCAATCTGCCTCGCACGGAGTTCCGATCACGCGTTAACGCCGATTCTCACAATTCCGCAGCGAAAGACAGCACACGGCCTTTTCATTTTGCAGTGCAGCAATTATCTGATCGGGTGACACGGAAGAATAAATCACCTCAGGAGTTGCTGTTGTCTCTGGTCAACAACGTCGAATTCTTGCGTCATCTGCCGAAGATGAGCGGGTTCGGCGGCCTCGGCGCGCTCGCGCCGGCCGTACCGACGCCGCTCGTCGAGACGACCGAATTCGGCGTCAACCCAGGCGCGCTGAAGATGTTCTGCTACGTGCCCGAGCAGCTGGCGCGATCGCCCGCGCTCGTCGTGGTGCTGCATGGCTGCGGCCAGACCGCAGCGTCGTACGATCTCGGCGCCGGCTGGTCGACCTTGGCGAAGCATTACGGCTTCGCGCTGCTGATGCCCGAGCAGCAGTCCGTCAACAACGCCAACACCTGCTTCAACTGGTTCGATCCGGAAGACATCGCGCGCGGCCAGGGCGAGGCCGCATCGATCAGGGAGATGGTCGGTCACATCGCCGGCACGCACAAGATCGATCCGCGCCGGATCTTCGTCACCGGACTTTCCGCCGGCGGCGCGATGGCGGCCGTCATGCTCGCGACCTATCCCGACGTGTTCGCGGCCGGCGCCGTCATCGCCGGCCTGCCGTTCGGCGTCGCCGGCAATCTGCGTGAGGCCCTCGGCGCGATGATGCAGGGAAGCGCATTGTCGGCGCCGCAACTCGGCGACCTCGTGCGCAACGCGTCGCCCCATAAGGGCGATTGGCCGCGGATCTCGGTGTGGCATGGCAGCGCCGACCGCACCGTGCATCCGGGCAATGGCGATGCCATCGTCCGGCAATGGCTCAATCTTCACGGCCTGCCGCTGAAGGCGATGTCAAAGTCTGATGTCGACGGCCATCCACGCGAGGTGTGGTGGAACGCCGACGGCCAGACGCTGGTCGAATCCTACTCGATCACCGACATGGCGCATGGCACGCCGCTCGGCCTCGCCGGCAATGATGAGCGTTATGGCGTCGAGGGTGCGTTCCTGATCGAGGCCGGAATCTCCTCGTCGTATCACATCGCCGAGTTTTTCGGTCTGACCGATCAGGTCCGTCAGCCGCAGATCGCGCCGACCGGCGTGCCGCGCGAGCGTGCGGACACGATCTCGATGACGATACCGGTGCCTGCCGATCAGCCCGAGCCGGCAGCCGGTCGCAGCAGCGGTCGGCCGACGAAGAAGCAAGCCAGGCAGCCGGGCAAGCAGCGCAGCAACGGCGTCAATGTCAGTGGTGTCATCACGCGGGCATTGACCGCCGCGGGGCTGATGAAGCAGCCGTAAGGCGATGCGCGAACGAGGCGCTACATCTCGCCGGTCAGGAACGGGTTGGTCATCCGCTCCTGCCCGATGCTCGATCCGGCGCCGTGGCCGCAGATGAAGCCGACGTCGTCGCCGAGCGGCAGCAGCTTCTCCTTGATCGACTGGATCAGGGTCGGGTGGCTGCCGCCAGGCAGGTCGGTGCGTCCGACCGAGCCGGCGAACAGTACGTCGCCGACATGGGCGAAGCGCAGCTCCTTGTTGAAGAACACCACGCTGCCCGGCGAGTGGCCGGGGCAGTGCAGGATGTCGAAGGTGAGGTCGCCGATCGAGACCTGATCGCCCTCGTCGAGCCAGCGGTCGGGGCCGAAATTGCGGACGCCTGTCATGCCGAAGCGTTCGCCGCTCGAGACCACGTTGTCGAGCAGGTACTTGTCGGCGATATGCGGCCCCTCGATCTTGACCTGCAACGCGTCGCGCAGATCGGCGGCGCCGCCGACATGGTCGATATGGCCGTGGGTCAGCCAGATTTTCTCGACCGTCACGCCGGCCTGCGCGATCGCCGCCTGGATCTTCGGCACATCCCCGCCGGGGTCGATCACCACGGCCTTCTTGGTCGGCTCGTGCCAGATGATGGTGCAGTTCTGCTCGAACAGCGTCACCGGCACGATCATCGCGCCGGCCTTCGGTTTGGTTTCGGTTGTCTCGTTCATGGAGCCACCATAGGCCACCGGAAAATGCCGTCAACATGCACCGGAAATGCCGCTGCACCGGGCGTGTGATCCCAAAACGGACCGTGATAAGGTCGCGTCGACAGAACAAATACATGGGCAGGCCGGTCCGCGGCCGTTCTCGATCATGAACCAGGTCCCCGTAGTCCCGAACTCGATGACGACCCAGGCTCCCAAACCGCCGCTCGGCGGACCCCGAACCACGGCCCGCGCCTTCTTCGTCGCGGACCGTATCAACACGTCCGGGCTCGAGCGCGGCGACGTGCTGGCGACGACGCCGTTGGCCTTTCGCGTCAATGACAATGGTGTGGCGATCCTGTTCCGCTACGGCGTCGTCGTCCTGATCGGCCTCAACGCGCTGGAGGAGGATGAATTCCTGCGCAGCCTGCAGTCGCGCATGACCGGCCTGTTCACGCGGCGCGAGGAGGAGATCGCGATCATCGAGGTGGCCGCCGACAAGGAAGACCAGATTCCGCCGGGTGGTCCGATCTACCTGCAAAGCCTGTCGCCGGAGCGGCTGATCCTGGTCGGCGAGGCGCTGGCGAAAAGCGTCGTGCTGGCACGGCATGAGCGCGAGGTGCGCGCCGTGTTCGATTCGACCGAGCCGTTCGCGCGCGAACTCGCCAAGGACGGCCGGGTGCTCGGCGGCCGCGTCGCGATCCTCAAGCACATCGGCAACGCGCTGTCGGTGCGGCATCGCGTGGCTGGGCCGGTCGAGGTGTCGGAGAAGCCCGACATCCTCTGGGACAAGCCGCAGCTCGAACGGCTCTATGCCCGGCTCGAGGACGAGTATGAATTGAAGGAGCGCGCGGAATCGCTCAACCGCAAGCTCGCTGTTGTGGCCGAGACCGCGCAGGTGCTGACCGACATCATCGACACCAGCCGCTCGCTGCGGCTGGAGCTGATCATCGTGTTCCTGATCCTGTTCGAGGTGCTGATCACGATCTATCAGCTCGCCATCGCCCGGCATTGAATACCGCCATTTTTCCGTCCCGAATTGTGCGTCATCCCTGAACGGCTGGATCGCCCCGGGGACACGGGCGCGACGACGGATTGGGGAGCGGGATGGACCAGGGTGACCGGGACTGGTGGCGGCGCGGCATTTTCTATCAGGTCTACCCGCGTTCGTTCGGGGATAGCGACGGTGACGGCGTCGGCGATCTCAGGGGGATCATCGCGCATCTGCCCTATCTGACGCGGCTTGGCGTCGACGCGGTCTGGCTGTCACCGGTCTTCCCGTCGCCGATGGCCGATTTCGGTTACGACATCTCCGATTACACCGGCATCGATCCGCTGTTCGGGACGATGGAGGATTTCGACGAGCTGGTCGCGGCCACCCACGATGCCGGCCTCAAGCTGATCCTCGATCTGGTGCCGAACCACACCTCCGACCAGCATCCCTGGTTCATCGAGGCCAAGAGCTCGCGCGATAATCCGAAGCGTGACTGGTACATCTGGCGCGATCCGGCGCCGGATGGCGGGGTGCCCAACAACTGGCTGTCGGAGTTTGGCGGCAGCGCCTGGACCTATGACGAGGCCTCGGGTCAATATTACTATCACGCCTTCCTGGCGCAGCAGCCCGACCTCAACTGGCGCAACCGCGAGGTCAGGGACGCAATCTACGACGTCATGCGCTTCTGGCTGCGCAAGGGAGTCGACGGCTTTCGTGTCGACGTGATCTGGCACCTGATCAAGGACGTCGAATTTCGCGACAATCCGCCGAACCCGCATTATCGCGATGGCCGGCCGCCGCATGAGAGATTGCTGACGCAGTATTCGACCGACCAGCTCGAAGTGCACGCCGTCATCACCGAGATGCGCCGGGTCACCGAGGAGTTCGGCGACCGCGTGCTGATTGGCGAGATCTATCTGCCGCTGCACCGGCTGGTCGCCTATTACGGCAACGATCTGCGCGGTGCACAGATGCCGTTCAATTTCGCGCTGCTCTCGACCTTGTGGAGTGCGCGCTCGGTGGAGGCGATCGTCGCCGATTACGAAAAGGCGTTGCCGCCGGGCGCGTGGCCGAACTGGGTGCTCGGCAACCACGACCGGCCACGGGTGGCAAGCCGGGTCGGGCCCGCGCAGGCGGCGGTCGCCGCGATGCTGCTGCTGACGTTGCGCGGCACGCCGACGCTCTATTACGGCGACGAGATCGGCATGCGCCAGGTCGCGATCGCGCCGCATCAGGTGCGCGATCCCTGGGAGAGGAACGTGCCTGGTCTTGGCGTCGGCCGCGATGGCTGTCGCACGCCGATGCAATGGAACGCCGAGCGCTATGCCGGGTTCTCGACCGCCAGGCCTTGGCTCCCGCTCGCGCCGGATTTTGCGAGCGACAATGTCGCAAGCCTCGAGGCGGATGCGGCGTCGATCCTCAGCCTCTACAAGGCGTTGATCGCGTTACGACGGAAGCTGCCGCAGCTCGTCCATGGCAGCTACGAGCCGGTGGCTGCGCATGGCGATGTGCTGCTGTTCCGGCGCCGCGCCGCTGAAGGCGTTGCCGTGGTCGCGCTGAACTTCGGCGCAGCGCCCGCATCGGTCTCCTCCAGCGCGATCGGCTTCAGCAATGAGGTGCTGCTGTCGACCTTCATGGACCGGCGGGGCGAGAAGGTCGAAGGCATCCTCGATTTGCGCGCCAATGAAGGCGTGATCCTGGGGCCACCGCTGGATGTCGCGACCGAGTGAGGTGAGCATGTCGGTCAGGCCCCCGCCCCCGCAAGCGGGGGCGGGAAGTGATAAAATTCGGCTGATCTCTACCGCTTGATCTGTGCTTTCAGCGTGTCCTCGACCACGCGATCGAACGACGATGCCTTCGGCGCGCTCTTGCGGTGCTCGGCGACGTATTTGTCGCGCTTGGCGACCAGGGCCGCGAGCTTCTCGTTCAACGCCTTGCGTTGCGCGATCTGCCTGTCGATCTCCGCGGCGCGTGCCTCGGGCTTCATGGCGCGGAGGTTGTCGGGCAGGTCCTCGTCCTTGACCTTGGCGATCTCGTTGCGGCCGGCCGCGACGTCGGCGACGAGGTCGCCATCGCCGGTGACCGCTTCCGACGTCGCCTTCGCCCGCTTGTTGATGAAGCTCGCCATCTCCGAGGCGCGCGCCGGCGAAGCCGCGGCGACGCTGGCCAGCTGCTGGGTCTTGGACTCCGTTCGCTTTTGCAGCGCGCGGGGGCCGTAGGGGATCACCGTGCCGTTGATCTCGCGTTGCAGGATGATGATGTCGTCGTCGAACGGCGTCTCGATGGTGACGATCTGGCCGCCATCCTGCGGGATCGGGATGAACTCGCCATTGCCGTTCTGGGCGATATCACGCCATACCCGTTCGGTATCCTGCGCATGGCCGGCGAGTACGGCGTTGACGATGATGCCGCGTTGCTTGGCGACTGCGAGCGTAATCGGATATTTGGTGTCCTGTGCATAATCCATATGCGGCGGGGCGTCGCCGACGAGGAACACGATGCGCGTGTTGTCGGGCCCCTGCGTCCACTGCATCTTGTTGACGGCGACGTCGAGCGCCTCGTTGACGCTCTCCGGCCAGTCGCCGCCGCCGCGCGCCTTCAATTCCAGCAGGTTGGCATAGAGATCCTGGATGTCGCGGGTCAGTTCGACCTTTTTGGTTACATAGTCGTCGCCGATGTCACGGTAGGCGATCAGGCCCATCCTGATGTCGGCGTCGGGATTGGAATCGACGATCGCTGACGCGATCGACCAGATCTTGCGCTTGGCGCCCTCGATCAATCCGCCCATCGAGCCGGTGGTGTCGAGCACGAACGCGACTTCGACCACGGGCTTGGCCATGGCCGACGACAGTCCGGCGGATAGCGGCAGGGCTGCGAGAGCGAAGACGAGTGAGCGAAGTGTGATGCGTGACCGCATGGGTCTCTCCTTCAGTGTTTCGTCCCTCGGTATCCAGGTTCCACCGGCTTCGCGGTGGCTTGAGGCCGAAACCAAGGCGCCTTCCTCGCGAATTTGCGGCCGATTCCGGCGCTGCCGTTGGCCTTCATGCGCGCGAGCATTGCCTTGACGAAAAACCGGATTCCACTTTTCCGGATCATGCTCGATGGAATCGGCTAGTCTGGGAGGATGGAATCGCCTGCCCGCCAGATCGCGCTCGTGCCCGCGCCCGACCGACGTCAGTCGGAAACCGCGCTTGCGATCGCGCGCGGCACCGCGCGGCTTCTGCGATCGCTGGGATTTTCCTGCATCAGCGAATTGCCGCTGCCGTCCGGCCGAAGGGCTGATCTGGTGGCGTTGAATGAGCGCGGGGAGATCTGGATCGTCGAGATCAAGTCGTCGGTCGAGGATCTGCGTGCCGATCAGAAATGGCAGGACTACCGGCTACATTGCGACCGGTTGTTCTTCGCGTTCACGCAGGATCTGCCGTGCGAGATTTTTCCGATCGACACCGGCCTGATCATCGCCGACGCCTATGGCGCGCATCTGCATTGCGAGGCGCCGGAGCATCGCCTGCCGGCCGCCACCCGCAAGGCCATGACGGTGCGCTTTGCGATGGCGGCGGCGCAGCGGATCAACCGCCTGGTCGATCCGCAGGGGCATGAATTTTAGAAGCGCGATTCGGTAGGATGGGTAGAGCGAAGCGAAACCCATCCTACAAAAGCAAATGGCCGGGGCGAGCCCGGCCATCGCGAAAACAGATGAAGCGATCGCTTAGCGCGGCGCGCGCTTGGCGAGGATGCGCTGTAGCGTGCGGCGATGCATGTTGAGGCGGCGCGCGGTCTCCGAGACGTTGCGGTTGCACATCTCGTAGATGCGCTGGATGTGCTCCCAGCGCACGCGGTCCGCCGACATCGGATTGGCCGGCAGCTCGGATTTCTCGGTACCGGTCGCGAGCAGCGCGGCGACGACGTCATCGGCATCGGCGGGCTTCGACAGATAGTCGACGGCGCCCATCTTCACCGCGGTCACGGCGGTGGCGATATTGCCGTAGCCGGTGAGCACGATCGCGCGTGCTTCGGGACGCTTGCGCTTCAACGCCGAGACGACGTCGAGGCCGTTGCCGTCACCGAGCCGGAGGTCGACGACCGCAAAAGCCGGCGCGGCGCGGCCGATCTCGGCGATGCCGTCGGACACCGTATCGCATGACTTCACTGAGAAGCCGCGCGTCTCCATCGCGCGCGACAACCGTTCCAGGAACGGCTTGTCATCCTCGACGATGAGGAGCGATTTGTCAGCATGGTCATTCAGTTCAGTGATTGCGTTCACGATCCATTTTTCCCTGTGGCAGACATGCATAATATGGGGTTGCACTGGGGCGCTGCCAAGGCAGCCGAAAGTCGCGTGCAAGTCCGGAAAGAACGATGCATCCGGTATGCCAGAGGTGCGATTGAGAACCGTTCTTAAGATGTCGTGCCTGTGTCTCCCGCCGCTTCCTCGAAGCGATCGCGCGGCCAGACGATCTGCACCACGGCGCCGTGATCGGGGAAAGTGCGATTGGTAAACGACACCTTGGCTCCGGTGCGTTCCAGCAATGTCCTTGCGATGAAAACCCCCAAGCCCAAGCCCCCACGCGCATTTTGGGCCTCATCCGCGCCCCGGCGGCGCGACAGATACGGCTCGCCGATCCGTTTCAGCATGTCGGGCGCGATGCCCGGGCCGTCGTCGGAAACCACGATTTCGATGGTTTCCGCATTCCACCAGGCGTTCACCTCGACGGTCTGATGCGCGAAATCGACCGCATTTTCCAGAATGTTTCCGACGCCATAGAGGATCGCCGGATTGCGCGCGGCGACCGGTTCGGGGGTTGCTGCGACAGCAAGCCGCACCTTGATATTGATGCCGAAATCGCGATGCGGCGCCACCGCCTCCTCGATCAGGGTCGACAGCTTCATGTTGTCGAACGGCGCGCCGCTCGATGACAATTGCGCGATCTTGCTCAGGATGTCGCGGCAGCGCTGCGCCTGTTCGCGCACGGTCTTCAGGTCGCCGGCGATCGCCGGGTCATGCGCCGTCTTCTCGAGCTCGCGGGAGATCAGGAAGATCGTCGACAGCGGGGTGCCGAGCTCATGCGCGGCAGCGGCGGCGAGGCCGTCGAGCTGGGTCAGATGCTGTTCGCGCGTCAGCACCAGTTCGGTCGCGGCCAGCGCATCGGAGAGCTGGCGCGCCTCCTCGGTCACCTGGAATGCGTAAAGACTGGTGACGCCGATGGCGAGCAGGATCGAAAGCCAGACGCCGATCAGATAGATCGGCGGCAGCACCAGCGGATCGTCGCCGCCATCCCATGGCAGCGGCAGATGGTAGAAGAAGAGCGCCGAGGCGCAGGCGACCGCGAGGCAGCCGAGCGCGATCGTCAGCCGGATCGGCAACACGGTGGCCGAGATCAGCACCGGGACCAGGAACAGGAACGAGAACGGGTTCTGCAACCCTCCGGTGAAGTACAACAGCCCACCGAGCTCGACGATGTTGAACGCGAGCAGCGCCGCCGCGTAGGCCGGCTCCAGCCGCTGCATCGGGTTGAAGGCGATCTGTAGCGCCAGATTGAGCAGCGCCGAGAACGTCACGATGATGACGCAGGGGACGATCGGAACGTCGAACTCGAGTCCCTGCGCCACAATGAAGATCGCAACCAGCTGGCCGAGCGCGGCAAGCCAGCGCAGCCGCAGGATCGTATCCAGGCGGACGTAGCGGCGGGGTTGGCGGAAATCGGAAGCGACGTCGGTCATCATCTCGGGACTTTAGCTGTGCCGCGGGCGGCGCACAAATTCGCGACTTAGCGCAAGGATGCCGGGCAAGCCTTGCGCTTATTGTCGCAATGGCTCAATGACGGCCGTATGCAACAGAGCGGGACGGGTCACGGACAAGCGCCCAATCAGCCGTCGGTGGCCGATTGGGGCGGATCGGCCGCGATCGACGTTGCCCAGCTGGTCAAGGTCTACAAGACCACCCGCGCGGTCGACGATATCTCGTTTCGCATCGCGCGCGGCAGCATCACCGGGCTGCTCGGCGGCAACGGCGCCGGCAAGACCACGACCATCGCGATGATCATGGGACTGGTGCTGCCGACCTCGGGCAGTGTCAGCGTGCTCGGCGCAAAAATCCCCGAGCAGCGCTATGACGTGCTCGGCCGGATGAATTTCGAGAGCCCCTATGTCGACATGCCGATGCGGCTCACGGTGCGGCAGAACCTGACCATTTTCGGCCGCCTCTATGCCGTGAAACATCTGCGCGAGCGGATCGGCCAGCTTGCTGCCGATCTCGATCTCACGGAATTCTTGGACCGTTCCAACGGCAAGCTCTCGGCCGGGCAGAAGACCCGCGTCGCGCTTGCGAAGGCCTTGATCAACGAACCGGACCTGCTGCTGCTCGACGAGCCGACCGCCTCGCTCGACCCCGACACCGCCGATTGGGTGCGGCAGCATCTGGAGACCTACCGCAAGACCCACAATGCGACCATCCTGTTGGCATCGCACAACATGCTGGAGGTCGAGCGCCTCTGCGACCGCGTCATCATCATGAAGCGCGGCAAGATCCAGGACGACGACAGCCCCGAGCGGATCATGGCGCGCTACAACCGCGACACCCTGGAGGAGGTGTTCCTCGACGTTGCGCGCGGCCGGGCGCGGGAGGGCGCACCATGAGCGAACTCGTCAGCCATCAGCCGCGCGGGATTTCATTGCAGCGCATCAACGCGATGGTGCTGCGCTATTGGTATCTCCTGATGTCGTCATGGCCGCGGCTGCTGGAGCTGATCTACTGGCCGGCCTTGCAGATCATCACCTGGGGATTCCTGCAGAATTACATCTCGCAGAGCTCGGGCTTCTTCGCCAAGGCCGGCGGCACGCTGATCGGTGCCGTGATCCTGTGGGACATCCTGTTCCGCGGTCAGCTCGGCTTCTCGATCTCGTTCCTGGAAGAGATGTGGGCGCGCAATCTCGGCAACCTGATGATGAGCCCGCTGAAGCCGATCGAATTCCTGCTTTCGCTGATGATCATGAGCCTGATCCGGCTCGCGATCGGGGTGATCCCGATGACGCTGCTGGCGCTGTTCTTCTTCGGCTTCAACTTCTACGCCATCGGGCTGCCGCTGATCGCCTTCTTCTGCAATCTGATCTTCACCAGCTGGTCGGTCGGCGTGTTCGCCTCCGGCCTCGTGCTGCGCAACGGGCTCGGTGCCGAGAGCATCGTCTGGACGTTGATGTTCGCGGTGATGCCGCTGGCCTGCATCTACTATCCGGTCGAGGTGCTGCCGGCCTGGCTGCAAGTTGTCGCCTGGGCGTTGCCGCCGACCTACGTGTTCGAAGGCATGCGCTCGCTCCTGATCGATCACGCCTTCCGCGCCGACCTGATGGTGTGGGCGCTGGTCATCAACGCCATCCTGTTTGCTGCCTCTTTTGCGGTCTTCCTTGCCCTTTTGCAGAGCGCCAAGCGCAACGGTTCGTTGCTCGGGGGTGGTGAATAAATGTCACTTTCACGTGGATTTTCGGGGTTTTAGCCCGATATCGGCTCCATATTCGGCTCGCGGCGCATTGACGCATTGTTACGCATTGGTCAGTATGCTGCGGCGCAAACAGGGGTCTGAAAATACTATGCCCATCGGTGAATTTGGCGGTGCCCCGCCACTGGCGGCGGAAGGCAGTCCGGCACTCACGACGCCGTTGTACTGGATGTATGAGATGGCGCATGCGTCGCTCAACCCGGTACGCGCGGTGACCGACGCCACCAAGATCCTGTTTCAGAATCCGCTCAATCCGTGGACGCACACCGAATTCGGCAAGTCGGTCGCCGCTGCCTGCGAGCTGTTCGAGCGCACCACGCGCCGCTACGGCAAGCCGGACTGGAACCTGCCGACGACCGAGGTCAACGGCGTCCGCACGGCGGTCGAGGTCCGCTCTGTCTGGGAGAAGCCGTTCTGTCGCCTGCTGCATTTCGATCGCAAGCTGACGCGGCCGTTGCGCTCGCCGCAGCCGCGCGTGCTGATAGTGGCGCCGATGTCGGGCCACTATGCGACGCTGCTGCGCGGCACGGTCGAGGCCTTCCTGCCGACGCATGAGGTCTACATCACCGACTGGGCCGATGCGCGCATGGTGCCGCTCGCGGCCGGCCGGTTCGATCTCGAGGATTACGTCGATTACCTGATCGAGATGCTGCACGCGCTCGGCGGCAACATCCACATCGTGGCGGTGTGCCAGCCATCGGTGCCGGTGGTTGCGGCCGTTTCGGTGATGGAGGCCAACAACGACCCGTTCGTGCCGTTGTCGATGACGTTGATGGGCGGCCCGATCGACACCAGGCGCAATCCGACCGCGGTCAACAACCTCGCGGAGGAGCGCGGCATCGACTGGTTCCGCAACAATGTCATCACCAAGGTGCCGTTCCCGCATCCGGGCGTGATGCGCGACGTCTATCCCGGGTTCCTGCAGCTCAACGGCTTCATCAGCATGAACCTGGATCGGCACATGGACGCACACAAGGCGCTGTTCGCCAATTTGGTGAAGGGTGACGGCGATCTCGTCGACAAGCATCGTGAGTTCTATGACGAATATCTCGCGGTGATGGACCTCACCGCCGAGTATTACTTGCAGACCGTCGATCTCGTGTTCGTCAAGCACGCACTGCCGAAGGGCGAGATGACCCATCGCGGCAAGCCGGTCGATCCGTCGAAAATCCGCCGTGTCGCGCTGATGACGGTGGAAGGAGAGAAGGACGACATCTCGGGTCTCGGTCAGACCGAGGCGACGCATGCGCTCTGTACCGCGATTCCGAACCATCGCCGCGTGCACTATGTGCAGAAGGGCGTCGGGCACTACGGCGTGTTCAACGGCTCCCGGTTCCGCTCCGAAATCGTGCCGCGGATCTCCGATTTCATGGTTTCGGCGGCCAATACGCGGCTTTCCCTGGTCACCGCGGCCGAATAGGTATCACCCCGGCCGCGATTATCGCGGTCCCGCAAGCCATTGATTTAACTAAATAAATCTCAAATCGGGCAAAGCCCAAGTGATGAATTTAATTTCATCTCTTGGGCCTTTTTCGTAACCTTGATTCATCAGAAAAATACCGGTTCCGACCCCAGCCGGTAGAGGTCAATTAACGGCCGACCCCTGTATATTGGGCAAATGATTTGTTTTTGCGCCGAGCGCTTTCCCTGGCGGCGGATATGGCAGACTTCGGGCGAACTCCTGCTCCCCGGACTCTCAGAAATGGCTACTCGCGCGCTCCTCTATCGGCGGCCTGCCGAACCGTCGACTATTCTGGTCAGACACGGCTCCCAATTCTTCACCGTCAGGTTGCGCCGGCACCGACGCGCGCGCCGCTACACGCTCAGAATTCATCCAACCGATCGAGAAGCGATCCTGACGATGCCGCCGCGCGGCACGATCGCCGAGGCCAAGGAGTTCGCCAATCTCCATGGCGGCTGGATCGCCGCTCGTCTCGGCCGTTTGCCGAAGGCCGCACCGTTCCAGCCCGGAACGGTGGTGCCGTTGCGCGGCGTGCCGCATCGGCTGGTGCACCGCTCGGGTGAGCGCGGCACGGTCTGGACCGAGACGCGCGACAGCGGCGAGAAGATTCTTTGCGTCGCCGGCGGCGTCGAGCACATGGACCGCCGGGTGCACGACTTCCTCAAGCGTGAGGCGCGCAAGGATTTGCAGAAGGCGGCGCAGTTGCACGCCGCGGAACTCGGCGTGCGGGTGCGGCGGATCTCGATCCGCGATCAGTCCAGCCGTTGGGGTTCGTGCACTTCGGCGGGTTCGCTGTCATTCTCGTGGCGGCTGATCCTGGCGCCGCCCTTCGTGCTCGACTACCTCGCCGCGCATGAGGTCGCGCATCTCGTCGAGATGAACCATTCGGCGCGGTTCTGGCGGGTGGTCGACAAGGTCTGCGCGTCGGTCACGCGTGCCAAGACCTGGCTCGATACCCACGGCAACGACCTGCATCGCTACGGGATTCAGGAGTAGGCAACCTCTCCAATCCGACCTCCGCTGTCATCGCCCGCGAAAGCGGGCGATCCAGTATTCCAGAGGCGCCTGTTTTCAATCGAGAGGCCGCGGCGTACTGGATCCCCCGCTTTCGCGGGGGATGACAGTTGACGTTGCGGCGCGACTTGCCGTCTCACGCTTACCGGAACAACCGATCGGCCAACCAGCCATCGAGCCCGGCTGCCGCCTCCGGCCGCGCGTTGGGATTGGGTGGCGGTGATGCGCGCGTCGGCGTCGGTGGTGGCTGCCGGTAGTAGCCGGCGGAGGGGACCGGCACCGGCTGTGGCGCCTGCATCTGCGGTTGGATCTGCATCGGTGCGGACGGTACCGATGGCGCTGTGATCTGCGAAGTGATCTGCATCAGGTTCGCCGCTCCCCAATTGCCCTGCGAGTTGGGGATCGCCGCGACCGGCACACCCTGATGCGCTGCCTTCATGAAGCGGCTCCACACTTCCACGGGAAGGCCGCCGCCGGTTGCCTTCTTGGTCGGCGAATTGTCGTCATTGCCGAGCCAGACGCCGGTGACGAGCTTGGCGGTGTAACCGATGAACCATGCGTCGCGATAATCCTGGCTGGTGCCGGTCTTGCCGGCCGCGGTCCAGCCGGGGATCTCCGCCTTGCGCGCGGTGCCCGAGATCAGCGTCTCGCGCATCATGCTGTTCATCATCGCGTCATAGCGCGGTTCGATCACCTGGTTCGGCGGATCGGCCGGACGATCGTAGAGCAGCTTGCCGGAACTGGTCTTGATCCTGGTCACCACATGCGGCGACACCGCGTAGCCGCCATTGGCGAACGGCGCATAGGCGCCGACCAGTTCGAGCACGGACACTTCCGAGGTACCGAGCGCGATCGAGACGTTGGGCTCGAGCTTGGAGGAGATGCCGAGCCGGTGCGCGGTGCGCACCACGTTCTTGGCGCCGACCTCGACGCCGAGCCGCACCGCCACGGTGTTGAGCGACATCGCCAGCGCCTGGGTCAACGTCACCGAGCCGAAATATTCGTGGGTGTAGTTCTCCGGCTTCCAGCCCTTGATGTCGAGCGGCGCGTCGGTGCGGATGGTGTCCGGCGTCAGCCCGGACTCGACCGCGGTGAGATAGACGAATGGCTTGAACGCCGAGCCCGGCTGCCGCTTCGCGGTCACCGCCCGGTTGTATTGGCTCTCGGAATAGTTCCGGCCGCCGACCATGGCGCGGACTGCGCCATCGGGCGTCATCGCCACCAGCGCACCCTGGCTGACATTGAACTTGACGCTCTTGGCGGCCAGCTCGTCGATCACGGCGACTTCGGCGACGCTTTGCAGCTTCGGATCGATCGTGGTCTGCACCACGATGTCCTGGTCGATCTGGCCGACCAGATCGTCGAGCACTTCGCCGATCCAGTCGGCGACATAGTTGACGGTGCCGGCGCCGGCCGGCTTCACCGCGATCGACGGCTGGCCGATCGAGGCCTTTGCCTGCGCGTCGGTGATGAACTTGGCGTCGGCCATTGCCGCGAGCACAATTTGCGCGCGCTGCTCGGCGCCCTCGGGGTTGCGGTTTGGCGCCAGCCGCGACGGCGACTTGACGAGGCCGGCGAGCATCGCGGCTTCCGGCAGCGTGACGTTTTTCGCCGACTTGCCGAAATAGCGCTGCGCCGCGGCCTCGACGCCATAGGCGCCGGAACCGAAATAGACCCGGTTGAGATAGAGCTCGAGGATCTCGTCCTTGGTGTGCTTGCGTTCCAGCCACAGCGCGAGCTCGGCCTCTTGCAGCTTGCGCTGCATGGTGCGCTCCTGGGTCAGGAACAGGTTCTTGGCGAGCTGCTGAGTCAAGGTCGAGCCGCCCTGCGAGACGCCGCGATGCAGGACGTTGGTGATGGCTGCGCGTAAAATGCCGACCGGGTCGACGCCGAAATGCGAATAGAAGCGGCGGTCTTCGATTGCGATGAACGCCTTCGGCAGATAGGGCGGCAGGTCCTTCAAGGCGATGTTGGCGCCAGCCATTTCGCCGCGCTGTGCCAGCACTGAACCATCCATGCCGACGATCTGGATGGTTGGCGGACGCTTCGGGATTTCCAGCGACTGGATCGGCGGCAGATGCGCGCCGACCCACACCACGACACCGATCACCGCGATGCCGGCCCACAGGCCGAGCACCGCGGTCCAATAGAACAGCCGGCCGATGCCAAAGCCGCGCGACTTGCTGCGCCGCTTGCTGCCGCTGCGCGACGGGCGTGGCCGCTCGCTGCCGGAATCGCTGCTCTTGTCGGCGCTCTTGTTTTTCGATTTGGCGGGCTTGTCGTCGCCGCCGCCGGGAATGCGATCGGAGGGCGACAGTCTGAGGTCGGCAAGCGCGGCCGGAAGCCCGAACAGCGGCTCCTTGCGCCCACCGCCTTTTTTACGTCCCCACGCCATCCGCAACGCTCACACCCTTCACGCGCGGACGCTAGCGTTCCCGGTTTAAGGGGCGGTTACGCAAAGCTTAACGGGGGATTAGGAGGTGGGGCGGTGCGTGCTAGATATGAGCGGAACCAATGAAAAGGAGCTCAACATGAGCCATATCGATCCGACCAAGGACGTCTTCGCGCAGTTCCGGGACAACAACCGGCCGGGCCCGATCCACATGCTCAACCTGGTGCGCTTGCGCGAATGGGCCGCCTATCCCGATGGCCGCAAGGCGACCGGCGCCGAGGCCTATGCGGCCTATGGCCGCGAGAGCGGGCCGGTGTTCGAGCGCCTCGGCGGCCGCATCGTCTGGCAGGGCCGCTTCGAGCTGATGCTGATCGGCCCGCAGGAGGAGCGCTGGGATCACTGCTTCATCGCGGAGTATCCAAGCGTTGGCGCTTTCGTCGAGATGATCCGCGATCCCGTCTATCGCGAGGCGGTGAAGCACCGCCAGGCCGGCGTGGAGGACTCGCGGCTGATCCGCCATGCCGTGCTGCCGGTCGGCAAGAATTTCGGCGAGATACCGAAGTAGGCGCGACGCGATATACTGGTCCCGTCATCCTGAGGAGCCGCGAAGCGGCGTCTCGAAGGATGCACGGCCCTGCTGGTGGCCGTCGACCCTTCGAGACGCGCAAGGGCGCGCTCCTCAGGGGACGGTGAGGGAGTGCACGAACTCCAAAAACAAATCGGCGGCCCGGAGGCCGCCGATTGCATCTCAAATCTGCGCGAACGCTAGCCCGCCGCGCCGGTGTCCTCGAGGATCGGGCCGAACAGCTCCCAGCGTTCGCCGTTGAACTTCATCATCTGCAACTGCTTGTTGACGCGATAGTCGGTCGCCGAGGTGTTGGCCTTGATGCCCGGCAGCGCGATGTCGGTCGTCACGTCCTTCATCGATGCGGCCTGCTTCATGACGTTCTCGCGGGTCAGATTGTCGCCGCATGCCTTGAGCACGGTGACCAGCATCTGCGCGGTCGCGTAGCCATAGGTGTTGAAGTTCGAATCCTTGTCGCCGTCCGGATAGTACTTCGCCATGAAGTCGAAATAGCGCTTCAGGCCGGCATCGTCCTTCCAGGTTGGATCGAGCGGGTCCTTGCCGTAGTTGACGCTGATCACGCCCTTGGCCGCTTCGAGCCCGGCGGGCTTCATGACTGCGCCGACCGAGGTGGCGTTGATGTCGACGATCTGAACCGGCTTCCAGCCCATCTCGTAGATTTTCTTGATCGCCTGGGCCGCCTGCTTCGGTGTCGTGGCCGAGAAGAACAGGTCCGCGCCGGCATCCTTGATCTTGATGACCTGCGAATCGATGGTCGGATCGGACACTTCGTAGGACGCCTCCGACACGATCATCGAGGCCGCCTTGGCGCCGAGGCCGGCCTTGAGGCCGTTCAGATAGTCCTTGCCGAGGTCGTCATTCTGATAGAGCACGCCGACCTTGGCGTTCGGATATTCCTTGAGGATGTACTGGCCGTAGATTCGCCCTTCGACGAAGTAGTTCGGGTTGAAGCCCATCGTCCAGGGGAAGTCCTTCGGGTCGGTGAACTTCGAGGCGCCGGTGGCGGCGAACAGCTGCGGCACCTTCTTGGCGTTGAGATACTTCTGCACGGCGGCGTTCGAGGGCGTTCCGACGATCTGGAAGGTCAGCAGCACCTCGTCGCTCTCGACCAGCTTGCGCACCTGCTCGACGGCCTTGGGCGGCGAATAGGCGTCGTCATACTGGATCAGATTGATCTTGCGGCCGCTCACGCCGCCCTGATCGTTGATCATCTTGAAATAGGCGGCCTGGCTCTTGCCGATGGTGGCGTAGGCGGAGGCCGGTCCGGAGAAGGGGACGGTCTGGCCGATCTTGATTTCAGTATCGCTCGCGCCGGGATCGTATTTCTTCTGCGCGAAGGCCGACGTTGCAGACAGCGCAATCGCGAGCGCCGTTCCCGTGACCAGGTGGAAAATCCCATTCCTCATAATGCTGCTTTCCTCACGTGATTGATGGTTTGGCCGATGATCTTTCCCGCGGGTTCAAGGTCCCGCGGTCGCCATCGCTGGGCCGGGATACTGGCGGAACGCTTGCTGCGACGCAAGACGAGCAATGCCGAAAAGGCGAGCGTTTTCAGTCAACGAAAGTAGGGGGCGACGCAAAAAAGGAAGGTCGAAGCTGGACCAGCACTTCACTGTCGTCCCGGCTTTCGCCGGGACGAGAGTGCGCGGGTGATGACACCGGACAAGGTGTTCGACGGGTTGAACCGGAAGGCCGTCTGCGCAGCGGCCCGACCTAGCCCGCCGGCCCGGTGTCCTCGATGATCGGGCCGAACAGCTCCCAGCGCTCGCCGTTGAACTTCATCATCTGCATCTGCTTGTTGATGCGATAGTCGTTCGGACCCGTCGTGATCGACATGCCGGGCAGCGCCAGGCTCGGGACGAACTTGTTCAGGCTGGTCACCTGCTTCATCAGGTTCTCGCGGGTGAGGTTGTCGCCGCACTGCTTGAGCACCTGGATCAACAGCTCGGCCGTCGAGTAGCCATAGGTGTTGACGGTGTTGAGCTTGTCGCCCTCCGGGTAATATTTGTCCATGAAGGCGAAATAGGCCTTCACGCCGGGATCGTCCTTCCATTGCGGGTCGGCGGGATCCTTGCCGTAATTGGTCGAGATGATGCCCTTGGAGATGTCGAGGCCGGCCGGCTTCAAGGTCGCCGACACCGGGCTCGCGTTGATGTCGAGGATGTGCACCGGGTGCCAGTCGAGGTCAGCGACCTTGCGGATCGCCTGCGCCGCGAATTTCGGCGTCGACGCGTCGTAGAGCAGGTCGACGCCCGCGGCCTTCAGCTTGACGATCTGGGAATCGACGGTCGGGTCGGTCAGCTCATAGGAGACCTCGGCGACGATCATGCTGGCGGCCTTGTCGCCGAGCCCGCTCTTCAGGCCGGTGATGTAGTCGCGGCCGAGATCGTCGTTCTGGTAGAAGATGCCGATCTTGGCGTTGGGGTGATTGGCGAGGATGTATTTGGCGTAGATACGCCCTTCGGACTGGTAGTTCGGGTTGAACGCAATCGTCCACGGCGCGTTCTGTGGATCGGAGAAGCGGGACGCGCCGGTCGAGGCGAGCAGCTGCGGCACCTTCTTGGCATTCAGATACTTTTGCACGGCGGCATTCGACGGCGTGCCGATGATCTGGAAGGTGAACAGTACCTCGTCGCCCTCGACCAGCTTGCGCACCTGCTCGACCGCCTTTGGCGGCGAATAGGCGTCGTCATACTGGATCAGGTTCAGCTTGCGGCCGTTGATGCCGCCCTGATCGTTGATCATCTTCATATAGGCCGCCTGGGTCTTGCCGATGCCGGCATAGGCAGAGGCGGGGCCCGAGAACGGCACGGTCTGGCCGATCTTGATCTCGGTGTCGGTTGCGCCGATGTCGTATTTCTTCTGTGCGGCGGCCGATGTAACCGACAACGCGATGGCAAGCGCTGTCGCAGCGAGCAATTGCACGCTCCTCATGTCCGTGACCTCCCATGTTGCCGATGATCTTGTCCGCAAGCGGTGGGCCAGCGGATGTCACCGTTGCCAGGGATGATGGAGGAAGGGCGCTTGCATTGCAAGGCGATGCACCCTGCGCGCGATGTCGCGTCACACCAGCCACAGCAGCATCAGCGTCAACGCCGCGGGTGCGGCCTGCACATAGAGGATGCGCCGGCTTACGGTGGCGGCGCCATAGGCACCGGCGACGATCACGCAGAGCAGGAAGAATGTCTTGATCTGGAATGCGAAGCCGGGATTGCCGTGCACCAGGCCCCAGATCAGCCCGGCGGCGAGGAAGCCGTTATAGAGCCCCTGATTGGCAGCCAGCACCGCCGAGTCGGTTGCCTTCTCGAGCGAGTTGCGAAAGGTCTTCAGTCCGAGCGGCCTGGTCCACAGAAACATCTCGAGCACCAGGAAATAAATGTGCAGCGCGGCGACCACCGCGACCAGGATATTCGCAAGCAAAAGCATCGTTCGGCCCCCAGCTCAATTTCTCGTAATGATGCGTTGTGTTCACGCGAGCCGATGTCCATTTCGCTCGCAACTGCGCCCAACGGAATTCGGGTGGACGCTAGCATGCGGACGGTCAATTGTATGCCGAGCGACCCACTCCAGAGCGACGACCATGGCCGACCGCAAGACCGCACAGACCTTCAACCTCGATCGGCTCAAGACCCCGATCGGCGCCGCATTGCTGGTGACCGATGATGACGGCGTGCTGCGCGCGCTCGACTGGGACGATTATGAGGGGCGGATGCTCGATCTGCTGCGGCTGCATTATGGCGTGGTGACCTTGCGGGACGGCCGCGCGCCGGCCGCGATGCGCAAGGCGCTTGGCGATTACTTCAAGGGCGACCTCGATCGGCTCACGGATGTCGAGTGGCGCGTCGCCGGCACCGCATTCCAGCAGAAGGTCTGGCACGCGTTGCCGAAGATTGTTCCCGGTACCACCATGAGCTACGGCGCACTGGCTGTGAGGCTGAAAGTGCCGAACGCGATGCGCGCGGTCGGCCATGCCAACGGCTCGAACCCGATCAGCGTCGTCGTGCCGTGTCACCGCCTGATCGGCGCCAATGGCTCGCTGGTCAAATATGGCGGCGGGCTGGAGAGGAAGCGCTGGCTGCTAAGGCACGAGGGGGTGGAGGTTTAGCCCCCCTCGTCATTCCGGGGCTCGCGAAGCGAGAGCCCGGAATCCATTGCACCACAAATCGCGCGGCCCGATGGATTCCGAGCTCGCGCTACGCGCGCCCCGGAATGACGCGTGGAGAGAGTTTGGCTCTCACGCCGCCGGCTTCGCGGCCTGGTCCTCGCTCGCCAGCAAATGCAGCAGCGAGCTCTTGATCGCCGACTGCCGGGTCGGCGCGGTGATCTGGGCGCCGAGCAAATCGGTGACATAGAACACGTCGCGGGCGCGTTCGCCGAACGTCGCGACATGGGCGGAGGCGATGTTGAGGTTGAGCTTCGAGATCGCGGTCGTGAGCTGGTACAGCAGGCCGGGACGGTCGAGGCCGGAGACCTCGATCACGGTGTAGCGGTCGGACCACTGGTTGTTGATGGTCACCTCGGGCTCGACGATGAACGGCCGCGCCTTGCTGCGCACCGCGCGCTTCGCCACCGCCTCGGGCAGCCTGAGCTTGCCTTCCAGCACCTGCTCGATCATCTCGCCGATCCGGGTGGCACGGCGGCCCTCGTCGTCGTCGCGGTCGTATTCGCGCGAGATCGAGATGGTGTCGAGCGCGCGGCCATCGGTCGTGGTGTAGATCTGGGCGTCGACGATGTTGGCGCCGGCCGACGCGCAGGCGCCCGCGATGATCGACAGCAGCCAGGGATGGTCGGTCGCCAGGATCGTCAGCTCGGTGACCGCGCGGATCTCGTCGAAGCCGACATTGATCGCAAGCTTGTGCCCGGCCTGCTCGCTGGCGCGGATGAAGCGCGCCTGGCGGATCTTGCGCGGCAGTTCGACCTTGAGCCAGTAGGCCGGGTAGTGCCGGCCGATATAGGCGTTGAGCTCGACCTCGGGCCATTCGGTGAAGGCGCGGCGAAATTCGGCCTGTGCCACCGCGATGCGCTGGGCCCGGTTGACTTCCGAGAAGCCGCCGGTCAGCACCGGCTCGGTCTCGTAATACAGCGTGCGCAACAGCTGCGCCTTCCAGCCGTTCCAGACGCCGGGGCCGACGCCGCGGATATCGGCGGTGGTCAGGATCGTCAGCAGCTTCATCTGCTCGACCGATTGCACCACAGCGGCGAAATTCTCGATGGTCTTGCGATCCGACAGATCGCGCGATTGCGCTACCGTCGACATCGTCAGATGCTCCTCGATCAGCCACGCCACCAGTTCGGTGTCGGCGGCGGAGAAGCCGAGCCGCGGGCACAGCCGTCGCGCCACCTTGGCGCCGGCGATCGAATGGTCCTCGGGGCGGCCCTTGGCGATGTCGTGCAACAGCGTCGCAATGTAGATCACCGGGCGATGCTCGGGACGGATCTTGCGGAACAGGTCGCTGGCGACCACGAACTCCTCGTTGCCGCCGCGTTCGATATCCTGGAGGAAGCCGATGCAGCGGATCAGATGCTCGTCCACCGTGTAGTGGTGGTACATGTTGAACTGCATCATCGACACGATCTTGCCGAAGGCGCGGATGAAGTGGCCGAGCACGCCGGTCTCGTTCATCCGCCGCAGCACGGTCTCCGCATTGTCGGAGGTCAGGATCTCCATGAACAGGCGGTTGGCTTCGTCGTTCTCGCGGAGCTGGGTGTTGATCAGCTTGAGCGAGCGCGTCACCGTGCGCATCGCGTCGGGATGGAAGGCGAGGTTGTTCTGCTGCGCGAGGCGGAAGATCCGGATCAGATTGACCGGATCGTGCTTGAACACGTCGGGCGCGGCGAGGTTGATGCGGTTGTTGTCGACGATGAAGTCGTCGCTACCGTTAACCCGCCGCCGCTTGGTGCCGGGCCGCAGCCGCGCCACCATCCGGCTCAGCACCGGCGCCGGCTTGTTGTGCTCTTCCTCGAGCTTGGCACACAGGATCGCGGTAAGGTCGCCGACGTCCTTTGCGATCAGGAAGTAGTGCTTCATGAAGCGCTCGACGTCCTGCATGCCGGGATGCGAGGTGTAGCCGAGCCGGACCGCGATCTCGCGCTGCATGTCGAACGACAGCCGCTCCTCGGCGCGGCCGGCGAAGAAGTGCAGGTTGCAGCGCACCGACCACAGGAAGTCGGCGCAGCGGCGGAAGGTGCGGTACTCCTGCGCGTCGAACACGCCGCGTTCCAACAGCTCGTCGGTCTCGCGCACGCGGTAGACGTATTTGGCGATCCAGAACAGCGTGTGCAGGTCGCGCAGCCCGCCCTTGCCGTCCTTGACGTTGGGCTCGACCAGATAGCGCGACTGGCCGGCGCGGCGATGCCGCTCCTCGCGCTCGGCGAGCTTGGCGGTGACGAATTCCGCCGCGGTGCCCTGCACCACCTCCTTGTCGAAGCGCTCGACCAGCTCGTCATACAGCGGCTGGTCGCCGGTCAGGAACCGGGTCTCCAGGATCGCGGTGCGGATCGTCATGTCGCCGCGCGCCTGGCGGATCGACTCATCGACCGAGCGGGTGGCGTGGCCGACCTTCAGCCCCATGTCCCAGAGGCAATAGAGAATGGCTTCGGCGACCTGCTCGCCCCAGGCGGTCTGCTTGTAGGGCAGGATGAACAACAGATCGATGTCGGACTCCGGCGCCATCAGTCCGCGGCCATAGCCGCCGGTCGCGACCACGGCCATGCGCTCGGCGCCCGAGGGGATCGGCGAGTGGTAGAGATGCCGGGTCGCTGCCGCATACAGGATGCGGATGATCTCATCCTGCACGAAGCACAGCCGTTCGGCGCAGCGGCGGCCGTGACGGTCCTTCAGCAGCAGTGCCTGCGCCTTGGCGCGCGCCGCGATCAGTTCGGCCTTGAGCAGCTGCGCCATCGCGGCGCGGAACTGGTCCTCGCGGCCGGCATGTTGCTCGGCGAGTGCATTGACCGCCGCGGTGATCCGCGCGGTCTCGAAACGATCGTCCGCTTCAGGGCGGGTCTCGGCTACGACGCTGTCCATACGCTCATCCGATATCGGACGGAGCTGTTGCTGTCACTGACCAAAGTATAACGACAGCAGCTCCATGCTGTTTCGCCTGCGCTTCGAGCAAGATGGTTCTCGCACCGCTCGACAAAAGGTAGAGATTTTCTCGTTGACCGCAAGTCTAACTCATTGAATGAAAAGACTGTTTCTTAATCTGATCGAGGAGATCGACGAATGCACAAATTTTCCCGGCGCGCCTTCGCTGCGCTGCTCGCGGTCTCGACATTGTTGCCCGGCGCGGCGTTCGCCGCCGATGCGCTGAAGGAGATCCGGATCGACTGGGCGACCTACAATCCGGTGTCGATGGTGCTGAAGCAGAAGGGCCTCCTGGAGAAGGAGTTCGCCAAGGACGGCATCAGCATCGTCTGGGTGCAGTCGGCCGGCTCCAACAAGGCGCTCGAATTCCTCAACGCCGGTTCGATCGATCTCGGCTCGACCGCGGGCTCGGCCGCTTTGGTCGCCAGGATCAACGGTAACCCGATCAAATCGATCTATGTCTATTCGCGTCCCGAATGGACCGCGCTGGTCACCACCAAGGACTCCAGGATCGCGTCCGTCGCCGACCTCAAGGGCAAGCGCGTCGCGGTGACCCGCGGCACCGACCCGCACATCTTCCTGGTCCGCGCGCTGCTCGGTGCCGGTCTGACCGAAAAGGACATCACGCCGGTGCTGTTGCAGCATGCCGACGGCAAGACCGCGCTGATCCGCGGCGATGTCGACGCCTGGGCCGGCCTCGATCCGATGATGGCGCAAGCCGAGGTCGAGGAGGGCGCCAAGCTGTTCTATCGCAACCCCGACGCCAACACCTGGGGCATCCTCAATGTCCGCGAGCAGTTCCTGAAGGACCACCCGGACATCGTCCGCCGGGTGCTCGCTACCTATGAGGAGGCGCGGAAATACTCGCTGGCAAACTATGACGAGCTGAAGGAGACCTTCATCGCGGTGACCAAGCTGCCGGACGCCGTGGTCGACAAGCAGCTCAAGGAACGCACCGAGCTGACCCACAGCCGCATCGGTAGCGCCCAACGCGAGTCGATTTTGGCCGCCGGCCTCGCCTTGCAGCAGGCGGGCGTGATCGACGCCAAGACCGACGTGAAGGCAGCGGTCGATTCGTTGATCGACGATCAGGTCCCGCTGCCGACCAACTGACCGCTGTCGTCCCGGACAAGTGAAGCGCGATCCGGGACCTATAACCACAAGGCTCTGTTGTTGAACAAGGCTGTGGCCCCAGCTCGCTCCGTCCCCACGTCCTGTGGTTATGGGTCCCGGCCTTCGCCGGGACGACGGGGGATAGAGCCGGGCGTCCCCACCTTGCAATCCCGCCGGAAGAATAGTTCTTGCTATGGCCATGACCGTTGACCTGCCCGCGCTGGAACAGACGGCCGCGCCGCGTCCGGCGTCGGCCAGATGGACGCGTCTTGCGCGCCCGGTGCTCGGTCTTTTGGTGCCGGTCGTGCTCGCGCTCGGCTGGGAATTGATCGTCGATCTCGGCTATTCCAACGGCCGCCTGGTGCCGCCGCCGTCGAAGGTGTTCCAGACCATCGTCGATCTCGCCAGGAGCGGCGAACTGTCGCGCCATATCCTCGCGACCTTGTGGCGGGTCGGCGCGGGCTTTGCGCTCGGCGTGGTCGCCGGCACCATCATGGGTGCGGTCTCCGGCTATTGGGATTTCGCCAAGCGGCTGCTTGACCCGACTGTACAGGCGCTGCGCGCGATCCCGTCGCTCGCCTGGGTGCCGCTGTTCGTGCTCTGGCTCGGCATCTTCGAGACCTCGAAGGTCGCGCTGATTGCGGTCGGGGTGTTCTTTCCGATCTACCTCGGCGTGATGGGCGCGATCCTCTCGGTCGATCGCAAGATCGTCGAGGTCGGCCGCGTGTTCCGGCTGTCCGGGCCTGCCATGATCCGCCGCATCCTGTTGCCGGCCGTGCTGCCGGCCTATGTGGTGGCGCTGCGGGTCGGGCTCGGCCTGGGCTGGATGTTCGTGGTCGCGGCCGAACTGATCGGCGCCTCCGAAGGCCTCGGCTATCTGCTGCTCGACGGCCAACAGCTCGGCAAGCCGGCGCAGATCCTCGCCGCGATCGTGATCTTCGCGATCCTCGGCAAGCTCACCGACTGGCTGATCGAGGTCGCCGCCGCGCCGCTGCTGCGCTGGCAGGATGCGTTCGGCGCGCGGGGAGGGGCCTGATGCTGGCGTTGAGAGAAGTCGGCAAGACCTATCCGAACGGTGTCCACGCGCTGGAACGCGTCTCGGCCGAGATTGCGCCCGGCGAGATCATCGCCATCATCGGCGGTTCCGGTTGCGGCAAGTCGACCTTGCTGCGCGCCATCGCCGGCCTCGATCGCGCGACCACGGGCTCGGTCTCGCTCGACAATGCGGTCATCACCTCGCCGCACGCCAAGATTGGCATCATCTTCCAGGAGCCGCGGCTGCTGCCCTGGCTCAGCGTCGCCGATAATATCGGCTTCGGCCTTGCCGATCTGCCGGCCGACATCAGGCGCCAACGGATTGCCGCGGCGCTGGCCCGCGTCGGTCTTTCCGACAAGGCGACAGCCTGGCCGCGCGAACTCTCTGGCGGACAGGCGCAGCGGGTCGCGATCGCCCGCGCGCTGGTGCCGCAGCCCGAAGTGCTGCTGCTCGACGAGCCGTTCTCGGCGCTCGATGCCTTCACGCGGCGCGATTTGCAGGATCACCTGCTCGATCTCTGGGCCGACACCCGTCCCACCTTGATCCTGGTCACCCATGACGTCGACGAGGCCGTGGTGCTGGCCGACCGCGTGCTGGTGATGCGGCCGCGGCCGGGCCGGCTGTTCGAAGAGATCACCATCAACCTGGCGCGGCCGCGCGACCGCAAATCGGAACTGTTCGACAGCTTCAAGCGCCGCGTGCTGACCGCGCTCGACCGCTCGCTGGACCGTTCGGTGCGTGACGTCACGGACAAATCCAGCGCCGGCGAGGCGATGTGGTGGTGACATCGGCGCGCCAAGGCCTTACACCGGCATAAAGAAAAACAGCCGGGAGACAAGACCATGGACTCCGCCGAACTCCGCGCAATGCAGGCTCCGATCAAGGAGCGCTACAAGACCGACCCCCAGGCCGCCGTGATCACGTTGAAGGCCAAGGGCACGATCGACAATGAAAGCCTGTCCTGCAAGGTCGAGACCGGCCGCGCGCTCGCGGTCGCCGGCCTGCATCCCGCCACCGGCGGCTCCGGGCTCGAACTCTGCTCCGGCGACATGCTGCTGGAGGCGCTGGTCGCCTGCGCCGGCGTCACGCTGAAATCGGTCGCGACCGCGGTCGAGGTGCCACTGAAGGTCGGCAACGTGTTCGCCGAGGGCGATCTCGATTTCCGCGGCACGCTGGGCGTCGACAAGGAGGCGCCGGTCGGCTTCCGCGAGATCCGCCTGCGCTTCGACGTCGGTACCGACGCGCCGCAGGACAAGCTCGATCTCTTGCTGAAGCTCACCGAGCGCTATTGCGTGGTCTATCAGACCATCAAGAACGGCCCGAAGGTTTCGGTCTCGATGCAGCGGGTGTAGCGTGTCGCCCCGGCGAAGGCCGGGGCCCATACGCCGTATCCCATCGTTTCAAGCTCCGCTGTTCAACGGCTTTCGCTCTCAACGAACAGTCGTGGTTATGGGTCCCGGGTCGCGCTTCGCTTGCCCGGGACGACGAATCGAATGTCCCCCGACCTCCACTTCATCCTGCTCCTCGTCCTGCGCATGGCGGTTGCGGCCGCGTTCGTGGTCAGTGCGTCCATCATCACGGAACGTTCGGGACCGGTGATCGGCGCGCTGATCGCGACGTTGCCGATCTCGGCGGGGCCATCCTACACCTTCCTCGCGCTCGACCATGACGCCGCCTTCATCGCCGAGGGCGCGCTCTCGAGCCTGCCGGTCAATGCGGCGACGATCTTCATGGGGCTCACCTACGCCGTGCTGGCGCAGCGCCGCAGCATGTGGATCAGCGCGGGAAGCGCGATCGCGTTGTGGCTCGTACTCGGCACCATCATCCGCCAGTTCGCGTGGACGCTGACTGGCGGGCTGATCCTCAATGCCATTGCGTTCGCAATCTGCATTCCCTTGCTCAAGCCCTACCGCCACGTCGCCAAGATGCCGCTGATCGCGCGGCGCTGGTACGACATTCCGCTGCGCGCCGCGCTGGTCGCGAGCCTGGTCGGCACCGTGGTCACCGCGTCCACCTGGGTCGGCCCGCGGGTCACCGGTGTGATCGCGCTGTTTCCGATCGTGTTCTCCCCGATGATGCTGATCCTGCATCCGCGCATCGGCGGCCCCGCCACCGCCGCCGTGCTCGCCAACAGCGCCTGGGGCCTGCTCGGCTTTGGCCTCGGCATCGCCGTGCTGCATGTCGCGGTGCTGCAATTCGGCTCAGCGATCGGTCTCTGCTGCGCGCTCGCCACCTGCATCGCGTGGAATCTGGCGCTGTGGCAGCTCGGCCGGAGGAAGGCGAAGGCGTAGAATCGTAGGGTGGGTTAGCCGAAGGCGTAACCCACCACGTCTCGCGCAAGAAGCGGTGGGTTACGCTTCGCTAACCCACCCTACGGCACCTTTATTGTTTCGGCAGCTTCGCCCTCAGCGCATACAGCGCATCCAGCGCTTCGCGCGGCGACATTTCGTCGGGGTGCAGCGCCTTCACGGCTTCCACCAGCAACTCGGCCTCGCTCGGCGGCTTGTCTTCGGCGGCGGCGCGGGAGGGGACGGCGAACAGCGGCAAATCGTCGGCGAGTGCGCGCGCGGTCTGGCCGCGGTCCTGGGCTTCGAGTTTTGCCAGCACCGATTTGGCGCGGGTGATCACCGCGGGCGGCAGGCCGGCGAGCTTCGCGACCTGGATGCCGTAGGAGCGGTCGGCGGAGCCGGGCAGCACCTCGTGCAGGAACACGACGTCGCCCTGCCATTCCTTGACCCGCACCGTGGCGTTGAACATCCGCGGCAGTTTGGCCGAGAGCGCGGTCAGTTCGTGATAGTGGGTGGCAAACAGCGTGCGGCAGCGGTTGCTCTCGTGCAGATGCTCGATCGCGGCCCAGGCGATCGAGAGGCCGTCGAAGGTCGCAGTGCCGCGGCCGATCTCGTCGAGAATGACGAGCGACCGCTCGCTGGCCTGGTTGAGGATCACGGCGGTCTCGACCATTTCGACCATGAAGGTCGAACGTCCCCGCGCCAGATCGTCGGCGGCGCCGACGCGCGAGAACAGCCGGTCGACGATGCCGAGCCGCGCCCGCGACGCCGGCACATAGCTGCCGATTTGAGCAAGCAGCGCGATCAGCGCGTTCTGGCGCAGGAAGGTCGATTTACCGGCCATGTTCGGACCGGTGATCAGCCAGAGCTGGCCGGATTTTTGTGCCGGTGCCGGGGAGAGATCGCAGGCATTGGCGATGAACGGCTGGCCGTCGCGCTTCAACGCCTGTTCGACCACCGGATGGCGGCCGCCCTCGATCGCAAAGCCGAGCGAGCCGTCGACGTCCGGCCGCACGTAATTGTCGTCGATCGCGAGCTTCGCCAGCGAGGTCGCGACGTCGAGCATCGCAAAGGCATGCGCGGCGTTGCGCAGATCGTCGCTGGCCGCGAGCGCCATCGCGCTCAGCCGCTCGAAGATCTCGAGCTCGAGATTGAGCGCACGCTCGCCGGCATTGGCGATCTTGGCTTCGGTCTCGCCGAGCTCGGCGGTGGTGAAACGCACCTGTCCCGCCAGCGTCTGGCGGTGGATGAAGGTCGCGTTCAGCGGCGGCGCAAACAGCTTGTCGCCGTGTTGCGCGGTGACCTCGACGAAATAACCCAGCACATTGTTGTGCCGGATCTTCAGCGTCTTGATGCCGGTGTCTTCGGCATAGCGCGCCTGCATCGCGGCGACGACGAGGCGCGAGGCATCGCGCAGATTGCGGCTTTCGTCGAGCGCGGCCTCATAGCCCTCGCGGACGAAGCCGCCGTCGCGCTTGATCAGCGGCAATTGCTCGGACAGCGCGCGGGAGAATTCCTGCGCCAGGTCGCGCGAAGGGCGCCGCAAGGCCGCCATCACGGTCGAAACCTCGGCTGGCGGATCGGCAAGCAGCGCCAGCAGCTCCAGCGCCTGATCGGCGGCAAGGATGCCGTCGCGCAGGCTCGCGAGATCGCGTGGGCCGCCGCGGCCGACCGAGAGCCGCGCCAGCGCGCGCGACATGTCCGGCGCCGCGCGCAGCACCGTCCTGACGTCCTCGCGCGCCGCCGAATCTGCGACGAAGGCAGAGACGGCATCGAGCCGGCGCGTGATCACGGCAACATCGGTGAGCGGCGCGGCAAGCCGCTGCGCCAACAGACGCGAGCCGGCCGCGGTCACGGTGCAGTCGATCGCATCGAGCAGCGAGCCGCGGCGCTCGCCGGCGAGCGTGCGCGTCAGTTCCAGGTTGGCGCGGGTCGCCGGATCGATCGCCATCGTGGTGCCGGCGGCCTCGCGCGCCGGCGGTGACAGCGGCGGGCGCTTCCCGACCTGGGTGCGATCGATATAGGTGACCGCGGCGGCTGCGGCCGTCGCTTCCAGCCGCGACATCGCCGATAGGCCATCCATCGTCGCGACGGCAAAGTAGTCGCACAGCCGCCGCTCGGCGGTGGCGCTGTCGAACACGTCGCGGGTCAGCGGCGTCACCGATGGCAGCTCGCGCAGGGTCGGTGCCAGCTCATTGTCGCTGTAAAGCGCGTCGGTGACGATCGCCTCGTTCGGATTGATGCGCGCCAAGGTCGCGGCAAGCTCCGCGGTCGCGCATTCCGTCACCATGAATTCGGAGGTCGAGATGTCGATCCAGGCGAGCCCGAGCCGGTCGGCACCGGCCGAGCCGCGGGCGCGCGCGATCGCGATCAAATAGTTGTTGGTGCGGGCGTCGAGCAGCGTGTCTTCGGTCAGCGTTCCCGGCGTCACCAGCCGCACCACGCCGCGGCGGACCACGCTCTTGTTGCCGCGGGCCTTGGCCTCGGCAGGATTTTCGGTCTGCTCGCACACCGCGACACGATGTCCGGCGCCGATCAAGCGATGCAGGTAGTCTTCCGAGCGCTCGACCGGCACGCCGCACATCGGGATGTCCATGCCCTGATGCTTGCCGCGCTTGGTCAGCACGATGCCGAGCGTCTTGGAGGCGATCTCGGCATCCTCGAAGAACAGCTCGTAGAAATCGCCCATCCGGTAGAACAGCAGCAGGCCAGGATGCGCGGCCTTGATCTCCAGATACTGTTCCATCATCGGCGTGACGCGCGACGGCGCCTCGGCGGCAGGAGCGGATTCGGGCGGAGCGGGGATGGGCTGTTGGATCGTCATGAGGAGGCGGAAACTACAGAATTTCGCCGCGCGGTCATATCCGAGGAGACGAGGTTTTCCACCCTGTCCACGGTGCCTTTATGACAGTCCTCACGGTAATGCGTGCGGGCCGCGCGGCCGGGTCAATTGACCTGCCGCGGGCACGCTCCTAAAACTCCCTTCAAGTTCCAGCCGATCCAACGCCTAAGTCGCGGCATTCAGGGAGAGATTCAATGCGTGATGTGTTCATTTGCGATGCCGTCCGGACCCCGATCGGCCGTTTCGGCGGTTCGCTCGCGAAGGTGCGTGCCGACGATCTGGCGGCGGCCCCGATCAAGGCGCTGATGGCCAAGCACCCGACGCTCAACTGGAACGAGGTCGACGAGGTCTATTTTGGCTGCGCCAACCAGGCCGGTGAAGACAACCGCAACGTCGCGCGCATGGCGCTGCTGCTCGCCGGTATGCCGGAGTCGGTTCCCGGCCAGACCCTGAACCGGCTCTGCGCCTCGGGCCTCGATGCGGTCGGCGCCGCTGGCCGCGCCATCCGCGCCGGCGAGATCGATTTCGCGATCGCGGGCGGCGTCGAATCGATGACGCGCGCACCGTTCGTGATGGGCAAGGCCGCGGAAGCCTTCTCGCGCTCGTCCGATATCTATGACACCACGATCGGCTGGCGCTTCATCAATCCGCTGATGAAGGCGCAGTACGGCGTCGATGCGATGCCGGAGACCGGCGAGAACGTCGCCGAGGAATTCCAGGTGTCGCGCGCCGATCAGGACGCGATGGCGATCCGCTCGCAGCAGCGCGCCGGCGCGGCGATCGCGTCGGGCTATTTCGCCGAGGAGATCGTCCCGGTCCAGGTGCCCGGCGGCAAGGCCGGCCCGATCACCGTCGACAAGGACGAGCATCCGCGTCCCGAGACCACGCTCGAAGGACTGGCAAAACTGAAGCCGATCGTGCGCAATCCGGGCACGGTGACTGCGGGCAATGCGTCCGGCGTCAATGATGGCGCGGCTGCGATGATCCTGGCTTCGGAGGCGGCGGTGAAGCGGCACGGCCTGACCCCGCGTGCAAAGATCCTCGGCCTCGCATCGGCCGCGGTGCCGCCGCGCATCATGGGCATCGGCCCGGTGCCGGCGACCAAGAAGCTGGTCGAGCGGCTCGGTATCAAGGTGTCGGACTTCGACCTGATCGAGCTCAACGAGGCCTTCGCTTCGCAGGGCATCGCCTGCCTGCGTCAGCTCGGGGTCAAGGAAGACGCCGATTTCGTCAATCCGCATGGCGGCGCGATCGCGCTCGGCCATCCGCTCGGCATGAGCGGCGCGCGGCTGGTCCTGACCGCCGTGCACGGCATGGAGAAGCGGGGCGGGAAGCTTGCCTTGGCAACTATGTGCGTCGGGGTCGGCCAGGGCGTCGCGGTCGCGATCGAAAAGTTGAATTAATCCAATAGCTTGGAAGGGCTGAAAACAGCCCTTCCCCAATTTGGTTATGCACTATAATGATCTGAAGTGAGCTCACCGGGCGCGTGGGCCGCGGAGGACTTCGCCATGACCCTGTTGTATCCGCTGCAATCGCTTGCGGCTCATCCGGCGCGGCTGTCGCCGGACTATCGCTCCACCGTGAAGCGCGCGCCCTCGAAGCCGTTGATCCCGATGCGGCACACGCTCTCGGAACTGACCGGACCGGTCTACGGTCATGAGACGGTGCGCGAGCACGACAACGACCTCACCATCCAGGCCAAGGGCGAGCCGCTCGGCGAGCGCATCATCGTGCACGGCCATGTACTCGACGAGGATGGCCGCGGCGTGCCGAACGCGCTGGTCGAGCTGTGGCAGGCCAATGCCTGCGGCCGCTACGTCCATGTCGTCGATCAGCATCCAGCGCCGCTCGATCCGAACTTCACCGGTGCCGGCCGGACGCAGAGCGACGACAAGGGCTATTACAAGTTCATCACCATCAAGCCCGGCGCCTATCCGTGGGGCAATCACCACAATGCGTGGCGACCCGCGCACATCCACTTCTCGGTGTTCGGACACTCCTTCGTCTCGCGTCTGGTGACGCAGATGTATTTCCCCGGCGATCCCCTGTTTCCGTTCGACCCGATCTTCAATTCGGTGACCGACGAGAAAGCGCGGGCGCGGATGATCTCGTCGTTCGATCTCGACAACACCAAGCCGGAATGGGCGCTGTGCTACCGCTTCGATATCGTGCTGCGCGGGCGCAACGCCACGCCGATGGAGACCAAGTAAGTGTCGAACCAGCGTCCTGATGGAATCACGCCCTCGCAGACCGTCGGCCCCTATTTCAAATACGGCCTGACGCCGAACGGCGAATACGAATGGAACGACGCCTTCACCAACAATCTGCTGACGCCTGATACATCCGGCGAGCGCATCCGCGTCGAGGGCAAGGTCTATGACGGCGACGGCGCCGTGATCCCCGACTGCATGCTGGAGATCTGGCAGGCCGACAGCCAGGGCCGCTTCTGCGATCCGCAGGACAAGCGCGCGCTGCCCAATTCGAGCTTCAAGGGATTCGGCCGCGTCGGCACCGACGAGAGCGGGGGCTATGCCTTCGACACCATCAAGCCGGGCGTGGTGCCGGATGCCGACGGCAAGCCGCAGGCGCCGCACATCGTGCTGGCGGTGTTCGCGCGCGGCATGCTGCTGCATCTCTACACGCGGATCTATTTCGACGACGAGGCGGCCAACGCCGGCGATTCCGTGCTGGCGCTGGTGCCGGCCGATCGCCGCGCCACCTTGATCGCCAAGAAGGCCGCTGCCGGCAACGTCTACAGGTTCGACGTCCATCTCCAGGGCGACAACGAAACGGTGTTCTTCGACGTTTGATTTGTGTCTCAGAAGGTAGCTATGCTCGGCTCGACCGCATGAGCCGGGCACGGCCCTGTGAGGGACAATGCGCGACCGCTTGCTGACCGGCCTGATTGGCTATCCGATCGCGCATTCGGCGGCGCCTGCGATGCACGAGCGGGCCGCCGCCGCGCTCGGCGTCCATTGCCACTACCATCTCATCGAGGTGAAGGGCGCTGGGCGCGACGATCTGCGCGCAATGCTGGACGGCATCAGGCGGCTCGGCTTTGCCGGCGTCAACGTCACCTTTCCCTACAAGGAAGCGGTCGTCGACCTCGCCGATGACCTCACGCCGGATGCGCGCGCGATCGGCGCGGTCAACACCATCGTCGTCAATGGCGCGCGTCTGGTCGGGCACAACACCGATGCCACGGGCTTTGCCCGTGCGATCGGACCGCTGCTCGCCGCCACGCCGCATGGCCCGATCGCGCTGATCGGTGCCGGTGGCGTCGGCAAGGCGATCGCCTTCGCACTTGCCGGCCTCGGCGCCGCCGAGCTCCGGATCTTCGATGCCGATGCGACAAAGGCCGCACAGCTCGCGACCCAATTGCGCGATCGTCATGCGGTCCGCGCTGCCAGCGTCGAGGCGGCGGTGCAAGGGGCCGTAGGTCTCATCAATGCGACGCCGGTCGGCATGCTGCCGAGCCGCGCTACGCCGGTGCCGGAGGCGCTGTTGCATCCGTCAATGTGGGTCGCCGACGCGGTCTATACGCCGCTCTGGACGCCGCTGCTGACCGCCGCCAAGGTCAGGGGCGCAAGCGTCCTGACCGGACGCGTGCTTGCGATCAACGCATCCGCCGATGCGTTCAGGCTGTTCACGGGGATGGCGCCGCCGCATGACGTGATGGCAAATGCGTTCGACGCGGTGATGGCTGCGCGCTACGCTGCGCCGTGAAGGGCGGAGACAGTCAATGAAAAAAATCAGGATCGGTCTGGCCGGCTGCGGCTTCGTCTCGGAGCTGCACATGTATGCTTACCGGCGCGTCTATGGCGTCGATGTCGAGGTGAGGGCGGTCGCGGCACGCGGCGATCACGTCGATGAGTTCGCGCGCAAGCACCAGATCCCCAACGCCTGTCGCAGCTTTGCCGAACTGGTTGCCGACGCCGATATCGACGTCATCGACATCTGTACGCCGCCCAACCTGCATGCTGCGATGATCGTCGAGGCCATGCAACGCGGCAAGCACGTGATCTGCGAAAAGCCGTTCAGCGGCTATTTCGGACAGCCCGGCGACAAGGTGCCGATCGGCAGGCATGTGCCGAAGGCGCTGATGTATCAGCGCGTGATGGAGGAGATGGAGGTGACCCGCGCCGCGATCGAGCGGACCGGGCAGCTCTTCATGTATGCCGAGGACTGGATCTACGCGCCGGCGATCACCAAGACCGCGGAGATCGTCCGCGCCACCAAAGACAAGATCCTGTTCATGAAGGGCGAGGAGAGCCATTCCGGCTCGCATGCGGCGCATGCCGCGCAATGGGCGATGACGGGCGGCGGCTCCTTGATCCGGATGGGCTGCCATCCGCTGTCAGCGGTGCTCCATCTCAAGCAGGTCGAGGCCAAGGCCCGCGGCGAGACCATCAATGTTGCCAGCGTCACCTGCGATGTCGGCAATGTCACCGCCGCCCTCAAGCCGGCGGAGCGCGTCTACATCAAGGCCAACCCGGTCGACGTCGAGGATTGGGGCACGCTGACCGCGACGTTCTCCGACAGCACCAAGGCCACGGTGTTCTCCGGCGACATGATCATGGGCGGCGTGCGTAATCTGATCGAGACCTATACGAGCGGCGGCTCGCTGTTCGCCAACATCACGCCGAACACGCATCTGACGAGCTACCAGACATCAGAGGAAAAGCTCGCGTCGGTCTACATCACCGAGAAGGTCGACCGCAAAACCGGCTGGCAATATGTCTGCCTCGAGGAGGAATGGACCCGCGGCTATCTGCAGGAGATCCAGGACTTCATGGAATGCGTGGCGACCGGCCGGCAGCCGCTCGCCGATCTCGCGCTGGCGTATGAGACGACGAAAGTGAACTACGCCGGCTATTGGGCGGCCGACGAGGGCAGGCGGGTGGTGTTGTAGGTCACGGACAGCAGCGAGACGACTTTCTCGCGTGTGCCACGCCAGACCCGTCATCCTGAGAGCGCGTAGCGCGTCTCGAAGGATGAACGGCCCGGCCGGTGGCCGTCGATCCTTCGAGACGCCCGCAAGTGCGGGCTCCTCAGGATGACGGGGATGATTGCCAACCAGCCAGGACAAGGATCACCCGCCAGTCTAGCGGCGTGCCGTTCTCCCTTCTCCCCTTGTGGGAGAAGGTGGCGTGCGCAGCGCGCCGGATGAGGGATTGTCACCGCATACTCAACCGCGAGACGTCATTCGCGGAGAGAACCCCTCACCCGGCTTCGATGCAGAGCATCGAAGCCACCCTCACCCACAAGGGGAGAGGGTGTGCTCCGCCGCTGCAATCCGTAACCCTAAGCCCCGTACACCGAACCCTTCGGCAGCGGAAACACCGGGTCTTGCGTGCGAATATTGGTCGGCCACACCACGGTGATGCGCTCGCCGGCGTTCTGCATCACGACTGGCGTCGAGCGCTCGTTCTGGCCCGACATCGGCGTATCCGGCGGATAGAATTTCACGCCATAGCCCTGGATGGTGCCGCCGGGCGGGATGTCGACGTCGAGCGCCGCCTTGCGGATCGCCTCGGGATCGAAGCCGCCATATTTCTCCTTGGCGACCGGCAGTACATTGTTGAGCAGGATCCAGGTCTGGTTGAAGCCCATCGAGCAGTGCGGCGGCACTTCGGTGGCGCTGGTCTTCTCGCGATAGCGCGTAACCATCACCTTGGTGAGGTCGCCGACCCCGGGCGCCAGCTTGGCGGGATCGAGCAACTGCGCCGGCACCGGGTCGATGTTGCAGAAATTGTCGATGTCGGCGCCGAACGTCGTGCGCAGCTTGTCGAGCTGGCTGTAGCCGGCGCCGGCGCCGAACAGCATCTTGAACTTCAGCCCGCTCTCGCGCGCCTGGCGCAAGAACAGCGTGATGTCGGGGTTGTAGCCGGCATGCGAGATGATGTCGGCCTTGGCGCGCTTCAGCTTGGTCACCAGCACCGAGAGATCGGGGGCGGAGGCCGAATAGCCTTCCTTGAGCACGACCTGTAGTCCGGCTTCCTTGGCGAACATCTCGTCGGCGGCGGCAACGCCGACGCCGTAGGGACCGTCCTCATGGATGAGCGCGACCTTGACGTCCTTTGGCTCCATGCCGAGCCTGGCCTTGGCGTGCTCCGCGAGGAAGCCGCCAAAGGCCTGGCCGTACTGGTCGGAATGGATCTGCGCACGGAACACATAGTGCAGGTTCTTGTCCTTGAACACGGCGGTCGAGACCGCGGTCGTGATCCAGAGGATGCGCTTCTGCTGCTCGACCTTGGCGGCGAGCGGCACCGCGTGCGAGCTCGCGAACACGCCGTTGAGGATGTCGACCTTCCCCTGGTCGATCAGCCGGTTGGCCTCGTTGATCGCGACATCAGGCTTGCTCTGGGAATCGACATTGACCGGCGCGATCTTGTATTTGCCGCCGACGCCGCCCTTCTCGTTGACGAGATCGATCGCGATCTGGGTGCCGATCGAGGAGGCGACCGAGCCGCCGGCGGCGAACGGGCCGGTCAGGTCGTAGATCACGCCGATGCGGACCGCTTCGGCCTGCGCCTGTGCCCGTGTCCAATCGAAACTGAAAGCAGCGGCGGCAGCCGCAGAAGTCTTCAGCAGCGTCCTGCGTGAAGTCGGCATCGCGTCCTCCCCTGAAGCCGTCATTTGCGACGGGCATTTTTTGCGGAGTATTGGGAGGCGACCGGGGAAAGTCAACGCGATTGCCGGTGCGGCGCCTTGCGCTTTGGGAGGGGGTTGAGGCAGCCTCTCTCCGTTCGTCATTCCGGGGCTCGCGAAGCGAGAGCCCGGAATCCATTCATCCTCGACGTCTGTGGCCCGATGGATTCCGGGCTCGTGCTTCGCACGCCCCGGAATGACGAAAAGTACCTACTCCATCACTGCGGCATGGTCCGACGGGGCCGTCTGCTTGCGCAGCGCGGCCTTGGTGGAGCCGATCATGATGGCGAGCGAGATCGAGACCAGGATGAAGATCATCACCAGCTGGTAGTCGTGCGAGAACGCGATGATCTGCGACTGCGCGGCGACCATGCGGTCGGCCATCGCGCGACCGGCGTCGGTGTTGAGGTTGATCATGCCCGACACGTCGGGCATCTGCAGCGCGTGGTTGAACGGGGTGATCTGCTCCGACAGCTTGGCGTAGATTCGCCGCGAGCCTTCCGTCAGCTGCGCGATCACGATCGAGATGCCGACCGAGCTCGCGACGTTGCGCAGCAGCGTCAGCATCGAGGTGCCGTCGGTGCGCAGATGGCCCGGCAGCGTCAGGAACGCCACCGTCGACAGCGGCACGAACACCAGGCCGAAGCCGAAGCCCTGGATCACGCTGACGACGATGATTTCGGTCGCCTGCGTCATGTCGGTCCAGCCGGTCATCTGGAACAGCGACGCCGCGGTCAGTGCCAGGCCGGAGATGATCAGCGTCCGCGCCTCGATATAGCGCATCAGCCGGCCGACCAGCATCATCGCGACGAAGGTGCCGAAACCGCGGCTTGCGAGCAGCAGGCCCGCGGTGATGATCGGATAGCCGACCACGTTCTGGAGGTAAGGCGAGGACAGCGCCATGGTCGAATACAGCACGAGGCCCATCACGGTCATGAACACGCAGCCGCCGAGGAAATTCTTGTCCTTGAACAGCGCGAACTGGATGAACGGCCGGCTGGTCGTCAACGAATGGGCGAAGAAATAATAGAAGCCGATCGCCGAGACGATGAACTCGATCATGATCTCGTTGGATTCCAGCCAGCCGAGCTGCTCGCCGCGGTCGAGCGCGAGTTGCAGTGCGCCGATCGCAATGGCGAGCGCACCGAAGCCGAACCAGTCGAAACGCAAATTGAGGTCCTGCTTGGTCTCGTCCATGAAGATGATCAGGCCCAGCACCGTGAAGAAGCCGAACGGCAAATTGACGAAGAACACCCAGTGCCAGGAATAGGTCTCGGTCAGCCAGGCGCCCAGCGACGGCCCCATGATCGGGCCCATCATCACGCCCATGCCCCAGATCGACATTGCCTTGGCGCGCTCATGCAGCGCGTAGGAGTCGAGCATCACGGCCTGTGACAGCGGCACCAGCGCCGCGCCGAACACGCCTTGCAGCAGGCGGAACAGCACCATCTGGTTGATGTCCTGCGCCAGGCCGCACAATACCGAGGCGACGGTGAAGCCGGCCGAACAGATGATGAGGATGCGCTTGCGGCCGAAGCGGTTGGCGATCCAGCCCACCGGCGCGGTCATGATGGCTGCTGCGACGATGTAGGAGGTCAACACCCAGTTGATCTGGTCCTGCGAGGCCGACAGCGAGCCCTGCATATAGGGCAGCGCGACGTTGGCGATCGTGGTGTCGAGCGCCTGCATGATCGTCGCGGTCATGGCGCAGATCGTCACCATGTTCCGGCGCATGCCGGGGACGGCGGATGGTGACGGTGCATTCATTCAGTTCAGTCCCGCTTGTAAGCCGTGGTTTAGACCACCTCTTCCCGACGGGGAGAGGTGGCGCGCTGGGCTTCGATCTTGCTCGATCTCAGTCCTGATGATCCGGGTGCGCCGCGGCCGAGCCCAGTCCGAGCAGGCCGGCCAGGCTGCGGCGATGGTTGGTGTCGATCGTCGCATAGACGCTCATGCCGGCCTTCAGCTTCTTCACGAACGGATCGTTCTCGTCGAAATAGATCCGCACCGGCACGCGCTGCACCACCTTGACGAAATTGCCGGTGGCGTTCTGCGGCGGCAGGATCGCGAACTGCGCGCCGGTGCCGGGCGACAGCGAGCCGATCCTGCCCTTGAACTCGTGGTTCGGGAACGCGTCGACGTCGAGCGACACCGGCTGGCCGACCGCGACATAGGTGAAGTCGCTTTCCTTCGGATTGGCGTCGACCCAGGGATGGTCGACATCGATCACCGAGAATACCGGCGCGCCCGCTGCGACGAAGCGGCCGAGCTGGATCTGGTCGACCTGCGTTGCGACGCCGTCCATCGGCGCGCGCAGCACGGTGTGATCGAGATTGCGCTGTGCGTCGTCGAGCTTGGCCTTGGCCTGGGCGTAGGGCGGGAACTGCTCGATCGGCAGGTCGATATCGCCGAGCAGCTGCGTCTTGTCCTTTGAGATCTGCTGCTTGATGTATTGCGCCAGGCTCTCGGCGGTGACTTGCGCGTTGGCCGCATTGTCGAGATCGAGCTGCGAGCCGAAATTCTGTTTGGCGAGGGTCGATTTGCGATCGACGTCGCGCTTCTTCAGCTCGATGCTCTGCTGAGCGAATTCCAGCATCTTGGTGTTGATCTTGATGTTGTCGACCAGGTTGTCATAGGCCGTTCTGGTCTGGTCGAGCGCGGCCTTGGCCTGCGCCACTGCGAGGCGGAACGGCACCGGGTCGATCTCGAACAGCTCGTCGCCCTTCTTGACGTGCTGGCCTTCCTTCACGACGATCTTGTCGATCTTGCCGGAGATTTCCGGCGTGATCAGCACCTTCTGCGCGCCGACATAGGCGTCGTCGGTGCCGACATAGCGTCCGCCATTGAGATAGAACACGATGCCGCCGATCGCAGCCACGGTCGGCAGCACGACCAGCAGCAGCGTGCGGCGATGGCGCCGCAGGCCGCCCATCAGGCCGCGGCGCGGCGCTTCGCCGGTTGTCTCCGGCGCAGGGGCGCCCGGATTGCTCTTCTGCTCGGGGGCGAGTTTGAGGACGGGGTCAGCCATAGCGCTGTTCCTTTCGGGAGGGCTCGCCGGCTGGGCTTTGGATGGCATTGCGAACGTTTTCCTTGATCGATTCCAATTGAGTGAGCAGGCGATGCGCATCAGCCGGGCTGATGCCCTCGAGCGCGGTCGCGGTGAGTTCGGAGCGCAGGCCGGCGAGCTTGCCGAGCAGCGGGCGGGCGGCCTTCTTCAGATAGAGGCGGTTGACGCGGCGGTCGTTCTCGTCGTTGCGGCGTTCGATCCAGCCATTGTCGCAGAGCTTGTCGATCAGCCGCGTCAGCGTGATCGGCTGCACCTCGAGCAGCTCGGCGAGTTCGGTCTGCTTCAGACCTTCCTGCCTTTCCACCTTCGACAGCACGGCCCATTGTGCCCGGGTGATGCCATAGCGCGCGGCTTCCTTGTCCGCATAGACGCGGATCAGCCGGAACAACTCGCCCAGCGTAAACATGAAGTTCGCGTCCACGGAACCGCGCATCGATTCTGCCTCCATAAGCTTGGGATATAATAAGCTTGCTTATGAATTCTTCATGCCGGGTAAACGGGGGGCTGCCCCGCATTGCACACATGGCTGCAAGGCCGATCTCAAGATCCGCGTCGGGCTATGGGAATGAGCGCAAAAATGCTACATATTGGGTAATGAGCCTCGCCAAGCCGACATTTCCTGCCCCCGATCACGACCACGGCCGCTGTGCCGCGGACGCGATGGCGCATGCCGAGCAGGTCTGCGCCCGCCGCGGCCAGAAATTCACCCCGATCCGGCGCCACGTACTTCAGGCGCTGCTGTCGAGCCACCGGCCGCTCGGCGCCTATGAGGTGATCGACGAGCTGGCCAAGACGATGCCACGACCGGCACCGATTACCGTCTATCGCGCGCTCGACTTCCTGATGGAAAACGGCCTCGTGCACCGCATCGAGAGCCGCAACGCCTTCCTCGCCTGCGCCCACGATCATGACGAGACCTCGATGGTCGCGTTCCTGATCTGCGACCATTGCGGCTCAGTCGGCGAGATCCCCGCCGCTCCCGTCGCGCAAAGCCTGACCGCGGCGGCGCGCGCCTCGGGCTTCATCCCGAAACTCTCGGTCGTCGAGATCGCCGGCACCTGCGCGCACTGCCAGAAATGATCCTCGACCCTTCCCTGTCATTGCGAGGAGCGAAGCGCCGAAGCAATCCATGCCTCGGCAAGTGGTGAAATGGATTGCTTCGCTGCGCTCGCAATGACGATCCGGCGACACGCGAATACCAACAACAACAGGCCGATAGGCCGGCCCGCGAGGAAACATGTCGACCCAAGCGATCACAGCCCACGTCACGCGACCTGTCGGCGTCGGCCACGGGTTGCCGCCCGGCGCCATCGCATTGATGCTGATGCTGTGCGTGAGCTGGGGCTTCAACCAGCTCGCGGTCAAGCTGGCGCTGCCCGACGTGCCGCCGATGTTGCAGGCGCTGATCCGTTCCTCCGGCGCGCTGCCGGTGATGCTGATCGTCGGCCATTTGCGCGGCGTCAAATTCTTCGAGCGCGACGGCACGCTGCTGCCAGGCGTGATCGCCGGGTTGATGTTCGGCTGCGAGTTCGTGCTGATCTTCACCGGGCTGGTCTTCACCTCGGCCTCGCGGGCCTCGGTCTTCCTCTACACCGCGCCGTTCTTCGTCGCGCTCGGCTCACACCAGTTCCTCGGCGAGCGTCTCTCGACCGTGCAATGGAGCGGGCTGGCGCTGAGCTTTGCCGGCGTCGCGCTCGCGATCGGCGTGCCGCAGCCCAATGTCGATGCCAGGGTGCTGCTCGGCGACCTCATGGTGGTTGGCGGCGGCGCGCTGTGGGCCGCGACCACGCTGGTCGCCAAGGGCACCAGCCTGCGCAAGGTCGCGCCGGAAAAGGCGCTCGGCTACCAGGTTGCGATCTCGATCCCGATCCTCGGCCTCGCCGCCTGGATCGCCGGCGAGCGGATCGCGCATGTGCCGAGCGCACTTTCGATCTCGCTGCTGGCCTATCAGGCGGTCTGGGTGGTAGGCTGCACCTTCGTGATCTGGTTTGCGATGGTGAAGAGCTATTCGGCGAGCAAGCTGTCGGCCTTCACCTTCATCACGCCGCTGTTCGGCGTGGTCGCGGCCTATTTCATCATGCACGATACCCTGACCCCGGTGTTCGGCGTCGCCGCGCTGCTGGTGATCGCGGGGCTTTACCTCGTCAACAAGCCGGATCCGAAGGTGACGCCGGACCCGAACGTACCGGCGTAGTCTCCTCGTCATTCCGGGGCTCGCGCAGCGAGAGCCTGGAATCCATTCACCTACGAGCGACGCGGCCTGATGGATTCCGGGCTCGTGCTTCGCACGCCCCGGAATGACGACGGGGAATCACTCACCGTCGTCCTGGCGAAAGCCAGGACCCATTACCCCGAATGTCGGTCGTCGCGCGATGTTGGGGCCGCGTTCCCGTTCACTAGCAAATTCGGTGGTTATGGGTTCCCGCGTTCGCGGGGACGACGCGCGGAGAAAGTGTGCCCACTACCCCACCTCGATCGGCAGCGCCTGGTCCTTCGCCCATTCGCCCATCGAGCCGTCATAGAGCGTGAGATTGTCGTAGCCGAGCCGGTGCAGTTGGAACAGGTCGATGGTCGCCGAGATGCCGCCGCCGCAATAGGCGATGACCCGCTTGTCCTTGGTGATGCCCTGGGCCGCGAAGCTTGCCTCGGCGTCCGCCAGCGGCACGAACGTCTTGTGCTTGGGATCGATCAGAGTTGCCGCCGGCACGCTGACGCTGCCGGGGATGCGGCCGGGCCTGCCATAGCGGCTCGGCTCCAGGCCCTTGTAGAATTGCGGGCCGAGCGCGTTGACGATCACGGTGTCGCGCTCACTGGTCGCGGCGAGCATGTCGTGCTTGTTGACGAACATCCCCTCCTTCGGACGCGCCGGAAACGTCGCCGGCGGATAGCCGCCGGCCAGTCCGGTCTCGATGTCGCGTCCCTCGGCGGTCCATTTGTCGATGCCGCCGTCGAGCACCGCGGCGCCCTCGAAGCCGAGCGCGTGCAGCATCCACCAGAACCGCGTCGCCCACATCGCGGTCCCGATCGAATAGAGCACCACGCGGCTGTTGGCTGAAATGCCGTGGCGACCGAACGCAGCCTCGAGCTGGGCGGTCGGCGGCATCATGAAGCGCAGCTCGGTCCGGGGATCGGAGAATTCGGCCTGCAAATCCAGGAAATTCGCGCCCGGAATGTGCCCGGCCTCGAAGGTCTGGCGGCCCGAGACGACAATATAAGGTGCGGCACTCCCGGCGGGGGCCGGCTCCAGATAGGTCGTACAGTCGAACAGGCGCAGCTCGGGCCGGGTCAGGATGTCGGCAAGTTCCGCCGTGGTGATCAGCTCGCTGTGGCCGGCCATGTCATGCCCTCCCGGCAGGTTCTTAATGCAATGCTAAGATGCTCCGGATCACATGAAAAGCTGTCACTTTGCCCTTTGATTCACCCCAATTCGGTCCAATATAGCTGACCATGCACGCCGCCGCCGCATGGCTTGCGTTTGGCCTCAATCGGCGGCATAAGCTGTTGAATTCACTCCGAAACATGTCCGTTTGGCCTGCCCTGCGCAGGGCCCATCGCCCCCTTGGTGAATGTCACCGAAACCTGATATTCGAGACGCCATGAACAAGCCCGAGATTTTGCCGCAAGACGACGTCGCAGGTCCTCAGCCGCGGCACCACACCACGCAGGTCATGGTCGGCAACGTCGCCGTCGGTGGCGGCGCCCCGATCGTCGTGCAGTCGATGACCAACACCGACACCGCCGACATCGACGGCACCATCGCCCAGGTCGCAGCGCTCAGCCGCGCCGGCTCCGAGATGGTGCGCATCACCGTCGACCGCGAGGAAGCAGCCGCCGCCGTGCCGCACATCCGTGACGGCCTGCGCAAGCGCGGCATCACCACGCCCTTGATCGGTGACTTCCACTACATCGGCCACAAGCTGCTCGCCGAGTACCCGGCCTGTGCCGAGGCGCTCGACAAGTACCGCATCAATCCCGGCAATGTCGGCTTCAAGAACAAGCGCGACACCCAGTTCGCCGACATCATCGAGATCGCCAACAAGAACGACAAGCCGGTGCGCATCGGCGCCAATTGGGGCTCGCTCGACCAGGAGCTGCTCACCAAGCTGATGGACGAGAACACCGCGTCGCCGAACCCGCGCGACGCCCGCGCGGTGACCCGCGAGGCGATGGTGCAGTCGGCCTTGCTGTCGGCGGCCCGCGCCCAAGAGCTCGGCATGCCGAAGAACAAGATGATCCTGTCGGCCAAGGTCTCCGCCGTGCAGGACCTGATCGCGGTTTACCAGGAGCTGGCACGTCGCTCGGACTATGCGATCCATCTCGGCCTCACCGAAGCCGGCATGGGCTCGAAGGGCATCGTCGCCTCCTCGGCCGCGCTTGGCATCCTGTTGCAGCAGGGCATCGGCGACACCATCCGCATCTCGCTGACGCCGGAGCCCGGCGGCGATCGCACGCTGGAAGTGCAGGTCGCGCAGGAATTGCTGCAGACCATGGGCTTCCGCACCTTCGTGCCGCTGGTTGCGGCCTGCCCGGGTTGTGGCCGCACCACCTCGACCACGTTCCAGGAGCTGGCGCGTTCGATTCAGGATTTCATCCGCGACGAGATGCCGGCCTGGAAGACCAAGTATCCCGGCGTCGAAGAGCTCAACGTCGCGGTCATGGGTTGCATCGTCAACGGCCCCGGCGAGTCCAAGCACGCCAATATCGGCATCTCGCTGCCCGGCACCGGCGAAGCGCCGGCCGCGCCCGTGTTCGTCGACGGCAAGAAGTTCCGCACCCTGCGCGGTCCGGGCATCGCCGCGGATTTCAAGGCGCTGGTGATCGACTATATCGACCAGCGCTACGGCAACGGCGCCAAACTGCCGGAGACGGCAGGCGCCGCGGAGTAAGCCGCTACTCTCGCAATACACGCCACCGTCGTCCCGGCGAAGGCCGGGACCCATAACCACAGGCCGTGGTTGTGGCGCGAGATGGGGGTGCGAGCCTTCGCCAAACCCAATCCTGTGGTGATGGGTCCCGGATCGGCGCTGCGCTTGTCCGGGACGACAGATATGTTTGCGGTGCAGATTGCGCTTCCATCGATGAGCGCTACGATGCTCCCAATCAAGAATGATTGGGAGAACGCCCATGAGCTCGCTGTCCGGCAAACAGGGTCCGCGCTATCGGCACGTCGCCGGTGAGTCCGAGCCTTATGAGACCATCGGCGTCGAGAAGCTGACGCCGATCATCGGCGCGGAGATCTCCGGCGTCGATATCGGCAAGCTGGTCGATGACGAAGCGCGCTCCAACCATCAGATGGATGAGATCCATCGCGCGCTCGCCGAAAACCTTGTCATCTTCTTCCGCGACCAGCACATCACGCCCCAACAACATCTCGCCTTCGGCCGCAAGTTCGGTGAGCTGCACGTCCATCCGGCCGCGCCCAATGAGGGCGATCCGGCGCTGATGAAGATCTACGCCGACAAGGATAGCCCACGCGCCAATGGCGAGGGCTGGCATACCGACGTGTCCTGCGACCTCGAGCCGCCGATGGGCTCGATCCTCTACATCAAGCAGTGCCCGCCGCGCGGCGGCGACACGCTGTTCGCCAACATGTACGCGGCCTATGAGGCGCTGTCGGACCGCATGAAGGCCTATCTCGACGGACTGACCGCGCTGCATGACGGCGAGCAGACTTATCGTGGCCTGTACGCCAATTACGGCGTCGCCGACAAGCGCGACTATCCCCGCGCCGAGCATCCGGTGGTTCGCACCCATCCGGTGACGGGGAAGAAATCGCTCTACGTCAATCGCGGCTTCACCCGCTTCATCATCGGCATCCCGCGCGACGAGAGCGACGCGATGCTGGCCTATCTCTATCAGCACGCCGAGAACCCGCTGTTCCAGTGCCGCTTCCGCTGGAGTGAGAACGCGATCGCGTTCTGGGACAACCGCTGCGCCCAGCACCGTGCGATGTGGGATTACTGGCCGCATACCCGCGCCGGCACGCGGGTGACCGTGAAGGGCGAGCGGCCGGTGTAAGGGAATGCGTAGGGTGGGTTAGCGAAGCGTAACCCACCATCTGCGTGAACAACACGATAGATCGGCGGGTTACGCCTTCGGCTAACCCGCCCTGCCAACAAAAGCAAAATCGGGAGGTCGTCGATGCTTCGTGCCGAAGACAACAAATTCCTCACCGAGTCAGGTGAGGGGACCGGGATGGGCGAATTGCTGCGCCGGTTCTGGATCCCGGTGCTGCTGTCGGAAGAGCTGCCGGAACCCGACAGTGATCCGAAGAAGATCGTTGTCATGGGCGAGGAGCTGCTCGCCTTCCGCGACTCCAGGGGCGTGGTCGGCGTCATCGACCAGTACTGTCCGCATCGCGGCGCCAATCTGTGGCTCGGCCGCAATGAGGAATGCGGCATCCGCTGCGTCTATCATGGCTGGAAATTCGACACCGATGGCCGCTGCGTCGACATGCCGACGTCGTATCCGGACCTCAACGCCAAGGACCTGATCCGCATCAAGTCCTATCCGGTGCGCGAATGGGGCGACATGATCTGGGCCTATATGGGCCCGGCCGATCAGATGCCCGAATTGCCGGCGCTGGAGATGGCGCTGCTGCCGGCCTCGCATCGCTTCGTCACCAAGAAGTGGCAGGACTGCAACTGGGTGCAGGCGGTGGAAGGCTCGATCGACACCGCGCATTTCACCTTCGCGCATCTCTCCTTCGAGAAGGAGGAGAACGAGATCCTCGACATCAAACGGCATTTCGTCAATCCGCTGGCGCGGGTCGCGACCGACCACATGCGCTGGATCGCCGAGGACCCGCGCCCGGTGATCAAGATCAATCCGCACGACGCCGGGCTGACGGTCGCGGGCGGGCGACTCACGGGCAGCGACAATATCTACTGGCGCATCGCCCAGTTCCTGATGCCGTTCCACTCCTATGCGCCGAGCTCGATGCCGGGCGAGAACATGTTCGGCCAGACCTTCGTGCCGGTCACCGACACCAACTGCTGGATCTACACCTATGCCTGGAATCCCGACCGGCCGCTGACCGAAGCCGAGCGCGACGGCTATGCCAATGGCAACGGCGTGATGGCGGTGGTCGACGAGAACTACGTGCCGCTGCGCAACAAGGCAAACGACTATCTGATCGATCGCAAGCTGCAACGGACCAAAAGCTACACCGGCATCAAGGGCGTCTCCGAGCAGGACGCCGCGGTGCAGGACAGCCAAGGCCCGATCGCCGACCGCACCCGCGAGCATCTCGGCCCGACCGACCTCGGCATCCTGCATTTCCGCAAGCTCATGATGGAGGCGGCCCGCGCGCTGCAAAAGGGCGAGGCGCCGCCGCATGCGGCGCACCAGGATCGCTACACCGTGCGCTCCGGCGCCTGCGTCACCAGCAAGACCAAGGATCTCACAGCGGTGATGATCGAACGGTTCGGCGATCCCGCAGGCTTCGTCGGCGGCCCCGGGCAGAACGCGGCGGCGGAGTAAGCCTCCCCCGTCGTCCCGGCGAAAGCCGGGACCCATAACCACAGCGTTGCGTTGTTGAAACGCGCTGTGGCTCCAGCTTCGCAAACCAATCAGTACTTGTGGTAATGGGTCCCGGCTTTCGCCGGGACGACGTGTGGAGACATCCCGCGCTACAACGGTATCCTTCGATACTCGCGGTTCGACAGGCTCGCCTCCTCCAGATCGAGGTCGCGCTCGATGCGGCGTCGGGTTTCGTCGGTGATCTTGCCGTCGCGCAGCAGCATATGGATGAACTTGCGCTCGGAGGAGATCAGCTCCCGCGTCAGTTCGGTGCCGGTGGCGGAGACGTCGTGCTTGTCGGGGTCGAGCGAGTCGGGCAGCTGGTTGATGCGGATCTCGTGCCGCGAGCGCAGCAGCTTGATCACCTCGTCGGAGAGCTCGCGGTCGTCGGTGATGGCGTCGAGCGACTTCAGTGCCGCGTTCAGCGCCTCGCGCCGCGCGGTGATCTCCTGTTCGTGCTCGGCGATATGCTCGCTGCGGCCGTCCTTGGCAAGGCCGAGCCAGCGCACCACCGGCGGCAGGGTGAGGCCAAGCCCGACCAGGGTCACGAAGATCACGCCGAAGGCGACGAACAGGATCAGGTCGCGATACGGGAAGGCCTCGCCGCTCGGCAGCGTCAGGGGCAGCGCCAGCGCCGCGGCGAGCGAGACCGCGCCGCGCACGCCGGTGAAGGCGACCACGAACACCGCCCGCCACGACGGCAGCGGATCGCGCTCGCGCACCCGCTTGCTGAGCCAGCGCGGCAGATAGGTGCCGGGAAACACCCAGAGGAAGCGCGCGGCGATCACGATGGCGGCAACCAGCACGGTGGCGGTGAGGATGTCGTGCAGCGGAAACGACTTCGACTTCTCGTACAGCGAGCGCATCTGGAAGCCGGTCAACAGGAACAGCAGGCCCTCGATCAGGTAGATGATCAAATCCCAGAAGAATATGCCCTGCAGGCGCGTCGCGGCGGAGATCAGCAGCGGTCCGTTCCAGCTCATGTAGAGCCCGCAGGCGACGGTCGCGATCACGCCGCTGCCGCCGAAATGCTCGGGGACCCAGTAGGCGAGATAGGGGGTGATCAGCGACAGCGTGATCTCGACCTGCGGATCCCGGGCACGGCGGCGGGCGCGCAGGCTGAGCCAGCCGACCGCGGTGCCGAATGCGATTTCGGCGGCGACGATGACGAAGAAGGTGCCGGTCGCCTTCGGCAGCGAGAACAGCCCGGTGGTGATGGCGGCGAGCGCGAAGCGATAGAGGATCAGCGCGGTGGCGTCATTGGCGAGCCCTTCGCCCTCGAGGATCACCAGGATGCGGCGGGGCATGCCGAGCTTGCGCGCGATCGCCAGTGGCGCGACCACGTCGGGCGGCGCGACGATGGCTCCGAGCAGGAAGCCGATGCTCCAGGGCAGGCCGATCACATAGTGGGTCGCGGCCGCCACCATGAAGGCGGTGAAGATCACGCAGCCGACCGACAGCAGGATGATCGGCCGCAGATTGGCCTTGAACTCGCGCCAGCTCATCGCAACGCTGGCCGAATAGATCAGCGGCGGCAGCACCACCAGAAGCACCAGCTCGGGCGGCAGTTCCAGCGACGGCATGCCCGGCACGAAGGCGAGCACGATGCCGACCAGCAGCAGCAGGATCGCCGGCGCGATATCGGTCCGCCGCGCCACCAGCGCGGTTCCCGCCAGCACGCCGAGCAAGGTGAGGAAAATCTGAAACTTGGCTTCCATAATGGGCTCAATTCGCCCGGAAACCACCGCCAGTCAATGCGGTCCGGCCGGTGCCGGACCGCGAGAGCGTGTCATAAAGCTGTCGCGGGTCTGCGCGCCCGGCCGGTCAGTCCCTGAGGTCGTAGCGGTAGGACTTCGAGACGATCTGCCAGCCGTCGGCGAGCTTCATCGCGACCAGGTAGTCGGTGAAGAACCGCGGCGGCAGCTGGCAACGCACCTTGATGAAGGCGGTGTTGTCGTCGGAGCGGTCGATGGTGACGATGAAGTCCTCGCGCGGCTTGCCTTCGGCCTGCGCCGACGGCCGCTTGCGCACCCAGGCGAGCCAGTCCGGCACGGTCAGGACCTTCAGCTCGCCCTTCTCCACCCAGCGCAGGTCGGCGCTCGGATGAAAGGCAGCGGCGAGCTTGTCGGCATTGCCTTCATAGAGACCGTCGAAATAGGTTTGCACGACGTTTTCGACGCTGGATCGATCTTGGCTCATTGGTGGTCCTCCCGGCCGGAATTGATCTGCTAGGATTTAGCCATGAACTGCCGGACCGCGCTATGGCCGGCGGCAAAATTCTGCGTGAGGGACAAGTCGTGACTGCATCCGCAAATTCGAACAATCGGATACTGAGCGGTGAATGCTTCTGCCGCGACGTGCGCTATGAGGTGGCCGACGCCTTTGCCTATGCGATGAATTGTCACTGCTCGAATTGCCGGCGCGCCACTGGATCGGCGTTCAAGCCGTTCGCGGGAATCGTGCGCGAAAAATTCGCCGTTGTCAGCGGCGCCGATGGCCTTCTGATCTACGGCGATGAGACCACCCATGACGCGCATTGCGGCCGCTGCGGCTCGCTGCTCTATTCGCAGGTTCGCAACGGCGCCTATGTCCATGTCACGATGGGGACGCTGAATGACGCGCCGGCGATCCGGCCGACCGCGCATATCTTCGTCGGTTCGAAGGCGCCATGGGACGAGATCACCGACGATCTGCCGCAGTATCAGGAGCACGTGACGCGAGACGGAAAATAGATGGCGGGGAATAAATCTGCTCAAGGCAAGTTCTTGCCCTGAGTTTGGTCCGCCTGCGTCGCTGGCGTCTCGGACGGTCCCAGCGAGAACGCGAGCACGACGTCGTCGGCGCGCTGCTTGAACTCCTTGCCGACCGCGGTGCGGGCTGCGTCGGCAAGTTCCTGCAATGGCTTGTCCTGGAGCAGGTTCGGGAAGGTGACCGTCACCGATGTGAGCCGGCCATTGTGCCAGTTGAAGCCGACCGCCGGTTTGACCCCGACCATCGCGAACAGGTCGTTCTCGACGGCTTTGGCGTGCTTGAAGCCGTCGAACACGGCGTCGGCCAGGCCGCATCCCGCGACGCAGCCGGCCAGCAGCGCAAGCGCGATGAGATTTCGGGCCATGCCGCCGATGGTGCGGGATCGGTGGGCTGGAACCGATGCGCTTGCGCCCTGCATGACGTCCTCCGTGTCTTGTTCTCGTTGCCCCGATGGTGCCCGAAATGTCGCCACCAGCCAAATCCGAACCACTGCTCTGTTTCGTCGACTAACAGTCAGGATGCGCGGTCCCCGCCGGCACCGATCGTGAGGCGCCTCACAAAGCCGGCCGCTTGCTTCTGGTAATTGGACCTGCATGCTGGGAAAGGGCGAGAGTGTCGCCATGAATGGGTCTGGGCTCTTGAAACTGAAACGACTGCTGCTGGCGGTGGCCGCCTTTCTGCTGATCGTCTGCCAGCCGGCCTTTGCCGAGAAGCGCGTGGCGCTGGTGCTCGGCAACTCCGCCTACCGGAACACCGCGCCGCTGGCGAACCCGGTCAACGATGCCGCGGTGATGGCCGCGACGCTGAAGAATGCCGGCTTCGATGTGGTCGATTTCCGCAAGGACCTGCCCGCGATCGAAACCCGCCGCGCGCTGCGCGAATTCGCCGACCTCGCCCGCGATGCCGATATCGCATTGGTGTACTACGCCGGCCACGGCATCGAGGTCGACGGCGCCAATTACCTGATCCCGGTCGATGCCCGCCTGGAGCGCGACACCGACGTCTATGACGAGGCGTTCTCGCTGGATCGCATCCTGGTCGCGATCGAGCCGGCCCGGAAACTCCGGCTGGTGATCCTCGATGCCTGCCGCGACAACCCGTTCGCCAAGACCATGAAGCGGACGCTGGCGACCCGGGCGATCGGACAGGGCCTCGCCAAGGTCGAGCCGACCAGCCCGAACGTGCTAATCGCCTATTCGGCCAAGGCCGGCTCGACCGCAGCCGACGGCGACGGCAAGAACAGCCCGTTCACGATCGCGCTGTCCAAGTTCCTGCCGACCCCCGGTCTCGATGTGCGCCGCGCCTTCGGCTATGTCCGCGACGAGGTGCTGAAGACCACCAACAACCGCCAGGAGCCGTTCGTCTATGGCTCGCTCGGCGGCGAGGACGTGCCGCTGGTGCCGGCACCGGCCAAGCCGGCGCCCGCCGCTGCTGCCGCGCCCGCGGCGCCGGCACCGACGCCGCAGTCGGAGGCCCGTCGCGATTACGAGCTCGCGCTGCAGATCGGCAACAAGAGCGCGATGAACGCCTTCCTCGCCCAGTACCCCAACGGCTATTACGCCAACCTCGCCAGGTTGCAGCTGGAGAAGTTCGCGGCGGAGGAGGCCCGCGTCGCCGCCACCGAGAAGGCGCGTCTGGCCGAGCAGGAGCGCGCACGGCTCGCCGCCGAGGGTGCGCAGAAGGCGCAGCAGGCCAAGGCCGAAGCCGATGCAAAGGCGGCCGAGGCGGCGCGCCTTGCCGCGGAGCGGGCCAAGCAGGTCGCGCAGGAGCAGGCCGCGGCCGCTGAGCAGAAGCGGCAGGCGGATGCTGCGGTCGCCGATCGGGCCGCCGCGGATAAGCCGGTTACCGATCAGGCGGCAAGCCCTGCCGCCGCAGCAGCGCCGGCTCCAGCCGAGAAGGGCACGACCGTTGCCGCGCTGGCCACCGGTTCGCCGGAGGCCGATGTCGTCAAGTCGGTGCAGACCGAGCTGCGCCGCGTCGGTTGCCTGACCGGTGCGGTCGACGGCGACTGGAACGCGGCCTCACAACGCTCGCTGACGCTGTTCAACCGCTACGCCGGCACCAAGCTCGACATCAGGGCCGCGAACGCCGACACGCTCGATGCCATCAGGCTGAAGCAGGCGCGTGTCTGCCCGCTGGTCTGTGAGCACGGCTACAAGGCGGACGGCGATCGCTGCACCAGGATCGTGTGCGCCGAGGGTGCCTTCCTCAACGACGACAATGAATGCGAGAAGCGGCGCGAGCGGAAGCCGGTTGCCAGGCGCGACAGCGACGAGCGGCCGTCGCGGCGCGAGCGCGCCTTCCATCCGCAGCGCGAACGGCTCGAACCATCGATGCCGTCGGCGGAGGCGCCGCGCCCGCGCGGCCGCGCCAGGGCCGAAGGCGGCGGCGGTCAGATCGTCTGCGATGCCTATGCGTGCCGTCCGGTCCGGCATGGCTGCCACATCGAGTACCGCGGCGGCGGCGGTCCCGGCCTCGGCGTCGGCAATGTCGAGTCGTGCAATTAGTGCTGAATGGTCAGATCAAGCTCGCCGCGATGTTGACCATCAGCGCCAGCAGCGCGGTGTTGAACACGAACGAGATGATGCCGTGCACGGTCGCGGTGCGGCGGATGATCTTGTCGGTGATGCCGACGTCGGAGACCTGCGCGGTCATGCCGATCACGAACGAGAAATAGACGAAATCCCAATAGTCGGCGTCGACATGCTCGTCGCCACTCGGAAACTGCAATCCGCCGGGCGTCTTGCCGCGGTAGAACTCATGGGCGTAGTGCAGCGAGAACGCGGTGTGGACCACCGCCCATGACAGCGTGATGGTGACGATGGCCACCGCCAGCCCGGCCGGGCTGCCCTTGGAGGCGCCGAGTTCGAACACGATGGCGAGCAGGCTTGCCAGCGCGCCGGACGCGGTCAGCAGCAGGATCAGGAAACGGCCGTCGTCCTGCAAGATGGCGCTGCGCTTGATGTGGGCGACCCCACAGCGCAGCATCATCACATAGGCGAGCAGAAGATAGAGCGCGGCGAAGGCGTCCCAGCCGGCGAGCAGGCGCGTGACCAGGCGCGTCGAGCCGGGGATCAGCAGCGCGACGGCGATGCCGACCGCGATCGAGACGAAGGTTCGCGGCCGGCCCACGACGATGCGGACCGGCATCGGCAGCTTGCGGAAGCGAACAAGGCGATCGTCGAACTCCTTGTTCATTCCGCGGGTCGCCTTCGGCTAGTTCTTGCGCTCGGCGACGAAGCGGGCGGCCGCGCGCAGCACGTCGCCGCGGCTGCCGAACAGCGACAGCGCGGCGTCGGCGCGCGCCAACAGGTCGCGCACGCGCTGCTTGGCGCCGTCGATGCCGAGCTGGGTGACGAAGGTGGTCTTGCCGAGCGCAGCGTCGGCACCGGCCGGCTTGCCGAGTGCGGCGGCATCACCCTCGACATCGAGCAGGTCGTCGGCGATCTGGAAGGCCTCGCCGAGCGCTTTGCCGTAATCGTCGAGCGCCTGGTATTCCCTCTCGGAGGACTGGCCGAGGATTGCGCCGGCGATGCAGCCGAACCGCAACAGCGCACCGGTCTTCATCTGTTGCAGGCGGGCGACGTCGACCGGCTCGCGGTCGCCGAAGCGGCCTTCGCCGGCGAGGTCGAGGATCTGGCCGCCGGCCATGCCGCCGACCCCGGAGGCGCGCGCCAGTGCGCGGGTCAAGAGCAGGCGTACCGTCGGGTCCTTGTGGATCGCGTCGCGGGTGATGATGTCGAAGGCGATCGTCAACAGCGCGTCGCCGGCGAGGATCGCGGTGGCGTCGTCATAGGCCTTGTGCAGGGTCGGGCGGCCGCGGCGCAGGTCGGAATTGTCCATCGCCGGCAGATCGTCATGGATCAGCGAGTAGCAGTGGATGCATTCCAGCGCGGCGCCGGCCAGCAGCGCGGCTTCGCGCGGGATGCCGAACACCGCCGCGCTCTCGACCACGAGGAACGGCCGCAGCCGCTTGCCGCCGCCGAGGCTCGAATAGCGCATCGCCTCGATCAGCCGCTTCGGCCGCACGATCTCGTCGCTCTCGGTCGCATCCGACAGCAGCTTCGCGAGCAGGGCTTCGGTATCCTCCGCGGTCTGGTCCAGCCGCTTGGAAAACTCTGCAGTACCGGTCGTCATTAAGAATTGCTCCAGATCGATTTTCGGCCGGACAATCGTTGATGGCATCGGCTTCGTCAATTCCACCCTGCGGCGGATTCGCGCCTTAAAAGTGCTGGAAAAACCGTGAATTATCCCGCAGACCTCTGACGGCGCCGGCCGTGGTCTGGCGGGCGGGCCCTAAATCCTCCTGGAAAGGTTCTCCCCGGAAACCCCCGTTTTGCGCATCGTCCGAATTTTATTGCTGCTTTTGCTGGCCCTGCTGTTGCTGCCCTATCTGGTGACGCCGTTCTACCGCAGCGGCCAGCCGGTTTCGGCCCTGATGGCGTGGCGGACGCTGACGGGCGCTCCCGTCACCCGGCACTGGCTCGATTTCGGCGCCATGTCGCCCTACCTGCCGCGGTCCGTGGTCGGCTCGGAAGATGCCCATTTCTGCAAGCATCACGGCGTCGATTGGGGTGCGCTGCGCGAGGTGATCGACGATGCCGGGGATGGTGAGGTGGCCCGCGGCGGCTCGACCATCACCCAGCAGGTGGCCAAGAACCTGTTCCTGTGGTCCGGCCGCAGCGTGATCCGCAAGGGGCTGGAACTGCCGCTGGCGCTCTGGATCGATTTCGTGCTGCCGAAGCAGCGGATCCTGGAAATCTACCTCAATATCGCGGAAATGGGCCCGTCCGGGCAGTTTGGCGCCGAGGCCGGTGCCCAATACGCCTTCGGCCGGTCGGCGGCGACCCTCTCCCCTCGCGAAGCCGCGCTTTTGGCGGCAATCCTGCCGAACCCGGTCAAGAGAAGCGCCCGGAACCCGGGGCCGGGGGTGCGGCGGCTGTCCGGGACCTATATGGTCCGGGCCGGCAAGGTGGAGCGCTGCTGGCGCGAAAATCGCGGCTCCTGAGGCCGATTTCGGGCGCATTTTGCTGTCTCCGGGCCTAGCTTTACGCAGCCCCTTCCTCTATAAGCGCGGCCTTACCGGCATCGCAGCTGGCGCTTTGGAGCGCTGTGCGCTCGTCCGCATTGCGGACGATGCCTTCGCAACACCCCTAGAGGACACCGTCATGGCCGTTCCCAGAAGAAAAACCTCGCCGTCGCGCCGTGGCATGCGCCGTTCGGCCGATGCGATCAAGACCCCGACCTATGTCGAGGACAAGGACTCCGGCGAACTGCGCCGCCCGCACCACCTCGACTTGAAGACCGGCATGTACAAGGGCCGCCAGGTCCTGAAGGCCAAGAAAGAGTCCTGATCGGACCTTCGGCTGCCGCGCCGTTCCAGACACACGGCGCTGCGCCCGAATTCGGCCAACGAGTGCGGTCAAGACGGGCGCGTTCGCGGCGAGGCCTATAGGCGTCGCCGCATTGCTGGTTCTCCCTGAATAAGGCCCAAGCCCGATGGTCGGTTTTCCGCTGCTGCTCGTTCCGCTCGCGGTCTACAACATCATCGCCTTCCTGATGCCGGGCGTGTCCTTTACGGACCCGCTGATCAGGCTGACCTTGCTGTCGGGCGAGCAATGGCAGATCACGCTCAGCGACATGCTGCTCGCTGCCGGCGTGCTGCTGTTGCTGCTCGAGGTCATCAAGGGCGCACGCCCCGGCGCGAAATATCTCACCGACCACCTGCTGTCGCTGATCGTGTTCGGCGCTGCCGCCGCCGAATTCGTGCTCTGGCCGAAATTCGGCAACTCGACCTATTGCCTGCTCACGCTGCTGGCGCTGGTCGATTTCATTTCCGGAGTTGCGCTGCGCACCCGCCGTCGTGCGGCAGTTGCAGCCGCCGCACCCGCACCGAGCGTCAGCAAGCCGCAGCCTGAGGCGCCGGCGCCCGCGCCTGCCGTGCAGCCCGCTGCGCGGATCGAGCCGGCCCCTGCCGCGCCGCCGGCCCCTGCCGCTCCGGTTCCTCCGGCGACGTCGGTTGCCGAATCCGTGCTGCTCGATCCGTCCGCGCCCAAGCCGACGGTCGCCTCACCCGACCTGCAGCCGGGCGGCCAGCCGCCATCGGACACGCCGCAGCGCTGAGAAAACGCTCCAGCAAGTTTCTTGTTTGTGCGTGATCTTTTCGGAGTGCTAACGCGGCCCTCCGGGGCCGGACCATGCGCTAGATGATCTGCCTGGTGCGTCGCGCCACGCTGCGGCGCTCGTCGAAATGCGGGCCGTAAGCGCTTTGCGCGTCGGCCAATGACCCACGCCGCTGCCCGCGGGTCTGCGGCTCATGCGCCGCGGTCGCGATAAGCTGCGCCACGAAGGACGGATCGGCGTGCAGCAGCGGGATCTTGGGCGCCCAATGAGTGGTCACGGCGAGCGGCACCAGCGCTGTGCAGGGCGCTTCGGCATCGCCCGTGACCTCGCCGTCCGGTACTTCTGGTTGTTCGTCGAACATCGGCTGCGACCCGTTGCTGCGTCATAGTTTGGGACGTTGCGTCCCTCCGCAACCTCACCGTGGCAAGGGGCATGCCTGCCGTGCCCAGTTCGTTCCCGGAGATCGGAAAACGTGGTTTCCGGATTATTTATCAACTTCTCCTAGCGTTGGATTCGCCGGAACCACTATCTTGAGGGTGCGTAGAATCACCGGGCGCCGTCCCAAATCGAGACATGTGCGATGCCCCCTGTCCCGCCAGCTGCCAGCATCCTCGCCTCGCTCGGCCAGGCCACATTCGCCTGGGACCTTGCGACCGACGTGATCGCCTGGAGCGACAATGTGGCGACGGTCTTGCCGGAGATTCCTGGCACGGCGCTGGCGACCGGTGCTGAATTCGCAAAGCTGATCGAGCCGCAGCGCTCGGTGCGCACGGATGCGATCGGCCAGGCCACGCATGTGCCGGGCGGGGAGGGCGTTCCCTACCGGATCGAGTATGGCGTGCGCGCCGTGACCTCCGCGCCGGTGATCTGGATCGAGGAGACCGGTTGCTGGTTCGCTGGCGCCGACGGCAGGCCGGCGCGTGCGGAGGGCGTCGTCCGCATCAACAATGAACGGCACGCCCGCGACGAGCAGCTGCTGAAACTGTCACGGCACGACCCGCTCACCAACGAGCTCAACCGCACCCATCTGATCGCATCGCTCGCGGAGACGATCGAGGAGTGCGCGCGCTTCCGCTCCTCCTGCGCCTTCATGCTGATCGGCATCGATCATCTGGCGCGCGTCAACGATGCCTTCGGCTTCGATGTCGCCGACGCCGTCATCGCCGAGATCGCGAGGCGGATCCGGGCGCGGCTGCGCAGTGGCGACATGCTCGGCCGCTTCTCCGGCAACAAGTTCGGCCTGATCCTGCGCAACTGCACCGTCGACGACACCAATGTCGCGGCCGAGCGCTTCCTCGGCGCCGTTCGCGACGAGGTGGTGCCGACCAAGTCCGGCCCGGTGTCGGTGACGGCTTCGATCGGCGCCGTCACCATCCCCCGCCATGCCAAGTCGGCGGAAGAGGCGGTCAATCGCGCCCAGGAGACGCTTGACGCCGCCAAGAGCCGCCGCGCCGGATCGTTCGCGCTGTGGAAGCCGAATGTCGAGCGCGATGCCCAGCGCCGCGTCAACATTCGCGTCACCGACGAGATCGTCACCGCGCTGAACGAGCGCCGCATCGTGATCGGCTTCGAGCCCGTGGTCGACGCGCGCTCGCGGCAGCCTTCGTTCTACGAATGCCTGGTCCGCATGGAGCAGCAGGATGGCCAGGCACTGCTGGCACCCGATATCGTCCCGGTTGCTGAACGGCTCGGCCTGATCCGGCTGGTCGATCACCGCGTGCTGGAGCTCGCGATCGCCGAGCTCGCCGCCGCCCCCGATGTGCAGCTCAGCCTCAACATCTCGCCCGACACCACGATGGACCCCGACTGGTGGGCCACCATCGAATCGTTGATGCGCGCGCATCCCGGCGTCGGCGAGCGGTTGATCGTCGAGATCACCGAGACGGTCGCGATCCAGGATATCGACGACGTCCGCGGCTTCGTCACGCGGCTGAAGAATTTCGGCAGCCGGATCGCGATCGACGATTTCGGCGCCGGCTACACCTCGTTCCGCAATTTGCGCAAGCTCGGCGTCGATATCGTGAAGATCGACGGCGCCTTCGTGCAGAACATCGTGCGCTCGGCCGACGACCGCGCCTTCGTGCAGACGCTGATCGATCTGGCGCGCCGTCTCGAAATCAAGACGGTCGCCGAATGGGTGCAGGACGAAGAGGCCGCCGTGATGCTGCGCGAATGGGGCTGCGACTTCATCCAGGGCCGTCTGATCGGCCTCGCCTCGCCGGACCGGCCCTGGAATGCGCTGGCGGAGAAGGCCGTCCCCGCTGCCGGCTGACGTCGTCATGGCTGCCCCGCGGGTCATTGCGTTGACCCCGGCCGCCACACCTCATATCCGGCAGCGCAAGCGCGTGCCGAACCGCGCTGCGGTTTTCCGGAGAGCAAGGTGGTATGGACTGGAACGATTTTCGGCTGATCCTTGCGATCGGCCGGGCCGGCTCGCTGAAAGGAGCCGCGCAGCAGCTCGGCAACGACCACTCCACGATCTTCCGCTGGCTCAACGCGCTCGAGGCGAGGTTTCAGGTCCAGCTTTTCGAGCGCGCCGACGGCGTCTATACGCCGACGGACGCCGGAGACCGGATGCTGCTCGCCGCCGAGCGCATGGAAGTGGAGGTGCTTGCGGTCGACCGTGAGGTCAGCGGCCAGGACGCCAGGTTGTCCGGCAATCTGCGCATCACCTGCTCGGAATCCCTGGCCTACCGCATCCTCAACGACCTGCTTGCCGAGTTCAGGTCGAAGCACGCGGGGATCACGGTCGAGCTGCTCGTCGACAACCGCCAGCTCGACCTGCTCCGACGTGAGGCGGATATTGCGATCCGGGCGACGCGTCCGACCGAGGGCGACCTGTTCGGACGGCAGATCGCGGAGACCGCGTGGGCGCTCTATGCAAGCCCGCGCTATCTGGCCGACCGCGGCCAACCGGACGGCGTGCCGTTTGAAGGCCACAGCTTCATCGGCTGGGACAGCTCTGCGGTCGCGGCAGCGGCGAGCTGGCTCACCGAAACCGTGCCGAACCAGCAGATCGTGTATCGCTCCAGCAGCCTGATCAACCAGATGATGGCGGTGAAGGCCGGCATCGGGATGGCGCTGCTGCCTTGTTATCTCGGCGATCCGGAGACGGACATCGAGCGCGTGTCGGTGCCCGAGGCCACGCTGACGCGTGAACTCTGGCTTATCACCCACCGCGATCTGCGCAACACCGCCCGGGTCCGCGCCTTCTTCGACATCGTGGGGCAAGGGCTGGCGGCGCGCCGCCAGCTGCTCGAAGGACGCTCGCGCAATCACGCTGCGCTTGAGGCGCGATGATCCTTATCCCAAATCCAGCCGGGACTCTGCTTCACCTCGCCAAGCACGCGGGGAGAGGTCGGATCGCATCGAAGATGCGATCCGGGTGAGGGGGGAGTCTCCACGAGTTCAACTGTCACTCAGCTCGCGGAAGCAGCCCCTCACCCCATCCCTCTGCCCGTAAGAACGGAGAGAGGGAGCCCAGTGCGATTACACTTGCCGAGCCTCGCCCGAGGTCTTGTAGCCGGGCTGCTGAAACGGATGCGCGTCGGCGAAGGCCGGCAATGCGAAGCAGCGCTTCGCCAACGCCGCTACTGCAGGAAACGCTGCGATATCCATGCGGTAGACGTCGGCCAGCGCCACCTGGCCGGCGATGCTGATGTCGGCGATCGTCGGCGTTGCTCCCAGCGCAAAGGGGGCGGGTGGACGTCGCACCAGCAGGCGCTCGTAGGTCGAGAGCCCCTCGGCGGTCCAATGCCTGCACCAGGACTCGATCGCGGCCGTGTCGGCGCCGAGTACCTGACCGAGATATTTGCGGACGCGCGGAACGGTCAGCGGGTGCGCGTCCGCCGCGAGGATCATGGCCAGTGACCGCGCATAGGCCCGTTCGGCGGCGTCGGTCGGCAACAGCCGTGGCTCGGCCGTGATGTCATCGAGATATTCGACGATCGCCAAGGACTGGAACACGAGGCGGCCGTCGTGAACCAGCGTCGGCACGACGTGCTCCGGGTTCACGTCGGCGTAGCCCGGATCGAACTGGCGTCCGGACAGAATGTCGATGTCGATTTCCTCGAACGGAAGGTTCTTCAGCGCCAGCGCGACCCGGACGCGGAATGCCGCATTCGAGCGCCAGAAGCCGTAGAGCTGGATGGTCATTCGGATTGCCTCTCTTCGTCAGGCCGTCTGTCTAGCGTGGCGTGGGAGGGGCGTCGCAGGCGATGCGATTGCCGCGCGGCAATCCGGGCTTGCAAGCCTGCAAGTGCAGGCTTGCTGGAACTGGCTTGGCCGGAGCGCGATGACTGGTGGATCATCGCGCTCCGGATTGTTCTTCGCTCCGGGTCCCCTTCGTCAGCTGTCGCCGCCGGCGAAGATGTCCTTGCGGATCACCGCATGAACGCCCCAATTGCCGTCGACCACCTGGGTGACGCCGAAATCGACGCCGAGCGAGATCAGCGAGATCGCCTCGTCCTCGGTCAGCTTCTTGGTCGTCATCAGGAATTTACGCATCTTGCGGAAGGCGTCGCGCAAGGCGAGGTCGACCGACGATTTCTTGTAGATCTCGGTCTGCGCGCTGGAGCCGAGCTCACTGAGATAGTTGGCGTAGCTGAAGCCGTGCACCAGCCATTCGTCCTGGGTCTCCAGCATCGGGTAGTCGAGCGCTTCCAGCGCGGTGCCGGCGAGGTCGGCCTTCTTGTGCAGGATGATCTGGAAGGTGCCGTTGAGCGAGCATTCGATCGCGGTGCCGCACAATTCGGAATCGCCCTGCGAGGCGTGGGAATCGCCGACCGACAGCAGCCCGCCCTCGACCGCCACCGGGTAATACATCGTGGCGCCCTTGCCGATCCGCCAATTGTCGATGTTGCCGCCGGTGTAGCTCGGCGGAATCGAATCGACGAACTCGGCCTCCTTCGGCGCGAGCCCGATCACCCCGAAATGCGGCCGCACCGGAATGCGCACGTTCTTCAGGATGCCGTGGTTCTCCTTGACCGTCGAATGATCGACCGGGACGCCGGGATAATCGATGGTCTTGTGCACCACGCCGGACGGATCGGTCTGCGGCGTCCAGGTGAAGTTGTAGACGGCACGCGCCCAGTTGCGTTCGCCGGTTGCGTCGACCTCATAGATGGTGACGACCTCTCGCGGCTTCGGTTCGGTGAGCAGATCCTTGTAGTGGAAGCCCCACGAGGCCGCGGCGTTGCTGCCGAACGCCTTGCCGGAATATTTCGGATTGGCGCAGGGCCGCGGCGCGACGTCGATGATGCGCAGCTCGAGCACGTCGCCTTCCTCGGCACCGCGCACGAACACCGGCCCGGTGCAGATATGCACGCCGAGGCCTTCGCCGGCGCCGCGTCCGAACAGCGAGGCGTCCATCGGACCCGCGCCGCGCCGATTCACGCCCTTCTTCTCCTTGGTCCAGAGATAGACGCTCTCGACGCCGGGATCGCCCTTCACCATGCGTTCGGCATCGTCATTGGCGTGGTGCGTCAGCGCCTCGATCGTGATGAAGTCGCCGGAATTGATCTCGACGCGCGGTTTCAGCGTCTTGCTGAAATAGCCCCAATGCACGGTGTCGGCATTGGCCGGCAGATGGTGATAGGCGCGCTGCGCCGGCTGGTGTTTTTCGGCGGCGGCCGCCATCTTCGGGGTCACCAGCGAGATGCCGCCGGCGGTCATCGCCGCGGCGCCGCCGGCCGCGGCGAAGCTCGAGCGCAGGAACGAGCGGCGTTCCCGGTCGAGCGTCTCCTTGAACTGTCGATGATGCAATTCGAAGTCCGGGCAGTTCTTGTCGTCACCTGCGCACATCTTTGGCTCTCCCTTGGATCGAAGGTGCGCGCGAGACTGCATCGCGCGGCGTCGTCCCGACATGACCGGGCGCGCCCAATAATTTGTAGGTGCGATGCTGTTCCTTGCGGCGCGAACGCCCGCGCAAAGGCGTGGAAGCCAGGGGAGACGGCTGCCTCCGCATTGCGGCGTGGCCGCGATGGTCAAGAATTTGGACGTATTCGATCAAGTTGCACTGCGTTCGCGGGCAACGGTGCTGCGGCGTAACCGCGGCCGCTTGCGTCTATTGCACGAAGGCTGGGCAGCGCGTGCCGCAGCAACATGCTTGCCGCGCCCCGGCAATCGGTGCACGCTGTCTTCACGGCTCTGTGACTGGAAGGCCGCGATGTGGCGGCCCGGAGGGGTGATGGTCGCGACGACCTACCGGATTTCGGTCGATGCGATCCCGCGGCAAAACCGGCGGGAGATGTGGCGCGAGGCGCTGTCCGGCTTGCAGCTCGATTGCGAATTGCCGGAGGCCGGCCAATTCCAGTTCGGCGAGTTGACCGCGAAGCGTTCGACCAGCGGCGCGCAGCTCGCGCTGCTGCGTTCCACCGAGCAGCAGATCGTCTGCAACGGTCACGCCGCGTCACCGGGAATGCCGGCGCGGGTCGCCATCATCTTCCATGCCTACGGCCGCGGCAGCATCGCGTCCGGCCCACGCAGGTGCGAATTCGCCGACAACGACGTTTCCGTGTGCGACTTGCAATCGCCCTGGCGCATGGCTTTACGCGAGGATTTCGAGATCCTGCTGCTCGAATTGCCGCGCGAGCGGCTGCTCGGCCGGCTCGGGCATAATCGGCTGCGTCTGCCGGCCGTGCTCGGCGCATCGATTGCCGCGGCGGCCGTGCGGCCGGTGATGCGGACATTGGGCGGCAATTTCGCGATCCTCGACAAGGCCGATCTCGCCACCGCCGAGGTCGCGGTCACCGAGCTCATCGCCGGTGCGCTGCTCGGCGAGACGCGGCTCGATGCGGAGGCGATGACGCAGGTCCAGGCCGGCCATTTGCGGCGGGTCGATGCCGCGATCGAGGCCCAGCTCGGCAATGCCGGTCTGACGATCGCCGACATCGCCCGGCAGGAAGGCCTGTCGCAGCGCTATTTGCAGCGGCTGTTCGAACGGCAGAGCACGACATTCTCCGCCTATGTGCGCGAGCGGCGGCTGGAGCGCTGCTGCAACGATCTGATCGATCCGAACTACGCCGACCAGCGCATCGCCGAAATCAGCTATCGCTGGGGCTTCACCGATCAGGCGCATTTCAGCCGGATGTTCAGCGCGACCTACGGCACCTCGCCGCGCGACTTCCGCAAGGCGGTGCCGCGCGATGTCGCGAGCGAGCGTACGCGCGGCCGGCCGCGGCTGGCACGCGGCACCGCGACCGTGCTGCGGCTCGCGCCAAGCCCGGCATCGCGCGGGACGATTGCGCAGCAGGAGCCGATCCTGGCGGTCGAGCCAGCGGCGGCGCCGGAAGGGCGGGACGCCTCCCATCATCATCTCAAGGTGTCGAGGGAGACTGCCCATTGGGGTTATCTCAGCCGCGCCATTCCGCCTGTCATGAGCGTGCGGTCGGGCGCGCTGGTGACGATCGAGACGCTGACCCAGCACGCCTTCGATGATTATGAGCGCATGATCAAGGGCGACCCGGGCGCCGAGAGCGTGTTTCGCTGGACCGCCGAGGGCAAGTCGGTGGAACGGCGCGGCGCCGGCCCGATGGACGGTTCGATCTTCGGCCGTGGCGCTGGCGAAGGCTTTGGCGTGCACATCTGCACCGGCCCGATCCATGTCTGCGGCGCGGAGCCCGGCGACGTGCTCGAGGTGCAGATCCTCGATATCTGGCCGCGGCCCTCCGCCAACCCGGCCTTTGCCGGCAAGTCGTTCGGCAGCAATGCCGCGGCCTGGTGGGGTTTTCAGTACAACGACCTGATCGATCCGCCGGCCAGGCGCGAGACCATCACGATCTTCGAGACCGACGCGCGGGCAGAATGGGCCCACGCCCTCTATTCTTATCGCTGGACGCCGCAGACCGATCCGTTCGGCGTGCGTCACGAGACGATGGATTATCCGGGCGTGCCGGTCGACCACGCCACCGTCGAGAAACGGCAGGGCGTGCTGGCCGGCGTGCGCATCCCGGCGCGATTGCATTTCGGCTTCATGGCGGTGGCGCCGCGCGAGTCCGACATCATCGATTCGATTCCGCCGGGCTATTTCGGCGGCAATGTCGACAATTGGCGCGCCACCAAGGGCACCACGCTGTATCTTCCGGTCGCCGTGCCCGGCGCGCTGTTCTCGATCGGCGATCCGCATTTCGCGCAGGGCGACGGCGAGGTCAACGGCACCGCGCTCGAGCTATCGCTCACCGGCCAGTTTCGCTTCGTGCTGCACAAGAGCGGCAGCGCTGCCAAGCCGCATGTCGAGGGCCTTGCGCATCCGCTCCTGGAAACGCCGGAGGCGTGGATCCTGCACGGCTTCAGCTATGGCAATTACCTGCGGGAGCTCGGGCGGAATGCGCAGTCGGAAATCTACCAGCGTTCGTCGGTCGATCTCGCGCTGCGCAATGCGTTCCGCGCGACGCGCAAATTCCTGATGGAGTGCTATCGCCTCAGCGAGGACGAGGCGCTGGCGCTGATCTCGCTCGGCGTCGATTTCGGCGTCACCCAGGTTGCCGACGGCAATTGGGGCGTGCACGCGATCGTGCCCAAGAACATGTTTGGCGGGACGATGGGGACGTGACGTCGGCGAGGCGCGCCGACGTCAGAGATTCCCGCGATGCGATGACGGCCGATGGATCGGCCGAGGACCTTACTCGTCCTTCTTCGCCGGCTGCGACATGCGCTCGAGGCGTTCCTGCATGTCCTTCATCTGGCGGCGCAGGTCGTCGATGTTGCCGTTGTCGGGCGCCGGCTCCGGCACCTTCTCGGTCTCGGCGCCGCCGCGCTGCGGCACGAACGGCTTGAACATCGAGAAAGTCTGCTGGAACAGCTCCATGTTGCGGCGGACTTGCTCCTCCAGCGGAGCAAACGGTGTCCCGCTCAGGGCGCCCGCGATCTGCTTGCGGAATTTTTCCTGTTCCTTGGTCAGCGTCTCGATCGATTGTTCGAGATATTTCGGCACCACCATCTGCATGCTGTCGCCATAGAAGCGGATCAGCTGGCGCAGGAAGGTGGTCGGCAGCAGGTTCTGCCCGGCCTTGTTCTCCTGCTCGAAGATGATCTGGGCGAGCACGGAGCGGGTAATGTCGTCGCCAGTCTTGGCGTCATAGACGAGGAAATCCTCGCCTTCCTTCACCATCGCCGCGAGGTCCTCGAGCGTCACATAGGTGCTCGTACCGGTATTATAGAGCCGCCGGTTCGCGTATTTCTTGATCGTGGTCGGTTGTTCAGATTTTGCCATGGGCTCTCACTTCAATACCGAAGAACCTGGAACCCGACGGCATCGCCGCTGGGCTAAATGCAACGCATCGCAGCAAAGGTAAGCATTTTCAAAGCGGTTCGGCTACCGTTTTGTGCTGTGCGGTTAATTCCAAAGCATAGGATTTGCTCAGGAATGTGCCAAGAGCGTCATTTTGAGTGCGCCGCGGCGCGTTTTGCGCGTCAGCGCGATTGACATGCCTCAATGAGATTTACAGGATAGTCACTAAGAGACAGGCCAGCCAAACCGGGCCGCCCGCCGTCGAGAAACCCAGCTACAACCCATAGGAGATGTCCATGTCAGACGATGTCGTCATCGTCAGCGCCGCCCGCACCCCGGTCGGCAGCTTCAACGGCGCGTTCGCAACCACACCGGCCCACGATCTCGGCGCGATCGCCATCAAGGCGGCGCTGGAGCGCGCCGGCGTCGAGGGCGGCCAAGTCTCCGAAGTGATCATGGGCCAGATCCTCACCGCCGCGCAGGGCCAGAACCCGGCCCGCCAGGCCTCGATCGCGGCCGGCATCCCGGTGGAGAGCCCGGCCTGGGGTGTCAACCAGCTCTGCGGCTCCGGCCTGCGCACAGTGGCACTCGGCTATCAGGCGCTGCTCAACGGCGATTCGTCGATCGTCGTCGCGGGCGGCCAGGAATCGATGAGCATGGCCCCGCATGCGCAGTATCTGCGCGGTGGCGTCAAGATGGGCGGCCTCGAATTGATCGACACCATGATCAAGGACGGCCTGTGGGATGCCTTCAATGGCTACCACATGGGCAACACTGCCGAGAACGTCGCCAAGCAGTACCAGATCACCCGTTCGCAGCAGGACGAGTTCGCGGTCGGTTCGCAGAACAAGGCCGAGGCGGCGCAGAAGGCCGGCAAGTTCAAGGATGAGATCGTCCCGGTCACCATCAAGAGCCGCAAGGGCGACATCGTGGTCGACGCCGACGAGTATCCGCGCCATGGCGCCACGATCGATGCGATGGCCAAGCTCCGCGCGGCGTTCGAGAAGGACGGCACCGTGACCGCCGGCAACGCCTCGGGCATCAATGACGGCGCCGCCGCCGTCGTGCTGATGACCGCCAAGGAAGCCGCCAAGCAGGGCAAGAAGGTGCTCGCCCGCATCGTCTCCTGGGGCCAGGCCGGCGTCGATCCCAAGATCATGGGCACCGGGCCGATCCCGGCCTCGCGCACCGCGCTGAAGAAGGCCGGCTGGAACATCGCCGACCTCGACCTGATCGAAGCCAACGAGGCGTTCGCGGCGCAGGCCTGCGCTGTCAACAAGGACCTCGGCTGGGATCCGGCCAAGGTCAACGTCAATGGCGGCGCGATCGCGATCGGTCATCCGGTCGGCGCGTCGGGTGCGCGCGTGCTGGTGACGCTGCTGCACGAGATGCAGAAGCGCGATGCCAAGAAGGGCCTCGCGACGCTGTGCATCGGCGGCGGCATGGGCATCGCCATGTGCGTTGCACGCGACTGAACAAAAGGCAGCGAGGCCGGCTAGGTGATGAAAAGATCATCTGTCAACCACGGCGCGAGCTGATAGAAAAGATGCCCGGCTTTGCGCCGGGCATTTTTGTTTCGAGAGCATGATCCGGACCCGGAGAGCCGCGTTAGCGCAAAGCGTGAAGCGGTTTTCCGAAGGGATCATGCTCAAAACGGGAGCGGAAGCGCGACGATCCCATCGCGCTTCGTTGTGAGTGCGTAGGCCGGAGTTATCCGGTTATAAAAGACGGCCAAGGAGGAGACGGACATGGCACGTGTTGCATTGGTGACGGGCGGAACGCGGGGCATCGGAGCTGCTATCAGCAAGGCGCTGAAGGCGGCCGGCTACAAGGTGGCGGCAAGCTACGCCGGCAATGATGCCGCGGCGGAGAAGTTCAAGGCGGAGAACGGGATTCCCGTCTACAAGTGGGACGTCGCATCGTTCGACGCCTGCGCGGAAGGCGTGAAGAAGGTCGAGGCCGAACTCGGCCCGGTCGACGTGCTGGTGAACAATGCCGGCATCACCCGCGACACCGCCTTCCACAAGATGACGCTCGAGCAGTGGAATGCCGTGATCAACACCAACCTCGGCTCGCTGTTCAACATGACGCGCCAGGTGATCGAAGGCATGCGCGCCCGCAAGTTCGGCCGCATCATCTCGATCTCCTCGATCAACGGCCAGAAGGGTCAGTTCGGCCAGGTCAACTATTCGGCGGCCAAGGCCGGCGACATCGGCTTCACCAAGGCGCTGGCGATCGAGAACGCCAAGGGCGGCATCACCGTCAACGTGATCGCGCCCGGCTACATCAACACCGAGATGGTGCAGGCGGTGCCGAAGGACGTGCTGGAGAAGAACGTGATCCCGCAGATCCCGGTCAATCGCCTCGGCGAGCCCGAGGAGATCGCGCGCGCGGTGGTGTTCCTGGCGGCCGACGATGCCGGCTTCATCACCGGCTCGACCCTGACCATCAATGGCGGCCAGTATCACGCCTGACGCGACCAGCGTCGTCGCGTCGCAGGCACACTATCGATGCAGTCGTGATGCCCGGCCTTGTGCCGGGCATTTTCGTCTTTACAACCGCCCGGCGCAAAGCAAAGAGGGGGCCGGCCGTGACATAGGCGAGCGGAAGCGACGCCGTCCTCCGGACGGCTAAGCCGGCTCCACGGATTGAGTGCAAATGACGACCCGGACTGCCACCCTTGTCGGACTGACCGCGATCCTGATGTGGTCGCTGCTGTCGGTCATGACGGTCGCGACCGGGACCATCCCGGCATTCCAGCTCGCCGCGATGACGTTTGCGATCGGTGCCGCGGTCGCGTTCGCGAGCTTCCTGTTCCGTCCCACAGCGTTCGGCGCCTTGAAGCAGCCGCTGGTGGCCTGGGTGGTCGGCGTCGGCGGCCTGTTCGGCTATCACGCGCTGTATTTCCTGGCGCTGCGCTTCGCGCCGCCGGCCGAGGCGGGCCTGCTCAATTATCTCTGGCCGCTCCTGATCGTGTTGTTTTCCTCGCTGTTGCCGGGCGAGCGGCTTGCGATCCACCACATCGTCGGCGCGTTGCTTGGCCTTGCCGGCACCGTGTTGCTGTTCGCCGGCAACACCGGCGCTTTCACCAAAGAGCAGATTCCAGGCTTCGCCGCGGCCTTTGTCGCGGCCTTCGTGTGGGCTGCCTATTCGGTGATGTCGCGCCGGCTCAAGGCGGTGCCGACCGATGCGGTGGCGGGTTTCTGTCTTGCGACCGCGGTGCTCGCGGCGGCCGTGCACATGATGGTGGAGACCACGGTGTGGCCAACAACATCGCTGCAATGGCTTGCGGTCATCGCGCTCGGCATCGGTCCGGTGGGCGCGGCGTTCTTTGCCTGGGACATCGGCATGAAGCGCGGCGACATCCGCGTGCTCGGCGCCGCGTCCTATGCCACGCCGCTGCTCTCGACCGCGTTCCTGATTCTTGCGGGCTTTGCCAGGCCAAGTGCCAACATCGCGATCGCCGCGATCCTGATCGCCGGCGGCGGGCTGATCGCGGCGAAGGATATGGTGTTGAGGAAAAGAACGTAGATGTAGGATGGGTAGAGCGCAGCGAAACCCATCATCTCGCCATGCGGACCGAAGTAGATGGGTTTCGCTGCGCTCTACCCATCCTACGAAGCTAGCGAGCCGGCTCCCAGCCCTTCGGCGCCAGTTCGAACTTCGAGAACTCGAATCCCGGCGCGACGGTACAGCCGACCAGCGTCCAGTCGCCGCCGCTTTCCGCCGCCTGCCAGGCGCCCGCCGGCACGATCGCCTGCGGTTGTTCGCCGCGCGCGACATCTGGCCCGAGCCTGATCGATTGCTGCGGGCCGCCATCCTGCGCGATCCGCAGGGTCAGCGGCGCGCCGGCGTGATAGTGCCAGATCTCGACCGCGTCGATGCGATGCCAGTGCGAGCGCTCGCCGCGCGCGAGCAGGAAGTAGATCGCGGTCGAATGCGCGCGTCCGGCGGCGTCAGTGCGCTCGTCGCGAAACGTCTCGCGATAATGCCCGCCTTCGGGATGCGGCTTCAGATCGAGCCGCGCGATGATGTCGGCAGCCGAGAGGTCGGCCATCACGACTTGTTCTTGCGCTCGCGGAGCTCGCCGAACACCAGCGCCGGGTCGGCGCCCTTCATGTGCAGCTTGGCCGCGACCGCGGGCTCGTCGGCGCGCAGGAACACGTTGGCCTTCTTCTCGTCGCCGAGCAGCACGGGAATCGTCGGCTTGTTCTCGGCCCGCAGCCGGGTGACTTCCTCGGCGCGCGCTTGCAGGGCCGCATTGTCGGGCTCGACGGTGAGTGCGAACTTCACATTCGAGGCGGTGTATTCATGGCCGCAATACAGGCGAAAATCGTCCGGCAGCGAGCGCAGCTTCAACAGCGAATCCCACATCATCGGATAGGTGCCTTCGAACACCCGCCCGCATCCGATCGAGAACAGCGTGTCGGCGGCGAACACCGCCTTCTCGCCGTCGAACACATAGGAGATGTGGTCGAGCGTATGGCCGGGGGTTTCGACCACACGGGCCAGCAGGCTGCCGACCTTGATGACGTCGGCATTGGCGGCGCGCAGGTCGACATTGGCGATCTTGGCCGACTGGTCGTGCGGGGCGACGACACGGCAGCCATATTTCTGCTTCAGCTCGGCGACGCCGCCGACGTGGTCGCCGTGGTGATGGGTGATCAGGATGTCGGTCAGCGTCCAGCCTTCGCGCTCCAGTGCCTTGATGATCGGGGCCGCCTCCGGCGCATCGATCGATGCCGTCGCCTTGGTGGCGGGATCGTGGATCAGGTACCCGAAATTGTCGGTGAGGCAGGTGAAGGTACGAATTTCGGCGGCCATGATATCTCCACGAACAAACGGGGCGGGCGCTTCAGAGCATGATGTTTTCGAAAAGCCGGTATCCACCTTTTGGGATCGTGCTTCTAACGCGCCCTATATAGGGGTGAAATATGGCGTTAACGCTCCCGCGGCAACGCAATTTTCGGCGCACTCCGGCGCCGGGGGGCATGGTAGGCTGGCGAGCATGGACGTCATCGACCTCCGCGACTTCTATTCGCAGCGTCTCGGCATCGTGGCGCGGCAGCTGATCAACCGTGGCATCCGGGCGCGCTGGCCCGATGCGGAAGGCCAGCGCGTGCTCGGCTTGGGCTATCCGACGCCTTATCTCGGCCTGTTCCGTGAGTCCTGCGAGCGCTGCATCGCCTTCATGCCGGCGGCCCAGGGCGTGCTGAAATGGCCGACCGGCCGGCCGGCGCTGGCGACCCTGGTCGACGAGTTCTCGATGCCCTTGCCGGATGCCGCGGTCGACCGCGTGTTGCTGGTGCATGCGCTGGAGATGTCCGACGACCCGGAACGGTTGCTGCGTGAGGTGTGGCGGGTGCTGTCGCCTTCGGGGCGGCTGATCGCGATCATTCCGAATCGCCGCGGCGTCTGGACCCGCACCGATGCGACGCCGTTCGGCCACGGCCGGCCCTATTCGCGGGCCCAGATCACGCAGCTGTTGCGGCAGACCTGGTTCACGCCGTCGTCATGGGGCGAGGCGTTGTTCATGCCGCCGGTCCAGGGCAGCTGGTTCCTGCGTTCGGCGATGGCGTGGGAGCGGGTCGGGGCGACGCTGTCGATGCCGTTTGCCGGCGTGCATATCGTGGAAGCGAGCAAGCAGGTCTATCGCGCGATCCCGGCGCGCCGCGAGCGCACGCGGCTGATCCCGTCATTGCAGCCGGTGCTGGTGCCGTCATCGACGGCGACGCGTAAATCCAGTCACTCCGAGTCGTAGTCCGCCCCGAAGTCGTGGAATGAATAGGCTGATCTATCCACACCGTCATGGCCGGGCTTGTCCCGGCTATCCATGTCTTCCGTTACCTGGAAGCCAAGACGTGGATGCCCGGGACAAGCCCGGGCATGACAAATTTGTGCGCGTTACTCGTTGCCGGGATTGAAGTCGTCGCTCGGCGCGGGCTGCGCGGCCATGTCGGGACGCGGGCCCGCCGGACGGCGGCGCCGCCGCGGGAAGCGCTCGCTCCGCTCGCTGCGCTCTCCGCCGCCATTGCCTTCATACGATCCGTTGACCTGCGGCTGCGCGCCACCGGTGATGAAGGAGGGCAGGCGATCGACGCCACCGGCATCGGCCATCGCGGGCTGCGGCTGGCTCTGCGGTTGCGGCTGATATTGCGGCTGCGGACGATGCTCACGTTCGCGGTGCTCACGCGGCTGCTGGTCACGCTCGCGATGCTCGCGCGGCTGCTGCTGATCGCGCTGATAGGGCTGCTGGCCGTTCTCGCGGACGAAAGGCTGCTGCTGTTGCGGCACGAAGCCCGGCTCCTGGCCGAAGCTCGAATAGCCGTCGCTGTCGTCGTCATTGTCGTCGGTCGCGACCGGCTCGGCGTCGGGGCGCGGCTGCTGCTGATTCTGCCGGAACTGCTCCTGCGCCGCGGCGATGATCCGGTAGTAGTGCTCGGCGTGCTGGTAGTAGTTCTCGGCTGCCACCGGATCGCCGGAGGAGCGTGCATCGCGCGCGAGCTGGACGTATTTCTCGGCCACGTGGGAGGCCGTGCCGCGGATCTTGATGTCGGGGCCGTTCGATTCGTAGACCCTCGTCAGGGGGTTCTGGCCGCGCCGGTTATTGTTGTTGTTATTATTGTTGTTGTTATTCCGGTTGCGCATCCGCTTGTTGTTCTGACCGTTTCTCATCTGTCGCCTTTTATTCCAGCCCTGAAGTTATTGCAGTCCACCGTTCGATTCGGCGCGCGCCCGGGCGCACGGAATCACAACACCGTTTGAAGTGGCTTCGATGTCGCCGGCCATCTCGTTCAGTAAAGTCGCGTTCAGCAAAGACGCGTTCCCCAAGCGCCGGCCAAACACGCCAGCGACTAAATCATTCTGCCCGTCGAGACAGGCCCAGTTCTCGTGCGTAAGTGTTCAAGCGCAATAACAGGCTTTCGTTCGCTTGGCAGTCAGAGCGGCACAGCTTCGGCTATTGCGCTCAATGAGACCTGCGTTCCTGGAACCTTTCGATCGGCGGGCTCTGCTGAACCCTGGTCATCACCCGTAACGGTTACGGGGCCAGCACCGATGTTGTGGCCGGAACGTAGTCGTTCCCCGGGGATATTCCAAGAGGTTTTTTTGCGTTCCAATAGGACTTTATCTGGGCAGCCGGCGCCCCGAAACGGCCCTCGGGACGCCCCCGAGATCGGCCTTGGGCGGCCCCGTTGGGGATAACCCGGAGGCCGTCATAAGGGCTTCAACGTCGCCAGCCTGGCCCTGCCCGATTTCCACAACCAGAAATCCATGTGGCGTCAAAAGACCCGCAGATTGCGAAATCAGCGCCCGGTAGGCGTCGAGCCCGTCGGCGCCGCCATCGAGCGCCGCGCGCGGATCATGCTCGCGCACCTCGATGTCGAGACCTGCGATGTCGGCGGTGGTGATGTAGGGCGGGTTGGACACGATCAGGTCGAACGCGCCGCTCAGCCCGCTGCCATAGTCGCACTCGATCCAGGTCGTGCGACCCGCAAGTCCGAGCTCGGCGGCGTTGCGGCTCGCCGTCCGCAGCGCCTCCCCCGAGATGTCGGTGGCGAAGCCATGCGCGTTGGGCAGTTCCGAGAGCAGCGCCAGCAGGATCGCGCCGGAGCCGGTGCCGAGATCGGCGATCCGCAACGCGCGCTCGGTCGCATTGTCGGCCCGCAGCAGCTCGAGCGCGCGCTCCACCACGGTCTCGGTATCGGGACGCGGCACCAGCGTCGCGGCCGAGAGATGCAGCGGCAGCCCCCAGAACTCCTTGACGCCGACGATGCGCGCCACCGGTTCGCCGGCGAGGCGGCGCCGCGCGAAGTCATCGAGGCAAGTTGATTCATCCGGCGTCAGCAAGCGTTTGGCGCCGGTGACCATGCCGGTCAGATCGAGCCCCGTCGCGGCGCCGGTCAGCAGCCGCGCATCGAGCTCGGCGGCGTCGTTGCCGGCCGCCTTGAGGCGCGCGGCGAGGGTGCGCCGGGCGCTCTCGACGGTCTGGTTGCCCTGTTCGGCTGATGCGCTCATCGCGCGTTGTTAGCCGAAGGTCGATCCGGCGTCGATATCGCTTGCGCCTGTTGCCGCCGCAGCAGCACGGTCGAAGCTGCGAATATCCAAGCGGAATACGCGGTCATGACGGGCCATGACGACCAGATTATCTTCGCCAGGATACTCCGCCGCGAGCTGCCCAGCTAAAGACTGATGAGATTAGGTTGAACTGGAACGGCGTCGAAGGTTCACCTCTCCCTTGGGAGAGGTCGATTTGCGCAGCAAATCGGGTGAGGGGTTACGGTCTATCGAGAGAGCAAGAGCCCTCACCCGGATTGCACTGGACGATGCTTCGCATCGCCATGCGCAATCCGACCTCTCCCCAGCAGGGAGAGGTGAACCGAGACCGCGCAAAACCGGTTCAACCAAAACTCATCCCGCATTAGACTCCGAGATAGCGTTGCAGCACGTCGGGCTGGGCCTTGATCTCCTGCGCCGGCCCTTCATGGACGATGTGTCCATTGTTGATGATGTAGATGCGCTGCGCCAGCGCGAGCGTCGCGGCGAGGTTCTGCTCCACCAGCACGATGGTCTGGCCGGCCTCGGCCAGGTCGCGGCAGGCCTTCATCAAGTCGCGCACGATCACCGGCGCCAGCCCCTCGAACGGCTCATCGAGCAGGATGATCTTGGGATCGCGCACCAGCGCGCGCGCGATCGCCAGCATCTGCTGCTCGCCGCCGGAGAGGTCCGTGCCGCGATTGCTTCGCCGCTCGCGCAGCCGCGGGAACATCTCGTAGATCCGCTCCAGCGGCCAGCGCTGCGAGGCGGTCAGCCCTGCGATCACCAGGTTCTCCTCGACGCTCAGGCTGCCGAAGATGCGGCGCTCCTCATGGACCAGCTGCATGCCGGCCTGTGCGATCTTGTGGCTCTTCTTGCCGGCGATATCGACGCCGTCGAACATCACCGAGCCGCGGCGCGGCGTCACCACGCCCATCAGGCTCTTCAGCGTCGTGCTCTTGCCGGCGCCGTTGCGGCCGAGCAGCGCCACCACCTCGTTGCGCTCGACGCGCAACGAGACGTCGAACAGGATGTGGGAATCCCCGTAATAGCTGTTCAGTCCGTTGACCTCGAGCAGGCTCATGCGGCGAGCACTCCATGCACGCCGCCGAGATAGGCCTCCTGGACGGTCGCGTTGTTCTTGATCTCCTCCGGCGTTCCCTCGACCAGCACGCGGCCTTCCTGTAGCACGGTGACGCGCTCGGCGAGTTCGAACAGCGCATCCATGTCGTGATCGATGATGATCATGGTGCGGCCCTGGCTGATCGACTTCAGCAGCTTCACGGTCTCGACGCGTTCGCGCGGGCTCATGCCGGCCAGCGGCTCGTCGAGCAGCAACAGGCTCGGCGATGTCGCCAGTGCCAGCCCGATCTCCAGCCGGCGCTTCTCGCCATAGGCGAGCTCGGAGACCGGCGTATCCGGCCGCTTGGTCAGGTTGACGAGCTCGAGCGTCTGCTGCACGCGCTCGGACAGGCCGGGGATGCTGTCGATGCTGCGGAACAGGTCGAGCTTGAACTTGCCGCGCAGCCCGGACAGCGCCGCGATCACCAAATTCTCGCGCACGGTCAGCCCGGCGAACAGTTGGTTGACCTGGTAGCTCTTGGTCAGGCCGAGCTGGCAGACGTCGGTGACGTTCATGCCGGTGATGTCACGACCCTCGAACATGATGGTGCCCGAGGTCGGATGCACCTCGCAGGTCAGCATCTTGAAGAAGGTCGACTTGCCGGCGCCGTTCGGGCCGATGATGCCGCGCAGCTCGCCGTGATTGACCGTGAAGTCGATGTCGCTGTTGGCGAGCAGACCGCCATAGCGCTTGGTCAGGCCCCTGGCCTGAAGGATCGGGCCGGACGGATTGCCCTGGGCGCGAGGTGGCGGTGCGGGCATCGCGGCCGCCGCCGCGGCGTGCGGTTCGCTTGCGACGGCCGCGACCTCCGACTCGCTCTCGTCCGGCTCGCGGGCGCGGCGCTGTCCGGTCAGCAGGCGATAGAGATCGGCGAGGCCGCCGATGATGCCACGGCGCAGGAAGCAGACCAGCAGCACGAACACGATGCCGAGCACCAGCTTCCAGGCCGCGCCGAGCCCGAGCGCCGCCTGGAGGAAGTCCTGCAATGACAGCCAGACCGCGGCGCCGACCAGCGGCCCGAACAGCGTGCCGCGGCCGCCGATCGCGGTCTGCATCACGAGCTGCCCCGAGGTGTCGAAGGTGAAGGCGTCGGGCGGCATGAAGGCCTGTAACACGCCCAGGAGCCCGCCGGCAAAGCCGGCATAGGCGGCGGCGATCACGAAGGCGGTCAGCTTGTAGCCGTGGATGTTGTGCCCGACCGCGGTCGCCCGCAGCGGATTGTCCCTGATCGCGCTGAACACCGCGCCGACCGGCGAGCGCACGATGCGCAGCGCGATCACGACACCGATGAAATAGCACAGCGCCAGGAACTGATAGAGCGACCAGCCGGTGGTGAAGTGCAGCGTGGTGAAGCCGAGATTGAAGCTCGGGGTCGGCACGCCCGGCAGCCCGTTCTCGCCGCCGGTGAAGTCCGACAGCGGATTGAACTCGACGAAGAAGAACACCTCGGCGATCGCGACCGTGATCATGGCGAAGTAGATGCCGGTCCGGCGCAGCGCGATCAGGCCGATCAGATAGCCGGCGGCGGCCGCCGCGATCATGCCGATGACGAGCGCGAGCACGACGTTCGGGAAGCCTGCGCGGGTCAGGAGATAGGCGGCGACGAAGCCGCCGGTGCCGTAGAAGGCCGACTGGCCGAACGACAGCAGGCCGGTGAAGCCGAACAGGATGTCGAAGCCGAGGCCGAACAGGCCCCAGACCAGGATCCGGTTCACCGTATTGGGCGCGAAGCCGAGCCATGGCAGCACGAAGGGCGCGAGAATCAGGCCGGCGGCCGTCAGGAACTCGATCAGGTATGGGCGCTGTTTCAGCATTCAGGAATCCGTGGTCATTCGCGGCCCTGCGTGCCGAGCAGGCCGTGCGGTCGGAGCACGAGCACGAGCGTCATCGCCGCGAACAGCATGACGTAGGCGTAACCGGGGTTGAACATCGAGGTGATGCTGATGATCTCGCCGGCGATCAGGCCGCCGAGGATCGCGCCGGGAAACGAGCCGACGCCGCCGATCACCACCACCACGAAGGTCTCGACCAGGATGTCGTCGCCGACGCCCGGCGTCAGCGACACCACGGGCGCATTGATGATGCCGGCGAAGCCCGCGGCCATCGCGCCGATGCCGAACACGATCATGAAGACGCGGTAGACGTTGATGCCGAGCGAATCGACCATCACCGAATCCTCGATGCCGGCGCGCACGATCATGCCGAGCCGGGTGCGGTACAGGATCAGGAACAGGCCGCCGAGCGCGACCGCGACGATGCCGACCACCGCGAGCCGGTAGGTCGGGTAGAACAGGAAGCCGAGCGAGGTGATGCCTTGCAGCATCGCCGGCGGCGGCACCACCTGCGACTGGCTGGTGAAGATCAGCCGCACGATCTCGACGAAGCAGATGCCGAGGCCGAAGGTCACCAGCAGCTGGTCCTCGTGCGGGCGATGATAGAAATGGCGGATGATGATCCGCTCCATCGCGACGCCGAGCGCCATCACGAACAGCGATCCGGCGATGACGGCGAGGATGAACGAGCCGGTGTAGGAATAGGTCACGTATCCGGCGTAACCGCCGATCATGAACATGGCGCCGTGGGCGAGGTTGAGCACCCCGAGCGTGCCGTAGATGATTGTCAGTCCGGAGCTGATCAGTGCGAGCAGCGCGCCGAGCGCAAGCCCGTTGAATAGCTGCGAGACGAAATTCGGCCAGTTGATCATGACATGCGTTCAGTTGGCCCGGTCAATGGAGGCAGGCGTTTCGACACAAAGCGGCGCCGCGGGTCGGGTCGCCCCGCCCACGGCGCCGAGTTTTCCCACGTTTGATCAGGTATAGTCGCCGAGATGGCAGCCGAACGCGTCCGGCTTCTGCATCAGGCCGTCGCCGGGGACGATCTCGACCACCTCGTAATAGTCCTCCTTGTTCTTCATCTCCTTTTCCATCTTGCCGCGGACGATGATGACGGGGCGGACGCACTGGTGATCTTCCGGGCGATAGTGCACGTCGCCGACCAGCGACGGGATGGTTTCGCCCTTCTCGTAGGCCTTGATGACGTCGGGCGGATAGAAGCTGCCGGCTTCCTCGACCATGCGGGCCCAGTGCGCGAAGCTGACATAGGCGTTCTCGGCGCCCCATTCCGGCTTGTAGCCGAACTTCTTCTCGAAGGTTTCGTTGAACATCTTGGCCAGCGGATATTTGTCCTCGATGGTCCACCAATAATCGGTGGCGGCGTAGACGCCCTGCATCAGGCCGCCGGTCTCGCGGGCGATGAACGGCACCTGGTAGGGCACCACGAGCTTCATCTTGTCGAGCACGCCGAACTGCTTGGCCTGCTGGGTCGACAGCACGGCGTCATGACCCCAGTTGACGTTGATCAGCACGTCGGCGCCGGAATTCGCGACGTTCAGCAGGTATGACGAATAGTCCGGCGCGCCGAGCGGCGAGACCTGGTTGGTGACGGTGGTCCAGCCCGCCTGGGCGAGCGAATCCTGCATCGATTTGGTGACGGTGTGGCCGTAGGTGTAGTCCGGCGTCAGATAGGCGGCCTTCTTGTTCTTGCCGAACGCCTTGATCATGACCGGTGCGATCGCCGCCGCTGCGGTCTGGCCGAAGAAATTCTGCCGGAAGCCGTAGCGCACGCAGTCCTTGCCGGTGGTGTCGTTGGAGCCGGAGATGCCGCAGACGAAGATCACCTTCTCGCGCTGCGCCAGCTTGTTCAGCGCGACCGCGACCGCGCTCGACGTGCCGCCGGTGATCATCACCGCCTTGTTCTCCGAGATGAAGCGCTGCTGCGCCTGCACGGCCTCGTTCGGCTTCGCCGCGGAATCCGCGACGCCGAACTTCAGCTCCTTGCCGAGCACGCCCTTGCTGGTCTTCGGCGAGATTTTCTTGATCAGCTCGTGGCCGCTGTTGATGTGCTCGATCGCGAGCTGGTAGCCCTTCAGCTCATCCTCGCCCTGCACCGCGTAGGTGCCGGTGCGCGGCACCGAGATGCCGATGAAGACCGACGATCCGGAGGTGCCAGCGGGAAAGGTCCCGATCGCCGGATGGTCCTCGGCGAATGCCCTCGACGCGATCGAGGCCGGCAGCACGGTGCCGCCGATCAGGCCTGCGCCGGCTTGTAGCAAGGTGCGACGCGAGACGTTCGTTGCGCTGCCCGGCGGAAAATCCTTGGTGCTCATCGCTTGGTATCCTCCAATTATATTATTATTGGCGCGCAAGGTCAGTCGTCGCGGATCGGAGCGATCCGCGGCACGACGCGCCGGCTGCGATGTGGCAGCCTGTCGCGGCTAGCATTCCCCACCGGGATATTTAGTCAATGTCGCCTTTCGTCGAATCATATCGGCCTACGATCGATTAATATCGGTCAACGATACATCGAGGGTTTACCGTCCGGGCATCGGTCCTGTAGTGAAGCACGATGGTCGAAGAGCCCCCAGGTCAGGTTGGCAGTTCCGAAGCGAAGGCGGCGGCCTCATCGTGCGACCTGAGCATTCGCGCGGTCAACGTTCTGAAGGAGCTGTCGGTCGAGCTGCTCGATGAAGTGCCGCCGAAGATCGGCTGGACGCCGCCGGACGATCTGCTGCGCCTCTTGACGGCGAGCCATCTTGCCACCGCGCGGAACTGCGGGCGGCAGACCATGCGTGAGATCGTCGAATGGGCCGAGGCGCGCGGGATATCGATCCCGTCCCCGCACCATACCGGCAAATCGCTGTCGGAGATCTGGGGCGGTCTGGTGGCGCGCGCGTCGGCCGGCGATCTGACCAAGAGCGAGATCACCGAGGCGCTGGAGAAGTCGATCCGCCGCAGGAGCCCGCGGATCCCGGTCGCGTTCCAGATCGTGCTCTTGAAGATATTGAGCTCAAGCTACGATCACTGGCCGCAGCCGTGACGCTTGGCCGCACGGCGCGACCGGCAAACCGTTGAAAACATGAGTGCAAAAGGCTGCCGGTAGCATGGTGCGTGCAGCTCGGGCTTGATAGTCTCGAATCGCGTCTGCCGTCCGGCGGAGCGAGCCAGAGCGGGACGACTGAATGCCTCCACCACGACAGCGAGCCCCGGCCGGGGCTGCGAAACGCAATGCGGCGACCGCGACGGTGGACTATCGGGCGTTGGCGCGGTTTCGCTACGAGCTGCGCACGTTCCTTGCGTTCAGCGAGGAGGGAGCCCGTCAGGCCGGATTGACGCCGCAGCAGCATCAGGCGCTGCTCGGGATCAAGGGCTTTGCCGAGCCCGGCCCGCCGAGCGTCGGTGACATCGCCCGGTTCCTGCTGATACGGCATCATTCCGCCGTCGAATTGATGAACCGCATGGCGAAGCTCGGGCTGGTCAGCCGGGTGACCGATCCGGAGGATGGTCGCAGGGTTCAGCTCAAGCTGACCGCGAAGGGCGAGCAGAAGCTTCAGGTGATCTCGAAGAAGAATGTCGAGGAGCTCCGCCGTGCCGCGAGCCCGGCATTGCGCCGCTTGCTGCGATCCTCTCCGCAGCCCGGCGGCGCGCTTTAGGCCGCCGCGCCCTGCGCCGCGAGCTGCGCAGCCTGGTGCTCGGTGGTCAGCGCGTCGATCAGTTCGCCGAGCGCTTCGCCCGCGATCACCTGCGGCAGCTTGTAGAGCGTCAAATTGATGCGGTGGTCGGTGACCCGCCCTTGCGGGAAATTATAGGTGCGGATGCGCTCCGAGCGGTCGCCCGAGCCGACCTTCTCCTTGCGGTCGGCGGAGCGCGCGGCTTCGACGCGCTGGCGCTCGGCGTCATAGATGCGCGAGCGCAGGATGTTCATCGCCGAGGCGCGATTCTTGTGCTGCGAACGGCTGTCCTGCATCATGACAACGATGCCGGTCGGCAGATGGGTGATGCGGATCGCCGATTCGGTCTTGTTGACGTGCTGGCCGCCGGCGCCGCCGGCGCGCATGGTCTCGATCCGCAGGTCGGTGTCCTTGATGTCGACGTCGACGTCCTCCACCTCGGGCAGCACCGCGACTGTCGCGGCCGAGGTGTGGATGCGGCCCTGCGTTTCGGTGTCGGGCACGCGCTGCACCCGGTGCACGCCGGATTCGAATTTCAGCTTGGCGAAGGCGCCGCGGCCCTGCACCTCGGCGATGATTTCCTTGTAGCCGCCGACGGTGCCCTCGCTCGCCGAGATCACCTCGACCTTCCAGCCCTGCAAGGCCGCGAAGCGCTCATACATCCGGAACAGGTCGCCGGCGAACAGCGAGGCCTCGTCGCCGCCGGTGCCGGCGCGGATTTCCAGCATCACGTTGCGGTCGTCCATCGCGTCCTTGGGCAGCAGCGCGATCCGGATCTTCTGCTCGAGCTCGCCGATCCGCGCCTGCAACGTTTCCAGCTCGGCTTCCGCCATGCTGCGCATTTCGGCATCGGTGCCGGCATCGGCCAGCATCGCCTCGGTACCGGCAAGCTCTGACCGGGCCGAACGATAGGCCTTCACGGCGTCGATCAGCGGATTGAGCTCGGCGAGTTCGCGGGTGATCGCGACATAGCGGTCGGATTTGACCTCGCCGAGCAACTCGGCCTCGAGCGAGGCGTGGTGGGCGAGCAGGACGTCGAGTTTGGCTTCGGGGAGCATGGCGGTATCTCGAATTGCGGAAGGCGTGAGCGGGCGGTGACAGCGACGGCAGCGTCGCTACAAGGCCAGCCCCTCGGTTTCCGCAAATTTCGTCAGCGCCTCGCGGATCGAGACGCTGCCGACCGGTGCATCCAGCAGCGGATTGATCATCGCCTCGGCCTTTTTGGCATCGAGGTCGAGGATCAGCGCCTTGACCGGGCCGTGCGCGGTCGCCGACAGCGACAGCGAGCGATAGCCGAGTGCGATCAGCGCCAGCGCGCCGATCGGCTTCGAGGCCATCTCGCCGCACAGCGAGGCGACCTTCTTGGCGGCCCTGGCCTTGCGCACGATGTCGCGCAGCGCGCGCAGGATCGGCGCCGACAGGATGTCGAAGCGCTCGGAAACCTTGGAGTTGCCGCGGTCGACCGCGAACAGGAACTGGAACAAATCGTTGGAGCCGACCGAGACGAAATCGACCTTCTTCAACAGCTCGTCGAGCTGGTAGAGCAGGGCCGGGACCTCGACCATGGTGCCGATATCGATGCGTTCGGGCAGCGAATGGCCGTGCTGGCGCAGATAGGTCAGCTCGCGTTCGACGATCGCCTTGGCCTGGTCGAACTCGGCGATGTCCGAGATCATCGGGAACATGATCTTCAGCGCGCGGCCGCCACCGGCGCGCAGCAACGCGCGGATCTGGCCACGCAACAGGCCCGGACGGTCCAGACCGAGACGGATCGCGCGCCAGCCGAGCGCGGGATTTTCCTCGACCACGGTCTCCATATAGGGCAGCGCCTTGTCGCCGCCGATGTCGAGCGTGCGGAAGGTGACGGGCTTGGCGCCCGCCGCGTCGAGCACGGTACGATACAGCGCGAGCTGGTCGCTGGAGCGCGGCAGGCTCGGGCTCACCATGAACTGCAATTCGGTGCGGAACAGGCCGATGCCGGCGCTGCCGGTCTCCTCGATATGCGGCAGGTCGATGGTCAGGCCGGCATTGATCAACAGTTCGATCGGTTGGCCGTCTTTGGTCACGCAGGCCTTGTCGCGCAGCGCCGAATATTGCGCCTGCCGCCGCGCCCGGAACCGGACGCGCTCGGCATAGGCCGATTCGATCTCGGCGGAGGGGCGGACATAGATCTCGCCGGAAATGCCGTCGACGATGATGGCGTCGCCCGGATCGGCGATGCCGGGCGCGTTCGGCACCTCGCCGACCGCGGGAATGCCGAGCGCGCGCGCCACGATCGAGACGTGGGAATTCGCGGTGCCTTCCTCCAGCACCAGGCCGCGCAGCCGCTTGCGGTCGTAGTCGAGCAGCGCCGCCGGACCCATCGCGCGGGCGATCAGGATGGCGTTGTCGGGCAATTGCTCGCGCGACGGCGCGTGGTCCTGGCCGACCAACTGCCGCATCAGGCGATGGCCGAGATCCTCGAGGTCGTGCAGCCGGTCGCGCAGATAGGGATCGGTCGAGCGCAGCATCCGCGCGCGGGTGTCGGACTGCACGCGTTCGACGGCGGCTTCCGCCGTGAGGCCGGTGGCGACCGCCTCGTGCAGCTTGTGCGACCAGCCCTGGTCGTTGGCGAACATGCGATAGGCTTCCAGCACCTCGCGGTGCTCGCCGCCTTCGGCGACGTCGCCGCGCTCCAGCATGCGGTCGAGGTCGGCGCGCAGATTGGCCAGCGCGGTGTCGAGCCGCTTGATTTCCTTCGGCAGGTCCTCGGCGATGTAGTTGGTGATGACGACGCGCGGCTCATGCAGCACGACATGGCCGAGCGCGATGCCGTCCGACAGCACCGCGCCGGTCTTGTGCAGCGAATGCCGCGCCGCGGGCTCGGCGCCGGGCTGGGCCAGCGCGGCAAGCTCGCCGGACGCGATCATCTCCGCCAGCACCATGGCGGTGGTTTGCAGCGCCTCGACCTCTTCCTCGACATAGGTCCGCTTGGCGCGGTTCTGCACGACAAGCACGCCGAGCGTGTTGCCGGCGCGCAGGATCGGCACGCCGAGGAACGAGTGGTAGGCCTCTTCGCCGGTCTCCGGGCGGTAGGCGAAGGCGGGATGGTTTTGCGCGTCGGACAGATTCAGCGGCGTCGCCTCGCTGGCGACCAGGCCGACCAGGCCCTCATGCGCGCTCAGCACGGTGCGGTGCACCGCGTCGCGGTTCAGACCTTCGGTGGCATAGAGTTCGAGCGTGTTGTCGACGCGCAGCACGTAGCAGGAGCAGACCTCGGCCACCATGTTGGCCGCGATCAGCACCACGATCTTGTCGAGGCGCTCCTGGGCGGAGACTTGCTCCGCCATGGTTTCGCGGAGCCGTCTCAACAGGATGCGTGGGCCTCCCGACGCGCTCCGCATAAGCTTCAGTCCCTCCCCACGAGACCGACCCACGAGGGTGGTCGGCCGCTGGCGTAAAACTCGTCAAAACAAACAATTTTAGTCGCTCGGCGCCGTTTCCCGCCGAATCGGGATCGCCAAAACTGTGGCACAGTTTGCGGCAGCCCACCTGACTGGCCGTATAGCCAATCGAGGCTTGCTTTGCCAAGCAAAACGCCTGCCAGTAGCAAATAACGTCTGCGTCAACGTAATGCTGCGCCCGCTAAGAGAAATTCTAACTCCGGGGCGGGGTAGTGGAGCACGGCTCCTTCTCTCCCCTCGTCATTCCGGGGCGTGCACAGCACGAGCCCGGAATCCATTTATCCACGGAACCTGCGGCCCGATGGATTCCAGGCTCGTGCTGCGCACGCCCCGGAATGAAGGCAGAGGGAGCTCCCCCTGCCGGCCTGGTCCCTCGATCGCCCCTACGCCTGGTCCAGCCCGTACAGGGTATGCAGGGTGCGGACCGCGAGTTCGGTATAGGCGGCGTCGATCAGGACCGAGAACTTGATCTCGGAAGTGGTGATGGCGCGGATGTTGATGTTGCGCTCGGCCAGCGCCTTGAACGCCTTCGCCGCGACGCCGGCGTGGCTGCGCATGCCGCTGCCGATCACCGAGACCTTGGCGACGTCGGTCTCGGTGTCGAGCCTGATGTAGCCGATCTTCGCCTTGGCGGAGGTAATGGTATCCCGGGCGCGGTTATAGTCGGTCGCCGGAACGGTAAAGGTGAGGTCGGTGGTCTTGCCGTCCTCGGACACGTTCTGCACGATCATGTCGACATTGATGTTGGCATCCGCCAGCGGCCCGAAGATCGCGGCGGCCACACCCGGCTTGTCCTCGATCTGGCGCACGGAGATCTGGGCTTCGTCCTTCGAGAAGGCGATGCCGGTGACGACGTGCATTTCCATGATTTCCTCCTCGCTGCAGATCAGCGTGCCCGGCGGCGTGCCGTGCGGGTCGATATCCTCTGGCTTGTCGAAGCTGGAGCGCACGAAGATCGGCATGTTGTGCACCATGCCGAGCTCCACCGAGCGGACTTGCAGCACCTTGGCGCCCTGCGAGGCCAGCTCCAGCATGTCCTCGAATGCGATCTTGTCGAGACGGCGCGCCTTCGGCACCACCCGCGGGTCGGTGGTGTAGACGCCGTCGACGTCGGTGTAGATGTCGCAGCGGTCGGCATGCAGCGCGGCCGCGATCGCCACCGCCGAGGTATCCGAGCCGCCACGGCCGAGCGTGGTGATGCGGCCGGTGTCGGGATTGATGCCCTGGAAGCCGGCGATCACGGCGACTTCCTTGCGCTCCTTGAAGCGGGTGATGATCTCGGTGCCGTCGATCTCGAGGATGCGCGCCGAGGCGTGCGCGTCGGAGGTCTTGATCGGGATCTGCCAGCCCTGCCAGGAGCGCGCCTGGATACCGAGGCCTTGCAGCACGATCGCGAGCAGGCCCGAGGTCACCTGCTCGCCGGAGGCGACCACCGCGTCATATTCGCGCGCGTCGTGCAGGGCGGAGGCATCGGTGCACCAGGCCACCAGCTCGTTGGTCTTGCCGGACATCGCCGAGACGACGACGGCGACCTCATGGCCCGCGTCGACCTCGCGCTTCACATGCTGCGCGACGTTGCGGATACGATCGATATTGGCGACGGACGTACCGCCGAATTTCATCACGAGGCGGCCCATGACGACGCGTCTATTCCTTTAAGAGGATAAGTAGGTTAACCCACGCCGAAAACCGCAAGCGCGGGGACCGAAAGGCGCGTATACATAGCGCCGCGCCCGGGGGCAAGCCGGTTCATGGGGGTCCCTTGGGGCCGTCTCGGCCGGTTGCCGGCGGGCTGTGGCGCGGGGGTTACTCGAAGGCGGATCGGATGGGGCGTTACATCGACGAAATCCTGCAGCCTGGCGAGAAGGTGCTGTATTCCACCAACGCGCACTGGATCTTCTATTGGCAGGCGATCCTGGCCTGGATCGTCGCGCTGGCGCTGCTGATCGCATCGCGCATGACGACGGTCGACGGCCTCACTTTGGCGTGCCTTGCCGCCGCCGCCGTGGTCGCGGTTGCGGCGCTGTACTGGACGCTGGCGGCCTGGTTCCACCGCTGGACCACCGAGACCGACGTCACCAATCTCCGGGTCGTGCACAAGACCGGGTTCATCAAGCGGCGCACCTTCGAGATGAGCCTCGACAAGGTCGAGAGCGTCGATGTCAACCAGAGTATCCTCGGGCGCATCCTCAATTATGGCGATGTGACCATCCGGGGCGTCGGCGAAGGTTTTGAGAAGATCAGGACCATCGCCTCGCCGCTGGCGTTCCGCAGTTCAATCACCGCGCGATAGGGGCGCGCGCAATCATGGCCATGCAATCAACCATTTCCAGCTCCTCCGCCAATGCCTCCGCCAGCTCGGTCGATCCGGCCGAGATCGCGAAATTCTCCAAACTGTCGGATGAATGGTGGGATCCGCGCGGCAAGATGGCGCCGCTGCACAAGATCAATCCGCTGCGCCTGACCTATATCCGCGACGCCGCCTGCCGCAAGTTCGAGCGCAACGCCAAGAGCCTGAGCTGCCTGTCCGGGCTGCGCCTGCTCGACATCGGCTGCGGCGCCGGGCTGCTGTGCGAGCCGTTCACCCGGCTCGGCGCCCAGGTGATCGGGGTCGATCCGTCCGCCACCAACATCTCGGCGGCGAAGCTGCATGCCGACAAGGGGCATTTGTCGATCGACTATCGCTGCACCACGGTCGAGGAGATGGACGCCCGCGAGCGCTTCGACATCGTGCTGGCGATGGAAGTGGTCGAGCATGTCGTCGACGTCGGCGCCTTCATCAAGCGTTGCGCCACGATGCTCAAGCCCGGCGGGCTGATGGTGGTCTCGACGCTGAACCGCAACTGGAAGAGCTTCGCGCTCGCCATCGTCGGCGCCGAATACGTGCTGCGCTGGCTGCCGCGCGGCACCCATGAGTGGAGCAAATTCGTCACCCCGGCCGAGCTCGAGCGCTATCTCGGCGATGTCAATCTCACCATCACGGAACAAGCCGGCGTGGTCTACAATCCGCTCGCCGACAAATGGACGGTCTCGACCGACATGGACGTGAATTACATGGTGGTGGCGGAGGAGGTGTGATCTGGTCAGGACGATAGGCCACGTCAATCTCGATATGGACGTGCTGCGGACGCTGGTCACGGCATATCGGCTGGGCAGTTTCAGCCGGGCTGCGGCACAGATCGGGCGCTCGCAATCGGCCGTCAGCCAGCAGATCGACAAGCTCGAGGAACAAGTCGGCGAACCGCTGTTCGTCAAGCAGGGGCGAGGGCTGGCTCTCACCGAAGCCGGCGAGCTCGTAGTGAGCTATGCCCAACGCATCCTGGATCTGAACGACGAGGCGGTCGAGGCGCTGCGCGGCCGGGCCGTCGAAGGCGTTGTCCGTTTCGGATTGCCCGCCGATTTTGCCGAAGTGTGGCTGCCGGCCGCGCTGGCCTACTTCAAGCAGGCCTATCCGGCGGTCCGGATCGAGGCCGTGGTCGATCGCAACCGGCGGCTCTTGCAGCAACTCGACGGCGGTGACCTCGACCTCGTGCTGGCGCTCGACAACGCCACGCGCGCCGATGCGCAGCCCGTGGCCACCTTGCCGCTCGTCTGGATCGGCAGCGCCTCGGCTGGTCCGATCTGGGGGCAGGGGGAGCCGGTGCCGCTCGCCGTCTATGAGGCGCCCTGCTTCTTCCGCCAGCGCGCCATCGCCGCGCTCGATCAGGCCGGCATCGCCTGGCGTATCGCCTTCACCAGTCCGAGCCTGCGTGGGCTCTGGGCCGCGGTCGAAGCCGGGCTCGGCGTGACGCTGCGGACGGCGATCGCGTTGCCCGACCAATTGTGTGCGCTTCCCGGCACGGCCGGATTGCCGCCGCTGCCGGCACCTTCTCTCAAGGCTTGTCTGCACGACGCCGGCAGGACGCTCGAACCGGCCATGGTGCGATTGCGGTCGATCATCGGAAGGACGTTGCAGGAACATCTCGCCGAGCCGCAGCGCGGGCTGGCTGGCATCGCCTGATAGCTGAACGACGCTGTCGGCACGGCGAACCTGCAACCGTCCAGTTTTTCTGAACTCTCGCATCAGAATTACGGGATTTTATTGCGTGACGGGACCTCTATCGTGACGGCAAGCAACCACGATCTGAAAGGGCCGTTGCATGAACTTCAGTGCATTGACGAGGGGTGTCTGCGTCGCTCTGCCGCTCATCGTGGCAGTGTCGGCACCGTGTCGCGTGCTGGCTGCCGGCCGTGATGCCGCGGCATCCCTGGCAGGGACCTGGACCCTGGTCGCCGCCGATGTGCTGCATAGCGATGGCAGCCGCGGACATGATTATGGACCCTCGCCCAGGGGCATGTTGTTCATCGACGCCGATGGACGCTATTCGCTGCAAATCTTCGACAGCGAGCGACGGCCCTTTGCAACGGGCGACAAGCTGAAGGCAACCGAAGCCGAATATCGTGCAGCGGTCCTCGGGGTGAGTTCGCATTTCGGCAAGGTCGACGTCGACACTGCGAAAGGGACCCTCGCTTTCCACATCTCCAAATCGTCGTTTCCCAATTGGGAAGGCACGGACCAGGTTCGGCTCTATGAGTTGAGGGCCAACGAGTTGAGCTATCGCGTGCCCCCCAGGGCGAATGGTGACACGCCGGTTTCGATCTGGCGGCGCGTCGACTGAAACCTGACGGCCTGCCGTGCAAGCTTCTGCTGCGCGCCGAATGGCTTGTTCAAGCTGGAATCGCGGAGCTGGTTGCAATCCTGGCCTGCGTCGTTCCGGTTGACCGGCTGCTGCGGGCCCGGCAGGGTGCGGCGTGACTTCCCGCCCGGCCCGCTCTCCCTAATCCCGCATGTTCACGCTCGCCTCGCTCTGGATTCCCTTCACCATCGTCGCTGCGTTCGGGCAGGTGGCGCGCAATGCGATGCAGCGGAGCTTGACCGGGCCGCTCGGCACCTGGGGCGCCACCAATATCCGTTTCCTGTTCGGCCTGCCGTTCTCGGTGGTGTTCTTCGCGCTCGCGATCGTCGCAACCGGCGATCGGGTGCCGTGGCCGGCGGTCTCGTTCTGGCCGTGGCTGTTGTCCGGCGCGCTCAGCCAGATCGTCGGCACCGGCTTCATGCTGCTGGCGATGAACGACCGCTCCTTCGTGGTCACCACGGCCTACATGAAGACCGAGGCGATCCAGACCGCGATCTTCGGCTTCGTCTTCCTCGGCGACCATCTGACGACCGCCAAGGTGATCGCGATCGTGATCGCGACCGTCGGCGTCGTCATCACCGCGCTGCGGCCGGGCGGCCAGAAGAGCTTCGCCGATCTGCGCCCGACCGTGCTCGGCCTCGGCGCCGCCGCGGTGTTCGCGATCTCGGCGGTGAGCTTCCGCGGTGCCATCATCGCGGTGCCCGCCGTCTCGTTCGTGACCGCGGCCTCCTACACGCTGATGTGGAGCCTGTTCGTCCAGACGCTGATCCTGTCGGTTTATCTGTTGCTGCGTGCGCCCGACGTGCTGAAGTCGATCCTTGCGCTGTGGCGGCCCTCGCTGTTCGCGGGCTTCATGGGCGCGTTCTCGTCGCAGTTCTGGTTCCTGGCGTTCGCGCTCACTGCCGCGGCCAATGTGCGCACGCTGGCGCTGATCGAGGTGCTGTTCGCGCAGGGCGTCGCGTATTTCTCGCTCAAGCAGCCATTCTCGCTGCGTGAACTTGTTGGCATCGTGCTGATTGTGGTCGGCGTCGCGCTGCTGATCGCCGCTTAGACTCTTGTTTGACGCGCTTTCTTCACGCGAACCGGTGCCCACTTCGCTTGAAAGCGCTTTAGCCCTTGACCGCGATCAGCACCGCGCCCGCGGAGATCAGCGCAATCCCGATCCAGCCATAGGCCGACGGGCGCTCGCCGAGGAAGGTGGCGCCGAACAGCGCCACCAGCACCACGCTGAGCTTGTCGATCGGTGCGACCAGCGTGGCGGGACCCAGCTTGAGGGCGCGGAAATAGCAGATCCACGATGCACCGGTGCCGAGCCCGGACAGCAGCAGGAACAGCCAGCTCTTGCCCGAGATCGGGCCGGACTGGGTGAATTGCCCGGTCGCGAACAGGATCGCCGACAGTGTGATCAGCACGATCACGGTGCGGATCAGGGTGGCGAGATCGGAGTTGATGCTTTCGACGCCGACCTTGGCGAAGATCGCAGTCAATGCCGCGAAGACGGCGGACAGAAACGCCCACACCTGCCAGGAAGAGAAAGAGTCGGGGGACATCTGGGATGCTCGGCCCGGTTGGCCCCACCCGTCATTGCGAGCGAAGCGAAGCAATCCATGGCGCAACAAGTCCGAAGCTGGATTGCTTCGTCGCTTCGCTCCTCGCAATGACGAGGGTGGAAGCGGCTCGCCTTAATTCCGGTCCTCCGGCAGCGTCGGCAACGGCGACACCTCGACGCCCTCGTCGACCAGCGCGCGCGCCTCCTCGGGCGAGGCCTCGCCATAGATCGGCCGATGCTCGATGTCGCCGTAATGCATCTTGCGCGCCTCATTGGGGAAGCGTTCGCCGACATTGTCGGCGTTCTTGACGATATGGTCGCGCAGCTCCTTCAGCTTGCTGCGCAGCTCACGCTCCTGCGCCATCATCAGCGACGTCGATTCAGTGGCGGTCGCCTCGACCGGCGCGGCAGGCTGCGGCTGGGCCGGTTCGCGGCCCTTCTTGCTGACGATCTGCGGCGCCATGATCGCGCGCTCGATCTCGGCCGAGCCGCAGGCCGGGCAGTTGATCAGGTGACGCCGCTCCTGCGACTCATAGGCCGAGGAGCTCTGGAACCAGCTCTCGAACTGATGGCCGCGCTCGCAGCGCAGCGTGTAGCGGATCATGCCGAGCCCCGGACGAGGTGCAGATGCTCCGGGCCGGCCTTGGGGTCGGCGATGCCAAATCGCCGCCCGTGCTGAAGCGAGGGGATGGTCTTGCGCGCGGTTTCGACCTTGGCGGGATCGATCTCGGCCAGGAACACGCCCGGCTCGACGCCACCCTCGGCGAGGATCTCGCCCCAGGGGTCGACGATCAGCGAGTGCCCGAAGGTCTCGCGCTTGTTCTCGTGCAGGCCGGCCTGGGCCGCGGCGAACACGAAGCAGCCGGTCTCGATGGCGCGGGCGCGCAGCAAAGTGTGCCAGTGCGCTTCGCCGGTCTTGCGGGTGAAGGCTGAGGGAACGGTGAGGAAGGAAGCTCCCGCCTCGGCCAGTGCGCGATACAGCGCCGGGAAGCGCACGTCGTAGCAGATCGTCAAGCCGATCCGGCCCCAGGGCAGGTCGGAGATCACGGCGGTCTCGCCGGGCTGGTAATTGGCCGATTCGCGATAGCTTTCGCCGCCGGGCAGGTCGATGTCGAACATGTGGATCTTGTCGTAGCTCGCGAGCACATTGCCCTCGGGCCCGATCAGGAACGAGCGGTTGACCGCCTTCTCCGGCGAATAGCGCAGCGCCAGCGACCCGATATGCAGGTGGATCTTCAGTTCCGCGGCCAGCGCGCGATAGGCCTTGAGCGACTTGTCGTCCTCTTCGCCCGCCAGGTGCTCGAACAGCGCCTTGCGGTTCAACTGCATCATGTTGCTGACTTCAGGCGTCAGCACGTATTTGGCGCCCTGCGCCGCCGCCTCGCGGATCAGCCGCGTGCCCTGCTCCAGGCTCGGCTCCGGCAGCAATCCGGTGCGCATCTGCACCATCGCCGCGGTGAACTTGTTGTCCGTGCTCATCAGGCGCCGCCTCCGTTGCTGAGCAGGCCGTCGAGCTTGCCCTCGCGGTCGAGCGCGTAGAGCTCGTCGCAGCCACCGACATGGGTCTTGCCGATGAAGATCTGCGGGAAGGTCGCCCCGCCGCCGGCGCGATCGTACATCTCGTCGCGGTAGGCCGGGTTGCTGGCGACGTTCAATTCGGTGAACGCGGCGTTCTTGCGCGTCAAAAGCGATTTGGCCGCGGTGCAATAACCGCAGCCCGGGCGGGTGTAGATTTCGATGGCAGCGGTCATGGTGTGCTCGGTTGAACCAGAATGACAGATTATATGGGAGCACGGTGGGTATCGACAACCCGGGCGAACACCAGCACGTCGACTTGAGCCGCCTTGGCCCGCAGCAGCGCCCGCGCGCAGGCATCCACTGTAGCACCCGAGGTCAGGACGTCGTCGACCAGAATGACGCGGCGGCCCTGGATGTCAGCCTTGCGTTCATCGGCGACCCTGAATGCGCCCTGCACATTGCTGGCGCGGTCCTTGCGAGACAGCCCGATCTGCTGCTCGGTGGCGCGGGTGCGTCGCAACGCCTCGGAGACCATTTTGACGCCGCTGTGGCGGGCGATCGTCTTGGCCAGCGCGCCGGACTGGTTGTAGCGCCGGCTCCAGCCGCGCCGCCAGTGCAGCGGAACCGGAACCAGCATGTCGGCGCCGTCGAGCAATTCCTTCCCCGCCCGCGCCATCCAGTGGCCCATTGTCGGCGCCAGATCGGTGCGATCCTGGTATTTCAATGCATGCACCAGGGTACGGGCGATATCGTCATAGCGCACCGCGGCGCGCGCACGCTGGTAGGCCGGCGGATTGGCGATCGCCTCCATCGACAACAGCTCCGGCCCGGGATCGTAGACAAAGGGGATGCCGAGCCGCGGACAGAATGGCGGCGCGATGAACGACAATTTGGCCCAGCAGGCCGCGCACACCCCCTCGCCATGGACCGGCTCGCGGCAGGACACGCATAGCGTCGGCAGCGCGATGTCGAGCGCCAGCCGCGCGGTGCGCAACCAGGCGCCGCCGACCGCGCCGAGCGCGCGCTGGACCTGACCGGTAATGGAGCGTGTCGGTGATGCCTCGGCGTCCATGACACGAAGGCTAGCGTTTGCGCAACGCGGGCTCAAGGCGCATTGCCTGCGGCGGCGGTCCGGCGTAACCAGCCGGCATGGCAACCACCCCGGCCTCAGCCCCCATCCTGTTCGACCGCGCCTTGCTCGGCGCGCGGCTGGCGCGGGCACGGCGTGAGGGGGCGGCGACGTTCCTGCTCGAGCGCGCCACGGAGGACCTGGCTGACCGGTTGCGGGCGGTATCGCGCAGCTTCTCGGCGGCGGCCGATATCTGGACACCGGGTGACGGGCTCGCGAACGCCGTGCGCAAGCGTGTCGCCTCGGTCGATGCGGTCGCGTTCGCCGAGATGGAAGCGACCGGCCTGGCACCGGAGTCGCTCGACCTCGCGGTCTCCGCACTGGCTTTCCAGTTCGTCAACGATCTGCCCGGTGTGCTGGCGCAGATCCGTCGCGCGCTGAAGCCGGACGGACTGCTGCTGGCTGCAATGCTCGGCGGCGATACGCTGACCGAGCTCAGGCAGAGTTTTGCCGCGGCGGAAGCGGAATGCGAAGGCGGGGTGTCGCCGCGTGTCGCGCCGTTCGCCGATCTGCGCGACATCGGCGCGTTGTTGCAGCGCGCGGGCTTCGCGCTGCCGGTCACCGATGTCGACCGCGTCGTGGTGCGTTATTCGAGCGCGTTCGCACTGATGGCCGACCTCAGACGGATGGGCGCCACCAACGTGCTGCGCGAGCGCCGCCACACCCCGACCCGCCGCGCCACCATGCTGCGCATGGCGCAGATCTACGGCGAACGCTTCGCCGATCCCGACGGCCGCATCCGCGCCACCTTCGACATCGTCTGGCTCTCCGGCTGGGCGCCGCACGACAGCCAGCCGAAGCCGCTGCGGCCTGGCTCGGCGAAGGCCAGTCTGGAGGCGGCGGTGAAGCAGGTGAAGCGCTGAGGCGTAAGGTAAGCACGCGGCTCAGGCTCCCTCTCCCCTTGCGGGAGAGGGGTAGCCCCGGGCGAGATACCGGTGTGATCATCGCTTTTGCAATTCTGAGCCCGTCTTCAAGATGCATGCTGAGAGAGCGCGCCGTGTGGCACCCCTCTCCCCAGCCCTCCCCCGCAAGGGGGGAGGGAGGCCGTCCACCGTGTGTCCCTTACGGTCGGTGCCGCTTGATCTGCGCCGGCGAAACCACATCAGATGCGATGGCGGCCTGCACGATTTCGGAATAATGGAATTATGCCGGTGAGTTGCCCGACGTGTCAAGTCGCCTGGTCGAGGGCCGGCCACCGCCGGCTGCTTTGCATGGGGTTGTTTTCGATATTCTGGCAATGTGCCTCTCTCGCGAGAGGCGCAGATCACAGCAGCAGATCGATCAGATGCGGCAGCAGCGGGATGTCGGCGGGCGGCATCGGGTAGTCGCGCAGTTTGTTGGCCCGCACCCAGGCGAGGTTCTGGCCTTCGCGCGCCACCGCGATGCCCTCCCAGCGGCGGCAGATGTAGAGCGGCATCAGCAGATGGAAGGTCTCGTAGGCGTGGCTCGCGAAGGTCAGCGGCGCGAGGCACGGCTCGGCCACGGTGATGCCGATCTCCTCATGCAACTCGCGGATCAGGGTCTGCTCCGGCCGCTCGCCCGGCTCGATCTTGCCGCCAGGGAATTCCCACAGGCCGGCCAGCGCCTTGCCTTCGGGGCGCTGCGCCAGCAGCACGCGCTTGTCGGCGTCGACCAGCGCGCAGGCGACGACGAGGGTCAGCTTGATGTCAGCCATGCGGTGAGGACTTCCTTCTCGATCTTCAGATTTCATTAACCAGCAAAGCGCTCCGGGCCAAACGATTTGTGTCCGAGTGTTTTTCTGCGATCGCGATAAGCCTGCCTTAATTCGCAGCCGGCAGGGTGAAGTGTCACGTTATGTGTCCATCATATTCTTTGCCGATATAACCATGCGCATCTTGATCCGGGCTATCAGCCGTTTCCGCCGCGATCGCTCCGGCAACATCGCGATGACGTTTGGCCTCGCCGTGCTGCCGCTCGTCGTCGCCGTCGGATGCGCGGTCGACTATTCCCGGGCCAACCAGATCCGCAGCAAGTTGTTGTCCGCCGCCGACGCCGCGAGCGTCGGATCGGTTTCCAAGTCGTCGCCCGGCTTCATCGCCGCCGGCGCCATGACCTCGGACGGCCCGATCGCGGCCGGCCAGGCCGATGCGACCAACATCTTCAACGGCAACGTCCTGAACCAGAGCGGCTTCACCGTGACCAGCGTGACGCCGACCATGACCAAGACCGGCAGCGTCGTCACCTCGACGGTGCAGTTCACCGCGGTCGTTCCCACCCTGTTTCTCGGCGTGATCGGCCAGAGCAACATGACGGTGAAGGGTTCGTCGACCTCGACCGCCAACATGCCGCTCTACATCGACTTCTATCTCCTGCTCGACAATTCGCCGTCGATGGGGGTCGCGGCCACGCCGACCGACGTGACCAAGATGGTCAACAACACGCCCGACAAGTGTGCCTTCGCCTGCCACGACTACAACGATGCCAACAACTACTACAATCTCGCCAAGAAGCTCGGCGTCACCACCCGGATCGACGTGCTGCGCAGCGCCACCCAGCAATTGATGGACACGGCCGCGACCACCGCGACCTATTCCAACCAGTTCCGGATGGCGATCTACGATTTCGGCGCATCGTCGGCGACGATTGGCCTGCGCGCGCTGTTCTCGCTGTCGACCAGCCTGTCGAGCGCCAAGACCGCAGCCGGCAACATCGACCTGATGGGCGTCTACGGCAACAACGATTCCTACACGGCCGACAAGGACACCCAGTTCAGCGCGGTGCTTCCGGCGATCAGCTCTGCGATCAGCGCGCCCGGTCCCGGCACCTCGGCGGCGCCGATGAAATATCTGTTCTTCGTCTCCGACGGCGTTGCGGACGAACCGAATTCGAGCTGCCTGAAGCCGATCACCGGCGGCAATCGCTGCCAGTCGCCGATCAACCCGGCGCTGTGCACCGCGATCAAGAATCGCGGCATCAAGATCGCGGTGCTCTACACCACCTATTTGCAGCTGCCGACCAACAGCTGGTACATGAGCTGGATCGATCCGTTCAACAAGGGCCCGTTCGGACCCTCGCCGAACAGCGAGATCGCGCAGAACATGCAGGCCTGCGCGTCGCCGGGCTTCTACTTCGAGGTCAGCCCGACCCAGGGCATCGCCGACGCGATGAACGCGCTGTTCAAGAAGGCCGTCGCCGACGCGCGGATCAGCAGCTAGCGGAGGCCGATGCCTTCTCTCCCCGTCACCCTGAGGAGCCGCGCTTTCGCGCGGCGTCTCGAAGGGTCGACGGCCCGACTCTCTCCACGCGGCGCCATCCGGGCCGTGCATCCTTCGAGGCTCGCTCCGCTCGCTCCTCAGGATGACGGGTAAAGAGATGAACCCTACGACCGATAGTCCCCGTTGATCGCGACATATTCCTTGGTGAGATCGCAGGTCAGCACGCGGTCCTTGGCCTTACCGAGGCCGAGCGCGACCTTGATCTGGATCTTCGGCGCCTTCATCGCCTCCGACACTTCCTTCTCGTCGTAGGACGGGTCGCGCGCGCCGCTCTTGGCGACACGGATGCCGTTGAAGGAGATCGAGAGCTTGTCGCGATTGGCGGGTTCGCCGGCCTTGCCGACCGCCATCACCACGCGACCCCAATTGGCGTCCTCGCCGGCGATCGCGGTCTTCACCAGCGGCGAATTGGCGATCGACATCGCGATCTTGCGTGCCGACGGTTTCGTCGTCGCGCCCTCGACCACGACCTCGACCAGCTTGCGGGCGCCTTCGCCGTCGCGCGCCACCTGCTCGGAGAGGTCGGCGAGGATCTGCTGGAACGCCTTGGCAAAGGCCTTCAGGCGCGGGTCGCTGGCGCGCGAGATCTTCGGCGCGCCGTTGGCCGCCGCGGCGCCGGTCGCGAACGCCAGCAGCGTGTCCGAGGTCGAGGTGTCGCCGTCAATGGTCAGCGCGTTGAAGGTGTCCTCGACACCGGCCTTGAGCAGCGATTGCAGCACGCCGGCCGACAGCGGCGCGTCGGTGAAGATGAAGGACAGCATGGTCGCCATGTCGGGCATGATCATGCCGGCACCCTTGGCCATGCCGTTGATCGTCACCTTGGCCTTGCCGAGCTTCACGGTCGCGGTCGCGACCTTCGGGAAGGTGTCGGTGGTCATGATCGCACGGGCCGCATCCATCCAGAGATCGGGCGTCGCGGTCTCGGCGAGCTGCGCCAGCACGCCGTCGAACTTGGTGGCGTCGAGTGGCTCGCCGATCACGCCGGTCGAGGCAAGGAACACATCCGAGGTCGAGCAGCCGACCGCCTTGGCGGCGATCTGCGCGGTCAGCGCGGTGGACGCCTTGCCGGTCTTGCCGGTGAAGGCGTTGGCGTTGCCGGAGTTGACCACCAGCGCGCGCGCAGCCCCGCCTTTCAGCTTGGCGCGACACCATTCGACCGGCGCTGACGGGCATTTCGACTTGGTGAAGACGCCGGCGACCGTGGTGCCTTTGTCCATCAGTGCGAGCAGCACGTCGGTGCGCCCCTTGTAACGGATGCCGGCGGCGGCGGTTGCAAGCCGCACGCCCGCGATCACGGGCATCTCGGGAACATCTGGCGGGGCGAGGGGGGAGACGGCGGTGGACATCGGCAAGCTTCCGGCTACGGGGAGGGAAGCGCTGCATAACATCTTGGCGGCTGAATCGGGAGAGGGCTGCGAAGCGAACGCGCAACGCCGTCGTCCCGGACCCATAGCCACCGTCATCAATTGTTCAAGAAACGACTGCCGCGGCAAGAAGTGCTCCGCCGCGGCGTATGGGTCCTGGTCTGCGCCGGGACGACGCGATCAACCGAAGGTACCGCAAAAGCAAATGGCCGGGACGTGCCCGGCCATCGCAACGCAATCGGTTCGGCTTCGCGAAGCTTACTTCTTCGCCGGCGCCATCTTGTTGTCGGCCGGCTTCGGCGCGTCCTTGGCGGCATCCGCCGGCGGCGTCGCGTCCTTGGCTGCATCGGCCGGCTTGTCCATGCGCTCGACCTTGGCGGCCTCGCGCAGCTTGGCGACATAGTCGGCCTGGGCCTTGCGGGTCACGTAGGTCTCGATCTGGGCCTTGACCTGCTCGAAGTCGGGCGCCTTGCGGTTGCGCTTTTCCTCGACCTTGATGATGTGCCAGCCGAACTGCGACTTGACCGGATCGGAGATCTTGCCCGGCTCGAGCGAGAAGGCGACCGCGGAGAATTCCGGCACCATCTGTTCCTTGGTGAAGAAGCCGAGGTCGCCGCCGTCGGAGGCGCCGGGGTCCTTGGACTTCTTCTTGGCGAGCTCGGCGAAGTCGGCCCCCTTGTCGAGCTCGGCCTTGATCGCCTTGGCCTCGTCCTCGGTCTCGACCAGGATGTGGCGGGCGCGCACCTCCTGCTCGCCGGTGATCTGCTTGGCGGCGTCGTCATAGACCTTCTTCATGGCCTCGTCGGTGGTCGCGGCCTTGCCCTCGCTGGCCAGCAGGCTGTCCATCAGCAGGCGGCTGCGGGTGAAGGCGAGGCGCTTCTTGAAGTCGTCGCTGTTCTCGACCTTCTTGTCCTCGGCGGCCTTGGACACGATCTTCATGTCGATCAGGAAGGACAGCACGTTGTCCTTCTTGGTCGCCGGGTCCATCTGCGCGAGGCTCGGGCCCAGTTCTTCCTCGGCGAGCGCGACGTCGCTGGCGCGGATCTCGGAACCATTAACCTTCGCCAGCACCGGGTCGGAATCCGCGGCGCGGACCGGCAGGCTGGCAGCCAGCACTGCGACAAGACAGCCCGTTGCGGCCAGGGTGGCGAGGCCGAGGCGCAGGCCGGTTTTGGTTTCCGGAGGCGAGGTGGTCATGCAAAATCCTTGGTCTAAAGGGGGGAAGCTCGAGCGGGGCGGACACTCGCCCAATCGTGTTACATTGGCAACGCGAAAGTCTTGTCAAAATGATGAATTCCTTGACATCTTGGCGGCGTTGACAACCCCCCGGGCGGGCCATATCTCTGGCCGGCCGTGTCGGCGGTGAGAGCGCTTATTTTGCTGCGTTTTTCGCCGTTGAACCGAGGATGGCCGGTTTCCCACTCAATTGGCGGAGGAGTGCCGGGTCGGGGCTCGACCAGCAGCGCGTCACGGTGAGTTGATAGGCGATCCGGCGGACCATCTCAGGCTGTAACGCAAGACCGAATTGAACCAAGACCGAACTCGAGACCGAAGAACAGGAATTTCGCATGATCGGCGCGCTCGCCCGCAAGTTTTTCGGCTCCTCCAATGACCGCCGCGTCAAGGGATATCAGTCCCGGGTCAACGCCATCAACGCGCTGGAGCCCGAGCTCATCAAGCTCACGGACGATCAGCTCAAGGCCCGCACCGCCGAGTTCAAGCAGCAGCTCGCCGAAGGCAAGACGCTCGACGACATCCTGGTTCCGGCCTTCGCCACGGTGCGCGAAGCGGCCAAGCGGACGCTCGGCCAGCGCCATTTCGACGTGCAGCTGATCGGCGGCATGGTGCTGCACGAGGGCGACATCGCCGAGATGAAGACCGGTGAAGGCAAGACGCTGGTCGCAACCCTCGCGGTCTACCTCAACGCGCTCGCCGGCAAGGGCGTCCACGTCGTCACCGTCAACGACTACCTCGCCCGCCGCGACTCCGGCTGGATGGGCCAGATCTACGCGTTCCTGGGGCTGACCACCGGCGTGATCGTGCACGGCCTCGACGATGCCGAGCGCAAGGCGGCCTATGCCTGCGACATCACCTACGGCACCAACAACGAATACGGCTTCGACTATCTGCGCGACAACATGAAGTACCGCCTGGAGGACATGGTCCAGCGCGCGCACTTCTACGCGATCGTCGACGAAGTCGACTCGATCCTGATCGACGAAGCGCGCACGCCGCTGATCATCTCCGGCCCGCTCGACGACCGTTCGGATTTCTACAACACCATCGACACCTTCATGCCGAAGCTCGCCAAGAAGGACGACTACGAGGTCGACGAGAAGCAGCGCACGGTGACGCTGACCGAAGGCGGCATGGAGAAGCTCGAGAACCTGCTGCGCGATGCCGGCCAGCTCAAGGGCGATTCGCTGTACGACGTCGAGAACGTCTCCGTCGTGCATCACGTCAACCAGGCGCTCCGCGCGCATACGCTGTTCACCCGCGACAAGGACTATATCGTCCGCGACGACGAGGTCGTCATCATCGACGAGTTCACCGGCCGCATGATGCAGGGCCGGCGCTACTCGGAGGGCCTGCACCAGGCGCTGGAAGCCAAGGAACACGTCACGGTCCAGCCCGAGAACCAGACGCTGGCCTCGATCACCTTCCAGAATTATTTCCGGATGTACGCCAAGCTGTCCGGCATGACCGGTACGGCGCTGACCGAAGCCGACGAACTGTTCGACATCTACAAGCTCGAGGTCGTGGAGATCCCGACCAATCTGCCGGTGGCGCGCCTCGACGAGGACGACGAGGTCTACCGTACCCAGAACGAAAAATACGGCGCGATCCTCGCCGAGATCGAGCGCGCCAACAAGCGGTTGCAGCCGGTGCTGGTCGGCACCGCCTCGATCGAGAAGTCGGAAGTGCTGGCCGACTACCTCAAGAAGCACGGCTACAAGCAGATCGATTTCACCTCCGAATCCGGCATGGAGAAGCTCTATGCCGCGGCTCGCGCCGGCAAGCCGGCAAAACTGTTCGCGGTGCTGAACGCGCGCTTCCACGAGCAGGAAGCCTATATCGTCGCCGAAGCCGGCGTGCCGGGCGCGATCACGATCGCGACCAACATGGCCGGCCGCGGCACCGACATCAAGCTCGGCGGCTCGCTCGAGATGCGGATCCAGCAGGAGACCGCAGGGATCACCGACGAGGCCGAGAAGGCCAAGAAGATCGAGCAGATCAAGGCCGACATCGAGCGCTTCCGCGAGATCGTGCTGAAGGCGGAAGAGGATTTCGAGGTCGAGCCCGCCAAGGGCAACAAGCCCGCCAAGACCGTGAAGAAGCCGGGCGGCCTCTACATCATCGGCTCCGAGCGCCACGAATCCCGCCGCATCGACAACCAGCTGCGCGGCCGCTCCGGCCGTCAGGGCGACCCCGGTCGCTCGAAGTTCTTCCTGTCGCTGGAAGACGATTTGATGCGCATCTTCGGCTCCGACCGGCTCGACAGCATGCTGCAGCGGCTCGGCCTCCAGGAAGGCGAAGCCATCATCCATCCCTGGATCAACAAGGCACTGGAGAAGGCGCAGCAGAAGGTCGAGGCGCGCAACTTCGACATCCGCAAGAACCTGCTCAAATTCGACAACGTCCAGAACGACCAGCGCAAGGTGATCTTCGACCAGCGCGTCGACCTGATGAAGGATGACAGCGTCGTCGAGATGGTCACCGGCATGCGGCATGATTTCATCGAGGATGTCGTCGCCAAATACATCCCCGAGCACGCCTATGCCGAGCAGTGGGACACCGCGGGCCTCAAGGAGGAATTGAAGCGCGTGCTCGATGTCGACCTGCCGGTTGACGAATGGGCCAAGGAAGAGGGCATCGCCGACGAGGAGCTGTTGGCGCGCATCGAGAAGCATGTCGATGAGCGGATGGCGGCCAAGGTCGCGCAATGGGGTCCCGACGTGATGCGTTACGTCGAGAAGACCATCCTGTTGCAGACCCTCGACCATCTCTGGCGTGAGCATCTGATCATGCTCGACCATCTGCGCCAGGTGATCGGCCTGCGCGGCTACGGCCAGCGCGATCCGTTGCAGGAGTACAAGACCGAGGCCTTCAACCTGTTCCAGGAGATGAGCTCGCATCTGCGCGAGGCGGTCACCGCGCAATTGATGCGGGTCGAGATCGTGCCGCCGGAGGAGCCGCCGCAGCCACTGCCGATGATGGAAGCACACAAGCTCGATCCCAACACCGGCGAGGACGAGTTCGCGCGTGCCAGCCTGACCGAAGCGACCTACGCCCAGGCCTCGCTGGCGCCGGGGTTGCCGGCCGCCGAGCGCAATCCGAACGACCCGGCAAGCTGGGGCAAGGTCGGCCGCAACGAGGACTGCCCTTGCGGAAGCGGCAAGAAGTACAAGCACTGCCACGGCCGGTACGCCTGAGCCGCGGCTTCAATGAGGTCGGCGTCCATTACGGACGCCGGCAATCCGTCGCGAACGGCGTTTCGCGCGATCACCATTGTACAATGTGTCGAAGGTCGGCTTGCTCTTGCCGACGATCGGGACGGTCGGCGGCGTGATCGCCCCGTCACCGGCGGCCCCTGCATGGGCACCGGCTCGAAGCCGAGCGGGTCATCCGCAAAGCGCTCGGTATCAGCCCCTCGAAGCGATCGTTGACGAAGCTCTGCGGAGCCGTCCCGCGATTCGGGCGTTGCACCCTGGGATTGCGTGATGGTATTGCCGGACGCTATCATAGATTGACCGGCGGGGAGGACGCACTCCAGCCGGCATCGGGAACGATCCAGGATCAAGCCAGCGATGATTGGCCAGGGTGCATGAGCGCCGCCGCGAGAGCATTCCAAGATGCCACAAGGGCGATGAATGGCGGGAAGCCGCTGGAGGCCGAAGCGTTGTTCGCCAAGGCCGTGGCGCTCGAGCCCGGTCTGGCTGAAGCCTGGCTCGGTCGCGGCAATGCGTTGGCGGGACTCGGGCGCCATGACCAGGCGCTTGCAGCCTATGACAAGGCGCTGGCGCTCAAGCCCGGTCTGGCCGGGCCATGGCTCGGTCATCTGCTCGCCAATCTGGGGCGTCACCAGGAGTCGCTGGCGGCTTACGACAAAGCGCTGGCCATCAGGCCTGATCTCGCCGAAGCGTGGCTTGGGCGTTGCCATTCGCTGGTCAAGCTGGAGCGTTATGCCGACGCCCTGGCCGCCCACGACAAGGCGCTGACGATCGAGCCTCGAATGGCTGCGGCGTGGCTCGGCCATCTGTTCGCGAGCCTGGGCCGTCATCAAGACGCGCTTGCCGCCTACGACAGGACGCTGGGCTTGAGGGCGGACCTGATCGAAGCATGGTTTGGTCGCGCAGGCGTATTATTCAATCTGGGGCGTTTCGACGATGCGCTTGCGGCTTACGACAAGGTGCTGTCGCTCAAGCCCGACCTCGCCGAAGCGTGGCTCGGTCGCGGCAATTTGCTGATGGCCGTTCAGCGCTATGAATCGGCGCCCGCGGCTTACGACAGGGCGCTGTCGCTCAAACCTGATCTGGCCGAGGCGTGGCTCGGTCGCGGCAATCTGTTGGTCAGGTTGAATCGTCATGAAGAGGCCCGCACCGCCTACGACAAGGCGCTCGCGCTCAAGCCCGCTCTGGTCGAGGCATGGCTCAGTCTTGGCAATATTCTTGTGCAACTCGAGCGCCATGGCGAGGCCGATGCCGCCTTCAACAGGGCGTTGGCGCTCAAGCCCGATCTGGCGGAGGTGTGGCTTGGTCGGAGCCATTCATTCGTCAAGAGCGGACGCTTCGACGAAGCGCTCGCGGCCATCGACAAGGCGCTGGCATTGAGACCTGACCTGGCCGAGGCATGGCTCGGTCGGGGCAACGCGTTGTTCGAACAGGGGCGTTGCAACGAAGCTCTTGATGCTTACGACAAGGCATTGGCACGCAAGCCCGACCTCGCCGAGGCTTTGCTTGGCCGGGGCAACGTGTTCTCCAGGCTGGAACGGCCTGACGACGCCCTTGCTGCCTGCGACAAGGCGCTGGCGCTCAGGCCTGACCTTGCCGAGGCGTGGCTTGGTCGGGGCAATGCACTTGCCGAGCAGGAGCGTTGTGACGAAGCCCTTGCCGCCTACGACAAGGCGCTGGTGCTCGGGCCCCGACTGGCCATGGCATGGCTTGGCCGCGGCAATGCATTCTCCAAGCTGAAGCTGCTCGACGAAGCCCTCATGGCTCACGGCAGGGCGCTGGCGCTCAAGCCGGATCTCGCCGAAGCATGGCTCGGTCGCGGCAACGTGTTCGCGGAACTGGAGCGCTATGACGAGGCGGTTGCGGCCTACGACAAGGCGCTCGCGGCAAAGCCTGGCCTGGCCGAGGCTTGGATCGGCCGTGGTGATGTGTTCATGGCAATGGAACGTCATGGCGAGGCGCTTGCGGCCTACGACAGCGCGCTGGCGCTCAAGCCCGATCATGTCGCGCTCGAAGGCCTCCGTCTGCGCGCGAAGCAGAATATTTGCGATTGGGATGGCTTCGAGGCCGATTGCAGCCACCTGATCGAATCGGTCGCCAACAACAAACCGAGTACCGATCCATTCACGTTTCTCTCGCTGGCGTCGCGTGGCACGGACCAGCACAATTGTGCGCGGCTGTGGATCGACAGGCGGCATCCGGCAGTCAAGCCGCCGCTCTGGAATGGCGAAATCTATCGGCACGACAAGGTTCGCGTCGGTTACGTATCCGCCGACTTCCAGGAACATGCAACGGCCTATCTGATGGCCGGCATGTTCGAAGATCACGACAAATCGGTGTTCGATGTCACCGCCATCTCGATCGGCCAGCGCGACGATTCACCGATGCGCCGCCGCCTCGAGGCCGCCTTCGACACCTTCCTCGACGCCGGACGACTTAGCGATGCCGAAGTCGCCGCGAAGATACGAGCCGCGGAGATCGACATCCTGGTGGACCTGAAGGGCTTTACCAGAAACGGCCGCACCAGCATCTTCGCGCACCGGGCAGCCCCGATCCAGGTCAACTATCTGGGATTCCCCGGCACGATGGGAGCCGATTACATCGACTACGTCATTGCCGATCGGACGGTCATCCCGAGCTCCAGGCAGAGCGAGTTCTCGGAGAAAATCGCCTATTTGCCGAATTGCTATCAGGTGAACGATTCAAAGCGAGGCATCTCGGAGAAGGCGTTCACGCGGGAGGAATGCGGGCTGCCCGAATCCGGTTTCGTGTTCTGTTGCTTCAACAACAACTACAAGATCACGCCGGAGGTCTTCGATCTCTGGATGCGGATTCTGGGCGCGGTGGAAGGCAGCGTCATTTGGCTGTTCGAGAGCAGCGCGACTGCGGCAGCGAACCTGAAAGCGGCGGCGGAGCGGCGAGGCGTCGCCGCCGAGCGCGTCGTGTTCGCCAAACGAATGCCGCTTCCCGATCATCTGGCGAGGCATCGTCTGGCGGATCTGTTTCTCGATACGCTGCCCTACAATGCGCATACGACGGCGAGCGATGCCTTGTGGGCAGGTCTGCCGGTGCTGACGCGGATCGGCGAGACCTTCGCGGGCAGAGTGGCTGCGAGTCTGTTGAATGCCGTCGGGCTGCCGGAGCTCATTGCGCGGGATGCGCGCGAATACGAACATCGTGCGATCGAACTCGCACAACACCCTCAGGCGCTCCAGGCCATCAAAAGCAAGCTCGCGGACAACCGCCTCACGAGCCCGCTGTTCGACACCAGGCTTCTGACCCGGCAGATCGAGGCGGCCTACATCGCGATGTACGAACGACATCAGGCCGGCCTGCCGCCGGACATGATTGCCGTTCCGGATCGTGCACAGGGCTGACGGTTCCGCAGCCTGCGCGCGCCGGGCGGGTTGTGCCAGACACGATCGGCCTCCGGCTCTGGAGGTATTCGGGTCATCTTTCCTTCATTGTTGTATTGCCGCAACAGCGCTGGAGGCTTGGCCGCTGTATCGTCGGTGAGGGTGTACTTGAGGGGGACGCATGCTCAAGACAGCGCTCATTGGCCTTGGTGCCATCGCCGTGCTGGCGGGATCGCCGGCCCTCGCGGCTGACATGGCGGTGAAGGCTCCGCCGCCGGTCATGTTGCCCGTCTATAGTTGGACGGGCTTTTATATCGGCGCCCAGGCCGGATACGGTCTCAGTGACTACAGAAGCACGTTTTCCGGCTTTGATGCCGGCGACACGCCTCCGCCCCAATCGCCGCATGGCGACGGGTTCGTCGGCGGCGGCGAGGTCGGGTACAACTTTCAATCCGGAAAATTTGTGGTCGGCGTCGAAGCCGATATTTCCTATGCCGACATGCGCGGACGCGCCACCGGCGTCAGCGCGTTCGGCATCGTGCAGACCGTCGAACAGAAGATTGACTGGCTCGGCACGGTGCGAGGCCGTCTTGGCGTCGTGCCGGTTGAGCGGCTGTTGCTGTTCGCGACCGGCGGTGTGGCGTTCGGCGGCACCGGTTTGTCGGGCAGTGATAATCCCGGCGTGAATTGCGCTGTCACGTCGTGCGGTGCGGGATCGACCTCGAGCACCAACACGGGTTGGACTGCCGGCGGAGGCATCGAATATGCCTGGTCCAATCAGCTCTCACTGAAGGCTGAATATCTGCACGTCGATCTCGGCAGCAATTCTCTGACCTATCCGGTTACGCTCGCGGTCAGCCAAAGCACGACCCGCGCCGAGTACCGGGCGGACATCGTACGGTTTGGCATCAACTGGAAGCTCGGCGCCTACAATTGAGTGCGCGCGAATTCCGATCCGCGCCTGGGGCGGGCGCGGACGGGTTGATTGGCCTGGGGCGCGTGACCGGCGTTGCTCAGCCCGCGTACGCCCTGTCGAGATCGGCGATCACGATCTTCTGCATCTTCAGCATCGCCTGCATCACGCGGTCGGCGGCCTTGCGGTCGGCGTCGCTGAGGTAGCGGCCGAGCGCAGTCGGGACCACCTGCCAGGACAGGCCGAATTTGTCCTTGAGCCAGCCGCAGCGCGATTCCTGGCCGCCATCGGTCAGCTTGCTCCAGAAGTAATCCACCTGCTCCTGGGTCTCGACGCTGATGAAGAACGACACCGCCTCGTTGAACTTGTGCTGCGGCCCGCCATTGAGCGCATAGAACCGCTGCCCCTCGAGCTCGAAACTCGCCATGAAGTCGCTGACGGTCTCGATCTCGGCGTTCGGGAACACCGATTGGTAGAAAGCCACGGCGTCGCGGACGTTGTTGTCGAGCCAGAGGAACGGCGTGATCGAAGGCATGATGGGGTGTCCTCGCTAGTTTGTCGAACAGGATGGACCTCATGCGCCCAGGCGCGAAGGCTGCGCCACTGGCGCGCCCAAAGGACGCGCCGGTGCGCGATATCCCGACATTTCCCTGCCGGTCTTTTTCGATGATTTTCGATCGTGACGGCGCCCGACTGGCGCGGGCTCAGTTGGCGGTGCCGATCAGGCTTTCCAGCAGGCGCTTCAGCTCGCTGGTCGATTTGTCGCCATAGCTCTCGACGATGTGCTCTTCCTGGCTCACCGCCAGCGAGTTCAGCCGGCGGCACAGCGCCTTGCCGCGATCCGAGACGAACATCAGCACCTTGCGGCGATCCTTGGGGTCCTGCACGCGGTAGACCAGGGCATCCGACACCATGCGGTCGATCATCTTGGTCAGCGTCGGATGGTTGAGCAGCACGGCATCCGCGAGCTCGCCCATCGAATGACCGTTGCCGTCGGACAGCACTTTCAGGATGCGCCACTGCTCGACCGGCACACCTTCCTTGGCGAGCCGCGTCTCCAACTGCCGGTTGATCTCCCGGTTGGCTTGCGCGAGCAGGTAGGTGAGGTGTTCGGTGATCGGGGAGTTTTCTTTCGGCGGTTTAGCCACGGCGTGAGACCTGGTTCCTGACCCGGTGAATGAATGTCCGGCAACGCATGCCGTTTCTATATGCACTTCAATTGTTGAATATTCAATATTTTCACATAGGATATTCCCCCAACCAAAGGGCGGCTGCCGTGACCGCCCGCTGGCTGCGTTGCGTTCTGCTTCCCAGACAGGAGTTGGCGTGCTTTCGACGGACTCTTCCCAGGCGTATGGCGGCATGCCCGTCGCGCCGCCGAACCTGTTTCGAACCCCGTCGTCCTGCGCGGCCGATCTCGCTTTGATCGCCAAGCCGGGCTCCTCGCGCCGCGGCGGCACCGACAGCAAGCTTCGGGTCGGCAATTTCATCACCTTTTCCGGCGCTCCCGGAATCTGGGGGCCGATCTCGGCCAACAGCGTCATGCTCGCGGTCGCCGAGATCAACAAGCGCGGCGGCATCCGCGGCCGCGAGGTCGAATTGTCGATGTACGATGCCGGCGGGCCGATCGTGGATGTCGTGCGCCGCGCCGAGCGGGCGATCGCGTTCGACGAGATCGACATGATCATGGGGTCGCATATCTCCGCGGTGCGCCTCGCGCTGCGCAAGGTCACGAGCGGCCGCATCCCCTATGTCTACACGCCGGTCTACGAGGGCGGCGAGCGGACGCCGGGCGTGATGGCGATCGGCGAGACGCCCCGCGCCGAAAGCCGGCCGGCGATCCACTGGCTCGCCGAGGTCAAGAAGGCAAAGCGCTGGTATCTGATCGGCAGCGACTATGTCTGGCCCTGGCAATCGCACCGCGCGGTGAAGCACTACATCGCAGAGTCCGGCGGCCAGGTGGTCGGCGAGGAATTCGTCCCGCTCGGCGAGGACGATCACGAACCGCATCTGGCGCGGATCCGCGCCGCAAAGCCCGACGTCGTGCTGATCACCTTGATCGGCACCGACAGCATCACCTTCAACCGCGCCTTCGCCGAGGCCGGGCTCGCTGCCACCACGTTGCGCTATGCCGGCGCAATGGACGAGACCGTGTTGCTCGGCATCGGACCCGACGCGACGGAGAACCTGTTCTGCGCGTCCGGCTATTTCGGCTGTATCGACTCGCGCGCCAACGACGATTTCCGGATCAGCTACCGCGCGATGTTCGGCGCGCACGCGCCGCCGATCGGCTCGGTCGGACAATCCAATTACGAGGGGATGCGGTTCGTCGAGGCGGCGGCCAACCGGGCCGGCTCGCTGGCGGTCGGGCCGCTGTTCGCCGCGGGACGCAACGTCATCTACAGCGGCGGGCGCGGCGAAGTCACCATTCGCGACGGCCGCGCCGAAATGCCGATCTATCTCGCGGAGGCCGACGGTCTCGACTTCAATGTGATCAAGACGATCTAGCGTGGCACCGCTGCCCGCGAGGGCAACGCCGGGCTCGCCCCAGGGCGCGGTGCCAGACAGGAGCAGGTGTGCATTCGACGCTCAACGTCAGGGCCGGGCGATTCAACGGGAATGACAATCTCCCGTTCCCGCCGTCCCTGCTGTTCAAGAACCTGGCGTCGGCGGGGTCGGATCGCGTGCTTGCGCCGATGGATCGCAGCAGGTTCGGTCCGCGCGGCGCGCGCAACCGGCTGCGGGTCGCCGGCTTCGTCTGCTGCACCGGCTCGCCCGGGATGTGGGGCCCCGCCACGACCTCGGCCGCGCAGCTCGCCGTTGCGGAGATCAACCGGCGCGGCGGCATCCTTGGCCGCGAGATCGAGCTCTCGGTCTACGACGCCGGCGGACCGCTCGAAGAGGTGCTCGACCGCGCCGAGCAGGCGATTGCGTTCGACGAAGCCGATCTCGTCATGGGCATGCACACCAGCGCGGTGCGCGTCGCGCTGCGCAAGGTTACCCGTGGCCGGATTCCCTACATCTACACGGCGGTCTACGAGGGCGGCGAGCGGACGCCCGGCGTGGTCGCGATCGGCGAGACGCCGCGCTGGCAGATCCGGCCGTCGATCCACTGGCTCGCCGAGACCAGGCGCGCCACGCGCTGGTACCTGATCGGCAGCGATTACGTCTGGCCGTGGCAATCGCACCGCGCGGTGAAGCGCTACATCAAGGAGACCGGCGGCCTCGTGGTCGGCGAGGAGTTCGTGCCGGTCGGCGAGGACGATCACGAGGCGCAACTGGAGCGGATCCGTGCCGCGAAGCCCGACGTCGTGCTGATCTCGTTGATCGGCACAGACAGCGTGACCTTCAATCGCGCTTTCGCCGATGCCGGGCTTGCGTCCACCACGCTGCGCTTTGCCGGCTGCGTCGATGAAACGTCGCTGCTCGGCATCGGCGCCGACAAGACCGAGAACCTGTTCTGTGCGTCGGGCTACTTCCCCAGTGTCGGCTCGCATGCCGGCGACGGTTTCAGGGACCGCTATCGCGCGATGTTCGGTCCGTACGCGCCGCCGGTCGGCTCGTGCGGCGAGTCCGCCTATGAAGGCTTCTGCCTGCTCGAGGCCGCCGCCAACCGCGCCGGCACGCTCGACATGCGGCCGTTGCTCGCGGCCGCCGACAACCTCGTCTATCGCGGCCCGCGCGGTCCGGTCACGGTGCGCAGCGGCCACGCCCGGATGCCGATGTATCTCGCGGAAGCCGACGGCCTCGACTTCAGGGTGATCAAGGCGATCTGAGCCGGGTGCGACGGTGTCGCGAGCCTGTTTGTGAAATAATACTTGAAAAGGAAAATATTTCCGTTTTCAATACAGCGAAGGGGTGAGCGGTTCGCGCGGGTCAACGCGCAGCCCGCTGCCCCGAGGGATCAAATCCAAGATCAAAAACTTCAGGAGAGCGCCGTGACCGTCGTCCTTCCCACGCCAATCCAACTTCGCGCCGTCGCCGAGCAGTGCGGCCTGTCGCTCACCGATGAGGATGTGGCCTCGTTCCGCGGCCTGATGCAGGGCTCGATCGATGCCTACAATCTGGTCGCCGCGATGCCGGACGAACTGCCCGAGGTGAAATATCCGCGCACGCCGGGCCATCGGCCCGCGCCGGAAGAGAACAAGCACAATGCCTGGTACCGCAAGTCGACCGTGAAGGGTGCGGCCTCCGGCAAGCTCAAGGGCAAGACGGTGGCCCTGAAGGACAACATCATGCTGGCCGGCGTGCCGATGATGAACGGCTCGGCGACGCTGGAAGGCTACGTCCCCGATTTCGACGCCACCATCGTCACCCGCATGCTGGACGCCGGTGCCGAGATCGCCGGCAAGGTGCACTGCGAATCCTTCTGCATGTCCGGTGGCAGCCACACTGGCGCGGTCGGCGCGGTGCACAATCCGCACAAGATGGGCTATTCGGCCGGCGGCTCGTCGTCGGGCTCGGGCGTGGTGGTCGCGCTCGGCGAGGTCGATATGGCGATCGGCGGCGACCAGGGCGGCTCGATCCGGATGCCGTCCTCGTTCTGCGGCACCTATGGCATGAAGCCGACCTGGGGCCTCGTGCCCTATACCGGCATCATGCCGATCGAGATCTATGTCGATCACACCGGTCCGATGACCGCGACGGTGGAAGACAATGCGCTGCTGCTCGAGGTGATCGCCGGCGACGACGGCTACGATCCGCGCATCAAGGCGCCGAAGGTCGAGGACTACACCAAGGCGATCGGCAAGGGCGTCAAGGGTATGAAGATCGGCATCCTCAAGGAGGGTTTCGAGCAGCCGACCGCGGAAACGGCCGTCAATGAAAGCGTGCGCGAGGCGGCCAAGCGCTTCAAGGATCTCGGCGCCAGCGTCGAGACGGTCTCGGTTCCGATGCACATGACGGGGCCGGCGATCTGGACCCCGATCGGCACCGAGGGCATGACCCAGACCATGATGTTCGGCGACGGCTACGGCCTCAGCCGGGCGGATCTCTATTCCACCACGCTGATGGACTTCCATCGCGGCTGGCGCCGGCAGGCGGACTCGCTGTCCGAGACCACCAAGCTGTTCATGCTGCTCGGCACCTACATCAACAACAATTTCGGTCCGCGCTTCTATGGCAAGGCGCTCAACATCTCGCGCCGGCTGACCGCGGCCTATGACAAGGCGTTCAAGGACTACGACCTGCTGCTGCTGCCGACCACGCCGATGAAGGCGACGAAGCTGCCCGAGGCCAATGCCAGCCGCGAGGACTACGTCGCTCGCGCGCTGGAGATGATCTCCAACACCGCGCCATTCGACATCACCCATCACCCGGCGATGTCGCTGCCCTGCGGCATGGTCGACGGGCTGCCGGTCGGCCTGATGCTGGTCGGCCGGATGTTCGAGGAATCCACCATCTACCGCGCTGCGCACGCCTTCGAGCAGGCCGGCGACTGGAAGAAGATGTGAGGCGCCGCTTGTTGCAGACGCAGGCTGGATGGATCGAGCGCCATGGCTAGCACCTTCGCCGCGGCGTTCGAGATCATAAGCTTCGGCGCGATCATCGTGCTGGTCGTGCTCGGGCTCGGCATCATCGCCAGCATGATGGGCATCTTCAACTTCGCGCAGGGCGAGTTCGTCCTGCTCGGCGCCTATGTCACCTATCTGGCCTATGCCCATGGCGCGCCGGTCTGGGCCGGCATGGTCGCGGCGCCCTTCGTGGTCGGCGCGATCGGCTTCGTGCTGGAGGCGCTGATCATCCGGCGGTTCTACGCCGCGCCGATCGTGGCGATGCTCGGCACCTATGCACTCGGCCTGATCATCCGCGAAAGCGTGCGCGGCCTGATCGGTGGCTTCTATCTCACGGTGCCGGAGCCGATCGGTGGCTCGATCGACCTCGGCTCCGTGCACATCTCGGCCTGGCGCTTCACCATCATCGTGATCACGCTGCTGGTGATGGGCGGCTGCTATCTGCTGCTGGCGCGCACCTCGTTCGGGCTGCGCGTCCGCGCCACGCTGGAGAACCCGGCGCTGGCGCGCGCTTCGGGTATCTCGACGCCGTTGATTTATGGCGCGACGTTTGCGTTCGGGGCCGCGCTCGCAGGTCTCGCCGGCGCGCTGATCGTGCCGGTGTTCAGTCTGTTCGCCGATCTCGGCATCCGCTTCCTGATCCAGGGCTTCGTCGCCGTGATGGTCGGCGGGGTCGGTTCCTTCATCGGCCCGGTCGCCGGCGCCGGCGTGATCGGCACGCTCAGTGCCGCGCTGCCATGGGTGATGTCGCCCGTCGTCGCCGACGTGCTTGTCTTCGTGCTCGCCATCGCCTTCATCAAATTCCGGCCGCAAGGCCTCATTGCTGGGAAAGGGGTCTAGTCAATGTCGATTGAACGCATGAACCTCACACGCCGCCGTTTCATGGGCAATTTCGCCTTCGCGACCGGCGCACTCGCGACCGGGGTCGGCAGTTGGGTGGTCCGGCCAGATTGGGCCAATGCCGCCGAGGGGCCGATCAAGGTCGGCATCGCGACCGACCTGACCGGGCCGATCGCCTATGCCGGCAATGCCGATGCCAACGTCGCCAAGATGGTGATCAAGGAGATCAATGCCGGCGGTGGGCTGCTCGGTCGGCCGCTCGAGCTCTACATCGAGGACACCGCCTCGAACGAATCGGTCGCGGTCGGCAATGTCCGCAAGCTGATCCAGCGCGACAAGGTCGACATGGTGCTCGGTGGCATCACCTCGTCGATGCGCAACGCGATCAAGGACCCGATCGTGGCGCGCGGCAAGACGCTGTACATCTATCCGCAGCTCTACGAGGGCAAGGAGTGCACGCCCTATCTGTTCTGCACTGGACCGACCCCGGCGCAGCAATGCGACACCTTCATTCCATGGCTGATCAAGAACGGCGGCAAGAAGTTCGCGCTGCCGAGCGCCAACTACGTCTGGCCGCACACGCTCAACGTCTACGCCCGCAAGGTGATCGAAGCGAACGGCGGCGAGGTCGTGTTCGAGGAGTATTACCCGCTCGACCAAGTCGACTTCTCGGCGACGGTGAACCGCGTCATCTCCAACAAGGTCGACGTCGTCTTCAACACCGTGATCCCGCCGGGCGTCGGGCCGTTCTTCAAGCAGCTCTATGAAGCGGGCTTCCTCAAGAACGGCGGGCGGCTCGCCTGCGTCTACTATGACGAGAACACGCTCAACATCAATCAGGCCAACGAGATCGAGGGCCTGGCGAGCTGCCTCGATTACTTCAAGGTGCTGACCAAGGAAAACCCGTTCGACGCCAAGATCCAGGCCGCCTACGAGAAGGATTTCCCCGGCAACTTCCTGTTCGCCGCCGGCAGCGCCGCCACCGGAACCTATCGCGGCCTCAAGCTGTGGGAAGCCGCGGTCAAGGAGGCCGGCAAGGTCGACCGGGAATCGGTCGCAGCCGCGCTCGACCACGCCAAGATCGCCGAAGGACCCGGCGGGCCCGCCGAAATGGTGCCGGGCAAGCGTCACTGCAAGATGAAGATGTACACCGCTGTTGCCAAGGGCGGGAACTATGAGATCGTGGCGCGCAGCGACGGTCTCGTTGATCCCAAGGAATGCTGAGCGATCAATGGGTGGAGCAAGAGAGGCCGTCGCGCGCATCGACCAGGGATCGGATGTCGTGACGGGTGAGCATGCACCGGCCGCAAGCGCGCCGGCGGGACGGGCATCGACAGGATGGAAGGTCCTGCCGATCGTGGAAGGGCTGGTGCTGCTGATCGCACTGGTCCTGCCATGGGTGTTGCAGGACTACCTGACGGTGTTCGCAACTCGCGTGGTGATCCTCGCGCTGTTCGCGCTGTCGTTCGACCTGGTGTGGGGCTATGCCGGCATCATGAGCTTCGGCCAGGCACTGTTCTTCGGCGCCGCCGGTTACGGCGTGGCACTTCTGGCACGCGACCTCAACGTCACCTCGATCCTCCTGATCCTGCCCGCCGGCACGCTGATCGGGCTCACCGCATCGCTGCTGCTCGGCGGCTTCCTGCTGCTCGGGCGCTATCCCTCGAGCGTGATCTTCGTCTCGCTCGGAACGCTGACCGGCTCCTATGCCGCGGATCGGCTGGCGCGCGGCTGGTACTATCTCGGCGGCCAGAACGGCATCCCGTCGATCCCGCCGCTCACCCTCGGCAGCTACGAATTCGAGGAAGGCGCGGTCTATTACTACATGGTGCTCGGCATCCTCGTGGTCGCCTATCTGCTCTGCCGCTTCCTGGTCCGCTCGCAATTCGGCCTCGCGCTGGCCGGCCTGCGCGAGAACGAGCCGCGCATCGCTTTCTTCGGCTACAAGACGCAGCATCTGAAGGCGATCATCTTCGCGGTCGGCGGCACCATCGCCGGCCTTGCCGGCAGCCTCTATGCCTTCCACGAAGGCTTCGTCTGGCCCAACATGCTGGGCGTCGTGTTCTCGACCCAGGTCGTGCTCTATGTGCTGTTCGGCGGCTCCGGCACCTTGATCGGCGCTGTCATCGGCACTGTGATCATCGAGGGCGTCTCGTTCTGGCTGTCGGACAATTACCGCGACGTCTGGCCGATCATCCTTGGCGTGCTGCTGCTGCTCGTCATCATGTTCCGCCCGCTCGGGCTGATCTCCTTCGTGCTCGGCGAGCGCGAGCGGGTTGGCAGTTTCGGCAAGGCACCCAACAAGGCGTCAAAGGAGGCCGGCAATGCCGCTCCTTGAGGCGCAAGGGATCAGCAAGGTGTTCGGCAAGCTCACCGCGCTCGACGGCGCGGCGCTCACCGTCGGCGAGAACGAATTTCACGGCCTGATCGGCCCGAACGGCTCGGGCAAGAGCACGCTGATGAAATGCGTCGCCGGGGCCGAGGTGCCGACCACGGGCAAAGTCAGCTTCATCAACACCGACATCACCGCGTTCACGCCGACCGAGCGCGCCCGCGCCGGGATGAGCCTGAAGTTCCAGATCACCTCGGTACTCCCCACGCTGACGCTGTACGACAACATCCTGCTGGCATTGCAGGCGCAGTCCTCGCTGTTCGACCTGGTGCTGTCGCGCACCCGCAGGAAGCTGCACGACCAGGTGATGACGATGCTGACCCAGTTCCGGCTCGCCGATCGCGCGCATGATGCCGCGGCAGCGCTGTCTCATGGCCAGCAGCAATGGCTCGAGATCGCGATGGCGCTCGCCGGCAAGCCGCGGCTGTTGCTGCTCGACGAGCCGACCGGCGGCATGAGCCTCGAGGAGCGCCGCGTCACCGGCGAGCTGTTGCAGCCGATCAAGCAGCATTGTTCGCTCGTCATCGTCGAACACGACCTCGATTTCATCCGCGACATCTGCGATCGCCTCACCGTGCTCGACCAGGGCAAGGTGCTGGCGTCCGGTACGGTCGCGGAGATCCAGGCCAACAAGAACGTCCAGGAGATTTATCTTCGCCGTGCCTGACCAATCCTTCCTCGATATCAGGCATCTCGATGCCGGTTATGGCCGCAGTCAGGTGCTGTTCGATGTCAACATCGGCATCCCCTGGCGCGGCGGTGTCGCCGTGCTCGGCCGCAACGGCGCTGGCAAGACCACGCTGATGAAGACCATCGTCGGCGAACTCGCGAGCTCGCAAGGCGAGTTGTTGTTCGACGGCCGCGACATCACCCGCCGCCGCACCGAGGAGCGCGTGCGTTCCGGCATCGGCTATGTGCCGCAGGAGCATTCGGTGTTCGCGCGACTGTCGGTGCGCGACAACCTCGCGGTCGGCTCGCTGTTCAATGCCGATGCCAGCGCGGTCGATCGGGTGCTCGAGATCTTCCCCAAGCTCGGCCAGCGGCTCGACCAGCCGGCCGGTACGCTGTCCGGCGGCGAGCGCAAGATGCTGGCGATCGGCCGGGCCATGCTCGGCAATCCGAAGCTGCTGCTGCTGGATGAGCCGACCGAAGGCGTCTGGATCGGCGTGATCGAGGAGATCACCGAGCGGCTGACCGAGCTCGCGAAAAGCATCTCGGTCGTGATCGTCGAGCAGCATCTCGATCTCGCGCTGCGCGTCGCCGACTACGCCTATGTGCTCGACCGCGGCCGCGTCGCGCTGCAAGGCGAGGCGGCCAAAGTGCGCAGCGATCCCGAATTGCTGCGCTATCTTGCACCGTAGATCATGATGCGTTTCCATCGAAACGCATCATGATCGCATCTTGGGTTCGCGTGCGGCCTTATGGGCGAATCGCCACCACCTCGATCTCGACCAGGAAGCCCGGATTGGCCAGGCCGGCAACCTGGACCACCGATCGCGACGGCAGGTTCGGCTGCGCCGCGGTGCCGAAGAACTGGGTATAGCCCGCCATGAAGCCGGCAAAGTCCATCTTGCCGCCCTTGGCGGGATCGCCGACCAGGAAGACTTGCATCTTGATGACGTCGCTCATCTTGAGATGGAGGCTTTCGAGCGTGGTGTTGATCGACTTGAACACCGATACGGTTTGAGCCGTGGTGTCGCCATAGGCTGCGACGGAATTCTTGTCAGCCTTCTCGTCGGCAACGCTCGGCACTACGCCGCTAAGGTACACGGTCGTCTTACCTGCCGGAACCTCGACCGCCAGCGAGATCGGAAAGCTTGAATTCGGAATCTTGTGGCGGACGATATCGTCGGCTCTGACGACGGTCGCCTGCGTGGCGAGCAGTATCACGGCGGCGGCCGCGGTGGTGAGTCTCATGTCTCGTTCCTTTTACATGGATTGCCGAATCCTGGTCGGCAGGTTGCTTCAGTCCAGTGTGGAGTAGATGGCGTTTGGCTGGCGGTTCGACTTCACGTCATCGCCGGAGACCTTGTCGGTGTAGCTGTTGCCGAAATTGCTGCGGACATAGTTCACGACCGCCGCGACCTGGTCGTCATCCAGGAAGCCGCCGAAGCCGGGCATGGCTTTCTGCCCGTAGAGAACGAGATAGATCGGATAGCCCGCACTCTCGAGATTCTTGTTGCTGGCAAGCGCGGGATAAGCGCCTGCGCCGACCGCGCCCTTGCCGTTCGGCATATGGCAGCCCTGGCAGATGGTGGCATAGAGCGTCTTGCCATCCTTGGCTGCGAAGTTATTGGCGCCGACCACGCCGGCCGAATCCGCAAGGCCCGTTCGTGCGGGAAAGCTGATCGCCGCCATCACCATGAGGCCGATCGCGAAGCATTGGGGTGCGCGCCGTACTGCGGGGAGATCACGAAGTGATGTGCCGTTGCTCGCCATGTCAGTTTCCTCCAACCGCGCGCTTGTGCAGGCGCTCAATGGCGGAAAGCGAAGACAGGATGGCGCCCTCCTGCCAGGCGTTGACATAGGAGCAATGCTCGCCGGCGAGCACGATGCGGCCATCGATGTCGCACAGGTTCTTGTAGTGGTCGCGCCGCGTATCCTCTTTCCACATCCCGAAGCAACCCAGCGTCCAGGGCACGCGATGCCAGGACACGGCGATGCCGTTGTCGAACTCCTTCGTCATCTGGGGATGCAGCTTGCTGCCATGTTCGAGCGCGCGCTTGACGCGGTCTTCCGGCGCCAGCGCGGTGAACTCGACCCCGGCGACGCCGAACACATAGGCGCCGAGCAACACGCCCTTGCCGGGGCTCAGATAATCCGTGCTGGGGTAGGAGATCTGCCCGATCGGCAGGTCGGTGAAGCTGATGCCGCCATAGATCGCCTCGTCCTGCTCCCAGAAACGGCGCTTGAATTGTAGGCCGACCTTGGTGGACGGCGCGTAGGGCACCGCCTCGATGGCGCTCTGCATCTTGGGCGAGAAGTTGGCCTTGATCTGGCTGAGAACCGAAAGCGGAATCGTGCAGACGCACCAGTCGGCCTTGAGCTTCTGCACCGGGCCGTCGCCCTTTGCGCCGGAATAGCTGACGGTGACGCCGTCATTGCCCTGGGCAATCTCGGTGACCTTGACGTTGAACTTGATGAGATGGCCGACTTTGCTTGCAAAGGCGTCCGCAATCCTCCCCATGCCGCCGACCGGCTGGAACAGGGTCTGTCCATATTCGTAGGAGAGCGGGAAGTTCAGATAACTCCACAGCCGCGATCGCAGGATGTCGTTGCCCGCGATCGGGGTAGACGGCGTCGGTGCGCCGTCGGGGCCGCCGCCGGGATCCTTGTCGTTGCCGCGCAGCGCGCTTGCGGTGGCCGCGCTGTATTTGTAGTTCTTGTCGAGCGCTCCCCAGGTGCGTAGCGCTTCGAGCAGGATTTCCCGGTCTTCCTTGCTCACGGGCTCGTCGAGCTTGTCGGCATTGGCCGCCTTCGCCAGCAACTCCGATGTATAGCCGTTGAAGTCGGACATGATATGGCGCCAGCGTTGCGGCTTGCCGCCAAAGGCGGCGCTGCGATGCAGATAAGCATTGGCGTTGTGTTCGACAAAAGCCTCCAGCTTCACGCCAAGCAGCCCGCAATAGTAAAGCAGGGCGCGGTGATGATAGGGGATGCGCCACGGACCGGGATTGATATAGAGCCCCTTGTCGAAATTGCAGGTTTGCGAGAAGCCACCGAGCTCGGTGTAGGTGTCGCCGCCGCGCAGTGTCCAGCTGCGGCCGCCGGCCCGCTCGCGATATTCCAGCACCGTGACCTTGTAGCCGGCCTTGCTCAATTCGAGCGCGGCCGTCATGCCGGCAAGGCCCGCGCCGAGGACGACGACCGACGCGCCCTTTGGCGCTCCCTGGAGTTTGATCGGATCGGTAAAGTCGGACTCCGCAGCATGTCCAAGACTGCTCATCGCCTGATACAGCACCGCTGTACTCGTGGCGGTGCCGATCATCGACAACAGATTTCTGCGCGTGAAGGGGGATGAATTCCCGCAATCCATTGATTACCTCTCGGATTTTTCGAGGTCAGCACCGCGAGCGTGGACCGTCGCGCAAGCTGTCGCCAAATCCGGATGACGGGCTGAACGTCTGGGAATTTTGCGGAACCCTCGATTGCATTGTTGAGTATCACACCAAGTGCGAGGCTTGGCAATCGGTCGTGGGAGTTCCGCAGTTGTCGTCAGGAATTCTCTGTTGTCGTGTGAATTGGAATCGCCGCGACCGCAATCGCGATGGCGCCATGATGATTCGTAATGCCCTCCAGAATGCATTGGCGATCAAGAGCTCACGAGCAGCATCGTGCGGCCCGCTTTCATTGGCGCTCGACAAGATGCGCGCGCGACGGTCCGGGATCGAACGCGTCGGCGAAGTACTGCGTTTCGTGCGCGACCAGCCCGTCGCGGAATTCCATGATGCTGACCACATAGGATGGCTTGCCGTCATAGGTCAGCACGAATTCGGTGACCCAGAGGTCGCCGCTGCCGATCATGCGCCGGATCGTGAATCGCTTCGTGTTCGGCTGGACCGTCCGGCTCTCCTGGATCTTGCGTCGGCCGCGGATCCGTTCGCCCGATTGCGGATAGTCGAGCACGGCATCCTCCCGGTAGATGTCGTGCTCGCGCTCGAAATCGCTCGCGTCCGAAGCGTCCCAATGGCGCTGCAGCGCCGCTCGCGTGGCTTGATCGTCCATCGCTGCCTCTCACGTCGACATCCCGCTTCATGTCATCGCGGTCCGCGCGCTTGGCAAGGGGGCAAGGGGGATCAACGCGACGCTGACGCCATATCGCCGAGCCTCGAAGAGTCCGATGCTGCCGTGCCGGGCGGTTCCAAGGCTTGATAATCTCCGGCCCTTGGCGCACGCTGACCCGATTGGGCTATGTTTTTGCGAGCCTTGGCGGACTTTGGTCCAACCGGGATGGTGCATGGAACCGTTTGATCAGGAACGGATCACGCGTGCCTTGGCCGCCGCCGCGGTCGATCCCTCGCTTTGGACCGAGGCGCTCGAGACAGCCTCCAAATGCACGGGATCATTTGGCGCCGTCCTGTTCCCGCTGGTTGGGGCGCTGCCGTTCGTCTCGTCCGCCCCTGCGATGGAGAAGAGCTGGAATCTCTACGTCGAGGATGGTTGGATCGATCGGGATGAACGCTACCGCGCGGAGGCCAAGCTGTTGCGCGACGGCGTGGTGACGGATGATGATTGCCTGCCCGCCGAGGTCCGCAAGCGGTCGCCCTACTATCAGGACTTCCTCGGGGCCTGCAATCTGACCGACTGGGCCGGCGTGCGGGTCGGTCGCGGCGAATTCGTCTGGGTGCTGAGTATTCAGCGAACCCGCGACCAGGGGCCGTTTTCCGCGACCGAATTGAGTGGGCTCGCCGCATTGTCGAATACGTTCGACTCGGTTGTCCAGACCGGCGCAGCACTCGGATTGGCCAGGGCGGAGGCCGCGCTCGATGCATTCGATTTTTCCGAGCGCGCCGCGATCCTGCTCGATCGGCGGGGAAGCGCGGTCCGCGCCAATGCCGCGGCCGAGCGCCTGATTGGAGAGGACCTCGGCATATCCGCAGGGCGGATCTTCTGCCAGGATGCCGAAGCCAACGAGCAACTGGCGGGTGCCATCAAGACGCTGCTGTGGAGCCAGACGACTTCGACGGTGCCACCGGTCGTGCTGCCCAAGAGGTCGGGCGGCAAGCTCGTCATCTATCCGATGCGGCTTCCCGGGCTGACGCGTTCTCCGCTGTCAGCATTTCACGGAATCCTGGTCATCTCGGATACCGATGCGCCGTACGCCGCCGCGACGGCAACCTTCAGCGAGGTGTTCGATCTGACGGCCGCCGAGGCGCGCCTTGCGGTGGCAATCGCCACCGGCAAGGACCTCAATTCGTTCTCCGTCGAACGACGGCTCTCGAAGGAGACGGTGCGCAACCAGCTCAAGTCGATCTTCCTGAAGACCGGGACCAACCGCCAGGCGCAACTGGCGGTGATGTTCTCGACCCTCGTCCCGAAGAAGTGAGGTCGTGCGGTGCGCGCCGCGACTACTTCGCCGCCGAGAAGCGGGTGTCGAACGAGTTGGACTGCACCACCGGCGCGGAGCCGGCGAGCTGAGTGCCGGTGCCTGCGGCCGGAGCGGCTGCGGCAGTGTCGGTGACCGATGGCTTCAGCGCCGGCCTGGCGGCCTGCTTCGGTTCAGCCTTCGGTGCGACGCGAACCACGGATTGCGGTTTTGTCTCGGCGACCTTCGGCCTGACCGGCGCGGCGACGACCGGGGCCTGTGGTTGGGGCCTGGTGGCCGGCTGGCTCGCATCGGCGGTGCCGCCGATGCCGACCTTGCGCGCGAAGCTGGAGAGGAAGCCTTCCGACTTGTCAGACGCGTTCGCCGAGGCGACACGGGTGCCGGCCGGCGGGGTGGACGACGGCGCTCTCGCGACCGTGGTCGATGATGTCGTCGCGACCACGGGCTCTTCCTGCTGGACCGCGAGGTTGGGCCGGGGCGGATTGACCGTTCCGGGGATCGTGCCGGGCGCGCGGGCGAGCGACATCGATTGCAGTGCCTGGCTGTCGCCGCCTTCGGAGAGACCGGTGTTTCCTTCCGGAATCTTCGAGGCGAAGATCGCGTTCATGCCGCCGTCGATGCCGGTGTTGAGGCGCGCGACCGGCGTGCCCTTGGCGGCCAGCTTGGCCATCTCGGCGTCGTCGCGCTGTTCCTTCTCGCGCACCGCGCTCGCGATCTCCTCGGGGATCACATAGGCCGGGCACTTCGCCGAGGCATTGAAAACCGGATCGCGGGTCGCGTCTGCCGGCTTCGCTGCGTCGAAGACGTACTTCTTCTCGCAGAAGTCGACCTTCGGCTCCTGCTTCGTCACTTCGAAATGATCATTGCCGACCTTGATCATCTTCCAGAACGGCATGTTCGGGTTGTTGCGGTGCTTGGCCATGTTCACCGCGGTCATCCGGAACGGATAGGCCTGAAACTGGAACGCCTTCTGGCCGCCGAAGAAGGATTCGCGGCCGAGCGAATAGATTTCCGCGATCTGCTCGTCGGTCATCGCGTAGCAGCCGCGCGACGAGCAATCGCCATGCACCATCAGCTCCGAACCGGTGCGGCCGAGCGACTTGTCGAAGGCGTTGGGATAGCCGGTGTTGAACGACAAATAATAGGCCGACTGCGGATTCATCTGGCTGGGGTTGATCGAATAGAACCCTTCGGGCGCCTGGCGATCGCCTTCGCGGACCTTCGGGCCGAGATCGCCCGACCAGCGGCAGATCGGATAGGTCTTGAGCAGCGCGAACTGGCCGGAGCGGGTCTGCTTCCAGACCTCGAGCTCGGCCTCCTGCTTGAACAAGCGGATCAGGATCGGCGACTGCATATCCATGTCCTTTTCGGCCATGGCAGCGACGAGTTTTGGCGGGACCGGCTGGTTGGCCTTGGCGTTCTGGGCGAGCGAGATCTGATCGCTGTCGCAACCGGCGAGCAAGGCACTCGCGGCGAGCATCGCCGAAGTCAGAAGCGCGCGTACGAGCGTGCGATGAGTCAAGTCCGAGCTCCACACCCACCGGGCGATTTTCGCGACCCCAACACGGCGAATATGCCCTGAAGCCATTGTGTAAAATATTAGCCTTCGACGACCCCTGCTCGCAACCTGAACCGGGGCTGACGGCCCTCACGGTAGCAGGCATGGTTCAAGGAACGTTAAAGACCCGGCTCGGGGCCCAATTGCGGCGAAATTGCCCAGTTTGGGCGAAAAATCCGGCGTTTGGGCGCCTCAGCCGAGCTTGCGGCCGATATCCAGGAATTTCTGGCGTCGCTGCTTGCGAATCGCGTCCGGATCAAGATTTCGTAGGTCGTTGAGCGCCTGGGCGACGGCATCGCCGGTGGTCGCGATCATCGCGGCGGGATCGCGATGAGCGCCGCCGGCGGGCTCCTTCAGGACCTGGTCGATCACCCCGAAGCGCAGCATGTCCTGGGCGGTGATCTTCATGCTGTTGGCGGCTTCCTGCGCCTTGCTGCCGTCGCGCCATAGGATCGAGGACGCCGCCTCGGGCGTGATCACGCTGTAGATCGCGTGCTCCATCATCAGCACGCGGTTCGCGGTGGTGATGGCGATGGCGCCGCCCGACATGCCTTCGCCGGTGACGATCGCGACATTGGGCACGCCGAGCGACAGGCAGGCATCGATCGAGCGCGCGATCGCCTCGGCCTGGCCGCGCTCCTCGGCGCCGATGCCGGGATAGGCGCCCGCGGAATCGACGATCGACAGCACCGGGATGCCGAAGCGGTCGGCCATCTCCATCAGGCGCACCGCCTTGCGATAGCCTTCGGGACGCGCCATGCCGAAATTGTGCTTGATACGGCTCTCGGTGGTGCCGCCCTTCTCCTGGCCGACCACGCAGATGCTCTCGCCGCGGAAGCGGCCGAAGCCGCCGATCAGCGCCTCGTCGTCGGCGAATTTGCGGTCGCCGGCCATTGGCGTGAATTCGGTGATCAACGCGCCGACGAAATCGGTGAAATGCGGCCGCTGCGGATGCCGCGCCACCTGCGTCTTCTGCCACGGCGTCAGATTGGCATAGAGCTCGGTGAGCGCCTGCGCCGCCTTGTCCTCGATCCGTGCGACCTCGTCGCCGATATCGCTGCCGCTGGCGGCAAGCGTGCGCAACTCGTCGATCTTGGATTCAAGCTCGGCGACAGGTTTTTCGAAGTCGAGATAGCTGCGCATCGGGTCGGGCATCAACTCAATATAGGGAGGAACGGTGCGAGGGGCGAAGCGGATTCAGCGAATGACAAAGAAGTTTTGTAACTTCAATTGGTTAACGCGCATTCAGGCAGAATGCACGCCTCGGGATCGCAGGCAGGTGACGCTGTTTCTGCGGAGATGGTGCGGAAGTCAAGGCGGATGAGGCGACGGTATCGATGTCCCGACGCGATTGGGGTACGCCGGATTTACTTCTCGGCCAGCGGATGCAGGTCGCGGACCATGCTCTTCAGCCGCTCCTCGACCACATGAGTGTAGATCTGGGTGGTCGAGATGTCGGTGTGACCGAGCAGGGTCTGCACGATGCGCAGGTCCGCGCCATTATGCAGCAGGTGGCTGGCGAAGGCGTGACGCAGCACATGCGGCGAGACCAGCCGCGGCGCGAGGCCGGAGGCGCTCGCGAGCTCCTTGAGATCGCGGGCGAAATGCTGCCGGGTCAGATGGCCGCTCTCGCCGGAGGAGGGAAACAGCCATTTCGACGGCGCGGCCTTCTTCGCCTTCGGCGTCATCACCTCCAGCGCCGCGAGGTAATCCGCCATCGCCTGGCGCGAGGCATCGTTCAGCGGCACCAGCCGCTCCTTGTTGCCCTTGCCGCGCACCACGATCATCCGCGCGTCGCGCCGCGCTGCCGAGACCGGCAGCGACACCAGCTCGGAGACGCGCAGCCCGGTGGCGTAGAGTACCTCGAGCAGGCAGTGCAGCCGCAGCGCACGCAACCGCTGCGCTGGCGAGACGTCGGTCTGGGTCAGTTGCTTGGCGCGGGTCAGCATGCGGTCGACGTCGGCGATGGAGAGCACCTTCGGCAGGCCACGGCCGCGCTTCGGCCCGGACAGGATCGCGGCCGGATCGTCGGTGCGGATCCGTTCGTTGAGCAGGAAACGATACAGATGCCGCATCGCCGACAGCCGCCGCGCCACGCTGGTCGACTTGAAACCCCTGGTATCGAGGTCGGCGAGATAGCCGCGCAGGGCCTCAGTGTCGGCGCCGGTGAAATCGGCGCCCGCACGGGCGAGATAATCGGAGAAATCGGTGAGGTCGCGCCGGTAGGCGTCGAGTGTGTTGGCGCCGGCGCCCTGTTCCGCGGCGAGCATGTCGAGGAACAGCGCGGTCAATCTGGCGTCGGAGGACTTCGGCTGCGCGGTCCTGGCCGGAGCCGTTGCGGGGGTCTTGCGGGCGATCTGGGTGGTGATCTTGGCGGATGCGGTCATGCCAAGACTCATAGCGCCTATTTCTTGAGGAACTTATCCGGTGGGATGGTCACGGTCATTTCCCGCGGCTTCGGATGCACGAAATTCGCCAGCGCGAAGACGATGCCGTAGCCGATCCCGAAAATCACGGCGACGACCGTCAGGAAGCGGAACAGGCTGGGCATGGAAGCGACTCGGGCGGCGAATTAACCAATGAAATCATCCAACATGTTCCCCGCGCGGTTGCAAGAGTCGCTGGTAACGGTATCGCCGGGGGTAGTATAGGTGGCTCGAATTCTGAACAATTCGTCCCAATATCCGAGCTTTTTGATGTCCGACGCGGCCGTACCCGCACCCACCCACCCGACCCTGGAGGCCGACATCGCGGCCGCGCTGGGGACGCGGTCGATCGTGCTGGTCGGCATGATGGGGGCCGGCAAGTCGACCATCGGCCGGCGGATGGCAGCGCGGCTCAAGCTGCCGTTCACCGATGCCGACACCGAGATCGAGACCGCGGCGGATATGACGATCCCGGAGATATTCGAGACCCATGGCGAGCCGTATTTCCGCGACGGCGAGGCGCGCGTGATCGCGCGCATCCTCGACAGCGGCCCGGTCGTGCTGGCGACCGGCGGCGGCGCCTTCATGCGCGAGGAGACCCGCAACCGGATCCGCGAGCGGGCGATCTCGATCTGGCTCAAGGCCGACAGCGAGATCATCATGCGCCGGGTCCGCCGCCGCGCCGATCGGCCGCTGCTACAGACCGCCGACCCCGAGGCGACGGTGATCCGGCTGCTCGGCGAGCGCGAGCCGATCTACAGCAACGCGGATCTGACGATCGCTTCGCGCGACGTGCCGCACGACCGCATCGTCGACGAATGTCTCGAGGCCCTGCATGCGCATCTGTGCGGCGTGCGTCCGGCCGAAGAACCACCATCTGATGGAATGAACACGACCTCATGACTGCGCCCTTGAAACACCCTGCTTCCGTTACCGTCGATGTCGCGCTCGGCGACCGCGCCTACGACATCGTCATTGGCCGCGACGTGTTGCAGTCCCTCGGCGCGCGCGTCGCGGCGCTGCGGCCCGGCGCGCGCACCGCCATTGTCACCGACCGAACCGTCGCCAGGCACTGGCTGGAGCCGACCGAGGCGTCGCTCGCATCGGCAGGCGTGCCGACGTCGCGGATCGTCGTCGGGGAGGGTGAGGGCTCGAAGAGCTACGCCACGCTGACAGAGGTCAGCGAGGCGCTGATCGCGGCGAAGATCGAGCGCAACGACCTGGTGATCGCGCTCGGTGGCGGCGTGGTCGGCGATCTCGCAGGCTTCGCGGCCGCGATCCTGCGCCGCGGCGTCGACTTCGTGCAGGTGCCGACCTCGCTGCTGGCGCAGGTCGATTCCTCGGTCGGCGGCAAGACCGGCATCAATTCGCCGCAAGGCAAGAACCTGATCGGCGCGTTCCACCAGCCGGTGCTTGTGATCGCCGATACCTCCGTGCTCGATACGCTGTCGCCGCGCCAGTTCCGCGCCGGCTACGCCGAGGTCGCGAAATACGGCATTCTTGGTGACGAAGCGTTCTTCGCCTGGCTCGAGACCAACCACGCCGACATCTTCGCCGGCGGCGCCGGACGCGAGCACGCCATCGCGACCTCGTGCCGCGCCAAGGCCGGTGTCGTCTCCCGCGACGAGCGCGAGACCGGCGAGCGTGCGCTGCTCAATCTCGGCCACACTTTCGGCCATTCGCTGGAGGCCGCGACCGGCTTCTCGGACCGGCTGTTTCATGGTGAGGCCGTTTCGGTCGGCATGGTGCTCGCCGCCGAATTCTCCGCGCAACTCGGCATGATCTCGACCGATGATGCAGCCCGCATCGCGCGTCATCTTTCCGCGGTAGGATTGCCAACGCGCCTGCAGGATATCGCAGGCTTCACGCAGGAGGGGCTCGCCGATGCCGACGCGCTGCTGGCGCTGATGGCGCAGGACAAGAAGGTCAAGCGCGGCAAGCTCACCTTCATCCTGCTGGAGGCCGTCGGCCGCGCCGTGATCGCCAACAATGTCGAGCCGCAGCCGGTGCGCGACTTCCTGCAGCGCAAGCTTGATCAACGCTAGGGCATGATGTGGAGCCGGCGGACCGTATTGGCGAAAGGTCGAGGCCGGCTCTGCAAGACGTGCTCGCAAGGTTCGGGTGAACGAAGTTGGACTGGATAACCCTTTCCATCGTCATTGGCTGTCTGCTGGTCTCCGCCTTCTTCTCGGCGAGCGAGACCGCGCTGACGGGCGCCTCGCGCGCCAGCATGATGCGGCTGTCGAAGCAAGGCAATGGCGAGGCGACGGTCGTTTCCAGCCTGATGGCGATGCGCGAGCGGATGATCGGCGCGCTGCTGCTCGGCAACAACATCGCCAATATCGGCGCCTCCGCGCTTGCGACCGGCATCTTCACCGCGTGGTTCGGCGACGTCGGCGTGCTCTATGCCACCGGCGTGATGACGGTGCTGGTGGTGATCTTCGCGGAAGTGCTGCCGAAGACCGTGGCGATCAACGCGCCGGAGCGGGTGTCGCTGCTGGTGGCGCGGCCGATGCGGCTTACGGTGCTGGTGCTCGGTCCGCTGCTGACCGTGATCGAGGTCATCGTTCGCGCCCTGATGAGGCTGCTCGGCATCAAGGTCGGGGCGCATCAGGCGGTGCTGTCGCCGACCGAGCGCCTGCGCGGCGCGGTCGATCTGCTGCATCACGAAGGCAAGGTCGAGAAGCAGGACCGCGACATGCTCGGCGGGCTGTTGGACCTGAGCGAACTGCAAGTGTCGGACGTGATGGTCCATCGCACCGAGATGACCACGGTCAACGCCGACCTGCCGCCCGAGGAGTTGGTGCGCGAGGTGCTGGCGAGCGAATACACCCGCATTCCGCTGTGGCGGGAGAAGCCGGAGAACATCGTCGGCGTGCTGCACGCCAAGGACCTGCTGCGCGCGATCCGCGCCAACGAGGGCGACATGTCCGCGATCGATGCGTCGGCGATCGCACTGCCGCCCTGGTTCGTGCCGGAGATGCGTCCGGTCTCCGAGCAGCTGAAAGCGTTCCGTCGCCGCAAGACCCATTTCGCCCTCGTGGTCGACGAGTATGGCGAGGTCGAAGGCATGGTGACGCTGGAGGACATCCTGGAGGAGATCGTCGGCGACATCTCCGACGAGCACGACGTCGTCGTCGCCGGTGTCCGCGCCCAGCCGGATGGTTCGGTGGTGGTCGATGGTTCGGTGCCGATCCGCGATCTCAACCGCGCGATGGACTGGCACCTGCCCGACGAGGAGGCGACCACCGTCGCCGGGCTCGTGATCCATGAGGCGCGCTCGATCCCCGATCGCGGCCAGAGCTTCACCTTCCACGGCTTCCGTTTCCGCGTGCTCCGCCGCGAGCGCAACCGCATCACCGCGCTGCGCATCGTCGCGGTTCCGCGCGAGGCGGCCGAACTCGACGAGCGGAAGCCGAAGCGGGCGGGGACGGCGTTTTAGAGCCCCGTTCCGATGGAATCGGAACAGAGCTCTAGGTTCTTGTGTTGACGCGTTTTCTTCACGCGAACCGGTATCCACTTCGCTCGAAAACGCTCTAGTTTGCGCGAACCGTCTGCCGGCACCGTCACCCCCGCGCAAAGGCTCCGCCTTTGTCGCTGGAGGAGCGCGCCTTGCGCGTCTCGAAGGGTCGACGGCCCGACTGGTGGCCGTGCATCGTTCGAGACGCCGCTTCGCGGCCCTCAGGATGACGGGTCTGATAGGCGGCGTCGGCCGCTGCTAATGGATGTCGATCGCGATGCCGGACAGCTTCCACGCGCCGTCGGAGGAAATGAAGCCGAGTTGATAGTTCACCTGCTTGGGCGTGGTGTCGAAATGGCCGTTCAGCCGCAACACGCCCTTCTCGTCTATCTTGGCGTCCTGATCGAGGACGATCGGCTTGGCGACCACGGCATCGAACACCGCGTGCTTGTCGACCAGATCCTTGAAGATGGTCTTCAGCTTGTCGGGCGAAAACTGGTCGCGGAACGGCTTCGAGATCTTGGTGTGAAATACCGTGAAATTGTTCGCGGCCACCGCATCGTTGAGCGAGACCAGGATGCTCTTGATCAACACTTCCTGGACGAACGGGCTCGGCATGTCGAGAGCCGCGGCCGGGCGCATCGCGCAGATCAGCAGCAGGCCGACGGCGGTGATGGTCGACCGGAAGCGCGGCCAGCAAGGGATCATGAACGGCCCATCCAAATCGGCGGCGATACCAAGCGCAATGTCCTGCTCATATCTGAAGCAGGTCGATCGCCAGGGTGCTCGTCTCAATATCGGAAAACCGGCGTGGCGTCTTGCGGCAAGCACGGACTAGCGCGGCTTTTCCCCGGGGGCGTGTGCGTGGATCGCCAACGCATGCACCGAGCCGGCGAGTTCCTGCGCCAGTGTCGCATTAATCGTGCGATGGCGTTCGATCCGGCTCTTCCCTTCGAAGGCCGGAGACACAATATATACCCTGAAATGTGTCTCCCCGCCTGGCCTGTGGCCGGCGTGGCCTTCATGCAGATGTGACTCGTCGATCACGTCGAGGCTTTCCGGCAAGAAAGCTTCACGCAACTTGTTTATGATAACGTCTCTGGTGCTCATGGCGGCGGAGTTAGGTTCGCGGCGGCTTTTCGTCAATGGTGCAAGCGGGAAACAAGGTCTGCGCAATGTCAAGACTTGAAGAATTGTGCATTGCGTAGTCAAAGAGAACATGCCGATCGATTCATCAAAATTCTTCGACTCCATTCGCATCAAGCCGACCAAGGTCAGTGCGAAGCGCCAGGCGCAGGCTGGCGAGCAGGCTGTGACCTGCGAGTGGGCGGGTTGCCAGAACAAGGGCGCGCACCGCGCCCCGAAGGGCCGCGAGAATTCGCGCGAGTATTGGCACTTCTGCCTCGATCACGTCCGCGAATACAACCAGTCGTACAATTTCTTCCAGGGTATGAATCCTGACGACGTCGCGCGCTACCAGAAGGATGCGCTGACCGGTCACCGTCCGACCTGGAAGATGGGCGCCAACAACGGCAAGAAGGAGAGCGGTCTCGATGCCGCCTCCGATCCGTTCCATGTCTTCTCCGAACTCAACGGCCGCGGCCGCTGGCGTCCGGGACCTGGTGGCGCGGAGCCCAAGCCCGAGACCCGCAAGGTCATGAACGCCGAGCGCAAGGCGCTGCTGGTGATGGGGCTCGGTGCCGGGGCGACGCTCGAAGACGTCAAGTCGAAATACAAGGCGCTGGTGAAGCAGCACCATCCCGACGCCAATGGCGGCGACCGCTCCACCGAGGATCGCCTGATCGAGATCATCAAAGCGTATAATTATCTGAAGACCGTGGTGCGCGAGGCCTGAGTTCGCACTTCCGTCGCCCCTGCGTTCGCAGGGACGACGGCGGAGTTTGTGGCTCCGCCGTCGCATGTTTTCCGCTGTTTCAGCCTTTCGGCACTGCCCCGACATAGGACGAGCTCGGCCGGATCAGCCGCCCGGTGCGGCGCTGCTCGAGCGCGTGCGCGGTCCAGCCGGCGGCGCGGGCCACGGCGAAGATCGGCGTGAACGCCTGTCGTGGGATCTTCAGGGCGTCGAGCAGGATCGCGGTGAAGAACTCGACATTGGTCTCGAGCGGCCGCTCCGGATTCTTCTTCCGCAACGCCTCGCGGATATAGGCTTCGACCTCGCCGGCGAACGGCAGGTCGGCACCACTGGCTTCCAGTCGCTCGATTGCGACCTTCAGCACGTCGGCCCGCGGGTCGCGCACGCGATAGACGCGGTGGCCGAAGCCCATCAGCCGTTCGCCATGCGCCAGCGCGCCGTCGACCCAGGGCTTGATGCGTTCCCGCGTGCCGATCGCGTCCAGCATCTCCAGCACCGGCTCCGGCGCGCCGCCATGCAACGGGCCGGTCAGCGCGCAATAACCTCCGGTGATGGCCGCGAACAGGTCGGCCTGCGTCGAGGCGATCACCCGCGTGGTGAAGGTCGATGCATTCATGCCGTGATCGCAGACCGTGACGAAATAAGCATCGAGCGCGGCAGCTTCGCGCGGCTCGGCCGTGTGACCCAGCAGCATCCGCAGCGTATCGGCGGCGTGGCTCGCATTCGCCTCCGGCGCGATCGGATCATGCCCCCTGGCGCGCTGGACCAGGGCGCCGGCGATCACCGGGAAGGCGCCGACAATGGTCGCCTCGTGCTCCAGCCCGTTCTCGCCGCGCAGTCCCGCGATGGCGGCACGGAAGCCGTCGACGATCGACATGCCGCGGGTCGCCGGCAGCAGGTCCGGCAGCCGGGCGAAGGCGCGTTCGCGGGCGGCCCCGAGGCTGGCGCGGACATTGGCTTCGCTCAGCGACTTGCCGGTGGCGCCGTTCCACAGCCGCGCGGTAACGCCCTCGAAGCTCGACTTGCCTGCGAGGTTGGCGACGTGCTCGCCGGCGATGATCAGTTCGCCGCGCTCGCCGTCGACATGGCTCAACACGGTCTCGGCGGCGGGAACGCCGTCCAGACCGATCTGGCTCTTGGTGAGAATCATGTTCATGGCCCGATCTCCTTGCTTCACACCGCAAAGGTCGGGCCCCTCGACGAGTTGATCAATCTTGATTATATCAATCAATATGAAAAAATCCGCCGAGCTTTACCTCTCTGCCCGAGAAGCCGCCGCCGAGCTCGCGATCTCGCCGGCGACCCTCTATGCCTATGTCAGCCGCGGGTTGATCCGCTCCGAGCCGTCGCCGGATTCGCGCAGCCACCGCTACCGTGCCGAGGACATCAGGGGCCTGAAGGAGCGCCGTGTACCGTCGCCGGAACCGCGCGGGTTCCGCAATTTCGACGCCGAACTGCCGGTGATGGATTCGGCGATCGCCACCATCACCGAGCAAGGCCCGATCTATCGCGGTGTGAACTGCGTCGATCTCGCTGAACGGGATACGCTGGAGCACACCGCGACGCTGCTGTGGGACGTCACCGGCGTCGATCCGTTCGCCTCCGACAATTGTCCGCACGTCTCCGATGAAATGCGCGCGATCGCGGAGGCGGCGCGGCGGGCGCAGCCGATCGACCGCACCGTCGCCGTGCTGGCGCTGGCGGCAAGTGCCGATCCCGGCGCCTTCACCCGCGCGCCCGACGGCCGCGCCATGGTTGGCGGGCGGATCTTGCGGCTGCTGGTCGCGACCATGCTCAACGCCGTGCCGTCGGCCGAACCGCTGCATCAGCAGGTGGCGCGGGTGTGGGCGGCCGACAACAAGCATGCGCCCGACCTGATCCGCCGCGCACTGGTGCTGCTCGCCGATCATGAATTGAATGCCTCCACCTTCACCGCGCGTTGCGCGGCATCGACCGGGCTCAATCTGTACGACGCGGTGATCGCAGGCCTCGTCGCGCTGAAAGGGCCGATGCACGGCGGCGCCGGCGTGCTCGCCTCGCGCCTGGTCAAGACGATGCTCGACAACGACGTAGCGCCTGTGGTCCGCGAGCGCGTCGCGCTTGGTGAGCGCTTCGCCGGCTTCGGCCACGGCGTCTACAAGAAGGGCGATCCGCGCGCGATCTCGCTGCTCGAGGCGCTGACGCGGGCCGGTGCGCCGCGCAAATTCACCCGGGAGGTGCCGGAGCGGATCGCGGAGGCGACCGGCGAGTTCGTCAACATCGATTACGCGCTGGCGGTGCTGGTGCATGCGCTGCGGATGCCGGCAGGCAGCGAGCTCGCGCTGTTCGCGATGGCCCGCAGCGTCGGATGGATCGCGCATGCCAGCGAGCAGCTCGCGCTCGGCAGGCTGATCAGGCCTCGTGCCCGCTATGTCGGTCCGGCGCCGGGGCGGGCCGGCGCGACCAACAGCATCTAGCTATTTCGTCGGCTTGGCGGTTTCGATCAGGCCGCCGCCATGCCGGCGGCGGATGGTCCAGACCGCGAGCGCCAGGATCACGGCACAGCCCGCCACCGCGAACATCCACAGGTGCTTGCCGACATGCTCGTGGTGCGGCAGGCCGGCATAGTCATGCAGCGCGGTGACCGCGAGCACGCCGGGCAGCACATGCGCCGGCGCCCAGAGCAGGATCGCGGGGATGTTGACCGCGTAGAAGCGCTGTGGCGGCATGTCGAGCGCGCCCGCCGTGAGCGGTACGAAGGCACGGATCGGCGGCACGAAGCGGGCGAAGAACACCGCCAGCACGCCCCAGCGGTTGAAGAAGGCCTCGCTCTGCGCCACCACCCGCGGATAATTGGACAGCGGCCAGGCCGACAGGATCTCGCGCTGGCTGCGATAGCCGATCAGGTAGGCGGTGCCGTCACCGAGCATTGCACCGGCGGCCGCGGCGGCCAGCACCGGCCACAGCTTCAATTCGCCGCCGGGCACCAGCGCGCTCAGCGCCAGGATGATGGTCGAGCCCGGCACCAGCGAGCCGACCACCGGAACGGCCTCCAGCAGGGCAGCCAGAAACAGCGTCAGATAGGCGAGCCAGGCATGGGCCGAAACGAATGTGATCAGGGGATCGAGGAATGAAGTCACAAGATTCCTGTGGCGGCGTGCGTGTGGGTGTCAGACCTAACAACTCGGGTCAGGGGTGAAAAGTGCCTGGTTCCGGTCAGGCGTCGGCGTCGATCGGACAAAAGTACGGCGCGATTCGCAGGGCAGCCCTCCAAAAACCGAACGCCGGCCCTATCTTCATGATAGAACAACGGAACTTTGATTGGCCCTCGGGCTTCTGCCGACCGTTGCTCTCTGCTAGGCTGGCGTTTAGCACCCAATCCGCAGCCAAACGATCAATCTGGTTTCGGGAATGCCCGGGACCTCGGAGGATGAATGACGACCGCCGTCCAGACCAAGAATCAGGAACCCGTCGGCTTGCCCGACATGAAGGTGTCGGTCCGGCAGGTGTTCGGGATCGATAGCGACCTGGAAGTTCCCGCCTATTCCGAAGTCGACCCGCACGTGCCGGAGGTCGACAGCGACTATCGCTTCGACCGCGCCACCACGCTCGCGATCCTCGCCGGCTTCGCCAAGAACCGCCGCGTGATGGTCACCGGCTATCACGGCACCGGCAAGTCGACTCATATCGAGCAGGTCGCGGCCCGGCTCAACTGGCCTTGCGTCCGCGTCAACCTCGACAGCCACATCAGCCGTATCGACCTCGTCGGCAAGGACGCGATCGTGGTCAAGGATGGCAAGCAGGTCACCGAATTCCGCGACGGCATCCTGCCTTGGGCGTTGCAGCACAATATCGCGCTTGTGTTCGACGAGTATGACGCCGGCCGCCCGGACGTGATGTTCGTGATCCAGCGCGTGCTGGAAGTCTCCGGCCGCCTAACGCTGCTCGACCAGAACAAGGTGATCAAGCCGCATCCGGCGTTCCGCCTGTTCTCGACCGCCAACACGGTCGGCCTCGGCGACACCTCGGGCCTCTATCACGGCACCCAGCAGATCAACCAGGGCCAGATGGACCGCTGGTCGATCGTGACCACGTTGAACTACCTCGCTCATGACGAGGAAGTGGAGATCGTGCTGGCCAAGGCGAAGCACTATCGCACCCAGGAAGGCCGCGACATCGTCAACAAGATGGTGCGGCTCGCGGATCTGACCCGCAACGCCTTCGCCAATGGCGATCTGTCGACGGTGATGAGCCCGCGCACGGTGATTACCTGGGCCGAGAACGCCGATATCTTCAGCGACATCGGCTTCGCGTTCCGCGTCACCTTCCTCAACAAGTGCGACGAGCTGGAGCGGCCGCTCGTGGCCGAGTTCTACCAGCGCTGCTTCAACGTCGAGCTGCCGGAATCCTCGGTCAACGTGGCGCTCAGCTAGTCCATGCCGAAACTCTCCGTCGAGCGCACAGTCACACAGACGAAGAAAGCGGTGCTCGGCGGATTGCTCCGCTACAACAACGAGAAGATGGGGAAGCAGAAGTACAAGCGCTTCGCCATCTCGCTGCGCCAGGGTGACGAGATCGTCGGCGGCGTCGTCGGCGAGGTCTGGACAGCGGTGTTGTTCATCCAGTTGTTCTGGCTGGAGCAGAGGTTTCGCAGCAAGGGCTTCGGCGCCAAGCTGATCAAGGCGATCGAGGACGAGGCGCGGCGCTTCGGAGCGACGCAATCCTACGTGGATACGATGAGCTTCCAGGCGCCGGGCTTCTACCGCGCCAACGGATATAAAGAGTTCGGTTCGATTGAGGGATATCCCGGTGGCGTCACGCGCCATTGGTTTACGAAATCGCTATGACAACCTCCAACATCAAATTCCGTCCCGGGTCGAAGGAAGCGCCGACCGAGCCGTTCAAGCGCTCGGTGTCGGCGTGCCTGAAGGCGATCGCCAAGAAGCCGGAGCTCGAGGTCTCGTTCGCCGCCGAGCGTCCCGGGCTCGCGCCCGGCAAGGCGCGGCTGCCGGAGCCGGCGCGCAAGATGACCAAGCGCGATGCGGCGATCGTGCGCGGCCACGCCGATTCGATCGCGCTCAAGATCGCCTGTCACGATCCCAAGGTGCATCGCAAGCTGATGCCGGGCAATCCGCAGGCGCGTGGCGTGTTCGAAGCGGTCGAGCAGGCGCGTGTCGAGGCGATCGGCTCGCGGCGGATGGCGGGTGTCGCCAAGAACCTGACCGCGATGCTCGACGACCATTTCCATCGCGGCAAGTATGACGAGATCACCGATCGCGCCGATGCGCCGCTGTCGGATGCGCTGGCGATGCTGGTGCGCGAGCGCCTCACCGGCCTCGCTCCGCCCGCCGCCGCGAAGAAGATGGTCGATCTCTGGCGTCCGTTGCTGGAGGACAAGATCGGCTCGCGGCTCGACAAGCTCAGCCGCTTCACCGAGGACCAGGCCCGGTTCGGCGACCTCGTCCATGATCTGCTGTCGGCGCTCGATCTCGGCGACGACCGCAACATGGATTCCGACGATGACGACGACCAGGACGAGAACCAGGACGGCGAGAGCGATCAGTCCGGCGCCGAAGGCTCGCCCGATTCCGATGCCGCGCAGGAGATGAGCGCCGACCAGGCGCAGACCACCGCGGAGGAGATGAGCGAGAGCGCGATGGAGAGCGCGCAGGCTTCGACGTCTGATACGTTCGACGATGGCGAACTCGGCGACGACGAGACGCCGGGCGAGGCGACGCGGCCGAATTCGCGCGGCCAGAACGAGCCGCGCGGTCCGGAGTATCATGCCTTCGCGCCGAAATTCGACGAGGTGATCGCGGCCGAGGATCTCTGCGATCATGACGAGCTGGAGCGGCTGCGCTCCTATCTCGACAAGCAGCTCGCGCATTTGCAGGGTATCGTGGCGCGGCTCGCCAACCGCCTGCAGCGCCGCCTGATGGCGCAGCAGAATCGCGCCTGGGAGTTCGACCTCGAAGAGGGCATCCTCGATCCGGCGCGGCTGTCGCGCGTCGTCACCGATCCCTATCACCCGCTGTCCTTCATGCACGAGAAGGAGGCGACCTTCCGCGACACCGTGGTGACGCTGCTGCTGGACAATTCCGGCTCGATGCGTGGCCGCCCGATTACGGTCGCGGCCACCTGCGCCGACATCCTGGCGCGCACGCTGGAGCGCTGCGGCGTCAAGGTCGAGATCCTGGGCTTCACCACTCGCGCCTGGAAGGGCGGGCAGTCGCGCGAGGCGTGGCTTGCCGCCGGCAAGCCGGCCAATCCGGGCCGCCTCAACGACCTGCGCCACATCATCTACAAATCGGCCGATGCGCCATGGCGGCGTGCGCGCAAGAATCTCGGCCTGATGATGCGCGAGGGTCTGCTCAAGGAAAACATCGACGGCGAGGCGCTGGACTGGGCGCACAAGCGCCTGCTGGCGCGTCCCGAGCAGCGCCGCATCCTGATGATGATCTCCGACGGTGCGCCGGTGGACGATTCCACGTTGTCGGTCAATCCCGGCAATTATCTCGAGCGGCATCTGCGTCACATCATCGAGGAGATCGAGACCCGCTCGCCGGTCGAACTGATCGCGATCGGCATCGGCCACGACGTGACGCGCTATTATCGCCGTGCCGTCACCATCGTGGACGCCGAAGAGCTTGGCGGTGCCATCACCGAAAAGCTCGCCGAGCTGTTCAGCGAGACCCACGGCTCTGCGCCCGCCCCGGGCACCCGGCGCCGCCTCCACTCGTGAGACATGCGCTCACATTCTAGCCGCCGCCATTTCCTGAGAGATATGGCGGCGGGGCTGTCGGTCGCGGCATTGCCGCGTCTCGCGCAGGCGCAAAACGCGACGCAGCCTCCATTGCCGCCGAGACCAGCCGCCGGTCCGAGTGCGTCCCGCGTCAACGAACCCGTTTCGATCGAGGTCAAGGCCCGGCCGCTGGCCTCATTCGATATCCGCGATCGTTCGCGGGTGCGGTTCGGTGCGCTGGAATTTCGCAGCGGCCTGATCCTGACCTCGTCGTTCGCAGGTTTCGGCGGCTACTCGGCGTTGCGCCTCGATCCCAGGGGTGAGCGCTTCATCGCGGTCAGCGATCGCGGTAGCTGGCTCACCGGCCGCATCGTCTATCGCGGCCGGGAGATGGTCGGGCTGGGTGACGTCGAGGCTGCACCGCTGCTCGGCGCAGATGGCAGGCCGATCACAGTCAACAGGGGCTGGTTCGATTCGGAATCGCTCGCGCTCGACGGCTCGATCGCCTATGTCGGGCTCGAGCGGGTCAACCAGGTGCTGCGCTACGATTTCTCCAAAGGCTTCACCCGCTCGCGCGGCGAGGTGGTGCCGCTGCCGGCGGCGGCGCGCAAGCTTCCCAACAACAAGGGGCTGGAGGCGCTGGTCTTCGTTCCCAAGACGATGGCCAACGTTCAACCGCTTGCCGGCACGCTGATCGCACTGTCCGAGCGGGGCCTCGATGCCAGCGGCAACCTGATCGCCTTCCTGGTCGGCGGCAAGACGCCGGGTCAGTTCAGCGTTCGCCGCACCGACAATTTCGACATCAGCGACGCGGTGCTTCTACGCTCTGGCGATCTCTTGATCCTGGAGCGGAAATTCTCCTGGATCGGCGGCGTCGGCATCCGCATCCGCCGCCTCGCGCTGTCGGACATCGTGCCAGCTGCCCTGGTCGATGGGCCGGCGATCTTCAACGCCGATCTCGGCAACGAGATCGACAATATGGAAGGCATCGATGCCCATGTCACCGACGAGGGAGAGACCGTGCTGACCATGATCTCCGATGACAATTTCTCCCTGATCCAGCGTAATCTGCTGCTGCAATTCACGCTGGTGGAATGATCCGCGGGCAACGGCGTCAGAGCATTGCTGCTCTGCGTCCCGGCCTCTCCGCGGCTCCTGCCTGTTGGTGATCGACCGGGCGGCCCCTATGTTAACGGCGCCTTTCCCCCGATCCCGGATATCCCCGCATGAGCACCCTGTTCTCTCCGATCGAACTGCGCGGCCTCAAGCTCTCCAATCGCATCATGGTTTCGCCGATGTGCCAGTATTCGGCCGACGACGGTTCGGCCAATGACTGGCACTTCACCCACATCAACATGCTGGCGCTGTCGGGAGCTGCGATGTTCTGCATCGAGGCCACCCATGTCGAGGATATCGGGCGGATCACGCCGGGCTGCCTCGGCCTTTACAGCGATGCCAACGAGGCGGCGCTGAAGCCGATCCTGGCCTCGGTGCGCAAGCATTCGAAGGCCGCGGTCGCGATGCAGCTCGCTCATGCCGGCCGCAAGGCCTCGAGCCAGCGTCCCTGGGAGGGCGGGCAGTTGATTCCGATCGCCGAAGGTGGCTGGCAGACGGTGGGACCGTCTGCGGTCCCGCATAAGGACGGCGAGGCCGCGCCGGTGGCGCTCGATGATGCCGGCCTGAAGCGCATCCGCGAAGCATTCGTCGCTGCCGCGAAGCGCGCCGACCGGCTCGGCATCGATGCGCTCGAACTGCACGGCGCGCACGGCTATCTGCTGCATCAGTTCCTGTCGCCTCTCGCCAACAAGCGCACCGACCAGTATGGCGGCTCGCTCGAGAACCGGATGCGCTTTCCGCTGGAAGTGTTCGACGCCGTGCGTGCTGCATTTCCGGACCGCAAGCCGGTCGGCGTCCGGGTCTCGGCGACCGACTGGGTCGAGGGCGGCTGGGACGTCGCGCAGACCGTCGAATTCACCAGGGAGCTGAAGAAGCGCGGCGTCGACTGGATGGACGTCTCGTCGGGCGGCGTCTCGCCGTTGCAGAAGATCCAGCTCGGGCCGGGCTACCAGGTGCCGGCGGCGCAGGCGGTGAAGGAGGCGACCGGCGTCACCACGATGGCGGTCGGCCTGATCACCGAAGCCAAGCAGGCCGAGGAGATCGTCGCGTCAGGCAAGGCCGACATGGTGGCGCTCGCCCGCGGCATGCTCTACGACCCGCGCTGGGGCTGGCACGCCGCCGCCGAACTTGGCGGCGAGGTCTCGGCACCGCCGCAATACTGGCGCTCGCAGCCGTCGACGCAGAAGGCGCTGTTCGGCAAGATCACCTTCGGTGCGCGGTAAGGCTGCATCGGTCGCGAAGCCCGCTTCGCCATGAGGCTTTCGTCGATGCGAGGAGCGATGCCGGCATCGCTCCTCGCATCGGTTTGGAGGCGGAATAATTGCATCGCGGCATACCCGCGTGCTAGCGTTCCACTCGCATCAAGAGTTGGGGCGACGCCCAACGCCAACCTGCCAATCCGGGCAAGGTGGCACTCCCTCCCGGGAGGATGTGGCCGAGCCGGCAACCAAGCGGACCCGAGCCACCAGCGTCGTTCCTCAGGCAAAGGAATGCCGCGTCATGCCGATCAAGATCCCCGACGATCTCCCCGCCCGTGAAACGCTGGAAGCAGAAGGCGTCGCGGTCATGCGCGAGGCCGACGCGATACGGCAGGACATCCGCCCGTTGCGGATCGGGCTGCTCAATCTCATGCCGAACAAGATCAGCACCGAAACGCAGATCGCTCGTCTGCTGGGCGCAACCCCGCTCCAGATCGAACTGACGCTGGTACGGATCTCCGATCATGTGGCGCGTCACACGTCGGCCGACCATCTGGCGGCGTTCTATCGGCCATGGAGCGACGTCAGCACCGAGCGCTTCGACGGCTTCATCATCACAGGCGCTCCGGTCGAGCGCCTGCCGTTCGAAGAGGTCCGCTACTGGCCCGAGTTGCGGATGATCTTCGAGTGGACGCAAACCCACGTCCACAGCTGCTTGACCATCTGCTGGGCCGCTCAGGCGGCCCTCCATCACTTCCATGCGGTGCCGAAGCACGAGCTTGCCCGCAAGGCCTTCGGAATTTTCCAACATCGCAACCTGGCCCCGGCGTCGCCGTACATGAGAGGATTTTCGGACAGATTCGACGTCCCGGTCTCGCGTTGGACGGAGGTCAGGACCTCCGACATTTCGCAAAGCCGCGGCCTGCATGTCCTCGCCGCCAGCGAGGAGGCTGGTCCTTGCCTCGTGAGCGATCCGCGGCGCCGTTCGTTGCATATCTTCAATCATTTCGAGTACGAGACCGGCACGCTCGCGGATGAGTATGCGCGCGACGGCAACGCTCAGCTGCCTGCCAATTATTTCCCGGGCGATGATCCCTCGCGACGCTCAGAGAACGTCTGGCGCAGTCACGCCCACCTTCTGTTCGGCAACTGGATCAACGAAATCTACCAAACCGCGCCGTTCGATTCCGCCACGATCGGCCGCGCCTCGCCGGTGATGTCCTAGCGCGTTACCGATCACGGAGTCGTCGTCGCTCGCTGCGGATCATGGAGCGACAAAGCCATTGTCCTGCCGCGGCCTGGGCAGGTACTCTCGGAGCGCGTGCGCAAGACACGCATCAACAATGCGAGAGAGGAAACCCATGGAACTCGGATACTTCGCGATGCCGTCGCATCCGCCGGAGTGCGGATTGAAAGAGGGCCACGACTGGGACCTGCAAGTGCTGCGCTGGCTCGATGAACTCGGCTATCAGGAAGCCTGGATCGGCGAGCACCACACCGCGCCCTGGGAGCCGCACCCGTCGCCCGATCTCTTGGTGGCGCAGGCGCTGTTGCAGACCAAGAATCTGCGCATCGGCCCCGGCGGCTTCCTGCTGCCGTATCACCACCCCGCCGAGCTCGCCAACCGCGTCGCGATGCTCGACCACATCTCGAACGGGCGCCTGAATTTTGGCGTCGCCGCATCGGGCCTGCCGAGCGACTGGGCGATGTTCAATGTCGACGGCATGAGTGGTCAGAACCGCGACATGACCCGCGAGGCGCTCGAGATCATCCTGAAGATGTGGACCGAGCCGGGACCGTGGACGCACAAGGGCAAGTACTGGACGGTGAGCAAGCCGGACACGATGTTCGACTTCCTCAAGCCGCACATCAAGCCTCAGCAAGCGCCGCATCCGCCGATCGGCGTCGCCGGCCTGTCGAAGAACTCGGACACCTTGAAGCTCGCCGGCGAGCGCGGCTTCATCCCGATGAGCCTCAACCTGAACCCGGCCTATGTCGGCAGCCACTGGGATTCGGTAGAAGCGGGCGCCGCCAAGACCGGTCGCAAGCCGAGCCGCAAGGACTGGCGGATGGTACGCGAAGTGTTCGTCGCCGACACCGACGCGGAGGCCTGGAAGCTCTCGACCGGCGACATGATGGGCCGGATGATGAGCGAATATTTCCTGCCGCTGCTCGGTCACTTCGGCTTCAAGGATTATCTGAAAGCCTCGCCCGACGTGCCCGACAGCGACGTCACGGTCGAATATTGTGCACGGAACAACTGGATCGTCGGCTCGCCGGCAACCGTCACCGAGAAGATCGAGAAGATCTATCACGAGGTCGGCGGCTTCGGCGTGCTGCTGGTGTTCGGCTTCGACTACAAGCACAAGCCCGAGGCCTGGCACAATTCGCTGCGGTTGCTCAAGCAGGAGGTGCTGCCGCGACTGAAGCATCTCGATGCATCGGTTGGCCGCGCGGCCTAGCTTTTGACGGTGAGAAAGAACGCGGGGCAGCGGCGAGGCTGCCCCGTTGTCATGTGAGGTCGGACAATCGACGTCATGCGCAGGCGGAATGCGCCGCATGCGTTGATCCGATTACCCCGTGGATCGGTGTAACTGGTTGCAGTAACCGCAGAGTGTGGTGCCGGTCGCAGTCATGTGAGTGGGGAGCACTATCGCGATGCAGCGAAAAGGCCTAGCCTGAACGACGGCGCAATTCATTGATGAGGCAGAGCAATGCGCAGCCGCGTCAGAAAATTTGCCCATGTGCTGGAGCGTTTCGGGCTTGCCCTGGCGGGAGCCGCGAGCGGCCTGTTCGTCGCCATCCATGTCGGCTCGAGCGTCTCGGCGCTGACGTCGCAGGCGTTCCTGCTCATCATGATGCTGGGTGGCGCGATCGGGTTCTATCTCGGCATCGATACGCCGCCGAAGCTGTTTCGCCCGAAGGACTCGGCCTCGACGCGCAAGATCGACGCGGCGGAGTTGCTCAGCGCGGTCGGCACCTTCCTCGCCACGCTGGTGGCGTTCTTCTCGGTCGGCGTGATCGTGCTGCGCAGCGAGCCGGACATCGCCTGGACCGCGGCGATCATGACAGGCTGGGTGCTTGGCGTCGCCATGCAGATCGTCGCCGGCACGATCGCGCGCACCCGGGCCTGATTGGACTCAGCCGGCGATGCCCAATCCGGCGAGATGCGTGTCGACGAATTGCGTGAGCCGCTCGCGTAGCCGCTCCGGCGGCACCGCGACCATGCGTTCCTCGAGGCCGAGCGAGATGATGCCGTGGACCGCGGAGAACATCATGCGCGACAGCAGCGCGATATCGTCCGGATCGCGATCGGGCAACAGCCGCACCAGCGGTGCGTGCATCAGCGCGAACGCGTCCATCACCATCGCGAGGATATCTTCCGGAAACGGCCGGTCGTTCTCCATCCGATGCTCGAACAGCGAGCGCAGCAGATTGGCGTGCTCGGTGGCGAAGCCGAGATAGGCATCGGCGAGCCCGTGCAACTGGCGCAGGGGATCGTCGGCGGGAACCGCCTTGAGCCGGGCGGTCAGGGCCTGAACGGTCTCCCGGTTCACGGTCAAGATCAGGCCGTCGAAGTCGCCGAATTCATTGTAGACGCTGCCGATCGAGCAGCCGGCTGCCTCGGCAACATCACGAACCTTCAATGATCTCAATCCTTTAGTGGTGATGTACCGGCGCGCGATCTCGATCAGCAGAGCTCGCCGCTGAAGTTTTCTCCGGTCCCGTCGCGATTCTTCTTGAACAATGTTCATTTTCGTATTACTAATTTGAGCGTTGCTCAAGTTGGCATAGGAGGCCACTCACATGCAGACCCTAGCACTTCAATTGACCACCACCTTTGTCGATGACGCGATCGAGTTCGTGAAGGGCTTCGGCCGCGTCATGTTCGATCTGGCGACTGCGCCGATCGAGCGGATCGCCCGCGCCTGCGACGTCGCCGGCGTGCTGGAGCAGCGGCGCGCGGATCGACACGCGCCGCGCCCGTCGGCTGCTGGCGGCGGCCGTTGCAAATCGCGCAACTGCCGTTGGTCGCCGTTCCGCGGCCTGAGTGAACTGACCTGAAGTGCGCAGTCCGCAATTGTCGCCGAAACCGCAACAAAGCACTCACTATGTCCCCGCGAACTGATGTCGAGATCAAACAACCCCAAGTCTGGATAAGGTCTCGTACATCTCTCGCGGGCAATGTCCCGTCGTTTCGGCGCTGCGGATGTGCGCCGGTTCGAACCGAACCATTGCGAAAAAGACTAAAAGCTGCGGCATCTCCGTCATTGTCACCCCGCCCATCCCTCTCTGCCACGCGAACTCCCTGACTGCTGGCGCCGTGCGCGCTAACCCAAGGAACCGGTCATGATCAAGGAATTGATGACGTCCCGCCGCTTCGCGCCGCTGTTCTGGTCGCAGTTCTGTTCGGCATTGAATGACAACGTGCTCAAGAATGCGCTCGTCATCATGCTGCTCTATAGCGTGGCGACCGAGCAGGGGCCGGCGCTGGTGCAACTCGCCGGCGCGGTGTTCATTGTTCCGTTCTTCGTGTTGTCTGCGCTCGGCGGCGAACTCGCCGACCGCTACGTCAAATCCATCGTGGCGCGGCGCCTGAAATTCTTCGAGATCTTTGCCGCGGCCTTTGCCGCCGCCGGCTTCTTCATGCACTCGATCCCGCTGCTGTACGTCGCATTGGCGCTGTTCGGCGTCGTGGCTGCGCTGTTCGGCCCGGTGAAGTATGCGATGCTGCCCGACCAGCTCTCGGTTTCGGAGCTCGCGACCGGCAACGCGCTGGTCGAGGGCGCGACCTTCATGGCGATCCTGATCGGCACCATCGCGGGCGGCCTGTTCGTCGCCGGCGCGAGCCACATGGGCTGGATCTGCACCGCCGTGGTCGGTCTGTCGATGCTGTCCTGGGTGTTCGCCTCGCGCATCCCGGTCACGCAGCCCTCCGCGCCTGAGCTTGCCATTACCAAGAACCCGTGGACCTCGACGGTGCGCCTGTTGAAGTCGCTCTATGCCGAACAGCGGCTGTGGGACGGCATGGTGATCGTGTCCTGGTTCTGGATGGTCGGCGCGATCGTGCTGTCGCTGCTGCCCGCGCTGATCAAGGAGGGCGTCGGCGGCACCGAGGGCGTGGTCACGCTGTGCCTCGCCGTGTTCGCGATCGGCATCGCCGCCGGCTCACTGTTCGCCGCGCAGCTGAGTCATGTTCGGCCGAACCTTGCGCTGGTTCCGATCGGCGCCATCGTGATGGGCCTGGTCGGCCTCGACCTCGCTTGGGCGATCGCCACCACCTCGCTCGGCAAGGACGTCACGGCGGCTGCGTTCGCGACCTCGTTTGGCGGCTTCCGCATGCTGGCCGACTTCTTCCTGTTTGCCTTCGGCGGCGGCCTGTTCGTGGTGCCGTCGTTCGCCGCGGTGCAGGCCTGGACCGCGCCGTCCGAGCGCGCCCGCATCATCGCCGCCGGCAACATCTTGCAGGCCGGCTTCATGGTCGCCGGTGCGGTGTTCGTCGGCGCGCTGCAAGCCATCGGTCTTCCGATCGCCTGGATCTTCTTCGGCCTCGCCATTGCGAGCTTCGGCACGGTCTGGTTCGTGCTGAGCAAATGGGGCAAGGAAGGCGTCCGCGATTTCGGCGCGTTGCTGTTCCGCGCGCTGTTCCGGGTCGAGGTCCGCGGCATGGAAAACCTGCCGCCCGAGGGCACGCGGATGCTGATCGCGCCCAACCATGTCAGCCTGGTCGACGGTCCGCTGCTGCACGCCACGCTGCCGATCGACGCGAGCTACGCGGTCGATACCGGAATCTCCAAGGCATGGTGGGCCAAGCCGTTCCTGAAGATGATCAAGCACTACACGATGGATCCGTCCAAGCCGCTGGCCGCGCGCGACCTGATCAAGCTGGTCGCGGCCGGTGAGCCGGTGGTGATCTTCCCGGAAGGCCGCATCACGCTCTCCGGCTCGCTGATGAAGGTCTATGACGGCACCGCGATGATCGCCGACAAGGCCGATGCCGTCGTTGTTCCGGTCCGCATCGAGGGCGCGCAGCGCTCGCATCTGAGCTATCTCAAGGATGGCCAGATCAAGCGCTCCTGGTTCCCCAAGGTGACGATCTCGATCCTGCCGCCGGTGAAGCTGCCGATTGACCAGGCGCTGCGTGGCAAGGCGCGCCGCAACGCCGCCGGCGCCGCGCTGCAGGACGTCATGATCGACGCCATGGTGCAGAATGCGATGCTCGACCAGACCCTGTTCGAGGGCCTCGGCCATGCCTATCGCGACCGCGACACCGGCAAGCCGATCATCGAGGACGCGCTCGGCACCAAGCTGACCTATCGCAAGCTGATCCTCGGCGCACAGGTGCTGAGCCGCAAGTTGGAGCAAGGCACTGCGGTGGGCGACAATGTCGGCGTGCTGTTGCCGAATTCGGCCGGCGTCGCCGTCGTGTTCTTCGCGTTGCAGACCATCGGCCGGGTGCCGGCGATGCTCAACTTCTCGGCCGGTCCGGTCAATGTGCTGGCCGCGATGAAGGCGGCGCAGGTCAAGACCGTGCTGACCTCCAAGGCCTTCATCGAGAAGGGCAAGCTCGACAAGCTGATCGCCGCGATCGCCGGCCAGGCGCGCGTGGTTTATCTCGAGGATGTCAGGGAGGGCATCAGCCTCGCTGACAAGATCGCGGGCTTCCGCGCCGGCATCGCGCCGCGTGTCGCGCGCAAGGCCAACGATCCCGCGGTCATCCTGTTCACCTCAGGTTCGGAAGGCACGCCGAAGGGTGTCGTGCTGTCCCACCGCAACATCCTCGCCAATGCGGCGCAGGCGCTGGCGCGGGTCGATGCCAATGCCGACGACAAGGTGTTCAACGTCCTGCCGGTGTTCCATTCGTTCGGTTTGACCGGCGGCATGATGATGCCGATCCTCGGCGGCATCCCGATCTTCATGTATCCGTCGCCGCTGCACTACCGGATCGTGCCCGAGCTGATCTACCAGACCGGCGCCACCATCCTGTTCGGTACCGACACCTTCCTCACCGGCTATGCCCGCTCGGCGCATGCCTATGACTTCCGTACGTTGCGGCTCGTCATCGCCGGCGCCGAAGCGGTGAAGGAGCGCACGCGGCAGGTCTATATGGAGCGCTACGGCATCCGCATCCTCGAAGGTTACGGCGTCACCGAGACCGCGCCGGTGCTCGCGATGAACACGCCGATGGCCAACCGCCAGGGCACTGTGGGTCGCATCTCGCCGCTGATGCAATATCGCCTTGATCCGGTCCCAGGCATCGAGGAAGGCGGCCGCCTCTCCGTAAAGGGGCCGAACGTGATGCTCGGCTATCTCCGCGCCGAGAATCCCGGCGTGCTGGAGCCGCTGCCCGAAGGTTGGCACGACACCGGCGACATCGTTACGATCGATGCGCAGGGCTTCATCGCGATCAAGGGCCGCGCCAAGCGCTTCGCCAAGATCGCCGGCGAGATGGTCTCGCTGTCGGCGGTCGAGACCATGGCGACCACGTTGTGGCCGCAGGCGATGTCGGTTGCGGTCACGCTGCCCGATCAGCGCAAGGGCGAACGCATCGTGCTGCTCACGACGCAGAAGGATGCCGACCGATCAGCGATGCAGCGCCAGGCCAAGAGCGTCGGCGCCTCCGAGCTCGCGGTACCTGCCGACATCCGCGTCGTCGACAAGGTGCCGCTGCTCGGCACCGGCAAGACCGACTATGTCGGCGCGACGGCGCTCGCCAAGGAACTCGCGGCTGCGCCGGTTGTGCAGGCCGAGGAGCAGCCGGCCGAGCCGGAGCCGCTCGCGCAACATGTCGCATGAGTCTTGGCATGATGGTTGTGCTTTTCGGGCGCATGTTGTCAGATGGACGGCAACTGCTCCCGAGAAAGCACGATCATGCTGGACAGACTGAACCCGGCTACCGAAGACAGGCCTGAATTCGTCGCCGAACGATGGATTGCCGCGCTCGATGCAGCGCTCGCCGACCGTTCTCGTGAAACCGTCGCCGCGCTGTTCGCGCCCGAGAGCCACTGGCGCAACATCTTCGGCATCTCCTGGCATTTCGCGACCTTCAGCGGGCAACAGAGCGTCGTTTCCGAGCTGCTCGCGCGCGCTGAGGCGGTCAACGCGCGCGGCTTTCGTCTCGACGACCGTGCCTTGATACCGCGGCGCGCGGTGGTGGCCGGACGTGAGGTGATCGAAGCCGTCTTCGCCTTCGAGACGTCGAACGGCGCCGGCACCGGCGCGCTCCGCCTGCTTCCCGGCGCCGATGGAAATTCCGCGGCGTGGACCTTCTCCACCATGCTCGACTTCGACCGCATCTGTGATGCTCGCGCCGGGCAGGCCGCCGAACAATCTCACGCGCGCGATTTCGCCGCACCCGACTGGCTCGAGCAGCGGCAGGCCTCGCGCGCCTATGCGGACCGAGAGCCCGATGTCCTCATTGTCGGCGGCGGGCACGCCGGCATCGCGGCCGCGGTCGAGTGCAAGCGGATCGGGCTCGACGCCTTGATCGTCGATCGCGAGCGCCGCATCGGCGACAATTGGCGGCTGCGCTATCGCGGCCTCAAGCTGCACAACAAGACGCCCGTCAATCTGTTCCGCTACCTGCCGTTCCCGTTGAGCTTTCCGGACTACATCCCGAAGGATAAGATCGCGAACTGGCTGGAAAGCTATGTCGACATCATGGAGCTCGACTTCTGGACCGAGACCTCGTTCGAAGCCGCGCGTTATGACGAGGCGACACAACGCTGGACGGTAACGCTGCAACGGGGCGACGGTCCGCGCACGCTGCATCCGAAGCACATCGTGCTGGCGACCAGCGTCAGCGGCACGCCGAACATCCCGACCATCCCCGGCATCGAGCGCTTCGGCGGCAAGGTGCTGCATTCCAGCCAGTTCGCCGCCGGACGCGAATGGGCCGGACGCTCGGTGGTCGTGTTCGGCACCGGCACCAGCGCGCATGACATCTGCCAGGAGCTGCACGCTGCCGGCGCCGACGTCACCATGATCCAGCGCAGCCCGACCATGGTGGTCAACGTCGAGCCGGCGCAGCTCTACGACAAGACCTATCTCGGCGACGGGCCGCCGATCGAGGTGCGCGACATTCTCAATTCCGGCGTGCCGCTGCCGGTGATGAAGATCGCGCACAAGATCATCACCGACGAGGTGAAGCGGCTCGATGCGCCCCTGCTGTCGCGGCTGGAGCACGCCGGCTTCCGGCTCGAATTCGGCGAGGACGGCACTGGCTGGCCCTTGAAATTCCGCTCCCGCGGCGGCGGCTATTATTTCAACGTCGGCTGCTCCGAGCTGATCGCCGACGGCAAGATCCGCCTGGTCCAGGCCACCGACATTGCCGGCTTCACCGCAGACGGCCTTGCGCTCAACGACGGCACGTTGCTCGCCGCCGAGCTGTTGGTGCTCGCCACCGGCTACAAGGGCCCCGACCATCTGGTCGGCAGGCTGTTCGGCGAGGATGTCGCCGCGCGCGTCGGCCGGGTCTGGGGCTTCGACGAGGCGACGCAGGAGCTGCGCAACATGTGGACGCGCACCGGCCAGCCCGGCCTCTGGTTCACCGGCGGCGCGTTCTCGCAGGCCCGCATCTTCAGCCGCTTCATCGCGTTGCAGATATCAGCGATCGAGGCCGGCACGCTTTCGAAATCATCCAACTGCAAGCACTGATCTGAGGGATACCCATGCCGCTCCCGCTCGATGCCATCATTGCCAACATCATTCCGCTGCTGCCGCTGCGCGATCCCGCCACCATGACACCGCAGAGCGCGCGCGATTCGCTGCGTGCCTTGGCCGATGCCCGCGCCGCGGTGCCGCCGCCGCCGGTCGATGTTGCCAGCAATATCGAGGTGCAGGGCGCCGGCGGCAAGCTCGCCGCGCGGCTCTATCGCAACGGCCGCGGCACGGCGCCGACCGTGATCTTCTTCCACGGCGGCGGCTGGGTCGCCGGCGATCTCGAGACCCATGACCGCCAGGCCCGCAACCTCGCGATCGAGACCGGCGCTGTCGTGATCTCGGTGGATTACCGCCGTCCGCCGGAGACGCGCTTTCCCGGCGCGTTCGAGGATGCCTTCGCCGCGGTCCGCGACGTGGTGGCGCGGATCACAGAATTCGGCGGCGATCTCTCCCGCGTCGGCGTCGCCGGCGATTCCGCGGGCGGCAATCTCGCCGCGACCTCGGCGCTGGCCTGCCGCGATGCCGGCATCGCGCTTGCCGGGCAGCTTCTCGTCTATCCCGTCACCGACGTGGTCGGCAGTTTCGCCGATCCGGCGGAGAACGCGAAATTCCCGTCGCGCGCGGAGAATGCCGAGGGCTACTTCCTGTCCCGCGCGGTGATGGAATGGTTCTGCGGCCATTATCTGGCGAACTCCGCGCAAGGCACCGACTGGCGCGTCTCGCCGCTGCGTGCGTCGAGCCTCAAGGGGACCGCGCCGGCGGTCGTCACCACCGCCTGGTTCGACCCGCTGCGCGACGAGGGCCATGCCTATGCCAGGGCGTTGCAGGCGGCCGGCGTGCCGGTGACCTATCACACCGGCGAGGGCCTGATTCACGGCTATTTCGGTCTCGGCGACGCCTCGGAGGCCGCACGCGCCGAAGCGCAGCGCGCACGGGCGGATTTCAAGGTGTTGCTGGAGAAGGGGGTGTAGCCACGCTGTCGTCCCGGCGAAGGCCGGGACCCATAACCACCGCAGCCTGTTGTTCGAGCGGGCTGTGGCCCCAGCATCCCACCCAATTGTCATTCGGGGTAATGGGTCCCGGCCTGCGCCGGGACGACGATGGGGATGGTTCAGCGTCCCATCACCCCCACAGTCATTCTCTTCTCACTCGCCCCTCAATCGTTCCCGATGGTGTCGCCGAACAGCTGCCAGGTCTCGCCGTTGAACTTCTGCAGCCGCATCGCCTCCACCGGGAAGTAATCGGTCGGCGAGGTCTTCACCTTGATGCCGGGCAGGAACATCGGCAGCGCGATGTCGAGATTGGCGGCCTGCTTCATGATGTTCTCATGGGTGAGGTCGTCGCCGCACTGCTTCAGCACCTGCACCGTCGCCTCCGCCACCACATAGCCGTAGACGATCAGTTGGTCCTGCAAATTGCCGTCCGGAAAATACTTCGTCATGAACTCCTTCCAGGCGATGACGTCTTTATCGTCCTTCCACTGCGGATCGTTCGGATCCTTCAGCGAGTAGGACGAGATGATGTCCTTGGAATACTCGAAGCCGGCCGGCTTCAGCACCGAGGACACCGAGGTCGAGGTCGCGGCGAGGAAGAACATGTCCGGCTTCCAGCCGATCTCGCCGATCTTCTTGATCGCCTGCGCCGCCTGCTTGGGGATCGCGTGCATGAACAGCACGTTGGCGCCGGAGGCCTTCAGCTTCACGATCTGGCTGTCGACCGTGGGATCGGTCGATTCATAGGTCGTCTCCGCCACCACCATCTTCGCGGTGTTCTCAGGCCCCAGCCCCTTCTTGAAGCCGTTGCCGTAATCCTTGCCGGCATCGTCGTTCTGGTAGAACAGCGCGATCTTGGCGTCCGGCTTGTTGGTCAGCACGTATTTGGCATAGACCGCGGTCTCGGCCTGGTACGACGGCTGGAAGCCGATCGACCACGGATAATGCTGATAGTCGCCCCACAGCGTGGCGCCGGCGCCGACGAACAGCTGCGGCACCTTCTTGTCGTTGAGATATTTGCGCACGGCAAGCCCGGTCGGCGTGCCCAGCGGATTGAGGATCGCGGCGACCTCCTCCTGCTCCACCAGCTTGCGGGTCTGCTCCACCGTCTTCGGCGGCGAATAGCCGTCGTCGAGCGTGATCAAATTGATCTTGCGCCCGTTCACGCCGCCCTGGTCGTTGATCATCTTGAAGTAGGCGGCCTGGGTCTTCGCGATCACGCTGTAGGCCGATGCCGCGCCGGAGAATGGCGAGGTCTGTCCGAGCTTGATCTCGGTGTCGCTGGCGCCGGTGCCGTATTTCTTCTCGGCGGCATGCGCCTGTGTCGCGAGCGCAAGAGCTGCCAGTGCCGTGATGGCCTTCCAGATCATCGTGAGCCTCCCTGTGCGTTTTTTGTTGTTCGCGGACGCGAGCTTACGCAGGTCGGGGGAGGCAGGCTTGCGGCGAGACGCCGGGTCAGGAATGCGAAAATGCGGCGGGGGTGAAGCGAGGGGCGGGATAAAACCACCCTCGTCGTCCCGGCGAAGGCCGGGACCCATTACCCCGGCTGTTTATTTGGTGCGGCGCTGGGGCAACATTCCGCTTAGCGGCAAATATCTGTGGTAATGGGTCCCCTGAGTTCACAAACGAAGTGCAACACTTCCATCTGGAGGTGTTGCCATGGGGCGGACTTACAAGCAGCTCTGCCTGGAGGAGCGATGCGAGATTGCCAGGCTTTCGGCCGGTGGCAGC